>VOFE01000280.1_pt1 | contig 194000 bp, 236 predicted proteins | sample 5384071 | NCBI WGS metagenome assembly VOFE01 (sample SAMN12384724, study PRJNA508395) | human gut metagenome | isolation source: healthy gut D | host: Homo sapiens
ATCTGCTCACGGCAATTCACTCTCATTGATAGGAATTGCTTCAAGTTCCGTATTCAAATTGTTCCAATAAGAGCCAATATCCGCACTTGTGAAATACTTAAAACCGCCTGCTTCTGATTTTCAGCAACAACTACTTTCTTTTCTGCTGATGCAGGCACTCCGTCATAGTGGTACATTTCAACGCTTTCGACATCTTCAACCTCAAATGGGAAGTCGATTTTGACAGGCTCATAAGCAATGTTTATAGGTAACAGAAAGAGAGCTGTAAAAATTGCAATGGTACAAAGAGCGATGGAAACGAGAACAGCAATCGTTATCTTTTTCCTGCCCCTCTGCTTTTCTTTTGCCTCATGGCGCATAATAACGCTTTCGCTTTCTTCGTGAAGAACATCTTCGTTCGTGTGAGAAAGCAATTTCTGATAAATTGCGTTACAATCAGCACAGGCGTTCAAATGCTCTTTTACCATCTCTGCGCTTGCTTCGCTGCAAGCACCGTCAACATACAGCGGAAGAATATCTCGAACAATATCGCATTGTTTACTCATGCTTTTCATCCATCCTTTCTTGAATTTTTAGCTTTGCACGATGATAAGTAACTCTCGCCCATGATTCTGTTTTTCCAAAAATTGCAGCGATTTGTGAAAAAGATAGTTCCCCGAATACGCGAAGCTGAAAGACTTCTTTGTATGGTTCTTCCAAACGGTGAAGAACGAGGTGTATGCGGAACGCCATGTCAGAATCTGCAACTGAGTTCTCAACATTTTCATTTGATGGCAAGTCATTGATTTCACTCACATCAGCTACTCGCTGACGGCTTCGCATTTCATCATGGTAAAGATTTTTTTTTTTGCTATGGAGCAGAGCCATGTCAATTCATCTGACTTACCTTTGAATTGTGATGTTGTAGAAACAGCCTTATAGAATGTGTTCTGCGTGATTTCCTCTGCTATCTCACGATTTTTGGCAAGAGAAATAGTATACGAGTATACCTGTAAATAGTAGGCTTTATAGAGCTTTTCATAGTCCATACTTGTCATCACCTCCTTCAGCTTCATAGGTTAGACGGAGAAATCGGAATTTCGTTACAACGAAGTTTGAAATTTTTATACCTTTACGCTACTCTTGCTTTCTGCGGACTGTTGGTAGACGCACATTAACGGCAAGCAAAGAGATTGCTGTGTCAGCTTGATATGTTCAAATGCTAATTAAGTATAGCATACAGCTATGAATTTTTCCATTGCGTTCCCCTGACTTCGGAATAGTGGCAGGGTTGGCTATCCTTGTTTTGCTTTGTGCTTCTCTATCACTGGCATTGATAAGGTCCAGAAGCGTGATGAAGTTCTTTTCTTCCTCCGTGGCCTCGTACCAGATGTAGCCGATCAGTGCGGAATAATAGAGGCGTTCCGCTTTGACCCAGAAATCTTCCGAAGATTTTTCGCCTTCGCCCTTCGTGTTCATAATCAGGGCGTTCACCAGCTTTAAGATATCCTTCTCTGACCGAATGTAGGCCAGCGGGTTGTATTTCATGGATTTTCGGAAGTTTATCAGGTTGAGGCACTTGATACGGTATTTCTTCCGTTCCAGGAAAGCGCCGATCTCCGGCAGCAAGGTTCCTTTCGGATCAGTGCAGACATAGGACGAATGAGCTTGCAGCAGCGACGGCTTACAGAAGAACCGCGTCTTGCCGCTGCCGGAACCGCCGATCACCAGAATGTTTTTATTTCTGGCATACTTCGGCTGCTTTGGACGGCTCGCCATTGTGATCCGCTCCGTCTGCGTCATAGGGATGTTCTGGAAAAAGTCCTTGTCCATGTAGGGAGCGATATCTGCCGCTGTTCCCCAGCGGGCAGAACCATATTCGATTCCGTGGCGGTATTTCTTTGCGTTCTTGCCTTTCAGATAGACCGCCATGCGAAGGATCACCGCACCCGCTATGCCGATCAGCAGGTCCGTGGGATGGAAACTGAGCCACGGGGAGGAAAACGCCGCCGTGAAGCCGTCCCCGATAGAAAGCAGCTTGCCGGAGAGGTCAGTGCCGGGCGCAAGCCGAAAAGCCTGTGCCAGCTTATCGAAGGGATACACGAACAGAAGATACGGAAGGTTCAGCAAAAACAGTTTTTTCATGTTCATCTCTGCACGCTCCGATCTTTGACCTTTACTTTCTCCCGGTCAATGGTGCGGTGTTCCGTTTTCTCCGCCGCCTGTTCCTTCGCCTGAGTCAGCCGCTCCCGGATGGAGGGCTTTTTCTCACGGCTCATTTTGCGGCTGGCAAACTCCTGAAATGCCGCTGTGATGGCATCCGCGTCCCGACTTTTGAAAAAGACCAGGTAACGGGGCTGCTCTGCAACGGTGTCCTTCTTCAAGGCAAAATCCACATGGTATTTCTTCGCCACACGGGAGAAAGCCTTGATATTCTTGTCACTGATCTCGATATTGGCAAGACCGGCGTTCTGGCTGGCAAGCTGTTTAAGGCTCTGCCTGCCGCGGTAGATTTTGGGCTTCTGGCTTTTCTGGATTTCCTCCAGGAACTTTTTGACGGCCTTTTCAAAGACCTGCTCACTTAGCTTGGCTCCGTCAACAATGAGCGTTACGGCGCCCCGCGTTACTTCCTCTTGCATTTAGCCTCGCCCCCTTTGCCCGTCCCCGTACATATCGTGCTGCACCAAGGAAGAATAGTAGCTGTTGATGGTGACTGGGGCATTATACAGCGCCGCCAGCAGATATTTCTTGATGTTGCGGACATAGGTGGTGTTGTCCTTCATGCAGTCCATGACATACTGAACATGGGAACTGTCCAGCTTCATAAACCGGGACTTTACCACCTCCGCCGGATAATCGTCTCCGGCAATGCGGATGACTTTGCGGGCAGAACATACGGTATCCACGATCAGGTCAACGATTTCGTCAAGCTGCTCACGGTCGATATGGCTGTCCTGCACCAGATAGCTGTACTCGATGTTATCCAAAATCACTTCACGATAACATTCTCTGGCTCCCATCCGATCCGTTCCCATCCTTGCCCCTGCGGGGGTAGGGGGATTTGATTGGATAGGATTTGATATCTCCGTACTTGATAAATCAGTCTTTGTTTGATTAGTATTTAATTGTGCGGGGTTTTCCGTACACGGTTCCGCCGTATCCGGGATACCCATATCCGGGTTTTCCGTATATGGCTTTGCCGTACCCGGTAAAGGCGTACCTGGGCTTGACGGCGGCTCGCACTGAGGCATTTCGTAAATGACATACTCGGTATCCGTGATCTTGCCTTTTTCATCCCGAAGCTGGGTGCGCCGGATATACCCGTGGTTTTCCAGCTCCTTCAATGCCGCACCGATGCTGTCCACACCCTCCCGGCAGATCGCCGCAAGACCTCTGGTGGTGTAATTCCACTCGTCAGGGAGCGACAACATCATGGACAGCAGCCCTTTGGATTTCAGAGTCAGCGTCCGATCTTTCAAGTGATGGTTCGACATGACCGTATAATCACGGGTCTTTTCAATACGAAAAACAGCCATCTTCGCACCTCCTTCCTGTGAAAATAAAAAGTGTTGATTTTGAGCGGTTTATCCGTCTGTACGCCTCCATAGCCTCCCGCATGGGAAAACATCCACGCCCTGTTCAGAACGCAAGCCACGGAGGAAGAAACAGAAAATATCCTACTGATTTTGATACATTTTGGGGGCGGCTACCTCTCACGGTCTTTATGGTCATAGTGGAGATTGCCGGAAAGTACCTTCGCATGGTTGCGGATTTTGATATGCCCCTTTTCCTGATTTTCCAAAGCCTTGCTGTATCCGGCGTCGGTCAGGAACAGGCGCATTTTCTCACCCTTCCAGCCAACAGGCGAGTCATGGGTAAGAACATCAAAGACGATCATGTGTCTGGTTGCCGGGTCGAAACGCTCCAAAGCCATAATGTCATGGCCGGATAACTTCTGCGCCCCGGATTGCTGTCTGGCCTCTGCCAGCATTTCCCCGATGGTGCGGGCTTTCTCCGGCAGACGGTATTCGGCCTGCACCTTGCGGATCAAATCCATGCACTCCTGATCCGACAGTGGGCGGAGCTTGTCCAGAAGGCCTTCCGCCGTTTCTTTCGTTGCCGGGTTCGGCGCATAGCGCCATGTCATGTAAATCTCATTCAGGGCAGCGTTCTGATTGGTACTTTCAATCTGAAACACCATCCTCATTTCTGCTTCTGTCAGTTTCATTGCCAGCCTCCTTCAAAAAATGGGTATAAAAAAACGCCATAGGTTTTTTTGAGCCTACGGCGTTTCTTGCGATATTCACAATTCCAAACTTTCCAGCCACTCGTCAAAAGATTTCTTGGAAACGCGGATCGCATTGCCTATGCGGACGATCCTGAACTCCTCCTGCTTGACGAGCTGATATGCGGTTGTGCGGCCAATGTTAAGCATGGCTGCAATCTGTTCCACGGTGTATGTGCGCGGTTCCGGCAGTGACTTTTTCTCTTTCTTGTCCATAGTAACCTCCATGTATTTGCCTTGTCATTTTGACTAAGGGAGTGAAGAATGGCAGTAGCAATCGGCTTTGGCGGGATGTCCTCTTGCTAAGAATTTGCTAATGGGACCACCCAACGGACACATAAAACTGCGTCAGAATAGGTGTTTTGCACCATAAAGTTCGTTTACTACAAGTCATTCTGCGTAAGGGATGAGCGGGGAAATCTGAAAACACCTCCATTAACCGCTCTTTGAAGGGCAGTGGCAGAGACAGCTGCCAGAGCCCGTGGGCAAACGGCATGAGTTCCGAGTCAGACAAGGTGTACAAGCTTAAGCCATATTCACTGCATCGGATAAAATAATATCCGTCTCGACGCAGTCGCTCCCAGGTATCGCACAGGACCTGGAAGCTGCGGTCCGGATCTGACTCAGACAGGTTGACAAAGGAGAAAATCATCAAACGGGCCAGGCAGGTAAAGCCGGTCTGTTCCAGCAGCGGGTACTTCTGAAAATAGTAGCGCAACGTGGGGTCCTCCAAAGACAGGCCGCTACAAACCTCCTCCATGATTGCGCTCACCTCTGCTGGGGGAATGCAGTAAGGGCCGTCTGCGGTCAGCATGCGGGGGAGAAAGCTGGTTGACAAATACATACAGAAGCTCTGTGGCCTCCAGAATCAGGCAAGGCTCACGATTGAATTGAAGCTCCATAGGGGGTCCCTCCAACATCCAGATTGAATTGCAAAAATGCGCACATCTTACAGGTAATTGTAGCACAGACCGTCCGGTTTTTCCACTTTCTTTTTCTTATTTTTGGGGAAACAACGATACCGCAGAGACGGTTCACCTCTTTTTTTGTTTTTCAAAAAAGTAATTGCAATTTTGTGCGCAATATGCTAAACTGGCTTTAAAATGATTGTGCGCAAAAATGCGTTCAATCAGGGTCGAACCATCCACAGCCCGACGGCCCAAACAATTGAAGGAGGTACCCCTATGAGACATGCCATGCGAAAGTATCTCACGGTCCTGCTTTGTGCGGTGCTGCTGCTGGGCGTCTTCTGCCCAGCGGCGGCAGCAGGCAAACCGGCGGAACCCACCGCCCCTGAAGAACCGGCTGGCATAGCCAGCGACCCCGCGAAGACCATCTACGGCGTCTCAGACGAGACAACCTTTGTCCCAGCCGGCTATACCTTTGTATACACCGGTCCGAACGGTGAAACCTATACCCAAGTGGCCGAGGGAGATATGTTCATCTCTCCCAGAATCCTGACTACAGAGGAAGCCACCGCCCTGGCTGCCCTGGAGTATGGGAATCCCAAAAGCTTGGTGGCAGACGACGGCTCCGTGCTGCAGCAGATGGAGATCAATCCCCAGGAGGCCGCCCAGTATTCTCAGGCAGTGGAGGCAATCCTAAACGGCACGACGGTGCCACAGGGGAAGACTGTCAACGTCCTCTGCGAGGCCCGTCCCAGGGACGAGATGGTCGAGGTACTCATTACCTTTGACGACGCCCCTGTGGCGAAGCGGGCCGGTATGTCCGTCTGCCTGGGCCAGCCTTTGGGCCAGGCAGAGCAAAGCATGCAGCGGACCATGGAGACCGCGCAGCTTTCCACCATGTCCCGAATCAGCCGCACCCTGGGCTATGAGGTCCAGGCCGAGACCCAAATGACCCTGCTGACCAATGCGGTGTCCGCTACCGTGCGGTACGAGGATCTGGCTGCCATCCGGCAGATACCGGGGGTGAAGCGGGCCATTCTGATGCCAGTATACTCGGCGCTGGAGGAAGAGACCGTCCAAGTCCAAAGCGCAAGCGACCTGGAGCCCTTTATGAAATCCGCCGGTCCCGCCATGGGCGCGAACAGCGCGTGGGATCTGGGGTACAAAGGCGAGGGCATGAGCGTCGCCGTCATCGACACGGGCATCAGCCTGATCAATCCTGCTTTCCAGCAGGAACCCCAGGATCAGAGTCGGGTGGCCTATACCCAAGAGGAGATTGCAGGTCTGCTGGCCGGCTATCGCTTCCATGCCGAAGAGCTTGTGGATGATTTGACTCGGATCAGATCTATTACAGCAGCAAGATTCCCTTTGCCTTTAACTATGCAGACGGCGCGGCGGACTACGGTGAGTGCGGCAGCGACGCCCATGGGTCCCATGTGGCGGGCATTGTGGCAGGCAACCTGCCAGAGGCCGGAAAGCAGAGCTTTGATGGACACCATGGGCATTGCTCCAGAGGCTCAGCTGGTGGTCATGAAAGTGTTTGACGCCCAGGGATTTTGCTATTTTGACTATCTCGCAGCGGCGTTGGAAGACGCCATTCTCCTGGGCGTGGACTGCGCCAACCTGTCCTTGGGCTCTGACGCCGGCGCCTATTACGACGAGGGCATCACAGAATTTTACGAAGCCGCTTGCGACGCCGGCATCAATGTGGTGATTGCTGCTGGCAATGCGTACTTTACCGGTTACTCCAGCAGCTGGGGCAACAGCATGATCCGGTCGACTTCCGTGGTACGGGTACCATCGGCGGCCCCCGGTACATATGATCCGGTTCTGACTGTGGCCAGCGCTGAAAACGATATGATGGTGAGTGGCTCCACCTCCCCCAGCCTGAGTTGGTGGGACAAACGTTTCAACAACCGCGGCTATGCGGCGTATTTTGAGCATCCAGACGTGCCCGAGGAACTGCGTATCAGAAACCAACTGGGCGGCCAGACCTGCGAATGGACGGACAGCCTCAAAGATTCTGCCGGGAAAATTGCCGTGATAGAATTAACCGGGGAAAATGTGGATCTGCTTGTCTCCCAAGCAGTCAAAGCCAAAGCCCTGGCTCTCGTTGTATACCGGATGCTTCCAGACTCGCTATCCTGGGAGGCAAGCCAGGCTACAGAGTTTGAACAAGCAAACTTTTCCATTGCTGTTGTTGGAATTTCCTGTATAGATGGCAATTTTCTTTGCAACAGCAAAACTGCTCCAGATCAAATTCGCGTCGATGCAATCTGGAATGCCAGCGAAACGGCCGGGCCAGATGTCGGATTTTTCCTCTTGGGGTCCAACCGATGGCCTGACCCTGAAGCCGGAAATCACCGGCATCGGCGGCAATGTTTTCTCATCCTGGAGCGGAAGCTCGTTTTGTCTCATCCGGCACATCCATGTCCACACCTGCTGTGGCGGCGTCGGCGGCCCTAGTGCGGCAGTATCTTGAAGGAACAGGGTGTGGCAGAGGAAGCGCTGGCCGATATGGTCAACCGCCTGCTCATGAGTACAGCCGCCCCCATCGTAGACGAGGAGCATGGCACCTTCTACTTTGTCCGCCGCCAGGGCGCAGGCCTGGCCAATCCCGCCAGCCGCCATGGCCTCTCAGGCATATATTCAGGTAGAGGGCACCAACAAGTCCAAATTCGAGCTGGGCGACGACCCGGAGCGCACTGGCGTCTATACCATGGACTTTGAAGTGGTGAATTTCTCCGATGGGGAGAAAACATACACCCTGGACACCACCGTTTTGGGGCAAAAGGCAGACGGCGGGAAAATTCAAAATGGCAAGGTCACCTACCTGGTCTATGACTACGCCCGGGAGTTGGACGCTACTGTCACCTCCAGCGCCACAGACGGGAGAATTACCGTGCCGGCCCATTCCTCCACCCAAGGTGCACGTCAGCGTTACGCTGTCGGACGCAGACAAAGCCTACATGGACGAGCGGTTCCCCTATGGTTCTTATGTGGAGGGCTTTGTGCAGCTCATCAGTGAGGACAGCATCAGCCTCGTAGCTCCATTCCTGGCTTTTTACGGTAATTTTGGAGAAGCACCGTTATTTGATGATGCATATAGCTATGTAAGTCTTTTGGGAAAGCGTCCATATTCTAATGTAGATTGGCAAGTTACTGGAATATGGGCCTCCGGGACCGCTGAATCTGTTACTGGATGGCCATCCTGTATTTGAATCAAATCGGTTTTACTTGGGCGATTCGGCATCGCCAAGGCAGATGATCTCCTGGGAAGAGTTTTTTGGAGAAAAGGGTTATAACGACTGCACATTATTCCTCCCAGAAAGAGCGGGAATCTCGCCCAACGGAGATGGGCAAATGGATGACCTGAATTTTTATGCGACGCTCAATCGAAATGCAGGCCGCTTAAAATACACTGATTAATCAGACAACAGGAGAAATACTTGCAACCGAAGAGTACGAAAATTGTGCCAAAACACATGTATTCTTAAGCCCTTCTCTCGGTGGCGCAATCCAGATGGAGAATATGAGTTGGCTATATCCCCTTGTTGAGGTGGATGGGAAAACGTATTACGACACATCTCGGTGTTTGTTGGAAGACAATACTGAGGTTCTCATTCGCATTGAGGCCACCACTGAAATGGAGACCGATGCTAAAAATGCAAATGATGCCATAGAGTTTTACTTCCACATTGACTTGACTGCTCCCTTGATGATCCAACCGCCTTAGATGTCAGAAAATACCGCAAAGCTAGGGCCAGACATGACAGAATACATGATGATAGTACGTGCAAAAGAGCGTTGGTTTTACGATGACATTGTAATGTCACAGTTGAATTTGGATCCTGAAACAAACCAATGGTCTGGAAGCTGCTTGAGAGTAATCAATGCTGGTAGCATACCGGGCGAAACCACTTCGTGTGGAACTGCGTGGCGCTTCTTTGGCGAATACGACAAAGCTGTCTATATCGCCCGGGACTATGCCGGAAATACATTGCCGATATCCTGCGCGGCGGCCACTATTTGATGGATGATCATGTAGACCTGCAGACCAGCACCACCACCCTGGCCGTGGGCGACACGGTTACCATTGAAAACATTGCAAAAACAACTTCCAATTGTGGCTGGAGTGGGCCTCCCTGACGCCGGAAATCGGCGAGATCATAGAGTCGGATACAACTTCTTGTACTGTGAAAGCCAATGCCTGCGGGTTCTTGAAAGTCCGGTGGTTACTCGTCTGCCGCTGAAAAAGTCCTCACCTTCCGGGTGGTGGATCCCAGCCTGGAGGGGACCTTCACCGACATCTCCAACCATTGGGCCAAGGACGACATCCTGATGGCAACCGGCCTGGGTCTGTTCCGCGGCATGACCGACAGCACCTTCTGCCCCCAGACGCCCCTGAGCAGAGGCCAGCTGGTCACCGTGCTGTACCGTATGGAGGGCAGCCCCGAGGTCACCGGCAGCAGCGGCTTCCAGGATGTGGCTCCCAATCAGTACTACACTCAGGCCGTGGCCTGGGCCAAGGAAAACGGCCTGGTAACGGCGTCACAGACACCCTCTTCCGGCCTGCTGATTCGATCACCCGGGAGCAGTTTGCCGCCATTGTGTACCGTTACGCCAGCTGGAAGGAGCAGGATGTGACGGCCCAGGCAGACCTGATGTCCTTTGCAGACGCCGCAGGCGTCAGCGCCTATGCCCAGATCCCCATGGCCTGGGCCGTGGCAGAGGGCTTGATCCAGGGCATTTCCGAGACCACCCTCAGCCCCCGCGGCGCCACCACCCGGGCGCAAGCAGCCGCCATCCTGGTCCGGTACCTGGAGCAGCTGTAAGCCCCCGTTCCCTCCGGAATCACCAAAGCGGGATCCCCCTTTGGCCCCTCCGGACTGCCACCGTTTTCACACGGTGACAGAGAATGATTCGCGTGTTCCACCTCTTCAATAGCAGGAGGCCACCCATTCCCAAGCCGGGTGGCCTCCTGCCCATTTTTTTACACAGATTCAAACTGCACATTTGTGTTACGCTCCCCCTATTTACATTAGGGCGAGTCCGTGTCCTCTCATAGTGGGCATTCAGAATGCACCAACCGTAGGTGGAAAATAGAAAGTGTTTCCAACGGGCGGACACACAGGTCCGCCCCTACGGCGGATGGCAAGAATGGATCGAAACAGTCCAACACATTCCGTCATTCTAACGCCCCTATTGAGTGGATATATTGGATATTCTGCGGCTACGCTGAAGAATCCGTTTACACATCACGTTGGTATGTCATTGTAGGGGCGGACCCATGTGTCCGCCCGTGGTAGATACTCCAAATTCACCAACCCTGGCGGGGAAACGCAAAGTGTTTCCACTCAGCAAACACAAAACCAAGCATGACATTGGTCCTGCTGCAAAAAATTTTGCAGCAGGACCTTGGTGATCTAAAAATGGATGTTATGGTTCCAGAACGTTCTGGCAAAGCCTCATGATGATGGCGGCAACCTGGCTGCGGGTGGCGGTGCCCTTGGGGTTCAGTCTGCCATCCATGCCGCAGATCAGGCCAGTCTCCACTGCCCAGGCCATGGCTTCCTGGGCATAGTCGCTCACCCGCTGGGAATCCGGGAAGCACTCCAGGCTCTCCTGGGAAGTCACGTCCTCCTCCTGGAAGGCCGCATAACGGGCCATCAACGCCACCAGCTGCTCCCGCGTCAGGGGCGCATCCGGGGCAAAGTGGGTGCCGTCAACGCCCAGCACCAGGCCTTCGTTTGCCGCCCAGCGGACAGCCTGGGTATAATACCGTCCCTCAGCCACGTCAACGAAGGGATTCTGGCCCTCGGCCTGGGGCTCCCCAGCCATTCGATGGAGAATGGTCACCATCTGGCCCCGGGTCAGAGTCCCATGGGGTGCAAACCGGGTCTCGGACACACCGCACATATAGCCACGGGCAATGACAAAATCCGTCGCCTCATGGTACCAGGCATGGGGATTCAAATCCTCAAACTGCTGGCTGGGGCAATTGGCGGGGATGGATTCGCCCCGCTCCAGGATCTCACCGCAGACGGTGCACACCAGGTCGCCGGTATAGCCGTCTTCGGTGCAGGTGGCTTCCACAGCCCCCTGGCGGGCTTCCTTGTGACCCAGCGCGGGAACTTCATCCGCCACATAGGTGTCTCCGCAGGTGCAGATATAGGTGGTATAACCCGCCTCTGTACAGGTCGGTGCGGTGACAACGGCAGTGTACACGTGGGTATGGAAGACTGCCTGAATGTAGTGGTTGGCATGGACCTGCTCAAAGGTGTACTCCGTGACCTGACCCACAGACACGCCGTCTATCAACACATCCTCCAGGAAGTAGTTCTCATCCGCCGTAATGGTAAAGGTGGCATCCTCACCGGCCAAGACCTGGGTGGGGCCTTCCACCTTGCCGCCGATGCTTCGGACAATGGCAATGGCGTAGTAGGTGGTCACATCATTTTCCACGTAGGTGGCGCGAACCTCGGTGTCGGCGGTGATGTTAGAGAAGTCCGTATCCCAGCAGAGGAAGGTGTAGTGCACCCGGGTGGGATTGGCGGAGCCTGGGCAGCCTCCCCGTGGAGGACCGTCGACTGCGCCAACACGGCGCCGTCCCAATCCAGGAAGGTCACGTGGTAGGCGTTGCGCGCATACTGGGCCGTGATGGTGGTATCTGCGGAAATGGAGTCAAACTCCCCGCTCCAGCCGGTGAAGTGGTAGCCCTCGTGCTCGGCATATGCCGGGGCCTGGGCAGCCTCTCCATAGGTGACCTGCTGCTGGTCCATGGTCTCGCCTGTGACACCGTCCACAAAGGTCACAGTATAGGTGTTGATCGCGTACTCTGCAGTGATGGTCAGGTCATCTGTGATAAAGACTCCATCGTCATCCCAGCGGACGAAGGTATGGCCTTCGTGCTCCGGCGCCGCAGGCAGGACGGCATCGGCACACTCCGCCACAGACTGCGTCTCAATGACGCTGCCGGTGAGGCCGTCCACAAACGACACGTCATAGCGGGTACTGGATTCCACAACGGTATGCCGGTACAGCCGGATGGGGAGGTAAGCCGGGTCAGTGACCTCAAACAGGTCAAAGCCAGCGTCAAAGCCCGAGGCAGAAACGCCATAGGACAGATACGCATAGGTTCCTGCTCCGCCGTCGTTGTGGGTCATATGGCCGGCGCCGTCCCAGCTCCACTGGATATCGGTGGAAGCTGCCGTACCAAGCCAGGCATACCCCTGGGAATAGATGGTGGAAAGATATTTTCCGGTCGCCATGTGCTGAATCTGGCCGGCGGTCTCCGTGGAGAATTTCCACTCGCAATTTGTAAAGGCCATCTTTGACAATTGCCTTCTGCCCGTTGACGGTGGTGCCTTCCACTGCCGTGCCCTTCAGTGCCACCTCGCCACCCACATGGGGGTGTTGTTCATGGCATAGAGCTGGCCCCGGTACTCGGCAACCATGAGGTATGTTTCACCGGGCACGATGGTATCGGTCTCCACATAAGTCTTACCGGTGGGGATGTCACGTCTGTACTTTGCGGTGAAGGTGGTATCACCGCCGACCGTGAAGCCCTCTGGAATCTTGTTCCAGCACTTGAAGGTGTATCCCTGGTTTGCCAGTACCTCTGGCACCTGGTCTGCCTCGATCACATGGCCAACCGGGAGCACCATCCGGCCTCTGCCATTGAGGGCGCCAAACGCACCCGGGTCAAAGACCACCGTGGCATAGTTCGGATCTCCGGTTTCCACAACCCGGATTGTGACACTGTCAGAAATGCCGTAGCTGTTGGTGGCCGTAACGGTCGCCGTACCGGGAGCCTTGGCCTGAATATCGGCATACTCTGTGGTGTGCTCGCCAATGCTCACCACATCCGCGTTGTCCGTGGTCCAGGTGAGGGGGCAATCCACCGGGGTGTTGGCGTCGAATCGGTAGAGCTGATGGATCCGCATGCTGTCGCCTTCCATCAGGTTGACCTGATCGGCATCCAGCTCCACCATCTCCTCTTTGGCGCTCATGGTGATGTACATATAGCTGGCGTTTCCGGCATAGTCCATGGTCATGGACACCACATCCGTGGCATGGTCCGAGAAGCCCAGGGTGATATTGGCCTCTCTGCCGGCGGGTCGTATCCGCCATAGGTCAGCTTGTAATGGGTGTCCTGGCCATTGTCCAGGTATGCGTAGATGCTGGTGTAATCCACAAAGCGGTTTTCTTCAATCTTGTTCTGCACATAATAGCGGTTGCCGGAGCGGTAGAGCCGGATGCTGCTAACCGGCGCCTGGGTGTCGCAGGTCACAGGGAACTCCCAGCTTTCGATCTTCTCGTTGCCGGCAATGTCCGTCACCGCCTCCATGCGTACAATGACCTTCTGGTTGTTTTCCAGAGTGGTCCAGTCAAAGTCCAACTCGTTGCCGCTGTACATGCCCGCAGTCACAATGTCGTCGTAATTGGCGCTGTAGTACGCCTTGGGAATGTAGCCCATATCCTTCCGGTAGAGCTCTTCTCCCGTGGCGGCATCGGTGATCACATAGCGGTATTCCTTCACGCTGCGCAGGAGGCCAGTTGCCACCTCCAGATAGTCCCGCACCCCATCGCCGTTGGGGGAGATGGCATTGCGCTCATCCCAGTACATCATCTTGGAACCAATCTGCACACCATAGGGCGTCTGACCATTGCCGGAACGGGTGTCGCCCAGGAACCAGGTCTCGTTCTTGTTCTCGTCATAGGTGTAGACGGTGTTGGCAAACAGAGTGGTATTGGCGGGATAATCCGCCGTGGGCCAGTCGTAGAAGAAGTTGCTTTCAATGGCAGGCGCGTCGGCCCAGTCGCCGTAGAATCCCATAAAGGGCGCGCTCAGATCTACGCCGTCTTCTTCCGCATTGGTCAACGTCACGAATCCCTCCACATAGATGCCGTTTTCAAAATACTTCTCCATGTATTGGACGTCGGCATTGGAAAGGGAAATGGTGATGTCCACATGGGTCCTGGCATTTGCTCCGACGGTGACGGTTTTGGGTGCATCCACCTGGGGATTCAGCTGATAGGCGAACTGTTCCATGAGATACTCATGGGTGTGGTCGGGATTGACCCGGCCGCCAGTCGCGCTCTCTGTCAGGGTGCACACATCCAGGGTATATTCTTGTTCCTCATCCGAAAGATTGACCACGTCAAAGCCCATGTGGTATACGCCTGTCCGCTCGGGGTCGTCGCCCAGCTCAAACTTGGGCTTGGCATTGCCGTCCGCATCCAGATAGGCATTGGCCTCAATGGCGCTGCCCGCATTCACGAGACCGGCGCCCTGGGCCCGGGGGAGAAGGGGCGGTCGCTGCTGGCGTCTGTGAGAATGTCTGCACTGCTCATCAGGATGGCATCAGTCACCTCGGCAAGCTCCCGGCCTGTGAAGTCATAATGCTCCTTGAGATACTGGCGCACCAGAAGACCAATGCCGCATACGGCAGGAGAGGCCATGCTGGTACCACTGGAAATCGCAATGGCATTGTTTCGATAGGCGGAGATGATGCTGCCGCCAATGCCGGTAATCTCCGGCTTCAGGGTCAGCTCATTGGTGGCGCCCCAGCTGGAGAAGGGGGAAATCTGGTTCCCGTCGGGCCGGGTCACCCAATAGGCGTTCACATACACCGTATCGGGGACGATGGTCGTGGCCATGTTATTGCCATAGAAGTACGCCATGCCCACAACCGGAATGGTGTATTCGTCATGGGTGGTGTCCGGGACGGCAAACTGGCTGCTGCCTGCTGTGGCGGGGTACAGAATCATACCCACTGCGCCATGGTCCGCGGCAATCTTCGACTGTTCGTTGATGCTGATTGCATCACTGAGCTTGGCCAGAATCAACTTCCCAGTCACATCCACGTCGTCATACTCCGATTCCAGACCGTTTTGGAGGATCACATATTGGTAATCCCGCCCGCCGAGGACATTGCCAAAGCGGTATGCAAAGGGAGACTTGTCAGAGAAAGCATATTTATAGTTATTGGCGCCAATGCGGAAGCTCAGGCTGTCTAGCGCGCTGCTGAAACCGGCCAGATAGCGGCTGTTGTCTGCGCTTGCCACCGTCATGGGTGCATCAAAGGTGGCAGGCATGTTGATCGTGCCGATGTCCGGATTCGCCGCAAGGCCCAGGTCATTGTTCCAGAGGCTCTTCAGAGTGCTGTTGGCGTCATTTCCCGCTGCCACACAGACATTCAGGCCGGCGTCCAGAGCGCTGTTGAACACGGCAGTAATTTCGGGATAGGCAGTAACAGAGCCGCAGCTTGTGCCGAGGCTGAGGTTCGCGGCATCCACGCCGAGAAGAATGGCATCCTCCAGCGCGGCCGTGACTGCGGTCATGCTGGCCGTGCCCGCCGCAGAAAACACCTTCATGGCAAGGATCTGCGCATTGGGAGCCACACCAACCTGGGTAACGCCATAGGTGTGAATCAGGTTCGTCGTGGTGCAGCCGGCGAGAATGCCTGCCACGTGGGAGCCGTGGCCCATGGCATCGTCCGGATCTGCATCGGCGTCGGCATAGTCGAAGCCAAAGGGGATCTTGCTGCTGGTAAAGAGCTGCTCAGCGGTCACACCGGGAAGCAGCTGCTGTGCATGGAGGGGCGTCTTCTCCATGATTGCAGCAATGGATTCTGCATCCAAGGCAGTGCTCTCAGGCTGCAGGGAGAACATGACGTGGTCCAAATCGACGCCGCTGTCAATGACGGCCACAGTCATTCCCTCACCGGCATACCCCTTCAGCCAGGCGGCGCCAGTGTTCATGTCCACATTGGCATTTTCCATGGCGGGCGCTACCGCGCCGTTTTCCACGCCCTGGGCCGTTATCCGCTCATCCGGACTCAGCACTGTAAACTCCTCGGGAGGAGCCTGGAACACCGGCGCCACAAAGGCGTATTTGACGCCCTGGACCTTCTGGAGGGCCTGAAGATCGCCATACCGCATTTGGCCTGCGAAGCCATTGAGCAACAGGGTGTAGTCATGGGTCACGTCAAAGGACCGGACCTCCCGTTGGATGGCGGCCAACGTCCTGCTATGGCTGGACAGCAGCTTTTGGGAGGCGCGAAGTGCATTCGCGTCCAGACCGCCCAACTGGATCCCGGCAGTCTCGGCAACCGGGGCGTCATCCAGCACCACCATCACTTCCACCAGGTCATCGCTGGCGTAGGGGTCCACCACACAAGTGTTTTCTTCCCCATCCGCCTCATCCTCCCACTGTGCAAAGGAGGCATTGAGCTTTTCTACGGACTCGGCCGAGCTGTAGGTGCGGACAGTGTAGCTCACACCGCCCTCCCCCTCGATGGTTTCCACAGAGTCCGGCTCAAAGTCAAAGAGGTCCGCAAAGGAAATCCGCTCTTCTCCATCCTCTGTCTCCGTGTTCACCCAGACGTCGGAATCGCTGGTAAGGGTAAATGCGTCATCGTTCTGGGAGGCGAAGGTCTCACCCTTGGGAACAAAGGTCCAGTCATCGCTTTCTCCGGAACGGACGGTGGCATTGCCCTCATAAGACTTGGCCTGGCCTGCCTCCGTGGGGCTTGGAGCAGCCAGTGCCGCCGATGGCATCGCCATCGTAAGCAGCAGCGCAGCAGCGAGAATCGCCGCAACGAGCTTCTTGATTGGGCTCCTCAACATATTCTGTTCCTCCTCATTTGTTTTTTGGGACTAGTCGCAATGCGCTCTGGTTCCATTATACAGCAATATGGCCTGTTGTCAATACAGATATACTCTGATTTCTAAATATAACCATATTGATTTCCAGAGGGAGCGGGGAGGCACCACAAAAATTCGATGATTGACAACCAAGGTTTTTCCGGTTACAATAGACATAATTTCAAGGCAGGAGATGCTGCACCCATGAATATATACAAAAATATTAACCCAGTTCTAGAAGTCGTACATTACTACAACCGGCGCATCAACGGGAGCAGCATTTCCGATACCATGCTCCAATTGGAACATACATACTCCGACCGGCAGGAGGAGATCCACCCCTCATCTCCCGGATCATCCAAATGAGTTTCTGCTGAACAGCGAACTCATGGCCGACTTTGACCGACTGAGCTTTTTCTTCCGGCGGCTGGATGGCGCCGCTTATGATGACAGCATCGACTTTTTACCCGCGTCTCTCCTGCTGTTGGACACAGTGTATCACAATTTTCAGGGGATGGATGGGATCCGGACATGCCTGGCAGAAAAGTCACAAAACACGATCCGACGCGAAATCTGCACTACGTTGTCCAGCGATGGCATTTCTCCTCCGGATGTGTCTGACTTGGACGCACTGATGGAATTTATCTACACCTTGCCCTTTCCGGATGAGGCAAAATGGCGGATCCTGGACCTGTGCAGACATTACTTGGACTATTTGGATGAACTTCTGGAGCTGCTGCAGCCTGCCGTCCAACTTGTGGAGAAAAATCGCCCTTTGTTTGACGACCTCATCCGCTGCTGCTCCCAGGAGCAAGTATTCCAGGATGAAATTCAGATTTGGGAAAGCACTTTACAGAGCCTGCTAACTACCAATTTGTAGGTCAAGCCCTCGGCTTATTAGTATCAGTCAGCTACACACCTTACGGCGCTTCCACCTCTGACCTATCAACGTCATAGTCTACGACGAGCCTTACTCCATAAAGGATGAGAGATCTTATCTTAGGGGGAGTTTCACGCTTAGATGCCTTCAGCGTTTATCTCGTCCCGACGTAGCTACCCAGCTATGCTCTTGGCAGAACAACTGGTGCACCAGCGGTCAGTCCATCCCGGTCCTCTCGTACTAAGGACAGCTCCCTTCAAATCTCTTACGCCCGCAACAGATAGGGACCGAACTGTCTCACGACGTTCTGAACCCAGCTCGCGTGCCGCTTTAATTGGCGAACAGCCAAACCCTTGGGACCGAATACAGCCCCAGGATGCGACGAGCCGACATCGAGGTGCCAAACCTCCCCGTCGCTGTGGACGCTTGGGGGAGATCAGCCTGTTATCCCCAGGGTAGCTTTTATCCGTTGAGCGATGGCATTTCCACTCACATACCACCGGATCACTAACTCCTACTTTCGTCCCTGCTCGACCCGTCGGTCTCGCAGTCAACTTGGCTTATACGTTTACACTCATTGCATGATTTCCATCCATGCTGAGCCAAGCTTTGAGCGCCTCCGCTACTTTTTAGGAGGCGACCGCCCCAGTCAAACTGCCCGCCTAACAGTGTCCCCCGACCAGATTCATGGCCGCAGGTTAGAAACCCAGCAATCCAAGGGTGGTATCCCAAGGGTGACTCCACAGCGCCTAACGACTCTGCTTCTAAGTCTCCCACCTATCCTGTACATGAATTACCGAATCTCAGTATTAAGCTGCAGTAAAGCTCCATGGGGTCTTTCCGTCTAGTTGCGGGTAACCGGCATCTTCACCGGTACTACAATTTCGCCGGGTAGGCTGTTGAGACAGCGCCCAAATCGTTACGCCATTCGTGCGGGTCAGAACTTACCTGACAAGGAATTTCGCTACCTTAGGACCGTTATAGTTACGGCCGCCGTTTACTGGGGCTTAAATTCAGACCTTCGCTTGCGCTAAGTCCTCCTCTTAACCTTCCAGCACCGGGCAGGCGTCAGCCCCTATACGTCATCTTTCGATTTAGCAGAGACCTGTGTTTTTGGTAAACAGTCGCTTGGGCCTTTTCACTGCGGCCCTCTTTCGAGGGCGCCCCTTCTCCCGAAGTTACGGGGCAATTTTGCCGAGTTCCTTAACAACCTTTCTCCCGTTGGCCTTAGGATTCTCTCCTCATCTACCTGTGTCGGTTTGCGGTACGGGCACCCTACCTTCGCCTTTTCTCGCCACAGAGCATCGCCGACTTCCCTACTGTAGTTCGGTCCCTTTCGCCCGGGTCAACCAACGCCCGGGTTCGGCTATCTCTATGTGTCAGCTTTTATCGATAAGGTGGCTACGGAATTTCAACCGTATGTGCATCGACTACGCCTTTCGGCCTCGCCTTAGCTCCCGGCTTACCTTGGGCGGACGAACCTTCCCCAAGAAACCTTAGATTTTCGGCCATTATGATTCCCACATAATTCTCGCTACTCATTCCGGCATTCTCACTCGTGTACAGTCCACACGTCCTCTCGATCGTACTTCACCCCGTACACGACGCTCCCCTACCACTGCGCTTTCGCGCAATCCCAAGCTTCGGTTACATGCTTAGCCCCGTTAAATTTTCCGCGCAAGATCACTCGACCAGTGAGCTATTACGCACTCTTTGAACGAGTGGCTGCCTCTAAGCCAACATCCTGGTTGTTTATGCAATCTCACATCGTTTTCCACTTAGCATGTATTGGGGACCTTAGCTGTGGGTCTGGGCTGTTACCCTTTTGACCACGGATTTTATTACTCGCAGTCTGACTGCTGGGAAGCATTTATGCGGCATTCTTAGTTTGATAGAGTTCAGTAAGCTTGCGCCCCCTAGCTCATTCAGTGCTTTACCTCCGCTAAACTCATTCCCAACGCTAGCCCTAAAGCTATTTCGGGGAGAACCAGCTATCTCCAAGTTCGATTGGAATTTCACCGCTAGCCACAAGTCATCGCCGGTCATTGCAACGAACGTGCGTTCGGACCTCCATGGAGCTTTACCTCCACTTCATCCTGCTCATGGCTAGGTCACATGGTTTCGGGTCTATGGCCACTAACTTCATTCGCCCTGTTCAGACTCGGTTTCCCTACGCCTCCAACACTGAATGTCTTAAGCTCGCTAGTGACTATAACTCGCCGGACCGTTCTACAAAAAGTACGCTACCACCCTTTAACGGGCTGTAACTGCTTGTAAGCACAAGGTTTCAGGTACTATTTCACTCCCCTCCCGGGGTTCTTTTCACCTTTCCCTCACGGTACTTCTCCTCTATCGGTCATCAGGTAGTATTTAGGCTTGGAGGGTGGTCCCCCCGACTTCCCACAGGGTTCCTCGTGTCCTGCGGTACTCTGGATCCAGACTGTCAGTCTTCTCTTTCGACTACGCGGCTCTCACGCTGTCTCGCCGGCCTTCCCATGCCGTTCGTCTAGATACCTCTGATCATGATGTCTGTCCGTAACCCCGAAGATATTGCTACCTTCGGTTTGGCCTCTTCCGCGTTCGCTCGCCACTACTAGCGGAATCTCGGTTGATGTCTTTTCCTCGCCCTACTTAGATGTTTCAGTTCAGGCGGTTCCCTACATACTGCTATTTGATTCACAGCATGTTGATGCGGTATTGCCGCACCGGGTTTCCCCATTCGGATATCTCCGGATCAATGCTCATTTGCAGCTCCCCGAAGCTTTTCGCAGCTTGTCACGTCCTTCATCGGCTCCTGATGCCAAGGCATTCCCCTTGCGCTCTTATTAGCTTGACCTAATAGAATCTCAATCTTGCGATCTGGTTCTCTTTAGTAGAATTATGCAGGCTCATTAAGTTCTTTTACCTTTTAGAAATTGTATCTTACCCTAAAAAATAATTGTTCCTTACTGTTGCCTTCTCATAATTTGCATCATTTTTCATGGTGTTCAGTTTTCAAGGTGCATCCTTGAGTCTTAAGACTCATTGAAATCCCCTTCAGGAGACTTCAATCAACCTTAATACTCTGCCGGAGAGTGGTGGGCCAAAGTGGACTCGAACCACCGACCTCACGATTATCAGTCGTGTGCTCTAGCCAGCTGAGCTATTGGCCCGTTTGGTGGAGATTAGCGGGATCGAACCGCTGACCTCCTGCTTGCAAGGCAGGCGCTCTCCCAGCTGAGCTAAACCCCCATCTCCGTACCGAAGTGCGCCCTCTAAATTAAACAACGAGTTGCAATCCCTAACACTTGACTGACCTTAGGACACTACCTGAGCTTCATTCAGTTCAGGAGTTCTCCTTAGAAAGGAGGTGATCCAGCCGCACCTTCCGATACGGCTACCTTGTTACGACTTCACCCCAATTATCAGACCCACCTTCGGCCGCGCCCTCCTTGCGGTTAGACTACGGACTTCGGGTGTTCCCGACTCTCATGGTGTGACGGGCGGTGTGTACAAGGCCCGGGAACGTATTCACCGTGGCATGCTGATCCACGATTACTAGCAATTCCAACTTCATGCAGGCGAGTTGCAGCCTGCAATCCGAACTGAGACGGCTTTTGGGGGTTTGCTCTGCCTCGCGGCTTTGCTTCCCTCTGTTGACCGCCATTGTATTACGTGTGTAGCCCGGGACATAAGGGGCATGATGATTTGACGTCGTCCCCGCCTTCCTCCGTTTTGTCAACGGCAGTCTCGCTAGAGTGCTCTTGCGTAGCAACTAACAATAGGGGTTGCGCTCGTTGCGGGACTTAACCCAACATCTCACGACACGAGCTGACGACAACCATGCACCACCTGTCTCTACTTTCCCCGAAGGGCACCTAATGTATCTCTACTTCGTTAGTAGGATGTCAAATCCCGGTAAGGTTCTTCGCGTTGCGTCGAATTAAACCACATAATCCACTGCTTGTGCGGGCCCCCGTCAATTCCTTTGAGTTTCAATCTTGCGATCGTACTCCCCAGGTGGAATACTTATTGTGTTAACTGCGGCACGGAAGGGGTCAGTCCTCCCACACCTAGTATTCATCGTTTACAGCGTGGACTACCAGGGTATCTAATCCTGTTTGCTCCCCACGCTTTCGCGCCTCAGCGTCAGTTGTCGTCCAGCAGGCCGCCTTCGCCACTGGTGTTCCTCCTAATATCTACGCATTTCACCGCTACACTAGGAATTCCGCCTGCCTCTCCGATACTCAAGGGAAACAGTTTCAAAAGCAGTTCATGGGTTAAGCCCATGGATTTCACTTCTGACTTGCTTCTCCGCCTACACGCCCTTTACACCCAGTAAATCCGGACAACGCTTGCCACCTACGTATTACCGCGGCTGCTGGCACGTAGTTAGCCGTGGCTTTTTCTCCAGGTACCGTCACGTCCTTCGTCCCTGGTAAAAGAAGTTTACAACCCGAAAGCCTTCTTCCTTCACGCGGCGTTGCTGGGTCAGGGTTTCCCCCATTGCCCAATATTCCCCACTGCTGCCTCCCGTAGGAGTCTGGGCCGTATCTCAGTCCCAATGTGGCCGTTCAACCTCTCAGTCCGGCTACTGATCGTTGACTTGGTGGGCCGTTACCTCACCAACTATCTAATCAGACGCGAGGCCATCTTTCAGCAATAAATCTTTGGAATCGCCGCGGCGGTTCCACTGTCCCCCGATTTTCCGGCCGCAGATTTTGTCCCCATCCTTCACTTCACCCGGCACAGCAAAGGCCACCAGCACCGCAAAAGCAGAACCAGGCACCGAAAAAAAACACCACTGCTCCGCGCCACCGGGGCTCCCCAAAGCCCTGTCCGGCAGCAGCCGGCAAGAGCATAATCGGCGGCGCAGGCGCTCAAAACCAAGAGCCACCACCGGAATGGCCCAGCCCTGCCGCGCCGTCGGCGGCGCAGGGGCCAGCAATCCCCGCTCCATCCAGCTGCCGCGCTCACCGCAAAGGCCAGAAACAGAATCTGCAGCACCGCCACCGGCTTCCAGTCCCGCCTTCCATAGACGGTACCGGCCTCCACGCACAGCCAGATTCCGGCTGCAGCCAGGCCCAGGAACAGGGTCCAATGCCATGGCGTGGAGCCCAAAAACTGGGCTGCCGGGGCAGAAAACGCCGCCGCCGCCCAGGCCCACAAGCTGTGGCCCTCAATTTCCCGGTTGTACAAGCAGATACCTCCCCTCCGCCACCACCAGGCCCGGAAGCGCCACCGGCTCCCCAGCTGCCTGAGCCCGGCGAAGCCGCGCCAGATCCCAGCCCGGCTCATGAGCGTCAAAATAGGAACCTGCCGCCTCCAAATCCACCCCCGCCGGAACCAGGCACAGGGCGCAGCCCGGATTCAGCGCCCTTTCCTGAGGCAGCTCCGACAGCAGATCCAGGGCGCTTTCCTCCAGCAGCAGATAGCTGGCCGTTCCAAAAAACACGGTCCCCGGCGCCTTGGCTTTCAGATCCGCCATGGCCGCATCCCAGCTGTTGCCGGTTCCCGCATCGCCCGTATCCGTCTCCAGGGACACCTGATTCCCTTCCACCCGGACCAGTACCGTCTTCACAGGCCGGAGTTCCCCACGTCATGGCTGGTAAAGGGCAGGCTCCCAGTCAGCACCACCCCCAGGGTGAGGAGCAGATAAATGATTCCATGCTTCATACGCTTACCTCTGATTTCTCAGGTCCCTGGGATCCAGGGAGGGGTCCCGGAACTTCTGATTCTTCAGCCGGGGACGGAGAATTCCTGGGTGCTCCGCCCGGGAGAAGGGGGCCAGGTAGGCCACGTCCATACAAGTGAGCCCCGCCAGATGAATAAGCAGCGCGAGAAAACCCACTGCCAATCCGAAGAGGCCTGCGAGGCTGGCCGCCAACGTAATGGCAAACCGCCAGAGCCGCACGGCGTCGGCAAAGTCCCGGCCCGGCAGAGCGAACCCGCAGATCCCCGCTACAGATACGGCAATGAGCGCCGCCGGAGAAATGAGCTTGGCCTCCACCGCCGCCGTTCCCACCACCAGACCGCCGATGATGGACACCGTCTGACCGATGGACTGGGGCAGGTGAATGCCTGCCTCCTGCAAGAGCTCAAAGGCCACCAGCAGGCCCAACACCTCCAGCACCGTTGGGAAAGGCACCGACTCTTTGCTCTCAATCATGGCCCTCAGAAGGGGCAGAGGAATCATTTCCTGGTGAAAAGCCGCCATGGCCACATAAAACGCCGGTAACAACAGGCTCAGCATCAGGGCGGCATACCGAAGCACCCGGACCGCCGAGGCAGACAGATAGTCCATCCCCGGTCCTCGGGGCTGGTCATGAGATAGCCCAAATCCGCTGGCGCCAAGTACCCCAGGGGCAGCCCGTCCACCAACAGGCCCACCCGTCCGGCCAGAAGCCCCTGGCAGAACTTATCCGCCCGCTCCGTATACTGGAGCAGGGGGAATGCCGTGGGCCGGGAGCCGGTGACATACTCCTCCACCGCTGCAGGAGACAGGAAGCCGTCGATGTCAATGGAATCCAGCCGCTTCTTCATCTCCTCCACCAGCCGGGGATCCGTCAGTCCTTCGATGTAGGCAACGGTGACATTGGTGAGACTCCGCCGCCCCACCAGGGTCTCGTACAGCCGCAGCTCCGGCGTCCGCATATGCCGCCGAATCAGGCTGGTGTTGGTCCGCACTGTCTCGGTGAAGGCGTCCTTCGGCCCCTTGACGGTGTTTTCCACCTCCGGGGCAGACAGGCCCCGCTTCTCTCCGGTTTTCACCTCGAAAGCAATGGCCCCTGCACCCGGGAACAGGACGACACAGAAGCCGTTGACCAGCTTCTTTGCCACGGTGTCCAGATCCTGGCAGGGGTCCGCTACGGAGTTATATACCCGTCCCCCAGGGCCTGGTCATACAGTTCCTCCATGGTTTGCCCCTGCAAATTCTCCGATATGGGGCGCACAATGTATTCCGAAGCATCCGAGCCGGAGACCAGGCCGTCGATCATATAGGCGTACAGCCGGAGCCCACTGCACATCAGCTCCCGGGCAATGAAGTCCCCGCACCCTGGAAGATGCTGCGAATGGCTTCATCGGTCATAGCGCCGGGATACATGGGATCCGGTCTTGGGGTCGGCTGCTGCATCACTCTCACCTCCCGGGTATTGTGCCCGTCCCGGAAAAAGATATACCTGGTCTTACCATTTGCTCCAGCAGCGTTTCCCCTTCCCAAGGTCACATTCTCACGTCTCGGGCCGGCCCAGGAGCCGAAAGCGGTTCTTTTTACACACCAGAATCCCCTGGGCGCGGAGGCGGCTCAGCTCCGCCGACATGGCGCTGCGGTCCACAGACAAGTAATCCGCCAGCTGTTGCCGGTTATAGGGAATTTCAAACTCCGGCCCCGCCCGGGCAGAGCAGGCGGAGAGGTAAGACAGCAGCTTGTCCCGGGTGGTCCGCTGGGTCAAGTGAATCAGCTTCTCATTCATGGTCAGGTTTTTGACCGCCAGCACCTCCAGCAGGTTCCGGATCAGCCGGGCATGGAAGGCACAGGCCGACGGGCAGGTGGTCAGCACCCGGCGGACCTCCAGCAGCAACACCTCCGCCGGCTCCGCTGCTACCGCCCGGATGGGAATCGCCTCCTCCGGCAGGCAGGCATAGCTTTCTCCAAACACTTCTCCGGGCCCTGCCGCCGTGAGGATATTCCGGTTTCCCAAAAGTCCTCCCGGAGTACGTAGACAGTCCCAGAAAGGACCAACCCTAGGCACCGGGTCCGCTCCCCCGCTCCCAGAATCTCTCCATCCCGGGCGTAGCGGGCCACCCGGCCGCCCAGGCACACAAGCATGGCCTCCAATTCCGCCCGGCTGACACCGGCAAACAGCCGGGACGCCAGCAAAACCTCAAAATACTGCTCCATACGCCCCTCCTTTGTTGGAAATACAACAGATCTTTGGTTCTCATTGTAGTATACTGAGGGCAACAAATCAAGGAGGCGATTCCGATGATTCGTACCATCATTCAAATTGACGAAGCCGCCTGCAACGGATGCGGGCTCTGCGCCAAGGCCTGCCACGAAGGGGCCATTGGCATGGTAAATGGGAAGGCAGTGCTCCTGCGGGAAGACTTCTGCGACGGCCTGGGGGACTGCCTGCCCCAGTGCCCCACCGGCGCCATTACCTTTGTCCAACGAGAGGCCCCCGCCTATGACGAGGCGGCGGTTCGGGCCGCGCAAACCGGCTGCCCCGGCAGCGCCAGCAGAACCATGACCGGCACTGAACCCGGCCGGCTGCAAAATTTCCCCATCCAGGTGAAGCTGGTCAATCCCCAGGCCCCTGGCTGCAAAACACCCACTGGCTTCTGGCCGCCGACTGCACCGCCGGGGCCTGTCCCCAATTTCACCGGGAGTTTCTCACAGGCCGGATGCTCCTTCTGGCCTGCCCCAAGCTGGACATGACGGACTACGCCCAAAAGCTCACCGAACTGCTTCTGGCCGGACGGCCCCAGAGCATCACCCTGCTGCGGATGGAAGTCCCCTGCTGCGGAGGCCTGGTCTTCGCCGCCCGGCGGGCCCTGGAGGCCAGCGGGCTGGACATTCCCCTTCGGGTGGTCACCATTTCCATAGACGGCCAGGTGTTGCAGGAGGATACGCCATGATTCTAGAAGGATGCCCCGGCGCTGCGCGGCTGAAAACGCCCACGCTGGAAGAAAAAATCTGCCCGGTCTGTGGCAACATCATTGAAATTTTTCCGTAGACACCGAGGTCGCCTGCGAGCACTGCGGCTTTGTAGCCTACAACGACGCCCTGTCCTGCGCCCAGTGGTGCCAATACGCAGAAAATGCCTGGGCCCGGAGTTGTACCAAAAGGTCCTGGCGCAGAAAAACCGGCAGGCCGGAACGTAATGGCCGTTGCACAAAAAACTGCTGCAATCCATCCTATGGGATAGATTGCAGCAGCTTTTTTGAGTGGGTCAATCCTCCGTCGACTCCTGGGAGACGGATGCCGGCAGGGCGGTTTGATTGGCGTTGACATAACGCATCAGCTCGTCGCCCGTGATGGTCTCCTTGGCCAGGAGGTAGAGGGCTACCTCGTCCAGGAGGCTGCGGTGATCGCTGAGGAGCTTCTTGGCGTCCGCCAGCACCTGGCCCAGGATGGCCTGGACCTCCTGGTCCATCTGCGCGGCGGTGGTCTGGGAGCAGTCCAGATAGGCCTGGCCCTCCAGATACTCGTGCTGCACTGTGGCCAGGGCCATGGGGCCGAAGCGGCTGCTCATGCCGAATTGGGCCACCATCCGCCGGGCCAGATCCGTGGCCCGCTGGATGTCGTTGGACGCGCCGGTGGTCTGGACGCCGAAGGCCACTTCCTCCGCCGCCCGGCCGCCCACCAGGGTCCGCAGCTCCACCAGAAGCTCATCCCGGGTGGACAGATACTTTTCCTCCTCCGGCATGTGCATGGTGTAGCCCAGAGCGCCGGAGGTGTGGGGCACAATGGTGATCTTGGACACCGGCTGGCTGTGCTTCTCCAGGGCGGCCACCAGAGCGTGGCCCACTTCGTGGTAGGCAACCATCCGCTTTTCCATATCGGTCAAAACCGTATTTTTCTTCTCCGTACCGGCAATCACCGTCTCGAAGGAGACCAGCAGATCCTCTTGATTCACCGCTTGGCGGCCCTTACGGACGGCCCGGAGGGCTGCCTCATTGACCAGATTGGCCAGGTCTGCGCCCACGGCGCCCGCTGTCGCATGGGCAATTTTTTTGCAGATCCACATCCTCGGACAGGCGAATTTTCTTGGTATGGACCTTCAGGGTGTCCAAGCGGCCCTGGAGGTTGGGGCGGTCCACAATGATCCGGCGGTCAAACCGCCCGGCCCGGAGCAGGGCCTTATCCAAAATTTCCGGCCGGTTGGTGGCGGCCAGACACACCACGCCCTTGGAGGAGTCGAATCCGTCGATTTCCCCAGAAGCTGGTTGAGGGTCTGCTCTTGCTCGCTGTTGCTGCCCATGCGGGAGTCCCGGGAGCGGCCAACTGCGTCAATTTCGTCGATGAAAATAATACAGGGGGCCACCTTCGCCGCCTGCTGGAACAGGTCCCGCACCCGGCTGGCGCCTACGCCCACGAACATCTCCACAAAGTCGGAGCCGGAGATGGAGAAAAAGGGCACATTGGCCTCGCCGGCCACCGCCTTGGCCAGCAGCGTCTTGCCGGTGCCGGGCGAGCCCACCAGCAGCGCGCCCTTGGGCAGCTTGGCGCCGATGGCGGCATATTTCTGGGGATTGTGGAGGAAGTCAATGATTTCCTGAGAGACTCCTTTGGCCTCGTCCTGACCGGCCACGTCTGCAAAGGTCACGCCGGTCTGCTTTTCCATGTAGACCTTCGCCTTGCTCTGGCCCACGCCGCCGAGACCACCGCCCATGGCGCTGCCCATCTTCCGCATCAAAAGGCTGAGGAGGAAGAACGTCAGGCCCAGGATCAGCAAATTGGACAGAATAAAGCCAATGACCGAGTTGTCCTCCTGGGGCTCCTGGAACACCTTGACGCCCTGGCTCTGCATCTTATACACCAGGGCCGTGTTGTCTGTGCCGGTGATGAGGCCCGTGTAATAGACGGTTCGGGCGCCGCCAGCCTGACCGGCCTCTTCCTTGGTCAGAAACAGCACCCGGTCCACTTTAAACTGAACCTCGGCCAGCTGATCCCGCTGCACCATGGTGAGGAAGTCGGTATAGCTCTTCTCCTCCAGCTGCGCGCTGGTAATGGAATTATACACCCAGTTGAACAGCAGGACAATCACCACTGCCAGAGCCAGAAGGGGCAGACCAGTCCGCAGTGGGTCCCGGGTTTCTCTTCCATTTTTATTTTGGTTTCGATTCCGATTTTCTTGGTCGTGATTCATCAGATCAGTCGGCCTCCTTTGATTTCAGCAGAATGCGCCGCATGGTCTGGTCCGTTGTCCCAAAGACAGGACCATCCGCCTTTATTTCTAGGTTATCATACCACACAACGCCTCTCCCGGCAATGCATTTTCCACCGAGTGCGCGTGAATTTTCTGTGAATGGGAGGATGCCTCCCAGTGGGCTGAGAGATCGCTCCGTAGGTGGATTCCCATCTCTTGGCTGCAAAAAACGGCTGCACAGACACTCCGGGCGCCACTCGCCCCTTGTCCCCACTCCGTTTTGACTTAGTTTACCCCCAGCAAACGGGTTTGAGACGGCGCCCTTTCCGGGAAAGTTACAAAGTGTAGTTGTTCCGCTGGGCTTTTTTTGCTATAATAGTAACAAATTGGTCAGATTTCCCCTGCCGGTGGCCAAAGCCTGGGCTTTGCCACCCACTCCAGGGGCAAATTTCCATGAGGAGAGCGTCATGAAATACAATTCCAATCAAACCGAATCCCACCCCCTGCCCGGCGATGATGTTCCGGAGGGACTGCTGGAGGGCCGCAACGCCCTGCAGGAAGCGCTGCGCAGCGGCCGGACCATTGACAAGGTCTGGATTGCTGCCGGGGATACCGACCGGAACCTGGCCCGTCTGGCAAGCGAAGCCCGGGAACAGGGCGCCGTGGTGATCCCGGTGGACCGGCGCAAGCTGGACGGGATGAGTGTGACCCACGCACACCAGGGGATCATTGCCCTGGCCGCCGCCCGGCCCTACGCCACCCTGGACGACATCTTTGCTTTGGCAGAATCCGGGGGGAGGCTCCCTCATTGTGGTCTGCGATGAGCTGTCCGATCCCCACAATCTGGGCGCCATCATCCGCTCTGCCGAATGCGCCGGAGCCCATGGCGTGGTGATCCCCAAACGCCGCAGTGCCGGGCTCACCCCGGTAGTCGCCAAAGCCTCCGCCGGAGCCGTGGAGTACCTGCCTGTGGCCCGGGTGCCCAACATCCCCAGCGCCCTGAAGGAGATGCAGACCAGAGGCGTGTGGGTCTACGGCACCGCCGCCGACGGTGGTCAGGCGCTGTTCGACGCCGACTTCCAGGGTCCCACCGCCATCGTCATTGGCAACGAGGGCGCCGGTATGGGCCGCCTGGTGCGCCAGACCTGCGACGTCCTGGTGCGCATCCCCATGCGCGGGCGCATCTCTTCGCTCAACGCCTCCGCCGCTGCGGCAATTTTGCTGTACGAAGCGGTACGGCAGCGGAAGTAAGTTCATGGGGCCTTTCTGGCCCACGCGGAGGTCTCAATCTGCATGAAAAAGAAGAACAAGCAAACTCCCCAGCCTGCATCGGAGGCGGAGATGCATCCCCACAGGAGGACGACTTTTCCCTGGAGGAGATTTTACAGGAATTTGGCCATCCCCACCAGGAGGTCTCTCCGGATCCCCAGGCGTCTGCGCTGCTGGATCCTGCGCTTCAGTCTCCCATTCCCCGTCACCGTACGATGGATCCGGACCCGGAGACCCAGCGGCCCAATGTGGCAGACACCCTGCCGGAGCGGCAGATTCCCCTCCAGCCGGCGGAGAAGCAGGCCCCGGCGGCAACGCCCCAAGACGCTCCGTCCCCTGCAACCGGTCTCCAGGCAGCGGACGCCGCCGACGGACCAGAGCCTGCCCGTGAGGGGCCGTCTGCGCCTGTCCACGGCCCGAAAGAGCCCCACCATGGGTTTGCCCCGGCAGAAGCGTCACGCCAGCCTGCGCCTTCGTCAAGGGGCCCTGAAGGGCCCGGGGCGCCCGTTTGGGTGGCCTCCGCCTCCCGGCGGCAAGGGCAGGCATCGGAGACGCCGCCTGCCACGGAGCCTCCCCTCCGGCAGCCTCCCAAAGAGAATCCACCCAGACCGGCTCCCACGCCCCACAGACCCCCTGCACCCAAACCACCCCAGCCCCTTCCCTCAGCGGAGGCTCAATTCCGCGATGCTGCTCAGCGGCAGCGGGGGCGGCCGGTTCGCCTGGGCTTTTGTCTGTTTTTTGCACTGGGCGCTTTGGTCCTGGGCGTTTGCCACGGCCAGGGATATCTGGAGGCGCTGGAGAACCAAGCGCTGCTCACCGCCGGAGAGATGGGGCTGTTGCTCCTGTGCGCCCTGTTGGCTTATGACGTCATCCGGTCCGGAATTCGCAAGCTGCTGCATCCCGGGTTCAACCTGCACACCCTGATTACACTGGAGCTGGGCGTCAGCCTGACCGACGGGTGTTTCGCCTTGGCAAGTGGGCGGACCACCTACTGCCCTCTGGTCTGCCTGCTCCTGGCCGCCGCCCTCTGGGGCCTGCTCCTGGAAGACCGGGCCACCTGCGCCGCCATGGACACCGCCCGCAAAAGCTCTGGCGAGTTGGCTCTGGTACGGGAGCCCAACCTGTTTCAGAAGCTTCCCGGCGTGCTCCCGGGCACAGGCAGCCAAGAGGAATTTCTCAAATCCAACCAGCTCCCTGCAAAACCGGTGCGGCTGCTGGAGGGTTACGCCCTGGCGGTCTTCCTCCTGTCTGCCGCCGTGGCTGGGCTGACCTGCCGCGGAAGCACCGCCGCCTATTTCCAATACTGGACCGCCGTGCTCCTGGGTGGGACGCCTCTGGTGGGTACTCTGGCCTGGTCCAGGCCCTGGTACCTCCTCTCCCGCCGCCTGCAGGCTCGGGGCGCGGCCCTGTATGGCTGGACCGGGGCCTGCCGCCTGGCAGGCAAGCTGGTGGTCCCTGTCTCCGACCGGGACCTGTTCCCCGGCGACAACGTCAAGATGAACGGCGTCAAGTACTTTGGCGGTCACACACCGGACCAGGTGGTTGCCTATGGCTCTGCGGTCATTTCCGCTGCGGGAAGCGGCCTTGCCAAAATTTTTGAAGAACAACTGGAAATTCGCGGCGCGCGCCGGTATTCCGTGTCCAAGCTGCGCCGTTACGAAGTGGGCGGCGTGGGCGCTGAGATTGGCCCCGACTCTGTGTTGGTGGGTTCCCTGCGGTTCATGCAATCCATGGGGGTGGAAATGCCCGCGGGCACCCGGGTCAGTCAGGCGGTGTATGTGGCCATCAACGGCTGCTTAGCCGGTGTATTCGCCGTCCACTACGAGGTCAGCCGGTCCGTCGCCGGGGGCTGAGTTCCCCTCCTCTTCAGCCGGGGGTGTTCCCGGTGATCACTGCCGGGGACTTCATCATCACAGAGCCCTTCCTTCGCTCCAAGTTCCGGGTGAACACGGCAAAGCTGAAGATCCCCCCCTTCCCCGCCCGCTCGGAGCTGGCCCAGAAAACCGCCTCCGAGGCCGCCCGCCCCTGCGCCCTCCTGCGCCAGACCCAATTCAGCACCCTGGCCCTGGCTGTGACCGGGGCTCATGCCCTGCGGACCGCCGTGCGGTGGGGGATCCTGTTTGATCTCCTGGGGGGTGTGATGGGGATGGCCATCATGGCGGTCCTGGCGGACCTGTCCGCCGGTGGGATCATGTCTCTGGTCAACCTCACCCTCGTCCTGCTGCTCTGGTCCATTCCCGGCCTTCTGCTCAGCGGTTGGCCAAAGAACGCCTGACCTTCTGAAATCCAAACGCTCCTGTGGCCTGCCATTTTGGCGGATCACAGGAGCGTTTTATTTCCTTTGGAAGGCTTCTGCGCCCATGTCCGCCTGCCAAAGGTATCAAATTGAATTGCCGGGAAATACTACCTCCGGAACCATGGATGAGCTGCAGAACGATTCCGGAGGTACGACATGCAAGGTAAAGTGGAAATCAGCGGCGTCAACACCGCCAAGCTGAAAACCCTGAAAAATGACGAGATGGTCCGGCTCATGAAGCTGGCCAAAAGCGGAGACGAGGAAGCCCGGCAGGCCCTCATTGAGGGGAATCTGCGTCTGGTGCTCTCGGTGATTCAGCGGTTTGTGGGGCGGGGAGAGAATCCGGACGACCTGTTTCAGGTAGGCTGCATCGGCCTTTTGAAGGCCATTGCCAACTTTGACGAGACCAAAGAGGTACGCTTTTCCACCTATGGCGTGCCGATGATTGCCGGAGAGGTGCGGCGCTACCTCCGGGACAACAGCGCCATGCGGGTGAGCCGGTCCCTGCGGGATACGGCCTATCGGGTCCTGCAATGCAAAGAGGCCATGATGGGAGAAAACGGCCGGGAGCCCAGTCTGGAGGAGGTGGCCAAGCGGATGGAGCTCCCCCTGGAAGACGTCTCCCGGGCCATGGACGCCATCGCTGCTCCCATCTCCCTGTATGATCCTGTGTATTCCGATGGAGGAGACCCCTCACGGTGATGGATCAGGTCCGGGACACCAAAAACACCGACGAGCGGTGGATTGAACGGATCGCCTTGCGGGACGCCTTTCAGACCCTGTCCGAGCGGGAAAAGCAAATCCTGATCCTCCGTTTTTACGACGGCAAAACCCAAATGGAGGTGGCGGGCCAGGTGGGCATCTCCCAGGCCCAGGTTTCCCGCCTGGAAAAAGCGCCATTGGAACCATCCGAAAAATGTGATGGAAACCTAGCTTCTCTGGAGCCTTTCCCGACAGTCGGTCGGTATTGCGAATTCGCCGAACATCGAGGGAAACCCCATGATGTTTCCGCCGGGCGGACACATGGGTCCGCCCCTACGGCAGGCGGCGGGAATGAACGAGAAATGTCCGACGCATTTTGTTATTTAAGTGCCCAATTTTTTGAGAAATGAGAGTGTATTTCACGAAAACGCCAAAGAATCCGTTTGTGCACCGTGTTAGATATCATCGTAGGGGCGGACCTATGTGTCCGCCCATGGCAGACATTCCATATCCACCAAACTTGGACCGAACCTGGACCATGTTTCCATCAAGCGAGCGCCCAGGTATCACCAGGGCTGGCGGGAAACCCGCCAGGTCACAGCGCCTGGATCAAGGCCTCCACCGCCTCCTCCGGCGTGGCCCAGGAGGTGACAAAGCGGACGGCATCCCGATTTTCATCCACAGGCGCGGTCAGCTCAAAGGTAAAGTCCGCCTCCAATCTCCGGATCTGCTCTTTGGTGAGAATCGGGAAGACCTGGTTGGTGGGAGACTGGGCGTAAAAGGCGCAGCCCTTACGCCGCAGCCCCTGGGTCAGACGCGCGGCCAGCTGATTTTCCCGTCGGCCCAGCTGCAACCACAGATCGTCCTTCAACAGAGCGCCAAACTGAACCCCAGCAGACGGCCCTTGGCCAGCATGCCGCCGCCCTGCTTCAGGGCAAAGCGGAAGTTGGGCATCAGCGCCGGGTTGACAATCACCAGGCACTCGCCAAAGAGCAGGCCGTTTTTCGTGCCGCCCATGGTGAAGGCGTCGCAGAGCCGGGGCAGGTCCTCCGGGGTCAGATCGTTTTCTTCACAGGTCAGCGCAGCAGCCAGCCGGGCCCCGTCCAGATACAGGTACAGGTTCCTCTGGCGGCACAGGTCGTGCAGCGCCTCCAGCTCCGCCCTGGTATACACCGTGCCCAGCTCTGTGGAATCTGACAGATAGAGGAGTCGGGGCAGCACCATGTGGCCGGGATTTCCCCCCTCGTGCTGGCTGCAAACCTCCAGGAGGGCCTGGGGCGTCATCTTGCCGTTTTCATGGGGAACCGTGATCACCTTGTGCCCCCGGGCCTCCACAGCGCCGGTTTCATGGACGGCGATGTGCCCGGTGTCCACAGCCACAGCTACCTCCCAGGGACGCAGGAAGGCGGAAATTGCAGTGAAGTTGGTCTGGGTTCCTCCCACCAGGAAATGGACCGCCCCATCCGTGCAGCCAAACCGGGCCCGGACCGCCTCAGCGGCGGCGGCACAATAGGGATCCTCTCCGTATCCGGCGGTGGACTCCAGATTGGTCCGGATCAGCGCATCCAACACCTGGGGATGGGCGCCCTCCGAGTAGTCGTTTCGGAAATGATACATAAGCATACCATCACTTTCGTAAAAAATGGGGTCCTTTGGCCTTATGATACACCTGCCTGCCCGCGTTTGTCAACCGGGCGCACCAGCCCCGGATCCAGTGCAGGTCCTCCCGGCCCACCACGCCCAGGATCACCAGCAAGAGGAAAAAGACGCTGCAAAAACCGGCGCCCAGCAGCAGCACCCCGCCCCATCCCCCCGACCTGGGGCAACAGAGAGGCCACCCATACGCTGAGGGCCATGGCGCCCAGCGCCCGGAACACCACCGAACCCTGAGGCCGAAACCCAGTGACCTTCTGGAGTCGGAAAAAGCTGAGCCCAAAATTGAGGGCATGGGTCACCAGGAAGCTGAGGTAATAGCCCCACAGCCCAAACCGGGGCAACAGCAGCCACAGAAACACCACGTCCAGAAAGGATGTCACCGTATTATACCGGACACACGCCACCTGCTGGCCCATCCCCTTCACATTGGCGTCGGTGACGGCATCCACATAGAGCATGGGAGCCAGGAGGGCAAAATACCGCAGCTGCCGCCCCACCAGGGGATTGTCAAAGAGCACCATCCCCAAAGGCTCTGCCGCCGTAAACAGGACGCCACCGGCCGCCAGACCATACAGCAGAGCCACCCGCAAGCTCCGTCCCGTGAGATACGCAATCCGCTTTCGCCGCTCCCCGGCGGCGCATCGGGACATCTCCGGCACCAGCAGCTCCGCCAGGGAGTACAAAATGGACGCCGGGAACATGAGCGTAGGGAAAACCATGCCGCACACCACCCCGTATTCTGCCAGGGGCTCTGTCGAGTGGGGGAAACAGCCCCAGCCGCCGGGGACGATCAGATTTTCCACTGTGGAGATTCCCATTCGCAGATCGTCGGCCAGAGCCAGGGGCAGAGCCACCCGCAGCAGCCGCCCCGCCACGGGAACCGGCTCCTCCCGCCGGTCCGGAAGCCGGTTTTCTTCCCGGCCCCGCAGAATCAGAAGGGACAGCAGGGGCACCAGGGAGGCAACGCTACTGCCCCCACCACGGCGCAGCAGGCCCGTCCAGGATCCCCGTCGGCCCAACGGGTGAGGAGCACCACGGTCACCGCCATAGAGACCCCTTGCTCCAAAATCTCCACCGCCACCAGCTCCCGGATCCGGCCGGCCGCGGTGAAATACCCCGTCATGACGCCGCCCAGGCACACCACCGGCAGGCAAGCGGCAAAAATCCGCAGCGCCGCCAAGGTCCGGATGTCCCCAATCCAATGCTCCGCCACCAGGGGCGCGCCAACATATACCAGCAGCGCCACGGCGGTGCTGAACAGAAAGCTATACAAAAAACAGGCCGACAGCACATGCCGGACTCCATGCCGGCGGTTTTTCCCGATCTCCTCTGCCGTCAGATACATGGTGGAAGTCCGGATGCCTCCCATCCCGGCAGTCATCGCCAGCATGGATACCGACAAGACCAACTGCAGAAGACCAATTCCTGCCGCCCCGATTTGCCCGGATAAGTACACCTGGAAACCCATGGACACCATGCGCAGAGCCAGGTTGGCTCCGGTGAGCAGCAGGGCGCTGTAAAACATTGTACCAGTTCGACGCATGTCCTCACCTCGGTTTACTATATGGGGACAGGCGTGAAAACTTGCCTGACAGGCGGAAATCTTCCAGCCTGCGCAGACGCATCCCTCAGCGGGCAGCGCACCCAGTCCATCATGCACTCCGCAACGTGTACCGCCAGCGGCAAGGTACATCGGCGCAAAAATGGCCCGCTGCAAGCATTCGCTTGCAGCGGGCCATGGAGATTCATTGGCCGGTCTGTCAGGTCCGCTCCGGGGGCACTGGGAAGTGGGTCAGGCTTCCTCCGTCTGCTCAACGGTAATCTCGGAGAGTTGAAGCCCGGGGTTGCGGCGGCAGGTGAAATCGATGGCCCAGAAGCTGGTGAAGACCAGGAGGCTCCGGCCGCGGTAGTCCTCCAAAAGCTCCGCATCAGAGCCCAGGTTCAGGTCCTGGAGGTCCCCGGGATAGCTGTCAATGAGCCGCAGCTCCTCATAGGGCAGGTGATCCATTCGCAAATCCACCCCATACTCATTCTTCATCCGGTATTGGAAGACGTCAAACTGCAAGACACCCACCACGCCCACAATCACCTCTTCCATGCCGGAATTCGGCACCTTGAAGATCTGAATCGCGCCCTCCTGCGCGATCTGCTCGGTTCCCTTTACAAAGGAACTTCCGCTTCATGGAGTCTTTGGCAGAGACCCGGGCAAAATGCTCCGGCGCAAAGGTCGGGATGCCGCCGAATTTGAACTTTTTGCCCGGCACGGTGATGGTGTCGCCAATAGAGAAAGATGCCCGGGTCGAACACGCCAATGATATCGCCTGCGTAAGCCTCTTCCACAATTTCCCGCTCAGCGGCCATGAGCTGCTGGGGCTGGCTCAGGCGCATTTTTTTATTGCCCTGGACGTGGAAGACCTCTGCGTCGCGCTGGAACTGGCCGGAGCAGATACGCATGAAGGCCAGACGGTCGCGGTGGGCCTTGTTCATGTTTGCCTGAATTTTGAACACAAACGCGGAAAAGTCCGGGCAGAAGGCATCCACCACCCCGCTGTCTGCCACCCGGGAGGCAGGGGGGCGGGGTCAGCTTCAGAAACTCCTCCAGGAAGGGCTCCACGCCAAAATTGGTGAGGGCAGAGCCAAAGAACACGGGGCTGAGGGTCCCGGCCCGGACCTCCTCCAGGTCAAAGTCCCGGCCCGCTCCCAGAAGCTCCACCTCGTCCATGAGCTGGCTGGTGCTTGCCTTCGCCCAGCAGGGTCCGCCACATGGGGATCGTACAGGTCAATCTCCTGCTTGCCCGCCCGGTTCTTCCCGGCAGCGCCGGAGGAGAAGAAGAGCAGCTGGCTGCCCTGGCGGTCGTAGACCCCCTGGAACTCCTTGCCAGAGCCGATGGGCCAGTTCATGGCATAGGTCTCAATGCCCAGCTCCCGCTCCAGCTCCTCCAGCAGGTCAAAGGGATCCTTGGCCTCCCGGTCCATCTTGTTGATGAAGGTGAAAATGGGAATGTGCCGCATGGCGCAGACCTTGAAGAGCTTCCGGGTCTGGGCCTCCACACCCTTACGTGCCATCAATGACCATGACGGCGGAGTCCGCCGCCATCAGGGTGCGGTAGGTGTCCTCGGAGAAATCCTGGTGGCCCGGGGTGTCCAGGATGTTGATGCAGCAGCCGCCGTACTGGAACTGCATCACAGAGGAGGTGACGGAGATGCCTCTCTGCTTCTCAATTTCCATCCAGTCGGACACAGCGGCCCGGCGGTTTTTCTTGCCCTTGACCTCACCGGCCTGGGCAATGGCTCCGCCGTAGAGCAGGAATTTTTCCGTCAGAGTGGTTTTACCGGCGTCGGGATGGGAGATAATGGCAAAGGTCCGGCGGCGGCTGATTTCTTCTGATAACGTTGGCATAATGGTTTCCCTCCATAATTTTGAAACATGCAGTGGGGAGAGAAAGCTATGGATGAAAGCTGGAATCCATGGGAGCCTCCTAAAACTTGAAAATTGTGAAACAAATCAACTTAGTTTACCACAGATTTCCACGGTTTACAAGTGGAGTTCTTGCAATTTGCATAGGGGGACTGGTATAATGGTCCCAAGGAACGAGGACTTTGTCAAACCGCCCCAACCGGCCATGGCCGCTCCCATGCTTGGAACCCAACCATAGAAGGCCGATTGGTGCGTCGCAAATGAAGGAGTTTGTCAATGAATGATTTTCTGGATATTTTGCTTCTGGCCAGCTTTACCGTTGGGGGCGTATACAGCCTCTGGACAGCGGTGCAGATGCGGAGCTGGAAGGAACTGAAGCCCAATAAATTCATCTATCCCAACGGCTGTGATCCAAAAGATTGTAACAATCCAGACGGCTTCCGGGCGTTTATGCAGACCAAAACCCTGATTTTTGGCGTGTTATGCCTGGCCACAGCTCTGGCCTTTCTGGGCGGAACCTACCTGCACTTCTGCCCGGACGAGATGATCTGGGCTGCTTTTGCCCTGGGGCTGGGGGCGGTTGCGGTATATTTTTCCGCCATTCGCCGGGCCAGTACCAAATTTTGGTGAGGTGTCCGCCATGAACCTGGATTGTATTCATCATGTAGCGATTCTTGTCTCCGATTACCAGGCTGCCCTGGCATTCTACCGGGACAAGCTGGGCCTGCCCCTGCTCCGGGATGTGGACCGCCCGGCTCAGGGAGACCGGATTCTCACCCTGGGGCTTTCCCAGGGGAACTGGAGATTTTTGTGAAGCCTGACGCGCCCCCGCGCCCGGCAAACCCGGAAGCCCGGGGCCTGCGCCACTTGGCCTTCCGGGTGGCCTGCGTGGAAGACACCGTGGCGGCCCTGGCACGCCTGGGCATTGCCTGCGATCCCATCCGCATGGACCCTTACACCCAAAAGCCCATGACCTTCTTCTATGACCCGGACGGGCTGCCGTTGGAGTTGCATGAGTAGGGTTCGGTGGTAAAAACCTGGTATGTCGCTCAGTTCCTCACATAATGTGTGGTGAGGTGGAGGGGCTGAGCTATGGAGTTGAGTTTGATGGAAAAGAAAATGATTGAAGACAAGGTGAGTGAACTTCTGAATGAAATCGGCTATCGCCCAGATCGTGATACTTATGTGGATGTGGTGGGCTTTGTCCGGAAGCATGGGTTTGTGGTTGGCAATGCCCTGCTGGATGACGAGGAAGACGGTTTTTTGGCCATTTGGCAGTCCGCAGAGAGAAATCACAAACCAGGTACCGCCGAATACCAGAAAGTAATCGGGGTTAATGTAGAGCGCGAATTGGGCTGGAAGCGGTTTATCATTGCCCACGAATTCGCACACTCCATCCTCCATTACCAAGAGGGGCGGATTTACTTGCACCGAGAGCATACAAAAGGGAAAAATGCGGATGAAAACGATGCAGATTATTTCGCGGCTGCACTGTTAATGCCACGGAATTCATTCAGACGGGTCTATACGGAACTGACACAGAAGGGGCTACATAAAAAGACAATCTGTTCGCAACTCGCCCGTGAGTATGGCGTACCTTTGGAAAGTGTCACCCGCCGGATCGAAGAAATTAAAGTGTAGAATTTAAGCTTGAAGGAAGTTGCTATGGATACTTTGGAGACAAGCCAGAGAGAAATTGGCGATTTGGTACACGGGCTGATACTCGAAGATGTCAAGCAGGACAGCGATCTGGATTACAAAGACCCGTTTGTAACCCTGCAGCAGAAAAAACGAGATCAGAAGATCACAGAGCTTCTGACCGAGTATGTAAATTTCTATAAGAAAAAGGTTAGACACAGCACCATTTGCCGCTATCTCATTTTGACCCCCTGTGTCTTGATCATCCTTGGGTTCGCCGTTCTGCTGGGCTACTTTGCACTTCGGATTGTCCATGCTGCGGCACCTCTGGAAATTGGGGACTTGGTCGCCTTCGTAACTGCCTGCGTGTCTTTTATTTCCCTCATCATTGGGCTACTGACCATCATCACCAAATACTTCTTCCCTGAAAATGACGAGCAATATATTACAGCAATTGTAGAGGCAATTCAAAGAACGACTTGGAAAACAAGCGTGAAAATGCCAAACACGAACAGAGCGCGCCGTCCGATTCTTTGGAAGGACCGCAGTTTTGAAACCATATGCATGCGCCGGGAAGGGTGGCCATAGAGGCCAGCCTTCCCGGCGTCTGATTATAGATAAGTAATTAGCCCACTTTCTTCCGGTGCCGCCAGACGCCCCACATGCGGAAGGCCGTAGAGACCAAGAGAATGCCAACCGCCAAGGTACCAGCCAGAGCGCCAGTGTGAAGGCCGTACCGAATGAACGCATCGGTGTTGCCCCGGACGGCGTAATCCATGGTGTAATAGATGTCCGCACCGGGGACCAGGGGAAAGAGGGCCACCAGAAGATACGAAGTGGCAGGGTATTTCCGAACCCGGGCCATAATCTCAGAATACACGGAAAGCGCAGCCGCCGCAAGAAAGAACGCGGTGAGGTCAGACACCCCAGATAGCAGAACAGCCGGTATGACAGCAAGCTGAAAATTCCACCGACGATACACAGGAACATCCCAGAGCCATGAAGGTTCAGCAGCATACAGAACCCCGTGCTTCCCACAAAACACGCCAAGCACTGCATCAGAAGGCCATACTGGACCAATGCGCCGCTGCCAGTCAGGTCCCCCACAAATACCGGGCCAGGGAAACGGCCGCACCTGTTCCCACCGCCAGGGCCACCGCCGTGATGAAGACCTGAACCAACCGGTTGACGCCAGACATGGTGTCTCCATAGATGATGTCCCGAATGCTGTTGGTAAAAAAGAAGCCCGGGAACCAGGAGCATCAGAGCGCCAATGATGGCGGCGTCCACATTGTGGGCCAACCCGGCAGTCGCCAGCCCATGGGCCAAAAAAAGGCCAAGACAAAACCGGCAGCCACAGTCTTGAAAAACAGATTGGCATGGAGCTTATTCATAAAATACAGGCACAGCCCTGTGGCCACGCCGCTGAGGCCGGCACACAGCGCATCCAGCATGGTCCCACGGAAGAAGACGGAGAACCCTGCCGCAGACAGAAAGTACGCCATCAGGAGCGTGGGAAAGCGGTAGGTTTTCGTAGCCTGCTTCTCCGCCTGGAGCATGGCCATGGCCTCCTGCACCGGCGGCTTCTCCCGGCAGATCCTGCGGCACAGGCCACTGTAGCGTTCCATGCCATCCAGGTCCGTGGAACTATCCGCGGCCCGGTGCATACGGGTTATATGCTGCTCCTCCGCCGTTTCCAGGCTTACGATGATACAGCCGGGAATGGAAAACGCCGCCCCCTGCACACCGTAGGCCTCCAGCAGGCGGACAACGGCCTCCTCCACCCGGTAGGTTTCCGCACCGCAGTTTTGGAGCTGAAACGCCAGATCCACCGTGAGATCCAGCAGCTCTTCATAATTCATGGGATCACTTCCAGGATCAAGATGGACGCCGGGTCCGCCCCGGCGCCGAAGAGAGTATAACAACCCTTCATACAAAATACAAGGGGGAATTTTCCGCAAAAAAACAGCGCGTAGGCAGGGGAAAATTTGTAGCGTTTGCGTGAACAGCAAGTCAGCGCCCCACCCTATGTACCCCAATTGGCCGAGCGGCGTCGCCTGTACCAAATCCTCCCCACCCCACAGACATCCCGTTACCGCTGCTTCAGCAGGGCCTCTCCCGCCTGGTAAATATCGCCCGCTCCCACCGTGAGAATGACGTCATCCGGCCGTGCAATGCGGCGGAGATAGGTGGTGACTTCCGGCAGCGTTTCGAAATACACCGCGCCGGGAACTTGATTGGCCAGGTCCCGGGAGGAAATGCCCACCGTGTTCCGCTCCCGCGCGGCATAAATTTCTGCCAGCACCACCTGATCCACCGTACGCAGCTCCCGGACAAAATCGTCGAAGAGGGCGGCTGTGCGGGAATAGGTATGGGGCTGAAACGCCAGCACAATGCGGTGATACCCCATGGCCCGGACGGCGGCAATGGTGGCGTGGAGTTCCCCGGGATGATGGGCATAATCGTCATACACGTCTGCGCCGCGGTAATTGCCCTTGAATTCCAGGCGGCGGCCAGCCCCGGAAGGACTCCAGACCCCGAGTCACTGCATCGCCGGGAATCCCCAGGCTCCATGCCACGGCGGCGGCAGCCAGGGCGTTGGCTGCATTGTGGCGGCCAAAGACATTGAGCTGGACGTTGCAGTAAAAGCGGCCATCGCAGATGACCTCAAAGTCCCGCCAGTCGTGGGAATATCCCCGGCCGTGGATCTGATTGTGCTCTGAGATGCCAAAGGTGGTCAGCGCCAGGCCCTTCAGGGCCTCCATGGTGTTGCCGTCGTCTCCGTTGGCCAGAATCCGCCCCGTCTCCCGGGGAACCAGCTGGGAGAACTTCCGGAAGGACTTTTGGATGTCTGCCAGGTCATGGAAATAGTCCAAATGATCCGCTTCGATGTTCAACACCACCGCCGTGGTGGGGAAAAAGTTCAAAAACGAGTCGCAGTACTCACAGCTCTCCAACACAATGGAATTTCCCTTCCCCACTCGGTGACCGGCGTGGAGAATGGGCAGGTACCCTCCAATCATCACCGTGGGATCCCGCTGGGCGGCCAAAAAGATGTGGGTACACATGGAGGTGGTGGTGGTTTTGCCATGGGTGCCGGAGATGCAAATCGCATTTTCATAGCTCTGCATCAGCACGCCCCAGGCCTCTGCCCGCTCAAAAACGGGGATCCCCGCAGCCCGGGCGGCGGCAATCTCCGGATTGTCGTTGTGGGCGGCGGCAGTCCGGATGATGCAGTCCGCGCCCTGGATGTTTCCGGCGCTGTGGCCGATGAAGACCCGGATGCCCTGGGCCCGAAGCTCATCGGTGGAAACGGAGGCGTTCATGTCGGAGCCGGTGACCTGAAGGCCCATCCCCTGAAGTACCAGGCCCAAAGGGCGCATGGAGACACCGCCGATGCCCACCAGATGGACCCGCTTTCCAGGAGTCAAAAATGTACGGATTTTATTAGTACGAGCAGCCATATTGAAACTCCCTGCTTTACAATCGATTTTGGTTCGGCTTTCTATTATATCGTAGCCGCCCTGGGTTTACAAGTGATTTTTTTCCCGTGGAGAAATTTTTCCTGGAGCAGGGGCAGGGCACAAACAATGCGCCGCAGCGGGGCAGTCCGTGGGGACTACCGGCACTGCGGCGCATGTGCATCATCATCAATCTCTGCGAAGGGCCTCGATGGGGTTGAGGTTGGCTGCCTTAACTGCAGGCAGAAGACCAAATATCACACCGATCAGGGTGGAGAACACCACAGAAATCACAATGGCCGGGATGCTGATTGCCACAGGAATGGAGTTGAGCCTGGAAATCAGCTCCGCCAGCCCCACACCGCTGAGCACTCCCACCAGGCCGCCCATACAGGTGAGCACGGCGGCCTCTGTCAGGAACTGCCACAGAATCCGGCGACGCTTGGCGCCCAGGGCCTTCTTCAGGCCAATCTCACTGGTCCGCTCTGTGACGGACACCAGCATAATGTTCATAACGCCGATGCCGCCCACCAGAAGCGAAATGCTGGCGATCCAGATGAGCTGGCTGTTGGTGGCGTTGCTCATCTCCTGGAGCTGCTGGGCCTGTTGCAGCAGGTCCTGGCTCTGATAGACGAAGGCGGTCCCATAGCTGTTGTCGTCGAGTTCTTCCTCTCCCGCAATTTCCACCTCCGCGCCACCGATCTCCACCGGCATGCCCCCCCTTGGGAAGCGGAAGCGCTGGCGGAAATCTGGCTGGCGGTGAGGGCGTCGGCTACGTTCTTCCCCGCCCGGGTCATGGCGTCGGTGCTGGTGGCCCGGACCGCCACCGACTGGGGCTCGTCAAACTGGTAAATGATGGGCCAGGCGCTATCCGGCAGGAAGATGGAGCCGGAAGAGGTGTCTGCGTACAGGTTATAATCCTGCATGGTCTCAATCTTGGGCGTAAAGGTCTCCATTTTGGCCACCACACCTACCACGGTAAAGGTGTCTCCCTTGATTTCCACAATCCGCCCAATGGAGTTCCCCTCTGGGAAGAGGCTGGCAGCGGCTTTGGCATCCAGGATGATCACCTTGCGGTATGCCTCGTAGTCTGAGTCCAGGAAGCCCCGGCCATTGGTCAGTTGGTAGCCCTGCACCTGGAAAAACGCCCGGTCAATGCCGTAGATGGAGCCGTTAAAGGCAGTGTTCTGGTAATACACCTGGTCCGCATTGGACCGGGACCGGTAGAAGGAGACCTGCTCCACCCCGTCCAGCTTCTCCAGCTCGTCCCTGGTCGCCTCCTCAATGGTGCGCACGCCCTCGGGAACGGCATTCCAGCTCATGTCATACGGGTAATCCGATCCGTTCTGATAGAGCTGGACGGTCACCACGTTGTTGCCTGCGCCGATGAGGTTTTGTTTGATTTGCTCGTTGGTGCCCTTAATGGTGGACACAATGGTGATGATGGAGGCAATGCCGATGATAATACCCAGCATCGTCAGGAAGGAGCGCATTTTGTGGCCCCAAATTCCTTGAAACGCCAATCTGATATTTTCCATTTGGGAGCCTCCTTAATAGTACTGATACAGGTCGCTGAGGTTTTGGACTTCGGTAGGAGCCCCCTCTTTTACCCCATAGGGGAAGGCGATGTAATCCCCCTGGTCCATGCCGCTGTAGATCTTGGTGTAGCTGCCCCACAGGGAGGGGCCGGTTTTGACCTCCCGCTTCTCCAGGACGCCGTCTGCGCCCTGCACATAGACATAGCTCTTCCCCTCCTCGGTGCGAATAAAGGCGGACTGGAGGTAGAACCCGTTGTCCACTTCCGTGGTAGAACCGTAACTCACCTGGACATAGGTACCGGCCTCCAGGTTTTGAGATTCGTCCACAGAGACGGTAAAGGGATAGTAAGACACGCTGGGGTTGCCGTCGCCCCGGTAGTAGCCGTCGGAGGTCGGATAATCGCCAATGGCCGTAATGGTACCCTCACAGTTCGCCCCAGTGCTCCAGGACATGATCTGGACGGTTTGCCCAATCTCCAGGCTGTCCCGATCCAGCTCGCCCACAGACGCCTGGATGAAGAAACCACCGCCGCCGGAGACCTTCACCACCGGTTCATTGTTGGCCAGGGCCTCCTCTGGGTTCAGGACGGACACCACATAGCCGTCGATGTCGCTCTTCACTTCGCCGTTGTCGAATTCCTTCTTCATGATCTTGTATTCGGCCTCGGCCATTTTGATGTCGAATTGCAGCTGCTTGATCTCCGCCTCCTTGTCCGCGCGCATCTGGGCAATCTCGTTGGAGGTGTAGCCGCTGTTCATGTTGACATCGCTGCCGCCGGAGCTACCGGAGCTGCCGGTGGGCTGGGTGGGAGCGGGCGTTGTTTGCTTCTCATCCACCTGGAAGAAGGTGAAAGAATACCGCACGATGGTCACTGGCTCCGTCGGTGTGGTAGGCTTTGGGTCTGTAGGATCTGGGCCCGTGGGATCTGTTGACGGTTCCGGTTCCGTGGGATCTGTCGATGGATCCGGTTCCGTGGAAGGATCCGGATTGTCGGAAGGTTCATTAGAAGGGTTATTGGACGGATCTTGAGAAGGATCCGCCGTCACGTCCGTAAGCAGGTGGACGCCATAATTCCCTGCCTCCTGCTGGGAGGCTGTGGAAACTGCCGGCGCGGAAATTGTCTCCTCTGTTGCCTGGAAGAACACACCCGTGCGGCTGAGGACGGTTCCGGCTGCTTTATCACTCCGCCGGACCTCCAAAATGGTGTACAGCTCCTTGGCGCTTCCCAAGAGCTCTGCAATGAATTTGTCGTTGAACACCTGGCTTTGGCGAACCCAGATAATCTTGGGATCCCCTGATGTACCGGTCCCCCCCAGCTCCATGAATTGTCTCTCCCCCAGCTCCTCTTTGGGCTTCACAGATCCGGAAGCGGTGGTGGAGGGCTGGGTGGTGCTGGGCTTGGTCGTCGTGGGTTTTGGGGTAGTATAGGAGATCGGCTTCATCTTCTTAATGCTTGCCAGCTGATCCTGGGCATCCTCCAGGCGCAGTTTCGTCCGCTGGATCTCCAAATCCTTCCGATCCAGGGAAAGCTGGGACAAGGTGGTGTCATAAGTAAGCAGGGTGGTACCTTTGGCAACCTTCTGCCCCTCCTGGACGTGGACCTTCGTCACCTCCTGGGTGGCGGAGAGAAACACCGTCTGCAGCTTATCCGTCGTCACAGGTCCGGAGGAGCTTTTTCATCTCCCCAGTATGTGGTAATGAGTTCATTGGAATCATAGACCCCCACCACCTTGCCAGGTTTCTGGGTGAAATACAGGGCCAGGCCACTGCCCAGAGCTGCCACCAGCACCAAGCTCACAATGGGGATCCAAATTTTCTTCTTTTTCATGGATGATCGTCCTCCTTTGGCGCATCCCCCAGCAGGTGATCCAACCCAGTGGTCCGCTTTGTCTCCTGGAGATGGGATGGAGCGGCCGGTGACTCCGGAGCCTTGTCCTGCAGCTGGCCATCCAGAATGTGGTAGATCTTGTCGGCGCAGGCGGCAATGGAGGGCTCGTGGGTGATCATCATGATGGTCATGCCCCGGTCTGCCAGATCGCGGAAAATCTCCATGATCTGATAGCCCGCCGCCGTATCCAGGGCGCCGGTGGGCTCATCGGCCAACAGCAGCTCCGGATTTCCCACAATGGCCCGGGCAATGGCCACCGCTGGCACTGGCCGCCGGAGAGCTGATTGGGGTAAAACTGGACTCTCTCCGCCAGGCCCACAGACTCCAGCGCCGCTCTGGCCCGCTCCCGGCGCTCCTTCTGGCCCACACCGGCATAGAGCAGGGGCAGCGCCACATTGTCCAGCGCCGTCATCTTCGGCAGCAGGTAAAAATTCTGAAATACAAAGCCAATGTGCTTATTCCGGATCTCCGCCAGCTGGTTGTCGTTCAGGGTGCTCATGTCCTGATCTTTCAACAAATACTGGCCGGAGGTGGGCAGGTCCAGACAGCCCACCAGGTTCATAAGCGTGGTCTTTCCGGAGCCGGAGGGGCCCATAATGGCGATATAATCCCCCTGCTCCACCTGAAGGTTCACATTTTTTCAACACCGGCACCAGGTTTTTCCTCGGGTATAGTCTTTGCAGACGTCGCGTAATTCCAAAATCATGGCTTCAGCCCTCCAGGTCGCCGTCCGAGGCGGTGCCTCCGGCTCCGTCGGGATTCAGCGTACCGCTGCTGCCAGTCCCGGAGGTGGGCAACGGCGTTGGCTCCGTGTTGGCAACGCTTCTCCGCCCAGCTCCTCTGTGGGAGCCAGGATGTTGGCATTCTCCCTTCCTCATCAGGGAGAGGAACTACGTCCAAATTGTCCTGGCCGTCCGGGAGGATGTCGATGCCGGGCTCCTCCAAGCCCGCAGGATCTCCCTGAACTCCCCTTTGGGAGTCGTCTCCGGTGGCTTCCGACGCCTCGGCAGGGTCATGGGTCGTAACGGCGCCGGCAACGCAGGTCTCACTGGGGAAGGCAATGTAGTCTTCAGCGGTCAGACCTTCCAGAATTTCATAGGCCATCTGCATCTCATCATAACCGCCCAGGGTCACATACCGCTTCTCCAGCCGGTCCTTGCTGTTGGCAGCCCAGACATAGGGGTCGCCCTGCTCCTGGTCTGCGCTTGCAGGCTCTTCATAGCAAAGATAATACTCCGGCAGCCAGAGTCCGCTGCTGGCAGTTTCTCCACCGGCCAGCTCCATGTAAACGTGCTGGCCCAGCATCAGGCCGTCTGCGCTGCTCAGCTCGACGTAGAAGGGATATTTGCTGGAATTGCCCATCTCGCCGGCGTCCATACCGCCAAAATACATGGCGTTGGGGTTGGACTGGGTGGCGCTCTCCAGATCGATGAGGCTCACCGTGCCGCTCCAGGTCTGCTCGGGATCGGTGCGGGAGAAGATCCGCATGGCCGTCCCCTCAGTGATGACGCCCATGCTCAGCTCATTGACGGTGCCCTTCACCCGGTAAGAGCCAGACTGCTGGACGGTGATGTAGGGCTTGGCATTGCCATACTCGTCGTAGCCGCTCTCGCTCACTGAAACCACCCGGCCGGAGACCGGAGAAAGGACCTCGGCATTGGCCAGGGTGGTCTTGGTCTGGGTGATCTCCCGCTGTTTGACCTTGATGTTGTAGTCGTTTTCCTTCTTTTCCGCCTCTTTGGACTGGATTTCCACGGTGTAGCTCAGCTGCTCATCTTTGGAGGCGTTTTTTTGCTCTTTCTGCAGCGCTGTAATCTGGGATTGCAGGGTAGTGGAAGTGTTTTTCAGCTGCTCCAGCTCCAGATTTTGCTTGTCCAGGTTCAGCTGAAGCTCCTCGGAGTCGTACTGGAAGAGCACGTCTCCCTGCTTCACCGTATCGCCTTCGGCCACGTGGAGCTTGGACACCGTTCGCTGGCTGTCCCGCTGAATCTCCGTTACCTTTTCCGAGACCACAATGCCCGGAAATACATCGCTCACGGCGATGGTGCCAGCGCCTGTAATTTCTCCTACATTTTGTACATAAACCTTCGCCGCAGGGGTGCTGTCACAGCCCCACAGGCTCAGCAAAGCTGCGGCAGTGGCTGCCGCTGCGATCCACTTTTTCTCATAGCTGTGTCCTCCAAAACCGAAATTCGCTATTGTACTATATCTAATGGAATGATACCGGAACCCACCAAAAAGTCAACGGCAGCGCCCATTAAGAAAGCTTAATTTTCTGTTACGGGTTTGTGAATGGGCCCTTCAAAACCGGCCCACCATATCCCCATGGGTGCAGATGACTGGCAGCGTTTCCAGCTCCTGCCGGGTGAAAACCGAAGCTCCTTGGACTCGGCGCTGATGCGCAGCCGGGGCTCTCGGTCCAGTTCGGCCCGGTAGAGGATCACCACCATGCGCCAGACGCTGCCATCGGGGTAGCTGGCAATGCGGCCCGGCTCTCCGAACACCGCCACCTGCTGCAACGTCGCTTCCGGCAGACGGATGCCCGTCTCTTCCCAAAGCTCCCGGACCATGGCCCGGCGCTCCGGTTCCCGTCCTTTGACGCCGCCCCCAGGCAACCCCCACATGCCGCAATCCCGGCGGCGCTCCAGCAGGAGCTTGCCCTCCCACTCCAGCAGAATGTTCACCCCAGGTGCGCCGGACGGTTGGGCTTCGGCGCGGCGGGATCGTTCAGATAAAAGGCTGCTGCTCCCATACAATCCATCTCCTTTTCTGTGTGCTCCCTATGATGATAGCAGGGGAGCCTGTGGAAAGATGCCTTAAAATTTTACCTGTGCCCTGACCGCCCCACACTGCGGCCGGGCCCCTGTGCCGGTTCCGTCTTTGGTTCCTCCTGTGTCCGGTTTGCCAAAACGGTCTCCAGCCGGGCCAGCAGCTCTGGCGCCCGATCCCCGTCAAAGCCGGTGTAATTGACCACCAGGCAATGGGAATCCGCCGGGTTTTGCCGCTGGCTGTAGTCGGACAAGCATAAAATTCGAATGCCCGCTTGGGCGCACAGCGCCTTCAGATCCCGGTCTGGGAGCCGGGTCCGCACCCGAAGGAGGAAATGAAGGCCGGCATCCTGCTCCAGAATTTCCACCTGCCTGGAAAAGCTGGCCTGGGACAGCGCCGCAATGAGCCGGTCCCGCTGGCCCCGGTAGTACTTCTTCATTCGGTTGATGTGTTTTTCAAAATAGCCCCGGCTGAGGAACCGGGCCAGGGTATACTGCTCAAAGCTGGGTACCGTGCAGGCATAAAACCCCAAACGGCGGCGGAACTGACCCATCAGCTCCGGCGGCAGAACCAGGTAGCTGATCCGGATGGCCGGGGCGATGGACTTGGTGAAGGAGTTGAGGTAGATCACCTTCCCGGCGTGGTCGATAGACTGGAGGGTGGGGATGGGGCGGCCCGCCAGGCGGAACTCGCTGTCGTAGTCGTCTTCAATGAGATAGCGCCCCCCCTCTGCCTCCGCCCATTCCAGCAGGGCTTGCCGACGGCCAATGGGGTGACGATACCAGTGGGGAAGTGGTGTGAGGGCGACAAGTGTACCACCTGGGCCTGCCCCAGGCAATCCACCCGGATGCCGTCCCCATCCAGAGGCACCGGCAGACACGCCACCCCGGCAGCTTCGTAGACCTGCCGGATTTTTCCATAGCCGGGGTCTTCCACTCCAAAGCATTTGTCCCGGCCCAAAAGCTGGATCAGCAGGTTGTACAGAAAGTCCGTCCCCGCCCCCACCAGAATCTGATCCGGCGAGACGGTCATGGAGCGGAACCCGTAGAGGTAATCCGCAATGGCCCGTCGGAGCACCTCCGCCCCCGGGGTGCACCGGGCCCAGAAGCTCCGCCCCGTAATCCAGGAGCACCTCTCGCTGGAGCCTGGCCCAGACGGAAAAGGGGAATGCCTCTGCCGGCAGATTGTTGGAGGTAAAATCCGCTGCCCAGACAGGTTCAGACGTCTCAGTCCGCTCCGGTGTCGAGACAACCGCCGGAACCCGGCGCTGCTCCACCGCCTCTACAAAGTAGCCCACCTTCTCCTGGGAGCGAATGTATCCCTCTGCCGCCAGCTGGGCATAGGCCGTCTCCACAGTCACTTTGCTGATTTTCAAGTGATCCGCCAACGCCCGTTTGGAGGGCAGCTTCTCCCCCGGCGCCAGCCGACCTTCCAAAATATCCCCCCGAATGCCCTGATACAGGGCCTCATACAGGGGCCGGAGGCCCGGTCTAAGGTATATGTTAACATCGTCTCTCCTCCTGGCCCTGCCAGAGTCGATCCAAGTCGCTGAAAGTATCAGGCCAACCCCATCATACACCTTCCGCCTCCAAAAAGCAATCATGTCCTTTCCGCAAATACATACATCCCCTTGTAGGGGCGCACAATGTGCGCCCGGCAGAAGCGCCTACGTTTCCCTCCCACGTTCGGCAAATTCGGAATACCTACTACAGACAAACACCCATATCCACCCCTGCAATGGCATCACAACACCTATTGAGTACAAACTTCGAGCCTGCCGGAAAAATTGCGGCAGGCTCGGTACAGTTTATCCAATTCTCTCAAAATCCTCAGGACCGTGCTTGCACAAGGGGCACACATAGTCCGCAGGCAGCTCCTCTCCTTCATACACATAGCCGCAAACCTTGCAGACCCACCCCTTTTTCTGGGTCAGCTGGGGCTGGGGCTTCGGCTTGATGTGCTCGAAATAGTACGCATAGGTCACAGAGGGCATCTGGGACAGAACCTTCGCCTCGGTGACGTCAGCCACAAACAGGGTGTGGGTCCCCCAGTCCTGGGTGGAGACCACTTTTCCGGCGATGACCGCATTGGTGAACTTGGTCAGGTGCAGCGTACCGTTTTCACCCGCTCCGCAAAGGCCCATCCACCGAACTTGTCCGCATCCCGCCCGCTCTGGAAGCCGAAATGCTGGAAGATTTCAAAGGGTACATCCTGGGACAGCACAGAAATGCTAAAGTGCCCCGTGTTTCCAATCATGTCATGGGTCAGATTGGCCTTGTTCACAGCAAACGCCACCCGCTTGGGCGTGTCAGTGAGCTGAATGACCGTGTTGACAATGCAGCCGTTGTCCTTCTCCCCTCCCGGGCAGCCAGAACAAAGAGGCCGTAAGACAGCTTGAACATGGCGCTGGGATCCACAGCCTTTTCCGTGTCCGCAGCAGGCGCTTCCTTGGGCATGGTCTCCGCAATGGCCTGGGCCAGGATCTCCAGCTGCTCGGTCTCCTTCAGGGCGGAGCGGATGGTGACGCTCTGGTCCAGCATGGTCATCCCCTTCAGGGGGCCAGAATCTGCCGCATGAGCTTGCCGCTGGTGGGCGCCCAAGAGCCATTTTCCACAAAGGCCAGGGTCCGGTTCTGCAGATTGTGTGCGGCGATGTCGTGCAGCAGGTTTTCCATGTTCACAAAAAATACCGGCGTTATAGGTGGTGGCAGCAAAGACCAGGTGGCTATACCGGAAGGCGGCGGCCACCACATAGGACGCAGGGGTCATGGACACGTCGAACATGCAGGTCTGGATCCCCATTTCCCGCAGGCGGCAGGCGAGAATCTCAGCGGCGTTTGCCGTATTGCCATAGACCGAGGCGTAGGCAATGACCACACCGGTCTCCTCCGGGGTATAGGTGGCCCAATGCAGGTACTTCTCAATGATCTGCCCAATGTCCTTCCGCCACACGAAGCCGTGGAGGGGACAGACCATCTTGATCTCCAGACCCGCGGCCTTGGTCAGCAGCGCAGTCACCTGGGTCCCGTATTTGCCCACGATGTTGGTGTAATACCGCCGGGCTTCATCCAGGTAATCCCGGAAGAAATCCACCTCATCGGCAAATAGCGCGCCATCCAGGGCGCCAAACGTACCGAACGCGTCGGCAGAGAAGAGAATCTTCTCTGTGAGATCATAGGTCATCAGCACCTCCGGCCAGTGGACCATAGGCGCCATCACAAAGGTATAGCGGTGATGCCCCGTCTCAAACACGTCCCCTTCCTTCACAATCTGCACCGCAGCAGGCACGTCGAAGGTGAAGTACTGGGCCATCATATTGGCCGTCTTCTGGTTGCAGAGCACCCGCACGCCGGGATAGCGGCGAACCACCTCCTGAATGGTAGCGGCATGATCCGGCTCCATATGCTGCACCACCAGTACATCCAGCTTCCGCCCGGCCAGCACATGGTCAATGTTCTCGAAAAACAACCGGTCCACACTGTGGTCCACGGTGTCAAACAGGACGGTTTTCTCATCCATCAAAAGATAAGAGTTATAGGACACGCCCTTGGGTACGTCATACACGCCCTCAAACAGGGCCAGCCGGCGGTCATTGCCGCCTACCCAGGTCAGGTCATCCGTGACTTTTCTTACACAGTACATTGCAAATCCCCCTTTCATGGCTTGTATTTCCAAATCCAGGTATATTATACAGGGGGCCGCCGGAAAAATCAATCCCAATAATGAGAACTATTATCAAAAATTTGCAGAATAGAACGAGGGGCGCGCTACAAACAGGCGATTTCACATGCGCCTCTCCAAGACACCGCGCTGCGTTTGATACGGTACGCAATCTCTTGTCGGAAACGGTCTTCGCCGTTTCGTTTTGCAGCACGCCCCGTTCGGTGCGTTTATTCGTTGCTCCCCTCTGTCTCAGATGCAGGCGGGGTCTCAGGCTCCGTAGGCGGATCCGTGGGGATCCGTCTCCGGGGATCGGTTGGCGGGGATCGGTAACCGGGGGCTCTGTGGCCTGACGGACCACCGCCACCACCTTATCCCGGCGGGCATACTCAGAATGAGCCTCAAACTCCTTGGAGATCAGTTCATCCGTCGCCTTGCTGTACTTGTATTTGTAGGTATCCGCCGTATACCCGGTATAAGGCGTGGTGATGGTCTCGCCGTTTTCGTAAGAACCGTCGGTGATGACCTTCTCCACCGTCTCCCAGGGATCCTTGGACAGGACCACGTAATCCATTTCCACATAGTAGTCCTTGGTGTCCGTGCCGATGAACTCAATATCCACATAGCCGTCGTGAACAGAGGCATTGATCTTAATGGGATAGTCCGTATTGTTCCTGAACTGATAATCCAAGGAACCCCAATAGACCGTGGCGTCCATCCCCATGGGCACATAGTCCACGCTGAAGGTGTGCACCGCCCGGGAGACCACCTCCAGATCTGCATACAGGGTGCAGTAATACAAGGTAGACGCCACCTGGCACACACCGCCGCCCAGCTCCTGGACGGACTCCATGCCAGAGTAGACGATGGCTTCTCGATAGCCCTTTTTCCGCAGTCCGCTCTCCCACCACACCGTTGAAGGAGAACACTGCGCCGGGCTTCAGAATATACCCGTCGATGGCCTCACAGGCCAGCTCCAGGTTCCGGGTCCGGTTGGAGTTCCACGTGTGCTCCGTATGGGCATAAGACAGCCGGTCCCGGAACAGATCCGCCTCCAGAGAGGCCTTGGTGTGCTCCGGAATCAGGATCTGGAACGGCACCCGCAGTTCCTGTCCCGGCTCCGCTTCATCCAGCTGCTTCTGCACATCTTCCACCACAAACCCATAGCCCAGGGTCTCCTGGGAGGCCGTATAAGTGGTCTCATCCAGTACCGCATCCACAGGCGTCAGGCAATGCTGCTGGAAAATCTCCTGCAGATCCAGCTTCTCCGGCAGAACCTCGTCATAGGTAACGACAATGGGCGTCAAATCGCCCAGAGAATAGGCATTCAGCACCCGGTCCCGGAGGGCCTTGGTATCCAGATGCCGCCCCGGCGCCCCGCTGCGAAGCACCAGAGTCTGGCCGTGTTCGGGGATGATGGGCGACTGCCCCGGCTCACTGGCCTCCTCTTCATAGCTGCTCAGATCCGGACGCTGCCCCTCCACCTGGACAGAGGGCTGGGTCAAGGTGCTCTCCAGATCTGCGCCCAATTGATTCACAGCGTCCTCAATGTAGCCCTGATCCAGCGTCAGGTACTCCGCCGCTTCCACCGTATGGGAGCCCAGGGCCGCTTCCGACCGGGCACGGGCGCGATCAAACATGTTGCCGTCCCGCCCATACTGGCAGGCGGCCTCCGCCAGGGCCTGGGCATCCAGGCGAACCTTGGTATTTTCCGGCGTCAGCACCAAGTCCCGGTCCTGAAGCCGGATGACCAGCGGCTGGCCATACAGGGTCTGGGCCTGTTCTTCCAGAGCCTTGGCCGCCTGCTCCTGGGTCTTGCCGCCCAGGTTCACATTCAGGGCATATACATTGTCAAAAATCAAACGATCATCCCGGGAATAGCTCCACAGAAACCCAGCCAACCCCAGAACCACCACCGCCAACACAGCCGCTACGGAAATCACCACGACCTTCCGCCGTTTGCTCCGCTGCGCCTCCGTGTCCTGCTGCTTCCCTGACTCCCGGTTTGGCGCGCCACCGGCCGCCTGGGTCATCCGCTTAAAATCCGCTTCCAGCCGCGCCCGCTCCTGGGCGGCACTGCCCCGGGGCTTTGTAAACTTACCCTTTTTGATATCCATCGCTCCTATCTTCAGCGGATCTTGCTCCGTCTGTTTTTCCCTGTCCCCAGCTGGGGCTCCCAGATATTTTACCACAATTCTGACGGATTGCAATTACATTTCCCCCTCAACATGTAACAATTATGTGAACCAAAAGAAACAGAAAATTCACTTTTGGAAAAAATGCCCCTTGCGCTCAGCCGCTCCCCGTGCTATACTGAAGACATTCCAGCCACCTCACAGTCTTGGAAAGGGTGAAAGCATGTACAACTGATCTGATTTCGACTGTGCGGAACTGCTCCGGCGGTCCGGCCTTGGCCGGGCTTTTGTTCTGCTGCCGATTTCAGGTCGCTGCACCGTCTTTCGCCCTGTTTTTCTATCAAAACAGGGTGCATGTTGCACGTCTGCCTTCGGCATGTCCGGAGGCAGATTTTATTTTGCGGAGGGATGCGTCATGTTCCAAATCAATCATCTGTCTATCACCCACACCCAGGACCTGCGATCCATGGTGCCGGATTTTTCTCTCGTTTTGCAGCCGGGGGATAAGGCTGCCGTCATCGGCGAAGAGGGCGACGGAAAGTCCACCCTGCTGAAGCTTTTTTTGATGAAGCGCTCATTTCCGATTATGCCGAGTGGTCCGGGCAGATCCAACGGGGCCAAACCCGGATGGGATATCTGCCCCAGGAGCTGCCGCCCCAGGCCTTGCAGCAGTCGGTCCGCTCCTTCTGGCGTCAGGGCCCGGTCCTCACCCCGCCAGAGGAAGCCGTCCTTCTGTCCACCCTGGGCCTCCCGGCGGATCTGCCCAGCTGGGACCGCCTTCTGGGGCAGCTGTCCGGCGGCGAGCGGGTGAAGCTCCAGCTGGCCCGGCTTCTGGCAGAGCAGCCGGAGCTGCTCCTGCTGGATGAGCCTTCCAATGATCTGGACCTGGAGACCCTTCAATTTCTGGAGGAGTTTCTCCAGTCCTGGACCGGGGCCGTGCTCTTCGTGTCCCACGATGAAACCCTGATCCGAAACACCGCCAATGTCATCGTCCATCTGGAGGCCCTGCGGCGGAAGACCGCCCCCGGGCCACCGTGGCCCGCCTGCCTTATGACCAGTACGTGGAAGGCCGCCAGGCCAAATTCCGCCACCAGGCCCAAGTCTCCCGCCAGGAGCACGCCGAATTCAAGAAACAGATGGACCGGTTTCTCCGCATCCGGAACCAGGTGGAGCACCAACAGGCCACCATCAGCCGGGGCGACCCCACGGCGGCTTCCTGCTGAAAAAGAAAATGCACACCCTCCAGTCCATGGGCCGCCGCTTTGAGAAAGAGCGGGAAAAGCTGACTCAGATGCCGGAGCTGGAGGAGGCCATTTTCCTTCGCTTTCCCCTGCCGCCACTGTGCCCCAGGGAAAGCGGGTCCTGGATTTCCGGCTTCCCCTGCTGGAAGCCGGTGGGCGGCAGCTCTCTCAAAACCTGCAGCTCACCGTCATAGGACCGGAGAAAATCGGCATCATCGGCCCCAACGGCTGCGGCAAAACCACCTTCCTCCGGCTCCTGGCCCAGGAGCTGGCCCAACGGCCGGATCTGCGCGTGGCTTATATGCCCCAGAACTACGCCGAGGTCCTGGACCTCACCGCCACCCCGGTAGACTTCCTGAACCGGTCCGGCAGCCGGGAAGAGGCCACCCGGATCCGGAATCACCTGGGCAGCCTCCGGTTCACCACCCTGGAGATGGACCACCCCATTTCCAGTCTCTCCGGAGGGCAGAAGGCCAAGATCCTATTTCTCCAGATGATCCTGGCCGAGTCCAACGTCCTCATTCTGGACGAACCCACCCGCAACTTCTCCCCTCTCCGGCCCCGTCATCCGGGACCTGCTGGCCTCTTTCGGCGGCGCCATTCTCAGCGTCTCCCACGACCGGCTCTACCTGGAGGAGGTCTGCCAAACCATCTACGCCATCACCCCCAGGGCCTGGAGCGGCTCTGGCATCGGTAACCGCTACTTCTCCTGTTGCGCCGTGTAATGGGCCTCCAGGCGGCGGATCTGCTCAGGCGTGAGGCCGTAGAGCGCGCCATAGAGGCTGAAATCCCCAGCCTGCGCCAGAAGCGCCGCCATGGCCTTCTGGTTCTGGGCCTCCTGGCTGTCCTGGTCTTTGCGAAGCTGATAGCGCTGCATCACCTGCTCATAGTCACTCTCCAGCTGAGCCTGCTCCAGCTGCTGGGCCAGGTCCCGGGACAGGGCCTGACGCTTCCGGGCCAACTCCGCCGTGGCCGCATCCCGGGTGTTGGCAATGGCCGCCAGGTCTCCCCGGAGTTGGTTGTCCATGGCCAAAAGGGCCTGGCTCTGAGCCCCGGAGGTGAGGCCCTGGGCGGTCTGGATCTCGTTCCAGGCCGCCCGATCCTGCTTCGCCTCTGCCGTACGCTGCGTGGCAGACTCCCGAGCCTGCCGCTCTGCCCCCCGCTCCAGCTCCGCCAAGTCCTCCAAGCTCTGGTCATAGGATGACTGGAGCTGTTTTTTCTTTCCCGCCAGCTTTTTCCCGGCGGCCTCCTCCAGAAGTTTCTCATAATTGGTACTCATATTCGTTCCCTCCTTCTTAAAATGCGCCATACGGCATGGAAATCGGCTCCCACCGCTCCGGCACCTGACTGCGGAGCTCCGCCAGGCGCACCGCATACTGACTTTGAAACCAGAGACTCAGGTCCCCGTCCTCCCCGGCCAGCAAATGGGCCGCCAGGGCATAGGGCAATACCCCCGGGCAAGCCCATCATCCACCGGCACCGCCTGGTGAAAGTCTGTGAGCGGCCGGCACACCGGCCGCCCTGCCCCCCGCCGTCCCCTCATCTGAGTAAGGCCGCAGCGCCGGCAGCACCGCATTCATCACCGAAAGCGCCCGGGTCCGGTACACTCCCACCTCCCGTCCCGCCGCCGCCCCGGTGGCGTCATTCTGCTGATCCATCAGGTGAATCGCCATGGTAAAGACTTCTTCTGCTGTCGTCATAAAAAACACTCCTTCTTTCCATCCTTTGTTCTCTGGGAAATCGCATTGAAAACCGCCACCCTCTGTGATAAAATAACCCCAAAATTCCCCGGTTTCAGCCACTCCATAGGCGCAGTGCCCACGTCGCCCCGTCCGCGCAAGCTTCCCGTTTCCACGTAGTTCTCACAACTTCACCTCCACAAGAAAGGACCGAGCCATGACAGACCTTCTCCTGGTGGAAGACGACCCCGCCATCGTCTCCTCCTTGTCTGACTTTTTAACCCAAGAGGGCTTTACCGTCACCGCTGCCTCCGGCCAGGCGGCGGCGTCCCGGATCCTGGAAACCCGCCGGTTCCACCTGGCCCTTCTGGACGTAACCTTGGGAGACGGCAGCGGTTTTTCCCTCTGCGCCTCCATCAAGGCCCAATACCACATCCCGGTGATTTTCCTCACCGCCCTGGCCGACGAGAGCAGCACCGTCGCCGGTCTGGAACTGGGCGGCGACGATTACATCGCCAAGCCCTTCCGTCCCCGGGAGCTGGTGAGCCGGATCCGAACCGTACTCCGCCGTTACCGCAGCGGGGCCGCTCCCCTGCGCCTGGGACCCGTCCAGGTGGATACCACCCGTGGCGTGGCCACCAGAGACGGCCAGGACCTGTCTCTGTCCCCCCTGGAATACCGCCTGCTCCTCCTCTTCTGCAGCAACCCGGGGTGGTCCTCAGCCGGAACCGGATCCTGGACGAGATCTGGGACCTGGCCGGGGACTTTGTCACCGACAACACCCTGACGGTTTATATCAAACGCCTCCGGGACAAGATTGAGCCGGACCCTCAGGCCCCCACCCTCATCCGCACCGTCCGGGGCCTGGGCTATCAAGCGGGGGGAGCGCCTATGAAGTGTTTCCAAGACCGGGAGCTCCACGGCCAACTTCTCTTTCTCCTGCCCCTGACTTTGGTTGCCGTGTGGGTAGGCTTCTCCCTGGCCCCCCAGGCGGGGTACCTGGCGCTGGGCCTGTGCGCCCTCTTTGGCCTCACTCTGGTCTGGAGTGCCTGGCGGCGGTATCGGACCATGGATGCCCTGTGCCAGGACCTGGATCTGCTCCTCCACGGGGCCACCGGCATCAACCTGGACGCCTACGATGAGGGCGCCTGGTCCATTCTCCACAGCCAGCTCACCAAGCTTCTCATCCGCCTGCAAGAGCAGGCGGATCAGCTCCAGAGGGATCAGGACAAGATGTCCGCCTTCCTGGCCGACGTCTCCCACCAAATCCGGACTCCCTCACCGCCCTGAATCTGTTGGGCAGCCAGCTGGCAGAGCCCGCTTTGCCACCGGAGCAACGCCGGTCCGCCAGTCGGGAGCTCCGCCGGCAGCTGGAGCGGCTGGACTGGCTGGTCAACGCCCTGCTTCGCATGTCCCGCCTGGACGCAGGCACCGTGGAGCTCCGCCGGATACCCCAGAGCCTCCTGGCCCTCACCCAGCAGGCCGCCGCCCCCTGGCCATTGCCATGGAGCTGCAAAATCAGACCTTTCAGATCACCGGGGAAGCTCTGGCCACCTGCGACCCTGCCTGGACTGCCGAGGCCTTGGGCAACGTCCTCAAAAACTCCATGGAGCACACCCCCGACTCTGGCGCCATCACCGTCACCCTGTCGGAAAACCCCATTTACAGCCAAATCCTGGTGGAGGACACCGGCCCCGGCATTCACCCCGAGGACCTGCCCCACCTGTTCGAGCGGTTCTATCGTGGCAAACACGCCGCCGCCCAAAGCGCCGGCATCGGCCTGGCCCTGGCCAGGATGATCATCACCGCCCAAAACGGCACCATTCAGGCCGCCAATCGCCGCAAGGGGGGCGCCTGTTTCACCATCCGGTTTTACAAATGAAGAGCGCTTAAGGGCGCTTCTTGGTCCCAAAGGAGGTTCTCCATGTTTCGTATCTTCCTGGTCGAAGACGACCCCGCCATTTCCGGGGTCCTGAGCGGCAGCTGACTGCCTGGAATTATCAGGTGGGCCTGGTCCAGGACTTTCAGGATGTTCTGGGTGATTTCCGCACTTTCCAGCCCCATTTGGTCCTGCTGGACATCAGCCTCCCCTACCGCAACGGTTACCACTGGTGTGAGGAAATCCGCAAGATTTCTAAGGTCCCCATTCTCTTCCTCTCCTCCGCCTCCGACAATCTCAACCTCATCATGGCGGTGAACCTGGGCGGCGACGATTTTCTGGCCAAGCCCTTCGACCTCCATGTGCTCCTGGCCAAGGTCCAGGCCCTGCTCCGTCGGGCCTATGACTTCGGCGCGCCAGAGCCAACCCTGGAGCACCGAGGCGCCGTGCTGGACCCGGCAGCGGCCACACTCTCGTATGAAGGACAGCGTCTGTCCCTCACCAAAAACGAATGCCGCATCCTCCAGACCCTGCTGGAGCAGAAGGGAAAAATCGTAGGCCGGGACGCTCTCATGCAGCGCCTGTGGGAGACGGACTCCTACGTAGACGAAAACGCCCTCACCGTGAATGTGGCCCGCCTTCGCCGGAAACTGGAGGGGGCCGGCCTGGAGGACTTCATCACCACCAAAAAGGGCATGGGCTACCGAATCGGAGAATAGGAGGCGCCTATGGGATTTTCCACCTATCTCCGGGACCGGTGGCGGAGCCTGCTGCTGGCCCTGGGGCTTCTCACCGTGTTTCTCACAGTGCTGCTGCTCTTCCAGCTGCCCCTGGTGGCTGTGGGCTATGCCGCCGTCCTATGTGGCACAATTTACCTGGGGGCAGGCATTTGGGATCTGACCCGGTGGCATGCCCGCCATCACCGGCTGCAAAACCTGGAGCAGGAGGTGCTGAGCACCCTGGACAACCTGCCCCAACCCGCTTCCTCCCTGGAGGCGGACTATCAGCTCCTTCTGCGCAGCCTTTTCCAGGCCAAAGCCACCCAGGCGGCGGAAAGCTCCCGCCGCTTCCAGGACATGACCGACTACTACACCCTCTGGGCCCACCAGATCAAGACCCCCATTGCCGCCATGGACCTGATTCTCCAGACCCAGGATTTCCCGGAAAGCGGCAGCCTGAAGCAGTCTCTCTTCCAAATCCAGCAGTATGTGGAGATGGTCCTGTGCTACCTCCGGCTGGACAGCGAAACCACGGACTTTGTCATCCGCACCTGCCCCCTGGACCCCATCATCCGCACCGCCCTGCGGGAGTTCGCCCCTCTTTCATCCGCAAAACCTCCAGCTCCACTACATCCCCGTGTCCTGCTCCGTTCTCACCGATGAGAAGTGGCTCCTGTTTGTTCTGGAGCAGCTCCTGTCCAACGCCATCAAATACACCCCCCGGGGCAGCGTCACCATCCGTCTGGAAGAGCCCCAGACCCTGGTCATTGAAGACACCGGCCTGGGCATCGCCCCGGAGGATCTGCCCCGGGTCTTTGAGAAGGGCTACACCGGGCAGCAGGGGCGGGCGGACCAGCGCTCCACCGGCATCGGCCTGTACCTCTGCCGCCGCACCCTCCGCCAGCTGGGCCATACCATCTCCATCCAATCCACCCCAAAGGTGGGCACCGCCGTCCGCATCCATCTCCAGCGCCAGTCCCTGCTCCTGGAGTAACCACCATGTTGCCAAAGCTTCCCGGCACCACGTTCCCCCAAATCTGTCCCATTGCATTTTTCTCCAAAACGGGATACAATAAAGAACACCACGCGGAACATACCGCCGGAATCGGAAAGGGGTTTTAACATGGCAAAACACAAAGAAAAAACCTGGTTGGAAGCCACGCTTCGGGAATTTCGCTGGAGCTTTGTAGTGACGGCCCTGGCCTTTGCCGCTTTGGGGTTGGTCCTGATGCTCTGGCCCGACGCCAGTATGCATGTGCTGTGCTACCTGGTGGGCGGTGCGCTCACCCTTTACGGGGGCTTCAATGTGCTGAACTTCGTCTTCAGTCGGGAGCGGGCCTTCACCTTCGAGCTGGTGGTTGGCGTCCTCACCGCCGCCATTGGCATCTTCTCCCTGATCTCCCCAGACTCCATCCGGGACATTCTCTCCATCGTTCTGGGCCTGGTGGTCATCATCGACAGCCTGGTGGGCATCAAGCGGGCCTTCACTCTGCGGGATCTGGAGCTTTCCAGCTGGTGGGTCCGCCTGCTGCTGTCCGTGGCAGCCGCCATTTTAGGCGCTCTGTTTATGGTCCAGAAGGAGCTCTTCGGCCGCGCCCTCCTCATCGTCATTGGCGCAGTCCTCCTGTACCAGGGCCTTTCGGATCTCATCTCCGTGATCCAGATCAGCATCCTGGGCAAACGCCTGAAGAAGACCTTGGGCGCCATTGTCCAAGACAACATCATAGACACCGACTCCTAACCCCCAGGACCGCCCTTCCAGGCGGTCCTTTTTCCGGCCAATTCCTTCCACAGTCTTGACCGCGCCGCCCCATCCTTACAACAATGTAAGGAATTCCCCAAAATGTAATCCAAAGCCATGGCAATGCCGGGCCATTCCGGCTAAAATATTGCCAGAACAACCAAGGAGGTCCCAAGCATATGGCAATATTGGAAGTACACAATCTCAAAAAAATTTACACCACCCGCTTTGGCGGCAACCAGGTCCAGGCCCTCACCGACGTCTCCTTCGACCTGGAGTCCGGGGAATTTGTGGCGGTGATGGGTGAATCCGGCTCCGGCAAGACCACCCTGCTGAACATCCTGGCGGCCCTGGACCGCCCCACCTCCGGCCAGGTCCTTCTGAACGGTAAAGACCTCACCGCCATCCCCGAGGGCCGCCTGGCCGCCTTCCGGCGGGAGAATCTGGGCTTTGTGTTCCAGGATTTTAACCTCCTGGACACCTTCTCCCTCCAGGACAACATCCTCCTGCCCCTGGTTCTGGCCGGCGTGTCCTACGGGGAAATGCAGAAGCGTCTGGTCCCCCTGGCCGCCCAGCTGGGCCTCACGGAGCTTTTGAAAAAGTTCCCCTACGAGGTCTCCGGCGGTCAAAAGCAGCGGGCCGCCGCCGCCCGGGCCCTCATCACGAACCCCCAGTTGATTCTGGCCGACGAGCCCACCGGCGCTCTGGATTCCCGCGCCTCCGACGAGCTGCTGAAGCTCTTCACCCGGATCAACGAGAGCGGCCAGACCATCGTCATGGTGACCCACTCCGTCAGAGCCGCCAGCCGTGCCGGCCGGGTCCTCTTCATCCGGGACGGGAGAATCTATCACCAGCTCTACCGGGGCGCCTGCTCCGACGAGCAGCAGTTCCAGCGGATTTCCGACACCCTGACCATGCTCCAGACAGGCGGTGAGCGCAATGGCTAAGGGATTCTACTGCAAGCTTGCGCTGACCAACCTGGGAAAAAACCGGAAATTTTACTTCCCCTACATGCTCTCCTGTATCCTCATGGTGATGCTCCACTTCGTCCTGTGCAGCCTCACCTACACAGACACATGGGAATCCATCCCCAGCAGCGGCATTCTCTACTCCATTCTGACCCTGGGCTGCTGTGTGGTGGAAATTTTCGCCCTCATCCTCCTGTTTTACACCAACGGCTTCCTCATGAAGCGTCGGAAGCGGGAGTTTGGCCTGTACAACGTGCTGGGTATGGAAAAGCGGCACATTGGCCGGGTCCTCTTTTGGGAGACCTTCTTCGCCTTCACCGCCAGCATTCTCATCGGCTTGGGCCTTGGCATGCTCATGAGCAAGCTGGCGGAACTGCTGCTGTGCAACATGCTAAAGTTCCAGATCCGTTACACCATCGAGTTCCTCCCCGGGCATTTCTGCGCACCGGCGTAGTCTTCTCCCTCTATGCCGCCCTCATGCTGGTGTACAGCCTGCGGCAGCTGCGGAAAGCCAAGCCCGTGGAGCTGCTGCACAGCGTCAGCGCCGGGGAGCGGGAGCCCAAGGCCAACTGGCTGCTGGCCCTGGTGGGCCTTGTCCTTCTGGGAATGGGCTACTGGATCGCCGTCACCCTCCAAAATCCCGTAGAAGCGCTGCTCTGGTTCTTTGTGGCAGTGATTCTGGTGATTTTGGGCACCTACTGCTGCTTCATTGCCGGCAGCGTGGCAATCTTGAAACTGCTGCGGCGGATGAAGGGCTATTACTACCAGACCAACCATTTCATCTCCGTGGGCAGCATGCTTCACCGGATGAAGCAAAACGGCGCAGGGCTGGCCACCATTTGCATTCTGTCCACCATGGTCCTCGTCATGATCTCCACCACCTCCAGCCTGTATGTGGGCAACAGCGACATTCTCCATAACCGCTATCCCCGGGAGATCAACCTGACCTGCCAGGGGGACGTTTCCTCCAGCATGGACGCTGCAGAATCCGCATCCTTGGAGGCCCTTGCCTCCCAAAACCTCACCGCAAGTCACCTCTTGCGTTATCGCTACACCACCTTTACCGCCTTCCAGGAGGGAGATACCTTCCGCCTGGACATAGAATATCAGAATCTGACTTCCATCGGCCTGGACGGCCGGATCATGGAACTGTATCTGATCCCTCTGGAGGATTACAACCAGTCCACTGGTCAAACCCTCACCCTGGGCCCCGATGAGATCCTGGTATATCAAAACCGGAACACCTATGGCCAGTCCACCCTGACCCTGGCCGGCCGCACCTTCCAGGTGGCTCAGGAGCTGCCGGAATTCCTGGACAACGGCTTCTCCACAGCCGAGATCATCACCAGCCTCTTCATCGTAACCCCAGACTTCAACACCCTGGAGTCCCTCCGGACTTCCGTCAACGATTTCTACGACGACGGCGGCAGCGTCACCGTAAAGGGCTACTACTGCTTCGATACCGGGGCCGGAAAAGACCAGCAGATCCAGCTGTACGGGGCCATCCGGGAATCCGTCCGCTACCGCGAAGAAGCAGACATCTCCCTGGAATCCCGGGCCTATGAGGAGCAGGATTTCTTCTCCCTCTTCGGCGGTCTGTTCTTCCTGGGCATTTTCCTGGGCTTCCTGTTCCTTCTGGCCACGGCTCTCATCATCTACTACAAGCAGATCACCGAGGGCTATGAAGACCAGACCCGGTTCCGCACCCTGCAGCAGGTGGGCATGTCCAAGGCAGAGGTCCGCAAGACCATCCACTCCCAGATCCTCACCGTCTTCTTCCTGCCCCTTCTGGGAGCCGGCGTACACACCATGTTTGCCTTCCCCATCCTCTCCAAAATGCTGCTGCTCTTCGGCCTCACCAACCGGCCCCTCTTAATGCTCACCACCGGCATTACCTTCCTCCTCTTCTGCCTCATCTACAGCATCATCTACCTCCTCACCTCCCGCTTCTATTACCGCATCGTCACGCCGGAAAAATAAGGGGCGCTGTGGGCTGCCTTCCCTTCCTACTGGGTCATTTCCAGCCGCATCTCCTCCACGCCCCCCTGCACCCCGGTTCCCGGGGCCGCAGGGGTGATGCGGCAAACGGTGCATTTTCTGGCCCGGATCCGAAGCCTGCGCTGCTGCGGCAGGGAGGAGGGATTGTAGGACCACCGCCCGTAATCCACGGCGCCATACCGGAACCGCCCCGCTCCGGCCGGGCATTCCCCCAGGCCCCCGCCGGTCCGTCGCCACGGACAGACGAAGCCCGGAGCCGCTCTCCGGCCGGAGGGTCAGTTCCACCCGGACCAGGGTCCGAACCCGTCCCAGCCCAATGGGCCCCGATTGCCAGACCCCCTCAATGGGGGTCTTTTCTGGTAGGTAGTCCCAAGCCGCCGCCTGGTCCAGGGTATACACCCCCTGGGCGCCGGCAAACACCGGCTCTCCACCGCACAGGACCCCAAACCGGATCCCCTGAAACGCCGCCCCCCGGTACCGGCACCACACCCCCAGCCGGTACCGGTGAACCAGGACCTCCCCCTCATGAAAGAGGTAATAATCCCCCCGCCCGCCGTCATCCAGCGCCACCGCGTTCCAGGGATCCATTCCCCGCAGGACCATCCCCACCGCCCCGGAGGCCAGCTGTGCCTGCCGCTCATCCCGGTGGTACCCTTCCGGCAGCTGCCAGTCATACAAGGCCCCAGGGGTCACCGTCCGGGGGCAGTTCTCCACCAGAACCGCCTGCCCCATGGCATAATTGCCCAGGCTCCTGTGCAGAGGCCGCAGGTAAAACCCGGCGGTAACCGTGCCATCCGGCAGCGTCAGGGGGCTGTAAGTAATGGACCAGGTCCCATCCGGTTTAAACGCCAGGAGGCTGGACCCGTGCCGTAGCAGACCCGTAATGGGCGCATCCGCCCCATCCACCCGGATCTCATTCATGGCGGGGAAATAAGCCGCCGAGGGAACCCCTGCCTGGGTCACACCGGAGTAAATGCAGGTGTTGCTGCCATCTCCATAGAGGAAGAGCCGGGTGTCCGTGTCCCCGTTGTAAATCTCGGAACACCGCATCCCCAGAATCCGGGCCCGGTCCGAGGCGGCCGCCAGATAGGTGATCTCCACGTTGTCCGTTCCCGCCGCCGGAGCCCCACGGAATGTATACACCCGGGTGAGGGCGTTGAAGCTGCCGGGGCTCTCCAAAGCCTCCCCGTTTACCCGGACCGACGCCACTCCCGCCGCCTCCTCCGGCAGTTGATAGGCGGCGGAGCCATCGGCAGAGTAGGAAATCCGCCGCCGGTCTGTGAGCCGGTTCACCTGCTCCAGCGCCGTGCCGCCCCCGGCAGGACTGGCCCCCGTCACCACCAGCGGCACATAGGGCTCCACGTTCTGCGCCCGGAAGCCGGGAACACCGCCTGTGGAAATGCCTCCGTGGGAAATCTGCACATACCCCTGGTCCGACAGGGCGTAAAGCGCCCCGCAAAGGGGAAGAACTGGACCCAGGCCGTCTTGGCCCCAAAGGGCCGGGGCAGCAACGCCGCCGCCACAAATCCCCCTTCCTCCCGCCGGAAGATTTGGATGTAATCGCCGTTGTCCCCATACGCCCCGGCAGGAGAAGTGGCCACTGCCAGCAATTCCTCCCGCTCCAGAAACCCGGCCCAAAGCCCCCGGATCTCCTGATCCCGGGTGTCAAAGCCAAAGGGCAAATGCAGCGCCCGGACCCCAGGCCGCAAGGTGAGTCGGCCCTGATCCGTGACTGTAAAATTCACCATCTCCTCCGCCTCGCCCAGTTCCCCCTGGCCCCTGCCGAAGCCCTCCCAGGGGGCGAATCGTCAATCTTTCTCTGGACACATACCCATCTCCTTTCAAAAGTGAAGCTCGCTTCACGGCAGCTCCGTCGCCGCTTCCCCATGCAAATCAAACGCTTCCTTCTGACGCCCCTGCGCCATTTCCTCACAATCTACCCACAAACACCTCCCCCATCCATACCGCTCCCGGCCACACCGGGGGCAAACCCCTACCACTGGGTCCCGTTGCCGGTCCCGGGGCGCCAGGACCGGCCCGGCTCCACCCTCAGCCGTACCCGCGCTTGCATCCACATATGGATTATCCCCCCTCACAATAAAACGTATGTTCGTATACACTATATCCCAAATCCGCTTTCTCGTCAATGCCCCATGTAGAAAATATAAAAATTTTTTACTAACTTGAATTTTCCCCTCCAATCGCCACCATGGTAAAAAAACCGGGCGAATTCGCACATGGCTCTGCAGCCAACGAATTCGCCCGGGATTTTTCCGTTTTCAGGCCCACCTGCGGGTCTCACAGACGTTACAGCAGGAAATGGCAGGCCAGACCAATGAGGAGCAGCTGGAGGGGATAGGACCCATAATACACCCACTTGGGAAACATGCTGGGTCCCGGCTTGTGAAAATGGATCAGCAGGACGCTGAGGGAGGCGGGGATGGTGGCAAGGCCCAACACGGCCACCACAATGTCCCGCCACACAGGCCGCTCCCGGAGGAAATACATAGCAGTCATGGCCAGCACCACCAGAATGCCCAGCTGGGTCTGGAACAGGAAGGTCCACACCACCGCCCCCACCGGGAACAAGATCCGAAGGGGCCCCGCCTTCTCCTTGGATTCGCCCACCTCCTGCACCATATACAGGGCCACTAGGCCAATGAGCAGAGAGAAAAGGAAGTTCTGACTGGACCAGTCCACCCATTGGCCGGACATGGCCAAATCATAGGGACCTCACTGATCACCGCCACCCCAAGAAGCCGGAGCGCATACCGGGGAAGCTGGAGGTATGCTGCAGCCCCTCCACTGCCAGGTAGGCAAAGATGGGCCAGGCCAGGGACACCATACCCTTGCTGAGGATCGACCAGGCCAGGACCTGGGCGGCATTCTGGTCCGTCTGGATCAGGTCCCACAGCTCCAGCTGGGTCCGGTCTCCCATGTGCAGCAGGCCGTTTTGCAGCAGCGCCACACCCAAAGTTCCCTGCACCGTCAGCAGCAGCCCAATGATTTTCAATAGATCGGTGCTGATGCACCGTTTGGATCCCCGGCGACGCAGCCGGGGGCATTTCCTGCGCCATCGTATACCTCCTCACTGTGGGGAGCGGTTTTGGCCGTTCCGTTTGCAGCACGTCCGGCATTTCTACGCCTGTGCCGTGCATTTCTTTCCCTTAGAGGGGTGCTGTTTGCCTCTGCCGGGTAGGTCTGGGAAGTCGGCCCCGGAGCACCCGGGTCACCTGTCGCAGCAGGGGTACCACTCCCGTGCCCCGCTCACCGGCGGGAAATCCGTCACCAACCAGGTACACGCCGGCAGACGCATCCGGTCAAACCGACCGGCAAACTGCCGGTCCACACCCAACGCCAAGGCGTAAGGCGCCATGTCATAGTAGTAACCGGGGTTTTGCTGGAGAATTCGGTGCAGCTGCTTCCGGTCCACCGTGCGCAGATACCGCCGCAGGCCCAGCAGAGCCGCCAGCGTCTGCCGCCCCGCCTCGCCTCGCCGTCCGCCAAAGAGGACCAGAAGACCCAGCAGACATTGCGCCAGACCGCACACCAAGGCCAGGCCTGCACATCCGGCCAGCACCCCTGTCAGAAGGAGCGCCGCCCCGGCGCACAGAGCCAGAAGCCCCGGCCGCCTCTCCCAGGACAGGAGACTGCGGAACCCGTCTTGCAAGAGCCAGGAGGCCACAGCCCAACCCAGGCCCCACAGGACCACCCACGCCATCCGCCAGGACACCGCCGGTGCACTCAGGTCCCCCGCCGCCACACCGGCGCACAGGCCCATGAGCGCTCCCAGGAGCCGGACCCAGAAGGGCCGCCCGCTCCGGTGGAACTACCCCGAAACCCGGGGCTTGGAGGCGGCCGTCCGCTTCACCAGGGCCTGAAACCGGGCTCCGCCGCCCTCGGCCAGCTGCTCCCGGCCAAAGAGCGCCTGAAAGAGGCCCCGCTCATAGGCGCTGCGCTCGTTGCCCATGTCCATCCGCTTGTGGAGGGTCACCGCCCAGTCCTGGCCCACATGGATGGTCAGGTAGCCCAGCTGTGCCCAGGACACCACCATCAGGGGAAAGTCCGGACTCCTGGCGAAGAGGCGGCACCCCACCTCCCCAGGACCCACTCCCACAGGCGCTTGGGCCTGGGCCACCGCCCGCACCGGCTGCCAGCGGAGCCGCAGCATCCAATACACAATGGCTAGCAGGCCAAATCCCAAAGCGGCCAGGCGGGCCACCGGCGCCAGCGTTCCGGTCTCGTAGCGCCGGGGAAACAGGTCATCGGGCGCCTTCATGGTGAGAATCAGGCTGTCCTGGTCCCGCAAGCCTGTGTTCACAGAGCCGGAAATCTCGGGGCCGGACACGGATACCGTCATGTAATTGTCCACATCCTCGCCATAGTAGCCGCTGGTGAAGCCTGGCGTCTCGGAAAAGGGGCCGGGCATGGTGACCCGGAAGGTCAGCCGGTCCACCGGATAGGCCAGGCCCTCCGGGAGAAGGGGCAGCCTCAGCGTCCGCTCTTCCTCCTCCAAAATGCAGCTATGCAGGGTATAGGTGATGGTAAAGGTTTGGGCGCCACGCAAACCGGCGCTGCTGTCCAGGATCAGGCCATAGATGCCATCCAGACGCCGGACCTCCATCGCCGCACCGTTCACCGCAGCATCCCGAGCCCCGCTGCCCACCGGAAGCACCAGCTGCTCCGCCTTGCCGTCCAGCTGCAAGGTGAGCTCCACCGTCATCTGGCAGGAACCATCTTCCCCCACCACGGCCCTTACCTCCATGGCATTGCCTGGCTCCATCGCGCCCACCGGCGCCGCCAGAAGCACGAGACACAGGACCGCCAACAAAAACCGCTTCACATCGGCACCTCCTTTTTTGCCGTATTGTATCACAGGGAGGGGAAAATTGCAATCATTTTGCCATTTTCAGGCTCCCAGGGGCTGCATTCATCCCAGAAACCCAAAAATTTTCCAACAAACCATGCAATTCCCCGACCCGACGCCTTTTGGCTCATTTTCTCCTTGCGCATTTTCACAGAACCTGCTATAGTCAATACCAGCCGCCTGCCGTCAGGCCCATTCTCGTGACACACAGGAGCCATCTGCTATGTGGACTGTTTACATCCTCCAATGCCGGGACGGCACACTCTACACCGGCATCACCGACAACCTCCCCCGCCGTCTGGCCGCTCACAACGGGGGCAAGGGGGCCAAATACACCGGGGCCGGGGGCCTGTGGTCCTGGTCCATCAGGAATCCTGCCCGGACCGCTCCGCCGCCCTGCGCCGGGAGCGGGCCATCAAAGCCCTGTCCCGCTCCCAAAAGCTGGCGCTGTGCCACCTGCCGGACGCCTGATCAGCCAACGACTCCTCCCATGTAAGGGGTGAATCCGCCTGCATACGGACCAGCGCCGTACACAGGCCTCACCCCATGCAGGGAGGAGTCTCCTTTGATCTTCCGTTAAATTCATAGATCCGGCCGTTAAAAATCCGCAATCTTCTCCTGAATTTCTTCCTGATTCAGGGTCCGGACCTGGCGGTTTGCAATTTGGTAAACCCGGTTGCAGATGCCGAGGACACTGGGGCGGTGTGTGGTGACAATGACGGTTTTGTGCGCCTCCGCCCGGAGGACATTTCGCAGCACCTTCCGTTCCGTGGCCACATCCAGGGCGCTGGTTGCCTCGTCCAGGAGCAGCACCGGCGCATCGGCCAGCAGTGCCCGGGCAATGGACAGCCGCTGGGCCTGACCGGAAGAGAGGCTCCCGCCCCCCTCTTTCAGCTCCGTATTCAGACCTTGGGGCAGCTTCCGCACAAAATCCCCGGCGCACGCCAGGTCCAGAACCCGCCACAGCGCCTCATCAGAGGCCTCCTGGTCCATAATCCGCAGATTTTCCGCCACCGTTCCGGCAAACATGGTGTTCCCCTGGGGCACATAGGAGAAGAGAATCCGGGTGGAAGCAGAAGCCGTCAAGCTCTGGCCTGTACACCGTCCCTCCACCACCGCACTGCCGTCCTGGGGCCGGACAATCCCCAGAAGCAGCCGGAGCATGGTGGTCTTCCCCTCCCCGGAGGGGCCCACCAGGGCCACAATCTCCCCAGGCGCCGCATAAAAGTTGGCGTTTTGCAGGACCACATCTCCGCCTTGATAGCGGAACCCCAGGTTCGGGTCTCCACCCGGATGCCCTCGGCCCGGTTTTCCTCCAGGAGCTTCCGGGCCATCGGATCCTGGGACCGGTCTTCCCTGGGGAGCTCCGTCACGGCCATCACCCGGCCTGCCGCCGTGGCGGCGGAGATGGCGCTGGGCACCAGCTTCACAATGGCACTAAAGCTGGCGGACAGGCTACTTGCCATTTGCAGGAACAGAATCATGGTGCCGTAAGTAATATAGCCGCCCCAGAGCCGGTACACCCCCAGCCAAAGCAGACCACCGACACCACCGGCCCCACCAGGGACATGAGGGCCGAGGCAGCCACAGAGAACTTGTTGTATTCCAGCTTCACCTGACGGTAATCCCCCTGGACCTGACGAAGCTTCCGGCTGTACAAGCTGCTCAGGCCAAAGGATTTGATCACCTGGATATTCTGGAAGGACTCCTCATGGAACATCATCACCTGAGAGCTGACCTCCCGGACCCGTCGGCTGTACTGGCGCATCCGCCCCATGAGGGTGCGGGACACCACCAGAGTCACTGGCGCACTGAGAAGCGCCAGACCGGCCAGGGTGGGATCGTAATACAAAATGATCCCCAGGGCCCCCAAAAACTGCACCAGCCGGGTCACCGCATCGGGCAGCCAGCCCAGGACGCTGCCGGATACGCTGGCCACGTCGTTGTCCATCCGGTTCAGAAGGTCGCCGGAGTGGTACTGGGACATGGACTCCCAGTCCGCCGCCATGATCTTGTCATAGACCTCCGCCCGAATCTCCTGGTCCACCTTCACCTCGACTCTGGCAGAAATGCGTCCGGTCCAGGCGTTGACCCCAATTCGGGCCAGCTGCATCAGCACATAGAACACCGCCGCCGGCGCCAGGGCTCCGGTGTCAAAGCCGGTGACCACATCCACAATGTTCTTGCTGAGGACACTGGCCGCCAGTCTCATCCCCGTCCCAAGAACCCCCAGGAAGATATACCAAGCCACGGCGGCCCGATACCGCCGCCCGTATCCATAAATCCAGGACAGCTCGCTCAGCACCTGACGCAGCTTTCCCTCTTTGATTTTCTGCCAGATCCGTTTCCAGCGGGCCATCATGTCACGTTCCCTTCCTTAGCGCCGGTTGCTCTCCAAGCCGGCAAACAGATCGGGGGCATACTCGCCCGCCGCAATGAGGCCCCGGAAGGCCTCCGCCACCTGGGGCTTGTCCTCCCGATAGGTGACGCCGAACCACCGGTCTGCCGTGGGTAACACCTGGACGGACGCCTTCCCCTCCTGCAACAGCCGGTCCACAAAAATGGGGATCAGGAACTCTGCCGTGTCCATGTTGCCGCTGCCCTCCCGGAAGAAGTCCCGGAAGCCCCGGTCCAGCTCCTGGAGCACCTCCGGGGTCATGCCCCACATGTTCATGGAGACGAAGCAGTCGGGATCCAGGGGCCGCAGGTTGCCATCCGGCTCCAAAACTGCCGCGCCCTCAGGCCGCTTCACCACATTTTTGGTCTCCACCACCCGCTGCAGGTATCCGTCCTGGCCCACATGGCAGACCCCGGGTCACACCCCGTGCTCGCTCAGGGTGTTGCGCAGGATGAAGCCTGCCATGCAAAACGCCCCCGGCTTCTGGGGATCATAGTGCTGGAGGAACCCATAGAGATGGCGGAACGCCTCCTTGCCGTAGTAATCATCGGCATTGATCACAGCAAAGGGCTCGTGGAGCACCTCCCGGCAGGCCAAAAGCGCCTGCCCGGTCCCCCAGGGCTTCTTCCGCCCTGCCGGAACAGCGACCCCCTCTGGCACGTCCTCCAGCTCCTGGAAGGCGTAAGCCACCTCCACCCCCAGGCGGCTGCACACCGCCTCGATGCGATTGCCAATCACCTGGCGGAAATCCTCCTCGATGTCCCGGCGGATGATAAATACCACTTTATCAAACCCCGCCACAATGGCGTCGTGGATGGAATAGTCCATAATGATCTCCCCTGTGGGTCCCACAGGCTCCAGCTGTTTGATGCCGCCGCCATACCGGGCGCCAATTCCCGCAGCCAAAATCACCAGCGCAGTTTTCATCTTTGTTTCCTCCCAAAATTTAGTAATAAGCGCCGCGCTGGCAAAGGGAGAACAAGCTGCAACGCGGCGCGGACCGGCATTCCGATCTGAATTGGTGTCAGTATATCACGTTTTCGTCCGTATTTCCACCCCATTGTGCACATTGCCTGACACGACCGGTGACATTCTGCCAAAAAGAAACAGGGCGGTCTCAAAACAAAGCTTTGAGACCGCCCAAAATGGGATTCAGATTCCCACAGGCAAGCTTGGCATGCTTACTTGCGGGGGTTCCGGATGGCGGCCTGGGCGGCAGCCAAGCGGGCAATGGGGACACGGAACGGGCTGCAGGAGACGTACGTCAGGCCAATCTTGTGGCAGAATTCGACGGACACCGGGTCGCCGCCTTGCTCGCCGCAGATGCCAAGCTTGATGTCCGGGCGGGTCTGACGGCCCAGTTCCGCTGCCATCTTGACAAGGCGGCCTACGCCGTGCTGGTCCAGATGGGCAAAGGGATCAAACTCATAGATCTTCCGCTCGTAGTAGGCGTCCAGGAACTTGCCTGCATCGTCCCGGCTGAAGCCGAAGGTCATCTGGGTCAGGTCGTTGGTGCCGAAGGAGAAGAACTCCGCCTCCTGGGCAATCTCGTCTGCCGTAAGGGCCGCGCGGGGAATTTCGATCATGGTGCCCACCTTGTAGTGCAGGTCCGATCCGGCTTCCGCAATGAGCTTGTCGGCGGTCTTCACCACCACGTCCTTCACGTACTTCAGCTCTTTGATCTCGCCCACCAGGGGAATCATGATTTCGGGGACGATGTGGTACTCCGGATGCTCCTTCATCACATTGAGGGCGGCGTTGATGACGGCAGTGGTCTGCATGGCGGCGATTTCGGGGTAGGTCACAGCCAGACGGCAGCCACGGTGACCCATCATGGGGTTGAACTCATGGAGGGAGGCAATGACGTCCTTCAGCTCCTCCACGGAGATGTTCAGTTCCTTGGCGATTTCCACAATGTCCTCTTCCTTGGTGGGCAGGAACTCGTGGAGGGGGGGATCCAGGAAGCGGACGGTCATGGGACGGCCCTGCAGTTCCTTGTACATGGCCTCAAAGTCCCCCTGCTGATAGGGCAGGATCTTGGCCAGGGCGGCCTCCCGGGCCTCCACAGTCTTGGCCACGATCATTTCCCGCATGGCCTTGATCCGGGTGGCCTCAAAGAACATGTGCTCGGTCCGGCACAGGCCGATGCCCTCTGCGCCGAACTTCACCGCCTGAGCGGTATCCCGGGGGTGTCGGCATTGGTGCGGACCTTCAGCTGCCGGGCCGCGTCGGCCCAAGCCATGAACCGGCCAAAGTTGCCGGAGATGGTGGCTTCCACCGTGGCGATGGCTTCGCCGTAGATGTTGCCGGTGGAGCCGTCGATGGAGATCCAGTCGCCCTCGTGATAGGTGCGGCCGGCCAGGGTGAAGGTCTTGTCCTCTTCACGGACGGCGATTTCACCGCAGCCGGAGACGCAGCAGGTACCCATGCCCCGGGCCACCACAGCGGCGTGGCTGGTCATACCGCCCCGCACGGTGAGGATGCCCTGGGAGGCGGCCATGCCCTCGATGTCCTCGGGGCTGGTCTCCAGGCGGACCAGGATGACCTTCTCGCCCCGGGCTCCCCAGGCCTTGGCGTCATCGGCAGTGAAGACCACGCGGCCGCAGGCGGCGCCAGGAGAGGCCGCCAGGCCCTTGCCCACCACATTGGCGGCCTTCAGGGCGCTTGCATCGAACTGGGGATGGAGCAGCGCATCCAGCTGCTTGGGCTCCACCCGCATCACAGCCTCCTGCTCGGTGATCATGCCCTCGTCCACCAGGTCCACGGCCACCTGCAGAGCGGCGGCGGCGGTGCGCTTGCCGTTTCTGGTCTGGAGCATATAGAGCTTGCCATTTTCAATGGTGAACTCCATATCCTGCATATCCTTATAGTGATTCTCCAGCTTGTTGGCTATGGCAGCGAACTGCTCATACACCTGGGGCATGTCCTCCTGGAGCTTTTCGATCTTGAAGGGGGTGCGGATCCCGGCCACCACGTCCTCGCCCTGGGCGTTGATCAGGTATTCGCCGAAGAGCTTCTTCTCGCCGGTGGCGGGGTTGCGGGTAAATGCCACGCCGGTGCCGGAATTTTCGTTCAGGTTGCCAAACACCATGGGCATGACGTTGACGGCAGTGCCCCAGGAGTAGGGGATGTCGTTCATGCGGCGGTAGTAATTGGCCCGGGGTTGTCCCAGGAGCGGAAGACGGCCTTGATGGCCTCCACCATCTGAACCTTGGGATCGGAGGGGAATTCCTCGCCCTTTTCCTGCTTGTAGAACTCTTTGAAGAGGGTCACCAGCTTCTTCATGTCGTCCTTGTCCAGGTCGATGTCGTCCTTCACGCCCTTGGCAGCCTTCACCTCGTCGATGATGACCTCAAAGCGCTTCTTGGACAGCTCCATCACCACGTCGGAGAACATCTGGATGAAACGGCGGTAGGAGTCATAGGCAAAGCGCTCGAACTTGTCGGTGGGGTTGCCGGCGATGAGGCCGGCGGCCACTTCGTCGTTCATGCCCAGGTTCAGGATGGTGTCCATCATGCCGGGCATGGAGGCCCGGGCGCCGGAGCGGACGGAGACCAGCAGGGGCTTCTGGGGGTCGCCGAACTTCTTATCGTTGATCTCCTCAATTTTTGCCAAAGCCTCGTAGACCTGGCCCATGATCTCATCATTGATGGTCCGGTCATCCTCGTAATACTTGGTGCAGGCTTCCGTCGAGATGGTGAAGCCCTGAGGCACCGGCATACCCAGGCTGGTCATTTCCGCCAGGTTTGCACCCTTGCCGCCGAGCAGCTCCCGCATGGAGCCGTTGCCCTCGGTGAACAGGTAGACATACTTATGAGACATTCCTTTTACCCCTTTCGTTTTTCAGACGGCAGCCGCCGTCTTTTGGGAATTTTATTTGCATAATTGAGACATCCAGTATATCATGTGCCCTGAAAAAAAAGCAACAATTTTGCACACAAAAAATCCGTTTCACCCAGAAATTGCCGTCGTTAAAAGACGTGCACAGACATTACGAATTCGCCAGACGTGGATGTAATACACACGGCGTCCCCGCCGAGTGGACACATGGGTTGCCCCCACGGGGGGATCCGGGTCAAATCAGATCCATAAATCCGTTCCACATATTGGTATATATCATATTGGTTTGATTCTTTACGAAATTTCGTCAACATCATGGGTCGCCGTAGGGGCGGACCTGCGTGTCCGCCCGTGGTAGGCACTACGAATTCGCCGAACGTGGATGTAATACGCACGGTGTCCCTGCCGGGCGGACACGCGGGTCCGCCCCTACGGGGGATCCAAGTCAAATCAGATCCATAAATCTGTCCTGTATATTGGTATATACCATATTGATCTGATCCTTTTGAAATTTCGTCAACGTCACGGATTGCCGTAGGGGCGGACCCATGTGTCCGCCCGTTGTAGGCACTACGAATTCGCCATACGTGGATGGGATACATGTGGTGTCCCTGCCGGGCGGACACGCGGGTCCGCCCCTACGGGGGGATCCGGGTCAAATCAGGTCCATAAATCCGTTCGTATATTGCCCGTACATGGGGACATCCCCACGGCCAGGCCGTGGGGATGTCCGGCAAGAAAGGAAGAAACGCTTAGAACGCTTTGGAGAGAATGGTGAGGAACTTGGCCATCTGGGCCCGGGTGACAGAATTCTTGGGACCCACGGTGCCGTCGCCGTAGCCCTCCAGGAGGCCCTGGGCGGTGGCCCAGGACATGGCGGTCTTGGCGTAGTCCGAGACGCTACCGGCGTCGGTGAAGGAACTCAGGTTGCCGCCGGTAACTGGCGTTTCCTTCAGGTACAGGGTGACATACCGGTACAGGAAGGTGGCTGCCTGCTGCCGGGTGACGGCGCTGTCCGGGGCGAAATGGGTTTCTGTGATGCCCTTGGCGATTCCCACGTCCTCGGCCCAGGCGATGGCGTCGCTGAAGTAGCGGCCTTCGCTGACGTCCTGGAAGGTGGCGGGTTCTGTGACCTCCGGCTCGTCTGCCAGGCGGTACAGGGTGGTGACCAGCATGCCACGGGTGAGCTTCGCGTCGGGGGCGAACTTGCCGTCGCCCATGCCTTCCATGAGGCCGTGGCGGATGACGTAATCCGTATATTCGTGGTACCACTGGTCGGTGTTCAGGTCCGAGAAGGCTTCGCTGGGACACGGGTAGGCGGCGATGGCCTCCGTCTCCACCTCACCGCACCGGCTGCAGGTCCGGGTCTTCTCACCGGGCTCTGTGCAGGTGGGCTCTTTGGTGACGGTCCAGTCGCTCCAGAGGTGGCCAAAGTCCAGGGTGAGGGTGGTCTTCTGGTCCGCAGTCTGATCGTTCCGCTCCAGCTCCCGCAGGGTCACGTCTGCCGTGCAGAGGTCCTTGCCCCGGAAGGTGAGGGTGGCATAGGCGGCGCCTTCGGCAGCGCCTGCTGTCCAGGCGTAGCCCAGCTTCAGGCTGCCGTCATTGTGCTGGTAGCTGACCACGTCTGCCTGGCCCTGAATGCGTTCCAGGGTCAGAAGGGCCGGGTCATAGGTCAGTTCGACGACGCCATTGGTCTGGCCGGGGGCCGCGGTGAGGGGCAGGGTCACCAGGTCAGAGGGCTCCTGCTCTTCTGCTGCCACGGAGATGGCACTCTGGAGGGCGCCGTCTGCCAGGGTGGGCTCGGACTCCGTGGTCAGAGTTTCCATCGGAGCAAAGGTCTGGGTCTCGGTGGAGAACTCGGGCTGAGGCAGGGCGGCAGGCTCTGCGCCGAAGACCTGGGCGTCATAGAGGGCGACGGGTCCAACGCCTTCGCCCATGTCACCCAGGAGGGTGCTCTCATAGCTTTCCGTGAGGGCATTGTAAGTCAACCGCCAGATCTGGGTGGTGGTACCCGTGTAGTAGGAGAGGAAGAGGGTCCCGCTCTCCTGATCGGCCCACATGGAGCAGTTCATCTGCTCGTCCCGGATGCGGAAGTCCAGGGCGGGGAGATCGGTGCTGACATAAGGAACGGTCTCGTATAAAACACCAAGCGACATCCAATCTTGGGCAATATAGGCTTTCCAAATGTTGCCAAGGTCATCTAGCAGATACATCAACTGTGCCTCGGTAAAGACACTGCCTTTATACATACCGGTACCGCCAGCCGCCATTGCAACTAAGGTACTGGCTCCGCTTTTGTATACTTCGGGTGTGACCATCAGGAAGGTGGGATTCAGGGGATCCATGGGAGCAGACAAGTATCCGTCATACAACCAAACCATTTGGGGATTTTCCGCAGTACTATGGAGATCACTGAAGGCCATAGACCACATGGGATAGGAGACGCCACTATTGGCGGTTGCCAGGACCTTCCCTGTGACGGGGTCAACTTGGTGAGTGAGGAATTCGTTGTGTTCGTTTCGCTTAGCGTCAACGGTGTACAGGTTTTTGCTGTTGGGCTCCATGGCTGCGGCAGACACGGCCATGTCCAAGGCGCTTCCAGCAGTCCAGCTGTCGCTATTCCGCATGTCCCAGGTGAACAGACGGCTTTCTCCGGAGGAAGTCTGCACCATGCCTTGGAGCAGCACTTGGGGATTTTCTACTGTCACAGTGCAGGAGGTGGACTTGGATGGGTCAGCAACCGCTGTGGCGGTAATGATCGCTTCTCCGTTGCTGTGGGCTGTAATGTTGCCGTCCTGGTCTACGGAGGCGATAGATGGATTGGAGCTGGTCCAAGTGAGGCCACGGTCTGTGACGCTCCAGGGCTGCACCGCTGCCCGCAGGAGCTTCTCCTCTCCCTGAATCAGGGTCAGCCCAGTCTCTTCCAGCTGTACCCCCGCAATCGCTTCTGCAGGAGCGGGCCACTGGACCGCTGCTCCTTTTTCGGGAAGGGTCAGACAAGACAGATGCCGGTACTCAGCAGACGTCAACGTCATTCTCGCAATGGAATAGCTGCTCATCAACCGATTTTCAACGTCATACGAATAAATGTCATTGTACAGATGCTCAAACGCTCCGCCGTGGGTGTAGAACCGGTAGTACGAGGCCCAATAAATCCGGCCGTCGTTGGGGTTCCACTCCAGGGACTGCACCTCCGTATTTTTCTCCCACCTGCGGGTGAGAATTTCCGGGCTGGACAGGGTCTCCAGGGTAAACCGACAGAGGTTGCCGGATTCATACCCGTCAGACCACTTGGTGCCGTAAACGATGCAATAGAAATTCCCTTGGTCGTCACAGGCCAAATTGTTGGTCTCCACGCCAATCTGGCCGATGTACTGCACGTTGGCAGTCATCCGGTCCACGGCATAGAGCTCGCCTGCCTTGGTAACGCCATACAGGGTATCATCTGCCCGGCTGAAGGCCAGGTCGGTCATCTGAAGGCCCATAGCGCCCACATAGATCATATCGGCAGGACGCTCGGTGTCGATGACATACAGGTAACCTGCATTGGTAGCGGCATACATGAGGCCGTAGACGTCCGAGGCCGCATAGAAGGTTTCTTCCGGAGCAAGGATGCCCAACATGGTATCGACAGGTGTTTCGCTGTACACGTGCCCCAAATCTTCTCCAAAGTCAAAGCTGACCAGCTGGTTGCTGAACAGCTCGAAGGCGAAGGCCTCCGGTGCCTCGGGCTGCGTTCCCAGGGGAAGCTCCACCTGATAGGTGGACGTGTTGCCCGCATAATCGGTGGCTTCCAGCCAGAAATGCTTGCCATTGACCTCGGACAGGTCCAGCTGGAAGGAGGCGGTCTCCCCTGCCGTCTCCTGGTTGGAGCCGGTGATGGCCAGGGTGTTGAAGCCGCCGGAGGTCATCAGCGCCACACCGGCAATGTACTGGTTGTCCCGGGCGGTGACGGTCATGGTGTTGCTGACCAGATTGTAGGAAATTTCCAGAATTTCCGGCGCAGTGTTATCAATGGTCAGAGGGACGGTTCGGATCGCGCCCTTGCCCAGGGCGTCCCAGTTGGTAGTACCGTCTTCCTGGACGTACAGCTCCGGGGCCAACTCCAGGGTGAACTCCAGATGCGTCCCCTCGGGGAGGCCTTCACCCCTTGTATTTCACCGGGAGCTGCACGGAGGTATTGCCCCACTGCCCCACAGAGGGTACATAGAACGCAGCCAGAACAGCGCCCAGCTCCTCCTGCTGGAGGATTTCCTGGGTGTCAGTGTTGCGGATGGTGATTCTGGCATTGCCCACATTGCGGATGGGCGTCAAGGCCCAGGTGTCCAGCAGGTCGCCCCGCAGGTTGTTCATGGCGTTCCGCTCTGGCATATAGACCGCATCGGGAACCATGCTGTTGCCGCCCACGTAATACTGCGTACCGGCCTTTCCCTTGGGCCGCTTCAGCAGGAGTTTGCAAAGGCAGCTACATAAAATTGTTTTACATCCTCTCCAGTTTCAAAGGTTTGGTGAGAACCCACATCCAGCATGGAGGGGTCGGACCAGTTGCCGTAGAAACCCAGAACGGGGATGGAATGGGTGGGCAGAATCAACCCTTCGGCAGTGGGGGCAGGGGTGGCGTAGACAAAGCCCTCCACATAAGCGCCATTGGCGAAGTTCTGGTCCAGCTTTGCCTTTTGGCTGTCGGTGAGACGCATCTCCACGGTGACGGTGACGCTACCGGAGGCAGGCACGGTGACCACACCGGAATTCAGCATCTGCAGAAGCTCATGTACATCGTAGGAGGTGATCGCGCCGTCTTCATTCAAGTCGGCGGAATCCTGGTTGGCAGTCAGTTCCGTCCCCAGGATCACATGGTCCATGAGGAGCTGGGCGTCCGCGTGATCGGCCACGCCGTCGCCATTGAAGTCATAGTGGGACAGGTCCCGGACGGGGGTAACGGCCTTCCCGTCTACCAGGAAGGTGATCTGAGCGTCCATGGCCTCGGTGAGGGTGTCCATGTAGAGCCCCAGCTCCGTCTGGTCTTTGTCAATGTAATCTTCAAATACCCCTTGGGTGAAGAGATCGGCGGAGAGGGTATAGGGGGTGTCCTGGCCCCGCAGGTCGTGGAGGGTGAAGGAGAAGGCATAGACGCCGGTCCGGTCCGGATCGTCCTTCAGCTCCGCCTTTACCTTGCCGTCAGGCTGGCCATCTACCAAGATGTAGGAGGCAGCGCCGATCGCCTGGTCTACAGCGGCCAGACCTGCGCCCTGGCGGAGGATGGAGTAATAATAGCCGGAGGCCTCCTCGAACATGGGCTTCGCAGTGGACATGAGGAGGCTCTGGGCCAGAGCCCGGTTGGTGAGGCCTGGCTGGCTCAGCTCCTGCTCCTCCAGATACTGCATCATGAGGGCGGTCAGGCCCGCCACCTGGGGAGACGCCATGGAGGTACCGGACATGTAGGTATAAGCATCGGGCTCAAACATAGTCCCTTCCAGGGAATAGATATTGCCGCCAGGGGCGGTGATCTCCGGCTTGATGCTCAGATCGCCGGGCACACCCCAGGAAGTGAAGGAACTCATGGTGAGATACTGGGAGTCTTTATAATTTGCAACAATTTCGCCATGTATCGTGATGGTACCCGTATAGTAGGTCAGACCGTCTTCTGTCTGCATCGCGGTTCCGGCGGCCTTGACCGCTGCGCCTTCCTCCTGGGTAATCGAAACGCACGGCTGGCTGCGATAGTAGCCATTCAAGTTCATATTGATGACGCCAGGCTCGTTGTTGTAAATGACCACTGCTTTTGCCTTTAGGCGAGTGGCGACGTTTGCCTTATCCACAAACGAAGTTTCACCGCGAGAGCAGAAGACAATTTTGTCGGTCAAATCCATACCGGCGTAGTCCTCTTTCAGTCCGATCCCATCAATCAGCAGATATTCATACTCCGTACCGGTTCCGGATGTATCTAACGTTCTCATGGAGTCCTGGGAGAATAGCTGCTCGTTATAGAATATCTGTGTTTCCCCAAGCCGGAAGTAGCCGCCAATGGAGCCGTCATTGTCCACAGAGGCAACTGCCAGCGTATTGGTGTAAGTGCCAGGAGAACCGGCAGTACTCAGATTCACATCCTCTGCGTAGAGATTCTTCGGGCGGCTGCCCTCAGCCCAATGGCCGTTGTTACCAGCTGCAACCACCATCACGGTGTCGGTCTTTTCCAGATCGTCCAGGAGCTTCTGGTACACTTCGCTCCGGGCCAGACCTGCGGTGATGGAACCCAGGGACAGGTTCACGCTGTCACAGCCCAGCACAATGGCGTCCTCAATGGCGGCCATGTAGTCGGAGTCATACGCGCCGCCAGCAATGCCGAAGACCTTCATCACCAGGATCTGAGAATCGGGGGCGTTGCCTACCACGCCAGTGGCAGAAACCGCTTCCCGGTAGCCGCCCTCGCCATCGGGGATGTACCGGTTGGCGTTGGCGATGCCGGCCACGTGAGAGCCGTGGCCGCCCTGCATGTCCTCGTCATGGGTCACATACAGACTGTTGTCAATGTAGTTATATCCAAAGGGCACCTTGGTGCTGGCGTAGAACTCCTCGGCGGTGATGTTGGGCCGCCGCCGGTGGGCGTTCAGCTGAGGCAGCACCTGGGCAATCTCAGCAGCGTCCAACAGGTCCTTCTCCCGGATGAAGTCCTCCACAGACATGCCGGCCTTCTGGGCGTCTTCCGCAATGGCGTAGTCGAAGGCGCCGGGATCAAAGGTCTCATGGTCCAGCATGAGGCCGGTGTCGATGACGGCAATCCGGGTGCCTGCGCCGGTGTAGCCAAGCTGCCAGACGGCATCGGTACCGCTCATCTGGGTGGAGATGGCCATGTTGGGAGAGGCGTCTGCCCCCTCCTGGGTCACGGGAGCGGTGTACTGCATCTCCAGCACCACGTCCTGGACGCCAGGGACTTTCGCAATCTCTTCCAGCTTCCCGTAGGGCACGTTGGCGGAGATGAGATTGCCCACCAGGGTCAGGTTCCAGACCACGTCCAGGGTCTCGCCGTCCAGGGCCTGCCGCTCAATGGCTGCGGTCACAGCCGCCTGGTTGGTCTCCAGCTTGTCCCGGTACTGGATTGCCGCCGGATTGGCGGCAATGGCCTGGGTGGAGAACCCCGCCTGCACGGTGGACTTCTCCTTCAGGACAATGGAGACACGGACTTGATCCGTATCTTTGTATTGTGGTTCTTCCAATTCCGCGGCGGCTTCGCCGGGGAAGATGGCGTCTGTTTCACTGCCTTCCACCTGGACAAAGGCGGGGTGGATCACATCCGACTTCCCCACTGCCCCAGCCGGCAGGGCCAGACCCAACAGCAGCGTCAAGGTCAACACTGCGGCCAGGATTCTTCTGGCATACCCACTTCTCTTCATAAATCGTTCCTCCTACTGTTTTTTATACCAACGGAGCCAGAGCTCCGGTAGTACCCGGTTCGGGACATCCGGCAGGGCCCTTTAGATGCCCGTTACGGCAAGAAGCAGCCAAAGTGGCTGCTCGCCAGCGCAGGATCATGCCTAAAATCACATGATAGCCTGCCGATACATACAGTATAACGGGGCATCACGATAAAAAGCAAGCCCTTTTTCCCAAATTGCGAAAAAAATCGATGGAAGTTCTTTCCAGGAGCTGCCCCACTGCCGGAGACCTTCTGCAAAGCAGACTGGCTAAGGCCAGACTCTGTGGAATTGCGTCAAGTTTCAGATTCTCTGTTTTTTGTTGAATTCCGACAGTGGAATTGGTATAATGGTCCCATGGACAAACGAATCAGATTCTATGTCAGCCGGAAAAATCCGCTGACCTGGCTGATGGCGCTGTGCATGATTGCTTCTGCGGTGGTCCGAATTGTGCTGGCCTGTGTGAGAGGAACAGGCGGCAGCGGATATGTCTGGGGCCAAGTGGTCCTCCCTGCAGCGGCATGCATGCTGTTTGCGCTGATCTGCCTCCTGAACGGCCAGGAGCGCTATTTCAAAACGGCCATTCCCGTGTACATGATGGCGCTATACCTCTGCTTCTACACCCGGACCGCCATGCCGAACCTGGGAAGCTGGTACTTCTTCCTATACTGCTTCATGTTTTTCACCCTGGCCACGGTGTATGCCCTGGCGGTGGATGGCAAAATCCGGCACTTCTGGGTGCTGCTGTTCATTTATCTTCTTCCCCTGGTCTTCCGGACAGCCAACAACTGGGGAAGTCTGGATCCCCAGTTTGTGATGAACTGGGTGCTGTATCTGGCGCCGGACAGTCTGTTCCTCCTGGGGCTCATTCTGGCCGTCTTTGCCACCTGGATTCAAAATGACGGCAAATACCACCCCACCTGGGGCGACCGTCCCGACGGCCGCCGTCTGCGGACCCTGTATCCCATGTCGCAGATCTCTCCCTATATCATGGTGACCCGGAACTCCTCCACCAACTTCTTCTCCGACTCCCTGAAATCTCCGCAGCGGAGCGGTACATCCGGCAGAAGCGGCGGGAGGGCCTGACCAATTTTGGCCTCACCCATGTGCTGCTGGCGGCCTATGTCCGCACCGTGGCCAAGTATCCCGGCCTCAACCGGTTCCTGGCCGGGCAGAAGGTATACTCCCGGGGGGAGGACATCCAGTTCTGCATGACCGCCAAGAAGGAAATGAGCGCCGACGCGCCGGATTCCATCTTCAAGCTCCACCTGTCCCCCAGCGACACCGCCCAGGACGTGTACCGGAAGTTCAACGCCGCTGTGGATGAGATCAAGGATTCCCCCCTGGACAGCGACTTCGACAACACCGCCCGGGCCCTCACCCTGATCCCCGGGGTGCTCCTGAAATTCACGGTGTGGCTCCTGGGACCCTGGATTACTTCGGCATGCTGCCCAAATTCCTTCTGAGGTCAGTCCCTTCCACGGTTCCGTATTTTTCACCTCCATGGGCTCTTTGGGGATTCCCGCCATTTATCACCATCTGTATGATTTCGGCAATCTGCCGGTTTTCGGCGCCTTCGGCTGCAAACGGCGGACCAATGAGGTCCTGGCTGATGGTACCGTGGTCCAGCGGAAGTATGTGGACCTGAAGTTCTGCCTGGATGAGCGGATTGTAGACGGTTTCTACTACGCCTCTGTCTTCAAATACATGAAGCGCCTGATGCAGCACCCGGACCTCCTGGACCAGCCGCCGGAGGAAATCCTTCGGGACATTGATTAAACAAGCAAACCACCGGCTCTCCAGGCGCGTAGCGCACCAGAGAGCCGGTGATTTCTATCCTATGACAAACCCTCTGCCGTCAGACGGCTCCGGAGGGCCGCCAGGTAGGCAGGAGTGGTGCCGCAGCAGCCGCCCAGAAGGTCGGCCCCCATCCGGCGGGCCTCCACCTGAAGCCGGGCAAATTCTTCCGGGCCCATGGGATACTCCACCCGACCCTCTGGGGAAACCATGGGATTGCCCGCATTGGGCTTGACGCCAGTGGCCCCCGGACGTACCGGCGGAGCTTGGATACCAGCGCCGGCAGAGCCGCCCCCGCCGCCACACAGTTGAAGCCCACGGCGGCGGCCCCGGCCTCCTCCAGCTCCCGGAGCACAGGCCCCGCCTCCCGGCCGGAGAACAGAGCGCCGTCCGGCTGCATGGTAAAGCTGTAGAGGACGGGAACCCCTGCCGCCCTCCAGCCTCCGCCGCCAGGAGCACCGCCTCCGCCTCCTGGGGGTATAGGAGGGTCTCCGCCGCCAGCAGATCCGCGCCTCCCTCCAGGAGCCCCCCAATCTGCCGCCGGTACAGCTCCGTCATCCGGTGGAAGTTCTCCGGAACCCAAGACTCCATACACCCCGCCATGGGGGCCAGATCCCCGGCCACCAGCGCCTCCTTCCCGGCTGCCCGGCGGGTGAGCCTCACCAGCCGGGCATTCAGCGCCGCCACATCCCCGGTCCATCCGGCCTGCTCCAGGGTCGCCGGCTGAGCCTGGAAGGTGGGGGCGTAGAGAATCCGGCTCCCGGCTGCGGCATAGGCCGCCTGTAGCTCCAGCACCACCTCCGGGTGCTGGTCTGCCCACAGCTCTGACAAGGTCCCCTTGGGCATCCCCAGCTCCAGCAAGCAAGACCCCATGGCCCCATCCAACAGCACCGGCCCCTGGGCCACCAGGGCTTCCAATTCCTGTTTCGTCACAGTCACGACCTCCCGTCCGTTTTACACCAGTATATCCCCTTCCCCACCAAAATACAAGGGTCCAAATCTGCCGCACTGCACGAAGCGAATGGGTAGCGCCTGGAATGTCTCCCCTCTGTGGACATTTGGAATGAAAATTTTTCTTGCATTTTTGAATATTCCTGATACAATGACCTTGTAAGAAAAACCCCCGGCATTGCGCGCGTTTTATGTCCGGGGACGTTTTTTCCCGGATAGCCGGGCACCTCCATTTTGAGAAAGGCAGGCATTACCATGTCCCAACGCATTGTAGTGGCCTTGGGCGGCAACGCCCTGGGTAACAATCTGACCGAGCAGTATCATGCGGTCCGGGAGACGGCAAAGGTCATTGTGGACCTGATCGCCGAGGGCAACGAGGTGGTCATCGCCCACGGCAACGGCCCCCAGGTGGGTATGATCCAGAAAGCCATGGCGGAGCTCACCCGGATCAACCCGGAGAAATACGTTCCCTGCCCCCTGCCCGTGTGCGTGGCCATGAGCCAGGGCTACATCGGCTATGACCTGCAGCGGGCCCTGGACGAGGCCCTTCGGGACCGGGGCATTGCAAAGCCCTGTCTCCACCGTCCTCACCCAGGTGGAGGTGGATCCGGAAGATCCTGCCTTCCAGCACCCCACAAAGCCCATCGGCTCCTTCATGACCCAGCAGGAGGCGGAGGCGCTGGCCGCCCAGGGCTGCGCCGTCATGGAAGACGCCGGCCGGGGCTATCGCAAGGTGGTGGCTCTCCCCCAACCCAAAGCCATTGTGGAGCTGGCAGCCGTCCGGGCCCTCACAGAGGCCGGTCAGGTGGTAGTGGCCTGCGGTGGCGGCGGCATCCCCGTGTGCCGGGCGGAAGACGGCAGCCTCCAGGGCGCTGAAGCCGTCATTGACAAGGATTTCGCCGCAGAGCTCCTGGCCGAATCCTTGGACGCAGACCTCCTGATCATCCTCACCGCCGTGGAAAAGGTGGCATCCGCTTCCGCCAGCCCGGGAAACCTGGCTGTCGGAGCTCACCCCGGAAGAGGCCGAGGTGTACATCGCGGCCGGAGAATTTGGCGCCGGCTCCATGCTCCCCAAGGTGGAAGCCGCCGTCCGCTTTGCCCGCTCCGCCCCCGGTCGGGCCGCCCTCATCACCGAGCTGCAAAAAGCCCGGGCCGGAATCGCCGGTGAGACCGGCACCCGGATCCGGGAAGCATAACCTGATAACCATACACGGGCCTGTTGTAAAGCGCAAACCTTTACAACAGGCCCGTGTGGTATCTCTGTAGCATTCAAAACCGTCGGGGCGTCTATGTGTCCCTCTGTGGTAGATATTACGAATGCGCCGAACATCGAATGGAAACGCATCGTGTTTCCGCCGGGCGGACACATAGGTCCGCCCCTACGGCGTATGGTAAGGACGATAAAAATTACTCGACGCATTTTGTTATCTAAATGCCCCTGTTTGGAAGAAAAAGGCGTTTTTCACGAAAAGACCGTAGAATTTGCTTATGCACCGCGTTGGTATCCCATCGTAGGGGCGGACCCATGTGTCCGCCCGTGGTGGGCACTACAATTCGCCGAATACAAAACGTACCATTTTCACGCCGGGTTCATGGGCCAGGGTTGCAAATGCCCTGGTCCTATGGATCCGGCGGTGTTGTCATTTCAGGGTGTCAGGGCGGCCTCTTCCGGCTCATCCTGCAGGTCCTCTTCCACCGCCTGCCAGGCCCGGCTGAACTTCGCATCCCGGAACAACGCGGTGAGACCGGTGAGCTGCTTCAGGCGCAGGATTTCGTCCCGGTCCATGCCCAGGTGCTTGGAGATCCAGGCGTCCGAACGCCCCAGCTCGTGGAGCTCCTGGATGATGTTGCTCATCAAATCCACATTGTGGGTCCCCCGCGCCCGGTTGTGCCGAATGGTGCTGGCCATCCGGCAGTCCAGAGGCTTGTCCACCACAGAGACCGGCAGCTTCCCCTGCTCCCGCTGGTAGATATCCGGGTAATCCAACATCACCCGGTAGCGGTGGAAGCCATCGATGATGATATAGACGTCCCGGTCCTGATCATGGTAGCAGACAATGGGCATGGTGTAGCCGTCTTCCCGGATGCTGTCATACAAAAGCCGCAGCTCTGGCGGGGCAACGGAATTGGGATTGTATGCATTGGGCTCAATCTGCTCGATGGGAACGGGGCGCACCTGATACACTGGGCTTAGAAATGCCATGACCCTTCACCTAACCTTCCATATTTCTCTTTCAAGCTGTTGACCATCCGCTGTTGATCCCGGGTGAGGCCGAAGCCCATAGACCGGCAGAGATGATCATTTTTTAAAATGCAAAGCACATGCGCTTCCAGCTGGGAATGTCTTTGGTGGACTTGATGTCGTCGGTGTGGTCCGGGATCTTCCCCACGAAGACAACCCGGGCGTTCTTCATCAAGGTGTAATTGGAGACCCCATTGCGGCGGATGTTGTAGCCATGATCCTCCAGCTCCTGAATGGTCTTCTCCTCCAGCCCGCCGCCTACCGTGTGCCAGAAGCGGATGGAGGTTTGAAACTTCTCCACATAGCCGTTGCGGAGCTTGGTGGGCAGGGTCGCCAGAAGAAAGCGGGTGTAAGACTCCCAGGTGTGCCCTGGGGGCAGGGTGATGTTGCGATATCCCAGGGCTTTTGTTTTGCCATAGATGGCGGCAAAATTGGCCCCCTGCACCCGGCCCACCAGCTTGACCCAAATCTGGGGATCGATGACCCGGTAGAGATTCAAGCTCTCCTTGGCATAGTCGTTAAACGGAGACGCCACCCGCATTTGGGAGGGACGGAGACCGGCCATATGATAGAGATCATAAAGCCGGTTGTAGTCGTAGCCGAAGGTGGCATTGGCGTGCCACACATCGCCGGTGGTCCAGTCGTACAGGGGGGACGCCGTCCACACGTTTTTAAACTGGCCGCTGATCCAGCAGGTGTTCTTATAGCCGCACTTCCGGTTGAGAAACCCCCGGTACCGCTGCAAAGACTCATCGGCCCGGATTCCCAGGAGGCACACCGTCTTCTTATTCCCGTGCCGGATGCGATACCAGCGGCAGAACTGCCGGGCCAGGTCCTCCTGGTGCATCTTGTAACGATAGGTGGTAATGGGATTGTTGTGTAGATTGATCACATAGGAGTGCTTGGGCATGGGACGCACCCATGCCTCCGGCTTGGCGTCATCCCAGGGGTACCAGTACATTTCATAGTTGCTCAGCGCCGTTCGCGTGGCCATTGGGAGGCAGACCCAATAGGGCTCTACCTCTTTCTCCACGCGGGCAAAGGTCCGCTCAATGTATTCCGTGGTGACGCTGTACTGGGCTTCGAAATCCTGGTGAAACACACCGATGCAATGCCCTGGATAATACCGGTTTCGAAAATCCAGCACCAGATTCAACAGCAGTCCGCTGTCTTTTCCGCCGGAAAAGGAAACCAGGATGTTCTCAAATTCCTGAAATATAAAATGTAAACGGCCCTGCAGAGCTTCGTATACATTCTGATTCAAATATCGTCGCTGCATAGACCCACCTGCGCAATTGGTAGAGGAAAAATCCATCCTGAACATTATAAGACAAATTTTGACAAAGTTCAATCTTTTTCCAATTTCTGCCAAAAATTTCTGCGCCTTGGGTCTGGGCTACCCCACAACCACAGTCTGTGCCGCAGGACAACTCCGTAGCGTATCACAGATTCTCAGCATTCCATCATCCAGACCCCATATGTAAAAAACCGGCGTGGCAAACGCCACGCCGGTCATAACCAGGGAGCCGCCTCATCAGGCGGAGGGGAATCTTATTCTGCGTGATCCACAGAGTACATGTGCTCGATCAGCTCCAGCACCTTGTTGGAATAGCCGACCTCGTTGTCGTACCAGGATACCACCTTCACGAAGGTATCAGTGAGGGCAATGCCAGCCTTGGCGTCGAAGATGGAGGTGCGGGCATCGCCCAGGAAGTCGGAGGAAACAACGGCCTCGTCGGTGTAACCCAGAACGCCCTTCAGCTCGCCCTCGGAAGCTTCCTTCATGGCGGCGCAGATCTCGTCGTAGCTGGCGGGCTTGGCCAGGTTCACGGTCAGGTCCACCACGGACACGTCCAGGGTGGGCACGCGCATGGACATACCGGTCAGCTTGCCGTTCAGCACGGGAATGACCTTGCCCACAGCCTTGGCGGCGCCGGTGGAAGAGGGAATGATGTTGCCGGAAGCAGCGCGGCCGCCTCTCCAATCCTTCAGGGACAGGCCGTCCACCGTCTTCTGGGTGGCAGTGGCGGAATGGACCGTGGTCATCAGGCCATCGGTGATGCCCCAGTTGTCGTTCAGGACCTTGGCGATGGGGGCCAGGCAGTTGGTGGTACAGGAAGCGTTGGAGACGAACTTCATGTCGGGGGTGTACTTGTCCAGGTTGACGCCGCACACGAACATGGGGGTGTCATCCTTGGAGGGAGCGGACATGATGACCTTCTTGGCGCCAGCGGCCAGATGGCCCGCAGCCTTCTCCTTGGTCAGGAACAGGCCGGTGGACTCCACGACATACTCAGCACCCAGCTTGGCCCAGGGCAGGTCGGCGGGATTGCGCTCGGCGGAGACGGGGATCTCCTTGCCGTTGACGATGATGGTGTTCTCCGTGGACTCCACCGTGCCCTGGAACTGGCCATGCATGGTATCGTACTTCAGCATATATGCCAGGTAGTCGGCGGGGCACAGATCGTTGATGCCCACGATTTCGATTTCAGGATGGTTGATGCTGGCGCGGAACACCATACGGCCGATTCGGCCAAAGCCGTTAATACCAACTTTGATAGACATAGTTGTTTTCCTCCATTTCAATCTCGCCGCGAACGCAGCGCATTCCACATCGTTTGGAGTATGAACCCCAGACAGCATTATTATACAAGATTCATTTCCGGCTGTAAATCCTCGTTTTTCACAAATTCCAAAGCCAGTTCCAGGATTTGATTGACAGATTCCATATACCTCCTGCACACATGCTTCTTACCGCGCATAGGATAGCCGGAGGCGATTTCCATGAATGAACTCATTGCGCTGGCTTTGCGCCGGGCCGGAGTCAACACTCTGGCGGAATTTCAGGCCCTTCAGGGGCTGCCCCAAACCGGTGAAGCCGATCCGGAAACCCAGCTGGCTTTGGAACCCTATCTGCTGGGATACCGCACAATCCGCATCCAACCTGGAGATACCTACTGGGAGCTGGCTGCCCGTTATGGCACCACCCCCCAGGCCATTGCCACCGCTAACCCCTCCCTGGACCCGGAGCGGTTGCCAGTCGGGGCGCCCATGCGGGTGCCAATGAACTTCCCAGTGGTACCCACCGACGTACCCATGACTTCCGGCCTGTGCAGCCTTTGCATTCGGGGATTGGTGGGGCGGTACCCTTCCCTCTTCCGGATGGAAGCCCTCACCACAACCGCCTTCGGACGGCCTGTGGAGGCCCTGAGCATCGGCGTCGGCCCCGGGACGTCCTGTACACCGCCGCCCATCACGCCAATGAGTGGATCACAGCCACCCTGCTCCTGGCCTTTGCCGAAGATCTGGCCAAAGCCGCCGTAGCCGGCGCGGTCATCGGTGGATATCCCGCCAGAGGGACGCTGCAAACCACCACCATCCATATGGTTCCCATGGTAGATCCCGACGGGGTGGACCTGGTAACCGGCGCTCTGCCCCCGGATAGCGGCGACTACGCCTTTGCCCGGAGTCTGGCCTCTTACTATCCCGATATCCCCTTCCCCAACGGGTGGAAAGCCAACCTGCTGGGGATTGATCTGAATCTGAACTACCCGGCCGGGTGGGAAATTGCCCGGGATATCAAGTTCAAACAGGGCTTCACCCGCCCCGGTCCCCGGGATTACGTGGGCCGCGCGCCCCTGGACCAGCGGGGAAACCCAGGCTCTGGCCCGGTATACCCAGGTCCTGGATCCGGCCTTGGTCCTGGCCTACCACAGCCAGGGGGAAGTCATTTACTGGCAGTTCCAGGACATTTACGTGCCTGGCGCCCGGGAATTGGGAGAAAAATTTGCCGCCCTCAGCGGCTACGCCCTGAAGACACCCCCTACAACTCCGCCTTCGCTGGTTTTAAAGATTGGTTCATCCAGCAGTTCCGTCGTCCCGGGTACACCATTGAAGTGGGCAGCGGCGTCAATCCCCTGCCGCTCAGTCAATTCCCACAGATCTACAATGCCAACCTCCCCATCCTCACCACCGCCGCCCAACCCCAGGAAACCATCCAATAGCATCCCTGCCAGCCCCATGGGTCCCCCTTCCAATTCGGGATCCATGGGGCATATTCTGCGCAGCAACCAAACATGCGGTTGCCCTGGAGCTTGCAGTGGTACCAAGATTGTAGTATAATCACTACCAAATCCCACTGCCGTCCACCGAGGCTGCAAAGGAGGAGCGCTGTTATGCCATTTGATGTTTCTGTTGTCCCCTGCAGTGCCTACACCCCAGAGACCTGCCGCACGGCTCTGGTCCAGGTTTTGGAGCCCCTGGGGGGCCTCCACTGGGTGCAACCCGGTATGCGGGTGGTCGTAAAGGCCAATCTGGTGGCTGGCATGGCCCCGGATCGGGCGGCCACCACCCATCCGGCCCTGCTACTGGCCCTGACCCAGCTGCTCCAAGAGCGGGGCGCCCATGTGATCATCGGGGACAGCCCCGGGGGCTATATACCCCCGCTTTTGTGGAGAAAATCTATCGGGCAGCTGGACTTTATTCGGTGGAGGCCGCCGGGGCAGAGCTGAACCGGAACTTTGCCCAGGCGCAGGCCACATATCCCCAGGCCCTGGCCGCCCGCACCTTTCAGTACACCCAATACCTGGCAGAGGCTGACGCCATCATCGACTTCTGCAAGCTCAAAAGTCACGGCATGATGGGTATGTCCGCCGCTGCCAAGAATCTCTTCGGCGCGATTCCTGGCACCCTGAAACCGGAATACCACTTCCGCTTCCCGGATCCCCGGATTTCGCCCGGATGATTGTGGATTTGGATGAATACTTCCACCCTATTCTCAGCCTTGCAGACGCCGTAGTTGCCATGGAGGGCAACGGCCCCCAGGGGACGCCCCGCCCAATGGGGGCGCTGCTGGCCTCTCCCAGCCCACACAAGCTGGATCTGGCCTGCGCCTGGCTCATTGGTCTGGAACGGAGCCAGGTCCCCACCCTGGAGGCGGCGCTGGAGCGGAACCTGATTCCGCCTCACGTACAGGACCTGCACATCGCAGGGGACTTGAGCGCCTTCCGCGTCCCGGATTTTCAGAAGCTGGAGACTCCCAGCAGCCTGCTCTTCCGCGGCCGCCGGGGGACAGGCTGGGGGCGCATACAGGGCGCCGTGATCCAAAAGCTCCTGAGCGCCAGGCCGGAAGCATCGGCCCAATGCATCGGCTGTGGAAAATGCGCCGGCTTGTGTCCGGCCAAAGCCATCACCATGGTGCGGGGCCGCCCCGCCATCCGCCGCAGCCAGTGCATTCGCTGCTTCTGCTGTCAGGAATTCTGCCCGGTGGGCGCCATGGAGGTGCATCGGACTGCCATTGCCAAAATGTTGAATCGATAGGAAATTGCCATGAAACAGATTGTATTTTTTGACATTGACGGCACGCTAATTGACGACGACACACAAATTCTGCCAGACAGCGCCTGCGAAGCAGTCGCCGCCCTGCGCCGGCAGGGCCATCTGGCCATTTTGAATACCGGGCGACCCCATAGCCACATCGATCCCCGGGTCCTGGCGCTCATCTGGGACGGCTTCGTCTGCGGCTGCGGCATGGAGGTCCAGGCCGAGGGCCAAATCCTCCACCGGGCACTGCCGGATCCCGCTCTGTGTCGCCGGAGTCGGGACCTGGTCGGGCCTGTGGCCTGGACGCCCTCTACGAAGCCACCGGCAGCATGATTCTGGACGGAACCCGGCCCTGGGGTCCCCAGGTCGAACTGGAGGCCCAACGAATGGCCGCAAAAAGGTATCCCCGTGACTCTGGACCCGGACGGGCCGGACTTTGCCTTTGAAAAGCTTGTGGTATACGATTTGGGGCATGCCGATATGGCCCGCTTCCAGGCGGAAGCGGGCGGGACTTCACCCTCATTGACCGGGGAGGCGGCATGACGGAGGCCGTGCTGCGGGGCAACAGCAAATCCACCGGCATTGGTCGGATTTTGGCCCACTATGACCTTCCCAGGGAGGCCGCCTATGCCCTTCGGGGACAGCAACAACGATCTGCCTATGTTTCAATGCGTGGCCACACCCATTGCCCGGGGGAGCAGCCCCCAAACCGTCCGGGAGGCCGCCGTATACACCACCGGGACTGTCTTAGAGGACGGGATTCTGGAGGCTCCGGCATTTTGGACTCATCTGAGCCCCATTCACCCGACGCAGTCACCTGGGAAAGGTCCACCCCTCATGCTGCAACAGCCAGACCTTCTTGTCCAGCCCGCCGGCATAGCCGGTGAGGCGTCCTCAGCGCCCACCACCCGGTGGCAGGGAATGATCAGAGAAATGGGATTGTGTCCCACGGCCCCTCCCACCGCCTGAGCGGACATGCTTGGCTTCCTGAGCGGGCCGCCACTTTCCGGGCAATCTCCCCATAGGTTGTGGTCTTCCCATAGGGAATCTCCAGGAGCATTTCCCATACCATCTGGCGAAATGGACTTCCGGCAGGCGACAGGTTCAGCTGAGAAATTTCCGGCCGCTTCCTGCAAAGTACGCGTCCAGCCAGGCTTTCGCCGCCAGGAATACAGGGAGCTCGTCTGTTGGAACCCATGCTCCAGGCGCCGTTCCACCAAAGTATTTCTGCCCCGGCAGCCACAGCCCCACCAGCGCTTCCCCATCCGAGGCCAGGGTCAGCTGCCCCAGTGGAGAAGGATGGGTCGTGCTGTAATAGAGATTTGACATCCGAACTGCTCCTTTCCACATCTGTTACAACGCAAGTCCGCCCAAACGGGCAACATCCTACAATGGATAACAACTGCCATTGGGCAGCATCTTGGAGGAATTTGATGTATACTGCAAAGCAAATGATTGTCATGCGCCGGGATCTACACATGCGCAAAGGGAAAATTGCGGCCCAAGCCGGGCATGCCTGTGTCACAGCCGTCCTCATGGCCCTGGAGCGGGAAGGCCGCCTGGGGCAAGTGAGCGCCCAGGGAGATGGCCTCTGCCTGCGGCCAACCAGCCGCCCCGCCACCCCGCTCAGTGATTGGTTCCAAAACGGCACCGCCAAGGTTTGCGTATATGTCGACTCGGAAGAGGCCCTTCTGGACCTGGACCGGCAGGCCAAAGAAGCGGGGATCCTCTCCGCCCTGATCTGTGACGCCGGCATGACCGAATTCCACGGCCAGCCCACCTTCACCTGTCTGGCCCTGGAGCCCCTGCCCCCGGAGCAGGTGGATCCCCTCACCGGGGACCTGCCTCTGTTCTGACGGCCCATCCCGAAAAAAAAAATCCTTGACTCTCCCCCTTAGGTCATAGAGTATGCTTTGGGTACACGAAGGAGATGCGCAGTATGAAAACCGTCAAGCAAGTCAGTCAGCTGGCAGGCATCAGCGTCCGCACCCTGCATTACTACGATTCCATCGGCCTGCTGCCCCCCCACAGGTCACGCAATCCGGTTATCGGCTGTATGATGACAGGGCCCTGGTCCGGCTGCAATGCATTTTGCTGTTTCGGCAGCTGCAATTTCCCCTGCGCGAGATCAAAGAAATTCTGGACAGCCCGGCCTTTGACCACACCCAGGCGCTGGAGCAACAAATCGCCCTGCTCCAGCTGCAAAAGGAGCACATCCAGAAGTTGATTGATCTCGCCCGTGAAATTCTGACGATTGGAGTGAATCGATTGGACTTTTCCGCATTTGATACCCAGACTCTACAGGACTACGCCGCCCAAGCCAAGGCCCTTTGGGGTTCCACCGACGCATACCAGGAGTATGCGTCCAAAACCCAGGGGCAGTCCCCGGAAGAACAGCAACAGGCAGCCAGCGCCCTCATGGCCATCTTTCGGGAATTTGGCGCCATCCGGAACGACGCCCGGGCAGCTTTGCCGCTCAGGCTCTGGTGGCAAAGCTCCGGCTGCAAATCAGCCAAAGCTATTACCATTGTACCCCGGAAATCCTCCGGAGCCTGGGCGCCATGTACGCTGCCGGCGGCAGCATGACCGAACACATTGACGCAGCAGGCGGACCCGGTACCGCAGACTTTACAGCAAAGGCCATTGCCATCTACTGTGAGACGGCGTCATAACCAACCCAAAGAATCCCACCAGCGGGCGCACACTGTGCGCCCCTATTACGTTGTGACCGCTAAACGTGTGCCTAGTGATTTGGCAAGTCTCCGCCGGGCGGACACACAGGTCCGCCCGTAGTAGGCATTCACTGCACACAGATGTTTGTTCCAACAAACTTCTCTTTTCAAGCTCGTGTGATGAAACGTCGTCTTCTCAAATTCTTCGTTCAAATGCCAGCCAAATTCTCCTGCCTGGCCGTTGCAATTTGGAGGAAAAAACAGTATGATAGAGGCGCACTCCAGCCCCCTTGGAATCAACCCGGGCTGCCACCCAGGATTTGCGCGCCGCCCAGTACACTTTGGCGCAGAAGCCGAGTAAAGCGATCGGGAGGCATACAATTCCGGCTGGAGAGCCAGCGAAGCATGGCCGCAATCAGGGCATCGCTAAAGAAATTGATGAAGAAAACCGTGTCCTCTCCCTCCTGGTCAAAGACATCCTCTGCGTAAGCCCGGACCACCGGGGCCAGAATCTCCCGGAAGTAGTCTTGGAAGGAATTCTGCCCCTCCACCGACAGCGCATTGTGATAGAAAGCCCGGTTTTCGTAGAAATATTCACACAGGTCCCGGATCAGGGCCCAGGTGCTCTCATAGGGCCTGCGCTGCACCGGCGTGAAACTCCGTCTGGAAAATCCAGTTCACCAGGTCATACTTGTCCCGAAAGTGATAATAGAAGCTCTTTCGGTTCATCTGGCACACCTGGCAAATGTCGCCGACGCTGATTTTTGAAAAGGGCTCTTTCGCCATCAGCTGTTTCATCGCTGTGGCGAGGGCCCGTTTGGTCACATTGGAATCCGCCAAGCATACCCCCTCCTTTGGAACGGGCGGAAAGACTTTATCCTGATATTAATACATTATAACATGCGGGAATGTGTCTGTCAACTGCGCCCGCAGGAAGGAGTCCATATGGAATTGGGGCAAGTGTGCCTGCGGCGGGGAGAAGAGCGGGAGCTCCGCCGGGGCAAAAGCCGGGTTTATGACAACGAGGTTGCCTGGGTAGACGAAAGCTGCGCCGACGGCGGCCTTGTGGATGTAGTCGACAGCACCGGTGGCTTTGTTGCCCGGGGATTCTTCAACAGCCAGTCGAAAATCCTGGTGCGCATTCTGACCCGGGATCCCCAGGAATCCGTCGATCGGGAATTTTTCCGCCGCCGCTTGGCCCGCGCCTGGGATTGCCGGCAGGCCCTTGGATTTCACAATGCCTGCCGGGTGGTCTTCGGGGATTCCGATGGACTGCCGGGGCTGACGGTGGATAAGTTTGGCGATTACCTGAGCCTGCAAATTGTAAGCTTGGGCATGGAGACCTGGAAAGGCGTCCTCACGGAGCTCCTGGCCGGCCTGTTTTCTCCCAAAGGAATCTATGAACGGAACGACGTGCCCGTCCGTGAAAAAGAGGGCCTCCCCCAAATCACCGGCTGCCTGTACGGTGCGGTGCCGGGGTTGGTCCCCTTCCGGGAGCACGACGCGCAAATGCTGGCGGACCTGCGCCGTGGGCAGAAAACGGGCCACTTCCTGGATCAGCAGGAAAACCGAGGCCGCATTCGGCCCTATTGTTCCGGAGCCAGTGTTTTGGACCTGTGCTGCCACACCGGCGGCTTTTCTATCCACGCTGCGCTCTATGGCGCAGCATCCGTGGAAGCGGTGGACGTATCCCGGGACGCTTTGGAGATGCTCACCCGAAACGCCGCCTGCAACGGCGTGGCAAGCAGCATCACCACCACCTGTGCCAATGTGTTCGATCTGGTCAAAGATTACAGCGAGGCAGGAAAGCAGTATGACCTGGTCATTTGTGATCCCCCGCCTTTGCCAAAAAGCAAAAGCGCCCTTCCGGGCGCTTACCGGGGATATAAAGAGCTCAACCTGCGGTGCATCCGGCTGGTCCGCCCCGGCGGATACCTGGCCACCTGGTCTTGCAGTCAGTTTATGACGCCTCCGCTCTTTTGCAAATGCTGCAAGAAGCAGCGGGAGATGCAGGCCGTCCGGTCCGGCTCCTGGAGCCGATGATGCAGAGCCGGGATCACCCAGCAGATCTGGCGGCAGAGAACGCCTGGTACCTGAAAGGATATATCTTGCAGGTGCTGTAAGTCAAAACGGAGGTCAATGTGATGAACAAAGCCATTTTATGGGACCTGGATGGGACCCTGCTGTACACGCTGCAAGACCTGACCAATGCCACCAACGCCACCCTGCGGGCCTTTGGGCTGCCGGAACGAAGCCTGGAGGAAATCCGCACCTTCGTCGGCAACGGCGCCATCCAGCAAATGCGCTGGGCAGTCGGGGGGGAACCGGAAAATTTTCCAGAAATGATGGCCTATTACCGGGCATACTATCCACAACACTGCAACGAGACCACCCGGCCATATGACGGCATCCTGGAGACCGCCGCCCGGCTGCGGGCAGCAGGCTGGCGTCTGGCCATCGTCTCCAACAAGCCGGACAACGCCACCAAAGCGCTCTGGAAAACCTATTTCCCCACCTTTGATCTGGCCCTGGGCGAGGGGCCAGGGCTTCCACGGAAGCCGGCGCCGGATATGGCACTCCGCGCCCTGGAGCTGCTGGATACGCCACGGGAAAACGCCGTCTACATTGGCGACTCTGAAGTGGACGTCGCCACCGCCCGGGCTGCCGGGATTCCCTGCATTTCCGCGTGCTGGGGCTACCGGAGTGAAGGGGAACTGCTGGCCGCAGGCGCCCGCCGCCTGTGCCACAGCCCGGCGGAAGTCCCGGATGCACTGGAGGAACTCCTCCATGGCCAATAAGTTTTTTGCCCTCATTTCCCGGATGCGGTACATCACCCGGTGGGGGCTGATGCGCAACAGCTTCTCGGAAAACGTCCAGGAGCACAGCCATATGGTGGCCGTGCTGGCCCATGGGCTGGCCCTCATCCGCCGGGATATTCTAGGGCTGCCTGGCCCGGATCCGGACCGGTGCGCCGCTGCGGGGCTGTATCACGACGCCTCAGAAATCCTCACTGGGGATCTGCCCACCCCGGTGAAATACTTTAACCCGGAAATCAAGCAAGCCTACAAGCAAGTGGAGCGGATCAGTGGGGAGAAGCTCCTGTCCATGCTGCCGGAGGCCCTCCGGACCAGTTACCAGCACCTGATTCAAGAAGACGATCCCGAGACCCTGCCCATTGTCAAAGCGGCGGATAAGCTGTCGGCCTACATCAAATGCGTAGAAGAACTAAAGGCAGGTAATCAGGAATTTGAGTCCGCAGCCAGGCAGACCATGGCCGCCATGAAGGCGATGGACCTGCCGGAGTTAACCTACTTCCTGGAGGAATTCCTCCCGGCCTTTAGTCTGAACCTGGATCAGTTGGAGTAACACGATGTGATTTGCCGCTCAGGCGGCCAGATTGTGAGGAAACACACATGAACGATGGATTTGTCAAAGTAGCTGTTGCATCGGTCCCTCTGCGGGTTGCCGACTGCGCATACAACGCCCAACAATGTATCGCCGCCGTGCTGCGGGCGAAAAGCCTGGGGGCCAGAATCCTGGTCCTGCCGGAGCTATGCCTCACTGGATATAGCTGTAATGATCTTTTCGGACAGGAAACACTGCGGCACAAAGCCCTCACTGCCCTGGTCCAGGTGGCGGAGGCCACAGCCGGGGCGGGTGCGCTCACCTTGGTGGGTCTGCCCTTTGCCTGGAACGGACGGCTGTATAACTGTGCAGCGGCTCTGTACAATGGAAAGGTTTTGGCTCTGATACCCAAAACCCACATCCCCAATTATGGGGAGTTTTATGAGGCCCGATACTTCACACCGGCGCCTCCCACCATGGGACAAGCCCGTGGCTTCTGGAGTCGGGGGCAAGCGGTGCCCTTCGGGGGAAACGTTCTCTTCACGCATCCGGAGCTGCCGGAGTTTTCTGTGGGCTGCGAAATCTGTGAGGATTTGTGGGCGCCCCGGCAACCCTCTCAAGACCTGGCCCTGGCAGGCGCCACTGTCATCGTCAATCTCTCTGCCTCTCCGGCTGTGATTGGTAAGGGAAGCTACCGCCGGGATCTGGTAGCCGGGCAGTCGGCCCGACTGATGTGCGGATACCTCTATGCCTGCGCCTGCTGTCAGGAGTCGACCCAGGACTTGGTATATGCCGGTCACAATCTCATTGCCGAAAATGGCGTGGTCCTGGCAGAGTCCACCACCATGGAGCCGGACCTTCTGGTATCGGAGCTGGATGTGCGCCACCTGATCACAGAACGGACGCGGCAGAGCACCCATTGCTTCTCCCAGCCGGAGCAGCTACTGGAGTTGCCTTTGGATTTTCCCATAGAAAGCACCTCCATCACTCGCACCATAGATCCCCATCCCTTTGTCCCCGCCAATACCGCCGGCCGGCAAAGCCGGTGTGAAGAAATCCTCTCCATCCAGGCCACCGGACTGGCCAAGCGGTTGGACCACACCCAAGCAAAGACTGCCCTGGTTGGCCTGTCCGGTGGGCTGGACTCCACCTTGGCGCTGCTGGTGATGGTCCGGGCGGCGGACCGGCTGGGATGGGACCGGAAACGTCTGGTGGCAGTCACCATGCCATGTTACGGCACGACTCGTCGAACCCGGTCCAACGCAGAAGCCATGGCTCTGGCCCTGGGGGTCACCTTCCGGGAAATCCCCATTGGGCAAGCCGTGGCCCAGCACTTTGCCGACATTGGACTTCCCCGGAAGACCGGTCTGTAACCTATGAGAACGGTCAGGCCCGGGAACGGACCCAGGTCCTGATGGACCTGGCCAACCGGCTGGGCGGCCTGGTCATTGGCACCGGCGACCTGAGCGAGCTGGCCCTGGGTTGGGCCACATACAATGGGGACCACATGAGTATGTACGCCGTGAACGCCGGTGTGCCCAAAACTCTGGTGCGGCACATTGTGGATTACGTGGCCTCTCAATCCGAAGGGGTCCTGGCCGGTGTTCTGCGGGACATTCTGGCTACCCCGGTCTCCCCTGAGCTGCTGCCGCCCGCCGACGACGAGATTTCTCAGAAAACAGAGGATTTGGTAGGCCCCTATGAACTTCACGACTTTTCCTCTACCAGGTAGTCCGGTGTGGATATGCCCCGGGGAAGGTCTATCGCCTGGCCAAGCTGGCCTTCCGTGGGAAATATCCCAATGGCGAACTGTTGCGGTGGCTCCGGAACTTCTACCGCCGTTTCTTCCAGCAGCAGTTCAAGCGCAGCTGCCTGCCTGACGGACCCAAGGTGGGTTCCGTCACCCTCTCCCCCCGTGGCGACTGGCGTATGCCCTCCGACGCCACCGCCGATCTCTGGCTGAAGGAGCTGGATGCGCTCTCCGAAAGTGAAATTTAAAATCGCAATCCATGGCAAAGGCGATTGCAACCACCCAGTAACAGAGCCCGCTGCAAACAGCAAAATTTGCAGCGGGTTTTTGTGTCCGTTTGTTGCAGGGATTCCGAATTCGCCGAGCATAGCAGCGAAACGCAAGATGTCCCTGCCGGGCGGACACACAGGTCCGCCCCTACGGCGGGCGGTGAGAATGGGTCGAAACGATCCGACGTATTTTTCCATTTAAATTCCCCTATTGGGAGAAAAGAGGGTGTATTCTGTAGAATCGCCGACAAACCCAGTCTTGCACAATGATGGAATATCATCGTAGGGGCGGACCCATGTGTCCGCCCGTTGTGGGCACTACGAATTTGCCGAAAATGAAAGGAAATCGCACACTCTTTCCACAAAACGGACAGATAGGTCCGCACCCATAGGATCGCAACCCCAGTTGCATTCCCTCAGTGGGAAACCAAACCGCTCACCATTACTCCTATTTATAAATTTATTTTTTATAAATTTTCGTATCAAATGCGATACACAAAACTATCTTACGCTTAGTCGAAGTATGCCTTTTCCAGTGAGCAACCTGTTTGTATCCTTGTCCACCCTGTCATTGCCCTCAAAGCCCATCGCACATGCAAAAGATCCCCATAGGCACAAACTGCTTGTGTCTATGGGGATCTTGCATATTATGAGAAATTTCCGTATCAGTGGACCATGAAGAAATAGGCGATCAGGACAATTAAGAGAATCACACCCAGTGCAGCGGGAAAAACCGTGATCATCGCGGAGAGAATCAGTGCTCTGACTTCCCCTTTTCCAGGTTCTGCAGCTCCTTCTGTTTCTCCTCCGCCATGAGCTCTTCCCTGGAGGGAATTTCCTCTTTCTTGCTGCTATGCTTACGCAGCTCTGCTTTGAGTTCCTCTTCCTCCGGATCAATGCCCTCAGCCTGCAGGCTGCGGTCCCGGGACCATTTCATGGCCCGATCCACTTTTCTGCGAAGCAGCATACTCAGCCCTCACTGGAGCCTTTCTCCAGAATGTGATGGCAGGCCACAAAGTGGTTGGGACGGATCTCCCGCATTTCCGGGACCACGTGGGTGCAGATCTCCGTGCAGTATTTGCAGCGCGTATGGAACTTGCAGCCCTTCGGCGGATTCACCGGGCTGGGGATGTCGCCTTCCAGAACCTCTGGCTTCTTGGCAGCGTCCTCGTCGGTGGTGGGAATGGCATTCAGCAGCGCCTCTGTATAGGGATGGAGGGGATGCTGGAAGATATCGTCAGAGGGAGCCAACTCCACCATACTGCCCAAGTACATTACGCCAATGCGGTCGGAAATGTACTTCACCACAGACAGGTCATGGGTGATGAACATATAGGTGAGGTGCTGCTTCTCCTTCAGCTCCTGGAGGAGGTTGATGATCTGTGCCTGGATGGACACGTCCAAAGCGGAAACCGCCTCGTCGCAGACCACGAACTTCGGCCGCAGAGCCAGGGAACGGGCAATGCCAATCCGCTGCCGCTGACCGCCGGAGAACTGATGGGGATACCGGTGGAGGAAGTAGGGCGCCAGGCCGCATTCCTCCATAACCCGAACGATCTCTTCCTTCATCCGGTCATCGTTCCTCCGGAAGTACTTATGAGCGATCATACCCTCGCCAATGATTTGACCCACGGTCATTCTGGGGTTCAGGGAGGAATAGGGATCCTGGAAAATCAGCTGCTGGTCACTGCGCAGGCGGCGCATTTCCGAATAAGTCAACCGGGCCAGGTCAATGCCATCGCTGTGATGGGCCTCGTACGTGGCAAATTCCGGATGATTCTCATACTTCTTGCGCATCTTCTCAATCCGGCCATGGACTTCCTCAATGCGCGCCTGGATGGCTCCAATCTCTTTCTCACACTGGACCATCTTTTGCCTTGCACTTATTCAAGGTGGTCTCTGCCGAAGAGGTAGACTTTCCTGCTTCCTTGGCCGTTTTCACGGCGAAGGCGGCGTCATCCAGATCCAGCTGAATTTCCGTCCGTCTATCCTCAGCCTTCCGGAGCTCTTTGGAGATCCGGAATTCTTCCATATAGATGTCCGAAACAGCCTTCATATCCTCGGCAACAATGAGGCCGCCCACCAAAGTGGCCACATCCAGCATGGCGTCATTGGCTTCCTTGCGGAGCTTGGTCAGCTCTGCATGCTTCAGGAACTGCTCTTTCTCGGGAAGCTTGTCGTATTCCGCCTGGAAGTCCTCGTATTTCTTCCGGGTGGCAAACATATGCTCCTTCCGGGCCCCCAGATTGCGGAAGGTATTGTAAGCATACTGGGGAGCAATTTCATCGATGGAGCGGCCAAAGTACATGCTGCGGCCATCGGTCTGCTTATACAGCTGGAGGACCGAACGGCCCAGGGTGGACTTGCCGCTGCCCGACTCGCCCACCAGGCCAAAGGTCTCGCCTTCGTAAATATCAATGGAAATGCCATCGTTGGCCTTTACAAACAGGCCCTTCTTCCTAATAGGGAAGTACTGCTTCAGATTGGAAATCTGGAGCAAAACCTTGCGTTCTTCTTTATTTTGCATGGCGCGCCTCCTTCTCCGGATAGAAGCACCGAACTTCCTGGTTCTCGCCGACCTTCACCAACTCGGGCTCTTCCTCCATACACCGCTTGGTGCAGTACTTGCAGCGGGGAGCAAACTTGCAGCCCTTCGGCAGGTCCAGCGGGTGGGGAACGGCGCCGGGGATGGCATCCAGCCGGTCTGTCTTGGTGTCCAAACGGGGACAGAAGCCAGCAGACCTTCGGTATAGGGATGGGAGTGCTTGGTGTTCTTGGCAAACAGCACCCGGGCGGGGACATGCTCCACCACCTGGCCACAGTACATCACAGCCACATCATCGGCCATCTGATTGATGACGCCCAGGTCGTGGGTGATGAACATGATGGCAGTGCCGTGCTCTTCCTTCAGGTTGTTCATCAGGTGCAGAATCTGCGCCTGAATGGTCACGTCCAGAGCCGTTGTGGGCTCGTCGGCAATCAGCAGCTTGGGCTCGCAGGCCAGAGCCATTGCAATCATAACACGCTGACGCATACCGCCGGACAGCTGATGGGGATACTGCTTTACCACAACCTCAGGATTGGGGATTTTGACATCCGCCAGCATCTTGACGGCTGCCTCGGCTGCCTGCTTCTTGGACATGTTGCGGTGAATGATAAAGGGCTCAGAAAGCTGCCGCTCCACCGAGAACACCGGGTTCAGGGCGGTCATGGGCTCCTGGAAAATGACGGAAATCTTATTGCCGCGGATATGATACATCTCGCTCATGGGAATCTTCGTGAGATCCTTTCCATCAAAGATGATCTCACCGGAGTCCACATAGCCATTGCCATCCAGCAGCCGCAAAATACTCATGGCGGAGACGGATTTGCCGGAACCGGACTCACCCACCACACCCAGAGTCTTGCCAGGCTCGATGGAATAGGAAACACCATTGACCGCCTTCACAACGCCGCGGCGGGTCTTAAAATAGGTGTGGAGATTTTTTCGTTTCAAGTAATGCCATTGTCTCTTCCTCCTTAGCGTCCATTGCTCTTGGGGTCCATGGCATCCCGCAGGCCATCGCCCAACAGGTTGATACAGATGGTGCACAGGCCAAAGACTGCAGCAGGGAATACCCAACGCCACCAATACTGCTGAATCACGATGGAGTTGTTACAGCTGTTGAGCATATTGCCCCAGGTGGGCGTGGGAAGCGGAATACCGAAGCCCAGGTAGGACAGCGTGGATTCCGTTAACATACAGGTGGCGAAATTCAGAGTGATCGACACAAGCAGGACGCTCATGACGTTGGGGATGATGTGCTTGCGGAGGATATGTCCCTCTCTAACGCCCAGGGCCTTGGCCGCCGTCACATACTCCTGCTCCCGTTGGCTAAAGATCTGAGCACGGACCAGACGGAAGTCGGGCACCCAACTCAACACACCCAAAACGCACATGATGATGTACATTCTCTGCAGAACACTGATCTCTCTGGGAATCACCGCCGAAAGAATCAGTGCAAATGGCAGGAAGGGCAAACCGCCAATGACTTCCGCCACACGGCTCAGCACCATATCGATCTTGCCACCAAAGTAACCGGCAATGCCGCCCAGAACCAGGCCAATGATGGTGGAAATGATGACGGCAATGGCGCCAACGGTCATGGTCATCTTACCGCCATTGACGATACGGGCCAGCACGTCACGGCCCAGATCATCGGTGCCGCACAGGAAGCCCTTCAGACCCCAGGTCAGGACCTTTCCGTCCTTGGTCACTGCGTAGTTCTGATTACCGCCAGCGTAGATGGCAGCAATGTCAGCCTTCTCCACAGAGCCGGGCACGGAAGCCTGGCCATACTGATCGTCGCCCCAGGCCACCACATCGCCGTTTTCCAACAGAACGGTGTAATGGTACCGGCCGCCATAGATCTTCACAGGCTTGGACTCCATCTCCGGAACCGCCTTCTCGCCGTGGGTGGAAACGCCCCAGACCCAGATCTTACCATTCTCATCAATTGCCGCTGCATTCTGGCTGCTGGCTGCAATATCCACCACGCGGACAGAGCCGTCGGTCAGCTCAGCAGGCAGATTGGTCAGAAGGGCATTGTCTTTCTCCAGACCGGTATAGGCCACGGTGCCATCCTTCAGAAGGGCAACGTAGGCGTGTTCAGTTACAGCGACCTTCTCAATGTTGCCCTGGTACTGACGGGGCGTCTTGTCCTCGCCCTCTAGCACACGCTCCTTATCGCGGCACTGCAGCTCATTGCCAGAGGAGTTGCCCCAGAGGTACACATTGCCCTGGGTATCCAGGATGATGCTGAACTGGTTGCCGGCTTCCAGCTGCTTCACTTCGAGCTCGCCTCTGCGCAAAGCGCCGTTCAGATCGGAATTGCTTTCATAGGCATCCTGGCGCAGACGGGTGTTGCCCCAGAAATAGAAATTGTTCTCTTCATCAATTGCAACCGCATGGTCACTGCCGGCAGCCAAAAACGCAATGTCCACACTGCCATCGGTGAGCTCTGCGGGAATGTTCTTCATATCAATGACATCACTGATGCGGGTATAACCCCAGGAATAAACCTTACCGGATTCACTCAGGCCCAGGCCATAGGTGGGACCAGCGATGATATCATGAACGCCTTCGGAGATCAGCTGAGAGGAACATCCATCATGAAATAGCCAGGAGAGATATTGGCCAGAGTCGAGTCGGAATATCCCAGATTAATGGGCATGTAGATGGGGCCAATCATCACAAACAGGAAAATCACGATGAAGACCACTAGGCCGAACACCGCCGTAGGACGGCGGAAAAAGTTCTTCGCAACCACTTTACCGGGACTCTGGAGTGCCTCCTCCTCCTGGAAGCTCAGCTGCTTTTTCTGCAAACCGAACATACGGCGGAGTGCGCTTCCAATTGTACTGCTCTTCTTATTCTTAGCCATCTTCAGCGCCTCCTTTACTTATTCACCCGGACCCGAGGATCAACAACGCCATAGGCCAGGTCTGTAATCAAGTTACCCACCAGGGCAACAATGGTATAGAACATCTGAATGGCCAAGCACAGCTCCGCATCCTTGGCGTTCAGGGCATCGATGTACAGCTTGCCCATACCATTCAGAGAGAACACATTCTCCAAAATCAGAGAACCGGAGAAAATAGACAGGAACCAGCCGATGATCGAGGTGATGACAGGCAGCAGTGCATTGCGCCAGGCGTGGGAGTAAATCACAACCCGCTCACGCACGCCCTTTGCCCGGGCGGTACGAATGCAATCCATGCTCAGTGCATCCACCATGGAAGCACGCACATAACGGCTCATGCTACCCAGGGCGCTGAACACACTGACAATGATGGGAAGTGCCATGTAATACAGCCGGTCGGTCCATTCACGCCATGTCCATGGACAGGTCGTCCTTGTCGAAGATGTAGTTCTGGTTGTAGCCCATCTTGACATACTCGGACTCGGGATCGGAAGCGAAGTTGTAGGCATAGTCATAGACATCGGCGAAACCGGTGGCCAGGTTGAACATGCCATAGGTGAACACGCCGTACTGATCGCCGACGGAGGTATCGCGGTAGATCCAGTTCAGCAGTTCGGAGAAGGTCATGGTGACCTGCTCGATCTGCATGCCGGCGTCAGCAGTCTGCTTGCCGTTGGAGAGCATGGTAGCCAGCAGAGCGGAAACGGGGTTATTCTCGGAGGAAGCCCACATGATGTGCAGAGGCATCAGGATGCGGCCGTCAGCCAGAGTAACGTTCAGAGCGTAGTCGCCGGCTTCTTCAGCGGTGACTTCCTTGTAACGCAGGCCGGTGCCGGAATACTCGTTGCCTTCGGCATCCAGCGTCCAGCCGTCAGCCTCGAGGACTTCAACAGCCTTAGCCGGGTCATAGGAGTAGGTGTTGAGGTTGTCGTTGAAGAATTCTTCGGAATCCTGATACATCCACTGTGCGGTGGAGTACGGGCCATGAACGACAGAGCCGTAGCCGCCGGTGAAGGTGGTAGCGAACTCTTCGCGGTCAAGCAGGTATGCAACAGCCTGACGAACAGCCTGGAACTGGGTGGGGCCGCCGTCGCACTGGAACATGATCTTGCCGTAGCCGTTACGGGTGTAGTGGCAGTAGTTGAACTCGCCGGTTTCAGCCATGTCGAGGGCAGCGTTGATCTGGTCACCGTCGGACAGCTGGGACAGGAAGTTAATTTCGCCCGTCTTAAAAGCGTCCATCATGGTGTCGTCTTCAGCCTTGACGATGACAACGGTCTGGATGGAAGGCTTCTGGCCCTCGAAGTTGCCTGCGTAGTTGGGGTTGATCTCAAGCGTAGCGGTCAGAGCGCCGGTGTCGAGGCTCTTGATCATGTACGGGCCGGCAGAAACGCGGTCAGCGTACACATAGCGGGAAGCGTTGATCTCATCGGCAACCAGCTCGCCGCCGTCGAGGTATGCGCCGTTGCCGTCGTCCTTGACGGTCAGGTCAGCGGAAGCGTACATCGGCAGGTACAGAGGAGACAGGGAAGCGTAGCTGAACGCATAGTAATAGTTGGCGTAGTCAGCTGCGATCTGGATGGAGTAGGTATAGGGATCCAGCAGGCGGACACCGGCCAGCTCCTTGGTCTCGCCGTTCTGGTACTCGGGGCCGCCGAAAACGGAGTTGGCGGTGACGGTCGCGCCGGCTTCCTTCGTGGCCGGGGACAGCTGGACCAGAGCGTAAGCGACGTAGTCAGCAGCGGTGATTGTTGTCCACCCACACCCTGTTCCAGGATTTTACCTGCCTGGATTTGTCGGCTCAGATGGCGCCCATTGCCCACCATTGGAAGACCCAGAAGATTGGTTTTGACGCCATCTACACCGGTTACCTGGCCTCTCCTGCCCAGTGCGGCCAGGTGATGGAGTTCTTCCAGGAATTCCGGCATTCCGATTCCCTGATTTTCGTAGATCCGGCTATGGCGGACGGCGGCAGGCTCTATGCCGGCTTCGGGCCGGAGTTCCCCAGGCCATGGCCCGGGTATGCGCCCAGGCGGACATCATTGTCCCCAACCTGACAGAGGCGTGCCTCCTCACCGGTACCCCCTATGATCCCGCCCCCTGTCCCCAGTATATGGAGGATTTGCTGAAAAAATTGCTGGACCTGGGCTGTTGTCAGGCACTTCTCACCGGCGTGGAGCCGCAGCCTGGCCTGGTGGGCGTCCTGGGACTGGATCAGGCGGGGCGCCGCTTCTCTTATGGCCTTCCCCGCCTGCCTCAATCGTACCACGGAACCGGGGATCTGTTCGCCTCTGCCTGCGTCGGCGGCCTCATGAACGGACTCAGCCTGGAGCAAGCAGCCCAGGTCGCCGCCGGCTTTGTCTCCGCGTCCATTGCGGCCACTGCCGCCAGCCCCACGGCCAGCTGGTACGGCGTGGAATTCGAGGGGCAGATTCCCACCCTGCTGGACCTCCTGGAACGGGCCCGGCGCCAGATCTCCGCTTAAATTTCCTCCTCTTCCTCCCTTTCCAAAAAATAACCGTGAATTTTCTACAAATTTTTCTGGTTTTCCATTGCAAAATCCGCTGTAATTCGATATTATGAATGTAAACATAACTGACGGAAAGGCGGGAGGAATTCATGAATCAACACGAAAGCAATCCGCAGGTATCTTACGACCAGCCCCCTGTGCGCCGGAAACGGCGGAAAAAAGACGCCTTGGCAAACATTTAAAGAGGCATATCTCCCTCTGCTTCTGGTCCTGGCCGGACTGGCGGCAGTGATTGCCCTCATCGTGTGCCTTGTCAATCTGGCCAGCAAAAGCCCCGTACCGAGTAAACCCGACACTTCGGAAAACACCATGGATCCCACGGAGAATGAGAATCAGGCCCTGCTCCTCCAGGCGGCGAACCTGGCCGCGCAGTACGACTATGACGGAGCCATCACCCTCTTGGGTACCTGCACCGGAGAGGACCCTGCAGTCCAAAACGCCGTCGCAGACTATACCGCAGCCAAAGACACCCTCACCGCCTGGCCGGATGTGGGGAAGGTCCCTTTTATCTCCTTCCAGCCCCTCATTGCCGATACCGCGCGGGCTTTTGACGATGACGACAACGCCGCTTACTACGCCCGGAACTCCCTGACGGTTTCGGAATTCACCGCCATTCTGGAGCAGCTTTACGACAATGGCTATGTATTGGTCTCCACAGAGCATATGGCGGTCCCCGATGAGACCGGAACCTATCAGCCCGGCCAGATTCTGCTGCCGGCGGGTAAGAAGCCCCTGATTCTCTCCCAAGTCCCCGTCCACTATACCACCAGCTTGGCCAACGACGGCTTCGCCCGGCGGCTGGTGGTGGCCTCCGGCGGACAAATTGCCTGCGAATACACCGACGCCGAGGGCAAAACCACCACAGGCAGCTATGACCTGGTCTCCGTCCTGGAGGCCTTCCTGGCCCAGCATCCGGACTTCTCCTACCGGGGCGCTCGGGCTGTCCTGGGCATTTCCGGCGACCCCGGCCCCTGGGGTACGACATCACCGACGAGACCGAGCGGGCTTCTGCCAGAAAGGTAGCCCAGAGCCTACTGAACACCGGCTACGAATTTGCCAGCTTCACCTACGACGGCATCGGCTATGGCGAGGCATCCGAAGAGGAAGTGGCTCAGGACGTCAAGCAGTGGAAAGAGGCTCTGGAGCCGGTTCTGGGACCTGTGAGCATCCTCTTCTACGCCAACGGCAGCGATCTGGCCAATTATGAAGGCGCCAAATTCCAGACCCTCTATGAGGGGGGGATTCCGGTATTTCTGCGCCCTGGATTCCAGCGTCAACAGCTGGGTGCAGATTGAAAATACCTACATCCGCCAGTCCCGCCGCACCATCAACGGCACCCGCATCACCGAAGAAGCCGGCCAGGTGGCAGACCTCTTTGACGCCGCCAAAGTCATCTCGCCAGACCGGCCGAAATAAGGGGAGGAGCCTGCTTTGCTACACCTTCAGCCGGCCTTACCCGGGGATTGGCCTCTCTGGTCTACCCTGGACACTCATTTGCCCGAAGCAGCCTTTCACAGAGCCACCCGGGAGCAACTGGCATACTGGATCACAACCGGCGACCGTCCCATTGGAATTCTGCGGCATCAGTTCTTTTGGGAGACGATCCCCCTTCCTCACGCTGCTGCTCCTGGAAGCGCCATACCGGGGGCAGGGCTATGGACGGGCCGCCATGTCCCTGTGGGAAGCGCAACTGATCCAGGCGGGACACGGGATGGTCCTGGTCTCCACCCAATCGGATGAATCGGCCCAACACTTTTACCGGAAACTGGGCTACCGGGACTGCGGCTACCTGCTCCTGGACGCCCGGGGTACCAGCAGCCGGCGGAGCTCTTCCTCTCAAAACCGCTTCCAGCAAAGATTCCATAAATGCCACAGGGCCTATTGCAAAATTTCGCTTTTGCAATAGGCCCTGATGCCGGTTATGGTATATCTCTACTTTGCTGATACATTCTCATGCCGCTGCAAGAGAATACTTATGTGTCCTCCTGCAGTAGGCATTACGAATTCGCCGAACGTGGGAGAGAAACGTAAGGTGTTTCTGCTGGGCGGACACATGGGTCCGCCCCTACGGCGAACGGCGAAGGAGGGAAGAAACTGTCCGACGCATTTTGTCATTTAAATGCCCCTTTTGGGGCGAAAATAGGGTGCGTTTTACGGTAATTCCAAAGAATCTGTTCATATTTCATGTGACGATATCACCGTAGGGGCGAGTCCCTGTGTCCGTCTATGGTAGTCATTATAAATTCGCTGAACGCGGTCACAACGTACTAGAGTTTTGGGTGCATTCTACGAAATAAACATGGGGTCCTGCTGCAACATGCAAGATTTTGCAGCAGGGCTCTCTTGGTTTCAGCGGCCCGCATAGTGATACTGCTTTCTCTTTCCCACCAGGAACAGCACCGTAATCACCGATGCCAATAGCTCCGCCACCACCATGGAAGCCCAGATTCCATCCAGCTTCCAAAAGAGGGGCAGAATCAGCACCGCCGCCACCTGAAACACCAGGGTCCGCAGGAATGAAATCACCGCAGAAACCAATCCGTTGTTCAACGCAGTGAAAAACGAAGAACCAAAAATACTGATCCCTGCAAAAAGGAAGGAGAAGGAATAAATCACAAACCCTCGCAAGGTCATGTGTAGCAGTCCCTGGTCATACCCCACAAATACCTGAGAGAGGGGCCATGCCAGAGCCTCCCCAGCCACCACCATAGCAGCCGAACAAATTCCAATGATCACCAGGCTCCGTTTCAGCAGCCCCTTCAGCTCCCTGTGATTGCCCGCGCCATAGTGATATCCAATCACCGGCGCTGTGCCCACGGAATACCCGATGAACGCCGCCAGGAAAACCAGATTTACGTACATCAGCACTCCATAGGCTGCAACCCCATCCTCCCCGGCATACCGGAGCAGCTGGGCATTGTAAAGCATGTTCACGATGGACATGGAAATGTTGCTCATCAGCTCAGAGGAGCCATTGGTGCAAGCTTTCAGCAGCGCCCGGCCGTCCAGGTTGGTTTTCGTCAGGCGCAGGAGGCTGGAGTTGGGACGGCAAAAGTACAGGACTGGGATGATCCCGCCGACACACTGACCAATGGCCGTGGCCGCTGCCGCTCCCTTCAGGCCCAGGGGGAACACCGCAACCAGCAGGGTATCCAGCACCATATTGGTCAGTCCTGACGCCACAGTCATCGCGAGACCCAGCTGCGGCTTTTCTGCGGTGACAAAGAAGCTCTGAAACTCAAACTGAAGCAAATACGCTGGAAGCGCCAGCAGTACAATCCGGCCATAGGTCACGCAATGCTCCAGCAGTTCACCCTTCGCTCCCATGCGCGCTGCAATGGGCCGAAGAAAGACAATCCCCAGCACCGTAAGCACCACGCCGCAGGCCGCCGACACATAGACAAAGAGGGAAAACAAGCGGTTCGCCCGCTCTGGATCTCCCTCGCCCAGAGTTTTGGCAATGAGGGCGCTGCCACCTGCGCCAAACATAAAGCCCACCGCTCCCAGAATCATCAGGAAGGGCATAATGAAGTTCACCGCAGTGAAGGGCCCCTTCCCCACAAAGTTGGAAACAAAAACCCGTCCACAACGCCGTAAATTGATGTAAAAATCATCATCACAATGGAGGGCAGGGTAAACCGCAGCAATTTTTTATAATTGAAATGATCGGAAAGCTGAATTTTCATATTTCTCTCCCACCCGCGACGGGGCTGGGGGCTCCTTTCTGTTGGTTTGGTTCCGGCAGCCGGTGATCCAGCTCCCGGCAGATGCAATCGGCAAAGTAATCCATTGCATCTACAAATTGGGGGAGAACCGGCGCAGGGTCTTTTCCATCGCCGCCTGCTCCGCCTCATACACATCCTCCAGAATGCTGCCTGCATAGGACTTCCCCGCTGCTGTCAGGGCAATGACCTTTTCCCGGCTGCTCCCCTCCCGGCGCAGGGTTACATAACCCGCCTGGACTAGCTCCTGGACGATGGTATTGATGGTCGTTTTCGGAAACAACCAATCTTCACAAATCCTCTTCTGAGAATGGGGCTTTTCGTCATCCAGGGCATAGAGCAACGCCAGAATGTTCTCTTTCACCCCAGCTTCCGGGAGAGCAGATAATAGGCCCCGTCAATCCGGTTGGTGGCCAACATGAGCCGCCGGATTTCCGCAAAATTCTCGTACATCTCACACCTCCACAGTACGAATTCGGATTTAGTATAATCCGAATTCGGATTATTGTCAAGCCCCTCTCTGCCATTGAATGCTGGCCTTGAACCAGCAGCGTTTCAAAGCGCAGATTCAAGGATACATTGCGAATTGAGATGCTTTTGGCAGTTGCAACGTACTGGAAATCACATAGTATGAGGCGGAGGTGACCACATATGCATAAATTTTGTTCGCCAAACCCAGATGCCCAAGACTACCTGAAGGCCTACTGCTGCATTCTGGATCGGATGATCACAGGAATGACCAGCGCCACATTGAACTGCAGCATCTCTCACAACTTCATGGTCCAGATGATCCCCCACCATCGGGCCGCCATTGAAATGTCCCAAAACATTCTTCACTATACGCAAAATGAAACCCTGTGGGAAATCGCATCTCAGATCATTGCAAAGCAGACCAAAAGCATCGAAAATATGGAATCCATTCTCTGTTCCTGCACCCGGTTGGAAAACCCGCCGGAAGCAGTGCGCCGCTACCAGCAGCGCATGAACGCCATTATGAACACCATGTTTATCCGGATGCGCCGGGCCAAGGCCACCCGGCGGGTGAACTGCGACTTCCTGCGGGAGATGGTTCCTCACCACATGGGCGCCGTGGAAATGGCCTCCACCACCTTGCAGTTTGACATCTGCCCGGAACTGGTCCCCATCCTGCAGGCCATCATCACATCCCAGAAAGCGGGCATCGCCCAAATGGAAGCCCTCGCTTCCAACCTGCATTGCCGTTGCTAGACCTGCATTACAGCGCTCCAGAGTCCCGTGGACGTTTATAACGTCCCTTGGGCCCCCACTCCGGCAGGGGCTGCCGCTGCATGGCGCCGAATACCCGCTCCTTCAAGTCCGGATATTGGGCCGAGAGCTGATAAACCAGCTCCTTGACCTCCTGCCGCTTGGTATTTTTATCCGCCGGGCAGGGGTTGTGCACCACAGGCAGCTGTTCTTTCTCGGCAAAGTGGGTGATGGTCTTCTCGGAAAGGTACAGCATGGGCCGGATCTGAATGACGCCGGTCCGGTCCAGGTTCGTCACCGGTTGGAAACAGCTGAGGCGACCTTCATAAAACAGAGAGAGAAAAAATGTCTCCACCGCGTCGTCATAGTGATGTCCCAGGGCCACCTTGTTGCACCCCAGGTCCAGCAGCGCCTGATTCAGGGCCCCCGGCGCATCTTGGCGCACAGGGAGCAGGGATTTTTCTCCTGCCGGTAGTCAAAAATAATGGGGGCAATCTGGGTCTCCACCCGGGTATACGGCACCTCCAGCCGGTCACACAGCGATGCTACCTGGGAAAAATCCATCCCCGCCAATCCCATATCCACCGTCACTGCATGGAGGTCAAAGTGCGACGGGTGGTACTGCCGCAGGGCAGCCAGCAGAACCAGCAGCGTCAGGGAATCCTTCCCCCCGGAAACCCCCACCGCCACCCGGTCCCCAGACTGGAGCATTCCATAGTCGTCCACACACCGGCGGACCAGGCCAACCAGTTTCTGCATAAAAATCAACCTTTCTTCAGAAAAATAGAGTTCGAGATTTCAGGAGCATGCAAGAGAAAACAGGAGCATTCTCGAGTTCTTTCCAAGGAAAATCAAATTTCCTCCATTTCGCTCTTGACTTTGTTTTCGCCCTGTGGTATAAAAAACAGGCGCGTGTGGGATATTGTACGCCCATTGGCCGGATTTGTCAAAAAATATTTCTCTCGGGGGCCCACGCCCTTTTTGAAATGGAGGAAAACAACCATGTCCACTACCTTACTCAAGAAGGAGACCGTACAGCGTAAAGTGGTACGTTCTCGATGCAGCGGGCAAGCCCCTGGGCCGGACCGCTGTGATTGCCGCCAATCTGCTGCGGGGCAAGCACAAGACCGACTTCACCCCCAACGTGGACTGCGGTGACTTTGTGATCATCATCAACACCGATCAGGCCATTCTCACCGGTAAAAAGGCCGAGCAGAAGCTGTACCGCCGGCACTCCGGCTGGATCGGCGGCCTGAAAGAGACCAAGGCTCGTCTGATGATGGAGAAGCGGTCTGATTATGCCATGGAGCTGGCCGTCAAGGGAATGCTGCCCAAGAATACCCTGGGCCGCGCCGCCTCACCCGGTTGAAGCTCTACAAGGGCGCAGAGCACAAGCACGCCGCCCAGAAGCCCGAGCCCTGGACCCAGGATTGATTTGGAGGTGTAATACAACATGTACGAAAGCAAGAAAAAGTATGCCTACGGCACCGGCCGGCGGAAGTCCTCCATCGCCCGGGTTCGCGTTTATGAGAACGGCACCGGTTCCATCACCATCAACGGCCGCGATATCGACGATTACTTCGGCCTGGAGACCCTGAAGCTGGTGGTCCGCCAGCCCCTGGTCACCACCGAGCAGCTGGGCAAGGTGGACATCGTCTGCACCGTCGAGGGCGGCGGCGTTTCCGGCCAGGCCGGCGCCATCCGTCATGGCGTTGCCCGCGCTCTGCTGAGCGTCAACCCCGAATTCCGTGCCACGCTGAAAGCCGCTGGCTTCCTGACCCGTGACCCGAGAATGAAGGAAAGAAAGAAATACGGTCTGAAGGCCGCCCGTCGCGCTCCTCAGTTCAGCAAGCGTTAACCTCTCTGCACACACCAAATGCTTACATTTCCGGCAGCCTGGAGGCTGCCGGAATTTTTTGCGCCTGGTCTTGCACCGTATTTCCTTTTCAACTTTATAGCAAAGAAATGATTGCATTTTCATGTGGGAAACAGTAGAATAAGAGTGAATGATGTTCTGGCGTAATTGCCATAAGCCGAGGTGTCTGATATGCAAATTTACATCAGAGTCAAAACCGCCGGGAACCGCACAGACCAATTGTCCCCCACCCCATACTACCTGCCAGACTCCATCTGCAGTCTGCGGCAGCTGCTGACCGCCGTGGTAGAGCTGGAAGTAGACCGCTACAATCACAAGGAACCAGGCGCCCAGCAGATTCCCTACCTGGGCGCTGACCAAATTGAGGCCCAAGCCCAGGCCGGGAAAGTGTCCTTTGGCCGCATTTTCTCAGACCGTAAGGTTCGTAAGGAAGATGCTGTACCCCACGCCATACAATGCTGGGAGGATGGATTGGTTCGCGTCTTCCTGGACGGCGTCGAGCTGCGGGAGCTGGACGGCAGCCTGACCATCCAGGAAGGCGCCCAGCTGACCTTTCTGCGTTTTACATTTCTCGCCGGACGCATCTGGTAAAGGAGGTATCACCACATGGAACGAAACCAGCCCCAATGGGATCAACCCCGCTGGGATGCCACAGTTGCCCGCATTGACAACCAATCTCCCCTCCTGTCGGCTTTGGCCAACCTGGTCGGCAGCACCCGGAGCGCCGATCGGGAGAAGTATCACCAGGCAGTCTGGAACGCTCTGACAGATTGCAACGGTCTCAGCCCACACCAGCAAAAGACTCTGGAAGATTTCTGGAGCCCGGAGCTGGCCCATGCCGTGGAAGCGCTGACCGATCCGAGCTATGCAGAGACCATCCACGCCTGCCTGCAAATCCGGGTGGAAGGTCCGTCCTATGTCTCCCTGTGGCCGGGACGCTGCCGGTCGGCTCATTTTGGCTACTACGCAAACGCCTGCATCCGTCTGGTGGAGAGCCTGATTCAGATCTACTATTATGTGGAGTCGATTCCCCAGCTGCTTCTCTGTGACCTGGAGCGTGTCGTCGGATGCCAATATCTCTTGGCGTGGGAACTGCGCCAGGGCAATCCAGAAATCCACGCCCTGGTGGAGGAAGCGCTTTATGGGGACAACTCCCAGCTCCTTCCCAGCACAGAATTGGTAGCTGCCATCATCATCAGTAGCCATGACGCCCAAATGGCGGGGCTTCTCAAGCTGTTGCAGGCTGCTCAGCTCCAGGAGGGTTTGCGGCAGCATATCCTGTGGAAGGCGAACTGCGGCAGCTTGGATACCATGCGCCACATTCTCAAATTCTGCATGGATGAGAACTTGTTCCGATTTAGCAGTGTCATTCAGGCATTTCTCTCATGGATTGGTCTGGGCCTTCGCACTGAGAAGCCAAAAATATCAAGCAATGCGCCATGCTTGCCTATGAGTGCCTGGTGGATGGGGATAAGCGGCAGGAATATTTGCAGAGTGCAAACAATTTGGAAGCCTACCTCGCCCTCTGGGCCCAGGGCTGCCAGGAAATCTCCCTGGCCAAGCCAATGGTCCAGAGCCTCCTGGACGATCCCCGCCCACACCGTCAGGTCCTGGGCTGGTTTTTCATCAGCAGCTCCGGCGATCCCCGCGATCAAATGACCATAGCCGGAAATTACCTGCACATCCGGGACGAAGAACCCCTGGCCTGGATCATCCACAACTTGAACGCGACCTGGGATCTTCTACGCACCGCGCTCTGGGACGATCACCTCTGCCAAACCGCCCAGAGCTTCCCCAACGAAAACCTCCCAGACAGCATCGCAGAACGAAGGAACCTTTTTCAGGCGCTCTGGGAGGTGGCCCAATTCATTGGAACCCGGAAGCGGACCTTTACTGGCAATCCCTTCGACTTTATCCGGGTCACCCTGGAAAACGCCCCGGTTTTGGACTGCATGATCAGCTTAGCCGGGTACGACAAAGACAGCGAAATGATTGCTCAGCTGTTGCAGCTGCCTCATCTGATGAGTCCCCAGCAGCGGCGGATCCTCATACGCGCCCTTCTCACGCCGGAATCGGAACCCACCCACAGAGCATTCCTCCATTCCATGCTCCGTGACCGCAGCGTCCACGTCCGGGAGCAGGCCGCAGCACGTCTGTCCGCCTGCACCCTGCTGCCCGAGGATCTGAACCACCTGATGGAGAGCCTGGGCACCAAGGGCGGCGCCGTGCGCAAAACCGTCCTCTCCATCCTCCAGGCACAGCCCAGCGCCGTGCGTTCTTCCCTCATCACACAGCTGTTAGACGCGCAGGAGGAAGCCCTCAACCAAGGCGGCATCGAACTGCTGCTCCTGGAAAAAGACAAGTCTCCCTCTCCTGCCATCCGGGAAGCCCTGGCCCGACTCAGGAAGCGGACTCTGAGCACCCAGACGGAAATCCTCCTGCGCCAGCTGCCTCAGGAGCAGGAGATGGGGTCCTTCACGCCGGAAAATGGCTTCGGCCTATACCAGCCGGACGCCGTCCAGGCATATCTGGACAGCCTGGAGCAGAACCATCTCAAAAACGGCAACTTCGCCGACTCCAGTCAAACACAGCCGCTTCTCACAGAGCAGGAGATCAGACAATTGCTCCCCACCTGGGAGACATATGACCAGCTGCTAAACCGACTGGATCAGGTGTTTGTCCGGCACGCCGATTTCGAATATGACACGGTGCTGTATAACGGTGCCCGGAAAACTGTGCTTTGGGGAGATGTCTCCGGCCCCTCTTATGATCATTGTATCTACCTTCCAGCTTCCTGTGGCTGCCACCGCCTGTTCAATAAAAAAGCGCGATTGGACATGGTTCCATTTTATGATGAATTTCTGGAAGCGCTGGGCGTGTATGCCCAAGACATATACCAAATGCTGGGGCTTTATTATGTGCACGGGAATGATGGCTACCAACCCCACATGGCAGACGACGCTGTCGCATGCGACTGGATCTTCCCCATAGAAGAAAAAAAGGTCTGTTCGAATCCATGTACCAGCGAGCCAAAGACCACTACAAGCGCTGGGGGCAGCTCTCTGAAATCTTGCACGCCCTGCCCAGTCTGTTTCCCCCGCAGGAAGTATGTCAGGGAGCGTTGCATCTATATCAAAGCATGGTTGCTATCTTTGGAGAAGAAAACCTGGGAAAACCATATTGGGAATACCGCGACGATGCATCTTGGCAAGTTTTTGATCTATCATCTCGTATGGGAATAAACCACCACATGTTAAAAGATTGGCGCAGCATCATTCGAAGATACCCTGCTGATCCCAACAGCTTTGCTATATGGTTCCACTTTCAGTACCGCCTGGAACACCTGGTTGGCAAGCATGTGCATGCTGGTCTCGACACAGAGGCCTTCCTCCGTGCATTGGATGAAAAACTCATATCTCAGGATGTCTTTATGGCGTTTCTTCTGGACACCTATACGGATATGCCAGAAAAAATGAGAAAACTGACTTCCCCTCAGTATCTATCCTATCGCGAGCTGATGACGCAACATCCCTGGGCGCAGTCACTTGTCCAACAGGCTGTTGACCGCATCGTCACCATGGAAGAGCAGCGGGGAGAACTTCCCACGCCCCTGACTGGCCACTGTCAAGCCATCGGCCGGCTGGAGGGAGCCAGACATTTCTGCAATTTGCTGGCTGCCCTGGGGCGCGGTGGCTTCCACCGGGGGTATGCATACTCCAACGATACCACAAAGCAAACCGTCCTCAGCCACCTGCTGAAGTGCTGCTACCCTGCGGGAGATGACACGCCGGAGGAATTGGCCGCCTTGCTCAAACAGACGGACATCCGCCCGAATCGCCTGGTGGAAGCGGTCATGTACGCGCCTCAGTGGGCCGGATTTGCTGAGACGATTTTGGATTGGCCTGGGCTGAAGTCCGGCGTCTGGTTCTTCCACGCCCACATCAACGAAACCTTCTCCGCAGAAAAGGAGACGGAAGTTGCCATCTACTCTCCCATCCCTCCAGAGCAATTCAGCGACGGCGCTCTGGACCGGGACTGGTTTTTCCAGGCATACGAACAGCTGGGCGCACAGCGATTCCAGCTGCTCTACCAGGCCGCCAAGTACATCACCTCCGGCAGCAACCGGCATCGCCGTTCTCAGCTCTATTCCGACGCCCTTCTGGGTAAGCTGGACGCCCGGCAAATGGAGGTGGAGATCGCCAATAAACGAAATCAGGAGCAGCTTCGCTGCTACCCCCTCATCCCCATGGCCCAAGATGACATCCACGAAGCCCTGCGCCGGTATGCATTCATCCAGAAATTTCAAAAGGAAAGCAAGCAGTTCGGCGCACAGCGGCAGGAAAGCGAAAAGAAAGCCTGCGCCATCGCCCTGGAAAACCTGGCCGTCACCATGGGCCTGACAGACGTCAACCGCCTCATATGGCAAATGGAGGGGGCAAAGCTTGCAGAAATCCAGCCTTTGCTGGAGCCTGTGACACTGGAGAACGTCTCCATTCAGCTTGTCATAGACGAGGAGGGTGACGCCCGCCTCATCACGCGGAAGGATGGAAGGGTTGTGAAAACGCCCCCAAAGATTCTGAATCAAAACAAGGACTACCTGGAGCGAAAAGAGGCCGTCAAAGAACTCAAGGAGCAAAAACGCCGTTCCAGGATCAGCCTGGAACAGGCGATGATTACTTCCGCCACGTTTTCGCAGGCGGAGCTCTCCTCCTTGCTGCACAACCCCATTTTGGCGCCCATGGTGAAAAAAGCTGGTGTGGATCTCTGAAGATTGCATCGGCTTTCCTGCCCTGTCTGGGGACGCATGGACCCTGGTAGCAGCCGACGGCGCCCAGCAACAGCCCACCGGTATGCTGCGGATTGCACACCCTCACGATTTGAAGGAGGCAAAGGTGTGGCCGAATTTCATGCACCTGCTCTATGAAAAGCAATGGGTGCAGCCCTTCAAACAGGTCTTCCGGGAGTACTATCCCATCACCCAGGAGGAGCTCCAGGAGCGGACCGTCTCCCGGCGCTACGCAGGCCACCAGGTGCAGCCGCGCCAGACCATCTCTTTTGCGGGGGCGCGGCTGGACCGTAGACTATGACCAGGGTCTGCAAAAAGTGTTCTACCGGGAGAACCTCATTGTCCATATCTTTGCCCTGGCAGATTGGTTCTCCCCCGCAGACACAGAAGCCCCCACTTTGGAAGCGGTGACATTCACCCACCGGCACACCGGAGCGCTGGTTCCTCTGGAAGAAGTGCCGCCCATCCTCTTTTCTGAGGTGATGCGGGATTTGGACCTGGCCGTCAGCGTGGCCCATGCCAGCGGCGTCGATCCAGAAGCCAGTCACTCCACCATGGAGATGCGCATAGCCATCGCCGCAGAGTTGGTCACACTGCTCAGGCTGCCCAATGTCTCCTGGCTCAAAGCCCATGCCAAGATCCAGGGTACCCTGGCCAATTACTCTGTCCACATGGGTTCTGGCGTGATTCACGCCGAGGGCATTGGTATGATTGCAATCCTGCCCATCCACTCCCAGGCAAGAGGTCGTATCTTCCTGCCCTTTGCCGACGACGATCCTAAGACTGCGGAAATTATGTCTAAAATCGTGTTACTGGCAGAAGATCAGAAGATCAAAGACCCTGCGATTATCCGCCAAATCTGCCCATAAGAAACCCAAACTGCACCAAATACACAATCCCCCCGGCGAGACGGAATGGAGTTCCGGCTTGCCGGGGGGATGCCATATTGGAGTGCCCAATTAAGAGGCGGCGTTTTTCCGCCGGGGCTTTGCGTATGTACACCAGGTAATAGGCCACCGCGCAGATGGCCACAGCAGGTGGAATATCCAAAAGGGAGTGCTGCTTCAGGAAGACCGTAGAGATAGAAATGAGGACCGCCTGAATGGTAAACGCCACGCGCCACCAAACGGTGGCAAAGCGGGGAGTGTTCCACGCAGCGGCCAGGACCGCCAGAGAGCCAATGACATGGAGCGACGGACAAACATTGGTATTGGTGTCAAACTCGTAGAACCCGGCCATGAAGCGAGTCATGAAATTGTCACGGGCAAAGACTGTGGGGCGTAATTCCTGCTGACTGGGGTAAATGACGTAGATGATACAGGTGACACCGTAGGTCAGGATGATAAACCACATGAACTTCCGGAATCCCTCTGTGTCAAACAGCAGCAGATACAGGTGCATGCCAATGAGGAAGAGAAACCAGTACAGGTAAGCAAAGAGGAAGTACTCGCAGAAGGGCACCAGGTCGTCCAACGGCGTGTAGATGGTGTGGTAATCCAGGTGCAAAAACCGCTCCAGCGTCAGAAAAACCAGGCCGTAAATGGGCCAATACAGCAGCAGTTTCAGGTGAGAAAACTCCGGATCGTTCAGCTTGGATGGGCGAAAGCGCCGGTAATCGGTCATGTGGACACCCTCCTTTGTCCGGTGAGATAATTACAGATTTCCACACCGCCGTTGTGGCAGAGGTTGGTCCGCAGGGTCTGAGACATGGACCGGAGCTTGTCCGGGTCGGCCAGGTTGCTGCAAACCAGCTTGGCCAGCCGGTTCACAGAATCCGCCGTCTCCGCCAGCTCATAGCGGGTATAAAACTCCAAATTTCGGCCTTCACAGCCGCCCACCGCGTCAATGAAGATCATGGGCAAGCCCTTGGCCGCAGCTTCTGTGGAGCTGAGGCCGCCTGGTTTGGTGAGCATCAGGTCCGCCGCATCCATATAGGCAGGCACCTCCTGCGTAAAGCCCAGAACCCGGAGATTGGACCGGTTGCCCAGCTCCAAAAGGCCCTCGTACAGCTTCTCATTGTGGCCGCAGATGACGACAAGCAAACCATCCTCCGGCAGCATCTCCGTCAGCCGGCGAGCCAGGCGCTTGATGGGGCCACAGCCCATACTGCCGCTCATCAAAGCGCCACCCGCTTGTCCTCTGGGATGGCAAGGGCGGCCCGGCTGGCTGAGCGGCTGCCGGGCGTGAAGAAAATCTGGCGCACCGGAATGCCCGTGGGAATGAGTTTCTCTTGGGGAATGCCACACCGGACAAATTCGGGAATCAGCTTCTCATCCGGGATGAAATAACCGTCGGCCTGGGCCTCAGCCACATACGGGCTGCAGGTATAGTCTGTGGCCACCAGGTAGTGGGGAATGGAAATGGGATAATCCTGGCAGACCCGGCGCATCACCAGACCGGCAAAAACATGGGTACAAACCACCGCGTCATAATGCCCCGTCTCCAGGGCAGCGTACAGCTTCTTCGCCCCAAAGGAGAGGGCCTTATATACCATAGAGGCATCCTCTGGCGCGGGATCGTGATTTTCTGCCATGCGGTAGCCTGCGTGAAACAGCAGGGGCGCCCGCTTATAAATCCGGACATGCCAGTTGCTGATGAATTTGGAAAACTCCGGAGACAAAAAGGCCAGACCGTCGGTCAGCTCACTGTAAACGCCACGGGCAGTCAAGACTTCTGCAATGGCTTTGGCAGCGGAATTATGCCCCTCGCCGGTATTGCCAGACAGAATGAAAATGCGCATGGATGGACATGCTCCTCTCTGTAGCAGTATGGAAAAGGAGAACCGAACCAGATCCGCGCCTGGAAGCGGTTAAGCCTCATTCTACCACATAGGACATGGAAAAATCAACTGGTCTTTGACCATATCCAGACAACTGTCCCAGTCTACAGTCGACATTCTTTTGTTACACATGCCAGACATATGTCCCAAGAGGTGGGGGGAAGATCTGACGTATCTGCATCATAGATCAGACGCCATGTGCATAACGAGACTGTTTTCTGCATATCATTCGCCCTGGTATATGCAGAAACGCAGAGTGATTGCTTGATTTTCCGCACATACTCAGCTGTAATCATATGCAGAAAAGGAGGCAGTATAAAGAAGATCCACGCACCATGTTAGACCATAAAAAGAAAATGGGTCTGTCGCAAACCCTTGCTTTCGAGCCAAAAACCTTGGGCATATCCCGCCCCCCTTCTCCGTCTGCAAACGTGTATGAATTCGCCCCAGCTGGTAGCGGCCAGTTGGGGCGTCTTTGCAATCGATCCCAACACAGATCGCCGGGAACGTGCAAACATTCCCAATCAGGCCTCTCCCCATCTTTCTTCGCCAACTCCAAAATCTCCGGCATTTTTTCCAGGATTTTGCTGTAGTTTTCCCGGATGTGTGGACGAAGGCAATGGGTGCAGTCTTTGATGCCGTTGGGGGGTGTAGTGAAAGTTGCCGCCGCAGCGATCGCCCAGAGCATAGAGGGACAGTAGCAAAACAGGCAGCTGAAGGTCTCGGGGTCTGCGCCAGGGTGGCAAGGGTAATACTCGCAAAGCCGATTCTGAAAGAAATCATAATGTTTTTCTGCCATAAGGAACCTCCTTCGTAGTGAGAAACAAGATCATTGCCGGTCCAAAAGGCCGGCATTTTTGTGTGATTCGCAAGCTGCCGCCCACATCCGCAGACGAAATACCATGAGACCCAGCGTAGCGCCCAAGGCATTTGCCAAGCAATCATCAGTCTCCGCCTGGCCCAAGCTCCAGTGGAGCTGCAGCAGTTCAATGCCGACGCTGAGAAGCCCCAGGGTGAGCAGCCCCAGCCAAACCCGCCGCCGGGGCGTCCACCCAAGGGGCAGGAGCTCTGGGACGGTGAGACCGCCAGGGATGAACAGCAGTACATTCATCCAAGCCGAGCGCAACAGCTCCCGCTTGCCGCAAAAAAGGGCCTGGCGCAATTGAAACAGGGGGACCGGATGCGCCTCATACACCCCCGGGGCGCGGGAAATCAAGGTGGTATCTAGTACCACGCAGAGCCAAACCGCGGCCACTACCCGCAGCCCGCCCGCCAGAGCCTTCTTCCCCAGGGCACACGGCTCCAGAGCACGCCGCCTGTCAGCGTCCAGGCCAGACAGACAAACAGCGCAATGAGCACCGTATCTTCAATTGGAAGGCAGTAAATTCGATGTAACATAGATGATACCGCTCCGTATACTCCTGGAAGTTAGCAACGCGATGCCGCCAACATAGCGTCCAGTCCATGATCTTTGATTATAGCAGACCCGTCCGGATCTGTCCAGACGGCATAGGCCAGGTTTTCTTTTCTGGGCCGGCCGCCTTTTCCCGACAGAAAGCGCCGGTGGAGTCGTGATAAAATCTAAGAAAACCTGACTGGAGGCGTTGCTCCATGAAAAATCCAACCCGGGCGCCGACGCCCCGGCGACGGAATCTGCGGCGAGAGATCCGGGCTCTGGCGGACATGCCCTGGGTGCAGGGAGCCGTCCGGTGCGGACGGGCAGCGCTGCTGGCTTTGATTCTCTCTGCGGCTGCCTCCGGCAGTACGCCCCTGCCCCTGGCCCTGGGCTTTTTGGTAGGCCTGGAGGCCGACTGGACCGTCCTGGCCGCGGCAGGGGGCAGTTGTGCCGGATATCTTCTATTTTGGGGCCAGCAGCCTGCCTGGAGCCTCTGGCCGGGGGTGGTGGTAGGGCTGTTGTCCACCGCATTCTTTGCCGGAACCGAGCTCAGGAAGCGGAGTTGGTTCCTTCCGGCTCTATGTGGCGCCATAACCGCGGTCCTGGGGCTGGTCTTTCTCCTGGCCCGGGGCGCCGTAGACCGTCTGGGCTTTGTGGGTTTTTTGCTGCGGGTGGCCTGCGCGGCCGGTTCTGCCGCAGTATTCCGGCAGGTACAGACCCAACGGGGTACCCTGGCTGACGCCTGCGCCGGGGCCATGCTGGTGCTTGGTCTGTGCCAGGTGGTATGGTTTCGGGTTTTGGATGTAGGCTTGGCCGTGGCGGCCTTTCTCACCTGTATGGGAACCGGGACGGCGGGGCTGCCTGGGGCTGTCCTGTGTGGTCTGGCTGTGGATTTATCCCGGATTACCCCGGTTCCTGTGACCCCGGTGCTCTGTGTCGGCTTTTTGTGTCGCTCCCCTGCTTGCCAGGCGAAGCCGGTTTCTCTCCGTCCTGTGCCCCGCACTGTGGTCTCTGCCCGTCATGTATGTGGCTGGCACCTTTGACCCGTGCGTACTCCTGGGACTGGGGACAGGCGGGTTGGCTGCCGGATTGTTCCCGGGCCAGGCCCGGCCGGATGCCTCGGCGCCGGCCCCATCCTCTCTGGAAACTGCAAGTCGCCTGGAGACCGCCGCCGGGGTGCTGGAATACCTCCAGGAAATCCTGAGCCGGGAGCTCCCCAGTGCGGTAGGGCAAGACACTGCCACCTTATATGATCAGGCCGCTAACACCGTCTGCCGGAGCTGTACCCGGTGGGAAACCTGCTGGAATCGGGAGGCAGAGGAAACCTGTCAGCTGCTGAGCGCCGCTGCGCCCCGGCTTTTGGATCAGCGCTACATTGCCCCGGAAGATCTGCCCCCGGCCTTTCTGGACCGGTGCCGCCGTCCGGAGGCCTTTCTGGAGTCCATCAACGGGGCTTTGTCCGGCCTGCGCTTGCGCCGTCAGTGCCGGGCCCGGCTCCAGGAGGGGCGGATGGCTCTGGGAAATCAGTACCGGTTTCTGGCCCGGTACCTCCAGGATACGGCCCAAAGCCTCACCGAACCGGAGCCCCGGGCCCGCTACCGGGTGGAGCTGGGGATTGCTTCTGCAGGCAGGTTTGGACTTCTGGCTTCCGGAGACCGGGGGGCTCACTTCCCCGGACCAGGTCTGCGGTATTACGTCCTGCTGTGCGACGGTATGGGCACGGGGCCAGGAGCGGCTCAGGAGAGCGAAAGCGCCCTGCGCATTCTCACGGGCCTTCTCCAAGCGGGAATGCCCGCATCCGAGGCGCTGGGGACCTTGAACGACCTTTACGTATTGCGAGAGACCGGCGGCTTTTCCACTGCAGATCTACTGGAGCTGCACTTGGACACAGGCCGGGCCGGACTATATAAATGGGGCGCTGCTCCTAGCTATTTAAAGCACCGGCGGAGCGCCAAAAAGATGGGGACAGCCGCCCCCCGCCTGGCGTGGGAATCGGAGAGGCACACCAGGCGGAAGTGATACGGCTGTCCTTACAGAAAGAGGAGACGGTGGTCCTGATCAGCGATGGCTTGGAGAGTGAGGAGACTCAAAGCCAAATTGCGGATTTCGCAGGTCAGGCCCCCAAGGCTCTGGCCGCCGCTCTGGTAGCGGCGGCCCCAGCCGGCGAGGCAGACGACCGGACGGCGGTTGCAGTCTGCCTACGCCCCCTGTCGTCCCATACAACATAGCATATTTTGTCTGCAAAGTTTGTCGAAACACAAGATATTGGATAAATTCTTTGCATGAAACCACAAAATGTGTCATACGCCGGAGCAAAGTGGGCTTTGCTCCGGCGTTTTGCACGCCAAACAAGCTTCCGCCTCGGGAATTCTGCTGTTGTTGCAGCAATGCTGAAGAATCCGTTCACGCACCACCCTGGAATCTTATCGTAGGGGCGGACCCATGTGTCCGCCCGTGGCAGGCATTACGAATTCGCCGAAACCAGGCGAAAAACGCATCATGTTTCCGCCGGGCGGACACGCAGGTCCGCCCCTACGGGGGATCAAGAAGATAGATGAAATATTCGACACATTTCGTCATTTGAATGCCCAAAATCTGATAAAAAAGATGTGTTTTACGGCAACGCTGAAGCGTCCGTTCACACACTGCCTTGGAATCTCATCGTAGGGGCGGACCCATGTGTCCGCCCGTGGTGGGCATTGTGAATTCGCTGAAACCCAGTGAAAAACGCATCATGTTTCCGATAGGCGGACACACAGGTCCGACTCTATGGAGAATCGGGTGGACCGCGCTTTCCTTCAGGCGTTTGCCGTGGCAGTGGGGTGGATGCCGCTTGCAAAACGCCGGGGGATCTCGTATAATAAAAGAAATTGTTCAGAAAGGAGGCCCCGGTATGATGCTGACCGAGGTGATCCCGGAAGCCTTGCCAGACGCCACTGCGGTCAAAGGTTTTTTTGACTCGCTGACCTTGCAGAAGGTCATTCCCCCGCTCATTTTGCTTCTGGTGGGGCTGGTGGCAATTCGTCTGCTCCTTCGGCTGTTTGATCGCGTCCTGGAGCGCTCCCGGCTGGAGCGGGCGGCCTATGCCATGCTCCGGTCTGTGATGAAGGCGTTGCTGTATTTCATCCTGCTGCTTTTGGTGGTGGGGCAGCTGGGTGTGGATGTATCCAGTCTCATTGCCATTTTGGGCGTTATCTCTCTGGCCCTGTCTCTGGCCGTTCAGGGGGCCCTCACCAATGTGGTGGGCGGCGTTACCCTCCTCACCACCCGTCCATTCAAAGCCGGTGACTTTGTCGAGTTGGGGACCAGTCCGGGACGGTTCTGGAGGTGGGCGTCACCTATACCAAGCTCCAGACCCCAGACAACAAAATCGTCAGCATTCCCAACAGCACCGCTGCCTCCGCCCAGATCACCAACTTCTCCGCTGCCGGTACCCGCCGGGTGGATCTCACGGTCTCCGCCTCCTATGACAGCCCGGTGGAATTGGTGAAGGCCGCGCTTCTGCGGGCAGCCAACACCCCCGCCAGTCTCTTCACACCGGAGCCCTTTGTGGGAGTGAAGGAATACGGCGACAGCGCCATTACATACGTCCTGCAAGTCTGGTCCGGCGCCTCCGACTACTGGGCCACCTATTTCGCCGTGAACGAAGCCATCCATCAAGAATTCGCCCGGGACGGCATCGAAATGACCTACCCCCACCTGAATGTCCATCTGGACCGCAACCCTTGACGGAGTATTTCCGTCCCTATTTTTGAAGGACAGGAGGCCCCTTTTGTGGATGACAACCTCATCATTGAGCTGTACTGGCAGCGGAACCAGCTGGCCGTCTCGGAAACTGAGATCAAATACGGCCCCTATTGCCGCTCCATTGCCTATGGCATCCTCCAGAACAATCAGGACACGGAGGAATGCGTCAGCGACACCTGGCTCCGTGCCTGGGACACCATCCCGCCCCAGCGGCCGGCACGGCTATCCGCCTTTCTGGGCCGCATTGCCCGGAATCTGGCCCTGGACCGATACGATTACAACCACGCCGCCAAACGCTCCGGTCCCTTCGACCAACTGCTCTCTGAACTCAGCGAGTGTATCCCCTGCCCCAGGGACGACTTTGCCCAGCTGGAGCTGACGCAGATTCTTAACCAATTCCTCCGCTCCCTGCCAGAAGGTCGGCGGAATCTGTTTCTGCGCCGGTACTGGTACTGCGAATCCATTGAGGAGCTGGGAAAGCGGTACCGCATGACCCAGAGCGCAGTGAAATCCAGCCTGTTCCGCACCCGGAACAAACTCAAAGCCTACTTGGAAAAGGAAGGTGTTGGAATTGAATGAACGGCAACTCTTCCGGGCCCTGGGAGACATCGACGACAGCCTGCTGGAAGCCGCAGAGCAGCTCCCCAGGCGAAGAAAGCCCCACCGCACCGGACTTTGGATCGCAGCCTGCCTCTGCCTTGCAACCCTCACCCTGGCAGTGCCCTATTTTGCCCTGTTCACCAAGGGCGCCTCATCCGCAGACCCCAATGCAAAGCGAATCGACAAGAGCCTCCCACAAAGTACAGAGGCAGCATCCGACAGCACGCCCAACCCCGGCGATCCCATTCAGCAATTTTCCCCTGAATCCTCAGCAGAAGTACCCCAAGCCCAGGTGAATTCCATACCCACCCAGAGCTATGGCGCATACCCGGAGGACTTCTCCTTCTCTCTGACCTGGGAAGGCAACACCTACGACAGCGCCACCGGCCAGTTCACCCCGGCAGATGGAGAGACGCAAACCTTGCCCCTCACGCAGGAGCAACGCCAACGAGCCTGGAATCTGCTGTCCGGCCTGGAGTTGACCGGTTCAGACCATGGCACGCAGGCCATTTCCCTCACAGCCAACGGCCAGACCACTTCCATGCATTTCAGTCCAGAGATGGAAGGTCCGGCCCAAACCATTCTGGAAGCGCTCATCCGCCTGGTCCTCCCTGAGGAGTCATAAGGCCAAGGCGAGAATATAAAAAGGAGTCGTGCGAGATGGAACAAACAAAACCCACCTGCCTGGAGGTCTGTGTAGACAGCTTCGCCTCCGCCATGGCCGCTGTGCGTGGCGGGGCGGACCGGCTGGAGCTTTGCTCCTGCCTCCTGGTGGGCGGCCTGACCCCAGACGTGGCCCTGTTGGAGCAAATCCGGCGAGAGTCGGACATCCCCAGCCGTTGCCTCATGCGTCCCCGGTTTGGGGACTTTCTCTACGCCCCGGAGGAAATCCAGTTGATGGAACTGCAAATCCCCCGGCTCGCCTCCGCCGGGGCCACTGGCTTCGTCATTGGCTGCCTGACCTCGGAGGGCCGGTTGGACCGGCAGAGTATGGAGCGGCTGGTCCGGGCCGCCGGCGGCCGGAACCTGACCCTGCACCGTGCCTTTGACGTCAGCCGGGATGCCGAAGAAGCCATGGCAGACGCTGCCAGCCTGGGGATTGATACCATCCTCACCAGCGGCCAGGCTGCGGACTGCTGGAGCGGCCGGGCGTGCCTGGGCCAGCTGCTGGAGGCCGGAGCCCCTCTGGAAATTATGGCTGGAGGCGGCGTTGGGGCCGAGGTCATCCGGAAGCTGCGGGCCTTGTATCCCCTGCGGACCTTCCACATGAGCGGGAAGGTCACATTGCCCAGCGCCATGGGTTTTCGGCGGGAGGGGTCCCCATGGGCCTGCCCGGCCTGGATGAATTCAGCATCTGGCAGACCAGTGAGGACCATGTCCGGGCGGCTGCCCATGCATTACAGGAGGAGATTTCATGTTAAGTGACCATCTGCGCCGCTACGCCCGGGCGTGCTGGGAAGCGGTACGACCGGATCTGGGGGAAGCTGGCCAGGCCGCCCAGAGAGAGCTGGACCAGCTCACCGGGGATCCCCGGATCCTCATGGAGCTGACATTGGGAACCCTCCCGGCCTCCGATGTGGCCAGCGTTCCTTTTGAGGTGCTCTTGGCTTATGTCCGTCACGCCCTCAGCCTGCGGGAGCACTCCCCCTATTGCCGGGACGTGCCCGAAGATATTTTTCTCCACCATGTGTTTTACCCCCGCGTCAATTCGGAGGATTTGGTGGACTGCCGGGGCTTCTTTGCCCAAATGGTGGCCCCGGAGGTGGAGGGATTGCCGGGACTGGAAGCGGCCCTGGCTGTCAACCGGTGGTGCGCCCGGCAAATGACCTATGAAACCACAGACACCCGTTCCATGAATCCCATCACCTGCTACTACTGCGGGCTGGGCCGCTGCGGAGAGGAGTCCACCTTTGGCGTGACGGCTCTCCGATCTGTCGGCATTCCCGCCCGGCAGATTTATGTCCCCTGGTGGAGCCATTGCGACGACAACCACGCCTGGGTGGAAGTCTACGTTGAGGGAGATTGGCACTTCCTGGGCGCCTGCGAGCCGGAGCCCATTTTGGACCGGGGCTGGTTCAACAGCGCCGCCAGCCGGGCCATGGTGGTGTGCAGCCGGATCTTCTTTGACTTCATCGGCGAAGGATTAGAAAAGGAAGCTCTGGTCCAGCGTCAGGGCATGTGCCTGATGTACAACCAAGTCAGCCGGTATGCGGAAACTGCCCGGTTGACCGTATCGGTAACAGATGCCCAGGGTGCGCCTCTGTCCGGGGCCTGGGTCCGGTTCTATGTGCTGAACATGGCCGCGCCCGCCCGAATTGCCGCCCTGGAGACCGGCCCCGATGGCGCCGTCACCCTGGAAACCGGCTTGGGCAGCCTCCTGGTGGAGGCAGAACAGGCAGGTCAATTTGCATGGACCACCTTGGATATCTCCAAAGACGCCCACTGCGTCATGATTCCCCAAGCAAAGGGACCGGAGGAGGAAAGCTGGACCTGGGACTTCTCCGCCCCGGCGGCCGGCGAGAAAACCCGCCGTCCCCTGACCCCGGAGCAGGCCCAGGAGAAGGCGGAAGTCCTGGCTGCCGCCCGTCAAACCCGCCTGGCCCGGATCGACAGCTACTGGAGCCCCAGGTACCAAACCGGAGACGACAACCTGGACCGGGTGTTCCGGATGGCGGGTGGAAATGCAGAAGCTCTGTGGCAATTCTATCAGAATACGCCGGAAGCAGAGCAGCCCTGGGCCAAAGCCCTGCTCCTCAGCCTGGCCTCCAAGGACTGGCGGGACGCCAAGCCGGAGGTCCTCCGGGCGCATCTCACTGCCGCCCTGGCGCTTCCAGGGAGGGACCAGCCGGAGTTCATTCCCCACGTGCTCTGTCCCCGGATTGGTTTTGAACTGCTCACCGATTGGCGTACGCCCATTCTGGCCCGGCTCTCCCCTGCTGAGCAAGACCGGTTCCGGCAGGATCCCCAAGCCCTCTGGGCATGGGTGGAGGCCCAGTTCCCGGAGAAGCAGTGCCGGTGGCATCCGGTCCTGTGGCTGCAACCCGGTGCAGCCCTCCGCCTGGGGGCCTCCGATGCCAAGGGGCGGCGACTGCTGTTTGTGGCAATCCTGCGGACTCTGGGTGTGCCCGCCCGGCTGAATCCGGTAGACGGGCAGGCCCAGTATTGGGACGGAGCCGCCTTTGTCACCGTGGAAGCAGCTGGCCCGGCAGAGCCTATGGCGCCCCTCACCATTCAGTTCCCGGAGCCCCTGACCTACCACCTGGGCTGGACCCTGTCCCGGTGGGCCGGTGGATGGCAGACTCTGGATTTGAGCGGCGAGCCGGGACCGGTTTATCGTCTGCCCCTGGGTCAGTACCGGCTGACAACTGTAAACCGGCTGCCCAACGGGAACCAGCTGGCCCGATTTACCCCATTTGCCTTCCCCCTGAGGGTGTGTCGGTGGAAGCCACCCGGCGGCAGGGAAGCCTGGAGCAGATGCTGGCCCGGTTCCCCATCGTCCCACCGGTGAAGCTGCCGGGGTTGCAGCTCCAGGTGTACCTGGAGGTGGGCACGGAGCCCACGGAGCACGTGCTCAACGAGCTGCTGGAGTCCGTCTCCCAGGTTCGGGAGGCCATGGGCCGGGGCCTGAAGCTCCTCCTGCTCCTGCCTCAGGCCGCCGCCCGGCAGGATCCCACCCTGGGAAAAGTGCTGGCTGCCCTACCCGAGGCCACGGTGCTGGAAACAGACTTTGCCAGCGCCCCCTGGACGCCATGGCCCGGGCCCTGTACGTAGAACCGGGCCTCTGGCCCCTGACTGTCCTCACCGACGGCCAGACCGCCTACTACGGCCACGCAGGCTACGCCGTAGGCACCATCCCCTGGCCCTGAACCTGGTGCAGGCCCTGAGCGGAGAGGCCAACCACTGACATCCCCCAACCTCAATTGGCTGGATGTGATAAAAAGCACTGACTGACATAGAAAAAATTGGCGGCGGAGATTGAGATCCCCGCCGCCAGTATTTGATTCATGCGTAAATAGCCGCCGAAGAATTGAAAAAAACGCAAAAAGTGGCTCCGCCGACTTCTCAAAAGTCAACGGAGCCGCTTTCCGCGCAGATGCAAATAAATGAAAGTTACTTATTCCCACTCAATGGTTGCCGGGGGCTTGGAGGTGATGTCGTAAACGATCCGGTTGATGTGGCGCACCTCGTTGACGATTCGGACGGAGACCCTGTCCAGCACCTCGTAGGGAATACGGGTCCAGTCGGCGGTCATGAAGTCTGTGGTGGTGACAGAGCGGAGAGCCAGAGTGTAGTCATAGGTCCGGCCGTCACCCATAACGCCTACCGAGCGCATATTGGTCAAAACGGCAAAATACTGGTTCATTGTCCCCTCCAGGTGGGCCCTGGCGATCTCGTCCCGGAAGATGAAATCCGCCTCCCGCAGGGTGTCCAGCTTTTTCCTTGGTGATCTCTCCAATGACCCGGATGGCAAGGCCCGGACCCGGGAAAGGCTGGCGCATGACCAGATACTCCGGCAAGCCCAGCTCCCGACCAAGCTGACGGACCTCGTCTTTAAAGAGGAGTCTGAGGGGCTCAATGATCTCCCGGAAGTCCACATAGTCCGGAAGGCCGCCCACGTTGTGGTGGCTCTTGATGACCGCAGCATTGCCGGCGCCGGATTCAATGACGTCGGGGTAGATGGTGCCCTGCACCAGATAGTCCACCTTGCCCAGCTTTTTGGCCTCGTCCTCGAAGACCCGGATGAACTCCTCGCCAATGATCTTCCGCTTGGTCTCCGGGTCGGAAACCCCGGCCAGCTTCCCCAGGAATCGGGCTTCTGCATCCACCCGGACAAAATGAATGTCCCACCGGGAAAAAGCGGCTTCCACCTCGTCTCCCTCGTCCTTACGCATCAGGCCGTGGTCCACAAAGACGCAGGTCAACTGACTGCCCACTGCCTCGGCCAGGAGCGCCGCAGCCACGGAGCTGTCTACACCGCCGGACAGCGCCAGAAGGACCTTGCCATCGCCCACCTTCTCCCGGATTTGGGCAATGGCGCGGTTTTTATAATCCCCCATGGTCCAGTCTCCCGTGGCCCCACAGACCCGGTACAGGAAGTTCCGGAGCATATCGGTGCCGTGCTGGGTGTGGTTGACCTCAGGGTGGTACTGCACTCCATAGAAGCCCCGGGCCTCGTCAGCAATGGCCACATTGGGGCAGGCGGCAGTGTGCCCCACCAGGCGGAAGCCTGTGGGCACCTTCGCCATGTAATCCCCATGGCTCATCCAGCTGACCCCCTCCTGGGGCAGCCCCTGGAAGAGGGGGCAGGTGGTGTCATAAAAGGTTTCGGTCTTGCCGTATTCCCGGGCGGTATCTGACTGGGCCGCAGTGACCTGGCCGCCCAGATGGTGGGCCATCAGCTGGCAGCCGTAGCAAATGCCCAAAACCGGCACTCCCAGGGAGAAAATCGCCGGATCCACCTGGGGAGACGTCTCCAGATACACGCTGTTGGGACCGCCGGTGAAAATGATGCCAATGGGATCAAAAGCCCGAATCTCGTCCATGGTCATGGTGTAGGGCTTGACCTCACAATATACGCTGCACTCCCGGACCCGGCGGGCGATGAGCTGGTTATACTGGCCGCCGAAATCCAAAATCAAAATCTTCTGCATGTTTTCAGTCCTCCCGGAATATCCATCCGTTTTGATCTATTCACGAATGACGCGCACCCGTCCGTTTAAATCTCCTGTCGACCCTCCAGTGCCCGCAAGAGGGTCACTTCGTCGGCATACTCCAGCTGACTCCCCACAGGGACTCCATAGGCCAAGCGGGTCACCTTGATCTCCATGGGCCGCAATAGCCGGGAGATGTACATGGCTGTGGCCTCCCCCTCCGTGTCGGGATTGGTGGCCATAATGACCTCCTCCACCTCTCCGGCTGCCACCCGGGTGAGGAGCTCCCGAATCCGGATGCTGTCGGGGCCGATGTGATTCAGGGAGAGATGACACCATGCAGTACATGGTACACCCCCTGATATTCCCGGGCCCGCTCCAAAGCAATGAGGTCCCGGGGCTCCGCCACCACACAAATCACACTGTGGTCCCGACGAGAGTCGGCACAAATGGGGCAAAGCTCCTGGTCCGTCAGATTTTGGCACACCGGGCAGGTCTTGACCTTGTGTTTGGCCTCTACAATGGCATCGGCAAAACACTGCGCCTCCTCCTCCGGCAGGGATAGCATGTAAAACGCCAGGCGTTGGGCCGTCTTCGCTCCAATTCCCGGCAGGCGGCCAAACTGCTCACTGAGCCGCTCCAAGGCGGCTGGGAAATACTGCATGGCTTAAAACAGACCTCCCAAATTCAGGCCGCCGGTAAATTTGGACATGCTGTTGGAGGCCTCTGTATCTGCTGTGCGCAAGGCTTCGTTCACAGCGGCAATGACCATATCCTGTAGCATCTCCACATCCTCCGGATCTACCGCCTCGGGCTTGATCTCCAGGGAGACCACCTCGTGGGATCCATTCACCACCGCAGTGACCATGCCGCCGCCCGCTGTGGCGGTGTACGTTTGATTCTGCATTTCCTCCTGGGCCTTCAGCATCTCCTGCTGCATCTTTTGAACCTGCTTCATCATCGCCGCCTGGTTCATGCCGCCCATGGGGCCGCCGCGAAATCCACCTTTTGCCATTGCTCATTCTCCTTCTCAAACAGTCAGTTTTTCACCTTAATGATATCGCTGTGGTTTTTTCCAAACTCCAGAAGCGCCTGGAGATTCTCTCCTGTTTTGGGCTTGGCCTGGAGATCTGTCACCCGGACCTGCACAGGGCGGCCCAGCATTCCAGAGGCGCATTGGCCGATTCGCTGTAAAATCTCCGGCTTGTTGACCATGTCACGGACAAATCCATTGACACATTGCAGCTCCAGCCAATCTCCTTTCAGGATTCCCTGCACCGGGGCATCCGGCGCAGCAGTGAAAAAGCCCCCCACCGGTGGGCCAAGCTCTCCCCGAACCCGGCTGGACAAATCTGCCCAGAAGCCCATTGGCGCTTCCTGCGGCAGCGATTCCGGCTCTGCGGATTCTGGAGGCGCCTCTGCGTCATCGGGCACAGGGGGACGCTCCTCCGTCGGCTCCTGGCGGGCCGCCTGCTGCAGCCGGGTTCCGGAAGCAGCCGCCTCCTCCAGCCGGGTCAGGCGGGCGTTGATGGCCTCTGGCTCCAGGCTTAGGGCAGGCTCACACAGCCGAATGAGGCACAGCTCTCCATCCAGCCGGTTCTTACCACCCCGGGTAAAGCCGGCCGCTGTCTGCTGCAACGTTTTTAAAATCTGGATCAACTCCCCGGCGCTGAGCCGATCCCGCAGAGATACCGCCTCTTCCTCTGTGGAAACGCCGGAAAGCATCGCGAGCCCGGCCTTAGGCGCCGTTTTCAGCACCAGCAGGTCCCTCGCCAGAGCGCACAGCTCATCCAGGAGGGCGCTTACATCCTTCCCCCCGGCATAAAGCCGGTCAAACAGCTCCAGCGCACGCCGGGTGTCCTTCCCGGCAATGGCAGCCATCAGCTCCGCCGCCTTCTTTTCCCCGGCCAGGCCCAAACACTGGTACACCGCTTCAGCGGTCACCGGGCCAAGGGTGGCGGAAGCACATTGATCTAAGAGACTCACCCCATCCCGAAGCGCGCCGTTGGCCATCCGGGCCAGGATCATTGCCGCCTGGGGCTCCAGCATAATCTGCTCCTGGGAAGCCACATATTGCAAGCGGGTGGCCATATCCTCCGGCGCAATCCGCCGGAAAGAAAACCGCTGGCAACGGGACAAAATCGTCGCAGGGACCTTGTGCAGCTCCGTGGTGGCCAGGATGAACATCAGGTGCTCCGGCGGCTCCTCAATGGTTTTCAGCAGTGCATTGAACGCGGAGATGGACAGCATATGCACCTCGTCAATGATGTACACCCGGCGCTTCACCTCAGACGGAGTGTAGATGGCATCATCCCGCAGGTCCCGCACATTGTCCACACCGTTGTTGGATGCCGCGTCGATCTCCAGCACATCCATACAGCTTCCCGCATCAATGCTCCGGCAGGCCGTGCAGACATTGCAGGGATTGCCATCCTGGGGATTCAGGCAATTCACCGCCTTGGCAGAATTTTGGCACAGCTGGTCTTTCCTGTACCCCGGGAGCCGGTGAACAGGTAGGCATGGCTCAGCCGTCCCGTCTGAAGCTGGGCCTTGAGCGTCTGGGTAACGCCCGCCTGCCCCACCACCTCGTCAAAGGTCTGGGGCCGGTATTTCCGGTACAGAGCCTGATACACTACAAGTTCCTCCTGGTTTTTCGTAAAAGGATAAAAAACGGCCGACTCATAACAAGATCGCACACCCACATTTGAACAAGTACAACACCCGATACCTACGCAGCCAGCTCGGAAACGGCAACCTTGCGGCACACAGGGTGGACTGCTTAGTGCTGCTTGGTTCCCCACCTGACATGGTTCACGGGAGCCCGTTGCGTGAGACCGGTTCTTCAACGCCGCTTACGCAGGCCAGACGGTATTGTGACTGATCCGGGTATGGGAATTCCTCCCCGCTGTAGCGGATTGCGGGTAACAGGGCACCGCTATCTCCCCGACTAGTGCGGCCTTGTTATAAGCCGGCCGCTGATAACAAGGGATATTCAGTTTACAGTGGCAGTTAGCTCAGTCTGTCGTCCATATAATCGGCCAATTCGCCGAAGGTGGAGATGTTCATGCCTTCCATATCCAGCTCCACACCCAGCTCAGCTTCGAAATCCATGGTCATCTCCACGATGTCCAGGGAGTCTACACCCAAGCTCTCAAAAGTTGTGTCCCGGGTGATCTCTTCCGCTGGAATTTCTAGCTGCCGGGAAGCATACTCCACAATCTTATTAAACATAGACATAGTATATTCCCTCCAGAAGGGGCCTATACGCCCTCTCGCTTTCCTTTCGTTTACAACCGTGGAGTCTATTTTATTACATCTTGTGCAATTTGTCAATCACCTGTCGCCAGTTGCTGCGCCCGGAACCACACTTTATTTCCCCCATCCGGAACTCACAGGGGTTGCTGCTTGATTTTACCAAACCGGCGGGGTAGGCCAGCGGCGTGGGGCGAATCTTTCGAATCACCGCCACGGCATGCTCCGTCCCCTCTACGCAGAAGACCGGCAACTGCTCCAGCTGCCCGCCCAGAAGCGCCATGGCCCGCTTAGCCTCCTGGGCCTCTTCCTGCGCCGCCGTCCCCTTCATGGCCAGGAACACGCCGCCCACCCGCACATAGGGCAGGCACAGCTCACACAGGACCGGCAGCCGGGCAACCGCCCGGGACACAGCCACATTATACTGCTCCCGCCGGGCTGGGGCCTCTTCTTCTGCCCGCGCGGTCACACAATCCGCCTCAATGCCAAGGCCAGGCAAAGTCTCTGACAGCCATGCCATGCGCTTGCCCAGGGAATCCAGCAATGTCAGTTGCATCTCCGGGCAGGCAATTTTCAGTGGGACGCCGGGAAACCCGCCGCCGCAACCCACATCAATGACCCGTTTTTGCCGAAAGTCTGTCAGGGTGAGAAGGGTCAGGCTGTCTAGGAAGTGGAGCCGCGCCACCTGCTCCGGCTCTGTGATAGCGGTGATTCATCACCTGGTTTTTCTCCAGGAGCGCCTGGCCAAAGGCGCACATCGTTTCCACCGCCCCTGCGGCAGGGACAGCCCCAGGCCAGGCAAGCCAGCCTGCAGGGCTTCCAGCAGCATCCCGCCCATGTTTAGCCCTCCTCTGTGGCTTCGGTGGTCTCCTCTGGCCCTGTGGTAGTGGAGGGGAACACCTCGTTGTAATCATAGGGGTCAAACACCGTGGGCTCCGTCTCATCGTGCTCCACATATTTCTCCTGGTGCCACGCCACCAAAAGGTCCGTCACCATGTGATAGGTCTGAACGCCAGCATCTTGCCCATTGGACTGGAGGTAATTGTCATAAACCGTCTGGGCCGTATCCCGCACAGCCCCCTCGTGATTCTGGTATACCTGATTGTTGGCATCCAGATCATGGAGCAGCTCTGGCGAAGCATGGCTCCGAATCTGCTGCCAGGCCTCCCGGTCTACCTTGTACAGCTCGTTGGAGCAGTAGAGGTAAGCCATCATATACCCGGAGTACTGGAATACCGGATCGCCGCTGTACTCACAAGCCAGATAGCCGGCAAAATTCGCCTCATTCTCCACCGCAATGGCCAGGAGATGGGCCACCTCGTGGCACATGTTAAAGGGAATGGTTGCGGCGTACTCTTCCATATTCACCGCCGCCTCGCCAGTGAGACCAATGGTGACGCCAGCTGTCCCGAAGCGGCTGAAGAGACTGCCCCAGCCCAATGCCTTCACCGGGCCCCGGGAACCGGCAAAGATGGAATAGTCCCATACCAGGTTGTCGTAACCCGCTTTCACCGACTGGTTCAAGGTCTCCAGATCGTCCAGGATCATGTCGCCATTTCCGTCCCGCTTCATTTGGCCGGCCAGCTGATCGGCCCGCTCCCGGTAAAACTGCGTGGCATCCCGCAGGTCCGCCACAGTGTAGTCCCCGGTTTTCAGCTTCATGCTCTCCTGAATGGGCCGATTGTAGTAATTGAGGCCCCACACGCAGGTGACCAGGAAGTAGGCAATGGACACCGGCGCCAGAACCCAGCCCAGCCACCGGAAGAAATTCCAGCGAAACAGGATCATGAGGCCAATGGACACTGCCACGGCCACCAGGAACACCCCCAGAATGACCTGCCAAACGCAGAAATCCACCCGGGCACTCCAGCCTCCCAAAAGCTCCTGAACCGTCTTCGAGGCGAACGGATACGCCATATCCAGCAGCAAGCTGTAGTGCTGAGCCAGCTGTTGCACCAGCCAGGTCAGAACGCCAAACACAGCAGCCACAATGATGCCGCGCAGGTTTCTCATAGAAAGCGATCTCCTTTTGGTGTTAGTCTAAGGCACAGGCCAGCGCAGACTGGCCTATTTCAATTCATTATACCACAGCCTGCCTGAAAAGTCTGCCCCCAAAAGCTGAAAATTTCTCAAATTCTCCGGGTTCCGCAAAAAAAGAGACTCCTACGTCCACCCGGGAGCGTCCAGCTATCGCGGTGTTGGTACGTAAGGGTCTCTGATTACCATTTACGGAACAGGCTGCTCCTTCATCCGGTAATACTGCCACTTCCATCGCAGCTCCTCCAGCGCCTGCAGCTCCTGGGAGAGGGTGGCCGTATAGGCGCCATCGGAAGCTGGCAGCCATAGTTCGAAATATGGCGAATTCATCCCCGAACATGCCAGTTCGACGGGATAAAGAGTTCCGTATACTTATCCACTGCATACTTGTCCGTCATGCCGGCAATGTAGTCGCAGACCGTGCGCTCCATGCCGTCAAAGGTGAGCTGGGGCTGGAAGGTATCCGGCATGGCCTGAGGATGGCGAATGTAATATGCATACAACTGCTGCACAATGGCCTTGGCTTTGGACTCCTCCCCTTGGCCACCGGATTCCGGTAGACCCGCTGGAACATAAACGCCCGAAGTTCCTGCATAGCGCCGGTCACCTCCGGGTCCATTGCCAGCTCCCCGGTATCCATGGTGTGAGCAATGAGGTTGGTCACCAGGGTGTTGATCCGGTCCTTATGGGTCTCCCCCAAGATACGGGCAATGGACCGGGGAATGTCATCGTTGGTGAGAATGCCTGCCCGCATGGCATCGTCAATGTCGTGGTTGATGTAAGCAATCTGGTCTGACTTTCGGACAATCTGTCCCTCCAAAGTCTCCGGCACATATTCTCCGGTGTGTCCCAGAATGCCCAGACGAACCTCGTGGCTCAGGTTCAGACCCTGACCATCCTTCTCCAGAATGTCCACCACCCGCAGAGACTGCTCATTGTGCCGGAAGGGCTTGCCCAAAACCTGGCTGAGGGCGTCCTCCCCGGCGTGGCCGAAGGGGGTGTGGCCCAGATCGTGGCCCAGGGCGATGGCCTCCGTCAGGTCCTCATTCAAAGCGAGGGCCCGGGCGATGGTGCGGGCGATGCGGCTGACCTCCAGGGTGTGGGTCATGCGGGTGCGGTAGTGGTCTCCCTCCGGGCAGAGGAAGACCTGGGTTTTATGCATCAGACGGCGGAAGGCTTTGCTGTGGACAATGCGGTCCGTATCCCGCTGGTAGCAGGTGCGGACGTCATCCTCCCGCTCCGGCTCCGGTACCGGCCGCCCCCGAGAGCGGTCTGAATAGGCGGCCCGGGGATCCAACCGCTGGTGTTCCGCCTGCTCCAAAACTTGCCGGATTGTCATAGCCATCCCTCCAAGTGTCGTATGTACCCAAGATGCCGGGCGTGCACCGCCCCGTTACGTCTCCTCCGGGGTGGTCAGGCAGTGAACTGTGACGGGGAAGGCTTCATTCCCTGGCATGTGACCACGCACAATTTCCTCCTGGGTGAATCCCAGGCTGCGGTACAGGGTCAACGCAGGCACATTTCCGGCCAAAACCTCCACCGACAGCGGCCCAGGCCCCATTTGGGACAGCGCCGCCTGAGCCAGCGCTCTGCCAATGCCCTTGCGGTGATGTACTGGGTTTACATAAAGCCATGCCAGCTCTTCTTCGGTAAAGGCCACAAAGCCCATCACCTCGGTATCCACCGCCACCAAAATGGTGTAGTCAAATAGTCCCTCCCGCTCCGCTGCTTCCGCTAGCGGGAGAAATGCATCATCCAGCCCTGCTAGGTGAAGCTCCAGCTTCCGGGCTGCATCGTGTGCAGCCGCAATCCACGGCCAGTCGGCCTGGGTATACGGTCGAATTTCCATTCGTATTGTAACCTCCCTCAGGAAAAATTTCAAGGTATTGCAGACGTTTCTGCCAAGGGAAACGCCCGGTATTCCTGGCCGGTGACGAGGGCTTCCAGGGTGGCTCCAGACAGATCCCGCAGGCGGTCCAGAAACGGGGTGGTCTGAGCCTCTGGCAAAAAGCACCTCCAGCTCCACATCTGCCCCAAACTGGGTGTCCCGGATCAAACCGTCAAAGGCAGCCACCTCCAGCTTCATCCGCTCGTACCAGCTATAGGGCACTGGCAGGTAAAGGGCCGTCCAGACCCGCTTCATGGACTTGCCGGCAGCATCCACCGCAATCTTGGCTCCCCTGGCATAGGCCCGAACCAGACCGCCGGCCCCCAGCAAAATTCCCCCAAAGTACCGGGTGACGACGCAAGTCACATTGAACAGACGCTCCCTTTGCAGCACCTGCAAGGTGGGCATCCCGGCGGTGCCGCCGGGTTCGCCATCGTCGGAAAAGCGTACCGGGCCGTCCTTGATGAGATAGGCCCAGACATTGTGGGTGGCGTCATGATGGAGCTTTCGCATTTCCTCAATGCGGGCCAGGGCTTCGGCCTCTGACTCTGTGGGCCAGATGTGGCCGATAAAGCGGGATTTCTTCTCCACAAATTCCGCCTGCCCAAAGGCGGTAGGAACCAGATATTCCTCCATCTGTCAGTTCTCCCGGATCACATATTTTTCAACTGGCCAAAAACAATGGGGCCGCAAACCGCCTCCACCTGGATCCCCTCGGGGAACATACTCCACATTCAAAACCTGTGCATCCCGATGGAGCCGGTCCAGGACGCCTCCCTCTTCATAGGCCAGTCTCAATAACTGCACCACACGCGCATCTGATAGTAGTCTGTTCGTACCAGTAGTTCAGAAAATCCATCAGGTCCGGCACAATGGCCTCCGCGCCCTCCCGCTCCAGCAGGTCCACCAGGTGGTTGTTGGCCAGGGGCATGTACTTGACAAGAATTTCTCCCACCACGCCCACCCGGGGCTTGCGCAAGGTTTCCTGGATGGGGAAGGTGTCGAAATCCTCCACAATCTGCTGGCAGAAGGGTTTGAAATCCTTGTGAGAGCGCGGCCCGGTGAGAGACTGGATGCACCGCTCCTCCCACACCCGGTGCAGAGCATTGGCACTGCCGGGGAACGCACTCATAGGGCCGGACCCGATACAGGCAGCGCATAAACAAGTCGCCGTATACCAGCGCCCGGGCAGCATCCAAAATCAGGGGGACTGTAAACTGGAAGCCGGGATTTTTCTCCATACCGTTGGCATTGAGAGATGACGGGAATGCACTGCCGGGAACGCACTCATAGTGGGGAAGCCCCGCCTTCTCCAGAGCCCGGCGGATAAATCCCACATAGTTGCTGGCCCGGCAGCAGCCGCCTGTCTGGGTCATGAGGACGGCCAAACGGTCTGTATCGTATTTCCCAGAGGTCACAGCGCTCATAATCTGCCCCACCACAGTGATAGAGGGGAAGCAAGCGTCGTTGTTCACAAACTTCAGGCCCATATCAATGGCCGCCCGATTGTCGTTGTCCAAAATCTCCACATGGTACCCGTGACGCTGGAACACCGGCTGCAGCAGGGAGAAGTGGATGGGCGACATCTGCGGCGCCAAAATGGTCCAGCCTTCCCGCTGCATCTGCCGGGTGTACACCGTACGGCAGTAGGCAGCCGGCTGGGGTGGGGCACCATTCCCTGCCGGGCCCGCATATTCATGGCCGCCAGCAAGCTCCGGATCGAATCCGGGCTGCACCCAGGTTGGACACCTCATCAATTTTGAGGATGGTGTACAGCTTGCCGCTGGCCTCCAAAATCTCCGCCACCTGATCGGTGGTTACAGCGTCCAGACCGCAGCCAAAGGAGTTGAGCTGAATGAGCTCCAGGTCCTTCCGGGTCCGGACAAACTCCGCCGCCGTGTATAGCCGAGAGTGATAGACCCACTGGTCATTGGCCCGCAGAGGCCGTTCGGGGGTGAAATCCACGGGGATGGAGTCCTCCGTGAGAACCGCCAAACCATAGGAGGCGATGAGCTCTGGAATGCCGTGGTGACTTTCCGGGTCCATGTGATAAGGGCGACCAGCCAGGACGATGCCACGGCGGCGGTGCTCCTCCATCCACTGGAGGGCCTCCCGGCCCTTGGCCCGTACATCCTCTTTGGCCCGGCGTTGTTCGGCCCAGGCAGCGTGGACTGCCCGGCGGGTTTCTCCTTTGGGGATATCCCAGACCTCCCGGCACAGCTGCTCCAGCCGGGCGGCAGCCGTCTGTTCATCGGTCATGGCGATGAAAGGACGTATGTAGGCGATATTGCCCTCTGTCACCGCGTCGACGTTGTTTTTTAAATTTTCAGGATAAGAAACCACAATGGGACAGTTGTAGTGGTTTTGGGCGCCTGGGGTCTCCTGATGTTCATAAAAACGCAGGGATGGAAGATGGCGCGGATCCCTGGTTGACCAACCACTGCACATGGCCGTGAGCCAGCTTGGCGGGGTAGCACTCGGACTCGGAAGGGATGGATTCCATGCCCAGCTCATAAATCTTCCGGGTGGACTGGGGAGAGAGCACCACAGAGAAGCCCAGTTCCCGGAAAAACGTGGCCCAAAACGGATAATTTTCATACAGATTCAGAACCCGGGGAATGCCAATCTGCCCCCGGGGGGCTTGGGAAACCGGCAGAGGCGGATAGGCAAACATGCGCTCCAGCTTATAGGCCGCCACATTGGGACCCTTGTCCTGGGACGCGGTTCCGCCCAGGCCCTTTTCACACCGGTTCCCTGTGACGTGGCGGCGGCCACCGGGAAACTTGTTGATGGTGAGCATACAGCGGTTGGAGCAGCCGCCGCAGCGGGTGGTGGCGGTGGTGTAGGTGAGATCCAGAATCTCCGGAATGGAGAGCATGGTGCTCCGCTGCCCCTGGTACCGGTCCCGGGCGATGAGCGCCGCACCAAAGGCGCCCATGATGCCGGAAATGTCGGGGCAAATGGCCTCCACCCCAGCAATGCGCTCAAACGCCCGCAGCACCGCCTGGTTGTAGAAGGTGCCGCCCTGGACCACCACATGGCGGCCAAGCTCCCTGGCGTCGGCCAACTTGATGACCTTATACAGAGCATTTTTAATGACAGAATAAGCAAGACCGGATGAAATATCCTGGACCGAGGCCCCTTCCTTCTGGGCTTGCTTCACATTGGAGTTCATAAACACGGTACATCGGGTACCCAGATCGATGGGGTTGGTGGCAAACAGCGCCTCCTGGGCGAACTGGGCTGCCGTATAGCCCAGGGAATTGGCAAAATTCTCAATGAAAGAGCCACAGCCGGAGGAACAGGCTTCGTTCAGGAGGATGGTATCCACAGAGTGGTTTCGGATTTTAATACACTTCATATCCTGACCACCGATGTCCAGAATGCAGTCCACCTCAGGGTCAAAAAAGGCAGCTGCCTGGTAATGGGCAATGGTTTCCACCTCCCCCTCGTCCAGGCGGAAAGCGGATTTGAGCAAACTCTCGCCATAGCCCGTGGAGCAGGAGCGGAGAATCTTCGCCTCTGGTGGCAGTTTCTCTCGCAGCTGACCAATGGCCTCCATGGCAGTCCGGATGGGAGAGCCCTGATTGCCACTGTAGAAGGACCAGAGCAGCTCCCCCTCCTGGCCCACCAGGGCCAGCTTGGTGGTGGTGGAGCCGGAATCGATGCCCAAGTAGCAGTTTCCCCGATACGTTTCCAGGGAAGCCGTCTTCACTCTGGCGCGGCTGTGGCGGGTTTGGAATGCCTGGTATTCCTCCTGATTTTGAAAGAGGGGCGGCAGGCGCTTCAGCTCAAAGGCCATGGAAACCCCCTGCTCCAGCTGGGAGATCAGCCCGTCCAGAGACCGTTCCACTCCGGCCTCTGCCTCCAAAGCAGCGCCCATGGCAGCAAAGAGGTGGGAGTTTTCCGGGTCCACCACATTCTCTGGCGTGAGACCCAGCGTGCGGATAAAGGCCCGTTTCAGCTCCGGGAGGAAGTGCAGCGGCCCGCCCAAAAAGGCCACACAGCCTCGGATGGGCTTGCCACAGGCCAGGCCGGAGATGGTCTGGTTGACCACCGCCTGGAAGATGGAGGCAGCCAAATCCGGCAACGTCGCGCCGTCGTTGATGAGGGGCTGAATGTCGGACTTGGCAAACACACCGCACCGGGCGGCAATGGGATAAATCTCCCGATAGTTTGCCGCCTCCCGATTCAGGCCAGGGGCGTCGGTCTGGAGCAAAGGAAGCCATCTGGTCAATGAACGAACCGGTGCCGCCGGCACAGACGCCGTTCATCCGCTGCTCCAGGCCACCCCGGAAGTAGATGATCTTGGCGTCCTCTCCGCCCAGCTCAATGGCCACGTCGGTCTGGGGCGCAACCCGCTCCAAACTGGCAGCGACAGCCACCACCTCCTGGACAAAGCCGATGCCCAGAGCTTTGCCCAAGTTCATGGAGCCAGAGCCTGTGATCCCCACCCGGAGCTCGCAGGGTCCCAGCTGCGCGCGGGCCTCCCGGAGAAGCTCTGCCAGCGTCTCCTGGGTGTGGGCCCGGTGGCGGCGGTATTGTCCAAAACAAATCTGTCCGTTTGCATCTAAAATCACCAGCTTCACCGTGGTGGAGCCAATGTCAATTCCCGCAGGGAAGCAGTTGCTCATGGTAAAAACCTCAATTTTGCTATTTTTCTACAATAAAGTATACCACGTTCTGTTCCAATTGCAAGAGGTGTGTTTTGGAAAGAACTTGAAATTTCCGCAATCCTGCCGAGGAACGCCATGGCTGAATTGCCCGTTGAAGCCCGTTCATGTAGTTGCGCTGTATTTTAGAAGGCAGGTAGTTGCATTTTAAAAGCGGCACTGCTATAATAAAAGATGCGTTCCTGGAGCGCCAAACCGGGAGCCTGCCCCAGGGAGGTATGCACTGTGTTGATGAGTTGTATTTTGATTCTGGCCGCGCTGGGCAGCCTGTGGAGGAGGTTGGGCGTCTGTTTTTGGCTGGGCGGCTTTGCTTCCCTGGCTTTTTGTGGCAGCTGCCCCTGCTGTTTGGCGGCTTTTGGCTGGGATTGCTGTTGCTTGCCTTTCTCTTCCTGGTACTATGGTGCCTTCCGATTTCCATGGAGCTTTATAATTTATCCAGTTTAACTTCCCGCTCCCGCTTCGTGCTATAATACTCTCAACCTGACTTGCGAGGTGTTCCCATGACCATCAAAAGCGCCTACTTTGGTCCAATATTCTGATGATCGTTGTCCCTGTCATTGCCGCTTTGGCGGCGGGGATATGCTGTATCGCGCTGCTGTGGCTTATGCTCCAGAGCGGCGGACTTCCCCTGGAAGACAGCGGAGATTTTTCCTGGGCCAGCCGGGCAGTGGTCAAGCTGGTGAGCCGGTCGCTGGAAGAGAGTAAGCCTTTGGATACCCTGGGCGAGACCCTCCGGGCCAACGGGCTGCGGGTGACAGTGATTTCCGGCGGCACAACAGTTTACACCTGGGGAGAGGAACAGCCAGACGATGCCCGCCTGCTCCAGGCTGCGGAGAGCCTGGGCGGAACACAGGCGCTGGCGTCTGCCGGAGAGCACAGCCTTTCCGTCACACAGAAGGAGATCAACGGTACTGCCTATCAGATCCGCGTCTATGGGTCCCGAAGCGAGGAGCTACCCTCCGGAATGAAGTTGGTTATCGTTCTGACAGGGCTGATTTTGCTGTGTGCGGTGCTGGCGGCCATTTGGGGCACAAACCGTTTCCTCATCCGTTTCGTGTTCAAAAAAATCAACGACCCTCTAACGATTTTGGCCGATGGCGTCCAGGAGATCGGCAGCGGCAATTTGGACTATCGCATCGACTACCGGGAGAAGGACGAGTTCGCCCCGGTATGCGAGGCTTTCAACGAGATGGCGGCACGGCTGAAAACCTCCGTGGCGCGCACCCGCCAGGACGAGGAGAGCCGGAAGGAGCTGCTGGCGGGCATCTCCCATGATCTGCGCTCCCCGCTGACCTCCATCCGAGCCTATGTGGAGGGCCTGCTGGACGGCGTGGCCAAGACGCCGGAGGCGCGGCAGCGGTATCTGCTGACCATCAAGGCCAAAGCGGAGGACATCGACCGCATGGTGTCCCAGCTGTTCCTGTTCTCCAAGCTGGACATGGCGGAGTACCCGATGGAGCCCCGGACGCTCCGGCTGGACGAATTTGTCACGGATTTGGCCGCGGAGACAGCGGGAGAATACCAAAGGAACGGCCTAGAGGTCACAGTGGAGCCCATCTGTCCGGTCACGGTCACCGTGGACCCGGAGCTGCTGCGCCGGGTGCTGACCAACATCATGGACAACAGCGCCAAATACAAGACGGCTGACCTGGGTCATTTGAAGCTCCTTGTGGAGGACGCCGGTATGGATTGCCGGATCACCCTCACCGATGACGGCCCCGGTGTGCCGGAGGAGGCCCTGCCCAAACTCTTTGACGCATTCTACCGCAGCGACCCGGCTCGGAAGAACCCGGCAGGGGGCAGCGGCTTGGGGCTGGCCATCGCGGCAAAGACCATCCGGCGTATGGGTGGAACCATAACGGCCCGAAACACCCCAACTAGAGGGCTGGAAATCACCATCACACTGCCCAAGGAGGACAGCCATGCAGAAAATCCTGATTGTTGAGGACGATCCGGACATCGCCGCCATCGAGCGAGACTACTTGGAACTGAACGGCTGCCAGGTGGAGATCGCCGCCGACGGGGAAGCGGGGCTCGCTCTGGGCCTGGGCGGCGGGTTTGATTTGATTCTCCTGGACCTGATGCTCCCTGGTGTGGACGGTTTCACCGTCTGCCGCAAACTCCGGGAGAGAATCGACACTCCCATCCTGATGGTGACGGCCCGCCGGGAGGACGTGGATAAAATTCGCGGCCTGGGCCTGGGGGCGGACGATTACATTGAAAAGCCCTTCTCTCCCAGCGTGCTGGTGGCGCGGGTCAAGGCACACCTGGCCCGCTACGAGCGGCTCACCGGCGGGCGAAAGCAGACCTCTGAAATCCATATCGGCGGCCTGTCTCTGCACACCGACACCCGCCGTCTCTATGTGGAGAGCCAGGAGGTGGAGCTGAAAAACAAGGAGTATGAACTGCTGCTGTTCTTCATGCTCCATGTGGACATCGTGTTCAGCCGGGAGGAATTGTACGAGAAGATCTGGGGGCTGGAGGCCATGGGGACAACGCCACCGTGGCCGTCCACATCAACCGTCTGCGGGAGAAGATCGAGCCGGACCCCGCCAAGCCCCGGTACATCCAGACGGTCTGGGGTGCAGGATACCGGTTCCGGGGACAGTAACCAGGGATATTAAAATCGTTAGATGGAACTATCTGCGAGGCAAAAGTCTTTCTATTAATCCGGCGCCATGCTCCTGACCGCCCTGCTTTTCATTGCAAGCCTTGTTCCAACCCGCTTTGCCGCCGGAAGTGTGGGAGTGGTCAATCTGCATATGGGACAGTCTGCGGATACCGTTTATCTGACCTACACCTCATCCAGCAGGACAGCAGCTCCGGTGCGTGTGCCGGCGGGGAGCGCGGCCTACCTGGCCCAGTCCTCCTGGTCCGACTCCGCCGGAAAATACATCCACAAAGCGGAGTTGACCGGATTGACTACCGGAACGGAGTATGCGTACACGTTGGAAAACGGCGCTTACAGCAGCGGTTTTACCACTGCCGCAGAGGCCGGGGCGTTCATGTTCGCGTTTCTCACCGATACATAGGTCGCCTTTGATGCCGACGCCAAAGCCACCGCCGCGCTGTTTGACCAGCTGAACCAGCGGGACGATTTGGCTTTCGTCTATATGGCAGGGGACTTCACGGACTCCTCCCAGGACGAGCGCCAATGGGAGCTGCTGTTCCAAGGCGGCGGAATCCACGCGGAGGCGGGACAGAAATTTTTGGGCAGTCATCTTCTCGCCGCCGCGCAATGTAGTATCATTGTCATTAAGAGGTGAACGTATATGTGGCTCGTTTTCGCGTTCGGGTCCGCAATTTTCGCGGGCCTTACATCCATTCTGGCCAAGTGCGGCATTCGGAAAACGGACTCTACCGTGGCCACCGCTATCCGAACCATCGTGGTGCTGGCCTTCTCCTGGCTGATGGTATTCGTGGCGGGGTCACAAGATCAAATCAGCGGCATCGGCGGGAAAACGCTGCTGTTCCTGATCTTGTCCGGCCTTGCTACCGGGGCTTCTTGGCTGTGCTACTTCAAGGCCCTCCAGCTGGGCGACATCAACAAGGTGGTACCCATCGACAAATCCAGCACCGTGCTGACCATTCTGCTGGCGTTCGTGTTTCTCCACGAGGCTATCAGCCTGTACAAAGGGCATCGGTGTGGCGCTGATTGCTGTGGGTACGTTTCTCATGATTGAGAAAAAGGAGACGGATGGGCAGCAAACCAACGGCAGCGCATGGCTGTGGTACGCCCTGGGCTCTGCGGTGTTTGCCAGCCTGACTTCCATCCTGGGCAAGGTGGGCATCTCCGGGGTGGAGTCCAACCTGGGTACGGCAATCCGCACGGGGGTAGTGCTGGTCATGGCTTGGGTTATGGTGTTCGTCACCAGGAAACAGGGGAACTTCGGCAGATCCCCACAAATGAGCTGGGTTTTATCTGCCTGTCGGGCCTTGCCACCGGGGCATCCTGGCTGTGCTACTACCGGGCCTTGCAGGACGGCCCCGCCAGTATCGTCGTCCCCATCGATAAGCTGAGTATGTTAGTCACAGTGGCCTTCTCCGGACTGGTGTTCCACGAAAAGCTGACCCGCCGGGCTGCCCTTGGCCTGCTACTGGTGACGGGCGGAACGCTGGTTATGCTGTTTTGAATAGAAGCGAAAAACGAATCCCGGAGCGTAGCCTGCGCTTCGGGACTCTTTTGCTTCTCGTCTATAGTTTCATAGAGACGCCATCCGGTTTGGCCAGCAGCGACCCGGCGCACAGGGCGGTAAAGGGGCCACGGTCACCAGACCGAAGGAGCCGAGGACCGTGTGCAGCAATTCCGCCGCCACATATTTGTAGTTGAGAATATTGGACAGGGGTGTCCCTTGGGCCATAAACACCATCAACAGAGCGGCATATCCGCCGGAGTAGGCCAGCAACAAAGTTGTGGTCATGGTTCCCATCGCGGCCCGCCCCACGTTCAGCCCGGACTTCACCGCCTCCCGGCGGCTTAAACCGGGCCGCTTTTCCACCACCTCACAGACGGCGGAGGTGATGTCCACGCTCAGGTCCATCACCGCGCCGGAGGAGCCGATGAAGATGGAGGCCATAAAGATCCGGGTCAGATCCAAATGCTGGTACCCGGCGTAGAGCAGGCTTTCTGAATAGGCCATCACCGCCCCGTGGATTTGAAACAGACGGGTGAAGACGCCGCCCATGGCGCAGGTGACGAGAATGCCCAGGAACGCCCCGGACACGGCGGAGGCGCAGCGGCGGTCAAAGCCGTAGACCAGGGCGAGAATCAGGACCGTCAGCAACAGGGTGATGGCCAGCCCCGGTCCAGATGGGGTTCCAGCCTTTGAGATACAGCGGCACCAGCACCTTCCAGAGCATCAGCACCGTCAAAACGAAGGACAGCAACGCCCGCAGCCCAGTCTGCCCGGCGAAGGCCACTAGCAGCAAGACGAACAGCGCTGCCAGCAGTGCCTCCCAGGGGAGCGGTAGTGGTCGATCATTGAGACGCTGAGGATTTCCTCCCCTTGATAATTGATGCGCACCAAGGCTCTGTCCCCGGCGGAAAAGAGTTTGTCCTGTTCCAGAGAGCCGCTGAGGAGATTTCTCCCCTCGGCGATCTGCCCCCGGAACGGACCGCTTAAAACCCGCAGCCGGCACCGCTGCTCCCGGAGCGGACCAGGCCGGTGTCTACCACGGTGGACTCGTCGGTGGACAGCACCAGGGCGGGCCGGATGTCCGACTCCTGAAAGGCCTCCCGGTCCTCGAACCCGGTGGGCAGGAGGACCAGGAAGAGGATCAGCAGGGCGCAGACCAAAACCGGGGCATGATAACGGTTCAGCCTCATTTCACCGCCAGTATTTCAGCCAGCTTGTTGTAAATTTCCGTGTTGTCGTAGTAGCCGCCGAACTGCTCCGCGTTCACGCCGCTGGCGAACATCGCCACCGGCAGGCCGGTATGGCTGTAAGAGGTGAAGGACACGCCGGATTTGTTGTTGATGATGTGGGTGATGGTAACGCTCAAAGGCTCGTAGGTGCCGTAGGCCACGTACTCCGCCTGGACGGCCATGCCGGTGTCCCGCTCGTTGACGCTCTTTTCATAGGCGTTTTTCAGCAGGCCCAGCTCATAGTCCGTCAGCACCAGCTTGTCACTGGCGTCCCCGCTGGCCTTCAAGCCGAACAGCTCCTCCACATCAGCCAACACGGTTTCAAAATCGGCTTTGTTTTCCTTGTAGGCGGAGACATAGTCGCTGTCATATTTGGCGAAGGAAATCTTTTTGGCTGTCCAGCAGGGAGAGGTAGGTGTCGTAATCCGTACCAGCGAAGCCGATCGTCAGGCCGCCGGTTTCGTGGTCGCCGGTGACCAGGATCAGGGTCTCATCGGCGTGCTCCTTGGCGAAGTCGATGGCCACCTGTACCGCATCGGCCAGGGCCTGAGTGTCGTGGATGGTGGAGGCGGCGTCGTTGGCGTGGCAGGCCCAGTCGATCTTGCCGCCCTCGCACATGATGAAGAAGCCGGTGTCGTCGTTGTCCAGCACTTGAATGCCCTTTTTCACATAGTCAGCCAGGGACCACATATTCTCGGTCCGGTCCAGATCGTAGGCCATGGCGGAGGAGTCCGCCAGATGTTCGTCAATGATGAATTACAGGGCCGGAGGTGACCTTCTCCGCCTCGGCCTGGGTCTTGACCACCGTGTAGCCCGCTTTTTCCGCCAGGGCGTACAAGTCCTCCGCTTCCCGTCGGAGCCGGTAGGCTTGAGCAGGCCGCCGCCGGCAAAGTAGTCGAAGCCAGACTCGACCAGCTCCAGGCCGATCTCATAGTAGCTGCCGCGGCTGGCCTGATGGGCATAGAAGGCGGCGGGGGTGGCGTGGTTCAGGTTGACGGAGGTGATGACGCCTACCTTCATGCCCAGCTGGTCGTGGACCTTTTCGGTGATGGTTTCATAGGCAATGGTGCCGGTTTCATCCATGTTGATGGTGCCGGAATAGGTCTTGTGGCCGGTGGAGATGGCGGTGGCGGTGGAGGCCGAGTCAGGGCAGAAGGAGGTGGAGTCGTAGGTCACGACGGAACCCACTGTCTCAAAACCCATGAAGTTCAGGGCCACCGGGCCGTCCAGCACCGCCCCTTGGTTATCGTCCAGGCTGGGGACGGCCTGCATATAGTCGCTGTCCGCCATTGCGCCCAGATAGTCCGCGGCGGATTGGAACTGAGGGTAACTCATGCCGTCGCCGATGAAAAGAAACACGTACTTGGGCGCCTTCGCCTGTGCGGGAGCCGCTGCGGAAAGCGTGCCGACTGTGGCGCCGCCGGTCTGCACGGGACTGGACGCGTCGGTTTTTGGGGTGGCAGAGCAGCCGGAAAACAAAGCTGCTGTCAAGGCCAGCGACAAAGCGATGGGTAGGATTTTTTTCATATGGACTTGTTTCCTCCTAAAAATTTGTTTGCCTCATTGGGACAACTCTATCATAAAGCGCACATGTAATATCCGCTACCTGGGTCTGGAAAAATCCTTGTAAAATACTGGCAATAGAACGCCCGCAGATGCAATTCACGTCTGCGTACTTTATATTTTATCTTCTGTTTACCTCCAGCAAAAACTTGGTTTAACATTGCCTGCTATCCTATACCCATCCAAGAAACAGGAACCAAATGGATACAACGTGCCGGGTATCCGGCAGCTTCAACGGCAGGGCATCAAATAATAGGAGGTACTTCATATGAAAAAATTGCAGGAAAAAATCATGCGTGCCAGCTTTGGCAAGCTGCTCAAGCGATGGGTGATCGCCGCGCTGTGCGTGACTCTTCTGGGCGGCGGGGTATCCGCCGCACTGCTCTCGCCCCAGATCAGGGAAACCATTACCGCCGTTCAAACCATCCATCAGCAGAAAGACCAATGGGAACATGACTTTCCCGGCGATGGTCATGACCGTGAGGAAGAAAACAGGGAACGGTTTGAGGCAGAGGACGTTTTCCGTGCCAGCATCACCCGGCCCTCAACCGCCGCGTTCATTTCCATGAGCGTCACCGCCCTGCTCTGCGGCCTGCTGGCTTTGTCCTGCTGGCTGTTGGTGGCGGCGTGGCTCTATCAGGCGGCGGTGCTGTCCGGCATGAGCGGGCCGCTGTGGGGCGTACTGGGACTGTGCGGAAATGTATTCGCCGCTGTTCTGTTCGTCATTGTCCGCAGCTTTTTGAAAAAGAAATGTCCCGCCTGCAGGCGCTGGCAGGCTAAAAAGACGGCCTATTGCGCCGCCTGCGGCAGCGCCATGAGCCAGAAATGCACGACTTGCGGCGTACACTGTCCGGTGGATTCCCGGTTCTGTCCCGTCTGTGGCGTAAAGCTGGAAGATGCCGGATCTCAGGGCGGAGAGACATGCTGACCTGGGAATTTTCCGTGCTGGACTTCATCCAGGCCCACCTGCGCAGCGGGATTGGCGACATTGTGATGCCGCTTATCACACACCTGGGGGATAGCGGAGTGATTTGGGTTGTTCTGGCCCTGGTACTGCTGATTTACCCTAAAACGCGAAAGACAGGAGCCGCCCTGGCGGTTTCCCTCGCCCTGGAGGTAATATGCTGTAATCTGATTTTGAAGCCCTTTGTGGCCCGCATCCGTCCCTGTGACATCAACACGGCAGTACAGCTGCTGATTCCCCGCCCCGACGATTTTTCCTTCCCCTCCGGGCATACGGGAGCCTCCTTCGCGGCGGCGTCCGCTCTGTATTTCAGCGGGAGCAAGCTGCGGTTCCCGGCCCTGATTTTGGCGGCGCTGATCGGATTTTCCCGGTTGTATCTCTATGTCCACTATCCCACCGATGTGCTGGCAGGGGCGGTGCTGGGGGCGCTCCTAGGCTGGGTGGGTTGCACCCTGATTCGTCTCGTGGAGAGGAGGTTTTATCACCATGACCACTCCGCTCAATTTAGAAGTTGAAGCGACTCTTGAACTTGAAATTTTATCCGGGCGCATCCCGCCCGGACAGAAGCTGCCCTCCATACGAGTCCTAGCGGGACAGTGGGAAACCGAGCTGGTGACAGGCCGCCGCAGTGAGGCCCTGCGGGTGGCTCCTGACGCGGAGCAAATCACATACCGCCGTCAGGAAAAAGCCACTGCCCTGGCACAAGAGTGCATCCGGCATCTTAGACTCCTGGGATATTACAGCAAGGAAATGAACACGCTTATTTTCACCAGCGTTTGAAAGAAGGAATCCACATGGCATTAAAACTGTTTCAAGGCTTCTGCATGGCTCTGGCGGACAGCGTCCCCGGTGTGTCCGGCGGCACGGTGGCCTTTATCCTGGGCTTCTATGAGCCGTTTTTGAACGCCATCCACAGCCTGTTCGGCAAAGACCCCGCCGCCCGGCGGGCCGCGTTTTTCTACCTTCTAAAACTGGGCATCGGCTGGGCCATGGGGCTGATTGGCTCCATCTCACTGCTGGCCCGGCTGTTTGGGAGCAACATCTACTTTCTCAGTTCCCTCTTTTTAGGGCTTACCCTGGCCTCCATCCCCTTCATCGTCAAGGCGGAGCGCCGGCAGATCTTAGGAAAACCGCAAAACTGGCCTTTCGCCCTGCTGGGGCTGTCGCTGGTGTGCGGCCTGACTTGGTTTCGGGCCGTCTCCCCCAGCGGCGGCGCACTGACTATACCGCTCTGGAACCGCTCCAGTACGGCTATCTGTTCCTTTCCGGCGCGCTGGCCATCTCCGCCATGGTGCTGCCCGGCATCTCCGGATCATCCCTGCTGCTGATTATGGGGGTGTATCTGCCCACGGTCAATGCGGTGCATTCCCTGCTCCACTTGAATCTCGCCGCACTGCCGGGGCTGTGCGCATTGGCTCTTGGCGTGCTGGCGGGGGCGGCGCTGTCGGTTCGCGCCCTCCGCGCCGCCCTGCGGAAACAGCGCAGCCGGATGCTCTGGCTGATTTTGGGATTGATGCTGGGGTCCCTTGTCTCCATTGCGGTGGGACCCGCTGCTTTAGACCCGCCATGTTCTCCGCTGGGTCCGGACAATTTCAGTTTTTTCGGTTTCCTGATGGGTATTGCGGTTCTGCTGGGCTTGGAGGGCCTGAAGAAACTGACACAAAAGCGTGAACACAGGGAACAAGCCGCGTTTATGGATCAGGACGGTCATACGGAGGCACTATGAGCGCGTCGGAAAGACATTCCGAATCGAATTTTGGGTCTGGCGTTTTGACCATTTTGGCTTCCAGTTGGTGGTGAAGCTGCTGGGTCTGGTCTACCGGCTGGCCATCACCAATATCGACGGATTTGGCGATGTCGTCAACGGTTACTACAACGCGGGATTTCAGATCTATACTCTGCTGCTAGCCCTTTCCTCTGTGGGCATCCCCAGCGCCACCTCCAAGCTGGTGGCCCGGGCGGAAACCGCTGGGAATCAAAGGCGGAGCGGGGACGTTTTCCGCACTGCCATGGCGCTGTTCTTTGGCATTGGTCTGCTCAGCGCCGCCGCCCTCTATCTGGGCGCGGACTTGACTGCCTGCTTTGTCATCCAGATGGACGGGGGTACAGGGGACCCTCCGGACCCTGTCCCCCGCTGTCCTATTCGCCTGCCTGTCCTCCGTCTTGCGGGGATACTACCTTGGATTGGGGTTCGCAAAGGCCACCGGCAGTTCTCAAGTGGCGGAACAGCTCCTGAAATCTGTCTTAACCGTGGTGACGGTTCTGGCACTGACTGGCTATTCTGCCCAGGCCATGTCTGCCGGACGGATTCGGGTCTTTCACCCGATAGGACGTGCCTCACCGGGCGCACATGCGGCAGAAGGCCGAGTACTCAATGGAAGTACCCGGCCTTCTGCTTTGTTAAATCTTCGAGAAAAAATTCAGCCCATGTCGGTGTCGTGGCCCGCCGCCCATTTCGATGCACCAACCCCTATCAACGAATGAAACGGAGGAAACGAAATGTTTGATACCAAGAGCGATTATGCGCTGAATAAGCGGGGCAAGAGTGCCATCGTCTGCTCCAGCGCTACCGGCGCACATATCCGGCTGACCCGTGAGGACTTCGCCAGCGAGGAAGCGTTCAAGCGGTGGAAGTCCTGGTCTGACCAAGACACAGTATCGCCGTTTGTGGTTGCACTACGTTCAGAAATCAAATCCCCCAGCATTGCCAGTCTGATGTGCCGGATGGCAAAGGAAAAGGTCCCGGTTTGGAGGACTTCCATTTCCAACGTTCACCAGCAATCTTCTTTCCTACGGTGCGGCCCCCAAGGATGTGCAGGAGCTGTTGGGACACTCGGATGTCAACACGGCCATGAACATCTACGCCCACGCCACCAGGGAGGCGAAGCGTTCCAGTGCAAGGCTTCTGGGCAAGGTAGCGCGCAACGGCTGACGGTTTTTCCCTTAAGTTTTCTTGCAAGGGAAAAGGGCAGGTAGGCAGGGGCAGAAGCCATTGAAAATACTGGATTTCCGGGGGATGTTAGCCCTGTTAATTGACAAACTATCAGTTTGCAATAGGCCTTTATGGATGTAGCGAATCAGCCCTTTTCAGGGGTAACTGTCAGACCGGTGATTTCATCCGTGTTGTTCCGCACCAGGACGGCGGAGCCCGTAGCCGTTAAGGTCAAGGTGCCGTCGCCTTTGACGTCGGCGGTACGGTATCCGGCGGCTTTGGTGAGGTCCGTATCCGGGGAGGTCTCATAGACCTGGAACTCCACCGTGGTATCTCCCCGGAGCTGCTTGAAGACCTTCTTCAGGACGATGATCTGGTCGTCTTCAATGAGCCCCTGGGTCCGGGCGTCTTCGGTGAGGGCGGTGTTGACCTCCACCTTCTCCTCGGTGCTCAGCCGGGAGGCCTGATCATTGTAGTTGTAATCGTAGACGAAATATCCAGCCACACAGCCAGCTGCGAAGAGGAAGAGGACGCCCAGAAGGATGGCCTGCCGCTTCTTCAAGAGCAGGCGATCCCCGGTGTCATATTCCAGATGCATCCGGTAAGCCAAGGGAATCATCGCCATTAGGAAGAGGATCAGCAGCACCGATTCCAGGGGAAACAGAGCCAAATTCTTAAAAATCCGGGGAAGCTGGAACAAGGCATAGGACTTATTGAAAACCACATGGTAATACCAGGCCATGATGGGAGAAGTCATAACAATGTTGACGAAAAAGTCCACACAAAACCGGGAGAGAATCACCCGGGTTGCCGTTACCCGAGCCCGGTACAGGAACAGGGCGAAAACCAGAGAGCCAGCCATTTCTGTGAAGATAAAGGGGAAAAAATACACACCCGAGGGGAACAGCAGGCACCCCAACGTGTCGGATACGGCAGCAGACAACGCGGCCACCACAGGGCCGAACACCATGGCGCCCAAGGCATTGATGAAGAAGCCGACGTTAATTTTCAGATCTGCAGCAATGGGAATGCTCAGGCCTTTCAGCGCCACGCGAAGTGCAATCATCAGAGCGGCAAACACCAGAATTTTGGTGTCCTTCAGCTCCAGCGCAGCGTCGCGCCAATAGGCCTTGGAGAAGGGGGTTTGGTACAGGGCGGTGGATTTGGTTTGATTCATAAGACGGGACCTCCTAAATTTTGATGGGGCCGGGTGGGCAGCAACTGCTGCGTCTCAAGGCGCGCAGACAAATAAAACACTCCCCACAGGCCAAAGCCTGGGGAGCCAAAATTTGCCAGCATGTGCGCCAGTGGGAGGGACGGCCAGCCGTGCAGCCTTCCCCAATGCCCAACTGAGCATCGTTGCTACATAAAGGAGGTTGTTCCACCTATATGCAACAGCGGGTGCGGACCATCTATCGCGGAGAAACTCCTTCGTCTGCCAGACAACTCCCCATTTTGGCAGCACTTCACGCAGAGGGTCCTACTCTGTCGGGAAACATTTTATACGAAAAAGGCCCTGTTGTAAATACCAAATTTGAAAAATTTGCAAAATAGGGAAGGAGGTGGAATGTCGACGAAAAATCCAAAAATTTCTATTGCATTTTGGGAAGAATCTGATACAATGACAGTTGTCCAGCGTCGCAGGGAGTAGGAGATTTCGCGTTAAGTACCGTTCGGATGGGGGAGGTTGCCGGCGGGCGAAGGGGCTGTGCCCCGCGATGAATTTTCCGCAACCGCCTGAGCCGGATGCCCGGCCGCGGCAGGCCGTGACCCGCTTCTGCCGTTTGGTCCAAAAACGCTGGTAGCCCAGCGTCCACGGGGGCATGACAGCTGGCGCAAACCGCACATTCCCCTCTGAACCTCCTCCATTTTTGAAAGGAGGACTTTTTTATGTCCAAACAAGCCGTTACCAAAGAAATCCGGCCCGCCGCCAAGGGGCGCATGGCCACCCGTGTCGTTGCAACCTGCGCCCTCTTGTGTGCCCTGAGTGTGGTATTTGCCCGGTTTACTACGGTGATGCCCTCGGCCATCAGCCGGTTCTCCATTGAGGCGGTGCCCATTGCTCTGGCGGGATATTTCTTTGGCCCCTTGCCGGTCTCATGGTGGGTGCGGTGAGCGATACGGTGGGCTGCCTGTTCTCTGGCTACGGATGGGATCCGGTGCTGACCGTATCTCCCATGCTGCTGGGTCTCTTTGCGGGCCTTCTGCGGCCGGTGCTCTACCGGATGGAGAAGCCCTGGGGCTTCTGGCGGGTGGCCGTAACCCTGCTGCCGGGGAAGGTGCTGGGCAGCGTCCTGTGGCAGAGCTACTGGCTCATCTTCCTGGGCTATTCCAAGAAGGCCATCGGGCCCCTCATGGCATACCGCTGTGTGGAAGCCGGCCTGGAGCTGGTGCTGGATACCCTGATTATTTTTCTCCTGTTCCGTACCGGGATCTTCCAGCGGATGGGACTTTGGCGGCCCAAAGCATCCAAACAGAATTAAACATCATTCACGGCCCCTGCCCGCAAAGGCGGGGGCCGATTTCATAAAGGAGATCGTGCTATGAACATCACAGAAGCCCTGACTTATATCCATTCCGTCTGCTGGAAGGGGTCCATCCCCGGCCTTTCCCGGACCCAGGAGCTGCTTCACCGGATGGGGAACCCGGAGAAAAGACTGAAGTTTGTCCACATTGCCGGGACCAACGGCAAAGGCTCCACCGCCGCCATGATTGCCTCCATCCTGCGCAAGGCGGGCTACTGTACCGGTTTGTACACATCTCCGTTTCTGTTCCGGTTCAACGAGCGGATGAATGTGAACGGCGTGGACATCGCAGATGAGGAGCTGGCAGAGATTACGGAATTTGTCAAGCCCCATGCGGAGGCCATGGCGGATCACCCTACAGAGTTTGAGCTGGTGACTGCCATTGCCATGGAATACTTTGCCCGGCGGCAGTGTGACATTGTGGTCCTGGAAGTGGGACTGGGGGAGAGCTGGACTCCACCAATGTGATTGATCCGCCGGAGGTGGCGGTGATCTGCAACCTGGGCCTGGACCATACAGAGGTGTTGGGCAATACCTTGGAAGAGATTGCAAAGGCCAAAGCGGGAATCATCAAGCCCGGCTGTACCGCCGTGTTGTACCGGGGGACGCCCTCTGTGGAGGCAGTCTTTGAGGAGACCTGCAACGCCCAGGGCGTGGAGCTCCGCAAGGCAGACTTTGACGCACTCACCGCCCGGTCCCACAGCTTTGCAGGACAGGTGTTTGACTTTGGCCCCCGTTTGTCCTTGCAGATTCCCTCCTCGGAGCGCATCAGCTACGCAACGCCGCCGTGGCGCTGACGGCGGTGGACTGCCTGATCCGGCGGGGCTGGGAGATTTCAGAGGAGCAGATCCGGGACGGACTGCGGGATGTGGTGTGGCCCGGCCGGTTCGAGCTGCTGCGGAAGCACCCCGATGTGATTGTAGATGGTGGGCACAATCCCCAGTGCCTGGAGGCCCTGGCTCAAAATGTCCGGGATTACCTGGATGGACGGGAGATCACCGCCCTCACCGGTGTGATGGCGGATAAGGATTACACCCACATGTATAAAACCATGGCCCCCTGGTGACCCGGTTTGTCACGGTGACCCCGGACAATCCCCGGGCCATGGCGGCAGATGCGCTCAAGGAGATTTTGACCCCCTTCGGCAAACCTGTTACAGCTTGCACCACGGTGCCCCAGGGCGTGGAGGAGGCCCTCCGGCAGGCTGGCCCCCAGGGGCTGGTGTTGGCCTTTGGCAGCCTGTATATGGTGGGAGACGTGCGCAAGACAGTGCTGGGCGTGTAAGCGTTTTGATTGCCCGAAGCGCAATGCTTGCATTTTGCAAAGCCCTGTGCTATGATAAGAAGGATCCATGCAGCAGGTGGACGGTCCAGAACATACCATCCTGCTGCATGACTACGAAATTCACATGGAAGTGCCTTTTTAGCCTCCCGAGGCTGCAAAGGAGAATAGGGAATCAGGTGAAAATCCTGAACGGTACCGCCGCTGTGAGCGCGGAGGCCACACATAAGGCGAAAGCCCGTCATTGGGAAACTGAGAAGGCGATGTGTCGGCCGGTGAGGCGCAAGTCAGAAGACCTGCTTACATGTTATGCTCTGCATGGGCTTCCAGCCCGGCACGGGCGGATTTGTTGCGGAAAAAACGGCCGCGGCAGCATAGGCTGCCGCGGTTTTTTTGTCCCAAATTGGGGGGATTATCATGGCGAGGATCCATTCTCACAATGACCCGGCCATCTTTCTGCCATAGACCGGCTGGCCCATGGGTCCCGTCTGCGGCCTTTGAACTCCATGCTGAAGCTCCTGTTCTCTGTGGCTCTGTTGCTCAGCTGTGTCGCGGCGCGCAGTCCGGCGGTTTCCCTGTTTCTGGTGGTGACACTGGGTGGGGTAATCTGCGGTTTGGGCGGCACACCGGTGCGAACCTACCTGGCACTGCTGCGGATTCCCATGGCATTCATCCTGCTGGGCGCCCTGGCCATTGTGCTGGAGGCATCCTGGGCGCCTGTGGGATCCTGGCAGCTCCGGCTGGGCGGCCTGTATCTGTGCGCCTCCCCCCAGAGCCTCCGGCGGGGCGGAGAAGTGCTGACCACCGCTCTGGGCGCGGTCAGCGCCATGTATCTGCTGGCGCTCACCACGCCCATTCACGAGATCACCTCCACCCTCTCCAGACTTCATGTGCCGGGGATTCTGATTGAGCTGATGTATCTCATCTACCGCTTCATCTTCCTCCTGTCGGAGACCGCACATCAAATGCACATGGCTGCCCAATCCCGACTGGGATACTGGGGCTGGCGGCAGTCGATGCAGACCTTTGGCAAATCCATGGCCAACCTTCTGGTCACCGCCCTCCGGCAGGCAGGCAATACATATGACGCCATGGTGGCCCGGTGTTATGACGGACGTCTGGCATTCTGGACCGAAGCAAAACCGGTCACGCCGGTGCAGGTGGCAGCCGTGGGGGATATCTGGCGTGCTTGGCGGCTGTGTGGCTGCTGGAAAGGAAGTTTTTATGAAACAAGAACCCCTGCTGGAACTGCGCAATCTGCGCTATTCCTACGATGGGAAGGTCCCAACACTGGACATCGCCCATTTCCTCCTCCGCCCCGGGGAGAAGGTGGCGGTACTGGGCGCAAATGGCGCGGGGAAGTCCACCTTCTTTCTCTGCCTCAATGGGGTTCTCCCGGCACAGGGGGGAAATTCTGTACCGAGGTACCGCCATCACCAAGAAGAACCGCAATGCCCTGTGGAAAAACGTGGGGATTGTGTTTCAGGACCCGGATCAGCAGATCATCGCCTCCACCGTAGCTGGCGAGGTCTCCTTCGGCCCCATGAATTTGCGTCTGCCCCTGGCGGAAGTCCGCCGCCGGGTGGAAGCGTCTCTTGCCTATATGAACATCCAGGCATTGCGGGACCGGCCTCCTCATGACCTCAGCGGTGGGGAAAAGAAGCGGGTGAGCATTGCGGACATCATTGCCATGGAGCCGGAAGTCATTGTGTTCGATGAGCCAACCGTCAGTCTGGACCCGGAAAACCTGTCCCGGTTTGAGGATCTTCTGGCTCAATTGAAAGAAGAGGGGCGGACCGTCCTCATTTCCACCCACGATGTGGATTTTGCCTACCGCTGGGCAGACCGGGTTGTCCTGCTCCAAAAGGGCCGGATTGAGGCGGATGGAGAGACCGGCTCTGTCATGGCAAACGAGTCGGTGCTTCGGGCTTGCAGCCTGAGACCTCCCATGCTCATGGAGATTTCCCGTATGCTCATGGCCCGTGGCCTGCTGCCTGCTGCCGGAGAGGCCCCGCGTACGCTGGAAGCAATTCAAAACTTATTACAGGAGGCATTGATATGAACAAAACAAGTCGAACGCTGCGCATTTCGTCTATGGCTGGGGCGGTTGCAGCACTTCTCAGCATGCCAGCCAGCGCCATGCACGTCATGGAGGGTTACCTGCCGGTGGGATCTTGTGTGGCATGGGGCGCCCTGTGTCTACCTTTTTTGGTGATGGGCTTCTTAAAAATGAAAAAACTCTTGGCTGAAAACCGGAAAAACATCGTTCTGCTGGCTGTCTGCGGCGCATTTGTATTTTTGCTGTCGTCCTTGAAAATTCCCTCTGTCACCGGCAGCTGCTCCCACATGACCGGCACGGGACTCAGCGCCATTTTGTTTGGGCCATGCATTTCCAGCATTTTGGGCCTTGTTGTGCTGCTCTACCAGGCCATTTTGTTGGCCCACGGAGGGCTCACCACCCTGGGCGCCAACACGTTTTCCATGAGCATCGCCGGGCCATTGCTGGCCTGGGGAATCTTTGCCCTCCTTCGGAAGATGAAATGGAACCGCAATGTGGGCATCTTCCTGGCAGCCTTCTTGGGCGATATGTGCACCTATTGTGTCACCAGCATCCAGCTGGCCCTGGCCTATCCCGCGCCCCACGGGGGCGTGGCTGCCTCTGCGCTCCAATTTCTGGGGGTGTTTGCCCCCACCCAGCTGCCGCTGGCTGTGCTGGAGGGCATTCTCACCGTGGTTGTGATGTTGGTTTTGCAAAATTACGCCGGCCGGGAGCTCTCGGCTGTGGGCTACAGCATGGAGGGGTAACATGAAAAAGAAAGACAAAATCACAGTAATCGTTCTATTGCTGGCAGCGCTCCTGATCGTGGCGCTCCCTCTGGTCCTCCAGGCAGGCGCTGAATTTGGCGGCTCAGACGATGCCGGCAGTCAGGTGGTGGAGTCGCTTTCCGAACATTACGAGCCCTGGGCCACGCCGCTTCTGGAGGTTTTCCTGGGCGGTGAACTCCCTGGGGAATTGGAAAGCCTCCTCTTCTGCGTTCAAACCGGCATCGGCGTAGGCGTCATTGCCTTCTTCCTTGGCCGCTTTACAGAGCGAAAGAAACAGGAAAAGACAAACCACTCCCAGGAAAACACCGCGAAAGCTTAAGGGGACGTCCCGGTTGCGGTCAAACATGGCCTGGTTCTATACTACCCCGATCAGAGACAGAAAAAGAGGACCTGTCTCTGATCGGGGTTATTTCCATGCCAAGAGAAGAAACGACGCCGGCGGAGAAGCACTGGCGCTACCTTGCTGTACATAAAACCTCAGAAATGGGCCAGGCAGCCTGGGCATAGTCTGAGGTGCTCACAACGCCCCACGTCCGAAAAGTACTTCCGGTAACCCAAACTGGGCTACCGGAAGCAAAAACGTTGTGATTTGATGATCCTCTTGGCGGGGCGCCGTTCGTCCGGGCCAAATTGCCCATCCTGGCGGCAGATCCCCCCATCCTAGAGAAATGAATTAGCCTTGGTAGAAGCCACAGAAGCTGCTGGGTACCACAGCGTCTGCGTCGGTCTGGACCTGAACACCGCCGGTCACCTTGGCCTCGTGAATGGTAGCGATGATGTTCCCAAAGCCTGTGTCACCCAGATCAAAGAGGCGGTCTGGAGTCCGGATGGGTTCCCAAGTCTCCTGATCCATTTCCCCGGTCTCGTGGCCCGGGACATAGAGATACAGCTCGTTGGTGGTGCCATTATTCCAGTAGTCATACAGGGACATGGCAAACATCGGTGTCCCATCCTCCAGCCTCCCTGCAAAGGCAATGTCGGAGAAGTGGTAGGTAATCCGGGGCATGGTGCCATCCAGGTACATATCCAGCAGCGGCGTCTTCTGGAGCTGACGGATGACAAAGACGGAATAGCTGTCATCCGTGCCATCGCCATCGGTGTCGTAGCCAAGAGAGAGCACCCCATGGAAGGAATTCTGGATATACATCGTACCCGCGGCATCGGTGAAGTAGGTGAAACCCTCTTCGTCAGTGACCTTCTGCATGTTCGTCATCTCGTCAATGTACCACAGGCGGCCCACATTGTCCAGCAGAACCATGGTGGTCGTGGGGGTGTAATAGATGGACGAGGCCCATTTGCCCAGGTAATCCTTGTTGAGGTTCTGCTCACCCTCGCCCTCCAGGGTGGTGATGCCGCAGAAAACCACTTCCTGCTTGGAACCATTTCCCGTCTCTCCGGTCTGGAAGTTCTCGTCGGACTCCCTCAGGTAGGAAGACAGGTCGAACCGGTGCCACATAAACATGCGCTCATTCTCGTCGTAAGAGCTTCTGATCTCCTCTTCGGCCTCATGGGTAAAGGGCTGATCCACATAGAGGTAGTAGTTCATAATACCGGTGAAAAGGTCCGTGGTCTCGGAGTAGGTCATGCCAAACAGCATATCGCCGTCAATTGGCTCGAACATATCCTTTACCACACCGGTCTCGGGGTCCACTTCATAGAGCATACCAGCGTTGCCATATTCGTTGACCCAGAGGGAGCCCCGTCCCAATGTAGAGCAGGATAGAGACGTACCGTAGCCCCGGAATTCCTCAGGCCATGTGATTCTCTTCTCTGTGCCAAAGGTAGCCACGCTCTTCACCATGTCATACTGGTAGGTTGCGCCGCCGGTGACGTTGCCGATGCCAGCAGACTGAGCCGAAATAATTCCCTTCAGAGTCAGATCCAGCGCAGACACATGGCTCTCGCAGGTATCCAGCTTGGTGGGATCGTCCTTGGCCGCCACGGTGATGGTGCAGCTGCCCTCGCTCACTGCCGTCACAGCGCCGGATGGATCCACCGTGGCGATCTCCTCATGGTCAGAGGACCAGACCACATCTTTGTGCGTTGTAAACCAGGGATCCAGATCATACAGAAGTTTCCGGGTACTACCCACGCTCATCACGACGGTGTCATCCCGCAGCAGGGGGGTACCTACCACATTCCGGTCGATTTCCGGCACATTGGCATGAGCCTCCTTGGCAGCGGATTCCGCTGTCAGAGGCGCAAACATGGCGTAGGTCTCACTGGAAAGGGTTCCCACCTGGGTGCAAGCGCCAGTGGCAGGATCCACCTTCTGCAAAGTGATTTCCAGGTTGGTCATGCCCTTGGGATAGAATTGCGCCCAATACAAAGACTCTGTATTGTGATCCCAAGTCATACTCTGGAGGTAATTCATCTGGCGGTCTGTCTCTCCAACCATCTTAAAGAGTCCCAATCTGGTACCGCTCCAATCGGTGACCATCTCGGCCTTCCACAGCTGGGCCTTGGATTCTACGCCGGTCTCCTCATCCACGCTGGTACCCATTACATACAAGGAACCTGCGTCATCACATGCCAGGGTCAGTCCAAAGACGCCAAACCGTCCGGCCGCCCAATCTTCCTGGTATGCATTCACCTGCTCCCAGAGATCCTCGTCAAAGTAGGAGCCCTTCAAGTTGATGGAGTAAATCTCAAACTCACTGTCCGCTCCATTGCCACGCGTCGTCAAGGCAAAGAGCTTTCCTTCGGCATAGCTATAGGCCATGTCCTGATATACCTGCCCCAGGTGGGCAATGTAGGTGGACTCCAGATCGACGGATTCCGCCAGGAAGTCCTCGTAGGGAATGCCATAAAGATTGCCGTTGTCTGTCTGAGCAAAGACCACACCGTTCACATACTCTGCGCAGACAACATTCTGCAAGCTACCGAACAAGGCCGTCTCATTCTTTGCAACGCCTTCATCAAAGGAAACCCAAGCGCCGCCTTCTCCATCGGAGTGATTCTGGAATGCCACCAAGCTGCCATAGCTGCTGCCGGCGCCGTTCAGATTCACCGCATAGTATGTCTCGTTTCCGGCGTAGTCACAGACTGCCACAACCGCCTTGCTGCCGTTGGCCTCTGTGTAACCGGTGAGATCCAGAGATCCGGAGACTGCCTTGCCCTTTTGGGACAGGGGCATATCCGGGTAGCTGTAGCTCACAGCCTCGCTGGCAGATCCATTCAGCAGGACCACAGCGGCGATGTAGTTTTCATCCTGTGCTGTCCAGTACAAGGTCTTGCCATCGGCGCTGAGGGTGAGGGGCGGCTGCCCACCAGCTGGGGCGCCGTATTGTCCACGGTGAACTCATAGGAGAGGCTTGCGCCCTTGCCCAGATCATCCCAGCGGACAGAGCCATCGTCGTTGATGTAGTAGTCCGGCGCGCACAGGAGGCTGAAGCGGATCCGGGTGCCCTCGGGGATGGTCTTCCCGGTTTCCGGGTCCACATAATCCCAGTCAAAGCCCACACCGTAGTCTCCGGTGGTGTCATACCACTGGCCGGCGTTCGTATAGTAGAAGCTGGCCATCATGTAGTCGTCAAAGGTCTCGTAGTCGTTGACGTAGTAGAGCTTGCCCGTATCCGCGTCGGTGATCCGGACCTCCACATCGCTGGCGTTGCGGATCAGGGTGGGGAACAGGGCGTAGAACTGCCACTGGCTCTCCGGCAGGGTGCTGAAGGCGTTGCGCTCGGGGTAGTAATGCCGGTCGCCTTCCAGGCCAGCGGAAGCGCTGTAGGAGCCATAGATGTTGCCGGTGTAGTACAGACCTGCGCCGTAGCCCTTGGGGCACCAGGTCATCACGTTTTTCACAGAAGCGTCAATATGACTGGGCCGCTGGAGGGTCCCGTAGGCATAGTCTAGGTAAGAACCTGTATCGAAGGAGGAGGGGTCCGTCCAGTTGCCGTACCAGCCCAGCAGCGGAATGGAGTGGGTCACATCCAGAGCGCCCTCTGCATCTGCCACAGGCCGGACGTAAACATAGCCCTCTACATAGAAGCCATTGGTGTAACCCAGCGCCTTCATATGCTCCACGGTCTTTGCCGGGATCCGGAGTTCCACGGTGACCTGGGCGCTGCCCCCGGCGGGGACGGTCACCTGGCCATCCTTCACAGCCTCGCCAGAGTATGTAAGCTCCGCACCCAGGGCGGTCATCTGATCCGCGCTCAGGTTGTAGGTCTTGCCGTCAGCCTCCGCCGTCACCGTGTCAGTGGTGAGTACAGAGGTGTCCAGGGTGTAAGCTCTGTCCTGCTCACTCAAGTTGTACAGGCGGAAGGAGAAGCTCCAGCCTTTCTCGCCGTCCCCAGCTCCGCCTTCACCTTGCCGTCGGATTGACCGTCCACCAGGATCATGGACTGGGCATTCACCAGATTCTGCACATTGGCCAAGCCAGCGCCCTGATTCCGGACGGAGTACGCAACACCCGTGCTCTCCTCAATCAGCGGTGTCGCTGTGGACATCAGCAGAGATTGGATGAGATCCCGCGCCGACAGATCCTTGTTGCCGGTGACCTCCTGCGCCTTGGGTAAGAGGCCGGACTCCCGGACATACTGCCCAGCCAGGGCCACCAGGCCCGCCCATGGGGGTTGCCATGGAGGTACCGGACATCACCTCATAGCCGTCGGTCTCCTTCAAAGCGCCGTTGACAGAGTAGATGTTCCCGCCAGGAGCCGTGATCTCCGGCTTGATGGTGAGCGCATCTGTGGTGCCCCAGGAGGAGAAGTCGCTCATGGTGGGGTACTGGACATTCTCACCGTTGTTCACATGCAGGCCCTTCGTAACCTTCAGGGTACAGGCGTACAGGCCCGCCTCATTCTTCTGGCACATGGCGAAGATGGCCTGTGCATCCTCCAGGGACAAGCTGCCACAGGGAATGGTTGCGGTGGATCCCTCCAGCGAGGCGTTGAGCGCGCCGCTGACGTTGTTGTAAACGAGGGTAGCTGCCGCGCCGGCAGCCTCTGCATTCTGGTGCTTGGCGGTGAAGTAAACCCCGTTGCCCCGGGCAGTCAGGACCACCTTGCCAGTGAAATCAAACCCATCAAAATCTTCCGCCGTAGCGGCGTAGATCCGCTCATCGGTCTGGGGCTGGCCCGCAAACAGATTGGAAGGGTCCCCAGGAAGACCACTTCATAGGTGGTGCCTTCCCCCTGTTCGTCCAGGCTCTTCCACGCCCGCTGCATCCCGTTGGGCATCAGCCCAATGGCAGGCTCGAACGTATCTCCAGCGGCGGAGGTGAAGAGGCTTTCATATTCTGACACAAAGCCCACGTTGTCCACACTGGCCACAGACAGGGCATTCTCATAGGTAGAGGGGCTGGAAACTCTGTGGGTACCCGCCTCATCGGTGTACATCAGCCCGAACGCCTGGTCCTGGTCCGCCCAGTTGCCGTCGTTGCCGGCAGCGGCGCACATGATGATGCCGCTCTCAGAGAGCTGATTCATAATCCGGTTCACAAAGGCAGAGCCTTCCACCGTGTCCTCGTGGGCCGTGACAAAGCCGGGATAAGGCGCGCCCAGAGACAGGTTCACCGAGTCGCAGCCCAAAACCACAGCATCCTCCACAGCGGCCATGTAGTCGCTGGAGTAGGCGCCGCCTTTCTTGCCGAAGACCTTCATGGTGATCAGCTGCGCATCGGGGCTACCCCCGTCACACCCACAGCCTGGGCGGCGGAGACGTACAGGGTACCGTCCTTCTCATAGCGCTCCAGCTGCTCCAGCAGCAGGTGGGCGTCATAGGCAGACACACTGCCATTGCCGCTGAGGTCGGCATAATCGGCGCTGTGAATCTCCGTGCCCTTCACCACATGGTCCAGAAGGGCCTGGACGTCGTTCTGATCCAGCTTGCCATCCCCATTAAAATCATAAATGCTGATATCTTTTGTGGGAATATAGTCCCCAGCAGAGGTAATGCCGGCCACATGAGAGCCGTGTTCGCCCTGCCCGTCGTTGTCGTGGGTCACATCCAGATCGCCGTCTATGTAGTTGAAGGCAAAGGGCAGCTTGCCGTTCAGATACAAGTCCTCTGCCGTGAGATTTTCATACCGCTTGGCAGCATGGAGCTGGTTCAGGACACCGGCAATCTCCTGCGTGTCCATCAGGTTCAGAGAAGCCTCGTACTCCTCCATGCTCATGTTTTTCTTCTCAGCCTGGAGCTTCAGCGCGTACTCCCAGGCAGCGCTGGAGAAGGACTGATGGTCCGTATCGGTACCGGTATCCACCACAGCAATCCGGGAGCCAGCGCCGGTGTACCCGGCATCCTGCTGCACGCCGGCAGCGCCAGTCATTTGCTGGGCCACCACGTTGCTGGTATCCGCAGCCGTCATGGGTTCATACCGGGTCTCCAAATACACAGCCTTGACGCCGGGTACCTGGCGGATTTCCTCCAGCTTGCCATAGGCCACGTTGGCAGAAATGGCATTGGCCGCCAACGTCAGGTTCCAGACCACATCCAGGGCTTCCCTGCCAGACACTGGCGGGAAATCCGGCTGGCCATCTGCTCCTGGGCGTTGTCCAGGCTCTGACGATACTGGATGGCAGCCTGGCTGGTGAGGGCCTCCCCAGAGGCCTCCATGGTAGTCAAGGTGGAGTCCTGCTCCAGGACAATCATCACCCGGACCACATCGGTCGCTTCATAGGGCTCCGTTCCGCCCATCTCGGCGGTGTCACCCTGGGTGTTCATCAACTCAGCAGATACCTGGCTGGGGTCCAGCTCCTGGAAGTCCAGAGAGGGGGCGCCAGCGTCCACTGCGTAAGCGCTGCTCAGGCTCATGCCGCAGATCAGGGCGGCCGCCAAAACCAAGGCCAGCAAGCGCTTCAGACGGGAATGCTTCATGATCGTTCTTCCTTTCTGATTCTCAAGTATTGGCAAACCTTTCGTCCACATATTGGTGGAAGTTCAGAATCACCTGGGCGCTTTGCGCGCGGGTGCCGTAAGCCTGCGGCTCCAGGCCAGCGCCAGTGCCAATCAACAGCTTCTGGCTTACCGCCCAGATCATGGCCTCCTTGGCCCATCCGCTGATGCGGTTGCTGTCAGCAAATCCGTCCAGCACACTCTCGCTGCCGCCAGTGACTTCCAGACCCTGGGCCTTGGCGTAGCGATACATCATCGTTGCCATCTGCTCCCGGGTCACCTTTGCGTTGGGGCTGAAGGTGGTTGCGGAAGTGCCGCGAACAATGTCCTGCTCCGCAGCCCAGGCCACATAGCCTGCGTAATAACTGCCGGACTTCACATCTGTAAACTTCGACGTAGCGTCCCGGTCCTCCTCCACCCCGGCCATACGGCCCAGAACGGTGACGAACATGCCCCGGGTCATAGCCAGGTTGGGAGCAAAGGTGGTCTCGGTCATCCCCCCGGAAGAAGCCTTCCTGCCACACATAAGCCACGGCGTTATAATACCAGTCGCCCTGGGCCACATCCGTAAAAGGCAACTTGCCGACCTGCAGACGGGGCAGCTCCAGGTGCACTCCCTCCTGGGCGTTGAAGTCCTCCACCGTCACCGTCAGCCAAGTGGCAGGCACATCGGTTTTTACAGTAAACTCCAAGGTGGCCAACACACTCCCGGCCTTCAGAGCGTTCTGACTGGAGGTGGCATAGGCGAAGGTCACTGCATGCTCCCCAGCGTCCTCACTGGTGACGGTCCCTGCTTCCTTCAGACCGGCATAGGTGAGCAGCGCATTGTCATACTCCACCGTCAGTCTGCCGCTGGTGGTTTCCTCCGCTGCGGTGAGAGTCAGAACCACAGTCCCGTTTTCCAGGACGGCGTCGGCTTCCACCAGTCCGACTTCCTGCGCCGCAAGGGCAGTCACCGGCAGCAGCGCCACCAGCATGACCAGCACGAGAAGTCCGGATAGCAATTTTCTCATTGTGTCTCATCCTTTCCGTAGACCCCGGGGAACTCCGCCGGGGTTCAAAAATATATTGCATCCCAAAGCCCCAGGTTCCGATTCTCTTTTCCCAGGAGCTGCTGTCACTGCATCTCGCTATACGTTCAAGTCGCTCCCTGTGCCTTCCAGATGCTGCCTTAATCATACACCACTGTTTACAGAATTGCAAGTATAATTTCGGCAATTTGCAGAAATGCAACTTAAATATTCACTCCAAAACCGTCTGTCTGCACAAAGCCAGAAAGATCCCTGCCACACTTGCCCCATACATAGCCTCCAGGAGCCACCGCCTCTTGGCGTCAAGCACCACTGAAGCTGACAACATCATCGTCATTTCCCCATAGGTATGGCTGAATCCGCCGAAACAAACCGGGACATTGCGAACCCGTTTCGGCTGGCAGCCCTGTGTCCACGATTTCCGGTCCTGCCAGTCTGGAGCGGCAGTGGGGAAAACCTCCCCGGCCCTCAGTTCCAGGCCACAGAGCCATCCCGAAACGGCCGCTCCACCCTGGCCCGCAGGCGGTCTGCCTCTGGAGTATCCGCATCTCCATACTGATCAATCCACTGAGCTGCCGCAGTCTGGGCCTGCTGCAAGAGGCCCACATCCATGGAAAGGCTGGCAGCCCGGAAGGTGGGCAGCCCGTGCTGCCGGTGTCCAAAGAAATCCCCGGTCCCCGGAGTTGCAGATCCTCCTCTGCAATGCGAAACCCGTCCCCGGTTTTGCACAGGGTTTTCAGCCGGGCCTGGGTATCCGGATTCCGGTTGTTGGACAGGAGAATGCAATAGCTTTTGGCCTGGCCCCGGCCCACCCGGCCCCGGAGCTGATGGAGCTGGCTCAGTCCGAACCGGTCGGCGTTCTCCACCACCATCACCGTGGCGTTGGGCACATCCACGCCCACCTCAATGACCGTAGTCGCCACCAGAATTTGTATCTTTCCCCGGGCAAATTCCCCCATCACCGCCTCTTTCTCCGCCCCCTTCATACGCCCGTGGAGAAGACCCACCTGCAGATCCGGGAACACCCGCTGCTGTAGGGTCTCTGCCCAGGCCTGGGCCGCTTTTTCCGGATTCCGTCTCCCCCTCCTCCACGCTGGGGCAGACCACATAGCATTGGTGGCCCGCCTGAACCTGCTGCCGCAAAAAGCCGTTGAGCCTGCCCCGGTAAGTTTCGTTCACCAGGAAGGTATCCGTCTTCTGCCGTCCCGGCGGCAGCTCATCCAGCACGGAGACGTCCAGATCGCCATATAAAATCAGCGTCAGCGTGCGGGGAATGGGGGTGGCGGACATCACCAGCAGATGCGCCCCCTGCCCCTTTTTTCCGATAGCGCCGCCCGTTGCGCCACGCCAAATCGATGCTGCTCATCGGTAATGACCATGCCCAGGCGGAGAAATTCCGTGGTCTCCGACAGGAGTGCATGGGTCCCAATGGCCAATTCCACCTGTCCCCCGGCCAGAGCCAGCCGCACCCGCCGCTTTTCCCCGGCCGGCAGGCCCCCCGTGAGGAGCGCACACCGGACGCCCAGGGGCTCCAATAGCGTCCGCAATGTGCGGTAGTGCTGCTCCGCCAAAATCTCCGTCGGGGCCATCAGCGCCGTCTGCGCCCCATTCCGGGCCGCCCAGTAGGCGGCAGCCGCCGCCACCACCGTCTTGCCCGAGCCCACGTCTCCCTGGAGCAGCCGGTTCATGGGCACGCCCCGGCGCAGATCCCCGGCAATCTCCTCCATCGCCCGCCGCTGCGCTCCGGTGAGGGCGAACGGCAGGGCCGCGCAAACAGGCTCCAGGTCCAGGTGGTTATACGCCTGCACCTGCTGCACCGTCCGCCTGGCCCGCATGAGGCTGAGGCCGGCGGAAAATACAAAAAACTCCTCAAATACCAGCCGCCGCCGGGCCTCCTCCAGCTCTTTGGCATCCTGAGGCTGGTGAATGGCCCGGTAAGCCGTCTCCGCCGGGAGGATCCCATACTGCGCCCGGACCTCGCCAGGGAGAATTTCCGGCGGCGTTCCACAGCTCTCCAGCGCCTGCAACACCGCCTTCGAGACAGTCTTGTTGGTCAGCCCCGCCGTCAGGGGATAGACCGGCAAAATCCGCCGGGTCACCAAAGGGGCTTCCTCCGGCGCTTCAAAGGCGGGGTTTGTCATATTGTAGCCGATGAAATCCCCGGAAACCGCCCCATAAAAGATATATTCCCGGCCATATTGCAGCCGTTCCGCCACATGCTTCTGGTTAAAAAACGTGAGATTCAGCCGGGCAGAGTGGTCCGCCACCGTCACCTTGGTGATTTCCAGCCCCTTCCGGATGAAACTGGTCCGGGGACTGGTCATGACCATCGCCCGAAAACAGGCCGGCTGGTCCACCTCCAGGCTGGCAATGGGCGCCAGCCTGGTGCGGTCCTCATAGGTCCGGGGATAGTGGTACAGCAAATCCCCAATGGTGTGGATCCCCAGCGCCTCGAACAGCTTGGCCTTTGCCGGTCCGATGCCTTTGAGAAATTGAATGCCGTCTGTAAGCTGTGCCATCTGAATGCCCCCTTTTCTTTTATAATAGCACAAATGATTGAAATCATCAAGGCCCCAGAAGATTCTCCGGCCTCTGATATTTTGGGACCGTTGGGGAAAACTGACTGGGAGGTGATTGGAATTGAAACGATGGAACAAGTGCCTGATCTCCCTGTGTCTGGCGGGGTACCTGCTGGGGATTTCCCGAGGGTATGTGGCCGTGTGGAAAGACGGAGACCCGCAGCCCTGGCTGATTACGGAAATGCCAGTGTCTGTGCTGCCTCCAGCTGACCAGAAGGCTCTGGAGCAGGGCATCTCCCTGCCTGAGGACTACCCCCTGGCCAAAGCCCTGGAAGATTATTGCTCCTAGCACAGATTTCCTCTTGATTTTTCGGGCAAAAGCGGTTACTATTACAGTATCAAAAACACCTGCTTGGCAAACATGCGGAGGATGACACAAGATGGACGATTTCGGTTCTGATTTTATTACCATCACCGACGAAGACGGCGTCGAGTACGAGCTGGAGATTCTCTCCGAGTTGGATTACCAGGGCGCCCACTATCTGGCTGTGGTCCCCGCCACCAGTCCCTGAGGAAGAGGAACCCGAGGAACTGGAAGTGAGCCTCCTCCGGGCCGATGAGGAAGACGGCGAGCCCATTCTCTCCGCCATCACAGACACCGAAGAGCTGGAGGCCGTCTATCAGCTGATCATGGATCAGCTCTACGAAGACGAAGCAGACGAAGACGCCTGACCTATCGCTTGATTATTCTCCCTGCTTGGTGCGTGACGCATCCATTTAAACCCACAGTTTATCTTCGGGATGCAGGACTTCTTCATTGGATTGCAGGCCTCCCGCCGGCGCCGAGACGATCGGTGGACGTTGGAAGCAGTGAACATGTAAGAGCGGCAACCCACCTGCCCTTTTGTGCAGGTTATAAACGGTGTGCACGGCCGAAGTGGGGTATGACAGGGCGCGCAGCTTTGCGCGCCCTGTTTTAAATTGTCAGGGGAAAACCCTCCCTGTGGGCTTTTCCGGCATTTTCATGCCTTCAAATCATTGGCCCTGCTGCCAGACGAACCGGTTCTCACAGTTCCCCTGGCAGCAGGGCCATTCTTTATACTCTCCGGATGATGCCCATGGGGTCTGCTGATCGTCCTGCCCCAGGGGTTGTCCTTCAAAATCCGGGCATAGAGCCCCCTGTCCAGTGCCTTGGAGGAGACGCCCAAAATCTGGCCCTCCAGATCGTTGATGTCCACAATGCAGGTCTCAAAGCCGATCCGGGCCTTGATATCCCGGGCCACCTGATCCGGATTCACCGGGCCCAGGACCACATAGTGGTTGTAAGGCGGGATGGTGTTATGGCAGGGGCCGTCGATGGACCGGGCCTTGTAGCCCGCCACCTTGTAAAACCAGCCCTTCTTCCGGAACAGCTTCTTGCCAATTACAGAGACGAAGGCGGCAAAGAGGATCCGCAGGGTGCCGCACTCCTGAAGGGCCATCTCCATGGTCTCCGGGATGCCCAGGCCAATACCGTGGGGGTCTTGGTGACATGCTTGCTCAGGGTGTAGGCCAGCTTCCGGGGATGAATCTCCTCCATGGGAATGGCCCGCTTCTGGGTGCAAGCCACGCACTTTTCCGAAATGAAAAGCACATCCCCGGGCTGCAGCAGGGGCGCGCCATACTGCTGGGCCACATCGCAAATGTTGTCCTGGTCCGTGATCAGGTGGGTGGGGATGGGCAGGCGGAGGTACTGCACACCATCCACCTCAATGACGCCCTTTTTGCCCTCGTTGGGCTTCAAATCCGTTTCCATATGATATCCTCTCTTTCCCTTACGCCATCTCCAGCGCCAGCGGGCCGCCGCCCAACAGGTGGAAGTGGAGATGGGGCACCGTCTGCCCCGCATGGGGCCCGCAGTTGCTCACCACCCGGAAGCCGCCCTCCAGCTCCTTGCCCAGCTGGGCAATCACTTCCATGCAGTGGGCCACCACCGCGCTGTTTCCGGCGGTGATGCAGGCGGCACTTTCGATGTGCTCCTTGGGAATCACCAAAATGTGAACGGGCGCCTGGGGATGGATATCCCGAAAGGCCAGAACCGTATCATCCTCATAAACCTTCTGCGACGGATTTCCCCAGCCACAATCTTACAAAACAGGCAATCAGCCATGGCAGCAATCCTCCTGCGTAAAAAAATTCAGCCGGTGGGGACCGGCTGCAGCTGTTTTTTGTTATTATAACACAAACGGAACCTTTTGCAAGACTTTTGCCGGTTTGGCTACAAATTCCAGCATTTTTAGGAAGTTGGCCTTCTTTTGTTCAGCCCTCTGTTCAGAATTTGGTAAAATCACCAAAAGGCACGCCGCCGCTTTTTCCCTCAGATTTCCCACCAGCACTCGCCCACGCCCACTGGGACAAATCCCAGCTTCTCATACAGGGCCATGGCCCGCCGGTTGCTCTCTGCCACCTGCAACTCCACCGTCTCCCCTGCATCACCGAAATGAGCGCCGCCGCCACATCCCTTCCAGCGCCCCTGCGGCAGGAGACCAGGGACAGGAGGGTCTCTCCTTCCACCTGCCCAATGCCCAGAAGCTCCCCGTCCCGGTGGACAAAATATCCGCCCCCTTGCGCCACCAGCCGGGGCAGATCAGCTTCCCGCAGAGAAAGTGCCGCCGGAACCTCCGCCATCCTCTCGTTGTAAATGCGCAGAAATTCCCCGCCATGCTCCGGCAGCAGCGGCCAGAGGGCCGCATCCGTGGCCGGGATCCTGGCCCGCTGGCAGGTCATACGCACGAGACGGATCTGAGGCGCCGTCTCAGGCGTCTCCGGCAGGCGGGAGGCCAGGACCCGCCGGGCCCCTGCCATCCGGCAAAACCGGGCGCATTCGGCTAACAGCGCCGGGGTTTGCCCTGGCTGGGCCCATTGCACCACACAGTAAGCCTCCCCTTCCTGGGCACTTCCTGTAAAATCAACGTGGCGCCGCCGAATTCGCTGGTAAAGACGGGAATGTTCTGCATAAAAGTCTCCTTCCCCCGGCATGGGGACCATGGCTCCGGGCATACTACCTCCATAAGAAGGAGGGGATCCCATTGGATTATGAGCTCGTGATCATTGGCGCAGGACCGGCCGGGTGTGGGGCGGCGCTTTACGGCGCGCGGGAGGGTCTCACCACGCTCCTGCTGGAGCCGGCTGCACCCGGCGGGCAAATGTCTGTCACTGCCTGGGTGGAAAACTATCCGGGCGTCCCCGGCACATCCGGCCCCCAGCTGGCAGAAGCCATGCTGGCCGGTGCAAAGCCGCAGGCGCCACCTTTCTCCAGGCCCAGGTCACTGGTCTCAGCCTGTCCGGAACGCCCAAAACCGTAGAAACCACCGCCGGAACCTACACCGCAGGCGCCGTGATCCTGGCCATGGGGGCCGCCCCCCGAAAACTGCCCCTTCCCGAAGCCGAGGGCTTCCTGGGCCGGGGCCTGTCCTACTGCGCCACCTGTGACGGCATGTTCTTCCGGGGGCAAAACCGTGGCCGTATTGGGGGCGGGAACGGAGCCGCAGCCTCCGCCCGAAGCCTGGCCCGGCTGTGCAGCCAGGTCCACGTGATTTTCCGCAAAGACGCCATGGGCGCAGACGCCCGGGAGCAGGAAGCCCCTAGCCGCCTGCTCCAATGTGACCCTCCACCCCGGAACCCTCCTCACCGGCTTGTCCGGCCAGGACCGGCTGGAAGCGCTCACCCTGGAGGACCGCGCCACGGGTAGCCCCAGGGAGCTCCCATGCCAGGGACTCTTTGTCGCCATCGGCCGCATCCCGGAAACGGCCCTTCTGAACCGGCAGGTGACCCTGGATCCCAGCGGTTACGTCCTGGCCGGAGAAACCACCCAGACCTCCCTCCCCGGCGTCTACGCCGCCGGAGACATCCGCACCAAACCCCTCCGCCAAATCGTCACCGCCGCCGCCGACGGCGCCACCGCCGCCCACCAAGCCGCCCAATATCTGGGTAGCTTTGCTTCCCAGGAGACTTAAGGGTACCAGTAAACTACTTCGATGCTGCAGGCTCAGCCACTGCATCTTGTGTTCTATTCCGTTCAAATACATTGTCCTCATAGCAGTATTTGAACTTCAGATAGGAATAATGCCAATATCGGATCAACATCAGAAGCATAGCGCCGTAGATCACACATCGCACAGGAGTTTTGCCATTTGGGTCTGTATGAGAATATTCAGCTCTCCCTCTCCAGCGGACGTATATGCGCCCAAAAAAATGAAAGCCAAGAACAGATTCCGGGCCGATGACCGGAAGCCGTCAAACAAATTCCGCTTTCGCTGGGATTCCTTGTCCTGCTTGGCGTGGGAATAATATTCCGCGTCCCCCTCAAACACCCGCTTCATTGCCTTGATTGTATAGCCTTCATCGCCGGAATCAGTTGGAAAGCGGTCCCGCAGCATATACACATCAGTCACATAGAGCACAACCGCTAAGGCAATTCCCAATATGGCGCCCCATTCCAGTGGCAGCATGTGTGCCGCCACAAGTAGCACAGTGATCACAGCGGCTACTACAAGGGGAGAGAAAACACACATTTTCCACTCTTTCCACACGGATTTCACGCTTTTTCGAAATGTGTGGGAAGATGTTTCGTCCCATTGGATTGTCGGGTCGACTTTCTTTGCCTCTCGCTCCAAGAGCTTCGTCGTACGAGCGGCATAAAGGCGGGGGTTCAGGACAGGAACAAGCCACAGGCACTTTTCCAATCTGTCCCCCAACTCATGCAGCAGCATTCCTATCACATACCCAGCCACTAAAATCACCGCAATTCGCATGGAAAAGCTGAGGTCACAACCAATCGCGTTCGCCAGTACCTGCCAAACGCCGGGATGCTGGATGCTGAGACACAAAGCCACAAAGGCTCCAGGCAATAGCATTCCCAAAAAATCAATGATATTCAGGTCCTTGATAAAGTCTCCCATATGAACGATCCCTCCTTATTCCCCTGGGCGCGCCAGATTCACAGCAGGGAAACACCGCCCGCATGCCCAGGTCTTGCAGGTTCTTCAAGTAGCGCAGAATGTCACAGGTCTGATATCGCTTTTTTCCGTTTGCATCCAGTTGCCCATCCAGAGTCTGAAATAGCAGGGCATATTCAAATTCCAGCGAGGTGTCAAAGATACCCAGATCGTCTGTATTCACACACACTTCCATCTGACGGCACATCTGTCTCTCAGCATCAACCGCCAGGCCATTGTTGTAAAAACGGAAAACAGGGTGCTTTTCATAGGCCCCAAAGGTACCAATCAATACGTTGGAGGTGGGATTGCACTCTACTACCACGCCAAGGCGTTCAATATGCTCCTGCATCACATCCTGAACCTGGCGCATCAGACGGATATACTCTGGCGAAATGGTCACCTCGCATATCTCCTCGCCCCGCTTTTTTACTTTACTGCTATAATGATAATAGTAATACATACCGGCCATGGCCGGGTTTTTACGGTAGGTATTCCACTCCTCCCGGCCAGTTAAATACTGGTCATAGGGCCCGTATCCCAGTCCTGGGCGTGAAAACTGGGCGTCCCGGTACAAAGAGGGATCATCTCCCCGGAGCTGCATACAGCAGTGGTACTCCGTCAGGGTGATCACCCATCGGTTGTTCCGGATCACATCTCCGTAAAGTTCCAGTAGCAGAATTTCTGCTTCCTTCTTCAGCAGTCCATACATGTGAGGGTCAATGTGGGTTCCCAGCTCCCGGCCCCGGTACAGCAGCCAGACCAGGTCATCCAGACGCTGCTGCTTTGGCATAAAAATCCGTCTGCCCTTGTTGGCATAATGCACCTCCGGTGCAATGCCCAATCCCAGGGCGTGACCCAGCCGGTCGCCACGACGGTAATTCAAAAATTCTATGGTCTCATCTATGGCCCGCAACGCACTGGCAATGTCCAGAAAGTCCTCCCCACATGGTAGGTAGCAGACAGTCTGGGGAGACCGGTGGGAGAAACATGCTCTCCTTAGCAAACTCCTGGCTCTTGAAATTCCGTAAAAACCGGAAGGCGGGGGCAAACACCTCTGGCGGGCAGTGGACCTCGTTGTTTGCCGCATCCACACCTCGAATTCGGCTACGCAAATATGCGGAAGTACTCAAAGCCCGGGCCAACGCCAAAGCCTGGCGCCGGACATCCCTCCGCAGGCCCTCGTGGCGGCAACGCAACACAAGGGGCAGATCTTTGGGATCAATATCGGGGCGCTTGATAAAGTGCAGAACATAAAAATACGGTCTTTCTTGCAAGGGAGGCTCTATCCCAGGGCTGCCAAACTCCTGCCGGATTTTGCTCCGGGAGCGGGCGTTCCCCTGGTCAGCAAATTCCTTGTACCAATCCTGCTCCTGCACCTTTCCCTGGAGCTCCCGGGGCGTGGCCTTTGGACCCATCCGAGCCTCCAGGGAGGTCACGGAGCCCATGGACAGTGGGCCATTCAGTCCCATCCGGATAGCCTCCACCCAATAGCAGTTACGGCCCAGCAGCTCACCCTTGCGGACTTCATAGTCCGCAAAATTTGCGAAGCCCACCTGACCGTTCACCTGTATCATTTCGCTTCGGAACTGAAGCTTCAGCTGCAGATAGAGGAAGAACACCAGCCTGTCCTTCTGGGTGAATTGGCCTTCTAAAAAGGTCCGAAAGCAGCAATACAGAAGGCGCCGCTCCCCGGCCAGACTGCGGTAGGGTGCATTGGGCGCGGCGTGGAAGGTGCTGTGGTCCAGGGCATAGTCCAAGCACGCAGTCCCACCTTCCGGCTGGGGCACCTGGGCGCCGTAGGTCGCCCGTAAAATGGCAATGTCCTTATAAGCCCGCAACTCCGGCGCCAGACCAGAGAAATTGGCCCACTGGTCCCTCTTCACGTCATCTCGGCTGCGGTCTTGCTTTGTGCCATCTTGCTCGCACAAATCCTTTCGTCTCCCATTCCGAATGCAGAACCGCCGGAAAAGGTAGCTGCGGCAAAAGGCTGCATAGCGAACCCGATCTTGCATGGTCAGGAGGCTGTCCTCCGGTCCCCGGACCATGGCTGGGCGGAGGAAGTGGGGAAAGGCCTTCACCAGCCCCCGCAGTGCCTGCGGATCATTCATCAGGCTGCACCAGGACAGGGCAAAGGTCTGGGTGGAACCAAAGAGGTGGCAGTGGTTTTCTGCTATCCCCTGTTGAAGCTGCAAATTCAGAGCCGCATAATTGGTCCGGATCACGGCACGCCAGGTGAAATCCCTCCGCGTCACCCGATGCTTCAGGTCCTCAGAAGCCAAATAGGCACACACAAATACATCTTGGCCCAGGGTGTGGAACGCTTTTCGCCACTCCAGCACCCGCTCCACCTTACACTGAGGCTCCTCCCCGGCCTGAGTCAGGAGCCGGTTGGCTGCACTCAGCAGCAAGCCAATGGTCATGGTGGGCAGATCCAGGTCCTTCCGCTCCGCCCCACCACCGGTCAATCCTGCCGCCTCCTCCTTGAGGCGGCTGAAAATCAATCTGTGTTCATCCTGGGAGTACTCCGGCAGATTCCCAACAGCAAATTGGAGAAAAGCCTCTTCCCCTCCGACTGGACAGCTGGATTCCAAGCGCCTGAACGAATCCATCGCAACACACGCTCGAGGGAATCCGGCGAAGGAGTATTTCCAGGGCTTTGGTGTCAATGTCTGTCATGTACATCCCCCTGAAACTTATTTGCGTTTGCGCTTGCCAGAGGAACGTGTCGGTCCCCTACTTTTGAGGTTCGCAGCGGCCTCTTTCGCTTGAGCGTCCGGGTCTGACACCCCGGTTTCTTCTTGCTTCCCTGGTTCCTTCACGCTCTTCTGTTTTGGGTTCATCCGCGTGTTCTTTGTATTCAGGAGAAGTATCTTCAGCATACATTGAGCAATATCAACATCCCCTATCATTGCATTTGTCCAGCTGGCATATTGGAATGACGGTCCAACTCCGTTAAATCTAATTTTATTCAGATGTCTCTCTTCAGATGAATTTATCTCTCTTATTATCATATCAGAATTAATTTTTATTAATATATTATCTATTACTTTGTATGCATCCTTCAGGACCTTATCCCAAGAGATATCATCATTTTGAGCATCATTTGGCAAACTTTCACTGATCCCATCTCCCATGAACTTGAAGATGTGGTCCTGCACATCCCAGTTTGCTGCAATACGCAGCGCATTTTCCTGCATTTCATAGATTCGGTATTGTTGCGTGTATCCATATCCTATTTTGTCTGCCCCTCAGGGATCTCTGTTCCCACCGCCTTCTTCACTTCCGATAGCCGCAGTAAAACAGAAATAAAATTCATAAAATTAAACCTTATGATCTTTTTATCCCGCCAGGAAGGTCGCAACATGCAGCTCACTAAAAATTCTTCTAACTTGGATCTCTCTTTCTCCTCGGCAGATGCAGCCCCTTTCCCACATGTTTGTTTAGTATTATTTTTACCGCCTTTATTTATGTCAAATATAAAGTACTCTAGTCCTAAGTCCATCTGAATTGATTGAATCACCTCTGGAACCCGATATGTATCCGGCAGGTAAGTACACTCTGGCGCATAGTCAAATACCAGCAATTCATCGGGCGTCGCCTCATTTTTCCGAATTGCTTTCTCCCTTTCCTGAACAGCTCTCCTCTTTTGCTGCCAAATGGCGCGGTGGTTCCCCAGGGTAAACACCGTATGAATGGCGAAGGAGAGGCTGAAGTCCTCCTGGGTGCGGTGCTTCAGATGGAGGGCCGCCATGAATTCCTCCAGCAGGATTTGGCTGTTTTTGTCCAACTTAGCCATACTTTTAGCGTCAAAATTTTCCGGCAGCGCCCCTTATACCGCTTCAGCAGGTAGTCTATCGTCAGCTGCACCTGCACGGACCGGGCGGAACTACCGAGATGGCGCAAAAGGCCAAATCATCCAGCCTGGTCACCTTGGCATTGAGCCAATCCTCCCGGAAATACCTGCTAAACCGGGAGAGGTTCTCCTCCGCAATGGGAAGCTGCCGCTCCACCAGCTTTTTCAAGCCCTCTGGCGTAAGCTTCCCATCTCTGGCGTGGCTGGGAATATTCTCCATGGTAGACAGAAGGTACAGCAGGTGCATGGTCCCCGCATGGTAGTGGGGATAATGTTGTTCGCGTAAGCCGTATGGGTGACAAAGATGATGCCGGTCTTCTGATAAATGGCCGTCAAGAGGAAATCCTGAAGGCCCAGTCCGGCATTTTGAGACCAGGGAAACACATACTCGGTCTCTGTGGATTTGTCTTTCCCCACTGGTTTTGACTTCAGATAACGCAGCTCCAGGTTGTCCCCCTGCTGCACCACCAGCTGATCCAGCAGAGGCAGAGTCACCAGTTGAATGGAGGGAATCAGCTTATCCAAGTATTTGCTTCCCATGCGCCGGAGATCCGCCCAAAGAGGCTGACGCTCTTCCTCCTTACTTCCGAGAGCCGGAAACTCCTCCGCATACTTTTCCAGGACCAGCTGCCGGAAGATGCTCACATCCGCAGACATCAGGATGACCATCTTAGGAACGACCAAGTACTTGCGCACATCCTCCAGCACTTGATAGGAGTGGTCAATCTGGGAGTCCGCATCGTCTAGCTGCAAAACCAAATAGGCCCCCTTGTCTTCCGTGTTCCGGTAGCAAGTCTCCCGATCTACCTGGCTCCAGTACAGCTCCCGTTCCCTTTGCCCCCGATGAGTTGCCAACTGCAGCAAATCCTCCACCAGGTCGGAGAAATACTGCCGCAGACGCGCCCCATCGTTGATGTCTTGCAGGTCACGCAGGTCCTGGGGTGCTGCGTCCCTTTGGTATTTGACGCCCCGGATGCCAGACAGGCAATTCTGAAAGTCCCGCGTCAAGTTACGCTGCACACATTCCAGCCATTCCTCGTCACCGCCTCTCTGGTTCGCCTCTTGCATGAGCCGCTCCCCATATGCATACAGGCGAGAGAGCACCCAGAGAGGATGCTCTGCTGTCCCTCCAGGACAGAGGGTTCCAGGGGCGACAGCACGATGAACGAAACGTTTTGGAGCTCCTTCCATGCGCTCTGGAGTTCCTGGTCATAGTCCCACTTCCTCTCCTCTCCGATCCGTTGCATAATCTTGGAAAGGGATAACATGGTGCTGGTTTTGCCGCCACCTCGCTGACCAGAAAAGGCAATGATGTTGCTGCTATACCGAAACAGCCTCTCCTGCTTACAGAAGTCTCCGTCCCGTTGACCATACATATCAAACTCCCGAAACTCCCGGGCCTGCCGGACAATGCCAGCCAGGGCTTGCAATGCCTGCTTGAACACTGGAAACATCATATTGTTTGGATCTTCCAGGCTTTCAGAGATATAAACGTTCAACTCTTGGCCTTTGATGACATCAATATACATAATCGTATTCCCCCTCTCTTTCAAAAAATCTCCCAAAACGCCGCTTTGCATCCTCCAGGACTTCAGGGTTTGAGATGCTATGGGAAAGCTTCCTTCCAGAATCTAAAACACCAAAAGAACCCACGGGGGAAATCCAAAACTACCGCCTTGGGAGACCATTTACAGATTATATCAAACGATTCTTATGACAGGAACAGGAATTCCTTTGCTCGGTTCAGCATCGTTGCCCGAATTCCTTCCTCCTGTACCTCTTGCTCACGCCGTTGCTCCAAATTGTCAAAATCCCAACCTCGATAGCTCTGCCCGGCATGGTATAGCTTCTCCGTCCACTCTAAGAGACATCTCTGCACACCTGCCACTTCAAACTCCCTCAAATGCTTTGGGAGTGTATCTCCTGGCTCAAAGGCCTGCTCTTTTTAAAAATCGGAGAACTGCTTCCTTCTGCTCCATGTTCTGTCTCCAGCAAGAGCGCTCCACCAAGGCCAAAGCGGGGACATACACAGAGAATTGCATCGGCCAGTAAAAGGTTGCCAGTTCTCCCACTTTGAGCACTGTCTGCAGGGCCTTGGTTTCCGAATCCTGCTGGAGCCGTAAGCTTACAACGCCATCGTCCAGCAGCTTCAGAATCGTTGTTGCCCCCTCCGCTACGGATGGGGAATCTCCTAGCCGCGCCTTTACTGACATTGCCATCTTCTCAAAAAAACTAGAAAAAGGAATGATCCCACCGTTGTGGCGTTCGGGTTTAAAGCTATAGGGCCGCTCTTCCAGCGCATAGGCATTTACCTCCTGTCTCATTCCCTCGTCAGAGGCAACTTGACTGGCGGCTGCATCAATGATGTGTTTTGATCCATCTAATATGTGTCCAACGGGCCGCAGCATCAAGGGCGTCATTTCCACGTTTAAAATGCCTTGCACAGCCCGCTGCAGCGCTCGGTCGCAGCAGAAGCAGTACAACTCCTCATCGGTACGCTGGTCATTCCTTCCGCGCTTCTCAATTCCCCGGAAGTTGGCAGAAATCTTCTTCCAATTGCTCCCATCAACCAATGCCCTTTGGGCCGCCTCATCCTGAATTGGCTGTCCCTCATAAGCCTCATAAAAGTCAAAAAAATCGGCGACAGAAGCGAAAAAGCTCACCAACTGCCACCGGACTTCCTGCAACTGCGGAGTTTTTTCTTCTCTTAAAATACTTCGGAGCTTCTGATATTGCTTTCCTCTGGTCTCTTCTTCCAGACGCAAATCAATCTGTTGGCAAACGCTCTGCAATTTCTCCAAAGAACAGTCTTCAAAAATAGGCACACTGGTAATCCATTGATTTTTCTCTTCACCCGGGTAATAACGTATAGTTGAAATCCAGCTTTGTGGCATGCCTTCGCAAGGCGTCCGAATATAGGAAATCATCTTCCGGTTCGGCGCGCTCTCATTTTCGTTGGCACACCCATACAGATTCCGTTCATTTCTCTTCCAATTTCCCACATCGGCCTCAACCTGCCTGGTTAGCACGGACTTGGGAAAAGAAATCACAAAACTGGTGCTGGTTGCCCCAGAACGATTTAAGAAATCTGTAATCTGCAGGGAAATATCACGAATTTCCACATCTGAGCAAGCATGATCATATTGCATTTTTTGAATATATCCATACTCCAGCAAAAGTGGATGCTTGCTCTGACATACGCACATATGTCAACCGCATCAATTAATCTCCGGTGCAGCCCCTGTCTTTGCTCAAAGGTGAACGTAAACCCTTCCGCTTCCAGGATTCCCACTACTTCTTCTTCCAGTGTATAGAAAAACGCGCAAGATTTCGCCCGTGAATCACAATGTCATCACAGACTAAAATGCGCGGAAAGTCATAGTTTTCCTCGTAATACCTGGCAATTTCCTTGCCCATACAGAGCAGTCCATTGGATGTTACAACCCGATCTAGCAGCTCCGGCGAAAAACGTGCTACAAGATTAAAGTAGCGGCGTTCCATCACACAGACATACTGATAGCTACCATCCCCCTGCACAGCTTCCCGAATACGGAGCAAATAATCCGCAAGATGGTCCAGAATTGTATAATTGTGGATAGATATCGCCACTACTAACCCGCTCCTTACATCTGGTACTTGGTTAGCGAAATAAACACAAACTCGCCAAACCCCAGCTTGAGTATTTTAACACGCAGGGATCCATCTGTCAACAACAAGAAGCTACAATACGGCTACATTTCTGTAAAAACAATTTCACCATGGTAACAGTCAAGTGCTAGCGCACATTTTTCCCAAAGCTATTTACACTGGCAACACCTCCCCAATATGCAGAAGCCAATCCCAAATTTATACTGTTCGGCATTCAGGCTTTCGTTAAATTCTCCCCGCAATTGGTATTACCAGCCCTATCTCACAATCTCTTTCCCATTCTCCGTTGCCACATTGCCTCTAACCGGGTCAGCAGAAAATCCGTCAGGAAAAAGTCAGAACGCCCAGCCCAGCCCCCACGGCCAGCATCCAGGGGCCTCCTGGCGGAAGGTTTCGGCTACTTGTTCCAGGGACAGGACGAAGAGGAGCACCGTGTACATGAGGGCGCACGCCACGAGGAACAAAGCCAGCTTGGCGAGGAGGCGGAGCAGCGCTGGGGTGATCCGGTCCAGGGAGCCCTTTACGATGGGGTAGTAGCCCAGGAACAAGAACAGGGCCGCCGCCTCCGGGTCCGGGCACAGCAGGCAGCTCAAAATGGCCACCGCCCCATACCAGGCCCAGGCGATCCGCCTGCCGCAAGTGTCCACCACCGGCACCAGCAGGACGCTGGCCAGGACCGGGCAGCAATAGGAGGCGGCAGGGAACATGCCGCCCAGGACCATCCCCGTGAGGGCCAAGGCAGCCAGAACGCCGCACAGGGCCATTTGCTTGGAAGTTGTCCGTCTCATACTCAACGCTTTTGCCTCAGCATATCATTTTGATATTCCAAAGCTTCCGGGACAGGTCCACATAATACGTGTGGGATTGTCAAACCGCTTCACCTCATCCCAGAGGGTACCCACCTGCTGCTGGCAATAGGTACGGATCTCATCCAATGTGGGCTTCCGGTACACCAACTGTCCCTGCCGGAAGATGGGGACCTGCAGCTCCTTGGCCGTAAAAAGTTATACACCGTCTTGTCTTCATGTGGCCTCAGGGTCGAAAAATTTCAGGCAGGTCTTTGGAGTCATCCACCGTCTCGTCATGGAGACATAGATAGTCTGCAATTGCCTTTCCGGCAGGCCCCTGGGCCTCATCCTGAAGCATCTGTCCAGGGAGTTGGACACGCTGATCTTGCACTCGGTCCAGCCCGCCTGTCAGCATCTGCCGAGTCCAGGTAGGCCAATGCCGAGTCCACGAATGCCGTCTTGGTCATCCCCTGGGCTTGAGCACCTCGTTGAAGGCCCGAATGGCGTCGGGGACGCCGGTTTTCAGGGTGTTGTAGGTGTCCACCAGCAGGACCGGGTTATCTGGATAGATCTCACAGTAGGCGCGGAAGGCGTCATACTGGGTGTCAAAGGTCTGCACCCAGGCGTGGGCCATGGTGCCCTCCGGCGGGCACGCCGTACAGCTGGTCGGAGATGGTGCAGGCGGTTCCGGCACAGCCGCCGATATAGGCCGCCCGCGCGCCGGTGATGGCGGCTCGGAGCCCTGGGCCCGGCGGGAGCCGAACTCCAGCACCGTCCGGTCCTCTGGCGGCCCGGGTGATGCGGTTGGCCTTGGTGGCGATGAGGCTCTGGTGGTTCACGGTCAGCAGCAGATAGGTCTCCAGCAGCTGGCTCTGGATGGCGGGCGCCCGGACGGTCAGAATGGGCTCATTGGGAAAGACGGGGGTTCCCTCCGGCACCGCGAAGATATCCCCGGTAAACTTAAAGTTCGCCAGGTAGTCCAGGAATCCTTCATCAAACATTTTCCGCCTCCGGAGATACTCGATGTCCTCGGCTCAAAGTGCAGGTCCTGGATATAGTCGATGATCTGCTCCAACCCAGCCGCAATGGCATACCCCCCTTTGTCCGGTACACTGCGGAAGAACAGATCAAAATGTGTGATCCGGTCCTTGAAGCCGGCCTTGAAGTATCCGTTGCCCATGGTCAGCTCAAGCCAATTTCATTATTCTGATTATATGCCTTTTTCTCCCAAAGCGCAACCTCTTTTCGTTGACATTTGTCCGGGCAGCCTGTATCATCAAAGAAACGCTGGGCTTTCGCCCTCATTAGAAAGGAAACCACCATTATGGAACTGACAATCGGCATGAAAGGGACCGTCTCCACCCTGGCAGAGCGGCAGGACACCGCCCTGGAAGTGGGCTCTGGGGATCTCTTGGTCTACGCCACCCCCTGCATGGCGGCCCTCATGGAGGGGGCAGCCTGTGAAGCCATTGCCCCGGCCCTTTCCGAGGGGCAGACCTCTGTGGGCATCGCTCTGGACCTGGCTCACACCTCCGCCACCCCCGTTGGCATGGAGGTCCGCGCAGAGGCGGAGGTCACGGATATCTCCGGAAAAATCATCACATTCCAAATCACCGCCTTCGACGAAGCCGGAGAAATCGGCCGCTGCACCCACCAGCGGGCCCTGGTCAACGCCCAGCGGTTTCTGGAAAAGGCTTACGACAAGCTGTGAGGCAGACCGGCGTGTCTCCCCGCCGTGAAGGCCAGCCTGTCGGAGAAAGGAAATGCCCTCGCTCCGGGCGTCGGTATCCCATCCTTGCAATTTTTCCAAAACGCCAGTATAATAAGCCTAACCAGACAGTTTGCTGAAATTGGAGTGAGAGAAATTGGAACAGCGCAAGAAGCAATGGGGAGACCGGCGGGATGGCTGGTGGCTGCGGGAGCTGCCAGGAATGACCCAGTTTACCCCCATCTGTATCCGAACCGGGCCGATAACGAGGCTTACATCAACGTAGACATCGATCTGCGCCCTCTGGATGCCTATTTGGCCAAGAAAAATGCCGGGCGGGCTGAGGACAAGTATACCTATTTCCACCTGATCAGCGCCGCCATTGGCAAGGCCTTCGTCCTGCGGCCAAAGATGAACCGATTCATCGCCTACAACCGGGTCTACCAGCGGAAGTACATCTCCGTGGCCTTCGTGGTCAAGAAAAAATTCGAGGACAGATCCGAAGAGGGGCTGGCCTTCCAGTATTTTGATCAGGATTCCACCCTGGACGGCTACCATCAGGACCTGATGCAGACCATTCACCAGTGCCGCCGCACCGATGTGAAGGATCCCTCCTCCGGCATGATGGACAAACTGGTGCGGCTCCCCGGCCCATTTTGCAGTTGGTGATGCACACCTTGTTCTTCCTGGACCGGCACGGCAGGGTCCCCCAGGGGATCATCGCCACGGACCCCAACTATTCCTCTATCTTTATCAGCAATTTGGGCTCCATCGGTCTGGAGTGCGGCTATCACCATCTGACCAACTGGGGCACCAACTCTTGCTTTGTGGTCATCGGGAAGAAGCACTGGACCATGACCTATGACGAAACCGGCGCCAAGGATCCCCATCAGGTGATCCCCCTGGGCATCACCCTGGATGAGCGGATTGCCGACGGCTACTACTATTCGGGTACGGTGGCGTTGGTCAAGGAGCTGCTCCAGCATCCGGGCTTTTGGGCTCCCTGCCAGCACTCCGGTGGAATACGCCATCCACCGGTAAGGAGGAGATTCTATGGCAATTCAGCCTGGCGTATACCGCCACTTCAAAGGAAACGAGTACCTGCTTCTGGGAGAGGCCCGGCATTCTGAGACCCTGGAACCTATGGTCGTCTACCGCGCCCTATACGGCGACGGCAGCCTCTGGGTCCGGCCTGCCGCCATGTGGGAGGAGCTTGTGGAGCGGGCAGACTACACCGGTCCCCGGTTCACCTATCTTCGCCCGGAGCCGTAATCGCCGGGCGCCATCCAGATTGCAAAACCCCCGGATCCACTCCCTCTGCCGTCAAGCAGAGGGAGTGGATCCGGGGTCATTTTGATCTTGCCAGGCTCACCTGGCAGCACCTTTTACACGCTTAGAATTTCTGATCCAGCAGCGTCAAAAGTTTGGCCATTTGTACCCGGGTCACCGGCTTTTCCGGTCCCATGTAGCCGTCGCCGTAGCCGACCATCAGTCCGGCAGCATGGGCCCAGGCAAGGGCCTCTTCCGCATACGGGGAGACCTGATCGGCATCCAAGAAAACAGGGAGCGAGGCGCCAAGAACCGGTGTCTTACCCAGATAACCGGTTACATACCGGTAGACAAAGGCGGCTGCCTGCTCCCGGGTCACGGGGCATCCGGGGCGAAGGTATGAGCCGAGACGCCCTTGGCAATGCCGTTGGCTGCAGCCCAGGCCACTGCTTCGGCATAGTACGTATGGTCCGCCACATCCTGGAAGGGAGAATCACCATCCACTTGCGGCTCCCCAGCCAGACGATACAGGGTGGTCACCATCATGGCACGGGTCATGCTTTTTTGTAAGGCCCAAAGGTGGTGGCGTCCATCCCCTTCATGAGCCCGTGGAGATGACATAATCGGTGTAGGCGTGGTACCAGACCGCAGGATTCAGATCCGCAAATGCGCGGCTGGGGCAGTCCTCCTCCCTTTGCAGATCTTCTGGTCCCGCTCGCTGTAGAGCCGCCACAGCTGGGTGCCGTAATAGGGGTTGGCAGTGCCAAGAAACACCCCCTGGTCTGTGGAGCAGATGGTCCGCAGACCGTGGTTGGCGCCATCGCCAAAGCCGTCCCGGGTGATGGCGTCAAAGTTCACGCCATCGTTGGAAACCAGCAGGTCAAAGCCCCGTTCGCACTGCTGGGCATAGTAGTTGACGCCAAAATAGAAGACGAAGTTATGAATGGTGGAATCATAAAACACCTGGTCGCAAGCGTCAAGCAGTTTCTCCAGCTGCTGCCGGAGCATAGCCTTTAGCCGGTCGCCCACCGCGCCCTGGGCCTCTGCACCCTGGGAAACCAGGAGCTCTGCCACGGTGGTTTCATTGGCGGCGGCGTATTGCTCCAGGAAATCGGGCTGTGCCAGTTCCTCTTCCAGCTTGCTGCGGATCCGCGCCTTGAAGGCTTCGTAATCCCCCAGGGTTTCCCGGTAATCCGGCACCGGGTCCCAATCGGTGGACATGTCTGTGGCAAAGCCGGCCAGGTCCCGGAACAGGTCGAAGGTATACTCATTGAACAGCGTAGCCTTCAAAAACAGGGACAGGTAGGGGTTGTTCTCCTGGCCCAGCGCCTGCAGCAGAACATCCTCCAGCAGATCCGCCCGCCCGCTGATATCCTCATAATCCATGTTGGCCACCTGCCCATCGGTGAGCTGGGTGAACATATAAGTGAGGGTGGAGGTGTCAAAGGTACCAATGTACAGCTCGTCATTGTGGACGCCGAAGCGCCAGACATACTGATTGGAGTGGTTGCCCAGACCGGCGCCCAGGTTCCCCCAAGGGGCCCTCCGGGAAATAGGGGTTGTCGTCCTGGCCGCCAATCTGCTCAAAATGCTCCTCCGCATCCATGCGGTAGAGGTAGATGGAGTGATCCAGGTCGTTGTACAGATGCTCAAAGTTGCCGGTAGCAGGCACAGCGGCCAGGTCCAGCATGGGATCGTTGTAGGTTCCCAGGTACAGGTGGCCGTCATAGACCCACAGGTTGCAGGCCATGGAGTAGTTGATGCCCAGGCCAAAGCCGTATTGGCTGTGGTCGCCGATGACCTGTGTCCAGGTGAAGGAACCGTCCGCCAGCTTTTCACCCCGGTACATGGCAAAGCCCTGCTTGTTGGTGACGCCGGTGCTGGGATCGGTCTTGTCTGTGACCACAGTCACGTAGAGGTAGCCGTTGTACGCAATGATATCCCAAACGCCGCCGCCGTTGAGGCCGTCAATCTGCATCACAGCAGGCAGGCCCTCAAAATCATCCTGGTCGGCGATGACCCGCCAGGTATCCAGCGAGGCGCTGGGATCCGAGTTGGCTACAATGATGCCGCCCGGGGTCCCCTTGCCATCGTAGTTGTCTGTAGCCAGGCACATGAGGATTTCTCCATCATAAACCAGCAGCCCATGCACACCGTTGGACACGCCACGGGTTCTGTTGATGTTGTAGTACACAATGTTGGCCTCGTT
>VOFE01000097.1_pt1 | contig 192742 bp, 211 predicted proteins | sample 5384071 | NCBI WGS metagenome assembly VOFE01 (sample SAMN12384724, study PRJNA508395) | human gut metagenome | isolation source: healthy gut D | host: Homo sapiens
GCGGAAAGATGAAAGCCATTCCCAATAAACTCGTGGAAGAAACCGGCAGTTGCGTGTCATGTATTCCAGTTCTTCTTCTGTAAGTCTCAATCGGCTTAGCTTATCAATTTCATTTTTAAGTCTTTCCAGAAATTCTTCAGTATATTCAGTCTCATTTCTATCATGGAAGCTGAATTTCCCCATTGCATAGGGAAATAGTTTGATATAAGCGTACGATGTGGTAAACTTATAGAGATCTGTATCCAGTAGCGTTCTAACAATCATGTCGTCCGTTCTTTATATTAAAAACGTTGTAAAGTTAGTATTTGTTGAACGAAACTATTGTTTGATTGTCGATATTTCTTTCTTTTAATGATATTTGTTATCTGTCTGTTGGTATACATTGTGATGAAGGATAACAGAATAAAGATGAATGTTGGCTTTTTTCATAATGAGTATAATGTAGATTAATATATGCTGTTCGGATACCGTCAAACGCTATGCTTGTGCCACCCCATTGTCACAACAGTGCCAACGTGCTGTCACAACTGTGACATAGGCATGGCACGACTGTGCCAACGGGGTGGTAGAAGTGTGGCACAGAAAGTTTAATTTTGATGATATATGTAATCCTGTTATTGGATATATATCATTATGTTTTTAATGATATGTAGTGCAGTTGTGGGCAAAGAAGTGTCCTCTGTTATATTTCCGTAGCTTCCCTCCGGGCTGCTATATCCGATTGACTTAGCTGCAAATACCTTACCACCGAAAGTTAAAATCATCTCTGCTGCATAGACGGGGCAGGCTGTCCGTTTTGTACTTAACTACTTGAGGCGTGCGATGTACCGTTCGATATTGTTTTATGATAATTCCACGGTTGGATTATGAGTGGTCAGTCCGCCGTCTACGACGATTGTTTGTCCGGTGATATACCGGGCGTCATTCGAGGCGAGAAAGGCAATGGTAGCTGCCACATCTTCCGGTTCACCCAAATAAGGCGTGGCGCATTGTCCCAAAAAGATGTTGCGGACGTCCTCATTCAGATTATCCAGAGCGGCGGGAGTCAGTATCAGTCCGGGTGCTACGGCGTTGCAACGGATATTCTTCTTGCCCAGTTGGGTGGCGATATATTTAGTCAGGTTGATGACACCTGCTTTGCTGGCTCCGTATAAAGTTCCGTTGGCGTCGGCAGTCATTCCGCTGATAGATGCCACGTTTACGATATTTCCGCCGCCGTGCGCCACCATGATAGGAATCACTTGTTGGGAGAGATACATGGTGCAGCAGAGGTTCAGGTGAAATACTTCATCGAAGTAGTTAATATCCAGTTTCTCGATACCCAAGTCACGTTTTGGGTCGGTTCCGCCTACGTTGTTAATCAGTATGTCCACTTGTCCGTACTCTTTCATTGCAAAGTCAATCAGCTCTTTGCAGCTTTGCAGTTCGGTAGCGGAGAAATAAATGGGACGTACGTCAGCCCCCGATTGAGTGAGTTCGGCAGCAAGTTGCTCCGCTTTTTCTTTGGGTGGTCGGCAATGACTACTTTACCGCCTTCAGAAACAATACGGCGTGTGGTTGCTTCGCCAATGCCGCCGGCAGCACCGGTGATGATGACTGCCTTATTTTCGAATCTATTCATATAATGAGAATTTGATGGTTACCTTCTATCCTAAACAAGCGGGTGGAGGATTTGTTACTTACCTTAAACTCTCTTTAATAAGATTCGATAACCAGTTTGAAAACTTTTGCATCTCTCTTAGTTTTTCGTTCCTATATATTTAAGAAAACTGTTAAATGTTAACGTTGTTCTGTTTATATGTTAATCGGATTCCGATTCTATTAAACCATGTTATAAGATATCCCGTTCGGGCTTTAAAATTTGGAGATATGCAGAAAGTCCGTATCTTTGTACTGTGTTTTTCATAGTATTAGATTTAAGGTTAACAAAAGATTGGCTGTCTGGGATAGATAGCCTTTTTTATGCCCTTAAATTTGAGCGAACATTGAAAATAACGAGTGTTGGTTATTCTTCAGGCTTTTCGTTTCCCGGATTGTGAATGAATATGTTAAATGTTAACGTGTAAAGTCTGAAATGTTAATGCGATTCGGCGAGTATTAAACCGTGTTATATTATTGCTTGTTTGGGAGCTGAAATTTGCTATTTATCTGAAATATGGTACCTTTGTACTGTGTTTTTTCATAAGTATTAGATTTAAGGTTAACAAAAGATTGGTTGCTCGTGATGAGTAGCCATTTTTTGTTTTTATACCTTTTTGATTGTTTATTCCTTAATCATTGTCGATAATATCTAGGACTTTCCTGTTCTTTTTTAACTTATCCGATATGCATTGTTTGTCTATAACAAAAAACGATTTTTATTGTTATAGTACGAAAGACTCAATAAACTGAACATTATGAAGAAGAATATCTTATTGTTTGGAGCACTGATAGGTGCTTTCTTATTGGTTTCCTGTTCGGGAGGAAACAAGAAACAGGCTGCGTCCTCGGCTACTCCTGAAGAGTTGGACGACGCCAGTAAAGTGATAAACTATTATCATACATCGCTCATCGTGTTGAGGCATGTAGCTAATGCAAAAGACGTAAATGCGGTCTTGGGATATATGGAACAGACAGGAAAAGTGCCCAGAAGTAGCTCCGATTGCGCCGCCGGAGGTCTCGGTCAGGGATACTGCGGAACTGATGAATCCGGGTGTCTACTTCAACGATGAAGTCCGTCAGAATCTGATACAGAATTACAGGGGATTATTTACTTCGAGAGCACAGTTCTACGCTAACTTTGATAAATTCCTGTCTTACCGGAAGGATAACAAAAAGGCGGAAACCACTAAACTTTTGAAAGAGAACTATCAATTGAGCATAGCGATGTCCGAATACAAACAAGTGATTTTCGATATATTAAGCCCTCTGACTGAACAGGCGGAAAAGGAACTTCTCGCCGACGAGCCGTTGAAAGACCAGATAATGGCTATGCGTAAAATGTCGGGCACCGTACAAAGCATCATGAACCTCTACTCCCGTAAACACGTAATGGACGGTATGCGGATTGACGTGAAAATGGCAGAATTGAAAAAGGAACTGGAAGCCGCAAAGAAACTTCCTGCCGTTACCGGTTATGACGAAGAATTGAAAAACTATCAGAGTTTCCTCTCTTCCGTAGAATCCTTTATGAAGGATATGCAGAAAGCCAGAGATAAAGGCGCTTACTCGGACGCAGATTACAATGCAATGTCCGATGCCTACGAATACGGGCTTTCCGTTATCTAAAGAAAAAGTTTCCTGCTATCCTGCCACCATTGGCACGATAGCGGGGAATTATTGTTAATAATATTTATATCCTATATAAATCAGCTGCAGTCTTGAATTCGTTCAAGACTTTTTTTATTTTCTTTCCCATAACTTTGCTGCCATAAGACTAAACTATTTTATGAAATAGGAAAAGATAACCAAACCCTGTATGTTATGAAGAATCTGCAATTAACTAAACTAGGCTTTTTACTTTTTCTCATCCTGTTGTGTGGATGTAGTGACCACTTTGTTATTGACACTCCTGCCGAGGCGGGTAATTCTTACGAGTCCGATGTCCATGTCCTGAATAAATTCGTAGATATCAGCGAACCGGGTCAGAAGTATTACATTAATCCGAACAAGAAAAGCACCGTTCTGTCTTACATCACGAATTCCGACCTTGAAGAACTGAACGCAGTGAATTCCCTAAGTGCATCGAGGTACGAAAAAAGTCTGTTCCGGCTGAATGAAAAAATTTCGCAAGCTATTTCTTCTCATACGGTGGACTATGTAGTGATGTGTACAAGTAGCCAGATATTCGTAGACCGGATTAATGATGATTCACCTATCGAACTGAAAAGTGCCGGTTTCACAACTCTGTCGGATAATCTGGTCGTTTCTTTACTGGATATTTCATCAGAGGAAATGTCTTCAAGAGAAATTTACTCGGGGAATCTGGTGCAGACGGGACTCGAACTGAATCCGTCTCTGTATGCGAGGGATCACTGGATATTCCGCATACGATGTGAGGTGGGCGAACCGACAGATAGAAAAACGGCCTGGGTGCTTTTCTGCGGAGTTGGTTATTTCAGTGCCGCTTCTTTCAATTGGCTTGCGCTCGATTCTTATGATAACCGGGTTTCTTGGAACTTCACCGGCGAAAGCATGTTGGACGAAACTATGCCTTCAATCGCGCAAATGGTTTCTTTAAATAAAAAGAATGTCCCATTTCTACAATACATTCAAATTATCACTCCTGTTTCCGAGGAGAGGAAGATTATCTGTATGTCGTAATTCTCATTCATCGGGAATGGAATGAGTAGGTTAATGCAGGTGTGCCAAGACGAAACGGCACACCTGCATTTTATTCTTCTTACTTCATTTTATTCCACGGGAATATAAATCTCCGTCAGCAACTCTTCGGGAGCCGTTTTGCACGGGTCGTTCAGATAACGTTCGGCACTGGCTTCATCGCGTAGCGTACATTCCATTTCAGGCAGATATTTTCCGTAAATAGTATCATACACTGCTTGCAGATTGTCATACGACCCTTTATAAAGGAAAATGGCATAACGTCCGGCAGGAAGCGTCTTGAATCCTACGTCGCCTTTAGGCGCTACCTGAACAGGCATTACCATGCATACATCTGTACGCAGTTTCTCGGCAGGTGTCACTTTGGGGTCATCGTGATAGATGCAGAGCGGGCTGAAATCCTCCCATCGGCAGCTTTTGTTCTTTGATGAACTGCCACAGACGTCCCCATGTCCCTCCGTAGTCATTCAGTTTGTAGTCACCGGACAGGCGGATATAAATAACATTGCGTGCAGGTATACTCTTAATTTCACTTTTCAGTTCCAGGTCTGGTCTGATAATGGCTGGTTTCATAATTACAAAATTTTTATTGTTACGATACTCATTTGGTGAAATTCCATAGAACTGCTTGAATACTTTCGACAGTGACGAGGGTGAGGAATAGCCGATGCGATAGGCAATATCAGCAATCGGAATATCCGAGTAGCGGAGTAGGCGTGCGGCAGCTTCTGTCCGCGTCCGGACAATAAACGTACCGATCGGTTCACCGAGAAATGCTTTCATTATCCGGTGAAAGTAAAAAAGGAGAGAAATTAGAAACCTTGGCCAGCGATTTTAAATCAATCTCTTCTCCTAAATGCTGATTGATATATTCCACTACGACATTTACGCACTTTTGATACTCTTCTTTCGTTGTTTTCTTCTGTTGCATAGTTTGATTGTTATTTCACTATGCAAAGGTACTGGTAAAAAGGGAACAGACTTGTCCGATATTGCTTATTTGTAGAATATCTATTTGTCGACGATGCTTTTCTATTTCTTCGTTTGATAATTTATTTTAATATTTCGTGTATTTAAGTATAGTATAAATGTATATAAAATGACCATATTTTTAACCGTTTGCGGTGATATGGATTTTAATGTTTTAAATAATGTCAAAACCTGAAATAAAAAACGCTCTTTTGATTATAATCTATTACTAAAATCGCTATATTGTAACCAAATTATTAAATAAATAATAGCCATGGATAAAAGAATAGTAGGGACGAACGCCGGAAAGGTCTGGTGTGCCCTAAAGGAAATTGGTGAAATTTCAATACCTGAATTGGCGAGAAGATTAAACCTAAGCGTAGAAAGTACAGCATTGGCCGCCGGTTGGTTGGCACGAGAGAACAAAATTTGTATTCAACGAAAAAATGGATTGATTGCTTTATCCGATGAAAGCGCCTTTCCTTTCAGTTTTGGATAGTATGGATTTTGTAAATGAACGTCATTGACGTTTTATTAGCTTGTTGGTAATAAAATGTCAATACGTATGGATAAAAGTGAAAAGAAAAAATGCCGGGGAGTGGATAAATCTGCTCCCCGGTATTTTTTTTCGGGTCAGGCTGCACACTGGTTGCCGAAGAATTGTCTGGACAGTGAGTTGATAAGCTTGTTTTTATCTGTGGTATGTACAGATAGTGTGAAACAATGATCGCTTCCTCCATAAGAAATGAGAGATACGGGGATATCTTTGATAGTGTCCATGATGTGGCTTTCTACCTGGGTGCGTTCCCAATGAAGGGAGCCGATGATGTATTACAGACATATTTTCGTCCATGACCATTTCGGCATACTTATGCAGTTCCCTTTGGACTATTCGCAGGGTGTCCCGGCTGGCTGTCAGCATCATGGAGATAGATACGTTGGATGAGGCCATTGAGATGACGTTTATTTGATATTTGTTGATAACTTCCAATATCTTACCCATAAACAAATATCCGGGCAATACATTCAATGAGGTAAAACGTACAAAGGTAGCCGAATCCTGTGAGAGGATGGCCTTGACACTGTTGCCTGTGTCATGAGAAGATATATAGAGTCGTTCTGTTGACAGATCGTGTGTATCGGTTAGGCGGATAACTATATTGGAGCGTGCCGCAAGGGTGATACAATCTGCGTAGAGCAGGTGTACTCCGCTGTTAATCAGTTGTTCGGCTTCTATGTAAGTTAGTGAATGTTGTTCTCGCAGGCAATTCCGGTTTGCATAGATATGATTGATAGGGGTGGATAAGAGTATTTCGTCCGCTTGAATAAGGTGGCAAGCACTGTTGCATAGTAATCATTGCGTTGTTCGCTCATGAAATCTATTTCACCATACACATTCCTACAATAGAGAGTGGGGCGATAAAAATGTCCACATTCCGGTTCTCGTCAATGTATTGACGGACAGATTCCTGAATATATGGGATATCCGGCTTTCTTTCCAGGTTGATCTGTATAAGTTTGCCGGTATCTAATGTTTGGGCACGAATCCCTGTTGACGTAAGCAATAAGTGAATAAATCGCTGGATAATCCGTATATTTCCGCTTTTATCATTTTATCAATCAGTAAATCAGCTTTGTCCTCTACCAGTGCATGTATCTTCTTTATACACTCCAGAATCCGGTTTTTAATTTCCTGATTTAAGTGCGAATCTGTGATGAGATGATTGGCAGGCTATAGCAATATGCTTCGATAGCATTAACTGTGGTATGAGAAGCTTCGTCTTCTTCGTGAACCAACTGGCGGAGATAGCCTGCATCCATTCTTGCAACTGTGTCAATATAGGAAGTACGGCTACATAAGGGTGTTCCTTCCGGATACAGTTGATTACTTGCTTCATATCATCCTCATCTTTAATTTTTCTCGAATTTGCAAACTTTCATCGTTATCTGGTTATTTATTGGTTACTACTCTTTTCAAAATGATATGCCTTTTTTCAAAAGAGAAAGATTGGATAGAATTATTCCTTAGCTTTAGAATAGGGTATATCTGTATAAATCAATCTATTAATGTTGCAATTAATACCTTTAATACATTTCCTTTACTATAAGTAATCTGCTAATACCATACCACATTGGGATATGAAAGTAAGATTTCTTATCTTTGTTGCGTAATTGTAATTGATTGAGAAACCAGCAATATTCATTCATTTATGAAACTCTGCATCTAGCTACGCTCAACGAATAGCATACATTTCTAACAGGGCTATTCAGCTCTCCGACAGGCAACTTTCCGTCTGCCGTAAAGTTCTTAAATTGGGTTATGCCGTGGGACTTTCATTGATAGTTCTGTTTGCACTTTCAATACTTGATACTTTCTCGAAATGACTGAAGATATAAAGAATAAACTTTTAATGTGTGCAGAGGTGTATCATCGTGCAGACTTTATACAAAGCGATCCGGTGCATTTCCCCATCGTTATACGCTGAAACAGGATATCGAAGTCAGCGGCTTGCTGACGGCGGTTATGAGTTTTGGCAATCGCAAACAGATCTTGAAGAAAGCGGACGAATTGCACGGGCTGATGGGAGATTCGCCTTATCAGTATGTATTGTCCTGCCAGTGGGAGAAGGATTTTCCTTCAGGAGTAACCAATAGCTTTTATCGGATGTTGTCGTATGCTGACTTTTATGGATACTTTCGGCGATTATATATAGCTTATACACAGTTTGAAAGTCTTGGAAGAAACTTTGAATGCGTACTCAGGGATACCAATGGAAAAGTTATGTGCATTTCTTGAAGTTTCTGCCAAAAGTCCTCAAAAGAAACTGAATATGTTTTTGCGTTGGATGATTCGTCGGGATTCGGAGGTCGATTTGGGGATTTGGGAAAGTTTTGATCGCAGAGATTTGATTGTTCCTTTAGATACACATGTATGCCGGGTAGCACATTATTTCAAGTTGACGGATACGGAAACTTTTTCTTTGAAAAATGCCCGTCAGATAACGGCAGCATTGGCTACAGTCTTTCCGGATGATCCTTGTCTGGGCGATTTTGCTCTGTTCGGCTTGGGGGTGAATGGGGAGATTTAATACATGACCTGATCGAAAAAATGAAATTTTCGATTATAACCGGAAAAGTCGATATTAAACCAACTTTATTCGATTATAATCGAAAAACTGGAGAACTGTTAGAACGTTGTTATCTTGTTTGTGAAATCCCTCCAACCATTTGCGTTCTTATATTTTTCCACAGATTCGGCAGGAACACGAATGACGGTAATGTCATCCGGAAATCCGTACCATACCTTTTCAAATACCTGTGGAGGAGTTCCTCCTTCTACTTTGACTTCTTTAATACCTGTATTATTGAAAGCTGAAAAATTAATCTGTGTGACGTTTGCCGGAATGGTTAATTGGGTCACTTTCCTATTACCACCCAGTAATCCTTGTCCCAAAATCCGGATACTTTTAGAAATATCGAAGCGAGTTAATTTCGGACACCCTTCAAGGCAGTAGGGGTGAATCATCGCTTCGGGATTTTCATTGAGAACAGTTCCATAGGTGGTCACTTCCGCCAATTCCGGGCAGTAATAAAAGGCCCTTTGCGCTATGGTTGTAACTCCGTTCGGTAACTTCACGGTTGTAACGCTACTTTCCCGGAATGTTTCCAATCCGATTGTTTTTACATTTTCCGGAATCTCAATCGTTTTCAGTTGAGATGTCTTAAGGAATGCCTGTGCTCCGATTTCTTTTAGTGTCGCAGGCAGCAGCACTTCTTCAACGCCCGCATATACAAAAGTGCTGGCGGGAAGTTTGGTGAGTTTCGTTTGGCTTAAATCTGCTTTTTTCAAATTCCGGCAATAGTAGAAAATGTTTTCCTCAAGTTGTTCCAGAGTCGAGGGAAATATGACTTCTTGAATAGTAGAATTGAAGAAGGCCATATTTCCTATAGATTGCAGCCCTTCGTTGAGCACCACCTTGTTTATTTGACTACCTCTGAAAGCAGCTTTTGGAATAGACTTCACGCTATTGGGAAGCGTGATTTCATCGTGTCCTTTCAATATTTCCGTCAATACTCCGTTTTCTATACGGACAGGAGAAATCTGCACGGAGAAACTTTTCTGTTTACCCTCTATCGTTATGGTTACTTCCTGTTTATCGACAGGGATAGATGAAGAGAAACCACTGATTTGTTCTGGGGCAACACTCACAGGTCGTTGTTTCCCATCATCATACTCGCCTGTCACTTTGAGTCCAGTTAAGTCTATACTCTCTCCTAATGCATAAATTGTTTTTGAGGGTAGCTGTTCTATGAAGAAATCTTCAAGTGAAGCCTCTATGGGTTCAACAGGATTTGCTGCCGAAGGTGAATCTTTCCTGTATTCGTCATTTTCGGTGCTGCAACTTAGTAATATTGTTCCCAAAAACATTTGCAGGCAAAGTGCTGTAATTATATAAAGTCTAGTTTGCTTCATGTGATAAAGGCTTAGTTAGGGAATTGGGTTAAACGTATTTCTACCTTTACGACTTTTCCGGCTTCTACGCTTCTGCCGGAAGACCATATCTGGTAATTATCAGGGCCGCCTCCTTCTTGTACCACGAATGTAAAGAACCGTTGCGACTGCGTTGCAAACCATTCCTCTCGTGGCAGTACAAAGGTGGCCATACCACTTTCATTTGTCTGTATGATTGCAGTTGGCAAAGTTAAATTATCTTTTTCAAAAACCTTATAATCCTTTTCATTATACATTTTTACGGGAACGCCCGTTGCAATTTTTCCATTCTCATCATAAACGGATACCACTACTTTTGCTTCTCTCACTTCTTCGTTTCCTTTTTCGCATGCTACCATGAAAAGCATGGCGCTTAATAGAATAACAATCTTCTTCATAATCTTTTCTTTTTTCTAATTTTTCGAATGCAAAAGTAATAAGATTACATCAAATTCGGGTTGTGATGCAATCTCGCAAATCTAACACTTTGATTTAAAGTATATTGATATTCAATGGATTATGTAAGATGTATCCTAAGATTTCTAACACAGGTCTAACACCTATCCGAAAAGTGATAAAAACAGGTCCTTGTTGGTCGTTTCCGCTGATTTGATACGTGATTTGAGCCGTGACTTGCGGGCATATACATTAGCTACTGTATCTTTCATAAACAGACTAATTACTTGTGGAGAGAAACCTACAAAAAATATAACAAAGCAGTCGTATGTCAGCTTCTTTCATTGACGAAAATTCATTCCGCAACTTCTCCATTGCATTATCATGGCAGGTATTTACGATAAGTTCCAGTTCTTGCAGCATTGCATTGTTCTCTGCAAAATCGGTGATAATCTGTTTCACTTCGTGGAACATGGCTGCTTGTTGCGATGCGGTATTCTTACGTTCATAGTAAGTCTTTCCCAGTTTGTCAATGATGTCGAATCGTGAAGCTATCAAACCTTTTAAATGGCTTTCTGCATTGCGCTGTCCTTCCATATGTTCTGTCAGGGTTTTGTATTGGGCGTTGGCTTCTTCCGCCAATAGCAGGTAGCGGTCGGTACGTTCGCGTTGCAGGCGCAGACGTTGACGGATGATGTAGTATGCTACCCCTATTATTAGAAAAATTACGCTTGCTATGGTAATCTCCCAGGTAGTACGGTTCTTCATCCGGTATTCGGCAAATTTGGAGCGTTCCTTGAAATAGTCACGTTCCACCATACCGGCGGAGAATTGCATATTTGAACGTGTCAGAGAGTCAGTCAGATAGATATAATGGTGTATCTTCTCTGTCGCTTTCTCGAAGTTTCTGGCCTGCGCTTCAATCCGATAAGCGGTGTATTGCAGGTCTGCCATGTCACGTATATCGGTGGAATGTGTTTCTGCAAGTGCCAGATAGTAGCGTGCGCTGTCTATACGGTTTTTTAGTAGATTCACATCTACTAATGTATGGTATCCGTATAACGTATCTTGCCGGGCAGAGAGTTCGATGCGTTGCAGTAGGTCATGAGGAATTTGTTTCTTGCCTGACACTACATAGAGAGAAGCAAGATTGGTGAGACTGGCTTTGGCTAACTTATCGAACTTGTGTTCATCGGCCAAATCGAGTGCGGCAGAATAGAGCCGCATGGCTTTCTCCATATCTTTCGAATTGAAAGTTGCGGCTGCCATATCGAGAGTTGCTTCTGTTTCTTCGCGAGTGTTATCAGACTGCCGGAAGTTATTGCGAGCTTCACGAAAATAATGATAAGCCCGGCTATAGTTCATCTGGTCATAATATACTTCACCGATTTGACCGTATAACAGTCCCGCATAATAAGGCTCATTAGTGTTTTTCAGCTTTTCTTCAATTTTGAGAAAAAGGCGCAATGCTCCCGGTTTGTCTCCTGCGCGCAGTTTAACCCGTCCCCAATAATAGAGGGTTTTGCATTGACGGCGTAAATCTTTGGGATGATGTTTGTAATACTCCCAAGCCCGACGAATCAGCGAATCATTTGTTGCTTTGATATGATTCTTGTCTAAAGCCTCTGAATAAAGCAACGCATACTTGGCCTGTTCAGCCTGGCTACCTTCCGATTTGAGTTGTTGTAATATTGTTAAGGCACTGTCCGGTTTGTTTTGTAACAGAGCTTCCACTTCGTCAAGCCGGGAAATATATTCTCTATTATAACATCCTGTAAAAAAGAGAATTACTAATAGTTCGAGTATAATTCTGCATTTCATGTTGTGAATGTAGTGAAAATATTTCGAGTTTAGTATGGAATCGTCATATCTTTATAATTCTTATGATGTTTAATTTTGTAAAGGTAGGAAAATATGTGAGTTTGGAAGAAGCCTTGAATACATATTCACGGTTACCTATTACGAGCCATGCTTTGCCGTTATGGTCTTGCTTCAAAACTTGATGTCGGCTGGTGACACGTATATATTGTTGTCTGGCATTGAGTATACGGAAACTGTAAATGTTGGAATAGTCGTTCCGCTGTTTGAGGGCAGATTGATCCCGTTTCAACATGGTGTAATCAATGTCAGTAGCAAAAAGGCATTGTTTGGCCCACATTCTTCCCGGGTAATATCGTTTGATTTATTCATGGTGAATGTTTTGAACGTTGATAGTATATTTTGAGAAGATATTTATTTACCAATCAATTTCTTCTATTCCCTTACTACGCAAAAAGCATTGGCTTTGCTGAAGTGTTTGCAACCGAAGAAACCATATTCGGCAGAGCGGGGAGAGGGATGAACAGTGGTTAGTACCAGATGTTTGTTGCTATCTATCAAAGATAATTTCTCTTTCGCATAATTTCCCCAAAGCATAAATATCAGATTCTCCCGTTTTTCACTTAGTTTCCTGATAACTGCGTCTGTGAAGATTTCCCAGCCCATATTTCGGTGAGAACCGGTTTCGTGCGCACGTACAGTAAGAACAGAGTTTAGCGGGAATACACCTTGAGCTACCCAACGATCCAAATTACCGGAAGTTGGAATTGGCTTTCCCAAATCTTGGTGTATTTCTTTGAAGATGTTGCTTAGTGAACCAGGGATAGCTACTCCATCAGGTACAGAAAAACAGACTCCATAGTATTGCCCCGGATTGGGATAAGGGTCTTGTCCAAGTATAACAACCTTCACTTTCTCGAATGGACAGGCATTAAAAATATGGAAGATCTGGTGTCCAAGAGGGAGGACGTGTGCCCGTTTATATTCATCTTTGACGAATGTAACCAACTTTTCGAAGTATGGTTTATCAAATTCTTCTTGTAATTGTTGTTTCCAACTTGGTTCTATTCTGACATCCATAAAGTGGGACTTGATAATTTATGTAATGGCAAAAGTAGATATATTACAAGAGAATATCAAGAATGAGAGGCAAAATTGTGTATCTCGCCGATTTAGGATGAATTGTGTGCTAATAAATGATAATTATCGTCTTTCTTCCGAAAAAGAACGGGTATAAATGTATTATTCTGATTTATTGTGTTACCTTTGTACCAAGAGTTTGAGTTACGAATCATTATCGTATAGTTCTTCTTTATAATATTTTATTAGTAAGCAGTCCTTGTCTTTAATTATCCTCCTCACTCCAATTTAGTATTTATTTTTAATAAAATTTTTAAATGAACATTTACATTTCAGGTTTAAGCTATGGCACTACTGATGCTGACTTAACAAATTTATTTGCAGAATTTGGAGAAGTATCTTCAGCCAAAGTTATTTTTGATAGAGAAACTGGCAGATCCAGAGGATTCGCTTTCGTAGAAATGGCGAATGATGCAGAAGGACAAAAAGCTATTGACGAACTGAACGGAGTTGAATACGACCAGAAGGTTATTTCAGTGAGCGTTGCACGCCCTCGTACTGAAAGACCGTCAAACGGTGGTGGCCGTGGTGGTTATAATAACTCTAGAAGATATTAATATCCGAATAAAAGCAGAAGATATTATCTTCTGCTTTTATTTAATAAGTTATTTTCGTTTCATGATTCAACGGGAAATCCCTGATTTTACAGAGAGTTCGAAAAATCATATTACATTTAAGTTCTGCTAATTCTGGCTCTTTTCTGTGCAATATCAGGAATATCTACTCCTGCACTTTCCATTCTGACAATAGATTTATTAGACTTTTTTGTAATACAAGCAAGCCTCTGGAAAAAAGAGCAAAGTTTAATAAGTATAATCACAAGTCTATATCAATATTGACTTCGTCGTGAACATTTATATAAGATATGTTTCTGACGGTTTACTTTCAGATATAGCAAAAACAACATTTATGACATTTAAAGAATTAAATATAACCGAGCCTATTTTAAAAGCAGTTGAAGAAAAAGGATATACTGTGCCTACTCCTATCCAAGAAAAAGCGATTCCTGTAGCATTGGTAAAAAGAGATATATTAGGTTGTGCGCAGACTGGTACCGGAAAGACCGCTTCTTTTGCAATACCTATAATACAACATTTGCATCTCAATAAAGCAAGAATCTGTCAAGCGTCAGGGTATCAAAGCTCTGATTTTAACTCCTACGCGAGAACTCGCCTACAAATCAGTGAATGCATTGACGATTATTCAAAATATACACGTGTTCGTCACGGAGTGATCTTCGGAGGTGTAAATCAACGTCCACAAGTGGATATGTTACATAAGGGAATCGATATCCTGGTAGCTACTCCGGGACGCTTACTCGACCTAATGAATCAAGGGCATATACGATTGGACAATATCCAATATTTTGTTTTGGATGAAGCAGACCGTATGCTTGATATGGGCTTTATTCATGATATCAAGCGGATATTACCAAAACTTCCGAAGGAAAAACAGACTTTATTCTTCTCCGCTACGATGCCTGATACAATTATTTCGCTAACGAATTCTTTGTTGAAGAATCCGGTGAAGATTTATGTAACACCGAAATCATCAACTGTAGATTCTATAAATCAGCTGGTTTACTTCGTGGAGAAGAAAGAGAAAAGTCAATTGTTGATTTCAATCTTGCAAAAATCGGAAGATCAATCGGTACTTATATTCTCGCGTACAAAGCATAATGCCGATAAGATCGTTAAAATATTAGGTAAAGCTGGTATCGGTAGTCAGGCTATACACGGAAATAAGAGTCAGGCAGCACGACAGTCCGCGTTGGGTAATTTTAAGTCGGGAAAGACCCGGGTTATGGTTGCTACTGATATCGCTTCTCGAGGAATTGATATAATGAGCTGCCGTATGGTTATTAATTATGATCTCCTGATGTACCCGAGACGTATGTGCATCGTATCGGTCGTACAGGAAGAGCTGGAAATACAGGGACAGCACTGACGTTCTGCTCTCAGGAAGAGCGTAAATTCATTAATGACATTCAGAAGTTGACAGGCAAGAAACTCAATAAGGCTAATTTCACTTTTTGAAATTAGCCTCTTACATTATTCATTAAAAATAAGTATAAATTAAATATGAGTTCTATGGCAAAATCCATTACGGTAGGTAAACGTGAAAATGAAAAAAAGAGACTCGCTAAACGAGAGGAAAAATTAAAGAAGAAAGAAAGCAAAAAATTGTCGGGAAAAGCGAATAGCTTTGAGGATATGATTGCCTATGTTGACGAAAACGGCATGATAACCTCGACTCCTCCGACGGAGGATATAAAAAGGAAGAAATAAATCCGGATGAAATAATTATAGCAACTCCTAAAAAGGAAGAAGAGGAGCCGACGATCTTGAGAGGAAGGGTTGAAGTTTTTTAATGAGGCTAGGGATTTGGCTTTATTAAAGATCTTAACGGTGTTGAAAAGTATTTCTTCCATGTAAATAATGTTGTTGGCAATATTGTAGAAAACAACATTGTGACATTTGATCTTGAGCGTGGTACGAAAGGTATGAATGCAGTTAATATCTGTCTTGAAAAGCAATAATCCGTTATTAAAGTTTTATTTTGTAATTCGTATAAAGCGGACATGAAAATAAGATCTTTGGGCAATACAAGTTTTGATCTGATATTCGAAACATTTAATAGGACTTTTTGCTGCCTATGATACTCGAGAACAGGAACAGTGTGAAAATATCTGATATGCCCAACGAAATTAGATCTGTATCTATCGGAGCATTCGATATGATAGCTGATTTCTGTGATTTAGGGGAATGTTACTGTTGGAAGACGTTTTTCTGACTGATCCCCTTCATCCCACTATTTTGCTATTCTTGGAAAAGAAAAATCCCTGAACTTCTTTGAAATTCAGGGATTTACATCGTTTTGCTTTCTTAAAAAGTGGTGCCACCAGGAATCGAACATTTAAAGTTCTTTGTACTTAAAGTCCTGATAAACAGCACTAAATCTTATATCGTTAAAATCAAAACCATTGAATTAGCCATATTTCTAATTTCAATTATTTCAATCTTTATCGCTGTCATTTTTTGACGCTGCAAAGATAAGCAAAAGGTTCAATTCCTCCAAATAGTATTGGCATAAAATTACAGAAAACTTTATAATGTATTCGTTTATGCTGGAATGAACGGCATATATATGAAGAGAACGTCTTTAGGAAAATTTCCGAAGACGTTCTCTTCTATACTGTTGGCTTTTAAAAAGCTTCCAGCCTGTTTTCATCCAGCAGTTTTATAATATCCTTCTCTTTATAAAGTATCCTGCCTCCCAGCCGGTAATAGGGGATAAGCCCGGTTGTCCTGTGTTCAACCAGTGTCCGGCGTGTTATCTTCAGTAATTCGGACAGTTCAGCTTCGGTGATGTACCTGTCACCGTTCAGGACAGGCCTGTATCTGTCCGGTTCGCTTTTAAGAGTTCGGTGATGTGTCCGATATCCTGGAAGAACTGGGTAATCTCGGACTTTCCCTTGTCAGTAAGTCATGTGCCATATTTCTTTGCTTAATTGTTTCCTTTTGTAACAGTCCTTCCATGTATGTGACGATGTCTTTTTTCCGGTAATAGATTTTCCTGTCTATCCTGCTGTACGGGATTTTTCCCGTGCTGCGTAAAGTAACAACTTTCTTGGAGAGATATCCATCATAATACATGCTTCCTGATTGTCCATCCATTCCGTCAGTCTTTCCTCCTGCCGTATTCCTCTTCCTGTCCGGATATCCCGGATGATTGAGCTTAACGCCTGCTTCATTTCTTCAAATGTTGTGGCTTCGATACTGATCACTTCCATAAGCTTTTGATTTTTTGTCCGATGCAAAGGTATGCTGCCGGTAAGTTTGTCTCAAGTCTCTGACTACAGGTGTCAGCAGATGTCGTCAGATTTCACGGATAGTTGGTCAAATTGTAAATCGTATTTACAATTTGTACCCGAACTTTACAACATCGGGATTACATTTTACAGTGCTTTTTGTAATTTTCTATTTTATATTTCTTTGTGAATTAGAATGTTATGTAAAAAGATGGATTCGTTTTTTTGAATCCGGCATGTAATTTTCATTATAGTGTAATATACTCTTGTAGTGCGCACAGGAAGAGTATTCAGGTAATCACTTTTTTAAAACAATGGAGGATATGCCATGATGTATATAGATAATGAGGTACTTGAGAAAATGATAATGACTATGGTGGAAGGTTTTTAATCGCCTTGAAAGAAACTTGATCGTATGAACCGCCTGAAAGACTGCCTGGACGGCGACACCTTGCTGGATAACTGTGACCTTGCGCAGCTTCTGGGCGTGACGCAACGGACCATCGCCCGTTATCGTGAAAGGGACTCATCCGTTACTATCAGACGGATGAGAATGGAAAAGAACTTTTATCGTAGTTCGGAAATACAGGAATTTCTGCGACAGAGGGAAAGAAAAAATCAGCTCAGTGATCTGTCAGGCAAGGGTCTGTGATATTCTTTGTATCTGAAGGAACTGGTATGAAAAATATCTATTTTTGTAATTATGATTGACATAGAAAATGCTTTTCAAGATGAAATGTAACCTGGTTCGTATCCTGTTATGAGACTACTATTGTGGGAGTATTATAGGCTTATTTTCTGTTGTTACAAATGGAAACTGGTTAAAACAGGGAAGGGGGCCGGATTAATGCGGATTAAATCCTGAATCCGGTTCCGGTTTTATACGGATTGGAAGAAAATTGCAGATGCTTCCCTTGCCGACAGCTGTAGCTTCGGCAAGGAAAACTGTCTGTTTCACATGGTCTATACCGGTATTGGATTAACCCGGAGTTGTCCAGATTGATATATGCTCCCCGGTACAGGGTTCTTCCTTCCTTGAACATCTTCCATAGAATGTCACAGCCGACTTGTGCCAGTATGGAGTTGATGAACAGATCCTGCTTCTCCAATGCCTCCGCCAGTGAGCAGCTCGGTCCGGAGTCCTTCTCTTCTATTGTGGAATAGTTCACCTCCTCGGTGATGACATTCATTCGGGTACCGGCATGAATTCTTTGATGCCGGCTGTCGTATCTTGTTGCGGACAGTGCCTATGAAGACTTGCCCGGTGGTTTGGGCGTTCCCGAAATCCATCCAGTAATAAACCGCCCTTTCATTGTTTACGGAGGCCTCCTGTATTTTTTCAGGAATCTCCACAGTTCCAGTCGTGAGCGGGTATTGTCCGTGCAGGTGATGATGATATTCGCCGGCCTTGTCCTGTCATCCCCGTTTTCCTGTGTTTTCCGTACGGGATAGCGGCAGTTTTCCGCCGTCCATGTTGTTCCGAAAAACGGTTGACGCGTGTGACGGCCGCCGTCGCCTTGTTCATTGCCCCAGTTCCGTCTCACTGAAGAGCTGGCGTCCTATATTGGCTTCTGTGATAATGTCGGGATCGAATACGGTGACGTGTAGTCCCGGATGTCCCAGTACCTGCAACGCGACGTTCATGCGTGCCAGGTTGGCTATGACCTGGATCCCGTACCGCCTGCACCCGCAACATGGATGGTGACGGGATGGTAGGGTTTCAGCAGGTAACTGTCCGTGTAATGAATCTTTTTCATGCCAGTATGTCTTTAAGTTTCTTCCCGGATTGTTGTAACTCGCTGTAATCAAACGGATTGTTCCGTGCATGTTCCGTTACTGAAACCAGATTGCTGCGGGTCGGGTTCCTGCCGCCTCCCAAATGTGAGAACTCGCTCATCCAGAAACGCTTTTCCCAGTATTCCTGAAATTCCAGGAAATCCATGTCCTGCGGTTTCTTTAGTGATGAGCTGCCCAGGCAGACGTCCGCTCCGGTAACATTGAAGAACGGTGCCAGATACAGTTCTGTCCGCTCTTCGGGGATTGCTCCCTTGAAGGCGTGTATGTCCATGCATTCCCGTTCCACCACGTAGATGACGCCCGGCACGTTGAATGTCCCGTCTGTAATGTGCAGCCCGTCCTGGAAGTACATTTTTTCTCTTCTGCGGCGGATTGTACCATATGTACCTTTCGCGTCCTTTTCTGGGGTCGCACAGGAGCATGTTTCCGGGGATACGTCCGTGCGGGATTCCGCTCATGCTTTCCGTGTATGATTCCACCAGTGAGTTCATGAACTCATAGGTTACCGGAATGCCGGCCCCCCATCCGTCCTTTCTCATTGACGGGCCTGAGTTCGAGATAACTTCGCGGGGTTGAGTAATCTGTCGTTTCGCATTCATAGGCGACAAGTACCGCTCTGGGATGCATGATTTGCTGCATCTGTTTTGTCAGTTCATTCATTTTCCTGTTTTATTAGAAGTTGTTTGTAATGAGTTTTGTGAAGCGTTCGAGCCAATGGGAGAACCGCTCCGGAAAGTCATCCATGGAGAAAGGCTTTTCCGTGTCCGGCGTCAGGTGGAATGTCGTGACGGGTGTGATCGCGTATGATTCCTGGTAGTCCGAGTTGAAATAGCTTTCCATTTCGTCGTTCATGGCGTCCTTTACCGACCAGGTGACCATGATCTGCGTCTCCAGTCCCACCGGCCTGAAATCAGGTGCCTCCTCGTATGCCCAGTCGTAGGAGTATTGCATGATGCTCGGGCTGCCGTGTGAAATGTGTGCCGTACCTTCCGTGAGCAGTTCCAGCAATGCCCGCTCATAGTTCTTCTTTGTATGGTATTTCCGTATTTCCCCTCCAGGTCCGCAAGAAATCCCTTTGGATTGTCCATTCTCTTCAGTATACGGTGCGCCTTCCCTTTTCATACAGTCTGGCAAGTGCGGCCTTGCGTCTGATCTCTCCTGCCGTCACCTCTTCGTCGTAGAGCCTGTAGTCTTCCAGGTAATCGTGTGCCATTTCGTAGTAGCTGGTATCCGTGCTTTTGGGTATGCCATGGTGTCGGGCGAGCTGTCGGATAAATTCCAGTGCTATCCTTCCGAGTTTTTCCGGCAGTCTCCGTGAATTCCAGCGGTATCCAGAACAGTTTATACTCCGGCCACTCATGGAACCGGTAGAGGCAGAAGTACAGCCTTCCGTTCTCCTCTTCCAGGTTGACATGCTCCGGGAGTATGGTGTCCATTGCCCGGTACAGTTTGATGATGTTCATCCTCGGTGATTTCCTGGTCGGGCGGAAAGGAAGCCTGAGGCCGACAAGCCCGCTGTATCTGAGTGCCGAACGGTACAGGAAATCAAAATTCTCCCTTGTCGTAAGGTTGATTTTTTCTCCCGCGCGGCTCTCCATATAGTAATCGGGGGTAACGGGGAGAATTCTCCCGTTAGAAAATCATTACGGTTCCTGCCGGCGGCAGCAGCCTTTTTTCTTTCTGCTGCCGGTTCCCCGGCTGATGTCTGTGCATCCGGCCTCGCTGATAATAAGTCGTGCCAGGTCTTCCGTTTGTAGTTCCGATAGCTGTCTGCATGCTGTCTCCTCCTTTTTCTTAGGGTTTGTTTTCTTTGCCATGGCTTATCCTTTCGTTCCTATGGTGGTTTTGAACCGGTATACCGCGCGGTCCTCTTCGAGTTCCGGCCCGTGCAGGGTTGCCGTGGTCAGTTCGGATAGTTTATGGAATAGAAGTCCGTCACTTCGGAAAGGGACATTCTGCTGTCCGGGTCTTCCAGTGTCAGGGTGCCATTTCCTTTTTCAGGATGAATACTCTTTTGAGTCCTTTGATTTCAAGTGCCATATTATTTAAAGTTTTAATGGTTTAACAACATATAAGCTCCACCTGTGTCTCGTCCTTCATACGGCATTCCTGCGGGAAGTCTATGTATTCCGCATACGGGTCTTCACGCAACAGTTCCCTGTCATTTTCATCATCCTTGTCAAAAGTGAGCGCTTCTGTGGCCGGTTGTGGCGGTGACTGGTATTCCCTGCCCGTATTTTCCCGGGTTGTCTGTATGACGGTTGCTTGCGGCTGCAGGGGAACGGGTTGCGGTGTTCCCGGATAATATTGTGGTACGGGCTGCGGCTGTACTATCTGCGGCCGGGGCACCGGTTGTTGTACCGTTTGCGGGATTGCCTGCTGTACAGGCTGTTGTGGAGGTTGTGACGTGAACATCCGCATTTGTCCGTCAGGCCGGTTTCCGTTCGCCGTACCGTTTGCGGGCGGCTGTTGTGGGAGCGGCTGTGTATCCGTTTCAGGAAACAGGCAGCCCTGTGACGACTCCTTCTGCACTTCCTGTATCCTTGCCTCTATCTGTTTCTGCCTGTCCGTATCTGCGAGTACCTTGGCCTGCCTGAAGCAGGTTGTCGCTTCCGAGTATTTTCCTGCCGTGAACGCCTCCTCCGCACGTTTGAGGAGTTTTTCCATCTTTTCCTGTTTTTCACGTGCCTCTTTTGTCTTCTTGTCGTTGGCGGTTCCGGTCGCCTTGCCTTGTGTTGCGGTCAGCCGTGCCTGTTGCTCGAAGGTTTCAAGGTTGGTGAGGATTCCCTGCGCTTTCTGCAGCGGTGTGGTGATGATTTGCAGGAATTGTCCGTCCAGTTCCATGGGGGTGCCGTTGAGTATGAGCGGCACGATGGCCTGTCCGGCTTCATCCTTGAGTGTTGTACGCCTGGGCATTACCGCTACGGACAGTTTTCCGTCCGTTCTCCTGATGTTGATGTTCAGGTCTGTGCCTGCCGACATCATCTGATAAATTGATTGGAAAAACATAATGGTTGTTTTTTATTGTTATACATAGGTTTCCTTGAGATATGTCTTCAGAATTTCGTCTCTGTCCGGTCGCTTCGTGATGTCAAGCAGTGGCTTGAGATAATACCCGATGTTTCTGGGCTCATCAACCGTATTGGGAAATCTTCTCTTTGCAGGCCTGATGCTGCGCGTTGTCGGCCACAGTGCGGGTGCGACCGGAGCTGACGGGGTGAATTTCCTTGTTTCCATTTCATTTGTTGTTTAAGGGTTTATAATATCATTCCGATAAGGATCAGAATGCTGAGAATTGTCGCCAGGAACGGAGGAGCCTTAGTAAAATACGGATTATGCCTTCCGCCATTGTCAGTAACAGGATGGTATATACCGGAATTATGCCTTTGCGGCATAGCAGGATTATTGCTGCGGCTGCCAGCAGTGTGACCGCCGGCTTGCAGATGCTTGCGATGGTTTCTGTTTCATGTCCTTGTTGTTTTTATGAGTGTATGATTATCCCTTCGGGATCTGTTTTCCCGATTTTACAGGCCTCCATCCCCGGATTGCCCTTTTGTGTCAAGGCTTGGCGAAAGAAAATACCGGAGCGAAGCGAGGATGATTTTCTTTCAGCCGACCGGCCCGCAGGGGCTGCCTTGACACGAATACGGGGTAATCCGGTACCTTTGCCGCCTAAAAGCGGCATAACAGATGTCTGACAAATAAAAAATGCAGACTTTTCAGCCTGCATTTCCCGTTCCTATATATAGCTTCTATCTTTTCACATTTCCGGAAGATATCTTCCGTTACCTCTCCCGAGAGTTTGAGTACCCCTTTCATGAATTCTTCCTGTGTAAGCTTTCCCCTTTCCATTCGTGCCAGTTGCGCCTCCCAGCCCGAAGTCAGTGCGGTTCCCGCTATTTTCATGTTCCGTACCGTCTCATATATGTAAAGCCCCTTTCGTGTGGGGATGATGTATTTGCCTGAATAACGTACATATTTGCGGTCAATCAGGGTCTGCAGGATTCCTGTACGCGTGGCCGGCGTTCCCAGTCCGGCAGTGTCCATGTAGGTGATCAGTTCCGCGTCGGTATATGCGGATACGGGCAGGTCCTTCCTGTGTATCAGGCTGCATCCGGTAACAGCGGCCGTCTCCCCGTTTTCCAGTTGCGGGATGGGGATAAGCCGTATTCCCTTCCTGCAATGACGCTTTCCCTTTCGAATATGCCGAACCATCCCTTTTCAATGATGCGGCATGCATGACACCGGAAATTTCGTGCGGCACATACGGCATCCACGGTGGTGTATTCCGCCCTGCATGCGGGCATGAAGGCTTCCAGCATCCGTCCGATAATCATCATGTACAGCTGCATCTCCTCCCGGTTTAATCCTTCCGGATATGTATCGGTAATGATGATGGCGTGGTGTTCCGCCGCCTGTCCTTCGTCGACAACCTTGTCCGGCAGGTCGAATATGTTGATCCCCATGCTTCTGACATACGGTCGGAATTCCTTCCTGTTCAGGATTTTTTCCATGATACGGGGCAGTTTGTCGTAAACGTCCCGTGGAAGGAAACGTCCGGCAGTTCGCGGATAGGAAATCAGTTTCTTCTCGTAAAGTCTCTGTGCGATTTCCAATGATTTTCCGGCGGTCATCCCGTAATAGTTGTTGGCGTCTTTCTGGAGTTCGGTCAGGTTGTAGAGGGCTGGAGGCTCTATCTCCCTGATCTGCCTGCTGACAGCGGTGACGCGTGCATGTCCGGCCAGTTTGCAGTCACTGTAAAGCCGTGCAGCCGCCTCCCGGTCCGTGAATTCTTCCGTGCAGCGCATTTTGAGCAGGGTGTTATTTTTGCACAGGCTGATAAAAACCGGAAAGGTGTCCGTGGTAATGTGGTTCTCACGTTCACGGTAACGGCTGCTTATGGCTGTCAGTACGGGTGTCTGCACCCGTCCCAGTGAGTTGTTTCCCGTTCCGGTCGCCTGGCAGAGGGCATAGCTGGCGTTGAGTCCCAGTACCCAGTCCGCCTTGTTGCGGCTGTCCGCTGCCAGAAACATGCGATCATACAGGCTGCCGGGCCTGAGGCTGCCCATTCCTTCCAGCACGGCTTCGTCCGTAAGTGACGAGATCCATAGACGGCGGTAGGGTTTCCTGCATTCCAGATACCGGTAAAGGTACCTGAAGACCATTTCTCCCTCCCGGGAGGCGTCGGTGGCCGCAATGATACTTTCGCAGGCGTCGAATACTTTTTCGATCACTTTCAGCTGGAGGACCGCGTTGATGTCCGGTATCCATCCGTATCGGTCCTGATGTGTTTTACCATCAGTCTGAAAGGGGCGGGATTTATCGGGAAGTCCCCGCGTTCCGGGCGGTCCATCCCGTAGTCCTTCGGCATGGCCAGCGAGAGCATGTTGCCGAAGGTCCATGTGACCATGTATCCGTTTCCGGTCATGTATCCGTCCTCTCTGGTATGTGCTCCCAGAATTCTTGCTATCTCTTTTCCCACATTGGGCTTGTCTGTCAATATCGCAATCATGATCTTCTTTCATTTGATGTTCCCCGTACCTTCGCAATAAAACCGGTACGGGGAAATTGTGTATACTTTTGATTCTGTCTGTATGGGGCAGGGATTATCCGCCGGCTTCGCTTTCCGCTTCGGGACTGATCCCGTTGATTTCCATTACCGGCTTTCCGTCCGTCCCCACCGTGATCCTGAGGGTGGCGTCCATTGTTAAGCGGAGTGCGGGAGTACGGATTTTCAATGGGACGGTTTCCGTTTCCTCCCCTTGCAGGAGCAGTTCCATGTCCCCGCTTTTTTCCAGTTCTTCTTTGTGGATACCGATGGTCTCCAGTGTTTTCCAGTCAAGGTCTTCCTTTCTGAATATCCGGTTGTCATTCTGCTTCATGTCTTTTTCTCTTATGAATGGTTAATGATTCTTTTTTGTATTCTTTTTATACGGCCTGTCTGCTTCCTTTCTTCTGTTCCTGCTGCCGGTTTTGCGTGTCGTCCGCCTGTGCGGCACGCCGGGCCGTATTGCGGCGTATGTCGGGATTTTCCTGGAAGTATTGCAGCTGTCCAGAATTTGCGTTCACTTTCAGGTAGGAACTGAATGTCTTGTTGTTGGCGCTTTTCAGGTCCGATACGAGTATGGTTTTCCGTCCTGCAGGTTGGCCCGTTCCTGTGCCGTGAATACATGCCCGTATACTTCCGCCGGAACGACCGGCACCTGGCGCTCGCTGAAACCATCCGGTGTACGCGAGTATTGCGGCCTGCCCGTATTCATGTCCAGTTTGACGAAGGAGGAGAACTCTTCCCCCTTGCGGTTGAGCATGTTTTCAAGGAAGACGGGTTGCCCCTTGCGTAGTGCCTCCTTGTCCTCGGGAGTCAGTAGCACGTTGCAGATTTCCTTCGGGATGTATATTTCCCCGTTCTCCGGATTATGGCGTGTATATTGCGGCCGGCCGGTCACCTTGTCCAGCGTGACGAAAGAGGAGAACAGCGCTCCGTCGGTGCGTTTCATGTCCTCTACAAGGATGGTATGTCCTTCGCTGAGCATCTTGATCTGGTTGGGTGAAAGCTGTACGCCTCCCAGGCTCTGCTGGTTGAACCCTTTGCTTTCCGGATAGATGAATTCCAGCCCCCTGCGTTCCGCGCTGTATTGGAGTGTGGCGTCGAACGGCTTCCCGTTTTTGAGGTCATTCCGTCCACATATACCGGTTGTCCTTCCTTCAGCGCGTTTATTTCATCCGCTGTCAGTCTGATACCTTTCACTTCACTTGGTATGTATACGTTTTCCTGTCGTACGGCAACCAGTTCGTTGGTATTCTTGTCAATGGAGATGAGACAGGGCGTATAGGTTCCTCCGTTCAGGTTCAGTTCCGCCACCCGTCCCATGTTTCCCCGTCTCACGGAGGTTCTTCTTGTCCTCTTCCGTGAAGATGTGCCCGAAATAGGGCCTTTCCAGTTCCGGTTCCTTGCGGATACCGTGGATACCCAGACCGATCTGCCCGTCCGGCATGGTGATGAATGAGAGGCGTGCGTCCAGTTTGACCCTGGCACCTGTCAGCGTCAGTGTTAGGGGAACCAGTTTGTTGGTTTTGTATCCTTTCAGCATGGAATCCAACAGTCCCTGCTGTTCGAGGGAGGTTTTGGAGACGCCCATCTTTTCCAGTGCCTCCCAGTTCACCATGTTTTCGTTGTAACGGTAGCGTGGAGCCTGCTGTTCCTGCGGTTGTCCTGTTGAAACTGTCGGTTGTGGTACCTGTTCCTGCGGGTTTGATTTTTGTTTCTTTGCCATTGTTTCTGTTTCTTTTTCGTTCTTACTCTGTTCCTTGTTTTCTCTCGGCCGGATTTCGTAGCGCTTGAGGAACTCTTTTACTGCGTCCGTTTCCTTGCCTTGTGACAAATCTTTGATTGCCTGCCTGTTCTGCTTGTAATCATGGATGGTCATTCGTATGAGCCTGAAATGTGTCGGTTCCTTGAGTTGGCTCCAGAAGTTCTTGATAAAGTTTTCGAGGATACTGGAGTTCTTTTCGAATTTTAGAAAAGAGTTTTCGTTCTTTTCTTCTGCAGGAACCGTCCTGACCTTTCCTTCCCCGTCAATTTCGCTGACAGCTTGCACACCGGCTTTGGGGTCCTCCTTGTTGTGGACAAACAGTAGTTCGTTTATTTGTTCCACATAGGGCTTTTCTTTGGCGGATTTCTGCGTTTTGCGCGTCCGCTTCGGTTTTTCTTTCACTTCTTTTTCTTGTGCCATGATCCATCATTTTGAGATTAATGTTTTCGTTTGACAGCTCAAAAATAGTGGCTAAAATTGAATAAAATGCTGATTCTCAAAACGGTGACATCACGTGCCGTTAGATGTCAGCAGATGTCAATCGAGACATACACGGGGTAAAGTCTTAATACGATAGGTTGACAGATATTTCGATATATTTGAGATACTGAAAGGGATATTTACTCTTCTTTGAATTTTAAAATACGTTTTTTACTGGCTATTTTTATGTTTAGTATGATAAATTATTGTTGGATTAGAAAAGAATAGATAAAATGTTTATAGAATTACTAAGCTTAAGCATTGGTCGAATTTTTGTTTATCAATGTTTTTAGTTATTTTCAGTTTATATATTGTAATTCTTTTGATAAAATATTAGTTTTGCATAACTTAAGATTTAATTGACTGAAATAGTCTGCTATGAAAAAGAAATATTTTTATTTGTCCCTGCTCTTGCTATTCCTCTGCATACTATCAGTGGACAGCCATGCTACAAATATGAGGAAGTACACTTCCAACTTAAAATTCATTCCCATTTCATCAAGCATATTGCCTACCAATGAGGTGCGGATACTGTATCAGGACTCCGACGGATATATTTGGCTTCCTACTTACAACGGACTTGTACGTTATGACGGCTACAGTGTGGTGAATTATGGTTTGAATGACGGAACGAATTTACCTTTCAACTGTTATCTGAATGTTGTGACTGAGGATCAGGATGGAGATTTATGGATTGCTGCGGAAAAGGAGTGTTCAAGTTGCATAAGCTTACCGGAGTAATAGAGCGCATCGGAAGTGAAAAACTGGAATCTTTGAATGCAGCGGATATCTTTTGTGCAAGGAACGGGGATATTTGGGTAGGAGGCGACCGGGGGCTTTTCAGGAAGAGAAAAGCGGAGGATGTATTTGAGCGGATTGATTTGTCGAGCCGACGGTTGGGAGGAGTCTCGTCAATTATGGAAGATACGCAGGGGGACATTTGGATAGCAGCTTGTGAAAGCGGTCTTTACCGTTACGATGCGGGGCGGAATAAATTTTACACCTATCTTGATCCGGTCTTGTATTTTTCCAATGTAGTATATCAGGACGACAAGCAACAGATTTGGGTCGGAACCTGGGACAGGGGGCTTGTGAAGTTGAAAACGCCCTACACGACAGGACGTATGCAGTACGACCGTTTTCATCGGGTAGAAGGTGAGGAGAATTCATTGTTTGATAATATCGTATATGCTATCGAGCAGGACGAGTCGCATCGTATATGGGTGGGCACCCGTAGCGGTTTGAGTATCATGCACGATGAGAATGATTTCTATTCTTTCGAAAATTACCTGCCGGGTAGTGAAATTGGAGAACTGCCTTACAATGAAGTAAGCTCGATACAGCGTACGCATGACAATCAGATGTGGATAAGCATGTTCGGCGGCGGTGTTTGTAAGATTCAGACGGAAAACAAGAAATTCGGCATTGACCGGATGGAGACGGTGAGAGGACTGTACAATACGAGTTCCATACGGAGTATCTTTTATGCCGGAAACGACGAATATTGGATGGGAATTATCGGTTTCGGAATGATTCTTTATAATGACCGGACACATACTTGTGTCAATTATCAGGAGCATCCCGATTTCAAGGAATTGCCGTATACGTCTGCTGTGGACGCGATTATCAGGAGAAAGAAAACGGGGAGATTTGCTTCGGCACTTATAGCCGTGGCATCTGGCTCTATGATGAGAAAAATCATAAAGTAAGGTCATTGAACAGCCTGACCGAGAAGAAATTCGAAAAGCGATTGCATTCATACGCTGATGGAAGATTCGGGAGGGAATTTATGGATAGGTACTCGGCAGGAGTTTATATTCTGGATGCGGACGATCAGTTTCATAAACTGTCGGAATGGATGCCCGGTGCGGAACTGGAATTCCTTCATTCACGTATCTTCGATATTAAGGAAGATGCGGAACGGAATATATGGATTGCTACCAACTATGAAGGAATTGTCCGCATCAACTTGCAGGACAAGACTTACAAGCGCTACGCCGTAGGGCAGAAGCGTGATGTGCAGAATATCTTTTGCCTGTTGGTCGATTCCCGTCAGCAGATTTGGGCAGGCTCTATGTGGAATGGTCTTTCTTACTACGACCGCCGGCAGGATATGTTTGTAACTATCACTTCTTTCTCCACCATAGAGAATAAGGGAATCACCAACATTGTGGAAGACAGTCGGGGGAAGATATGGATAACGACCAATAATACGGTGCTTTCCTTTACCATGAATGAAGCCCACGTACTGGAAAACATAAACTATTATGCGGTAGCCAATGATATGGAAACTTTTTCGTTCAATCGCGCGTCCTGTTGTCGGCTGGCCGAAGGGAGGCTCATGTTCGGAAGTTCGCACGGGATACGAAGTTTCATGGTAGATAGGACAGGCTATAAGCCTTCCTCTTTTCCCCTCGTGTTTACAGACTTCAAAGTACACAATCGCTCTTTGAGAAGCATGACGCCGGAAGAGAGGCGGCGATTCTCAGAGAAAGACGTGAACTATACAGACGGAATCACACTTGAGTATCAGGATAATAACTTTACTATCGAGTTTTCTCTCTTGAATTACGTGAATCCGCAGGAGACCATGTATACCTATCGTCTGGAAGGCTATGACGATAAAGAAATCGTGGTGGATGCCCAACGCCATTTTGCCACTTATAATAACCTGCCGACGGGCATTTACCTGTTCCGCTTGAAGGGAACGAATGAGGATGGTGTGTGGGGAAATACGGAGAGAACCCTGAAGGTCCGTATTCTTCCCGCTCCCTGGCTGACGTGGTGGGCTTATTGCCTATATGCCGTTGCTATTGTGGTGATTCTCTATTTTGTCTTTCGTTTCCTGCGATATAAGATGCGCATGCAGCATGAGATTCAGATTGGCAAGATGGAGAAACAGAAGATTCAGGAGATTAACCATTTGAAATTACAGTTCTTTACCAATATCACTCATGAGTTGCTGACTCCGCTGAGCATCATTCTTGCCTCGCTCGAAAACCTGAAGAGCGGGGGAGACAAACGCACACTGTACACGGTGATGACTGCCAATGCTACCCGCCTGATGCGTCTGATACAGCAAGTATTGGAATTTAGAAAGGTGGAAAGCGGCAATCTGAAGATTTGTGTATCTTATGGAGACATCTCTTCTTTTTTGCGCAGTTGTGCGGAAGCCTTTATACCTTTGCTTGGCAAGAGACGCCAGCTTCTTTCTTTTGAAAGTACTCCCGATATCATCTTTGGTTTTTCGATGCCGACAAGCTCGACAAGATAGTGTACAATCTTTTGTCGAATGCGGCGAAGTATACACCGGAGGGCGGGCAGATATGCGTCCGGGCGGCATTGGCGGACGAATATACCTTGCAGATTGACGTGACCAACACCGGGGAACTGATGACACAGAAAACAATAGACGGATTGTTCAAGCGTTTCTATGAAGGTGATTACAGAAGACATAATACAATAGGTACGGGGATAGGTCTGGCATTGGTAAAAGACCTGGTAGCTCTCCATCATGGGACAATCGAAGCATTTAGCAATGAGCAGACGGGCAATTGTTTCCGTATCATGCTGCCTGTCGATAAAGAAACCTACCGACAGGAAGAGCTCGATGAGACAGTGGCGGCGCAGAGACAGACAGCTTTTCCTGTTCCGATTTATATCAATGAAACGGAAGAAGGCGATGAGCCGGACGAGAAAACGGAACTTCATCCGGAGGACTATACGCTGTTGATTGTCGATGACAATGAAGAATTGTGCATGCTTTTCTCTAATCTGCTTTCCAACTATTTCCGTGTGAAAACCGCCATAAATGGCAGACAGGCGCTTGAAGTGCTGCAAGAAGGGGCATAGACTTGGTTGTCTCCGATATTATGATGCCCGAGATGGACGGCATAGAATTGTGCAGGTATATAAAGAATAAATTCGAATATTGCCACATTCCTGTCATCCTGTTGACAGCCAAACGGGCTGAAGAAAGTCAGATAGAGGGATATAACTCCGGGGCTGACGGGTATATCAGTAAACCATGCAACTTTTCATTGCTTTATGCGCAGATTATGAATTGCCTGAAACGGCAGGAACGGAAAGGGGCTGATTTTCGTAAGCAGGTTGTATTTGAAGTAGACAAACTGGAGTATACTTCACTTGACGAGACATTCCTTCAGCGTGCGATAGACTGCGTGAATGCTCATCTGAATGATGTGGAGTTCGGCCAGGCGGAGTTTGTCAGTGAGATGGGGGCTTCGCGTACAGTGCTGACAGAGAAACTGAAATCGTTGACAGGATTGACACCTTCAGCGTTTATCTTGAATGTCCGGCTGACTGCTGCCTGCAAACTGATGGACGGACGAAGTAAAATAAGGATTACCGACCTTGCCGTTGCAGTGGGCTTCAACGACCCGAAATATTTCAGTACTTGTTTCAAGAAAAAGTACGGCATGACTCCCAAAGAATACATGGAGCAAGGCAAAGCGTGATAAAGATATATAGCTGTTTGTTAGAGTATTACAGTTTCCTTGTTGTTTCCCTTATTGGATACGCTCGTTTCCCTATGGGGCACGATAGTTTCCCTATATGGATACGCCCGTATCTCTACGAGGAAACGGGCGTTTCCTTTGGGAAACCACCATGGTTCTAAAGGGATATAACAGTGTTCTCTGTAGAAACGTAAATTTCTTCCGAAGACATGGTAGGAACGACTAAGCGTTCCAGTTATATTCTTCTATATAACCGTCGAAGTAGTCATTCAGTACTACCCCCAGTTCTTTAGCAACGTTTATGACATATATCTGTTCGGCAGGAGTGATTTTCAGTGCTCCCCGGCGTTTCAAGTAGTAATTCTTGCGTCCGAAGTAGCTAATCATCCGGTAGCGGAATGTACTTGCCATTCGCACGGTGAGTGCATTTGCCGTGCGTGTAAAGCCAAGTGCAAAGCGGGTTTTCTCGTTCGAACAATAGTAATCACATTTACCTTTTCCGGCTATTATCCGGTTAGGGTTCATCGTCGGCAGGAAAATTCTGTTGACAGGAGCATACTGCATGGCAATCCGGCGCAGGCAGGTTGAGGCTTTCGGGCAGTTTTCGGCGGCGCACAGGCCGAAGGGTAGGGGACTTCGGAGAAGTCGAAATGAGGAGTCATTATTTTATGGATGTTGATGGTTATTTATTATCGGCAAAGGTACTAAACTATGCCGGAAACGAGCAAGAATGAGTCTGATTTTTCATAAAATTTGCTTGAATAGGATGAAAGCACTAAGAATAGAAAATATGTTCCCAAAAGTGCATATTCCCATACTTTAGAGAGTTTTTCCGGTAAATTTTCGACCTTTTTTCGGTTAGTAATTCGCTTCTTTGTATGCGATTATTAGTTGCTAATTGCCAAAGGTTATAAGAGTTTATTATTCAAACGATTAATAATATTATGAAGAAACTTTATTTTATCATGTTGTTACTCTTCTTCTTCTTTTCTTTTTCAATAACAGCCCAAACGATGCAAGTGCAAGGGCACTTGTTAGGTGATGAAAACAAGACTTGGAGTCGGCTACCGTACGTTGTTATACCTCGGATACAATATTTGTTGCAGGCGTCACAACCAATATGAAAGGGCTTTTTACGTTGCGGCTCCCCTGAAAGAGCAAAGATACCAACTGCGGTTCAACTATCTCGGCTACAAGGAGACGATATTGACCTTATATCCGACAAAAGAATCTTTCGTACGTTTGGGAGATATCCGGTTGGATAAACAGGTGGAGCAGCTTCAGGAAGTGACGGTACTGGGGTCCAATGAAATAAAGATGGAAGACAAGACGATGTATTATCTTACCCGCGCCCAGTTGCGCCATGCCTATAATGGTTACAATACGGTAGAAATGTTAATGATTCCCGGAGTTACTGCGAATAGCTCCTCTATCTCATATTTTGGCAAGAATGTGTTATTGTGCATTGACGGCCGTGAAGCTACGTCGGGCGAAGTGCAGAATTTGAATCCTAATGATATCAAGCGGATTGATTTTTTATTCGCAAAGCCGTCCCGATTATCCGGAAGCGGATGTGATATTTGATTATATATTGAAAGAGAGGGATTATGCAGGTTCGGTGGCATTGAACGCCAATCACCAATTAAACCGCCTCACAGGCAACGGGCGAGGAACGATTCAGTTCTTTGAAGGCAAATCAGAGTGGACAGTTTCGGTGGCGGACAACTATAATCACTTCAAATCCCATCCGGAAAGTGTATTGGAGACCACCTATCTATTCCCGAACGAAGCTATTGTCAGAACAGACAAGCAACTGCCTTCGTCGAACAACAACAACGACCTACAGGCGTACATGAACTACATCTTCAAAGATAAAAAACAAATATTTTACAGTTCGCTCCGAATGAATAGAAAGAGTAGCGACATCGATAATTGGGTCAGCCAGCAATATAGTAATAATCCCCTACTCCTGACTAAACAGGAAAGGAGAAATTCTACAAGCTTAAATCCGGCGCTCCAACTTAATTATATACGTGACTTGCCTCGCAGACAGAAAATAAAGTTATGTCTTTATGGAAGTCACGGAGATAACCGGTATGACCGTTGGTATGAGCAACGAGAGGGAGAAACAGCTGTTTCCGCCTATCGCAACGGAACGGATGAAAAAAGTTGGTATGGAAATGTAGACGTAAACTATTCAAAAACATTCAAGAACAATTCCGCATTAACGCTGGCAGTTTATCAGAATTATACTCATACGGATGATTTGAACACGATGCAGGGGGAAGTGTCCGACCACTTTTTAAAGCAAAAGTAACACAAGACTATCTGTCTTGTATAATTATAAAATAAAAAAGCGGTTCAATCTTCAACTTAAAGTGGCAGAAGAAGTGTCTTATACCAAAACGAATGGAAATAGTGTGACTACTACTGCGTTCGTTCCCTTCCTGAAGTTATCTTACGATTACAAGAAGCACTCTCTGCAGCTGACCGGAGCGGTAAGGAGTGGAGAACCCAGCCTTTCTGACCGTACCGGATATGAATATCGAATGAATGAATATGAACTATTCGTAGGAAATCCGGAACTGAAAAATTACTTGAGATATAATGGCACATTGAGGTATAATTGGAACGTCAGCAAACGTTGGACTTTTATTATCTATTCGTCATTTGAAGCTCTTTCTAACCAAGACTATTCTCTCCATCGCTATGACTCCGACAGAAATACATTCGTTTTCCAATCTTTTAATGGAGGAAGTTGCCTGTGGTCGCACAGTGAGGTCGTTTTAGACTATGCCATTATTCCGCAAAAATTATTCTTCAGAGCCTTGGGTATTTACGATCATACAAACATAGATGTAGGAAAAAAAGTCTTATAATAGCTTTTTCTGGCCTTGTAGCATTTATTGAGAAATAAGGGATGGTATGTTTATTTAGGCTATATGTCCCCTTCAAAAAGTATGAGTTTCAACGGCGACATCTATCATAACCCTCACAGGTTGGATTTTAACGTGCAATATAGCATTAATAACTTACATATTTCTCTCAATGTCAGTAATCCATACAAAGCAAAACATAAGCATTACATTACGCAAGCGGAATATATACAGAGAAGTATTTCCCGTACGCCTCGTATAGATGACTATATCATTGGTCTGTCATTGAATTATCGATTCACTTTCGGAAAGAAGAAGCATCAGTTTGATAACTCTTCCATAAAAGATGTGAATCAGTCGACGATATCGAAAGAGTAAAAGAGGCTACAAAAACAAAATTTCGGCAAAAAGTGCGTATTTCTATACTTTAGAGAGTTTTTCCGGTAAATTTTCGACCTTTTTTCGTTAGATGAAACCTACTTTTGCTGCGTCGATAGCCCGATAATCCGGCTATGAAAACATAACATTATTATTAATTAATTTCTAAGATTATGAAAACAGAATCTTTATTTCTAAAAAGATGTTTTTGGATGTTATTCTCTATTTTGGGAATAATGTTGGGCGTTTCCTGCTCGGACAGTGATGATGAGATGGGTGATGAAGGTGATGGCGGAACAACCGCAACGACTCCTTTCAAATCAGTGCAGGTGGAAGCTGACGGAGAAAAAGTACAGGGTGCTGTAGACGGTACTACGATTACGTTTGCTTTTGACCAGGCCGAGAATTTTTCTGGTTGTAAACTGACAGTTGAAGTAAATACTGGTTATCAGCTCACCTATCCTACAGATGTGAATAGTTATGATATGACGGATGATCCTGACTTATATTTTAAGGGACCGGACGGGAAAACGGTGAAATATAAGGTAATAGTAACTTCCAATGCGTTACCGATTGTTGACTCTTCCAAAATTACGGTAGATGGCGGATATAAACTGACAGTAAACAATGCGACAAAAGAGCTTGTGATCACTTATGACCGGAATATGGATAGAAGCAACGTCAAACTGAACTTTGCAGAGGGCGCATTAATGGCGGGCGCTACGGTTGAGACTGTCGTATTCGACCTTTCTGATGAACCGGCTACAGTAAATATTAAAGTGGCAGGCAGCAACCGTCCCTATACATTGAGGATTGATTATTCGGCTATTATGACTCCGGCAAAAGATTTGGGATTTGTCGACATCACAGATGCAACCGTGAAGGAGAAATATCCTTATATCACAATCATGAGAGCGACGCTGCTGAATAATGTGATTAAACAGAAACCTACCAAGAAACCGAATCCCGACTGGTGGAACCCTAATGAGGATTATCCGGGAATGACGCAGACGGAAGCGATGGCGGTATTGGGAGATCTGAAAGATCCTGCAACTTATCCGGGACTTGAAAACTATGAGAATGTGAATCTTACAGTACTTACGATGGATGCTGCTAAAGTAAAAGGTAGAATGGAAATAGACGATCAGAATAGTCTCACATTGTCTGAGGTGAAAGGATTGGTGACTGTGACCGGTCGTGCTATCGGCTCTAAAGGTAGTCAGGGCGGAAGAGGTATTCTGTATGGCAATAATAAGGTATATTCTTGGCAATTGCCTTGGATAGAGAAACAGCCGGAGAATATTCAGTTTGGTTGGCATTTCGGATTTACGGCAGAAGGTAAGCTCTTGTGTGATATAGCCACTATGAATACGGGTGGAAGCAAAACAAAATTGCATAAGGTTAAATTTTATGAGGCTAATACCAGCGAAGATTTGGGAGAAGTTTATGCAGAACCTTATAACTTTCCAAATGTGTTGACTTACGATTGTCATAACTATTTGAGCGGTGACTGGAATGTAGTATCTGCAGCTTACGGTTATCCTTGCTTTGCCAAAGACGGACAGGCGCTCACTTACAAGCAGGTATTGGGCAACAATGGATTCAGTGATAGTATGGGTGATAATGTGTATGGTCAGTTTATCATGATAGGAAAAACTTTCGATGGTAAGGTAGCTATTGCAATTGTGAGTAAAGAAAATGAGGGTGATTCGGAACTGACGCCTTTGCAGGCTGCATACGTACTTAATAAAGATGGGCTGGAAAGACATTATGTGTGTAGGCGTAACCGACTGGCAGAGTGGTTCATGGAAACCAGGGCTTATGGTGGACGGTAAGCTGGTTGCAGGACAGGATACAGACGGCTCTGTATTTGTTATGGCATTTGACGCAAAATAATTAATACTAAATAGAGAACATTATGAAAAAACACAAGTATCTGTTTGTTGCATGCCTGTCATTGTTTCCTGTAATGGCAGTGGCTGGAAACGATACTCTGCATGAGATCATGGAAGTCCCATCAGCAACAAATATCAACAAGAACAGGCTCTACAAAGGGAAAGTGGTGGACGACAGGACGTCCGAGCCTTTGGTAGGAGCTACTGTTAAAGTGAAAGGTTCTACTATCGGGACGATTACGGACATAGATGGTAATTTTGCATTGGATATTCCGGATAATATCTCTCCCATAGTGTTCGAAGTTTCATATATGGGGTACGCTTCGAAAAAGCGGCCCCTGCTAAAACAACCGGATTCACTATCCGATTGGCGGAAGATTCTCAAACCTTGGAGGAAGTACAGATCATTGCTTACGGTAAACAAAGTAAGATGTCCGTTACTGCGGCTATTTCTTCCATTGACACGAAAGAGCTGTTGAAATCTCCCAGTGGCAGTGTAGCAAATGCGCTTTCGGGAGCTGTCACCGGACTTTCATCCATACAGCCGTCCGGTCAGCCGGGAGCGGAGAATCCTTCCATATATATACGTGGCACGGGGTCCTTGTCGGACGAACTTTCCAAACCGTTGATTTTGGTGGACGGGGTGGAGCGTTCTTTCTTTCAGATGGACTCGCACGAAATAGAAAGTATTACGGTTTTGAAGGACGCGGCTTCCACGGCTGTATTCGGTGTGCGTGGAGCGAATGGTGTTGTGTTGGTCACTACGCGTCGCGGTGTATCCGGAAAACCGGTGATTTCATTGAATTCTTCATTCGGATTGACCCAGGCTCTGCGTAACCTGAAAGGGGTGGACAGTTATACGTATGCTACCTTATATAATGAAGCGCAACTAAGTGACAATCCCTCGTTGACGGAATCTCAATTGGGCTTCTCGCCATTTGTGATAGATATGTTCAGAACGAATGAAGATCCTATTATGTTTCCCAATGTTGACTGGAACGATTATCTTTTCAAGAACCTTGCTTGGCAGACACAGCATAACCTGACGTTGTCGGGTGGCGGTGAGCGTTTCCGTTATTTTGTCTCTTTGGGATATCTGTTGCAAGACGGTATGTTGAAGCAGTTGGGAGAGTCTTATGACCCTAACTATCAATACAAGCGTTTCAATTATCGTTCGAATGTGGATATTGATATTACAAAATCTACTTTGTTGAAAGTGAATATCGGCGGACATGTCGGTGCAAAAAGAGAACCTCGGACGGATGAATTGTGGAGAAAAGTACTGTGGTCAACTCCTTTCTCCAGCCCCGGGATAGTGGATGGAAAACTAATTTCCAATATCTATTCCAATAGATATATTTCTATCGGTGAACGTTCGTGTCCGTTGGACTATTATTACAATTATGGATATAATGTGGATACGGACAATGTATTGAATCTAGACTTGGCTCTTGAGCAGAAACTGGATTTTATAACTCCGGGATTGAGCATGAATATAAAAGGTGCTTATAACACAAACTATAATGTGAAAGCTTCTCGGACGCCTTCGGGAGCGGACAGCATGTGTACACCGATTTATCTGGGTTCGATAGAAACACCGGGAATGGACTTTTGGGATCCGCGTTTCGACCGTACCATTGTATATCAGACGGATGGAGTCAGCGGACTGCACGAACAGATGAGTTACGGTGAAGAGGTTGGCAGGGGACGTAACTGGTACGGAGAGTTCAGCCTGAACTACAGCCGTTCATTCGGTGACCATGATGTATCGGCATTGTTCTTGTACAACCAGTCTAAAAATATTATCCGGAAACGAAAATAGACGGAAAAGTGTTTTATATGGATATACCGACAGCCTATGTAGGGTATGTGGGACGTATGACGTATGCATACAAGAAGCGATATATGGTGGACTTGAATGCAGGATATAACGGTTCGGAAAATTTTGCACCGGATAAGCGCTTCGGTTTTTTCCCAGCGGTTTCTGCCGGTTGGATTCTCTCGGAGGAGAAATTCATGAAGAAACAGAAAGTTATTGATTTCCTGAAACTGCGTGCTTCTTATGGTATCGTAGGTAATGATAAAATGGAAAATGCCCGTTTCCTTTATATGGCAGGTGCATGGAGCGGTTATAATACAGTAGCAAAAGGACAGGGCAGTTGGCAGTTCGGAAAAGACGGCGGTACGGGATTGCTTCCGGACGCGAAAGAAAATACGATGGGTAATCCGGATGTGACTTGGGAAAAGGTGGCAAAACAGAATTATGGTATTGACCTCAAAATGTTTGATTCCCGTTTGAGTCTGACTGCCGATGTTTTCTTTGAAAAAAGAAAGGATATATTGTCTACCCGCAACACGTTGCCGGCCATTACCGATATCAATCTGCCTAAAATCAACTTGGGTAAGGTAAACAACCACGGCTATGAATTGTCGCTCGGGTGGAACGACCGGGCGGGCAAGGTGGACTATTGGCTGAAAGCGAATGTCTCTTATGCGAAAAACAAGATTATTTATATGGACGAGGTAGTGCCCAACGAGCCTTATATGGCTGAAACGGGACGGAGCACCGGTTTGACTTACGGATATATCTTCGACCGTTTTTTACAAAAAGATGACTTCGATACGGATGGCAACCTGAAAAAGGATGAGAACGGCCGGCAGATTCTGCCGCAAATGGCATTGGGCACTCCCCGCCCGGGAGATGCTTTGTTCAAAGACTTGAATGGAGACGGTGTGATAAACGGTGATGATAAAACCCGCTTCGGATATGCCGAACGTCCGGATTATGTATTCGGTTTTCTAGGCGGTCTTAAATGGAAGAACTTTGAATTCTCGATGCAGTGGACAGCAGCAATGAATGCATCCAGAATACTGGACGGTGAATACCGGAATGCGTTCGGCAGTACGAACAGCCGTATGTTGCTCAAATTTCTTGCAGACGGGCGATGGACGGAAGAGAATCCGAATTCACGCTTTCCACGGTTGACGTTCATGAATAAGTCGCATTATCTGCAAACTTCTGACTTGTGGCTGATGAACGGTTCTTATCTTCGTCTAAAAACCGCGGAGATTTCCTATACACTTCCCCAGAAGGATTTCCTGAAGAAAGTGGGGATTGAATCAGTCCGGTTCTATTGTAACGGTTACAACTTGTTGACTTTGTTCTCCGATTTGAATGATATAGATATTGACCCGGAAGGAGTCACTGACGGAGGAAATAATAACTATCCGAATATACGGATTTACAATTTTGGAGTCAATATTTCATTTTAAAACGATAGAGTATGAAAAAGGTTATTATATATTTTTCGGTGATGGCTGCCAGCTCTATGTTGGGCTCTTGCAGTGATTTGGCTTTCGGTGATGCTTTTCTGGAGAAAGCGCCGGGAGTGGATGTGACGATTGACACTATATTTTCTTCAAAACTTTATGCAGACCGGGCGTTGAACTCAGCCTATGCAACACTCCGCACGGGGTTGACCGTACATGCAAATGACGGAAATTTTGAACATCAGCAGGCAGGAAACAAGCTGGGTTGGGACAATTTGGACGCATTGACGGATATCATGAATTCACATTGTAATTGGGGAGGTGTTTATCCGACTTATTATAACGGGTCGTATAGTTCGGAGACAGAGAATACGGCCTCAAGTACGAAAATGGGATTCTATCCCAACCAGGATGTGACATGGAGGGGGATTCGTAAAGCATATCTGTATATTGAGAATGTAGACCGGGTTCCTGATATGACCGAAGCAGAAAAGAATGTACGTAAAGGGAGGCGCAGATGATTATTGCTTGTCAGTATCATGAATTGCTACGTCATTTTGGAGGAGTTCCTCTGCTTTATTCTTCTATAGACGCATCTAATAGCTTGGAAGTGGACTTTTCAAGAAAGACATTCGAGAAAACAGTCGAATTTATTATAAACTTATGTGACGATGCAGCTAATAAATTGCCATGGCGGGTAGCTGCCGTAGATGACGGGCGTTTTACCAAAGCTGCTGCATTGGGATTGAAGGTCAGGGTGCTTTTGCTGGCAGCCAGTCCGCTTTTAATGCGAATCAACCTTATTTGGAGGCTTGTAGCCCCGTAGCAGGCAATGTCGGCAAGATACCGGCGGAGGATATCGACAAGATGGTGTGGTATGGCAATTATGAGCGGAAACGGTGGGAGAGAGTGGTAACGGCTTGTGAAGAGTTCTTTGCAGAGAATGCCAGGAACGGGAATGTATACCAGTTGGTACAACCGAGACGCGGGATGCGGAGGGATATCGGAAGGCTTTCTCCGGATGTTATGCCGATCGTTATAACAGTGAGATTCTGATAGCTACTTTCCGTAATCTTAGAACTTTCGGGGATTCTTATCACCGGATGTATTTCGGTCCTTCCAGTGATACGAACGGAAATGCGGGACGAGGATATGGCGGAGGTGCGGTTACGCTGGATTATGTAGATATGTTTACTTCTGCCACTGGAGAAAAAACTTCTTATGAAGAGTGGATAGAAAAAAACGGTTCAATAGGTACGATAGATAATAATCCGTTTACAGACCGTGATCCCCGTCTGTATGAAACGGTCATGATTGTGGGGATCATTTTCAAAGTCGTCCGGCGGAAATGTGGATTGGCGGTCTGGAAAGAGGTTCGGAAACAGACGGGGGACGTGCGCCTTCGGGATTTTGTATACGTAAGTTCTTGTGGGATTACAATCAATCCACTTTCCATGACCGCCCTGCCAATTATGCTTATTTGAGAATGGCGGAGATTCATCTGGCCTATGCGGAAGCGCTGAACGAGACGGGACAGAAAGACAAAGCGTATAAAAGAGCTTGACAAAGTCCGCAACCGTGTAGGGCTTCCCGACATGAGTGACGCGCTGCTGCATCGTTTGCAGAGTGGAAAGTCGTTGCCCGTCTATAACGAATGTGCTTTGGAAGGTGATGCGGAGTTGCGTGAGGAAATCCTGGATGAGCGTGCCCGTGAACTGGCTTTTGAGGAGGTGAGATGGTTTGATATTGCCCGTTGGAAACGTGCCGATGTGTTTAAAAAGACCTTGCATGGAGTGAATGTGACGATTAAGAGCGGTTCGGTTGCCGAAGGTAACCTGCAACTGAACTTTGAGCAACCGAAAGTGGAATCTGTATCAAGATTCTGGCAAAAGAATTTTAGTCCGAAATGGTATATGAGCGCATTCCCTTCTGATGAGATTAATAAGGGATATGGTCTTTTGCAGAATCCGGGATGGTAAAAAACGAGTGGTTAAATCAAAAATGAAAACAATGATGAAAAGATTTATAATAGGGGCAATGCTGATTCTCGGACTATGTTCGTGGGTGAAGGCACAGAAAATAGATGTTCGCATTCGTGTGGTGGATGAGTGGAACCGTCCGTTGCAGGGGTGATGATGCGCATCGGAGGGAATGATGACGAGTCGTTCCTTTCGGACAAAGACGGTATGATTGAATGCCGGGCTGACAAAGGTGCGGAACTGAATTTTGAAAAGTATAACCAGTTGCAACGTAAACTGAAAGTGACAGGGGAGGTGATGACGGTGAAGCTGGACAAGGACAACCGTCTCTTCGAACTGGGATATGACCAGCGTGTGACGAAAGAGAATACGACAGCGGCAATTGACGGGGTGTCGGCCGATGAAATGAAACTTTCCGGAGAAATCAATCCGCTGAATACATTGTACGGGCTGATTCCGGGGTTGGGAGTATATCACAATGGTTCGCTTCCGTATAATTCTACCCCTGATATTTACGTACGTGGAATGGCTTCCAATCAAGGAAACAAGGTATTAGTGCTGGTGGATGGCGTGGAAAGAGAGATTGGCAGCCTGAATGTGGATGAGATAGAAAGCGTAACCGTATTGAAGGATGCTGCTTCACTGGCTTTGTATGGCAACCGTGGTACGGACGGGGTGATCTGCGTCACTACCAAGAGGGAGGAAATAACAAGATGCGCACGCATGTCGGTTATAATTTTACGGTACAGACTCCTTTCCGTATTCCTGGAATGGCGGATGCCGTATCTTATGCGAACGCCGTGAATGAAGCGTTGGGATATGACGGGCTTGCTCCCCGTTATACGCAGGCTGACATACAGGCACTACAGAACGGGACTTCTCCTCTGGCTATAGTGGACTGGAAGAATCAGATTTTACGTAAGACGGCTTTTTAATCATGACTTGAATCTCTCGTTTGATGGTGCTAACGAGCGGATGCGCTATTATGTATTTGCCAATTATACGAGCAACCGCGGATTCTTTAATAACACAGATTTGAATGACGGATATTCTACACAGGTGGAGATGTATGCCTTGAAGCTGCGTACGAATCTTGAAGCGAACATTTCTCCGACTACGATGGCGCGCATGAATCTTATGGGACGCTTGATGCAGTATCAGCAACCGACGGGCGGTACTTCCCTTGCGAATGTCTATAATACTCCAGTGATAGCCGCGCCTATATATGACCGTAACGGAGTATGGGCAAAGAACCAGATGTTCACGAATCCGCTTGCAGTACAGGCAGCTAACGGATACGGGCAGGTTTTGCAGCGTACATTGTTTGCGGATTTGACGATAGAGCAGGATTTGTCGATGATTACTCCGGGACTTTCCGCACAAGTGAGGGTGACCTATGATAACTCGGCGGATATAGCGGACTTCAGAACCAAGAGTTATGCCTATTCTATTGCCACTCCTGTGCGTGATGCTGCCGGGAATATTTCGGATTTGTCGTATTCCCGATATGGTAATGATACGGAAATGAGTTTTGCCAGTGGTTTGCAGGCACAGGTGATGCGTACTTATATCTGGGGAAAAGTGAATTATGAGAGAGATTTCGGAAAACACCATTTGGATGTAGCGGGTATTTATTCGCAAGGACGGCGGAAGTATCTCGGTGCCAACGGTACGAATGCATTCCGTGATTATATGGCTCATCTCTCTTATAATTATGACAACCGTTATCTGGCAGATGTGGTATGCTCTTATTCGGGAAGTTTGAAAATGCCGGTGGGTGACAAGTATCGTGTTTATCCGGCTGTATCCGTAGCATGGATTGCTTCCAATGAAGAGTTTATGCATCGTTTCTCCGTGTTGGATTATTTGAAACTGCGTGCTTCATTCGGTGTCACCGGCAATGATTCCCGTCTGTTCTATGATATGGACAAACAGTTCAATGGTCCCGGACAGGAATATATTTTCGTAGGTACTACTTCTACAGGAGGATTGGCACAGGGTGGTTTTCCTTCGAAGGGGATCGAGCCGGAAAAGGAATATAAAGCAAACTTCGGAGTGGAAGTCGGGATTTGGAAGGGACTTTCCATGCAGGTAGACGCTTTCTATAACCGGAGGAAAAATATCAGACAGTATGCCGGTGGAGTATATTCTTCTGTGGTAGGTAGGGATGTAGGTTCGTTGTTTACCGGTGAAGTGAAGAATTATGGTGGAGAGATAACGCTCGGATGGCAACAGCAGCTTGATAAGTTCAGTTATTTCATAAAGGGGAATTTTTCTTATGCCAAGAATGAAATAGTCAATATCAATGAGGAATATCATCCTTATAAATATATGTATGCGACAGGCAATTCAATCGGGCAACTTTACGGGCTGATGGCAGAGGGACTGTATCAGAAGGAAGATTTCGACGCACAGGGAAATCTGCTTCCCGGACTGCCGGTTTCTACGTATGAGTCCGAACTTCGACCGGGAGATGTGAAATACAAGGATTTGAATGGCGACGGAAAGATTGACGATTACGATCATTGCCATCAGCAGTATTCCACTCTGCCCGAAATCTATTACGGGTTTTCATTGGGGGCGGATTATAGAAATTGGGGGATAAAAGCCCATTTTCAGGGAGTGGCGCACCGTTCCGTATCGACTATGCTAGCCAGTATTTATCATCCGTTGTACGGCAATGATAAGAACGTGTCTGAACATTATCTGGAGAACCGCTGGACGGATGCCACCCCGGATGCCCGATATCCGCGTCTGACTACTCTTTCCAACAATCACAACTTTCAGACGAGCAGCTTGTGGATGGAAAAGGGGGATTATCTGAAATTACGTGTGCTGGAACTTTCTTACAAACTTCCTGCCCGGTTTGCAGAAAAGATGAGGATGAGTGATTGCAGGTTGTTCCTGAAAGGCATGAACCTGTTTTCGATAGACCATGTCGGTATTATGGATCCGGAACAGATGGATATGGAGTATCCTTCATCGCGTTCTTATTTGATTGGAATCAATGTCTTATTTTAAACAAGAAGCAAGGTATGAAAAAATATAATCTATTGGCTTTGGCAGCTTGCTTGTGGATGACAACTGCTTGTAGTGATTTTCTGGAGCTTAATGAATCCGGATATAATTCGGTGGAATATCAGTTCTCTACTTTCGACAGGACGAAGGCGGTTGCTACCAATGTCTACGGATATCTGAAAGACGGGTACAGCGAAGTGTGTTCGACCATGATAGATGCGGCGACGGACGACGCGGTGAATGCCTGGAGTACAAACGGAATCAAAGGATTCTATGACGGTAGCTGGAATACAAGTGCACCGATAGGCGATGTATGGGAATATTATTACCGGGCGATTGCCGCAGCCAATTATTTCATCGAACATTGTCCGGCAGATTTTCCCGCTGCAAAGTATCAGGAGAAATATGAGGAAAAATTAAAGGAACTGAAGCTTTATCCTTATGAAATACAGGCATTGAGGGCCTATTTCCATTTTGAGTTATTGAAACGTTATAAGAATATTATTATTGCCGACCGGCAGTTTACTCTGGAGGAAGTCAATGAATTGCAGCCTGCTACATTTGCTGAAGCTGTCAACTGGATTGTCGGGGAGTGTGACGAGGCTGAAGTTTCTGCCGGTCACGTTTAAGGGAATGACTTCTACGGACGAGGTAGGCAGAGCCACCAAGGGAATGGCGTTGGCGTTGAAGGCAAGAGTGCTGCTGTATGCTGCCAGTCCGTTGAACTCGACGGACAACCAGGCGAAGTGGTTGAAGGCCGCCAAGGCTGCCAAAGCGGTTATAGACTTGAATGTCTATCAGGAAAAACCGGGTGAAGAGGTGATTAACAATCCCAATTCTCTTGATTTTATTTTTGGCAGATGGAATGGGGTGAGCAATAGTTTTGAGAGTGCCAATTTTCCGATAGGGTATGAAGGCGGTAACTCGGGAGTGTGCCCCTTCACACAATTTGGTTGAGGCTTTTGATATGCGGGATGGCACCCGTTCGACTGGAATAACCCGGAACATCGCAACAAAGCTTTGGAACCTTCGGAGAGAGACCCGAGATTGGCACAGACTGTATTGATGAACGGACAGACATTCAAAGACAAGGTAGTGGAAAGTTTTATCGGAGGATGAACGGACTTCCTAAAGAGGGAGCTTCTCCTACTTCCTATTATTTACGTAAACACTTGAAAGAAGCTACCGACCTGACTACGGGAAGTGCTACCTCATATCAACATATATGGCCTTTGTTCAGGTATGCGGAAGTCTTGCTGAACTATGCGGAGGTTTTGCTGGAAGCAACAAAAAGAACCGGATTTCAAGGGGACTTTGGATAACGTTCAGTATACGGTATCACCTCGTGAGGCTGTAAATATGATTCGTACAAGGGTAGATATGAGCGCTGTTGAAACGACTGGATATGATGCTTTTAAAAAGCGTTTGCGTAATGAACGCCGTGTGGAGCTGGCTTTCGAGGGACATCGCTTTTGGGATATAAGACGTTGGATGACAGGAACTTCAACGACCCGGATAGAAGGGCTCTCTATTACAGCCGTAAAGGACGAGAGCGGGGAAGGGTATATTTACTCTTATGAGAAGAAAACGGTGCAGGAAAGGATATGGGAAGAGCGGATGAATTATTATCCGATTCAGGATGTTGAATTATTCAAAATCATAATCTTGTTCAGAATGAAGGTTGGGAAAGTAATTAAAATAAAAGCTGTTGAAGTGAATCGGCTGCTTTTCCTCATCGGAGTTTTGTGGTTGCCTGTTCTTTTACTTTCGTGCTCTGACGAGAACGATGAACAAAGGATAGACGAAGAACAGAAAGAGGGATCCGGGTGGATTTCGGCAACGAGGTGGGGTATACGCCCGAGGACTTGAAGAACTGGCCGCATGCGCTGTTTGTATTTGAAAACAAAGAGTGTGTGAGGTGCAGGAGTCATCGGATAACGCGTCTTTGTTTGTTTCTTCTGTGGGCGACCGAATGGTGGCACTGGCGTATGAAAGTAAGGAGAACCTTTCTTGGGGTTCCATGGCTTCGGGTGTACCTTTGTCTTCTTATCATCTGTCTGTGAAGGATGTCAATGAAGATATTCCACAGGTATGGATGGGACAGATGACGGTTGTAGCCGAAGAAGGGAATACATTGTCGTTGAAACCGGTCACTTCTGTTATGAAAGTGGATTTTGTACATGCTCCCGAAGCGTTCGAATCGCTTTCTTTTGTGTTGCCGGGGATGGCAAATCGGGTAAGAGTTTATTCCGGTGAGTTGGAATCGGTCGGAAACTTGTCTGCTGACAAGGAGATACGGGTGACAAAGCAGGAGTCGGGAAAAGAGACTGTTGTTTTTCCGATGTCGGATTCCGGCCGTTGGAATTTGGCCTGCAAGCTGGCATTGAAGAATGGTGAAACGGTGGAAAAGACGTTGCTTATCCCTGCCGGGATCAAGACCGGGCAAGCTTTGGAAATGAGTGTGGATTTTGCCAACTATGAAGTGGACGGAACATGCAGACTGATATATCGTTATACAGTCTACGGGATGTCAAAATGGACAAGTCATACAGTGGATATTCCACTGAAAGAAGAGGCGCCGGTAAAGGAAGAAAATCGTTATTATAAGGTGTCTGTCCTGCAGAAAGACGGTACTTGGAAAGAAGTTGATGTGCATTATGCGCTTTGTTCGGATGCTCCGGGACATCATGGCTCTATTTGGAATGACTGGAACAATTCGAAGAGGCTAAGGGATACGATGAGTTTTGTGAACTTTACGCATGACTTTGACGCACCTGTCAAAATCAGAGTGCAAAAGAAGAAAAGCTTCGGCAGTGTGAAAATTCGTCCGAGTATGTATGGAATCACTCCTGTCAATGTGGGGGACAACACGATTGAGTTTACTTTGCCGCAGTGGGAAAAGCGGAAAGTGTCTGTGGAGTTTGACGGTGACCGGTTCTACAATCTGATGATATTGCCGAATCGTCCTGATCCTGACCGTCCCGACCCGGATAATTTGCCCGCAGGTATGAAGTATTATGGTCGGGTGAACATAATCCGGAGCGGATTACATTGAAAGAAGGAGAAACGCTGTATATAGATGAAGGAGCGGTTGTATATGGTAAGGTTGCAATCTCCGGCAGCCATGTGACCATTACGGGACGCGGAATCTTGTCCGGTGCCAAACTGGCTCATACAGGAGAGACCTATGCACACGGTGCCTTGTTGATAGAGACGAATGCCAACAGGCTGTCCAACAGAGGCTATTTTACGATTTCCGGCATTACTGTTGTTGATTCCCCAATTGGACATTGTCTGTTTATAACACCGACCATGTGATGATTGACAACATTAATATCCTGTGTTGGATATTGAATGGAGACGGTATTGACTTGTGTAGTGTGACGGATGCTACGATTCAGGATTGTTTCATACGTACATACGACGACTGCATTACTTTGAAGGTGAATTCCCTTTCGGTGACGGCAACCAGGGATATTCGTATAAAGAATAATTTGATTTGGGCGGATTATGCACGGGGAATTGTTATTGGTCCCGAGAGCGGGACAAATACTCGTGCAGGAATAAGTGATTGCACGATAGAGGATTGTGTGATTATGGAATATCCTACCAATTTGCTTGAAACCAGCAGTAGCAAGTTGAATTGTGACGGTGCGGGGCTTTCGATTTCCCAGTATCCTTCGGGTGGCGCCACTTCCGGAACGATCGAGAATATTACATTTCAGAATATAGTGATTGATAATATCTCGCAAAAGGGACGTCCTATGGTTATTTGGCAGAAAGCAAATCAGGACCATGCATTGATAAAGAATGTGACGTACCGGAATATTCAGATTCTTGATGAGGCTGACAGGTGTCAGGCTTCGGGGATTTATACCAATGGCAATACCATTAGCGGACTTGTATTTGATAAGGTGACTTATAATGGCACTCCTATTCATCAGTCCGGGAAATGGACGGTGGATAAACCGGAGAATGTAGATATTATTCATCAATAAAAACATGAAAGGTATGAAAATCAGATTGTTGTCAGGATTTGGCAAGTGGATAATGGCAGGAGGTTACTGCTACTGTTTGGTAGCAGGACTCGTTGCTTGTACTCCGGACAGGGGGCAAGTCAATGTGATTCCCCTTCCGAATGACATGGAGATAAAAGAGGGCTTTTTCGAGATAGATAGTACCAGGTTTGTAAATGAAGGTGCAGATAAGTTTATTACTTGCCATATTGATTCGGCTTCTTATAATGAGTTGGGAGATGAAGGATATGAATTGTCTGTATCTTCCGGGGCTGTTCATTTGAATGCGGCTACCGGGAAAGGGGCTTTTTATGGTAAGCAGACGTTAAGGCAACTGGTATCTTCTCGTGGAATACCTTGCGTGGAAATTAAAGATACTCCCCCGTTTCGGCTATCGCGGGTTGCACGTGGATGTGTCAAGGCATTTCTTCCCTAAAGAGGAAATTACGAAATTGATGGATGAAATGGCCTTTTACAAACTGAATAAATTTCATTTTCACCTGACCGATAACGGCGGGTGGCGGATACAAATAGACAAATACCCCCGATTAACCTCTATGGGCGCTTTCCGTACTCAATGTGAGTGGGTGGAATGGTGGGATAAAAAGACCGCACCTATTTACCTGAAGGAACCCCAACGCTTATGGAGGTTATTATACAAAAGAAGATATACGGGAGATAGTGGCTTATGCGGAAAAACGATGTATTGAGGTAATTCCGGAAATTGAGTTTCCTGCTCATTCGGATGAAGTGTTTGTCGGTTATCCGGAACTTTGCTGCATGGGCAAACCTTATGCCGGTGGAGAGTTTTGTGCCGGTAATGAGCAGACCTATACTTTTATGGAAGATGTCCTGACGGAAGTTATCGACCTTTTTCCTTCGGCTTATGTTCATATTGGCGGTGATGAAGCCCGCAAAGTAGAATGGAAAAATTGTCCGAAATGCCGGGCTCTGATGACGAAGGAAGGGATAAAAGATTGGGATGAATTGCAGTGTTACATGATTGGGGGAATGGAAACCTTTCTTACGTCGAAAGGAAAAATGATGATAGGTTGGGATGAAATATCAAAGAATCAGTTGCAGCCTGCTTCTACGGTTGTCTCTTATCGGGGGCAGGAGTTTGCGTCTTATGCGGCGAACAAGGGATATAAGGTTGTTTTACACCGGGTGCCGCACTTTATTTCGATTGGTATCAGGCTACTCGGATACGCAACCACGGGCAATGACCGGATATTCTCCCATAAAGAAAATGTATAGCATTTGTCCTGTTGCCACTACTCCGGAAAGCGCTGTCCGCAATGAGCAGATGATTCAGGGAAAGTTTCTTGAACCGAATAGCGTAGCCTGGATTCGTCCGGAGAATGCCGGACGGGTGATTGGGGTGCAAGGTTGTGCATGGGCGGAGTTTATTAATGACGAGAAACATCTGGAGTATATGATTTTTCCTCGTTTGCTTGCTATTGCCGAGATGGCATGGACACAGGAAGAGAAACGTGAATGGCAGCATTTCAAGCCGCGTATGAATGCACATATTCCGCAATTGCTTGCAAGGGAATTAATTCTTTTACGTTGACTGATGAAATAGAACTGACTACCCGCAAGGTGGAACACGGGGGAATGGAAGTGATGTTGGATACGGAGAAATATCCGGTTGAGATACGCTATACGTTAGATGGAAAGATTCCTGGAGCTACTTCCTTGAGGTATGACAAGCCTTTTATTATCAATGATTCGGTCGTGGTGAAAGCTGCGATATTCCGGGAAGGGAAAATACTTGGACCGATATTGGAACGTAATGTGGGAACAGAGAAGGAAATCAGGAATTATTTTGAGTATGTAGAACCGGAACACTGGAAGAACGTGAAACAATAGAGGACCGATGAAAAATATATTGATTTTATTATTTGCACTGTTTGCAGTGGCTTTAAAAGCTGACGACAGGACGGTGCCGGGGAAGAACTTTGTCCGTTACTCCCCAAAATGCATTGATTCATTTACCCGAATTCCGTAAACGCTCGTATAAGGTTTTCATTCAAGATGAGAAAGGAATATGGCAACCGATAGAGGTTCGTAATGCGTTGGTTTCTTCTTTCTCGAAACATCCGCAGATATGGAATGATTGGGAAAATCAGAAACTGTTGCGTGATACGATGAGCTATGCGCTTTTGTCCGGGATTTTGCAAAGAATGTGAAGGTGCGTGTCGAACCCTGTTTCCGGTTTCGGAACGTCGAGATACGTCCGGTATCTTATGGAATAGATTATAAAAAGGGTAAAGGGCGGAATTGAGTTTGAACTGACGGATGCTTCGCAGAAAGTCTCCGTAGAATTTGACGGTGACCGTGCGGAAAATCTTTTTTTGTTTCCCTGATTTGCCGGATGTGGATAAGCCTGCTCAGGATGTTCCGGACGTGCTTTATTACGGGGCCGGGCAGCATGATGTTGGACGTATCGTGATGAAAAGTAACCAGACGCTTTATTTGGACGAGGGTGCTTTTGTGTATGGATATGTTGTCGGAAAGGGGATAGAAAATGTCCGGATTGCAGGGAGAGGAATCTTGTGTGGTGCGAAGGAAACTCATTGCGATGAGAGGCGTACGCAATTAATAAATTTCGAGTATTGTCGGAACGTGGAGATATCGGGAGTTACTTTAATTGATTCTCCGGCATGGACGATCCGGTTGAAGAACTCGCAGGACTTGTTGGTTGATAATGTAAAAACAGATTAGCTGGATATTGAACTCGGACGGACTGGATGTTTGTAATAGCCGCGAGGTTAGGGGTACGTAATTGCTTTTTCCGGAATTATGATGATTGTATCACTATCAAGAATCAGGAACTGGCGAAAATGGGGTGTGAGGATGTTTTGGTAGAGAACTGTGTCGGTTGGACGGATTGCGCCAATGTGTTTCTGGTCGGCCCGGAGTGCGGAACGTCTCGTGAATCTCGTCCGGATTATATCCAGAATGTGACTTATAGAAACTGTATCGTATTGGAGACACCTACATTGTATGATAACAAGGAAGGGGATGAGGGTTGGAGAGGAGGATGTGCGGCTATTAATGCACGTGTTGGCATATACGAGGAACTTGGCGGTGGTGGACGGATGTCTGACATTCCGTTCGAGAATATACAATTTGAGAACTTGTATGGCGGACGACCAATTGCTGTGGAGATAGTAAGTGACGGTACAGATACGGGAAGTTTGTCCGGAGTTGTCTTTCGGAATATAACTTTCACAGGCGACAAATACCTGCCTGCTCAAGTGCGGAGAGTGAGTCGTGAGTTTCCTTTGCGGAATGTGGTATTTGATAATGTCATGTTTAACGGAAGACAGATAAAGAAGGCTGATTGTAGAAAATATCTGTTTGTCAATCCATATATAGAGAATTTACAATTTAAATAAATACGAATTACCATGAAAAAACTATTAACAACTTTATTGTTTGGAAGCTTTTTTTCGGCTTGTGCCGAAAGACAACCGGTTCCTGCCATTCCATCAGATCCGGAAATAGAAGGAAAAATAGAGAAACTGCTTAAAGGCATGACCCTTGAAGAGAAGATTGGCCAGATGTGTGAACTGACCATTGGGGCAGTGACAGATAAAAACGATAATAAATTGAGTGAAGCGTTACTGGATACGGTGATTGGCAAATATAAGGTAGGTTCGTTACTGAATATTCCTTTCGGAGTCAGCCAAAAAAGGAAGTATTCGCAGAAGTGATCACACAGATTCAAAAGAAATCTTTGGAAGAAATCGGGATTCCATGTATTTATGGTTTGGATCAGATTCACGGGGCTTCATATACACAAGACGCTACTTATTTTCCTCAAGGTATCAATATGGCGGCTGCTTTTAATAGGGAACTAACTAGGCATTGTGCGGAGATTACGGCTTACGAGACTCGCGCTTGTTGTGTACCATGGACGTTTGCTCCTGTAATGGATCTCGGGCGCGATCCTCGTTGGCCGCGTATGTGGGAAAGTTTCGGGGAAGATACCTATGTGAATGCACAAATGGCTGTACAGGCTGTACGTGGTTTGCAGGGGATAATCCGAATAAGGTGGATGAATATCATATTTCATCCTGTATCAAGCATTTTATGGGATATGGGGTTCCAGTCTCCGGTAAAGACCGTACCCTTCTTCTATTACCGATATTGACATGCGTGAGAAATACTTTGCTCCTTTCAAGGCGGCGATTCGTGCGGGTGCCTTGTCGCTGATGGTCAATTCCGCCAATAATAGCGGGGTGGCGTTTCATGCCAATAAAGAGTTATTGACCGGATGGTTGAAGGAGGACTTGAACTGGGATGGAATGATTGTGACCGATTGGAATGATATTAATAATCTGTATTTTCGCGACCATATTGCAAGCAGCAAGAAAGATGCCGTCAGGCTAGCTGTCAATGCGGGTATTGATATGGCAATGATTCCTTCGGAGGGACAGTTTTGTATCGACTTGAAAGAACTGGTTGAGGAAGGGGCTGTTTCAATGGAACGTATTGACGATGCCGTACGACGTGTATTACGTTTGAAATTCCGCTTGGGATTGTTTGAGAATCCATACTGGGATATTCGGAAATATGACAAGTTTGGAAGTCGGGAGTTTGCAGAAGTGGCATTGCAAGCTGCTAGGGAATCGGAGGTCTTGTTGAAAAATGAAGGAGAACTTTTGCCTTTACGTAAGGGAACGAAGATATTGTTGGCAGGTCCGAACGCCAATGCTATGCGTTGTCTCAACGGAGGATGGTCTTACAGTTGGCAGGGAGAGTTGGCGGATGAATTTGCGCAGGCTTATAATACTATCTATGAAGCATTATGCAACAAGTTTGGTACGGAAAATATTATCTATGAACCGGGAGTGACGTATGTTGCTGATCCTAATGATAACTGGTGGAAAGAAAATCGTCCGGAAATAGGAAAGGCAGTTACTGCTGCCGGTAGGGCGGATGTGATAATAGCTTGTATAGGAGAGAATACGTATTGTGAGACTCCGGGAAATCTGAATGACTTGAATCTTTCTTCCAATCAGAAAGAGTTGGTGAGAGCACTTGCGGCAACAGGAAAGCCGGTAATATTGGTTCTGAACGAAGGACGGCCGCGTATAATCCATGAGATAGAACCTTTGGCAAAAGCGGTGGTTCATATTATGTTGCCGGGAAATTACGGTGGAGATGCGTTGGCTGACTTGATTGACGGAGATGCGAACTTTAGCGCTAAATTGCCTTTTACCTATCCGAAATTCATCAATTCGCTTGCTACGTATGATTATAAGCCGTGTGAACAGATGGGAACTATGGAAGGGGAGTATAATTATGATGCGGTTATGGATATTCAATGGCCCTTTGGACATGGATTAAGTTATACGTCCTATGAGTATAGTAATTTTAAAGTGAATCGTACGACTTTCAATGCGGATGATGAACTGATATTTGAAGTGGATGTAAAGAACGTGGGAGAAAGGGCAGGTAAGGAAACGGTCCTGTTGTATTCCAGTGATTTGGCAGCTAGTGTTTCGCCGGATGTGATCCGTCTTCGTTATTTTGAGAAAGTTGAATTACAACCGGGTGAAACAAAGAAAGTTGTTATGAAGTTGAAAGGAAGCGATCTGGCTTTTGTCGGTCAGGATAGAAAATGGCGGTTGGAGCAAGGACGTTTCCGCATGAAATGTGGCAGTGAAATACTGTATATAGACTGTGAAAAAGACAAAATTTGGGATACTCCTAATATTGACTAAGCAGAAACAGTATAAAGAAACTGATTACAATAAGTGTAATATCCGTTGTTATAGCCGCGTGCGATATTTCGGAAAGAGTGGAGGCGGACTATAGGAATGTAATTCCTCTATCACATGAAATAGTAATGGTAGCTGGGAATCCTTTTGTTATTGAAAAAGATACCCGCATTCTTTATCCTGAAGATAATGTTCTTTTAGAAAGGAATACACAATTCCTTGCCGGATACATTGAAGAAACAACAGGAAGGCGGTTGAAAGTGGAACCCGGGCAAGGTGGGAATGACGAGAATGTGATTATGTTAGGGCTGGATGCTTCGATTGACAACCCGGAAGGATATGAACTGACTGTGCTACCGGACAGGGTGACGATAAAAAAGGGCAGGCTGCCAATGGGGTTTTCTATGGTTTGCAGACGTTGCGCAAGTCTGTTCCTGCTATAGCTTATGGTTCAGATATCATTTTGCCTGCAGCTGTCATTAAAGACGCTCCCCGATTTGCTTATCGGGGAATGATGCTGGATGTGGGACGTCATTTTTCTCGGTCGACTTTGTGAAGCGGTATATTGATTTACTTGCTATGCACAATATGAATTATTTTCATTGGCATCTGACGGAAGATCAGGGATGGAGAATTGAAATAAAGAAATATCCCCGGTTGACGGAGATAGGTTCTATACGTAAAGAGACGGGAATTGGCGCTAGCCGGACAGAGTTTGACGGAAAACCTTATGGCGGTTTTTATACGCAGGATGAGATAAGGGAGATCGTGAAGTATGCGCAGGAGCGATATGTTACAGTTATCCCCGAGATTGATTTGCCGGGACACATGTTGGCTGCACTGGCAGCCTATCCGGAACTGGGTTGTACGGGAGGTCCTTATGAAGTGGCATGTCATTGGGGAGTCTTTCCGGATGTTCTTTGCTTAGGAAATGAAAAGACGTATGAATTTCTAGAAGGTGTATTGTCAGAGGTGATAGAACTTTTTCCGTCCAAGTACATACATATCGGTGGGGATGAAGCTCCCCGAACTCGTTGGGAGATGTGTCCGAAATGTCAGGGATTGGCGAAGAAAGAGGGCTTGAGAACTGATAGAAAACATTCTACCGAAGACCGGTTACAGAGTTATTGTATGAAGCGTATCGAACGATATCTCAATGAAAGGGGACGACAGATTATTGGCTGGGATGAGATCTTGGAAGGTGATGTGGCGCCGAATGCTACGGTGATGTCATGGCGTGGGATACGGGGAGGTATCAAAGCTGCAAAGTTGAAACATGATGTGATTATGACGCCGAATGATTATATGTACTTTGATTATTATCAGTCTGACGACAAGGCGCAGGAACCACTGGCGATGGGCAGCGGAGTGACTGTTGAAAAGGTATATGGTTTTGAGCCGGTGGCAACAGAGTTGGAAAAGGAGGAAAAAAAAAGTATATTCTTGGTGTGCAGGCGAATGTGTGGACAGAGTATATTGCCACTCCTGAACATGTAGAATACATGATGGTTCCGCGAATAGCAGCTTTAGCAGAGGTGCAATGGATGATGCCGGAGGAGAAAGACTATCAGGAATTCTTGAAGCGTTTGAGCAGTCTTGTTGGATTTTATAAACGGGAAAGTGTAAATTATGCCAAGCATGTACTAATGAAATAAAATAGTTGTAGGGGAGTATTTCAAGATGAATTTTGTATAAAGGTTAGGTTGCTATTACCTTTTTGGTCACGATATATAGCGATTTAAAATGGAAAAAAGAATACGGAAGGATAGCTGGAATACACATTTCTTGGTATACCGGTTTTTCATTCCGATTATCTTAATGTACTATTTGTTTTATCTCAAGACTGTGGAGATAGCTGCGTGGATTAAGAAATACGACTCTAGTCGTTTGGTAAATTCGATAGTTGGTGGTAATCATTGTGTGTGCTGCTATGTTTGGTGAATATGTAGTTATTGATATGGTATTGAAAGGACATTTTGGGTACCTGACAAGAATTGAAGATATATACAGTATAATGTTCCAGAAGAGGTAACGAATGAATATCAAAATTACGCCAATTAGTTATTCGAACTGATAAAGGAAAGTTTCTATGCTGTTTATATTCAAATCATAGGTGTAGAAGGGTAAGTAAACATACTGATTATAACCATAAAGCTGTTAAAGCGAATGAAGCTGTGGCACCAACGTTGCAAGCCTTTTTCCCGTGTATAACAAGATCGATGTGCTATGGATCACTACTAATGAGAATGTGTGGCAATATGATATAAAGAATAACAAAGCTGAATTGATTTACCCGCTTTACGCTGTGAAGAGTGTGTGTAACAGTGCCGACGGGGTACTGATGTTGTATCCTACTACCGAGTGGTGGTCTGATGGTCTGATAAACGAGAAAGGTAAGAAACTATTTAACATCTACGGCGCTAAAATCTATAAGGGTCGCTGGGTAATGAATAATACCTTCAGCTACCCCAAGGAGCATAAACCCAAGTTTGAGTAATATATAATGAAAGTATGGATATTAGGAGCAGTGGGTCTTTGGACGATATGTAGTTTTGCACAGCAGCAAGAGGTTCCCATTTATTTGGATAATAATCAACCTATAGAGAAGCGTGTGGAAGAATGCTTTGGCACGCATGATTTTGGAAGAAAAAGCGGTAATGACCCATGCCCAATCTAAGTTCAGTTCTCCCGGTGTTCTTCGTTTAGGGATTCCTGAAAACTGGATGTCTGATGGTCCACACGATGTACGTGAAGAACTGCTTTGGGATCAATGGAATATAGCTAAGTGGACGAATGATTCTTGTATTGCCTTTCCGGCATTAACCTGTTTGGCGGCTACGTGGAATCCCGAATTATCTTATATATATGGAAGCAATATTGGAGAAGAAGCACGCTACCGCAATAAGAATGTCCTATTGGGGCCGGGAGTTAATATCTATCGTAGCCCGCTGAACGGCCGGAATTTCGAATATATGGGAGAAGACCCATTTGGGGCATCCCGTATGGTAGTACCTTACATAAAAGGTGTACAGAAAAACGGAGTAGCTGTATGTGTGAAACATTATGCACTGAATATTATGACGATGAGAAACACGAATGGGTGGTGGAACCGGGAGAATTTCGAGCTTTAATAGGAGCCTCCTCAGCCGATATTCGTAGTAGTGTAAAGTTTAAACTTAGATAAATAGATTAACCAAAATAAGAGAATATGAAGAAAATATATAGGCCTCGTACTAGTGGCGATGTCGGGCTGTATACTTACAGTTAACGCACAGCAATCATTTTCTTATAAGGATCCACTTCTTCCTACAGAACTAAGAGTGAATGACTTGCTGGGCCGGATGACACTGGAAGAAAAGATAGCTCAGATTCGTCATTTGCATTCGTGGGATGTGTTCGATGGACAGATCCTGAATCAAGAGAAGTTGGATAAGATGTGCGGTGGAATAGGATATGGGTTCTTTGAAGGTTTTCCATTGACGGCTGCAAGCTGTGGTAAGACTTTCCGTGAGATACAAACCTATATGGTAGAAAAACACGTCTGGGTATTCCCGGATTTCCGGTTGCCGAATCTTTGCATGGAGTGGTGCATGAGGGAACAACTATCTACCCTCAGAATATCGCGATGGGGAGTACTTTCAATCCAGAACTGGCTTACGAAAAGACTAAACATATTGCAGGCGAACTGAATACGATGGGAGTGAAGCAAGTGTTGGAACCTTGTATTGATGTTGTACGTGATTTACGTTGGGGACGTGTAGAAGAGTCTTTTGGTGAAGATCCTTTCCTTTGTTCAAAGATGGCGGTTGCTGAGGTAAAAGGATATATGGAACATGGAATTTCTCCGATGTTGAAGCATTACGGTCCGCATGGTAATCCTTTGGGTGGATTGAATCTGGCTTCGGTGGAGTGTGGTGTACGTGATTTATTTGATATTTATTTGAAACCATTTGAGGCTGTGCTTGCTGAAACTGAAATTATGGCTGTCATGTCCAGTTATAATTCTTGGAATAGAATTCTAATTCTGCTTCTCGTTTTATGCTGACGGATATTTTGCGCAATAGATTTGGTTTCCGGGGATATGTTTATTCGGATTGGGGAGTTGTCAGTATGCTGAAGACTTTCCATAAGACGGCGGTGGATGATTTCGAAGCGGCCCGGCAGGTTTTGACCGCCGGAATGGACGTGGAGGCTTCCAGCTCTTGCTATGCAGTGCTGGCTGATAAAATACGGAATGGAGAGTTTGATATCAGCTATATCGATCAGGCCGTGAGACGAGTGCTTCGTGCTAAATTTGAATTGGGGTTATTTGAAGATCCCTATCAGGAACAAGCAGTCTATCGGCTTCCTCTCCGTTCGAAAGAAAGTGTGAAACTTTCACGTAGGATTGCAGACGAATCGACCGTATTGCTGAAGAACGATGGACAGTTGTTGCCGCTGAATGTTCGGAATTTGAAGTCAGTAGCGGTGATTGGTCCTAATGCGGATAATGTACAATTTGGAGATTATACCTGGAGTAAAAAGAAAGAAGATGGAGTGACACCGCTTCAAGGAATCAAAAACTTGTTGGGTGATAGGGTGAAAATCAACTATGCTAAAGGATGTTCTTTGGCTTCTTTGGATACTTCGGGGATAGCGGAGGCTGTGGATGCTGCCCGTCATAGTGATGTTGCTTTGATATTTGTGGGGAGTTCGAGTACAGCGTTCGTACGTCATACTCAAGAGCCGTCTACTAGCGGAGAAGGAATCGATTTGAGTGATATCTCTTTGACCGGTGCACAAGAACAATTAATACGTGAGGTTTTTGCTGTGGGAAAGCCGGTGGTTGTTATATTGGTGGCAGGAAAGCCTTTTGCCATACCTTGGGTGAAAGAGAATATTCCGGCGATATTGGCGCAATGGTATGCTGGCGAACAGGAAGGAAACTCTATTGCGGATATTTTGTTTGGCAATGTGAACCCTTCCGGAAAACTGACTTTTTCATTTCCGCAAAGTACGGGGCATCTCCTGTCTATTATAACTATTTGCCTACGGATAAAGGATATTATAAAGAGCCGGGAACTTATGAAAAGCCGGGAAGAGATTATGTTTTCTCAAATAGTTCCCCGCTATGGGCATTTGGATATGGATTGAGCTATACTCAATTTGAATATCTGAAAGCTGTTACAGATAAAGAACTCTATCAGGCTAATGATACCGTTTGTGTGACTGTTCAATTGAAAAATACGGGGAAAAGAACCGGGAAAGAGGTGATACAGGTATATATACGAGATGAGGTCAGCTCGGTGATGACACCGGTGAAGCAGTTGAAAGGTTTCAGAAAAGTAGATTTACTTCCCGGACAGACACGGGAAACGACTATAATGATTCCTGTTCATGAATTTTATCTGACAGATGATTTGGGCAATCGTTATCTCGAATCGGGCAAATTTGAATTACAGGTAGGTACTTCTTCCGACCGGATTTATTTCAACCTTCCGGTGTATATCGGTTCTTCCGGAAAGGGAGGACAGACGGTGTCCGGTACTTCTTTCAAATCACGGACAGATGGAAAAGTGATTCAAGTAAAAGGAACTGTCCGTGATATACAGGCAACTCCGCTTGCCAGAGTGAAAGTCCAGTCCGAAGAATCCGGTGAAAGTGCGTTGACTGACTATCGGGGCACATATACTATCAAGGTGAAAGATAATGGCAGACTTATTTTCTCGAAAAAAAGGATTTGCCGATAAAACAATAGAAGTAGAGGGGCAGACTGATGTCAGTATTCAAATGGCTAAAGGTGAGTAGATACATGAAATACTGTATGGCTATTGGTTTGCTGGGTAGTATGACTTTACAAGCTATGGCTCAATATACAGGAAAGGTTTTCGTTGATGAGAACAGAAATGGTCTCCTCGATGAAGGTGAAAAACGATTGCATCGGGTCTCTGTTTCCGATGGGTTAAATGTGGTACAGACAGATTCAAATGGCGCATATCAATTGCCCGGACATTCCCGTATGCATTTTCTGTTTATTACTACTCCTTCCGGATATAAGACTGATAATGCCTACTATTACCGGATAGAGAACGGTCGTACGGAATACGATTTTCCGGTATATCCTTGTTATGGAGGAATTCAAGCTGACGGTAGTCACCGGTTTATACATATCTCTGATACAGAAATACGTGGAAAAGAAGGGAATCAAGCGTGGGTGGATAATCTCCGTGACTATTCGGCCAATGAGAAAATAGCTTTTATCGTGCATACAGGGGATATTTGTTATGAATCGGGACTGAACAGTCATATAGGCTTGCTGAATACCGCTTTGATGGAAGACACGCAAATCTTTTTATGGAATAGGCAATCATGACTTGGTGAAAGGTGCTTATGGGGAAGAACTTTTCGAGAAACTCTACGGACCGGTATTCTATTCATTTGATGTGGGGGAATACACATTACATAATGACACCTATGCTTCATGGAGATTATTTACCGGAGTATACTAAGGAAGATGTATATCGCTGGATGAAAAATGATCTTGCTTATGTAGGCAAGGAGAAGTCGATCATTGTTTTCAATCATAGCCTGCCGGAAGATACGGTAGCTTTTAAATATGGTATGAGTGATACGGAGTATATAGATTTACCGGCTATGGGATTGAAAGCTTGGTTGTACGGTCACTGGCACGTAAATCATGTGCATAAGCATAAAGTGACAGGGGTGTATACTATCTGTACCTCTACGCCTGCTTGTGGTGGTATTGACCATGCACCTTCTGCTTTTCGTGTACTGACTGTTGATACAGAGGGAAACGTGGCGTCCGAGTTCCGATACAGTTATCTGTCTCCTTCATTACATATTGTTTCGTTGGAGAATGGACAGCTGCCAACACTTCCTTCCGGAAAGATTCCTTTGTCCGTCAATGCCTACTCTACGGTTTCCCCAATACGAACCATGCGTTATTGGTGTGAATCGGAAGGTAAAAAGTTCTTTCCTCCAATCTTTTGAAACGTCAGAGTGATTTCAATTGGTATGCGGAAATTCCTTTGCTTTCTCAATGGGAACATCGGCAGCTTACTGTAATAGTGGAGGCATTTTTCAATAATGGAGAGGTAAGGCGATGCAGGCGTTCGTTTTTTATGAAAAGCCTGAAAGGAAACAATTGCCTTTGCGGTTGTCATGGATTAAAAATGTAGGCGCTTCTATTTTTATGTCTGCTCCTTTGGTATATCGGAAACGTCTATTTACGGCATCGGTCGATGATAATGAATCGGGGAAAGCGGCTGTAGTGTGTATGGATGCGCAAAATGGAACAGTCTGTTGGCGGTCTTCACTTCGTGGCTCTGTACGCAGTAGTATTGCGATTGCTGATGGACTGGTCTTTGCCCAAGATGTACATGGTTACCTATATGCGATTCAAGCAGAAACTGGGACATTGGTTTGGGAAAAAGATTTAAATATCGGTGTACTTCCTCCTTTGAATGACGGTTTGGTTGCTGTTTCGGATATAGTATATGCCGGTACAGGAAAATCATTATGTGCCTTGAAAGCAGCTACGGGGGAACTTATTTGGAAGAATGGAGCTTGGAGCAGGGGGGAAGGATGCGTGGCAACACTTTCTCTTGGACATAGTATTCTGATTGGGCATGCAAACTGGAAGGGGTTGTATGCCAATAATGCTGTTAATGGTGAGTTGTTGTGGGAGAATAAAGATGCGGAATTAAAATATCGTTCGGCCTCTGTTGCTTGGGAAGGAGAGAATCTCTATCTTCTTTCTTCCCGTTCCTTTTTATATTGAATTCAAAGAACGGTGAGGTTATAGTACGTAAAAAAATGAATTGTTCGGTCGATGTGAATTCAACTCCTTTAATTACTGAATCCGAGATAATATTTGGAACAGCTACTAATGGAGTCATAGCTTTAGACAAGCAGACCTTAGAAGAGAAATGGAATTTTAAAACAAACCCCGCTTTGATTTATACATCTCCTTATTCTAAACCATCATCTTCAACTGTAGAGACTAGTCCAGTGTTGGTTGGAGATACTATTTTCTTTTGGGGCTTCTGACGGAATACTGTATGCATTGAACCGTATAAATGGCAAACTGCTGTGGAAATACCAAACCGGGGTACCCATATTTTCTACAGTATCTATTGCGGGAAATGCTTTGTATGTAACAGATTTTGCCGGTAATGTGTATGGGTTTATAATGAATAATAAAACACAAGATTAACGCGAATTATCGTAGATTATCACAGAAATGACTTTATAAGTTGTTGATTATTATATCAATATAGGGATATTCAATAAATGTCTTAAAAAAATACGATGGCATATGAAGATGATGTCCTAATATCGGGATGGGACTATCCATCTGATTGTGTAAATAGAAGGAGGCTGTCTCAAAATAGAATTTCAAGAACGAAAAACTTATAGATTGAAATCTCTTTAGAAAAAAATCTCCTTATTTTGCCCTTTCTTATAAGGAAATAAGGCTAAAATAAGGGGATTCTTATACTTCAACTTACAGATTATAAGTAAGGCTACCTCATTTAGACAGACCTGCAAAAAAGAAAACAAAATATTGCGACGTTTCAGTTACCAGACTGTTAGCCGCCTGTTTCGGAAACGACGGCAGGTAACCGAATTTTTACCGATAAGAACAAAGCGGATTTGTATTCACTGTTTCTCAATGTTTTGCATGCCAAAGGACGCTTTTCAAAGGAGTATTTTTACAACCTAAAAAAGAGCGTTATGAAAGTGGAAAAATTCAAGGTGCTGCTCTACCTGAAAAAGAGCGAGCCGGACAAGACCGGCAAAGCCCCGATCATGGGACGGATCACCCTCAACCGCACGATGGCGCAGTTCAGCTGCAAGCTCTCCTGTACCCCCGGGCTGTGGAACGCGCGTGAGAGCCGGCTGAACGGCAAGAGCCGGGAAGCGGTGGAGACCAATGAAAAAATAGAAAGACTGCTGCTTGCCGTACACTCGGCCTTCAATTCCCTCATGGAAAGAAAAAGGGATTTTGATGCCGCCGCGGTCAGGGACATGTTCCAGGGCAATGCGGGCATGCAGATGACCCTGCTCAAACTTCTCGACCGGCATAACGGGGAAATGAAGGCCCGTGTCGGTGTGGACCGTGCGCCCACCACACTCTCGACCTACCTCTTCACCTACCGCACGCTTTCCGAATTCATCAAGGCGAAATTCAAGGTTCCGGACCTTGTCTTCGGGCAGCTCAACGAGCAGTTCATCCGCGACTATCAGGATTTCATCCTCATGGAGAAGAAATACGCCGTGGACACGCTGCGCGGCTACCTGGCCATTCTGAAAAAGGTCTGCCGCATCGCCTACAAGGAGGGGCACTCGGAGAAATACCATTTCTGCCACTTCAAGCTGCCCAAGCAGAAGGAGACAACACCGAAAGCACTCAGCCGGGAGAATTTCGAGAAGCTGCGCGATCTGGAGATACCGGAAAAACGCAGGTCACATGTCATCACCCGGGACCTCTTCCTCTTCGCCTGCTACACCGGCACGGCCTATGCTGATGTGGTAAGCATCACCCGGGAGAACCTCTTCCCGGATGACGAGGGCAGCCTCTGGCTGAAATACCGGCGAAAGAAAACCGACTACCTCGGACGTGTCAAGCTGCTTCCGGAAGCCGTCGCGTTGATTGAGAAATACCGGGACGATACCCGCGAAACTCTTTTCCCGCCGCAGGACTACCACACGCTCAGGGCCAATATGAAATCCCTGCGCCTGATGGCAGGGCTGAGCCAGGACCTTGTCTACCACATGGGACGGCATTCTTTCGCCTCGCTGGTCACGCTCGAGGAGGGAGTGCCGATAGAGACCATCTGCAAAATGCTGGGACACTCCAACATAAAGACCACCCAGATATACGCGCGCGTAACCCCGAAGAAGCTGTTCGAGGACATGGACAGGTTCGTCGAGGCAACCCGCGATTTGAAACTTATCCTTTAATCCCTAAACAATCATTATCATGCGCAGTACATTCAAGCTCTTATTCTACATCAACCGTAACAAGGTGAAATCGGACGGCACGACCGCCGTCCTCTGCCGGATCAGCATCGACGGAAAGAAATCGGCAGTCACGACAGGCGTCTATTGCAAACCCGGGGACTGGGACAGCAAGAAATGTGAAATCAAAACAGCCAGGGAGAACAACCGCCTTGCCGCCTTCCGCAGCCGGTTGGAAGAGGCGTACGGGAACCTGTTGAGGAACCAGGGAGTGGTCACGGCCGAACTGCTCAAGACCACCGTGTCAGGTGCCAATTCCGTGCCGGAATACCTCCTGCAGGCCGGAGAGGTGGAACGCGAACGGCTCAGGGTCCGCTCCAAGGAGATCAACTCCACTTCCACCTACCGCCAGTCGAAGACCACTCAGCTCAACCTGAGGCAATTCATCGAATCCCGCGGGATGAAGGACATCGCCTTTTCGGACATCACCGGGGAGTTCGCCGAATCGTTCAAGGTCTTTCTCAAGAAGGAGCTGGGGCACAGGAACGGGCATGTGAACCACTGCCTGTGCTGGCTCAACCGGCTCATCTACATCGCCGTGGACCGGGAAGTACTAAGAGCCAATCCGATAGAGGATGTGGCATACGAGAAGAAAGATGCACCTAAACTAAGGCATATCAGCCGCAGTGAACTGAAGCGGATGATGGAAACCCCGCTGCCCGACCCGATGATGGAGCTGGCACGCAGGACGTTCATCTTCTCCTCGCTGACCGGTCTGGCCTACGCGGATACGAGGGCTCTCCATCCCCGTCACATCGGAACGACTTCGGAAGGAAGAAGGTATATCCGCATCCGCCGCGCCAAGACGGACGTGGAGGCGTTCATCCCGCTGCACCCCGTGGCCGGACAGATACTGGAGCTTTACAACACCACGGATGACGACAGGCCGGTATTCCCGCTGCCGGTCCGCGACGTCCTCTGGTATGAGGTACATGGAATGGGCGTGGCATTAGGCATGAAAGAGAACCTGTCCTACCACATGGCCCGGCATTCGTTCGGGACCCTGACACTGACCGCAGGTATTCCGATAGAGAGCATCGCCAGGATGATGGGCCACACGAACATCGACAGCACGCAGGTCTACGCCCAGGTCACCGACCGGAAGATATCCTCGGACATGGACCGGCTGATGGAAAGAAGAAAGCCTGCGGCCGGCAAGGAAGCCGCAGGCTAAATAAAAATTGCCGTCGGAATCGTAAATGCAATTCCGGCGGCAATCCTTAAACTTGAATACGATATTATACCAATGCAGGGTGATAGTTCTCCTCCAGCAGCTTCTCGATGTCCGACTGCCTGTACAGGATCTTCCCGCCAAGCTGGATATAGGGAATCCGTCCTTGGTCCCTGTAATCCTGCAGGCACCTGCGGCTGATCTTCAACGTCCCGGAAAGCTCCCTGTCGGTCAGGAACCGTTCCCCGTTGAAGGGAGGACGGTTGTCACGGGCAAGACGTTCCACTTTTTTCTCCATGTCGTCCAGCAGGGCAAAGAACCTGCGGACACGTTCGTTCTCCTTGTCGATAATGCCTTCCATCTCTTCCGCTCTTTAAAGGTTTCCGTTCTTCCTTCTTTCTCTCACCTCCTTCTCCTTGCGTCTGATGCCGACGTAGACCATCAACTTCTCCACATCCCCGGGCTTGTAATAGAACTTGCGCTGGAGGCGGGTGAACGCCAGCCGTCCGGTATCGCGGAGAGTCTGCAGGGTACGCGGCGAGATGTCAAGGCGCAGGCAGACATCCTGGCCGTCCAGTCACTCTCCGGGTTCCTTACAGCGGTTTCTCTCATACAATCTGTCCACACGTGCGGACAGGTTCTCGGCGCGCGCCAGCATCCTCTCAAGGACACCGGCCTCGATGTAGCATATTTCCATATTTTCAACTCGTTTAAATATCAGTGCGAATATAAGGGAAGAAACCATGAGAGGCAAGCACGACCGGCACACTGGCAGGAATAGTCATGGATAGTCGGTTTTTGTCATATGGGAAAGAAAAAGAAAGCCGAAGCAGGTCTGGATCCACTACCCCCTTTGGGTATGTGAAAGGAACGTTGTGGTGAAAGAAAAAACTCCTTTTCACACATGGATGAAGTAATGCCGGAAGTCCGGCAATAAAAGAATGTGGCTTCTCTACTCGGGTAAATGCCATGACTACAGACTTCTTCTTCCTATACCATCAAGCCGGTTACCTTCAGGTTAACAACTTATCCAACCTGTGATAGATCCGGATGTGAAAAGATTACTTTGGCTGGCTATTACAATATAATAAGTAGAATCATGTCAAATCTACTGCTGCTATTGTTTGTTGATAATGGCTGGCAGTAGAACAAACTTTCGTTAAACCAATACGCTCATTCTTTATTATCAAGTTTTTAGACTACCTTTGTATTTTATTAACTCATTTACCAAACATTATGGGACTACTCAAACCGAATCAAGTTTTGAACAAAGCATATAGACAGGTTGCGATTGAAACAACAGATTTTGACTTATTCAAAAATGCCCTTCGCACATTGAGAGACAATATTGTGGATGGGCAAAGAGAACACACGCAAAAAGAACATTTACGTAATTTTCTGAGTGAAACGTTCTACAAGCCATACTACATGGCTCCCGAAGAAGATATTGATTTGGCTATCCGATTGGATAAAACTATCAAGTCCAATATAGGGTTATTGATTGAAGTAAAGAGTACCACCAACAAAGGTGAGATGATTTCTAATGACAATCTCAATCGTAAGGCTTTGCAGGAATTATTGCTATACTATCTTAAAGAACGTGTTAGTAAGAAGAACAATGATATTAAATATCTCATCGCTACTAATATTCATGAATTCTTTATTTTTGATGCCCATGAGTTTGAACGTAAATTCTATCAGAACAAACAATTACGTCGTGAGTTTCAAGACTTTGTGGATGGACGCAAAACCAGTAACAAAACCGATTTCTTCTATACTGAAATTGCAACAACCTATATTGAGGAGGTAAAAGATAGCCTTGAATACACTTACTTCAACTTACAAGACTATCAACACCTGCTTGATAGAACAGACGGTAGCGCTTCACGCAAACTTATCGAACTTTATAAGATATTCAGCGATACACATCTTTTGAAGCTATCGTTTCAAAACGACAGCAATTCGCTCAACCGTGGATTCTACACTGAGCTGCTACACATTATTGGTATTGAGGAACGCAAAGAGAATAATAAAACCGTGATTGTACGCAAAGCTGTGGAACGGCGTGACGAGGCTTCATTACTAGAGAATACTATTAACCAACTGGATGCAGAAGATTGTTTGCGTCACATAAATGGTAGTCTATATGGGAATGATTATGAGGAACGGTTATTCAATGTTGCAATGGAATTGTGCATTACTTGGATGAATCGCATCCTTTTCTTGAAACTGTTGGAGGCTCAGATGTTGAAATACCACAATGGAGATGCAATCTATAAATTTCTTTCAATAACTAAGATTCATGACTATGATGATCTCAACACACTCTTTTTCCAAGTGCTTGCACGTGACATGAGCCGCCGCACACACTCCATTATGCGTGATTTTGCTTATGTTCCCTATCTTAACAGTTCTCTTTTCGAGGTGACAGATTTGGAAAGTAAAACTATTAAGATAAACAGCCTTTCACAACGTACGGTACTTCCTGTCTTGACGAGTAGCGTATTACGGAATAAAAAACGCAATCTACAAGTCAATGCATTACCCACCCTGCAATATTTGTTTGCTTTTCTCGATGCTTACAACTTTGCGAGTGAAGGCAGTGAAGAAGTGCAAGAAGAAGCTAAAACACTTATCAATGCTTCTGTTTTAGGGCTTATATTCGAGAAAATAAATGGTCACAAGGATGGTTCGGTATTCACTCCGGGCTTTATCACTATGTTCATGTGCCGTGAAGCAATCACCAAGACCGTGTTGCAAAAGTTTAATGGTTATTATGGCTGGAATTGCACCACCCGTATAGATCTATACAACCATATCGACAATATAGTCGAAGCTAATGAACTAATTAACAGTTTGCGGCTGTGTGATCCAGCTGTTGGTTCGGGTCACTTTCTTGTGTCTGCTCTCAATGAACTGATACTCTTGAAATACGAATTGGGTATTTTGGTAGATGCTACCGGTAAGCGTATCCGCAAAGCGGACTATCAACTTGCCATTGAAAATGACGAGCTGATTGTGACTGATGCCGAAGGTAATTTATTTGCTTACAACCCACTCAATGCGGAAAGTCGCCGCATGCAGGAAACTCTTTTCAAGGAGAAGCGTCAAATCATTGAGAACTGTTTATTTGGCGTTGATATTAACCCCAACTCTGTGAAGATTTGCCGCCTACGACTGTGGATTGAATTGTTGAAGAATGCTTACTATACGGCTGAAAGTAATTACACTTATTTGGAAACCTTACCAAATATCGACATTAACATCAAATGTGGAAATTCTTTGCTTCACCGATTCGCTTTGACAGACAGTATTCAGACCGTACTGCGAGAGTCTAGTATCAGCATCAGCCAATATAAGGAGGCTGTAGCTAAATATAAAAATGCCCAAAGTAAAAGCGAAAAGCAGGATTTGGAAACGTTTATAACAGAAATCAAGTCGAAACTGAAAACAGAGATCAACCGCCGGGATGCACGATTGGTTAGATTGAACAAACGCCGCTCTGAATTGGCAAACTTACAAGCACCTCAACTGTTTGAACCGACAAAAAAGGAAAAGAAAGCGTCGGACAAGCGCATTGCCGATTTAAAGAAAGAAATTGCGACTTTAGAAAATATATTTGAAGAAATACGCTCCAACAAAATTTATCTTGGTGCATTCGAATGGCGTATAGAGTTTCCAGAAGTACTCGATGCCGAAGGCAACTTCTTGGGATTTGACTGTATCATTGGCAATCCACCTTACATTCAGTTACAATCTATGGGTAAGAGTGCCGATGTATTAGAATGCATGGGTTACATAACTTATGCACGTACTGGTGATATTTACTGCCTCTTCTATGAGTTGGGTATGAACCTGCTTACTCCCAATGGTTTTCTTTGCTATATCACGTCTAATAAATGGATGCGTGCAGGGTATGGTGAAGCCTTGCGAGGTTATTTCGCAAGCAAGACCAATCCTATTATGTTGGTAGATTTTGCAGGTATAAAAATATTCGATGCAATAACGGTAGAAGCAAATATTCTTTTATCTCAAAAAGCAGCAAATATTTTTAACACACAAGCTTGTTTGGTACAAGATGCGAATAGCTTGAATAATTTGAGCGTTTTCGTGCAGCAACAAGGCGTGGAGTGCGACTTTACAGGCTCTGCTCCGTGGGTGATATTGTCTCCCATTGAACAGAGTATCAAACAGAAGATTGAAGCGGTGGGAATACCCTTGAAGGATTGGAACATCCAAATCAACTATGTTACGGGGACGTTGTATGTGCAAGGTCTGGCAATGTTTGCACAGATGACGATGAAGCCATACAATACCTTCCCATAAGAGTTTGGTATCAGTAGGGAAACGCAGATGACTTTCATAACAGGTGGCATCGGTCATACAGACATGAAGGTTCTCAAGATAAGGTTTCCAATGCTCGGCAAGAATGAGCTGGAGGGGCTCAACGTCAAGGCGATGCGCTAGTTCCTGACGAATTGCACTAACGATTTTAGGATTGGTTAGTGGATGAAGCGGATCAATCTGAACACCACAAAACAACTGGTAATGAATATTACCGTTTAAATGCTCAATCAGTTGTGCATCGGAAAAGTTGGTATAGGACTTCAAGACCATCAAGGCTATTTTACCTTCGGGAGAAAAATAACTTTTACGCCCAAAAGGAGAGGACTTCAAATGCATTTGTCGGGCCAGTTCCGAGAAAGGGAACAGAGCATGGAGGCGGCCTAATTCACTCGTTGCAAAACTTTGACGATATTTTTTTAAGCATATCGAACTCGGTAAAACCTAAACAAGGTTCGATTTCTGAGATTTTTTGTATCTTTACCATGTGTTTTTAGTTTTAATTACCCCCGTTTTGGCCGTCAAACAATAGGTTTATTTCGGAACCTACTTATTTCGCTTTTGTATCTGTTTGGTAGTACTTTCCGGACTGTCAATAAGTGCAAAATCTCTTTCAAGTCCTTTCTTTTGGCGAGGAAGGTATTCTAACAATTCATTCACATAGGAAGAATCGTAGAAAGACCAATCGGCAGCCTGTTTCTTCAATTCATTCAAAGCCATATCATGGTCGAACGTGTTGATAGCACTAAAAATTCTGAAACGATGGCGGTTTTCATGTCCGCGTAATAAATAGCTTTCTATCCATGCCGGCAACAATTCCGGATTGCAATTCTTTTCAACGTATTCCACCGCATAACGACGGATCAGTTCATAACTGTCGTTCATGGCTGTCTGCAATACATCGGCAACCTCTGTCGGATAGTTCAAAGCTAATAGGCGTAATGCTTCCAACCGCACAACGAAATAGTTCGATTCGTGGTAACTTTTCTTCAGCAACTCAACGAGACCACTATAATTTGCCATTGACAATTGACGGAGCGCCATTGCCTGCATGTCAGCCATAGGGGAATTCAGCTGTTTTTTCCAGAATGTAACATTTCCTTCCTGCGCAACTAAAGCTTGGTTGATGTCCATATCCAGCCCGGCATTATTGGTGAAGTGAAAAGTCGGGTCACCGATCAGATGATTTTCCAAGAAGCAGGTAAAACGAGTGAACTGCCCGATGCGCATACCGGCAGCTAACAAGCCGAGAAATTCATCCGGCCATTTATCTTGAATGGTGTTAACCGTACATCCCATAGTAGCAATGGTCTTACCCTTATTGAATATATAAGAGCCTACAATGTTGTCATCCAAATGGAAAGAACCGTTGAAACAAGCATCGAACAATATAAAACGCGCATTAGGAGTCAAAAGACGAATATCTTCAGTATAGATATCCATATTACGGTTTACAATGGAATCCGATTTTATTTTCTCCTCATCGAAAGCTTCCGCACACCAACTTTCAGGCACCCCATACTGCTTGGCATATTCTTTGATAGCAGCTTCACGCCCATGTTTCTTGGCGTATGAAGGCACTTTGCTTCGCAAGAATATTTTGGCATTCTCAATACTCAAATTAATACCGGAACCATTTTCATAGCCATTGATATACTGCATGGTGGGGCCACCGTGGTGATGGAATAGCATGACATCTAATCCTTCGCGCTGAATCTCGTTCAAGTATAATGGTTTCATCGGATAGCGCATGTTAAAATCATAGAACTTCACTGTATTACCCGATTTGAATATTTGCGGCAATTGCTCACGTAAGGCTATTTGCTCACCGCTCCATGCCAAAGGATCTTCAGAATTGTAACCATGGCCACGGGCCATAGTCAGTTGGTCAAATGCATTTTGCTTTGCTTTTTCGGCAACTGCCTTTTTTAAGTAATCGCGTAGCATCTGATAACGGTTCTCACCTTCTAAATGTAATGGACGGATACGGGCCGAATAAATATCCGGTGAAATATACTGTTTAGAATCAGCACGCAATGTCATATAATGATAGTCAGGTATCAAACTGTCTTGTTTAATATAATCAAATTTTAATCCGAAGTCATCATAATAACGGTCGGAAGGAACGCTTGATTTCTGCCAATTGGCTTTGGGAGACCTTTTGAAAGCCGAAGATAGATGATGTGCATCACGAATCATTGGAATAGGGATGTCACCTATAAATACGCAACCCTCCAAAGGCGTTTTCTCATTCTCATGCAATTTGACAAGTTGCTCACGAATAGGTTCGGGCCTTTTCCAATCATCAATTAGCAAGTAAGTACCTAAACCTTCTTTTTCTATACTGGTACGATAAGCATCAATTTCACTTTTCGCTTCATCATAACTTTTCTGATCGACTACAATTGCAAAAGTAGTCTTTGTTTTTATACTAGGATGTACAACTGTTTGCGCCTGCATATCCTGTAAGCACAAAGCGGTAATTGCCAAAAGGATGTATTTATTCATATTTATAAACTTAATCTTTTGATTGTCTGTTCAAGCTCTGCTTTTAAATCTTCCGGAAGATTGGCTGTTTGTTGCATCTTCTTTATTTCTTCAAGAATGTGTGGCCGTTGTACAGAATTAGTAAACCAACCTAATGCTTCGGCCATTACTACACGTACTTCCTGTGGATTACCGGCATCACGAATTACATTCAAATAATCATCCACGTGGAAATGGAATGTATAGTTACGCACATTGCGGATTGCACTGATACGTTTTGCTTCCGGTGCAGCTACATCCATCAAGGTCTGATGGACTTTTGCCTCTTGTACAAACATTCTTTCCAGGCTTCTTAGTAATTGTTTTTTCTCTTCGTTTTCATTCAAACGGTCAACTTTTGCATAAAAGTCTTCTATTGTCTTTTCTACTTTCTCTTTCGGATAAAGGCTTAAAGCCTTGTTGGCACTCATTTGTACGCGTAAGCGTTCATTATGTTCGACCAATGCTTCCACAATAGCGGGCAATAAGGAATCGTCACCTACAAATCCAGCATAAATGGCACTTTGGCGAGCTACCATTTCATAAGTATCGTTCAAACCTTCGCGTAATGCTTCGATGAAGTTGTCGTCCTGATAACGGCTCAACAACTTGATAGCTTCCATACGAACCGTATTGAAGCCACTTTCCCGGTACTTCTTCAGGAGCAACGGAGATAATTCCTTTTGGGTATCGGCGTCAGCCAGCATACGCATGGCCAAACTTTGTACATCAGCGTATGGGCTGTTTAACAAATTCTTCCAATAGGCTTTGTCATCTTTGTGTATTGTTATATCGGTACTTAAAGTATTGGCTTCGATAGGAGCAAAACGGAAAGTGGGATCACCAAACAAATGACCTTCAAGTGATACGATTAGCTTATTGTATTGCCCGGCTCGTACACCATGGGACAACAAACCAATCATTTCAATAGTCCAGCGGTCTTGCAATACGTTACGGGTATTTCCTTGTGCTACTAATGTCTGACCGTCATTAAAGATATATTGTCCTGCTATATAGTCGTTTTCGTGAAAAGAACCGTTGTAGCACGCATCAAACATTATCATCTTCGGATTAGTGGAAAGATTTCTCTTCATTAAATCTTCCGTTATGATACGTTCATCAGCGTAGTGAAGAGAGTCTGCTTCCCAGAACTTAGGATTGTCCAGGTCTTTAAAAAACACCTCATTCACTTGTCGTTTTTCCTGCATCTGAATACGTAAGGTGTCTTTGTCACGTTTTCCAACATGGGACATGACTGCATTATAAAGTGTACTCTTCAACATTTTATAACGATTGTTGAAATCAGTGCATGCCAATTCATCATTAATAAGCTGCCCTGTTGGCATTCCATGTTCATGAAACATAAATAAGTCAAGGTCCTTTCGTTGCAATTCGCTGAATAACTTATATTTCATAGGGTGTTTCATTCGGAAGTTCCAATGTTTGAATCCCATTTGACGACCAAAAGCTAATGGAAAGTTCTCCATATAAGCTTTTTCGTCATCCATCCATACAATCAGGCAATCGGAATTGTAAGAAGCACCATTGAATGAGAATACCCGATCTAATTGATTATGCTTATCTGCCTTGGCAGCAGCAGCTTTCTTCAGATATGAGGCAATGGCCGCATATTTATCCCCTTCCTTTTTTTCCGGATACTTGATACGAGCTGAATAGAAAGTAGGATTTAGCCGCTGGGGACTGTCTTCTGTCAATTTGTAGTAGAAATGCTGATGATTTACTGAGTCTTGCCTGATGAACTCAAACTTTAAGTTCAGATCATCATAAAAGCGGTCGGTAGGTACGGAAGACTGATCCCAAGGAAAGGCTTTCTCATTCATTTTGAATGCAGTAGTCATGTGTTGCGCATTACGTACCAATGCGACAGGCACATCGCCGATTAAAACCAGACCTTCCAATGAAGGGCATTCTTGATATGTTTTGATGATTATCTGTTTGACTTGATCTGGATTTTGCCAGTCACCGCTGATCAGATAAGTTGCCAAACCATCATCTTCAACCGCAGTTTTGTACTGATGCATGGCATCTTTGGTATTTGCATAAGTTTGGTTATCTGTTATGATAGCAAAAGCGGTAGGTTGTTTGACCAATGGCTTTATGACTGTTGTTTGTGCATTTCCTGCCAATGGCAAAAGAAATGCCAGATATATTATTTTTTTAATCATGGCCAATTAATTTTTAAGTCTGTAATATGTACGGTCGGCTTCTTCACGAAGGTTCTCGGATAAGCTCTTATCTTTTCTCAGTTGATCGCATACCCGAAGGATGTCAGGCTTCCGATAAGAATGAGTGAACCAAGCAAAAGCCTCCAATAAACAGGTTTTTAGCTTTTCACTTTCACTGGAGTCGGTAAGTAAAGCCAAGAGGCCGTCTACACAGGCATGTGCCATATGATTTTTCAGAGAATTGCAATAAAGGATGCGCCAACGTTCGGAAGTTTCTTTGCTTAATAACTCTTTTTGCATGCTACGACTATTATTGGCATTCTCCAAAACCTTACGCATCTCCTCCTTGTCTTGCAACACATAGGTCTCAGCCATTACTTTATCAATTGCCGCCTGTACGGCTGCCTGATCAAAGACTTGAAGCCCCAAACTCACATTAAATGCCACACGCTCGGATAGGTTGTCTTCTACATAGGCTTTGATTTGCGGATAAACATACTCGTTCAGTCCCACATGTTGCATCATACGAACAGAGGTGCGACGAATAAATTCATAGGAATCCGTAATGGCCAAGTGTAAGACTTCCCGGAAGTTTTTGTCACTAATCTTCTCAAGCAATGCCAAGCAGGTGAAACGTACCATCATGAACGAGGAAGTTTCAAAAGTTTTTCTTAATAAATCAGAAATACCCGGATAGTCATTGCGATAAAGGTTGTGCAAAGCAAAATTCTGTATGTCGGCATAGGGCGACTGTAATAACTCCAACATGCGGGACTCGCTATATGGTTCTTTGAACAAAGCATTGGCATCTACCTCATTGATAGATTGAAAACGTAGAGTAGGGTCACCGGTAATGTGCGATTCGAGAATATTCGTCAATTTAGCCCATTGCCCCACTCGTGCTCCCATACCTAACAGGCCGAGCATCTCGTTTGCCATTTTATCTTGCAGTACATTGACTGAATTGGCAAAAGTAGTTACGCATTTTCCTTCCGACATGATATAACGTCCGGCAATGTAATCTTTTTCCCGGAAATCACCATTATAGCATGCATCGAAAATTACCATACGGCTATTAGGCTTAAACTCTGTAACTTCCGACAGGATAATACCGGTGCGCAGGTCTAGTAAAGAATCTTCTGCAATTACTTTGGGATCATCATAGCCTGCAATCCAAGTAGTGTCCAAACCGTATGTGTTTTTCATCATATCCAACATTTCGTCGAAAGACTTTTTGTTGTTTTGCTTTCTACGCGCTAAACCACGATAATAGTACTTCATTGCATCTACATGAGCATTCCACCTATTAGTAGCGGGACTACCGGAAAGATATTGACGTTCGGGCATACCATGCTCATGAAAAATAGACAAGTCCAGATCTGTGCGTTTCAGCATATTAATGACATCGTCCTTGGGATAATCGCTGAAATTATAACGGATGAAACGGGCCCGTCCCTCTTTATCGAATACGCCCGGCATTTGTTCGCGAATAGTAAAGGTTTCCGGTGTCCATGCAGTCAATGAGTTAGAGTAAGAGCCATCACCTGTATAGGAGAAGAATTGGTCTAATTTATTGTTTATCTGGTGCTCAGCCACCACTTTTTTAAAATAGCGGCTGATTTGCGCATGCGGTTCTTCGCCGTTATCAACAGCTTTGACACGTGCAGAATATATGTCACACCGAATTTGCTGTGGAGATTTTATAGCCAAATTATAATAGAAGAAATTATTTTCGACACTGTCCTGTTTCAAAAAATCGAATTGTAGGTCGAAATCATCGTAGAAACGGTCGCTGGGCACTGAAGAATCTCTCCAGTCATTGTTTTTCTCATCCATTTTAAAAGCGGAAGTCATATGCTGGGCTTTGCGGAGCATTGGAATAGGGATATCACCGACAAATACCACTCCTTCCAATTTATCCTTTTTGTAGAGCTTAACAATAACTTTCTTTACATCTTCCGGTTTATTCCATTCATTGTATACGATGAACGTAGGCAACCCTTCCATTCCTAGAATCTCCTGATAGGCTTTAAGCTCGGCTTCACAAGCCTGAAATGTCCCTTTATCTGTAATTACAGCAAAAGAGGTGTCCTTTACTTTCACAGCCGGTTTAACAAATGTCTGTGCCCGCAGAGATAATATGCTGCAGAGCATCAAACTTCCAGTTATTAATTTACGCATGTTTTGTAATATAGATTTCGTTATGTAGCATTAAAAATTACATCCTAAACTTATCGATAAATGAGTACGCCCATCATAATCATAGTCAGAGGTATTTACACGATCGAATACAACTTTTGCAAATAAGTTCATACGTCTGTTTTCTCTGACTTGTTGCGAATACGTTATCGACCCGCCAATACGATAGTAATCACAGGTATAATAATTAGTCAGCCCTTGTTGTAATTCGGTTACAGTTGGATAGTCTGCATGGCTGCCACCATATACATATTCACCTCCCAGATTATTGTTATACGCAACATGAACATCTATTAAAAGCCTGCGATTCAAACTATTGCCTAAAACAAAATTTTTTTTGCCACCTAAGCCTAAAGATAAATTTTCTGCATTCTGTACAGAATTAGGCATTAAATATTCATCGTCTTGCTTGGTATAATTCACATTTAATTCTGCTTTCCAACTATATTCATTCCCGCGGTTTCTGCTTAATGCATAATTAAGAGAAGCGGTTTGTGCCTTGTACGTAGAACGGATGTTATTATATAATTCCACCCAGCCACTTTGTGATTCAGAGTTATCGCGTTGAGAAATATACTGAATACCATCGATGTTACGATTTGTATATGTGGTTCTCATATAATTGGTATAGTCCTTTCCTTCCTGAATCATCGTTAAAGAAACATGAGCAGTTTTATCTTTTACACCGGCTATTTTTTAGGAGTCGTATAGCTCTGCTGAACAGTTTCCGCTTTTACATCGTAACTGCCCTCAAGCAGTAAATTGAAAGAGGGCATACTGAAGTTGTACTGGAGAGCTCCACCGAAACGGTCTCCAATATAATTGCTGGTTACACCGCTGCCTATTCCTTTTATGGCTGTTCCCAAACCGTATAATATATAATAGTCCTGATCCACATAAGAGTTGACATTACTCATTCTTGAGTCTTCCTTGATAGAACTATACTTGAAACTTGCACCAAACTTGTGTGAATTATTCAACTTGTAAGTAATCCCCGGCGTCAGTCCCAGCGTATAAAAACGGGTATCCACACGCGGGTCGCGCTGTTTGGCAGCTAATGTAGCTACATAATTACCTTCCAACCCCAATGCCCAATGATTACCAAGTAAAGGAGTAGCTGCACGAAACTTCAGATCGTAATATTGATTTCTCCATTTGCTTAAGTGCTGGTCTGCGACATAGTAAGGCATTCCCCTGAATGGATCGGCAATGGAGGCGTTATATCCGGCATCTGTCAGATTTTTTTGTGCAAAATTAAATGCTCCCCACACATATGCATTTTTCAGATTGATAAAGCCTTCACTGGATACACCTACGATAGCCTCTTTCTGCCCCTCTTGCGGACGGCAATAGTTTCCGTCCTGTAAGTCATATCCCAATATAACATTCGAATAATTCTGAATATCATCGAATGGCATACCGGCAGCATTCTGTGAATGAGACCATAGTCGTCTTGTTTTCAATTGTTCCATAGCGGCGGGAGAGAAGCCCTGTGCCGCTCCCACCATACTTACAAGGCAGGCTATCATTACCAGCAGGCAGCTTTTCATATAGTTCATATATTGTTTTTTCATTGTTCTGTCTTTTTAGTTAATTATTACAATGTGTGATTCCATGAAGGCATTTTTGCTCCATTACGACGCATTACAGGAACAACGCCACGTTCAAAGTCATCCGTACTGTTGTTTGTATCCTGATATATATATGTACCTGTTTCTTCGCGAATAATAGGATTACCTTCTTCGTCTGTGGACAATTTGCGAGCAATACCTAAACCGCAATAAGTAGCTCCTACCCAAGTAATACCTGCATCAAGTACACCGGGGACACGTTTTGCATTCATCTTTGACTCATTGTTTACTGCTTCAACAGCATCCAATACATATTTAATAGGTATTTTTGCATAATAAACATTGCTGTTCGGTTTGCTAAGATCTGTTGTCTTCATATTTTCATCGTTGACCGGATCCCAAGCTTCTCCTTCAGGAACACGAAAAATCACATAAGCACCTCCGAATACGGATGTCAAATATTGTGGTATACTTCCCATCTCTGCTTTTCCTTGGTAGAAAACATGTTGCATATCATAAGCTGCCTGGTCAGGGAAGTTTGGATTATTCATATTAAACTCAAACTCAGAACTACTGCCGTCTATAGGACTTTGAGGGTTATAGATGTCCAACTGATGGTTAGCGGCAAATTGAGAAATGATGCAAGATTCACCTGGCGCTAACGGATATTCGGTTCCATTTCCTGGAAATTTCCACACACGTTCTCCATATGCATAATTATTACCGTCCGCTTCCGGCCAAATAGGTAATTTAGTGGTAGCTGTACCCGGAGTTAAATTTGCGAAATAAATACCGTCCAAATACAAAATGTCAGCAGAGTTATTGTATATCTCATAGAACTGGTCTCGGAAATAGACTCCTCCTTTTTCCGGACGGCTACCGCAATAATAAATCTCCTTGAATATTAATGGGCTCACTTTAAGCCCTTGTACTTCAATATTCAATGCGCTACCATGCTTAAATAATGCCGCATTTACAGAATTGCCATTGATGTAGTATTCATTGTTTTCTGTATCGATCGCTGTACCGGATACTGTTACCGAATAAATTCCGGGGATAATTCCGTCAACTTTCACACTATTATCAGTTACTTCTTTTACATAATGTAAATCTTCATCGTAATTGTCGAACTTTACAGTCAGATCTTTCAGTGTGGATATATTTTCAACGGTAATATCCAAATATACATCCACTGTGATAGGATTCACTTCTGCTGTGCCAGACATGTCCCTGAACGAATCGCATCCTATCAAAAGGGTACTTGCCAATGTAAACAAATATATTAAATATTTTTTCATAACTTCCTAAACATTATAAAGTGAGTGATAATTCCAGCCCAAAGAAAAATCGGTTATTCAATTGAATATATGAACCCGGATTACGTTTGGATTCTCTGCGCGGATAACTTCTGAACATATTGTTGGCAAAGAAAGAAACACGTAGCATATTGCTAATTTCTTTAGTTACATTCAAGTTAAAACAAAAATAAGGACTGTATGATTCTTTTATAGCATTATTATGACTTACATTATTCAACATATATCCATATCCTGCATCCTTTACTTGCTGGGTAGTGGTATATTTCCCCTTGGGAAACATATTTACAGACGCATCTTCCAATGCTAAATAGCCCACAGGTATAGAATCGTTTCCAAATGTATTCCAATTAGACTGCTGCCAAATAGCTTGTGCTGTCATCGTAACAACAAAACCGATACGCGGGATATTGTGAGTGGCACGTAAAGTCGTTACAAATTGTTGTTTGTAACTTGCATTGCCTTCTTGAGAATAAATGGCCACCGGTTTACGGGCTGAAGCAGCATCTTCGCTATTGTCATAGAAGCTATAACCCTGACGCCAACTCTTAGTACGCATCCATGAGCCATTTATTTGGAAGGCCGTACGGATAGCATCAATACGTCCGATATTCAAATCAAATTCTAAACCTTTAGTTTCTATATTTAAATTATTAGTTGGTTTTGCATAAGTAGACAATACCGGTAGGCTACTACTAAGCTCTATCCCGTTTTCTGTGCGCTGGTATTCATTGTAGATAAATGTATTGAAGGTGTTGAAGGTTTGGCTCATTACATAACCATCCTTCAGACGCTCCTTATAAGCTATTACATTCAGATTGGTTTTACCCACTCGTAAATTAAAACCGACTTCTGCTTTATGATTTTGGGCAATCTTCAAATCTGAGTTATCTACTTGCCGAACTTCTGTGGTAGTCATAAACAAGCGCTGGCTTTCCGGAATATTTTCATTGGTAAGCTCATTTATATTGATATATTCAAAATATGCATTTTCTGGATATAAATAGAGAAGAGAAGGCATCTTTGCAGCAATACCGTAACCTCCCTGAAGACTTAATAGATTCGGAATCAAATCAATGGATGCATTTACACGTGGCGAGAAAATGCCTCCTACTACTGAGGTATGATCATAACGCACACCAGCCTGAATGTTCAAATCATGCGTACCGCTTATGGACCATTTGAAATTATCTTCCACATATGCACCAAATTGGTTAATGAAAGGAATATCCTTATAGTTACGTGGACGGAAAGATGAATTATGACCGTATTGACTACGATAAGGAGGAGTACTTGGGTCATAAGTTTTTCCTTTACCAACGTTACCGTCACTCCGGAAATCCGCACCAATCAAGATGCGGTTGTTTACATGACCGCTCGCCTTGAATAGAGAACTCGTCACTTTAGCAAACAAATTAACTTCACGACTATCGATCTCATAGTGTCCCAAATAGCTGCTTGGTAGATAAACAGCATAATGATTTATGTCTTCCGGTCCAAAATTAGTAATTTGATTACCATTGGCATCATAGATATGCTGACCTGCAAAGTTACTAAGTACCGCACCGTTTGTAGTGGTCATGGAATAAGGAGATGTAGCAGAACTGTATACGGTTTCATAATAACTGTCTTTATCCATATACGTACCTGACAATACATAGCGTAGTGTTTTTAACCAGCCCTTATTTATATTCCATGTACCATTGGTATTCAAAGTAAAACCTATATCGCGGCCTTCCGAAGCTGTTTTAGTTTGTTCATCATCAGGATTACGTTCACGTTGATCCTTACCATAAATAAAATCAAAGCTGGAATTGGTACGTAACTTATTATTAAAGAAAGTATTTGAATAGAGCAACTTTGTTGTGGCACGCTGATAGTGCTGGTAACTGGATATTGGATTATTCGTATTATAAGCATAATCTGCACTTACATTTAAAGCGCCTTTCTTTTTTCCAAGTTCAAAACCGGTTCCCATAGACACCTGATAGATATTGGGATTGGCTTTTGCTTTGACACGTAGCGGCTCACGACCAGCTTTTGTATTAATAATTACTGCTCCTGAGGTCAGATCACCATATTCAACAGAAGGGATACCACGAACGATTTGTATAGACTCTATATTTTCAGTAGAAATACTACGAACATCGGTTCCACCAGCCGGCGAGGCACCTCCGGCCAATGAAGCGGGTGTTTCCGTACCACTTAATACCGTAGGGCTCATCGCAGATAGATTAGCATTATTTGAGATGGGGGCACCATCACGAATTATTGCGGTGCCCATAGCATTCATCGGAGCTTCCGGACCACTGGAACTGGAAACTTGACGGATGTTAATCTGTTGTGCCGAACTCATATCTTGATTCTGTGAAATTCCACCTGGCATCAATGACATTACATCATATAAACTGGTCGCTTGCATATGGTCCATAGCAGAGCGGGAAATGTGAGAAGATGTGGATTTGCCTGAACGGCTGTTGGTTGCAGTTACTGTAACTTCTTTCAACTTAAAATCCTCATTCCTCATTGTAAAATTAAGAACCAAATCCTTATTTACATTTATTAAGGTGTCAATGGAGACTTTGCCCAAATATTGAATTTGCATACGAATTTTACCAGTAGGTACGTTTTCCAGTATGTATCTACCATTTTCATCAGAGGTTGTCCCTAGTGCAATTTCAGGAATAGACACAGCTGCAAATTCTAAAGGCAAACGCTTGTTGTTGTGGTCGTACTCATAAACAGTGCCTGTAAGTTTTACTTTGTAATTGTTTTGCGATTTGATAGGGAGGGCAATTCCTATGCAAATAAGTATAAACAAGTATATAATATTACACCCCAAAATACCTTTTTTCATAAGTAACATCATATTTATTAATAATGCAAAATTATATGTAAATTTTAAATTAAAACAAACCATTGTGTGTAACAAAACTAAAATTATTAAAAATACATGTTGTTTTTGTTGGTGCCGTTGCATAATCTCACAGACCTCAACCGTCTGTTGTCTAACAATATAGCAACTGCATTATATTTAGGAAAATCCAATATATATTAGTACTTTATTTAAGTTCCATACATAGTAATACGGATCTTGAGTGATTAAAAGCAAACTGCAAATCTAAATAAAAAACGGGATGGTTGTAGTTCTGATATGCTATATCTTAATACAACGCAGATAAATACTTATATTTTCATTGATAGATCTAACTAAGTTAAAAAACGGATTTTCTCCAAAATTCTTCTGATAGCTCCGTTCCAGCCTCATATTTATCGCACTTTACAGAAGCCCCAGTTCAAATATAAGGAAACTGTATCTCTCTTCGATAAAAGATCTATTTTAGGACGCAAAATTAGATATTACAAAAGATTATAAAAATACCATTTTTTGGGTATAAAAACGCATCTAATACCTATATATAGGTATTAAATATCATTGGCAATGTATGTTCCATTTCATTAAGCAAACAATTTTTTGTATAAAATACAAATAGTACTTTTTTACCCACTTAAAAAGTGCAAGAATGTATAAAAGTCCATGTGTCAGCTATAATAGGGGCATGAATAGGCATCCGTTCCATACCTGTCCCTATTTGAATCGGTCACCCCACAGTGACCGGACATTACTCACCCAATTCGGATTCTCATTACAGTAGGCAACGAAAATCTGTATCAAGTTCCAAAGCCCGAGAATCATTCCATTAAACCTGGCAGGAATTGTGACAACATGTCTGCTTGAAACAGCTACTATTATGGTATCATGCTGTATTGTTATGCTATATACCATGTTCTAAGTCAAAACTCTTTTTTTTTAGAATTGAAGGTTTAAGGCTCCATCCGAAAGTCAATATCACTTTCTCAAAATTCTTTTCTACAGCACCCTTTGTATAAGTTAGGATGTCTTTCTCTAGAAAATTTTTGAAATCAGATGAACTCATGTCTCTAAAAATGTTTATATATTCTTTTTTAAGAAATTCATTTATGGCATGTGCCGATATCTTTTTTTGCGTGCACTTTTCTATAACATATAAGTTGCTTGGTACCGGTACCATCGTGTCCAGCCCCATGAAGATATTACAGTCTACCATAAGAGTATAAGCGCCGCTCTCGGCAAGAGGTGCGGAAATGCAGTAATTGGCTTGCTCAAGCAGAGAATCCACCAGTTCTTTTGTGGAAGAACTGATACTATTGGCCAATTGTTCATATCCTCTTAGATTCAGTTGGGATATGGTCTTTTCGATAGCCGGGATGAATTTCATTCCTGGACCCAGGTTCAAATCAAATCTTTTGTAATAGACAAGAAGCTCATTCCAATCTTTGTACCGTGAAGGTTTGATGATATTTACATTGTCTATACCATGTTGTTTAAGATACTCGCCGGAGGAAAATGCATCTTCTTTGAAGGTCTGTGTGTTTCCATCCGGGAAACTTAAATAGATGGTCTTATATGTGTCTCCAGTGTTGGTCCTTGCAAAAGCTTTACATTCCTCACCTTTGAGATAATATGCTGTGGTGATGTCAAAACCATTACCGCTGGCATCATTGTCATAGCAACAATTCCACTTTACCTTATCAGATGGGAATATACGGCTTATATTCTCTATTTGGGATTTGGTGACATATCCCCCCGTGCTTATGAATGCGCATGTGGTTTCTTTAGTATAATGGTTTATTTCGTAGAAACTCATTGCGTCAATAGCGGATTCAAAGAGATATATGTCTGTAACCTTGTCAAAAGGAACAAAATTGGCCATCCAACAGCTTTGTGCCTTGTCACCACCCGTGGCAAAGGCTTTATAATTGGTATTGGTCTCTGCAAAATAGTTCCTCATTTCAAAGTTAAGGATTTCCATCTGGGAGGGTTTGCGGAATGGAAAGCCGATATGATTGTTTTTTCCTACCTGGTAGATGAACAGTCTATTGGCGAAATCCTCCACAGTCTGTGGAGAGAGCTTCCTTTGGACGGTCAAATATGGATTATCCTTTTTGATAGGACGAGGATTCCAATAATTCAAATTGGATTCAATATCATTTGGATTCAGTCCCAGCAGAGGATTGTTTACCGTTTCGGTATCTTCATTGGTGATCTGTTGAGTAGGCATTGGTACACCATCAATGACGAAGAGAGGCTGGGTTCCGCCTGTGACGGAGTTGACACCTCTGATTCTGAAAGTCATTCCGCTTGACAATGAACCGTCTGTGGGGATAATCTGTACTCCGCTGATTTTGCCTTGTAGTGCTTGCAACGTCTGCGTAGAACTACTGTTTACAATATCTTTTATATTCACAGAAGCAACGGCGGTTGCAATATCACTTTTTCGCTGGCTACCATAGCCTACAACAACCACCTCATCCATCTCTGTGACTGAAGGGTCTAGAATGATATCAAATCTTCGGTTCTTTCCGATAGTGATAGTTTTGGGCTTATATCCCAGATAACTGATGACCAGTTTTTCAGAAGGAAGTGCTTTTAGAGTGAACTTTCCTTCTAAATCGGTGATTACTGCATTGGTGGTACCTTCGATATTTACCGTAGCACCGATCAGAGGTTCGCTCTTCTCATCCAACACTTGCCCTGAAATAGTTACTTGCTGTGCTAATACTACAGTGAAATGGAGTATTAGAAACAATGTGCTTAATAGTACTTTTCTCTTCATAGTGCAGATATTAAAGTTTATAATAAGGATTAATACAATTAGATTTAAAATGGTAGTGCAAATAAAGCGAATTATAATATCCATGTTTTGACCTATTGTACTTTTCTCTTGACCAAATTACAGACTTTTTTCTTCAAAGGTAATCGCTTTCTATTAATTTCATTTATCACCGCGTAAAATTATTCGATTGGACTTTTTATAGTGAGTATTATCATGGGGAGTATTAAAAAAGATTGGATATGAAAAATAGTATGTTAAATCATTCTGTTTTCTCAAATATGCAGTGGGGTGTGAGCGCAAGGAAAAATATCTGTAGAAATTGATAATAATGTATTTTATTCAAACTTTCCATTTATCCAAACTCTATCAGTTATCTGCACTTAAATCAGGCTTTGATATTTCAAGAGTTTGGATAAATGATTAAGGATTCAGTCTGCATTAATACCGAACATAGCAGTCAGTGAACGATTGATACCTTACGTTCGCATCGTGCGAAGTCTATTCCTTTCCACACGGTTTTGCGTCCGGCTGAAGATGCACACTCGGCTTGCGAGGCTAAAAGTCCTTATTTAAGGTGTCTATACCCTGACATCCGCTACCGCTCGGTATCGGATTCCTCCAGACCGATGGCATGGCATATCTCCTCCACCAGTTCAGGAAGGCCGGAGTCTTTCTCCTGACGGGGATCGGGTGGAAACAGCGTGGAACGAAAGACACCCTTACAGACAGGGTCCGCCTCCTTGTTGTAGCGGAGGGTGTTCGGAATGTGTGAGGACAGCAGCCGCAGCCCCATCCTGTGGATGACCCGGTTCCAGGCATCATACAAATTCTTCCGTCCCCTTCTATCCACCATGTTCCAGAACAGCCGGATTCCTTTCAAGTTGCAGTTCCCCTTGGCGATCAGCTCCTCTTCCAGCACCTTGGTAAACTGCAGGGAACTCTGCATGACGATATTGTCCGCCTTGAGCGGGACGAAGATATAGTCCATCGCGGCAACGGTATGAACCACCCCCTCGCTGCGGAGCGTTCCGGGAAGGTCGAAGAGCACGATATCGAAAGTCTCCCCCTTTTTCGTCCATATAACGCCGCAGGTCTTCCACCCCCTTTTCCGGGTCGCTTTTGATGACCGGATAGGCAGGCTTACGGATTCTTTCGTACTGCCGGTACAGGTTCACCTTCAGGTCGTCATTTTTCATGACATTCTCCATGTCCCTCTCACGCATCAGGGCGATGCTGTGCTGCGGGGAGTCACAGTCCACAACCGCCACACGCACGCCTTTGCGGTAATGCAGCACACTGGCCAGCAGTACCGTAAAGACGGATTTTCCCACGCCACCCTTCTGGCTGGCGATGGCAACCAACAACTCTTTTTCTTTTTTCATCATTTCTTTAAGCATTAAATGTTTCAGAAACAAAAACACTATTATGACCGGTCGGGCAGGGACTCCTCCAGAATCATGTCCGTCGTTTCCCTGTATTCTTCCAGATGCCGCGAGACAAGGTGGTTGATGAACCCCTCCAGAGTGACCTTTCCGTTTCTCGAGGCTCCCGCCAGGATGGACAGTTTCCGGTGCAGGGCGGCGGGAATATGCAGCGACCGACGCTGCACGCCCGCAATGCCATGCAGGTATTCCTCCCCGTAGACGGACGGTTGCATGGGGCCGCTTTTCCTTGCGGGACGTATAATGTCGTTACCGGACGTTCCACGTCTCTTCCGGGGACAGGCAGGCGCTTCCCCCATGATCTCACGGATGCGGTCCGCGTCCATCCCGCCAAGACCAATCCGCTCTTTTACGTTCTTTCCTGTCATGATATGCCTTCTTGGACAATGACAACGTTTTATCGGCGAGGTGTTCCTCCCGGCTGTCCGTCCTCATCCCAGGGACGGTAGACCTCACCGAGCAGGGCGGCGATGTCCTCCCTGTGTTCCTCCATATGGAGCTCCAGCAGCCGGATGATAAAACCGGAGATGCTGCCGCAACCGGCGGCCCTGACCAGCATGGCGATCCGGCGGTGCAGCCTCCCGTCAATATACGCGGTCTTCCACTCCGCAGACTTGGGAGCGGGAACCAGAAACCTCCTCTTGTATTCTTCCGGGGCTGTCACTTTCCCTGCCCGGACCTGACTTCCATGACTTGGTATCTCCACCACTGGTTCCAGGGATGGGGAAACGGGAGCTGACAGAAGGTTCCCCGTGAGTCCGACCCTCTCGAGAACGATATCGGAAAGCCGGTTCTTTTCCTTTTCTGAATCCATATTTTAAAATCTTAAATTATTAAATTACACAACTGGTATTGTCTCGGAATACAAAATAAAGGAAGAAGAGAACAGGACGGAATGAAACCACCTGTCACTTATAGTCATCCAAAGTCAGTGATTGTCATGATACACATGACGGGGGGACGAACATATGGTTCCATCCGGATGGTTCTTCCCATGCAGGAGTGACGTCAGAATCCTACTGTCCGTAGCGGCGTGGAAAAGCGGCGGGATTCCGTTCCTTGTCCACCGCCCCTTTCAAATCCTTATGGGCAGGTGTGGGAGCATGCATCCGTCCTGATACGGATTCTTGAATTATCGGTCTGTGGGAGTGTAAAAATATCAATCCGTTAATGGAGACAAGGAAGAAAAAACATAAGGCGTACACGGCTACATGCACGTTCTCCATTTGCAGAAGTGTAGAAGTGACAATCCATTAATGGAGACAATGAAGGAAAACCATAAGGCATACACGGTTACATGCCCATTCTCCATTTGTAGAAGTGTAAAAGTAACAATCCGTCAAAGGAGACAGTGAAGGAAAGCCATAAAGCATATACGGTTCACTGCCCATTCTCCATTTGTAGAAGTGTAAAAGTAACAATCCATCAAAGGAGACAATGAGGGAAAACCATAAGGCATACACGGCTACCTGTCATTCTCCATTTGCAGAAGTGTAGAAGTAACAATCCGTCAAAGGAGACAATGAAGGAAAACCATAAGGCATACACGGTTACATGCTCATTCTTCATTTGCAGATGTGTAGAAGTAGCAATCCATCAATGGAGACAAGGAAAAGAAACCATAAGACATACACGGTTACATGCCCATTCTTCATTTGCAGATGTGTATAAGTAGCAATCCGTTAATGGAGACAATGAAGGAAAGCCATAAGGCATATACGGTTCACAGCCCATTCTCCTTTTGTAGATGTGTAAAAGTAACAATCCATTAATGGAGACAATGAAGAAAAACAATAAGGTGTATACGGCTACCTGCCATTCTCCATTTGCAGAAGTGTAAAAATAACAATCCATTAATGGAGAATAGGGTATGGAAAGGGCAGATTTCCCGTACATACGTCTCCTTATTCCTGAATTATGAGCGTAAGTCACATAATTATGGAGAGATATCCACCCTTTAATGGGGAGAGCTGTCGGCAAATATCTGATGGAAATGCCCCGAAAATCACAGGAGAATAACCGTACAATAGGCTGATACACAATTCCTATTGGAGAATGTTGTCCCCATTAGGGGACAGCAAGTTGTGTTTTCGTTTAACGAAAACAGGACGGTTTAACGGAGAATACACCGATAAACCGTTACTTATTTCAAGCTCCAGCGTCGCTTTTTACATATCTAACTATAATTCATTTGAAATCACAAAACAGATTGAACCGAATGTGGTTAGTTTGTCTGTTTATTTCATGTCCGAATCATTAGTATGCTATGTTGCAAAGTTCGTATTCATTATGAAAAAATCCGCTTACGAGAACAAGATATTCAGGTAATTTGCCATCCTTTCCCCAAAGAAGTTCGATGTTAAAAAGTTCAGAAAGCGTTTTGGCTATGTCAAATCCGAAGGCTTCGAGTGACGGACGCACTTTTTCCGGGTGTCGGCATGGTGTGCCGCAGTTACGCGTACACTCGTTATCTGAGCAGTGAAGACATTTACCTATATAGGCAAATGAACGCCCTCCATATTTCCGTTCCATATCCAATAATTCGCTCTCGATTCGTATCCGTTCCGGTAAAATGAGTTTTTGTGTATATTCAATCGGAATATCTTTGTCTTCAGGGATTATCTTCGTTGCCATAAGATGTGCATACTTGTATTGTCGGAGAAACGATTCCGTATCAAAATCAAATGGAGGACACCCCCAACTTTTACCGTAATTGGTACATTGTTTGCAAAGTTCAAGAAAATGTGGTTCGTCACGGAATTCGGCGATGTATCCTTCAACAGTGATGTCTGAAGTAAAATTTTCTACAGTGTATATACTCATTGTTTCAAAATCATTGTACCGCATAAGGAGTCGAAACGGATGTTTTCATTTTGGAAAAGTCTGTCAATGTATCCGCTTTTCTGCATTTCAGACGCGGTCAAGCAACTTAAATTCGGGGTATCTAACAATGCTATCGAATCGCACATGGACAACGCGATGTCAAGTTCATGTGTCGAGAACATGATACATTTTTTCTCGTCGTGGACAAGCCTACGAAGCAACGCCACAAGTTCGTAGCGATTAGGCATGTCAAGAAAGGAAGTCGGTTCATCAAGGAGAATGATAGGAGTATCCTGTGCCAATGCACGAGCAATCATCACACGCTGGCATTCGCCATCCGACATTTTATCCATCGTGCGGTTTGCATAAGCCTCCATTCCCACCGAAATGAGCGATTGCATGACTATCTCCTTATCTGTTTCTTGCATCCTACCTATCCAGTTGGTATAAGGAGCACGGCCTATGGCTACGACATCCTTGCACCGCAGGTTGGCGATGCGCGTGCGCTCGGTCGTGACGACAGCCAGCGTTTTTGCCATATCTTCGGTTTTCATGCAGGCGATGTCGTGCCCGTCGAGAATGATTTTTCCGGAATAACACCGGTTCAGACCGGCTATGGCGCGGAGCAACGTCGATTTTCCTGTCCCGTTTCTTCCGATAAGGGCTGTCAGTTGACCTTTTTTTATCGTGGCATTTACCTCGTGGAGCAACGAGTTTTCTTTGTAACCTATGGAAAAATGCTGTAATTCTATCATGCGGTGATGGATTTGTTGCGTAAAACCACCCATACGACGATTGGGATTCCCAATAGAGCTGTAATGGCGTTGATCGGCAAGGTGAATATTTTAGAAATGATGTCGCAAAGAAGCAATATCGATGCTCCCGAAAGAATTGTTCCGGGCAGAAGGACATGATGATCGCTATTTTGGAAAAGCATTCTTGTGACATGAGGCATAGCGAGACCTATGAAACCTATCGGACCGCAAAAAGCGGTTATCGTTCCGGCGAGCAGCGTTGTCGAGAGAAACAACAGGCTGCGTGAACGCCGAATATTCAGTCCCATTGTTACGGCATATTCCTCTCCGAACAGCAGGAGGTTAAGCGGTTTGATGGTCAGTACAGCCAACAGCAGTCCGGCAAACACCGATGGAACAAGAATCAGAAGTTGTCCGGAGGTGACGTCACCCAAAGCCCCCATCGTCCAAATGACAAAGGCTTTCAGCGATTCCTCTTTGCTGAGGTACTGCAATATCTGCACGACAGCACCTACGCCCGATGAGAACATCATGCCCAGAATCAGGATTACCATGATGTCTTTTATTCGCTGTCCGACGGCAGTTATCACGAGCAACACGACAGCCGCACCCACCCACGCTGCTCCGGCAATGCCTATTGATGAACCGATCCCGGCAAGTACCACAAGTGCCACACCGAGACTTGCACCGGAACTGATGCCAAGGACATAGGGACCGGCAAGAGGATTACGGAAGAGGGTCTGCATCTGAAGACCGCTGACCGATAAGGCAGCCCCGGCCAACAGTGCCACTATAGCTTTTATGAGGCGTATGTTGAGTACGATTTTTTCCGTGGCACGGGAACAATTTCCCCCGGTCAGTGCTGCCCATACATCGCGGATCGGAATGTTGACAGCTCCCACGGCCAAGTCCAGTAAAAAAAGACCGACCGTGAGCGTAATCAATATGGAGAATAATATAGTCGAACGGGAACGCATCTATTTCAGTTGCTTGTAATACACACACTCTTCCTGCACCAGTTCAGGATGGAATATCTTCACGAGGTCGCGGAGCACGATGTCAGGATTCACGACGGCAGACTCGTAATAGTCGTTACCCCCGGCTGTGTTGGTACGGGCGTTGTTGTTATACACCTCTCCATTTTTGAAACATCGGGTATCGGTGAATTTCGGACATGATGCCTTCAAGTCGTCAAGGGAGTTCGCCATTCCCACGTTCAACCACATGTCCGCATCCGACGCGAGCAGATATGCTTCTTCTAAGTCAATGGGGATAGAAGCGTTTCCCGTGTTCTTCTGGTAGATATAGCGGCCTCCCGCATCAGTAATCAAGCGGGCTACATAACTTTGGGTTGAAGGCATGAACCACGAGTCGCCATAGGGAACATTAAGCATAACCGAAGGAGTGCCGAGGGTACTGTCGGCCACTTTCTTTTTCAAGGCGTTGTATCTGACCGGGATTGCGGCAAAGGCTTTTTCACCCTTCTCACGTTTTCCTGTGACTTCTGAAAGCACTACCATCCATTCGGCCTTGCCGAGAGGCGACTCTTCAAGATAATCGCCGACATACATGAACGGTATGTCGAGTTCTTCGAGTTTGCTTTCCATTGCGCTTGCGCCGTTCACCCCATAGAGCAGAACGAGGTCGGGATCGAGCGAGAGCAGCAACTCGTAGTTGATGTTCCCTTCATAGCCGACATCGCCAATACTGTCGCGGCGGGCTTGGATGTCTGGGTTGGAAATGTAGTCGATTCCCGAAACGCCGGTTATACACCGGACTTCACCGATTGCGTCAAGCATGGCGATATGAGTGGAAGACATCGCCACGATACGTTTGGCGTCTCCTTTGAGTACCTGTCCTGCAAACCCTTCGGGAACCTCTTCACCGTTGCGGACGATAAACAGCCATGTGGTTACACTGTCCGCTCCCTGCCAGGGATTCCTGACGGTTATCAGTACGCTTTCCTTCCCGCCCGCCCCTTTGATGTCGAAGCCGGAGGCATATTCGGGAGCATAAAGCAGCAGGTTGAAATCATTGATTTTTGAGCTTTTGTTGTGGCAGCCTGTAAATGCCAGAGAAAGCAACAAAATCAGGCTTAAATTCTTTAATGCGTTCATATTGATGCAGATTATCGTTTACTATTTTTGTTTTTTCCGAACTTGGGTGTTATGCCGATGAATATCTCGAAATTGATGCCCGGCATGGGACGGGACAATACGGAAAGGTATTCTTCATCGAACAGGTTGTTGATGCTGCCCTTTAGCGACAGATCGGCCCATCGGAAAGAGAGCTGTTTTTCCAGTGTCACGTTATTCATGAAGTAAGGGGGGCAGATAGCCCGTCAGGGTATAGTCATTACTCGACATGGTATAACGCTGGCTGTAATAACACCATTTGTAAAGCAGGCTCCATGTCCGCCATGACAGACGTCCGGTCACCGTTGCGGAAAACTCCGGCACGTATGGCAACTGTTTGCCGACGGATTGGTCTGCCGGACTCATCGGTTCGCTCTCGTTGATCGAGGGAGTCCACGAGAAAGTTCCGTTCATATCCAGTTTCCAGTCCTTTCCGAGCATTATATCAAGGTGGGCGTTGGTCTCTGCCCCGTAAGCATGTACCTTTTTGAGGTTTCTGGGGGAGAAGAATCCCTTGGTTGTGGGTAGCCAGATGATCCAGTCGTCGATGTGCGAATCGAACCAGTTGATACCACCGCTCAAAGCATATACATTTTCTTTCCCCACCGAGAACGACAACCCCACGTCGTATGTGAAGCCGTGCTCGCTTTTCAGGTCGGGATTACCGCCCGGCAGAAAATAGAGGTCGTTCAGCGTGGGAAAACGGTAGTTCCGGGAGATGGATGCTTTCGCCACGATATTGCCTTTTTTCGACAGTACCCCGTCGATGAAGAAAGCCGGGATAACCGGGGCCCATTCCGTACCGAACATATCCTCGCGAAGGACAAGCGAGGCGGCAAAACGATCGACAGGCCGCCATTTCGCAGAAACGGAACCGGAAAACTCGACACGTCCCTTGTCATACCCGACAACAGCCTTGTTACCTTCCTGCGAGATGATATTTTTGTCCGCGCTTTCCACCAAATGCTGGTGTACGGAAACACCGGCCGTGAACAGCCATTTCTCTGAAGGAGCATAATCCCCGTCCGCACTTCCGTAGAACGTGTTAATCTTACTGCGTGAGCGGGTCATCGAAGCCATTTCGCCGTTTCCCTTGTCCCGCTTGTAATCATAGGCCATCCATGTGTGTATATAGCCGCCTTTTACACCGACCTTCCATTTCTCCCGCACGCGATCCCACGAGAGGACGCCGCGAAACGTCTGCTCCCTTTGGCGGTTCTCGAAGTCCATGTCGTTCCCGTAATCCGTGCTGAGCATCGCCAGTTCCCGGTTGGAATTGATATACCAGGCGTTTAGCCCGAACTTGTCGCCTTCGCCCGTGTTATAATAAATTTCCTGCAAGACGTGCAGATCCTTATAAGCCCCGCTGCGGTTGCGTTCCGTCGGGTAATAGGAACCGATGATGTTCTTGTCCTCGTCATAGATGTTTTCCTTCTTGTCCCGGTTTCGGTATTTGTAGTCGTTGGGGGAAGAGGAATACACCACACGGGTGGAGGACTGCCAGTGTTTGTCACCGTAGGTCAGGCGGAGAAACTCGTCGAACGTGCTGAACGACCCCACTCCCTGCACGTACTGCAACCCGAACCCTTCATGGTTGGCCGGAGAAGTGGAGAGCCTGACCAGACCACCCAAGCCGCCGCCCGTTTCGTTTACCGATGACGTTCCGTGCAGCAGCGAGGCATCATCGATAAAGTAAGAAGGGATGGTGGAAAAATCCGTCATGCCCAGCATCGGGTTGTTAATGCGCATACCATTCCACGTCACTTGGGTATGCGAGGGAGAGGTACCCCGGAAAGCCACGGTGGATAACGTGGCGCGTCCGTAGTTCTTGACAAAAACGGATGAGTTGAATGTCAGCACATCGGCCATAGACAAGGCGATGTTCTCTTTCATGGCGATGGAATCGAAACGGGTTCGTTGCACGCCTATATCCTTCATAGGTCGTTTGCCCACCACCGTAACCTCCGGAATACGTAGTACCCTTTTGGTAATGCTGACGGAATTTTTCTGCTGGGCGGCAAGCAGAAAGGGCAGGCTTACCCCCACGAACAATAGAATAAGATGTCTTTTCATTTTTGTCCTCCTTCCTCGTTATTTCCAGCAGAAAGCTCCCGGAATGATTCCCACGTAAAATTCATCGATCAGCTTGCCTTGCGGCGAATAGCGATACACGATACCTTGTTGCTGGTAATCAATAGCGTCGGCCACATATACCTCCCCGTTGTTGGGATTGACCGTAAGGCCGTAGTATTTGGTGTCCCGAAACTCCAGAAAAGGCCGGACGGGAACACGGTCGGCTTCCACCGGCATTCGCCAAATATCGTTGTTGATCCAGTAAAGTGTATCCCGTGTACCGTTGAGCTGGACTTCCGAAGGCCAGTCGCCCAGCTTAAACTTGAACTGTTTCTCTACGGTGAAAGTCTCGGCGTCTATACGATAGAGAGACGGTGCCTCGTAACCGTATGGGCTGCCCTCGTAACCGCCATCCGTGATGGTCCACATCTTGTTGTATTTGTCCATGACCAGCGAAGTAGGTTGTATGCCGATGGTCAGTTCGTCCACGACCTTGTCCGTCTCCGTGTCGATTTTCAGGATGCGGTTCTGGTACGACCAGCAGTTCACATAGACGTACTTGCCGTATTGTACCATTTGTTCGGTGGAACCCGATTCCATGTCCATGTCTGGACATTCGATATAGCCGGTAATCTCGTATGTCTTGGGGTTGATGATGAAGATACGGTAGTCCCATATCTGCGTCACATAGGCTTTCTCATCCGACAGAAAATGGATATACCGGGGTGAGGTGAAACCTGTGATACGGCCCACTTCCTTGAAAGTATTGATGTCGATGGCGAAAATCACATGCGAGTTGTTCACCACGATCCAGCCTATACCGTCCCGGATAACCATAGACTGGGCCACATCGCCCAACTTGAACCCGTTGGCACGGTAAAACACTTCATTCTCCACTTCGCACGTGGCGGGATCGTAGTAGGAAAGCGTGGCATTGCTGTACTGGAAATTCCCCTCGTTGGTAATGAAAAGACCAGAGGCCGATACAGAGAAATCTTCCATCTCTCCGTAATCCCATTTCATGCAACTGCCGAAAACTGGCAGGCAGAAAAGAAAAAGGCAAATCCGTTGTATTGTTCTGCTCATTGTCATTCGGATAAAAAAGAGTACCCGAATCATTACGGGTACTCTGGTTAAGGTATAAGGTTTAATCCTGCTGCGTATATTGTTTGTCCTTCATATTTTGGAAGGTTGGGTTATACCCACATTTCGTCACGCTCCAACTTTCCCCCGTAATCATTCCGTTTTCTATAAACTTGCCGAAGAAAGTGTAGTCGGTAAATTTCGTCAAACCGTCAAAAACAACCCCATGCAAGGTCTCCAACTTCTCCATGAAAAGTGTTTCCTGAGAAAGAGAAGTCGCACTTTTTATCTGTAGCGTACCATCTATAGTCTGTAATTTATCACAAGTAATGCCTGTTGCTTTATTAACGAACAACCCTTCACCTCCTACATGAAGCAATTCTGGAAGGTTTAACGATTTACTTTGTAAAGATATTGCTAACGAACCCTCTCCCTCTTTATAATATACAGGAGAAGCTGAACAACAAACTTTGGATAGTAAGGGCAAGTTACAACTGGTAAGATTTCCAGATAAATAGAACTGGCCTCCTACTTCTTTCAAGACTGGCATTGTGACTGTCCCCATCATTGGTATTTGGATGTATCCATATCCATCTATGATTTCAAGTCGGGAAATTTGGCATTGCTTCGCATTTGGCCTGTCACATTTAGATTTCCATATACATGTTGAATTGTCGATATGGTATAATCGATATTGTTGGTGGTTGGCTTACAAGTGAAGTCTTTGATATTCTTGAACGTGATTTCAGGGAACTTATTATTCGTGAGACTGGTGATGACAAGATTTACATTTGACAAATCTTCGGCTGTTTCAATTTTGGAGAGCTGCACCTTGTTTATAATTTCAATCTGGGGCGCTGTTTCTCCGAAGGTTTCAAATCGGGCGTTCGGCAACAGCAGTGTCCCGCTCAAATCTTCAAGATAATCCAGCGTGATGCTTCCAAGTGTGGTGATTTTGCTCCAGTCAGGAAGTTGTTTGAGTGCCGTGAAATTTTTTATCTTTATTTGCCCCTTTACCGTTGTCAGTTTGTCCATTCCACCGAAAGCCAAAAGCACGTCATTTCGTTGGGGAACAAAACTACCGGTAGGAGGAGCTTCCATATTGGCTTCCATAATAATACTTCCGTTTACTGTTTCGATTTCCGGAAGGTTGATGGTTTCCAACATCACGGGGACGGTATGGAAATCAAGGCCACCGGTCTCTTTCAGTTTAAGGAAGCTCTCATGGGAGGTCAGCTTGGCAAGATTGTTTACGGACAAGACCCCTCCGACACTTGTCAGTTCCGGTATTTCCAAAGACGCAATCGAACCGGCTGCTGTGTTCTCTTCATTGAGTCCTTGAAGATTCAGATCCTGACCTACAGTAGTCAGAACCGGAAACTCAAAACTCTGTAACGACGACGCATTGAACATCACGCTTCCTTCAATAGTTGCCAGTTTCTCGAATAGGACATACGTCACTTGGTCGTTATATACCGATATGTCTCCGGAGAGCGTTTCCAATGCTTTCATGGAAATCATGTGAAGTTCCGTAGCTTTCGAGGCGACATCGGTCGAACCTACCTGTAAACCTCCGGCAGAAACGATATTATCCAACCCTGTCAAGTCTGCACCGTTGTAACTGTTACGAATGACAATGTTGCCAGTAACCTCTTTCAAAGATGCCAATGCAGATATGTCAGTGATTTTTTCTGCCTCTTCCGCATCAGAGCCGATAATCAGGTTCCCTTTGACAACGGTTGTTTTGGTTGCGGCAAAAGAAGCTACCTCCTCGGTGGTCTTCAACTCCACATCTCCGTCAGATTCTATCTCGCTTTTCACGACCTTATAGGTATATTCGCGGGCATCTCCGTTATAGGATGTCACCCGAAAGGTTCGTTCGTTATCCCAGTCCGTTACCGTTTCAGGATCAGGTATGATTGTTGCAGAAGTTGTGTACTTGAATTCCACTTCGGCGTTGTTCAGCGATACCGTATAGGGAACGGTTATTGTTACTGTATTGTCCGTAATGTCGGCCGTGTACGATTTCCCGTCCACGGTCATCACGACCGATGTGATGAAATTTTCATCTGCATCTTCAGGTATAAGTTCACCGTTTTTGTCACACGCTCCCAAAAAGAACAAGGATAGGAGCATGGGAAGAAAATAAATTTTCATACTTGTAATTTTTATTATTTGGTTAGATCCTCAAAAGAAAATACCTCCGTAGAAACTTCACCCAGCCAGCCGCTTTTGGCCAGAACACCGCATTGTATTTTGATAAAGTCAATATATTGCAGATTGGCTTCCGTTCCATCGGCATGGATGGCATTGGAAATTTTGAAACCGTTCCTTTGTCCGCTTCCATCCACCGTACTGCCGCCTTCTATCTGGTCGTTTCCGAAATTATCCACGTACCCCCAGTCATAACTCTGATTATCCCAATAACCGGTTTGAGAATCTTGGGTGTTGCGGGCGGCCAGACAAGTGCCTGTCAGGGTATAACTGTTTTCCGAAATCCAAGCCGGATAATAATAGTCTTGTGTATGATAAGCGGACAGATAGTCTACCCAGCCGTTTCTACCGTCGGAACTGATCCATTGGACATCCATTTTTTTGCCTTCCGGACGGTAATAGGTCACTTCAAAATTCTGTATTGTTTCTTCCTTGCCTGCTTCAGATCCTTTCAGTTCGTACCACTCGTCATCCGGCAATCCGTTTCCGTTTATATCTTGCATGACCCATACGATACCCGGTTCGGAACTGCCGTCAAAGGCGTTCCCCTGAACACAGAAATCATATTGGTTACCCGAATTGGGAATACTGTGGTCGAAGCCGACGATGATATAACCCCCGAAAGAACCTAAAGAGACGTGCAGTTTGTCTTTCAAACGCTGTGTTGCCCATGCGACAGCCGCTTCAGGGGATGTTTCGTTGCCGGTCATACCGCCTATCGTGCTCGTCTCGTTGATAAATTGGCCGGGAGCTGGGGTATATTCATAGACTTTATTCCAGAGCTTGGAACTTCCCGAAGCCCGGAAGCCGTCTTGTTCCTTTTTGTCCACACAAACGACTTTTACGGTGGCAGTGACAGCCGTTTTCCCTTTGTCGATATTCCTGCTTATTTTTTCCGTCGGTGTGTCTTCCGACACAGTACAGGAGACGGTGTATTCTCCGGGTGCGGACGGCGTGAACTTGAACATGCGTTCCACTTCTCCTTCCATGACCTGACCGTCCACACTCCACTCAAAACGGGGATTGTCGAAATACTCCAACAACGGACGCAGGAAAACAGGACGGTCGGCAAAAGTGTACCTGTCCGTGGATGTTTGCAGGTAAGACGGGGTCGGGAATTTGACAACGTAGGGCATCGTTTCCACGACCTCTACGCTTACGTCTTTCGTTGTTGTCCCATCTATATTGGAAGCGTTGATTGTCACCGTATAAACACCGAGTTCTTTTTCATTGAAAGTATAAGTATTCTCGGTGGAAACGATTTTCCTTCCCGTACCCATTCGATTTTGAACCCTTCGACATCCGAATGCTGAATATCGGGAGTAAATGTGTAATCGGTATTCCGGACGACTTTTAGCCCCTGCGAAGGTAGTGCCAGTGAGATGACCGGAGGGGTGAGTTCTTTCACTTCTACTTTCAGTTCCTCTTCGGCATAGCCTTCCGCATTGTCTACTCTTAGTTTGACATAAAAATCCCCGCATTCATTCCATGTACGTTGAAGAGACGGACCCGAAGAAACCAGCGTACCGTCTATCGTCCAAGCAAAAAGAGCATCTTCAACATTCTGGTATGTCGGGGCGATAGTCAATTCGTGATCGACCTTGACCGTGTAAATACCGGTCTCGCTGTCAAGTTCTATTATAGGTTGTCCTCCTACTTCTTCGGTAATGACTTCATCCTTGTTGCAGGAGGTGAACAGCATACAGGCAGAAATAATAAAATAGTAAAAACGATGCATGATGTGTGGATTTTAGAAAAATAACAGTGATACCCCCGACAGAAGGGATATCCCTGTATTCTTTTTATTGTATGGTGATATCATCGATACAGATATAAGCCGGAGTATTCAAACCGTATGCTCCCGAATCCGAACCCTCGAAGTTGAATTTCACACTTTGCACCCCTTCGGCATTGATTTCCCAATAATCCCATGTCGTGATAGGATCAACCTGTTGTTGGCCGTTACGATAATCGGCTAAAAGACGTTTGTAAGTGCGGATCAGACCGCCATTCGCATCATAACATTCCAGATTCACTTGGAAATACCCTTTCATCTCTTTCAGAGGAGTCGCTACCCCCGTAGAACCGAACTGATTACCATAAGTAATGACACCATAAGTGTATGAGGTGTTGCAGATCCACAGGCCGACCAATTTCCGGGGAACATTGAAATAAAATTCCGGTTTAGCCATCCATGCCTGATTGTAAGCATCCACATATCCGTAAACGACACCGAAATTGGAACCGCTGTGCCCGGCTTCCTTATTCTGTCCTTCCGCTTCCACCGCAGTGTTATAGACAGAACATTGGTTTAGATAAGAATACCACCAGTCTCCGGTATTTCCCGACTGATTGGAGCGGATGTTCCAGTTGGAAAGTGCGATGCCGCCGCTGGAGTACTCTGTGCTTCCACCTACAGTATTAAACATTGAAAGGAAGAGATATTCTTCCGGAGTATTGTCGTAAATGGTGGTTACTTGAGGATACCCTTGGTACGAATAAAGATTTTCCGGCCGAGGTAGGTCCTGCTAACATGCCGGGATCGAAATCGTCGAAAGTGATAGTCAAGGTACCGTCCGGATTTGTCACAGCACGGGTTTGCGGAGTTCCGGAATCAACCGGTTCCATCAAAAAGTCATCGTCCGAACTACAGCCGGAGAACAAGGCGGTTGCGGTAAATAGACAAGCACCTGCCAGAAAGCGTAATTTTCTTTTCAAAGGTCACTCGTTTTAATGTAAAACATATTATTAACAAACACAAAAAAATCCCGTTCGTGCGGACTTACACGAACGGGAATATGTCTGTCTTCAAATATTGAATGGCCGATGAGCTATTCCTTATTTGATTACGACCTGTATATCCCGCAGGTGTAAATCTCATTCCGGTCATGGCAGGTCTTCTGACTCGTCCCGGTCATCGTGCCTTCCCGGTATTACACCAGTGGCAAAAGTTCGATGTTCGTTTTTTGTGGACTCACAGCAGCGGGTACTGTCCCGGATTTTTACCGGGTTCCCTTTTCATTCGGAAGGCGTAAACCTCCCGAAACCATTTCCCGACTGCAAAATTATCTATATTACATATCAATTCCAAATAATTCATAATATTTATAATAAAACACACAAAGCATGACAACCGTACTGTTTTAATTAGAGCATTCAAGTTTACGACAAACGAAGACGGTAATTATCATACACAATATCCATAAACCAACAAAACAGCTTGCCATTTTCCATAACAATGCGTTCTGGAATAGATAACTGTTAGCTGCAATTATGCAAGCAAAAAAAGCAGACAGAATAATGACTATTAATATCATGCACCAGAAATTAATCCTATAAATTTATGGAAAACAAGTAAGGGAATGGAAGTTCCGTTGCCGCATGGATGCAGGTGAAGGACCTTCTCTTTTAACGTTGGATACGCCAATGCACGCCAACGGAAGACTCTGATATTATCTGTTTGGAAAGGATATAGGATGTGCGTTACTTTGTCGCATATTCAGAATCTTAAAAAGAATTTTAGTATGGAACTGACAATTATTGAAACAAGCGCGTATTAGGAGTTGAGAAAGCTGGTCAGCACGCTGGTCGTACAGATGGGCGACTTCCAGAAAAAGATTGCCCCGCCTGCGCCGGACAAGTGAATGGATGCGCAGGACGTATGTGATGGACTTATGCCCAAACACTTTCTGAAGAGTTTCCAGCAGCATCCCCTTGAGTATGGCCAGAACGGCAAATGCGTGGCGTCCGATGTGCGGGGTGACCTCGCCCCGGAGTTGCATTTCCTGCCTATGATTCCAAGACTGAGCCGCATGGCATTGTATTCACCTACCGGAAAGACACATTCGGGGAGTCTTTCTTTTCATCCGTACCCCTATATTTTTCAATCAGTTCGATAGCAATGGGCAATAATTTTACGACATACGCCACTCCCGTTTTTATACGGTTGCCCATCAGCCATGTACCGCCGTCGGAGTCGGTATGGATATTATCGTATGTTATGGCTTTCAAGTCCACATAGGAAAGACCGGTGAAGCACATGAACAGGAACATGTCGCGCATGGCACGCTGGCGTTTGTATCTCGGTTCTATATGGATTATCCTTTGCAGTTCCTCTTCGGAAAGGAAAGAACGCCTCTTGTATTCGGGCATACACTCGAATGATGCGAACGGATGAACCCGTATCCAGCCTTTTTCCTGCGCGATATACATCAGCCACTTCAAGGTATTGACACGCCCGAAGACAGTGGAGTTTGCCAAAGCGCATGTACCGAGCATCCAGTTGTAGTAATCCTCGATGAATGATTTCTCAAGTTCTTCGATGACAATATCCTCTGCATTCTTCTTGCTTTTCATGAAAAGCAGGAGACTCTTGTAATCGGCAACCAGACCGCAGTAGGTGCTTTCGGCTTTCTCTATGCCGATTTTCTTTTTATACGGTTCCAGCTGTTCCCTGAAAAGGTTCATAAGGGTGTGGCATTCCTCTGAGAAGCCGACATAGCGGTTATCTTGGCTGTAACAAAACTGTCGTGGTCGCAGATGTACTGGTAGTGCCTGGTGATTTGCGCCTTGATATTGTCAAGCTCCTGATTGAGTGTACGGGCCTCCTCGGACTTGCCTTTGGCCCGGTTGGTTTTGACGTCCCACAAAGCGAGGGACACTTCTTTCTTACAACTGAAACCGGCTTGGGTTCCATTGATGGTGATACGGCCCATAATCGGTGTCTTTCCGTTTTTTACAGACTGTTTATTCTCAAAACACTTAGCTATACATGGTCTGCGATAAGCTAAGAGAGATTCCCCTTACACAAAAGCATGGCATCTCCTTGTCGTATCTCGCCTTTATACTTTTATGTATAGTAGTCTACCGGATCGAATGAACAAGACCTATCCCATACATAAACCAATTTAGACTGCTATATTATTTTTGAGGAAGAGAGGTGGAATGAGATCAGATACCCTCTTTAGGATTGACTGTAAGTCGATTAAATGTGGAAAAGGATTGCTTTTGTCACAAGTAAAGTGTATATTTGCATTGAAAGAATCGTTCTTTGACAGAGGCAACGTCCTGTCGCTTTCCTTGAATCCGCATTTAGCGAAACGTTTCGCTGACGGAGAATTTAACCGGGGCGATGGAATCGCCGTGCTGTTTCTTTCGAGACGAAAATAAATATGACACGAATGCGAGGCTGTTTGTTTGATGCTCCCGGCATTTACTATTTTCATCTCTTGAATATCGACAATTTGTTCCATATCATCTTTTTTCGTGCGATCAGACAGGCTCCTATAACTCCGGCATCGCCCCCTAACCGCGAAGGAACGATGGACAGTTGTTGGGTCATCAGCCGAAGCGAATATTTATGCACGGCAAGCTTCACAGGCTGTAAAAAGTAGTAAGGAGCAATTTCTGACATTCTGCCGCCAATGATGATACGATCGGGATTCAAAAGGTTGATCAATCCGGCCAACTGATGCCCAAGCTCACCCCCGGCCTGCGTCACCAACTCAATGCAAAGCGGGTCTTCCAGTTTCGCAGCTTCAATAATGTCCTCTATCGTAATCATGTTTCCGTTCCACACCTTTTTAGAAAGAACCGACGCCTCGTGATTGTAGATTCTTTCTACGAGTTTACGGCAAACGGCGCTTCCCGAGATTTCCGTTTCAATGCATCCTTTTTTTCCGCAATGACACATCACGTTGTTTTCATACATGTGGATATGTCCGAATTCTCCCGAATAGCCGTCCTTTCCATAATATATTTCTCCATTTATGATAATGCAGAGTCCCAGTCCCCATCCGATATTGACATAAATCACATTCTCCTGCGAGGCATTGTTTTCGGATACATACTCGCCGTAAGCCATCGCTTTGGTGTCGTTCTCGATGAAAACCGGAATGCCCAAACGTTCGTTGAGCAAAAGAGTCAGCGGCACTTCGCGTGTCTCCTCGAAATTGAAAATCGTGGCGCTCGTTCCTAAATGCGAATTGACCCGCCCTCCAATATTGAAATTGACGCCCGCTATTTTGCCGGCGTTCTGACTTTGAAACTTTAGCATGAACTGCGAAATATGCGTACATATTTCATTCAGTTTATTATGTGTATTTTCGAAGCGAAAATCTGTGATGCGCTCTATGCAAACCATATCCCCCGTAAGGTTCATAAGCCCGATTATCAACTCGAAAGGCTTGAGGTCGACACCCAAAAAATAGTAGGTTTCGGATTTCACCCGATAAAGGACTGGATTTCGTCCCCGTTTATTGGTCTTCAAACAGTCTCCCTTTTCCAAAATATCCTCCGCATAGAGTTCGGAGACATACTTGGCTATTGTCGTGACGCTGAAGCCGGTTTGGCTGGCGATGTCGGGAATGATGAATTGCCCTTTCTGAAAAATGGAGTTCAGAATGATGTTTCGTACAAAACAACCCAGATCGCCGTCGTGGGATGCGGATGTAAAAAGGAGGTAACATTGTCCTTGCCATTATTTAGTGTGCCTGACAAAAATAGTAAATCGAAAAGAAATAAAAAACAGATTGCATAAATAATCGCTTTATTTAAAAAGTTTGCTGTGCGTCTGCGCCGTGTGCTGTATGTGCGGCAGCGATTCGAAAACGCCCGACTATGAATTTCCCGACGGACCCGATCGATCCCGACCCTCAACCGGGCGATTATCCTGCCGGACTGACCGTAACCGAGTTTGCGGACGATCTGGGCGGCGGAAAACAATGTCTCGGATTCGTGGCCGTGGCCGATCTGAAAGCCAATCCCAAACTGCGCTTCAACGCCGTGCATCTGCCTCAACAGAAAACTCCGTCGCGCATTCATGCCGAATTCGCTTCGGCCAACCGGGGAACGGCCTGCGTGACGACCAATGCCGGGTATTGGTGGGCCGGAAATTCGTTGAGCCTGCTTGTTACCGGCGGTGCCGTCAAGTCGATCGAGAATCAGACGGTGACACGCAACAACCAGACGGTTTATCCCGTGCGTTCTTCGTTCGGGCAGATGGCGTCCGGAGGGTTCGAGACGCACTGGATTTACTGCGTTCTCGACGACGGCAACAAGCCTTATGCCTTCCCGTCCGCACTCGACAACGACGAACGTACGAATACGTATATGTCCGCGCCGCCGACTTCGAAGACGCCCGGCGCGGCGCTCTGGACTCCGCAGGAAGCCGTCGGAGGCGGTCCGATGCTGGTCAAGGAGGGGAAGAACGTCGCCGTGGAGAACTATTGGAAAGAGGTGTTCGACGGCGGCGGCATCGCCGGGACTTCGCGTCAGCCGCGTACGGCGATCGGCGCCACGGCCGACGGCAAACTGATCCTGCTCGTGTGCGACGGGCGCAATATGCGGGGCAGCGCCGGATTTACGCTGGCGGAGCTGGCCGACAAGCTGATCGCACTGGGAGCGGTCGATGCGGTCAATCTCGACGGCGGCGGATCTTCGACCATGGTCGGCAGCGACGGCAAGGTGCTCAACCGTCCCAGCGACACGGGCAGCGCCGAGGTGATCGTCGAGCGCAAGATTTCGACGGCGGTCGTCATCTCCGAAGTGAACTAATCCATAAAGAATCATATGAAGAAACTTCTCCTTATCTGGCTCGCAGCCTTTGCTGCCGTCTCCTGCGCGCAGGAAAAACAGCCGTCGAAACCGCTTTACATGTGGTTTGACTGCGAAGGCAATTACGCTACGCTGAGTCATCCCGATTCGATTCGTTACTATGTGTCCAAAATCCACGACATGGGCTTTACCGATGTGGTGGTAGACGTGAAGTCGATCATGGGCGAAACGCTCTACAAGAGCGATATAGCGCCTTACATGGGCGAATGGGAGGGTGTGACCCGTCCTGAGAACTACGATCTGCTGGGCTATTTCATCGAGGAGGGGCACAAGCTGGGCATGCGCGTGCATGGGTCGCTCAACGTGTTCGCCGGCGGTCACAACTTCTTCGACCGGGGAATCATCTACGGCGATCATGCCGACTGGCAGTCGCAGGTCTACACCGAAGGTAAGATCGTGCCCATCAGCGAAATAAAGAGCAACTACAACGGCATGCTCAACCCGGCGAATCCCGAAGTGCAGGAGTACGAGCTGGCGATTCTGAGGAGTTCGCCGAGAAGTATCCCGACGTGGACGGCATCGTCTTCGACCGGGTGCGTTTCGACAATATCACCTCCGATTTCAGTCCGCTGTCGAAGGAGCTTTTCGAAGCTTACGCCGGAACGAAAGTCGCCGATTATCCCGGTGACATACTCCGCTGGACGCAGGATGCCGACGGCAAGTGGAGCTGGTCGCAGGGCCCGCTGTTCCGCAAGTGGATCGAATGGCGCGCATCGGTTATCAAGGACTTCGTGACCGAAGCCCACAGGCAGCTCAAGGAGATCAATCCCCGGCTGCTGATCGGCGACTATACGGGCGCATGGTACCCGACCTATTATTACGTGGGCGTCAACTGGGCCAGCGAGCAGTTCGATCCCGCCCGCTATTTCGATTGGGCGACGCCCGAGTACAAGAATACGGGTTATGCCGACCTGCTCGACATCTATATGACCGGGCTTTACTATACGCTGGTTACCAAAGCCGAAGTCGACAAGGCCAACGGAGCCGTGGGGCAGCGTACCGAAGCGGGAATGTCCGACGAGCAGAATTACTGGTACTGCATCGAGGGCGGCGCCGAATGGGCGAAGAAAATCACCTGCGGCGTGGTTCCCGTGACAGGCTCGATCTACGTCGAGCAGTACGAGGGCGACGCAGCGCAATTCACCCGCGCCGTGGCGCAGGCGCTCCGCGACACCGACGGACTGATGATCTTCGATATCGTCCATATCATCAACCGCGGCTGGTGGTCGGAGCTGGCGGCCGGAATCGCCGAAGGAAGCAACTGATCTGCAACCAATATAAAACAACTAAAAACTTAACCTTAAATGTAATTCTATGAAAGAGTTCTTCTCTATTTTCAAGAATTCCCTGACAAGGAAGTGCATGGCGCTTCTGATGTCATTGCTTGTTGTCGGTGCGGCTTCCGCCCAGACGCGGGTGACGGGAACGGTTACGGATGAGAGCGGGCACCCTCTGATGGGCGTAACTGTTATCGTCGTAGGTACCAATACGGGTGCCATTACCAACCTCCAGGGTCAGTATTCCATCGCTGCTAAACCTGGCAACACATTGGAGTTCCAGTATTTAGGTATGGTGTCCGAGCGAAAAACCGTGGGGGGGGGGGAATTACCTCCATTGATGTTTCTCTCAAGGAAGACTCTGCCAGAGTCGATGAAGTCGTTGTCGTCGGTTACGGTACGATGAAACGCGCGAGCATTACGGGCGCCGTTTCGCAAATCGACGGCAAGGAACTGCTCAAGGCGCCGATGGGAAATGTGACGAATATGCTGGGCGGGCGTGTCGCCGGCGTGGTGGCCTTGCAGCAGTCGGGACAGCCCGGCAGCGACGGCGCCAGCATTTTGGTGCGAGGCAGCGGCGCAAAGTACATTGTGGACGGTGTAGCCCGCGATTTCAGCCAGATTGATCCCAATGATATTGAAAGCGTTTCGGTGCTCAAGGACGCGTCGTCGGCTGCGATTTACGGTATGGATGCCTCGGCTGTCATTATCGTGACGACCAAAAGGGGCAAGGCCGCTCCGGCCAAGATCTCCTACACCGGCACTTTCGGTTTGAGCCAGAATGCCGTAATGCTCGAAATGCTCGACGGTCCGGGGTATGCCTATTGGTATAACAAAGCCCGTGAAATGGACGGAGACACGCCGATTTTCACGCAGCGCCAGATCGACATGATGCTCAACGGCGATCCGAGCGACGGCTGGGGCAATACGAACTGGTATGAAAAGACTTTCGGTACGGGGTACAACCAGTCGCACAACCTCAATGTGACGGGCGGCAACGAGCGGATCAAGTACTTTACTTCGATCGGTTACTTCGATCAGGAGGGCAATGTGAAGAATTTCTCGTTCGACCGTATTAATATCCGTTCGAATATCGAAGCCAAGATCGCCAAGAACTGGACGATGGCCGTGGATCTGGCCGGTCGTGTGCAGCGCAGCAATCGTCCCGGATTTTCGGGCGATCCCGCCGATTGGAACAATATCGCGCAGCAGGCTATGCGTGCGCATCCTTACGTGCCCGAAAATTATAACGGGCTGCCTGTTTCGACCAATACTTCGAGCGCTACCGTAAGTCCGCTCGCTTCTTCCGAGGAGTCGGGTTATGCAAAAAGCAATACGTTCTATTTTCAGTCGAATGTTTCGCTTAAGTATGATTTTCCTTTCCTGAAGGGTTTGTCTGCGAAATTCATGGTGGCCTATGACTATTCGCAGACCTATTCCAAGATTTATTCCACGCCTTTCCGTACGATGGTTGCAACGCTTCCCACGACTCTTGACGGCAATATTTCCTATGCCGAAAACTGGGATTCGCGTAAAAAATCCGAAAATTCGCTGACGGAGGGGCTTACGCGCAACACGCAGATTACGACTAACGCTTCGCTTAATTATGCCAACACCTTCGGGAAGCATAATGTTTCTGCAATCCTGCTGATGGAGACCTACTCTAACGACGGCAATAATTTCAGCGCTTACGGAGAAGGATTTTCGATCAAGGAACTTGCCGAACTCAAATACGCCAGCATTCCCGACAAGATGTCGATCAACGGTATGAGCTCCGTTGCGCGCAAAGCCGGTTTCGCGGCCCGTGTCAATTACGATTATGCCAATAAGTATCTTGTCGAATTGTCGTGCCGGTATGATGGCAGTTATCTGTTCGGCGGTATGGTTGATGGAAAACGCTGGTCTCCTTTCCCTGCCGCATCGGTCGGTTGGAGAATATCTAATGAGCCTTGGTTCGATTCCAAAGCGATCGACAACTTGAAGTTGCGTGCAAGTATCGGTCTTACGGGTACGACGGGTATCAGCGCTTATTCGTATTTGAATACATTAGGCTTTCTGGATACTCCGGCCGTTGTCCTCGGAGGCGTCGGTGTCGACGGAATGCTTACTTCGAGTTTGGCGAATGAGAATCTGACATGGGCGAAGAATCTGCAATATAACGGAGGATTCGACCTGTCCATGTGGGGCGGCAGACTGGGTGTTGAGTTCGATGTATTCTATAAATACATCTATGATATTTTGAGTGGTGTGACTGCCACCTATCCCAGCTCTTTCGGCGGTTATTATCCGAAGTATGAAAACAGCAATAAACAAGCTCATAAGGGTTTTGAGATTACGTTGAGCCACCGTAACCGTGTCGGAGATTTCAATTACAACGTGAGTCTGACCGGTACATACACCAAGCGTAAATGGCTGCACTATAACGATGCCGCCAATACGCCCGATTGGCTCAAGCTTACGGGTAAGGAGGTCGGCGCCCAGGTCGGCTTTATCTCCGCCGGTTTGTTCCAGAGCCAGGAGGAGATTGACAATTCTCCGACGATTGTGGGTAAAGCCGTTCGTGTTGGCGATATTAAGTATGTCGATCGCAACGGCGACGGTGTGATTTCCTATGAACAGGACCGCGGTTATGTCGGGGCCGCCGCTTATCCCAAATTTGTGGGAGGCCTTTCTTTTTCGGGTGATTGGAAAGGCATTGACCTCTCTTTCCTGTTTCAGGCAGGCTTGGGCCGGGATGTGGCTCTGACGGGTGTGTACAGCGGAGGAATCATGGACAACACGCAGATGACCAAGCCGTTCTATCACGGAGGCAATTCGCCGAAATACCTTGTGGAGAACTCTTGGCGGGAAGATAACACCAATGCCGAATTCCCGCGTCTGAGTATCGTGCAGGCCAGTTCGAATAATGCCTATTCTTCGACTTTCTGGTATCGCAGCGGCGATTATCTGCGTCTGAAGAATTTGCAGATCGGATACACCTTCCCGCAGAAATGGATGAGCCGGATCGGCATCGACCGTCTGCGTATCTATTTCGAAGGACAGAACCTTTGGACTGTCAGTGAACTGACCAAATTCAACATTGATCCTGAACAGCCCGGTGTGTCGAACGGTTATTATCCGCAGCAGCGTATCTTCTCGTTCGGTGTAAACTTGGCATTCTAACATGAAAAACGGAGAAATTATGAAAACAGGAATTAAAATAGCCATGATGTCGTTGCTGACGTTCTCTTTAGTCGGTTGCAACGATTTCCTCGATACCACGCCGCATGACAGTATCTCGGACAAGGTGGTTTGGAACGATATACACACGGCGACGCTTTACCTTAACGGTTTTTATCCGTATATTGACCGTTACGGACAGTTCGGCTCCGCCCAGTTTCAAGGTAATCTGACCGAGGGACTTACCGAAACTTTCAAATACGGTTCGTACGTTCCGGGCAATAAGGCCGGAGACTCCAATAATTATGTGTTTACGCCTGAAACGATGTCGTCGACGGGCAACCTGCTCGATGCGTGGACGGGTGGATATGAGCGTATCCGCCGTATCAATGAGTTCTTGGAATCCATGCGGAAGCATTCCACGTTCTCGGCGGAAGAGAATGCTAAACTTGAGGCGCAGGCCCGTTTTTTCCGCGCATTCGTCTATTTTCAGTTGGCCAAACGGCATGGAGGGGTAATCCTCTATACGGATATGAATCTCCAGAAGAATAAAGACCGCAGCTCTGCCGCCGAGACCTGGGATCTGATTGCCTCGGACCTCAAGTATGCGGCTTCGGTATTGCCGGTGCGCTGGGACGCGGCCAACAAGGAGCGTGTGACGCGCGGCGCGGCTTGGGCCATGCTTGCACGGACGATGCTTTATGCCGAACGCTGGCAGGATGCCAAAGACGCGGCGGATTCGGTTTTCAAGTTGCAGGTCTATTCTTTGACCGATAAGTACGAGGATGCTTTCAAAGGGGGGAATAGTGAGTCGATTCTCGAATACAACTATCTGGTAACGGGTCCCAATCATAGCTTTGCGATAACGACTATGTTCCTTACGGCGATATGGACAACGGACGGAGGGGCTGCCCGACGCAGGAGATGGTCGAATCGTACGAACTGGCGACGACGGGCGGTTATCCCGACTGGACACCGTGGCACAATACGACGACCGGTACGACCGATACGCCGCCTTATGCCCAATTGGAACCCCGTTTCCATGCTTCCGTGCTTTACAACGGGTGCGAATGGAAAGGCCGTGCTCTCGAACCAACAGCGTTATGTGAGCGGTAAAGACGGCTATGCCGTTTACGACGACGGTTCGGCGCTCAACGGCCGTACGACCACGGGTTATTATCTGCGCAAAATGCTGAACGAAGGTTATACCGACTATTCGAAAGCCTGTACGCAGCCTTGGATCGCCATTCGTCTGGCTGAAATTTACCTGCATCCGCCGAGGCGAACTATCGTTTGGGCGCCGGGGCCGCTTTGCGAACGACGACCGTGAGCCAGCGTCGGGGCGCGAATCTGCCCGCCTTTTCCAATAAGTCCGGCGAGGCGCTGATGGCGGCGATCCGGCAGGAGCGGAAGATCGAACTTTACTGCGAAGGACATCATTATTGGGACATGCGCCGCTGGAAACTCGCCGACAACGGAGTATAACGGTTACCGTGTGCACGGACTGAAGATCACGCCGCATCAGGGCGCTTTCAAATTCGAGTATGTGGATTGTGATTTGCAGGACCGTAAATTCCTGGCGAAGACCTACGTATTCCCGATTCCTTACGATGAGTTGGCGAACAACTCGGCTATCGAACAGTATGACGAGTGGAAATAAATCTTGAATTACAATTATGAAAAATACCATATTTTCTTTCCTGACGGCGGCCGGTCTGCTCTTTGCGGGCTGTCACCAGCCCGACGAGCTGTTGCCTTCCGTGTCGCGGATAACGGCTGATCAACAGCGTAACCGCCCAATTCGTAAAGAACAATAGCGAGGGGGCAGCCGAATTTTACGGCGAATTCAAAGGATATCCGGCGGAGGGCAGCGATGAGATCACGGTCGAGATTCCGTGGTTTTATCCGGAAGCAGCGATGATTCGTGAGCGGTAAGATGCTCGACAAAATGCGCATCAGCCTGAATCTCGACGACAATGTTACGGTGGACCCCGGTCCTTTATATGAATTTGAACGAGGACAACTATATTACGGTTACCGATCAGCTCAAGCAAAAGAAGGTTTATAAAGTCAGGGGGCGGATCGTGAAGAGCAAAGCCTGTCTGCTGGAGGAGCTGTCGCTTCCGTCGCAGGGTTTGAACGCCATCATTGATCAGGAAACCAAAGAGGTGTCGCTGATCGCAGCCGGTAATATCGAACCTTGTACGGGAACCTACCGGCTTTCGTATCATGCTACGATTTCACCCGATCCGGCAACGACGGTTATCGACTGGAATGCGTCGCCCAAGCTGACCGTCACTGCGTATGACGGGGTAAGCAAGACGGTTTACACCGTTAAGAAAGAGGTTCCGGCGAAGGTTCCGACCGGTATTCGTTCGGGCAGTCAGAAGAACCTGTTCGTTTCCGAAACGTTCAAGACTGATTACGGAATGAGCGGAACGACGAATTATACGCTGGCATTTTGGGCGATCGGGCAACTTGCTTATTTGCTCCGGCGAGAGCGAGATCGTTTATGTCAACAAGCTTACCGGTGTCAAGGCCGGAACGGTGAATATGGGCGGCATCAATCTCGGTGGAGGCGCTATCACTTCGGATGAAGCCAACCATATCGTGATGTGTTCGATTGCCGCCAACGGTGCGTCGCAGACCATTTATCGTCTGGATCATGTTACCGATACCCCGAAGGAGGTCATGACCTGGTCGAATGCCACGGGCGGTAAGATCGGCAGCAAGATTTCGATCAAAGGGCGATGATAGACGCGAGACGCCGTCGTCACGATCAACTGTTGGGCTTGGGCAAGTCCCGCAAACTGGAGTTCGTTCGTCCGTATCATCGTGACCGATGGCGTCTGGGGTACTCCCGAAAAGGTTACGATTGCGGGTTGCGGACTCTGGAACGGCGGCAATGTCGATGTGGAATATCTGTCGACGGATATTACCGGACCTTATTTCAAAGCCAGCTATTCGACCAATGGGGCGGAGTGGATCGACGGAGCGACCAATTCGCGTGTGGCATTTATCGACAAAGGCGCGAACGACGCCAATTCGAATTTTGCCAATGTGTCGTGCGCCGTCTTCAATAAGAGTCCGTTCGTCGCCGTGTTCGGCGGTTCGCACTTCGCTTACAGTGCATCGCGTGCCATCCTGCTCGATGTCGGAGACCGCAATCTCTTCACCGGGACGTTCGACAATACGAAAGCCAAGATCTATGCGTCGACGCCTAAATATCTGGCTGTTTCCGGAACGGCGAGCTGCGATATTCTGCTGAGCCAGTCGTCTGACGGTTATTATCTCTATCTTTACTGGATCGGCGGAAATACCAACTATATCCGTGCCGAACAGTGGGATTGTGTCGACAAGTAACATCCCTTTTGCCTGCATCCCTCTGACCGGGGATGCAGGTCCTAAAACAAGCATAATTTTGAAGATGAAAAAGAATGTCAAATGGTTTGCGGCGGCTCTGGCGGCGCTGACGCTGGGATACGGGGCTGTTTCGTGCGGCTCGGATTCGAAGGAGCCCGAATGGGAGTGGCCCGATCCCGACCCCGATCCCGATCCGGAGCCGGGAGTGGAGAAACCCCGCTTCATCTGGGTCGATGCCGCGGCCAACTTCCCCGATTTCGCCAACAGCAAGGAGAATATACTGCGCGATCTGACCAAGGCCAAGGAGGCCGGATTCACCGATATTGTAGTTGATGTGCGGCCTACTACCGGCGACGTGCTTTTCCGTACGTCGGTGGTCGATCAGGTGGAGTGGCTCGGCGCATGGCTGCCGGGTGGATATTCCAAGGTCGAACGCACGGCCACGTGGGACTACCTGCAGGCGTTTATCGACGCCGGAAAGTCGCTCGACCTGCGCATTCACGCCGCGATCAATACCTTTACGGGCGGCAACCAGACCTCGCTGGGCGGCGCCGGAGTCGTTTTCCGGGATGAGGCCAAGCGGGCGTGGACGACCGATCTGAATCTGGCGGGCGGCATTACGAACATCATGTCCACTTCGCAGTCCGCCAAGTTCTTCAATCCGGTATTGCCCGAAGTGCAGGAGTATCTCTGTTCGATGCTCAAGGACCTCGCGGCCTATGACGGACTGGCGGGAATCTTCCTCGACCGGGGGCGCTTCGACGGATTTACCAGCGATTTCTCGAATTATACGCGCAAGGAGTTCGAGAAGTATATCGGCCAGTCGGTTGCCAGCTTCCCCGCCGACATTCTGCCTGCCGGCCATACTTCGGGCATACCCTCGCCGGAGCCCGTGCATATGAAGCAGTGGCTCGAATTCCGGGCGAAGGTGATCCACGACTTTATGGAAAAGGCGCGCGCCGCCGTCAAGTCGGTCAATCCGTCGGTCAAGTTCGGCGTATACGTCGGGGGCTGGTATGCCAGCTATTACGACGTGGGTGTCAACTGGGCCAGTCCCAATTACGACACCTCGTCCAAATTCTCGTGGGCTACCAAAGAAATATATGGACTACGGCTATGCCGACCTGATGGACCAGATGCTCATCGGTGCCTATGCCTCTCCGACGCGCGTTTACGGCACGACCGAATGGACCATGCAGGGATTCTGCCTGCTGGCGAAGAGTGTACGATGGGAGCCTGCCCGATGGTGGCCGGCGGTCCCGACGTGGGAAACTGGGATGCCGACGACAAGGTGCCGCAGGAGGAGGAGAACCGGGCCGTCACCGCTTCGGTCGCCGCCTGCATCAACGCCTGCGACGGTTATTTCCTGTTCGATATGATTCACCTGAAAAAAGCCGATCAGTGGTCTTATGTCAAGACCGGTATCGACGGCGTAATTAAAAAAGACTGATTATGAAACGCATCGTCATATTGTTTCTGGCCGCCCTTTTCGCGGCGTCCGGCGCTTCGGCGCAAAAATTCCATAACGCCTACTACGATACCCGCCGTGCGGCCCACGACGAAGAGGGGCTGCAACAGGGGGCGATCGTCTTCCTCGGCAACAGCATCACCGAACAGGGGTGGTGGAGCCTGCTGCTCAAACGCGGCGACGTCGAGAACCGCGGCATCGGCGGCGACAACACCTTCGGTATGATCGACCGTCTGCCCGACATCCTGAAAAGCAAGCCCCGCAAAATCTTCCTGATGGCGGGTATCAACGACCTGACGGGCGGGCAGCCCGTCGATACGATCGTGATGAACATTACCCGCATGGCGGACATGGTGCACGACGCCGTTCCCGGCTGCCGGCTCTATATCCAGAGCGTGCTGCCGGTCAATACCCGGCGGCTGGCCTATCCCGGACTCAAGGGGCACAATCCGCAGGTGCGGGCGCTCAATGCGCGGCTGGTGCAGTTGTGCGACGCCAAGCCGTGGTGTACGTTCGTCGATCTGGCGCCGCTGCTTTCCGACGCCGACGGCGAGCTGCGCATCGACCTGACGAAGGACGGAATCCACCTCCATCCCGCGGGATATGTGATCTGGACCGATTACCTCAAGAAACAGAAATACCTGAAATACACGTAACGTGCAGATGGAAAAAGCGAGCTTATACGGTCGATTTGCTGCGAGGACTGGCTATCGTGGGAATGGTGCTGTCGGGGCAGATCCTGTGGCACGCCGAACTTCCTGCGTGGCTGTTTCATGCGCAGGTGCCGCCGCCGTCGTTCCGCTTCGACCCGTCGGTGCCGGGAATTACGTGGGTCGATCTGGTCTTCCCGTTTTTCCTCTTCTCGATGGGGGCCGCTTTCCCGCTGGCCCTGCGTAAGCGGCTGGAGCAGCGGGGTGAATCGGTGGCGCTGATCCTGACGGTCGTGGCGCGCAGGTGGGCGTTGCTGGCGCTTTTCGCCGTCGCGCTCGCCAACCTGCGTTCCGGAGTGACGGGAACGCTGCCGGGATGGGGTTCCTCGCTGCTGCAACTGGCGGGCTGGGGTTGTTTCTGTGCGCTCTTCATGCGCTTCAGCCGGCTTTCGGACCGGCAGAACCGCATGGTCTGTCTGCCGGCGTCGCCGGCATCGCCGCCCTGCTGGCGGCCGCCCGGTGGATCTGGGGGCTGCCCGTCTCGGCGGAGCGGAGCGACGTCATCATTCTGATCCTTGCGAATATGGCGCTCTTCGGCAGCCTGGTGTGGCTCTATACGCGGAACAATCTGCTGGCGCGGCTGGGGGTGCTGGCGCTGCTGGCGGCACTGCGTCTGGGCAGCGGCGTCGAAGGTTCGTGGAACGAAGCGTTGTGGAACTGGTCGCCTGTGCCGTGGCTTTTCCGCTTCGACTACCTGAAATACCTTTGTATCATCATTCCCGGCACGATTGCGGGAGACCGTATCTACGAATGGATGACGCACGGCGGCGAAGATGCGCCGGGGGCGTCCCGGCGGCGTGAGGTCTGGATACTCGTTCTGCTCGTGACGCTGATATGCCTGAATATGTGGGGGCTTTTCGCACGGCAGCTGGTCGTGAATCTCGTGGCGAGCGTCCTGCTCTGTCTCCTGCTCCGGCGTCTGCTGCGCGGAGACGGCTCCGCGACCGGAAGACTGCACCGTTCGCTTTTCGGCTGGGGCTTTTTCTGGCTGGGGCTGGGACTGGCGCTGGAGGCGTTCGAGGGGGGCATCAAGAAGGATTACGCGACGTTCAGCTATTTTTTCGTCACCTCCGGGCTGGCTTCGTTTGTCCTGATCGCCGCCGGAATCGCGATGCGGCGGCTGAATGTGCGTTTCTCGGCGCTGGTCAAATGCGGGCAGAATCCGATGGTAGCCTACACGGCGGCCGGATTCCTCATCATGCCCCTGCTGACGCTGCTGCATCTGGCGCCTTATTTACAGACCTTTGCCGAGCTATGCCCGTGGATGGGCGTGGCGCGGGGCGTGCTGGTCACGGCCGCGGTTATGGCCGTTACGGTCTTTTTTACGAACCGCAGGCTTTTTTGGAGAACCTGATTTGAAATTTAAATAAATGAGTTATGCGAATAAAAGGAACTTTTCTCGACGAAATCAGTCATGATATTCCCCATCAGAACTGGGGCGAAGCCGAATGGGACCGTGACTTCGGCTACATGCGCGAAGCAGGCATCGACACCGTGATCCTGATCCGCTGCGGCTACCGCCGCTGGCAGACTTTTCCCTCGCGGGTGCTCACGGCTGAGGAGGGGTGTTACGAACCTCCCGTCGATCTGGTCGATATGTTCCTGCGCCTGAGCGACAAGTGGGGCATGAACTTCTGGTTCGGGCTCTACGATTCGGGCAAGTACTGGGACCGCGGCGAATACGAACAGGAGGTTGCGCTGAACAAGCGTGTGATCGACGAGGTGTGGAGCCGTTACGGGTATTGCAAATCCTTTGCGGGCTGGTATATTTCGCAGGAGTGCAGCCGCAATACCGGCAAGATCGTCGATCTGTATGCGAGTCTGGGACGCTATTGCAAGGAGGTTTCCGGCGGTCTGCCGACCATGATTTCCCCTTATATCGACGGCAGCAAGAACGTCAGCCAATACAATGCTTCGACTTCGAAGCAGAACGTTGTGACGCTCGAAAGCCATGACGCGAGTGGGATGCCATCTTCGCCGGAATCCAAGGGCGCCGTGGATATCGTCGCCTTTCAGGACGGCCATGTGGAGTACGACGAGCTGGTCGATTTCTGAAAGTCAACAAGAAACTGGCCGACCGTTACGGACTGGAGTGCTGGACCAATTCCGAGACCTTCGACCGCGACATGCCGATCAAGTTCCTGCCGATCAAATGGGAGAAGCTGCGGCTCAAGATGGGGCTGGCGGCTCAAGCCGGTTACCAGAACGCCATTACGTTCGAGTTCTCGCACTTCATGAGTCCGCAGTCGGCCTACCTGCAGGCGGGGCACTTGTACGACCGTTATATGGAGTATCTGAAAACCTTGGAATAGAGACCGATGAACGGACATTACCCTAAACCGGGCGGTTTGGCGGCAGCGTTGGCCGTGCTGATCGCAGTCGTGCTGGCGGCCTGCTCCCCGAAGGGTGCGGCGGGCGGCGACGCGGCCTGCGGCCTGTCGGACGACGATTTCAGAACAGAAGGCATTCTCCAAGCGATTCCCGTTCGTGCGACGTTCCTCGACGAGGTGAGCTGGGACATTCCCCACCAGAACTGGGGCGTGAGGGAGTGGGACGCCGATTTCCGGGCGATGAAAAACATGGGGATCAACACCGTGGTGCTGATCCGCGCCGGGCTGGGACGGTGGATCGCCGCGCCGTTCGAGTGCCTGCTCGAAAGCGAAGAGGTGTACTATCCACCGGTCGATCTGGTGGAGATGTTCCTTACGCTGGCCGACAAATACGATATGGCGTTCTATTTCGGCATGTACGATTCGGGCAAATACTGGCAGGAGGGGCTCTTCCAGCGCGAGATAGACCTGAACCTGAAACTGATCGACGAGGTGTGGGCCAGATACGGACATCACGAGTCGTTTCAGGGGTGGTATCTGTCGCAGGAGATCAGCCGCCGGACCAAAGAACATGTCGCGCATCTATGCGGAAGTGGGCCGCCATGCCAAGGCGGTTTCGGGCGGCCTGAAGACGATGATCTCACCCTACATCTACGGCATCAAGACCGATCAGGTGATGGCCGGCGACAAGGCGATCACCGTCGAGGAGCACCGCCGCGAGTGGGACGCGATTCTGGGCAATGTCGCCGGAGCCGTGGACATCCTCGCTTTCCAGGACGGGCAGGTCGATTACCGCGAGTTGTACGATTATCTGGTGGTGAACAAGGCGCTGGCCGACAAGTACGGCATGGAGTGCTGGACCAACATCGAGTCGTTCGACCGCGACATGCCGATCCGCTTCCTGCCGATCAAGTGGGAGAAGCTGCTGCTGAAGCTGGACGCCGCACGGCGGGCCGTCATCACGTTCGAATTCTCGCACTTCATGAGTCCCAATTCGGCCTATCCGCAGGCGGGACATCTTTACGATCGCTACTGCGATTATTTTAAAATCGACAACCCTTACCGGAAACGGTGATATACTCCATGAAACAGCGCGGCAACATATCCTACATGCTCTTTCTTGCGGTCACGGCTGCCGTGGGCGGACTCCTGTTCGGGTACGACACGGCCGTGATTTTCGGGCACCGTCGAGCTGGTGACGGCCCGCTTCGGGCTGGACAGCCTGCAGCAGGGGTGGTATGTGGGGTGTGCGCTGGCCGGCTCGATCGCCGGCGTACTCTGTGCGGGCGTGCTGAGCGACCGGCTGGGACGCAGGCGGACGATGCTCGTCTCGGCCGTGCTGTTCACGGTGTCGGCCGCGGGGTGCGCCCTTTGCGCCGATTTCACGCAGCTGGTCGTCTACCGGATCGTGGGCGGGCTGGGCATCGGCGTCGTTTCGATCGTCTCGCCGCTTTACATCTCCGAGGTGTCGGCGGCGCGCCGCCGGGGCATGCTGGTCTCGTTTTACCAGCTGGCAGTCACGATGGGATTTCTGGCGGCCTATACGGTCAATTACCTGCTGCTCCGCATGGGACAGACCGCCGGTTTCGAAACGGCGTGGATGCAGCGGATCTTCGTCGATGAAGTGTGGCGGGGCATGCTGGGAGCCGAAACCCTTCCGGCGCTGGTTTTCTTCGTCATCATCTTCTTATTCCCGAAAGTCCGCGCTGGCTGGCGCTTCGCGGACATACGGACCGCGCCCTGCGTGTGCTCGGCCGCATCAACGGCGACCGGGCGGAAGCCGCCGCCGAACTTGCGGCCATCGAAACGGCCGTCGGCGGCGGGCAGGCCCCGCAGTGGCGGCTCCTGCTGTCGAAAGGCATCCGGACGGCGGTGCTTGTCGGTGCGGCGATCGCCATTCTCGGACAGTTCATGGGCGTCAATGCCGTGCTTTACTACGGGCCGTCGATTTTCGAGCGGGCCGGATGGTCGGGCAGCGACTCGCTGTTCGCCCAGATACTGGTCGGAGCGGTCAATATGCTTACGACGGTGCTGGCACTGGCGATCATCGACCGCGTAGGGCGCAAGAAGCTGGTTTACTGGGGTGTGTCGGGTATGGTGCTGTCGCTGCTGCTTATCGGGACCTGTTTCCTGACCGGTGAGCGGCTCGGATGCCGGACGGCGTGCTGCTGGCGGCGTTCCTGTGCTATATTTTCTGCTGCGCCATCTCCGTCTGCGCCGTGGTATGGGTGCTTTTGTCGGAGATGTATCCGATTCGTGTGCGCGGCGCGGCGATGTCGATCGCGGGGTTCTCGCTTTGGACGGGGACCTATCTGGTCGGGCAGCTTACGCCGTGGATGCTCGCGAATCTGACGCCGGCGGGGACTTTTTTCCTCTTTGCCGCGATGTGCGTGCCCTATATGCTGCTGATATGGAAGGCGGTGCCGGAGACGTCGGGCCGCACGCTCGAAGAGATCGAACGATACTGGACAAGGTAACAATATAAATCAGATAAGATTATGGACTTCAAAAGATTAGCGGAACAGTACAAAACCGAATTGCTGGATGGCGTACTGCCTTTCTGGCTCGAAAAATCGCAAGATAGGGAATTCGGCGGCTATTTTACGTGTCTCGATCGTGACGGCAGCGTCTACGATACCGACAAATTCATCTGGCTGCAGGGGCGCGAAGTGTGGATGTTCGCCATGCTCTATAACAAGGTGGAGCGTCGTCCCGAATGGCTCGAATGCGCCGTGCAGGGGAGCTGAGTTCCTGCGCAAATACGGCCACGACGGCAACTACAACTGGTATTTTGCGCTGACGCGCGAAGGCCGCCCGCTGGTGCAGCCCTATAATATTTTCTCCTATACGTTCGCGGCGATGGCTTTTGCGCAGGTCGCCGTTGCGACGGGCAGCGACGAGTACGCCCTGATCGCAAGCGGACTTTCGACCGGATTCTGGAGAAACGCGCCAATCCCAAAGGCGAGTGGTGCAAGGCTTATCCCGGAACGCGTTCGCTCAAGAGCTTCGCTCTGCCGATGATCCTCTGCAACATGGCGCTGGAGATCGAGCCGATGATCGACAAGCAACTGCTGGCCGACACGATCGGGGAGTGCCTGCACGAAGTGATGGAGGTGTTTTACCGGGAAGAGCTGGGGCTGATCGTCGAGAATGTCACGGAGGACGGACAGCTTTCCGACACGTTCGAAGGCCGGCAGATCAATCCCGGCCACACGCTCGAAGCGATGTGGTTCATCATGAACCTCGGCGTGCGGCTCAACGACCGGGCGCTGATGACAAGGCCGTAAGGATCGCGCTCGACACGGCTGAATATGGCTGGGACAAGGAGTACGGCGGCATTTTCTATTTTCTGGACCGCAAGGGCGCGCCCCGCGTGGAGCTGGAATGGGATCAGAAGCTGTGGTGGGTGCATATCGAATCGACGATCGCGATGATCAAGGGCTATCAGCTGACCGGATCGAAGGAGTGTCTGGAGTGGTTCGGGAAACTGCACGAATATACGTGGGCGCATTTCAAGGACGCGGAGCATCCCGAATGGTTCGGCTATCTGAACCGCCGCGGCGAGGTGCTGCTGCCGCTCAAGGGCGGCAAGTGGAAGGGATGTTTCCATGTGCCGCGCGGGCTGTTCCAGTGCTGGCAGATTCTCGAACAATGCAAGCAGCGCTAAAATACGGAACGATGAAAAGATATTTACTGACAATTCTGTTGTCGCTGTGGTGCGTCTGCGCATGGGCCGCGGGCAGCGTCACAGTCAAGGGGCGCGTCCTTTGCGGCGGCCGGGGCGTGGAAGGCGTCTGGGTCTCCGACGGCGAAGAGTTCGCGCGCACGGACAAAAGAGGAAATTACAGACTGGAAGCCGGTGCGGACAACCGCTTCGTCTTCGTTTGCGTGCCTGCGGGCTACGACGCTCCGGTGGAAAAGGGCGTGGTGCGCTATTTCCACCCGCTGCCTGCCGAGGGCAAATCCTGCGATTTCACGCTGCTCCGCCGTGCGGGCGACGACTCGCGGTACGGGTTCATCGCCATCGCCGATCCGCAGATATGGGCGCCGAAGGAGTTTGCGAAACTCGCGGCGGCGGCCGACGACATCGCTGCTACGGTCCGCAGTTACGGCGGTATGCCTTTCCACGGCATCTGCTGCGGCGACATCGTGTCGCACGACCATTCGCTTTACGGCCGGTACAACGAAGTGATGGAGCGTACGGGAATTACGTTCCGCAACGCGATGGGCAACCACGACATGGAGGTCTACGGACGCTCTTACGAAACCTCCTTCTCGAAGTTCGAGGAGATGTACGGTCCGGTCTACTATTCGTTCGACGTCGGACGCATCCACTATGTGGTGCTCGACGACAACTTCTTCATCGGGCGCGACTATTTTTACATCGGCTATCTCGAAGAGCGGCAGATGCGCTGGCTCGAAAAGGACCTTGCCCGCGTGCAGCCCGGTTCGACGGTGGTCGTCTGCCTGCATATCCCTTCGACCTGCGAGGAGCAGGACCGCAAGCAGTTCCGCTACGACCGTGCCGGATCGACGATGACCAACCACAGGGGGCTTTACGAAATTCTGAAACCCTACCGGGCGCATATCATTTCGGGCCATACCCATACGACCTTCAACCAGCCGATCGCGCCCGGTCTCTACGAGCATGTGACACCCGCCTTGAGCGGCGCATGGTGGCAGGGACCGCTCTGCACCGACGGTACGCCCGCCGGGTACGGCGTCTATGAGGTGAACGGCGACCGGATCGACTGGTATTACAAATCGACGGGTTATCCGGCGATTACCAGATGAAAATTTACAGCGGTCGCGAATATCCCCAGTTCGAAGGGTACGCCGTGGCCAACGTCTGGGCCAGCGACCCGGCGTGGGAAGTCGAATTTACGATCGACGGCGTGCCGTCGGTCCCGCCGAGCGGTTTCAGGCTTACGATCCCGCCGCGAAACAGCTCTACTCCGACACCAGTCAGATGGACCATAAATGGATTTACCCTTCGATTTCGGACCACTATTACCGCGTCGCGCTGCCCGAAGGGGCGAAGCGCGTCGAGGTGTCGGCTACAGACCGCTTCGGGCGGATCAGCCGGGCCGCAGCCGATTTGAAATAAGCGACCGAATATGAGATTTACCGGACTGAAATATTTGCAGCTGCTGGCGTGCTTGGGGCTGTTTGCGTGCGGTTCCGCCGAGCGTTACGACGTGGTGATCGTCGGCGGGGGAGCGAGCGGAACGGCGGCCGGACTGCAAGCGGCCCGCATGGGGGCGCGAACCTTGATCGTCGAGGAGTTCGACTGGCTCGGCGGCATGCTCACCTCGGCGGGCGTGAGCGCCACCGACGGCAATTACCGCCTGCGCGGCGGCATCTGGGACGAGTTCTGGACGGAGCTGGCCCGGCATTACGGTTGCGATTCGGCCTTGATAACGGGGTGGGTCAGCAACGTGATGTTCGAACCCTCGGTGGGCGACAGTATTTTCAAACGGCTCGTCGCCCGGGAGCCGAACCTCACCGTGTGGTACCGTTCGGCGGCCGAGACGGCCGAGCGCGGGAAGGATGTATGGCGGCTGGGTGTCCGGCGTGACGGCCGGCTCCGGCAGGTCGAAGCCGACGTGCTCGTCGATGCGACGGAGCTGGGCGACGTCGCCCGGATGGCGGGCGTCCCTATGACGTCGGCATGGATTCGTCGGCCGTCACGCACGAGGATATCGCCCCGGCCGAAGCCAACGGCATCGTGCAGGACCTGACCTATGTCGCCGTACTGAAGGATTACGGCCGCGACGTCACGATTCCGCGGCCCGACGGGTACGATCCGTCGCTTTTCGCCTGCTGCTGCGTGAACGATCTCTGCATCGCTCCGAAGGAACCGCATCGCATGTGGTCCCGCGAGATGATGATTACCTACGGAAAACTGCCCGACGGCAAATACATGATCAACTGGCCGATCGAGGGCAACGATTACTACGTGGACATGATCGACATGACGCCCGAAGAGCGGGCCGACGCCGTCCGCAGGGCCAAGAGTCATACGCTGTCATTCGTCTATTTCCTCCAGCATGAGCTGGGATTCAATACGTTGGGATTGGCCGACGACGAGTTCCCTACGGAGGACCGGCTGCCGTTCATTCCCTATCACCGCGAATCGCGGCGCATTCATGGCGCCGTGCGTTTTACGCTCAACGACATCACCGACCCCTACGCAGGAACGCTTTACCGTACGGCGGTCGGCGTGGGCGATTATCCGGTCGATCAGCACCATACCCGCTATTCGGGCTGGGACGAACTGCCCGACCTCTATTTCCATCCCATCCCCTCGTACGGTTTTCCGCTGGGCATCGTGATCCCCGCAGGATTTCCGGGGTTGCTCGTAGCCGAAAAATCGGTGTCGGTAACCAACCTCGTCAACGGCTCCACGCGCCTGCAACCCGTCGTGTTGCAGATCGGGCAGGCAACGGGAGCCTTGGCGGCGTTGGCCGCGGCGGCGGGCGTCGATCCGTCCGAAGTCGCGGTGCGCAGGGTGCAGGAGGCGGTGCTCGATGCGGGCGGCTACCTGCTGCCGTACCTCGACCTGCCGGCCGACGATCCGCGCTTCAGGGCGATGCAGCGGATCGGCGTGACCGGAATCCTCAAGGGGCGCGGAGCCAATGTCGGCTGGGAGAACCAGACTTGGTTCGACGCCGATCGGACGATCGCGGAATCCGAACTGCGCGAAGGGCTGCGTGAAGTCTATCCGTCGGTACGCTCCTCCGTTCTGGAAACGCCGGTCGACGGGGCGCTCCTGACGGCGATGCTGGCCGAAGCGCTCGGCAAGCCGGCCGGGGATGTTGCGGCGCAGACGGAGCGTGCCGCCGCCGGACTGCTCTCCGGTTACGATCCGGCGCGTCCGCTCACGCGACTCGAATGCGCGCTGCTGATCGATGCGGTGGCCGATCCTTTCCATGCGGCCGAAGTCGATATTTACGGGAACTACAAACGAAAATAGCTTTTAATTTTTCATGAAAAAACTGCTGACTGTATGCCTGCTGGCCTTTGCCGCGGCAGGTGCGACCGGCTGCCGGAGTGCCGCCGAGGGGGTGAAACCCAAACTGATGTGGCTCGACTGTTCGGCCAACTGGGTGCGTTTCAGTTACCCCGATTCGATCCGTTATTATGTGAACAAGTGCCGGGAGGCCGGCATGACGGCGCTGGTGCTCGACGTCAAGGGCACTTCGAGCGAAGTGGTGTATCCCAGCGAATATGCGCCGCAAGTCCGGGAGTGGAAAGGCTTTGTCCGTCCCGATTTCGACTTCGTGGGTACTTTCGTCGAAGCTGCGCACGATGCCGGACTGGAGATTTACGGTTCGTTCAACACCTTTGCCGAAGGCAACGGCGTATTCCGTCGCGGACTGATCTACGACGGGCATCCCGAATGGCAGGCCGTGAACTATGTCCCGGCAGGGGACTGGTGCCCCAGCTGGAGATTCCGGAGAAGAAGGTGCTGTTCGCCAATCCCGCGCTTTCGGCCGTTCAGGATCACGAAATCGCCATTTTCAAGGAGGTGGCGCAGAAGTACGATTTCGACGGTCTGCTGCTGACCGCGGCCGTTACGACAATATCCAGTCCGACTTCTCGGATTTCTCGCGCGGGAAATTCGAGGCTTATATCGGGAAAAAGCTGGAGCGGTTCCCGGAGGATATCTATACGTGGGAGGAGGACGGCGACGGCGGCTGGAGACGCATCGACGGCCCTTATTTCAAGCAGTGGATCGAGTGGCGCGCGTCGGTGATCTACGACTTCTTCAAACGCACCAAAGAGGAGCTGAAAGCCGTGAAGCCCGGCCTGAAGTTCGGCGCTTATACGGGTGCGTGGTACCCCTCCTATTTCGAAGTGGGCGTCAATTGGGCCAGCAATACGTACGATCCTTCGCAGGACTTCGCATGGGCCACGCCCGAATATAAGAATTACGGATATGCCGAACTGCTGGACATCTTCACCAACGGCAATTATTACTGGAACGTGACCATCGACGAGTACCGTCGCAGCAACGGCCTGCATAAGAACGAGACCGACAGCGAGATGTCGAAAGGCGACCACCTCAGCGTCGAGGGCGGGTGCCGCTATTCGCGCCGTCTGCTGGGCGGCAGACCCTTCTTCGGCGGTATGTACGTCGAAGACTACAAACGCGATACGACCCGGTTCAAGCGGGCCGTGGAGATGAATCTCCGCGAGTCGGACGGACTGATGGTGTTCGACATCGTACATATCATCAACCGCGACTGGTGGGGACCCTTGCAGCGGGCTGTCAGCGCCTATGAAGCGGAGGCGAAGCAATGAGCAGACGGCTGATTTTTGCAGCGCTGGCGCTGTTGTGCGCCGGCGCCGTTTCCGCCCAGGAGCGGACGGAGGCGCCCGCCGCGTCGTCCGAAGTGCGCTATGTCGGACGTACGCAGACGAAGGGCGGCGACGTGAGTTTCGACTGGAGCGGAACCAGCTTCGAGTGTCGTTTTACGGGCGGCTCGCTGGCCATGCGCGTTTCGGATACGAAAAAGAATTACTACAATCTGACCGTCGACGGCCGCGACGCCGGCGTCGTTACGACGTTCGGGACGGATTCGGTCGTGGTGCTGGCCGAGAAGCTGGGCCGCGGCGAACATACCGTGCGGATGCAGAAGCGCACCGAGGGCGAGCAGGGGCGTACGACGATCCATGCCTTCCTGCTTGACAGGGGAGGCGTCTGCTGCCTGCCTCGCCCGCGCCCGGACGGCATATCGAATTTATCGGCAACTCGCTGACCTGCGGTTACGGGACCGAGGGGCTTTCGAAGGACGAGCCGTTCAAACCCCAGACCGAGAACTGCAACAAGGCGTATGCCTGCATCATCGCCCGTTATTTCGGCGCCGACTATACGCTGATCGCCCATTCGGGACGCGGCGCGGCACGCAATTACGGCGATAAGAACACCACTTCGCAGAATACGATGGCCGACCGCATCGCCAATACGTTCGACGAGGCGGCGGAACCGGCGTGGGACTTCGCGGCGTCGCCGTACCGTCCCGATCTGGTCGTCATCAATCTGGGATCGAACGACTTCTCGACCCTGCCGCATCCTTCGCGCGATGAGTTTGCGGCCGCCTACACCCGTATCCTGCAGACTCTGCGCGGCGCCTACGGCGACGAAATGCCGATCCTCTGCGTGGCGCCGCGCGTCAGCGAACCGGCCTTCACCTATATCCGCGACTGTGTCAGTCCGGCGTCGTGCCGAACCTCCATTTCGCGGCCATCCTGCCCGGCTACTGCAACGACGGGAGCGAGCTCGGATCGTCGGCCCATCCCAATTACGCGGGACATCGCAAGATGGCGATGCTGCTGATCCCCTACGTTTCGACGCTGACGGGATGGGAGGCGGAGATCAAACCGATCGAATAGGCGTTTGGCCGTATCGCGGTTTTTTGCTGCTTTTGTCCTCGGTCTCAATTCTAACCTTAACCTGAAAAGAACCGATGTCTGCAAATTCCCGAAAAGTATCGCCGCTGGCATGGGTCCCCACGGTCTATTTTGCCATGGGGCTCCCGTTTATTATCGTAAACATGGTAGCGACGCTGATGTTCCGAGGGCTGGGTATCGACGATGCCCGCATTACGCTCTGGACTTCGCTGATTATCCTGCCGTGGTCGCTCAAACCCTTCTGGAGCCCCTTGATGGAGATGTTCCGCACCAAGAAATTCTGGGTCGTCGCCACGCAGCTGGTTTCGGGTCTGGGACTTGCGCTGGTCGCCCTGTCGCTTCCGCTTCCCAACTTTTTCCCCTATGCCATCGCCCTGATGGCCGTCGTGGCCTTCAGCGGCGCGACGCACGACATCGCCACCGACGGCGTCTATATCACCGAACTTTCCAAAGACCTGCAGGCCAAGTTCATCGGCTGGCAGGGCGCCTTTTACAACATCGCTAAGGTCTTCGCCATGGGCGGACTGGTCTATCTGGCCGGCGCGCTCAAGGACCATGTCGGAATCGTGCAGGCGTGGATGACCGTGATGGGCCTTTGCGGCGGCATTCTCTTCCTGCTGGGACTGTACCACATCCGCATGCTGCCTTCGGGTGGCGCCGCGACGGCCCATGCTGACAGTTTCGGCGGCGCCATGCGCGAAACGAACGCATCTTTCTGGAGTTCTTCAAGAAGAAATACATCTGGATCTATTTCGCCTTCATCCTCTTCTACCGCTTCGCCGAAGGTCTGGTCATCAAGATCGTGCCGCTGTTCCTCAACGCTCCGCTCGATCAGCAGGGCATGGGCCTTACCGAACAGCAGATCGGACTCTATTACGGTACGTTCGGCGTGATCGCCTTCGTCGTGGGGTCCATTCTGGGCGGCTATTTCATTTCGTGGCTCAAACTGCGGCGCGCCTTGTTCCCGCTGGTCTGCATCTTCAACGTTCCGTTCGTGGTCTATGCGCTGCTGGCGTGGTTCCAGCCTTCGAGCCCCGTGCTGATCTGCGCAGCCATCGTGTTCGAATATTTCAGTTACGGCTTCGGCTTCGTGGGACTCACGCTCTTCATCATGCAGCAGGTGGCGCCCGGCCCGCACCAGATGGCGCACTACGCCTTCGGGTCGTCGCTTGCCAACCTCGGCGTGATGCTTCCGGGTATGATCAGCGGCTGGCTTTGTGACAGTTTGGGCGGCTATCACTACTTCTTCATGTGGGCGCTGCTGGCGACGGTTCCCGCCTTCCTGCTCGCCGCGCGCATTCCCTTCACCCATCCCGATACCGAAGAGGTGACGGCCGAGGAGGTCGACAAAGAATTGATCAACGAATGAAAAGATCCCGTGCGACGATGGACAACAACCTGAAGATCGTAGGTCCGGCCATGTCAGATCTGCCGTGGAAGATCGTCCTGCCGGCGCAGAGCGTTATCCTGCCGCTATTGCCTCCGCTGCCATCTTGTTTGCCGCAGTCTTTCCGCAACCATGCAGGTTGGGAGCCTTTATCGGGCAGCCCTTTTGAGGAAAGCCATGTCAATAGCGCGGGCGACCTCTTTGAGTTGCGGATCGCGTGCCATGTCGTTGGGATTCGTTCCGGGAATATCCTGGGGAATCTCCTCTCCCAATCCGGCAAACAGTTCTGCCCAGAACCGGGGTAACGATCCGTCTGCCGCGAGGAAATTCATCGGCCGGGCCGGAAATCGTCTGCTGCCGTCCGGGGCGAGGTAGCTTTCCCATACCAGTTCGCTGCAATACATTTTGCCGTTGTCCGGTCGGAACGAGTAATCGTAGGGCTGTCCGATGAATTTTCGCGCCCGCTCTATCGCTGCCGCGACGCCCGTCGTGTCGCGCAGACGCATTACCGTAACCGCAGGCCGTCCGTCGATTCGGGCGGAGCGTGCCAGAAAATCGCCCAGGGCCGTGACCCACACACCGCCGTCGCTCGTGGCCTCCAGTACCGAATCGACCCCGTGCGACCGCACCGCTATGCCTACGTGCGAGTAGTTCAGTTGTCGCTCTTTGCCTGTCGCGGCAGTGATCGCTCCGGTCATTTCCGATGTTTCTCCGACCTGAAACAACAAATCTCCCGGGTGCAAACAAGGGGCGTTTCGGGTGCAGGAAAAAGCCGCAAAAAATATACTATATATAATAACTTCGCATTCATTCTGTTTGAAATTGTTTCTGCAAAGATATTAAAATATTTTTACAACTAACTCGCTGATCCATAATCGGGTGAGAAAAAGACGTGAAAATTGTCGAAAAAAAGTCCCGGAATTATTTGGAAGTAGCCTGTAAAAGTCCTTATCTTTGCACCCGCTTCGAGAGAGAAACACACCTCCGGAAAGCACGAATAGAGGTTCTGAAAAATTTTGAAAAAAGTTCTGAAAAGTTTTGGAGATTCAGAAAAAAGACTTACCTTTGCACCCGCTTCGAATGCAACACACGGTTTGAAGCGATACGAGAAAAGGTTCTGAAAAAATTCTGAAAAATTCTGAAAAATTCTTTCAAAAAGATTTGGTGGATTCAGAAAATAAACACTTATCTTTGCACCGCTTTCCGCTGAAAAATCGCGGTCAGAACAGCGGGAGAGGCCGAAAGGCGGACCCCGACAATAAAAGAAATTGTTCTTATAGTAATATATCGAACAGCGTTCTTTGAAGTATTTGAGCAGCTAAAAGTTTTTTCCACTCTTGCAAGAGAGTGATTTCAAACAATACCTTTGAGATTAGAGCTAAAGATTTATAACAAAACATTTTATACAATGGAGAGTTTGATCCTGGCTCAGGATGAACGCTAGCGGCAGGCCTAACACATGCAAGTCGAGGGGCAGCACGAGGTAGCAATACACTGGTGGCGACCGGCGCACGGGTGCGTAACGCGTATGCAACCTACCTATAACAGGGGGATAACACTGAGAAATTGGTACTAATACCCCATAACATCAGGACCGGCATCGGTTCTGGTTGAAAACTCCGGTGGTTATAGATGGACATGCGTTGTATTAGCTAGTTGGTGAGGTAACGGCTCACCAAGGCGACGATACATAGGGGGACTGAGAGGTTAACCCCCCACATTGGTACTGAGACACGGACCAAACTCCTACGGGAGGCAGCAGTGAGGAATATTGGTCAATGGACGCAAGTCTGAACCAGCCATGCCGCGTGCAGGAAGACGGCTCTATGAGTTGTAAACTGCTTTTGTACGAGAGTAAACGCTTCTACGTGTAAGAGCCTGAAAGTATAGTACGAATAAGGATCGGCTAACTCCGTGCCAGCAGCCGCGGTAATACGGAGGATCCAAGCGTTATCCGGATTTATTGGGTTTAAAGGGTGCGTAGGCGGTTTGATAAGTTAGAGGTGAAATACCGGTGCTCAACTCCGGAACTGCCTCTAATACTGTTGAGCTAGAGAGTAGTTGCGGTAGGCGGAATGTATGGTGTAGCGGTGAAATGCTTAGAGATCATACAGAACACCGATTGCGAAGGCAGCTTACCAAACTATATCTGACGTTGAGGCACGAAAGCGTGGGGAGCAAACAGGATTAGATACCCTGGTAGTCCACGCAGTAAACGATGATAACTCGTTGTCGGCGATACACAGTCGGCGGCTAAGCGAAAGCGATAAGTTATCCACCTGGGGAGTACGTTCGCAAGAATGAAACTCAAAGGAATTGACGGGGGCCCGCACAAGCGGAGGAACATGTGGTTTAATTCGATGATACGCGAGGAACCTTACCCGGGCTTGAAAGTTAGTGACGATTCTGGAAACAGGATTTCCCTTCGGGGCACGAAACTAGGTGCTGCATGGTTGTCGTCAGCTCGTGCCGTGAGGTGTCGGGTTAAGTCCCATAACGAGCGCAACCCCTACCGTTAGTTGCCATCAGGTCAAGCTGGGCACTCTGGCGGGACTGCCGGTGTAAGCCGAGAGGAAGGTGGGGATGACGTCAAATCAGCACGGCCCTTACGTCCGGGGCTACACACGTGTTACAATGGTAGGTACAGAGGGCAGCTACCCCGCGAGGGGATGCCAATCTCGAAAGCCTATCTCAGTTCGGATCGGAGGCTGAAACCCGCCTCCGTGAAGTTGGATTCGCTAGTAATCGCGCATCAGCCATGGCGCGGTGAATACGTTCCCGGGCCTTGTACACACCGCCCGTCAAGCCATGGAAGCTGGGGGTGCCTGAAGTTCGTGACCGCAAGGAGCGACCTAGGGCAAAACCGGTGACTGGGGCTAAGTCGTAACAAGGTAGCCGTACCGGAAGGTGCGGCTGGAACACCTCCTTTCTGGAGCCTTGTTTCAAAGGTAAATTTAGCTGCTCACTTCAAAGAAACGTCATAACAGTACCGCTTTAGGCGTAGGTTCGAACCGAGTACTGTTCTCGGCAAATGAAAGGGTTCGATTTGCGACGTTCATTGACATAATTAAGGAGATGAGATAAGGTCATCATGGGAATAGGGCTGTGTGATGGATGTAAGAAAGTAATAAGGGCGTATGGGGGATGCCTAGGCTCTTGGAGGCGACGAAAGACGTGGTAAGCTGCGATAAGCTCCGGGGATTTGCAAACGAGAATTGATCCGAGGATTTCTGAATGGGACAACCCGCTAGGTAGAAGCCTGTCATCGCAAGTGGGCCAACCCTCTGAACTGAAACATCTTAGTAGGAGGAGGAAAAGAAAGAAACATCGATTTCCTGAGTAGCGGCGAGCGAAAGGGAAAGACAGCCTAAACCACACTTGTTACGGCAACTATGGGGTTGTAGGACTGCAATATTCAAATAACTGTCAACTGGAACGTTCTGGAAAGTTCGTCCGCAGAGAGTGAAAGACTCGTACAGGTAAGCACGTTATGCGATAGCAGTATCCTGAGTAGGGCGGGACACGAGGAATCCTGTCTGAATCTGCCGGGACCACCCGGTAAGGCTAAATACTCCCAAGAGACCGATAGTGAACCAGTACCGTGAGGGAAAGGTGAAAAGAACCCCGAACAGGGGAGTGAAATAGAACCTGAAACCATACGCTTACAACCTGTCGGAGCAGCTTCGTGCTGTGACGGCGTGCCTATTGAATAATGAGCCTACGAGTTACTAATCACTGGCGAGGTTAAGTGCACGGATGCACGGAGCCGAAGCGAAAGCGAGTCTTAATAGGGCGGCTAGTCAGTGGTTGTAGACGCGAAACCTTGCGATCTACCCTTGAGCAGGTTGAAGGTTGGGTAAAACCAACTGGAGGACCGAACGAATAAGCGTTGAAAAGCTTCTCGATGACTTGAGGGTAGGGGTGAAAGGCTAATCAAGCTGGGAAATAGCTCGTACTCCCCGAAATGCCTTTAGGGGCAGCGTTGTAATAGAGAGTCTACTGGAGGTAGAGCTACTGATTGGATGCGGGGGCTTCACCGCCTACCAAATCCTGACAAACTCCGAATGCCAGTAGTATGATTTACAGCAGTGAGCGACCGGGTGCTAATGTCCGGTTACGAGAGTGGAACAACACAGACCAGCAACTAAGGTCCCCAAGAGTATACTAAGTTGATCTAACGATGTTTTGCTGCAGAGACAGCTAGGATGTTAGCTTGGAAGCAGCTATTCATTCAAAGAGTGCGTAACAGCTCACTAGTCGAGCGGCAAAGCGTGGATAATAAACGGGCATCAAGTATACCACCGAAGTTCTGGGCACGAGAGTGCGGTAGGGGAGCATTCCATTGAGCGTCGAAGCCATTCCGCGAGGATAGGTGGAGTTTATGGAAAAGCAAATGTAGGCATGAGTAACGATAATGCGGGAGAGTAACCCGCACACCGCAAGACCAAGGTTTCCTGATCAACGCTAATCGGATCAGGGTTAGTCGGGTCCTAAGGGTAAGCCGAACGGTGATCTCGATGGACAATCGGTTAATATTCCGATACTAACATATGCCTCGATGGAGAGACGAAGGAACGTAAGTGACGCCGCCTGACGGAATAGGTGGTTAAAGGGCGTAGGTATAGGGACAGATTAAGAGTTAGTCCTTGCTGAAATCTGACAGTACGGAGCGGCTACGGCCAATCCGATAGTTCACCCAAGTAGACTTCCGAGAAAATCTTCTAAGTTATAGTATATGTTACCCGTACCGTAAACCGACACAGGTGGTCGAGGAGAGTATCCTAAGGTGCTCGAGTGAATCACGGTTAAGGAACTAGGCAAATTAACCCCGTAACTTCGGGAAAAGGGGTCCCACCGCGAGGTGGGCGCAGCGAAGAGGTCCAGGCGACTGTTTATCAAAAACACAGGGCTCTGCAAATTCGAAAGAAGACGTATAGGGCCTGACACCTGCCCGGTGCTGGAAGGTTAAGAGGGGATGTCATCGCAAGAGAAGCATTGAATCGAAGCCCCAGTAAACGGCGGCCGTAACTATAACGGTCCTAAGGTAGCGAAATTCCTTGTCGGGTAAGTTCCGACCTGCACGAATGGTGTAACGATCTGGACACTGTCTCAACCGTGAGCTCGGTGAAATTGTAGTCCCGGTGATGATGCCGGGTACCCGCAACGGGACGAAAAGACCCCGTGAACCTTTACTATAGCTTAACGCTGAATTTGGGTACACAATGTGTAGGATAGGCAGGAGACTATGAAGCGGGTACGCCAGTATTCGTGGAGTCAACGTTGAAATACTGCCCTTTGTGTACTTGGATTCTAACCCTCGATAGGGGACACCGTTTGGTGGGTAGTTTGACTGGGGTGGTCGCCTCCAAAAGAGTAACGGAGGCTTCCCAAGGTACCCTCAGCACGAATGGTAACCGTGCGTAGAGTGCAATAGCATAAGGGTGCTTGACTGTGAGACCAACAAGTCGATCAGGTGCGAAAGCAGGGTATAGTGATCCGGTGGTTCTGCGTGGACTGGCCATCGCTCAAAGGATAAAAGGTACTCCGGGGATAACAGGCTGATCGCCGCCAAGAGCTCATATCGACGCGGCGGTTTGGCACCTCGATGTCGGCTCGTCACATCCTGGGGCTGGAGAAGGTCCCAAGGGTTCGGCTGTTCGCCGATTAAAGTGGCACGCGAGCTGGGTTCAGAACGTCGTGAGACAGTTCGGTCTCTATCTGTTGCGGGCGTTGGAAAATTGAGGGGTCCTGACTTTAGTACGAGAGGACCGAGTTGGACGAACCTCCGGTGTATCGGTTATGCTGCCAAGTGTACCGCCGAGTAGCCGCGTTCGGTTTGGATAAGCGCTGAAAGCATCTAAGCGCGAAGCCATCCCCAAGATAAGTCTTCCCTTGAGGGGCGTAGGAGACTACTACGTTGATAGGCTGCAGGTGTAAAGACAGTAATGTCAAAGCCGAGCAGTACTAATTACCCGAACGACTTTTCTTGCAGATTTCTTTATCTCATTTCCCTAATATGTCAACTCATACCGAGTGCGACGGATTGTGATATCTAAAAGCATCACTCGCACGGCTTCGATGAGTTTGAAGCAACGTTGGACTTCGTCCTTCGTTTTCTTCGCTCGACAAAGTGAATAAATTCTCTTTGTACTCGCTTATCGAAAACGTTCTTTTAGGTGGTTATAGCAGTGAGGTCCCACCTCTTCCCATTCCGAACAGAGAAGTTAAGCTCACTAACGCCGATGGTACTGCGGTTTTCCCGACCCCAAACGCAGGTTCGCCGCGCTGGATGAAGGAGATGCCAAACGGCTTTTCGGGATATCGTTAAGCTTCGTCCGAAAAATACCGCCACGTGCGCCACCGGCTGTGGAGGCCGCAATGCGGGCAGTAGAGTTTGTAAAGTCCTTTGCTGTACTTGCGCACGTGCAGGTTGCGCGTGTGGCATTGCGGGCAGCGCGAGATGTTGAGCCGCTGCTCGTAATACTGGAAAATCACGAGGTTGAACAGGCTCAATAGGATGCAGGCGCATCCGACAGCCCCTGTGTCGCCGAGAAAGAGCGGGACGAGGCAGCCGATCAGGACGGAGATCATCACGACGAGACCGATGCCCTGTATCGCTTCGTTGGGGAGCTGGCGTATGCGCCACATCGGACGCGTAACGAGGATGCCCGCTACGGCAGGCAGGAAACTGATCGGGAGGAGCAGGAGATAGGCTTTCATGGTGGGTATGTACGCCTGTCCCGCAGCGCATGGAATTAAGTTCGGATTCGGAAGGTGAAATAAAAAACGTGGGACAAAACTCTGATTTGCTTTCTGAGGCTCTGGAATAACCTGGCAACCAAATACAGAATGAAGCCCACGTTGGAAACGTGAGCGTCAAACTTCATTCCTTGGTTGCTCTTTAAATTTTCCAGATTTTCAGAAAGCAAGGTATAAAGCTAACGCTTTTTATATGTGCGCGCCGCCGCTTTTCGTGCGGAACCGGCGTTTTTTAGTCGTGTTACTGCAACTTTGTGTGTTATTTCATTGGCGGTTCAGGTGTTAGTGACATACAAATATACAAAAAACATCCGGAATTTCGGATGTTTTTCGGCTTGTGTGTTTAAAAATTGGGCTGTTGCATTCCCTTTCCGAACCCGGTTTCACGGACTTTTCCGCGAATTCCGGCAGGCCGGAAAGAGTTCGGTTACCTGTTCTGCCGCTGAGCGGCCATGTAGGCGTCGGCTTTCTCCTTCATGCGGGCCGCGCGCTTTTCGCTGGATGTGGTTGCGGGTGGTTACCACGCCTGCGCGTCAGTTCCGGAGCGATCTTCGAGATGCCCTTATTGGTCACCGAAGGCATGGCGATGATGGCCTTGCCGCCTTTCGACAGCGATGCGCCGTATACGAAGTCGATCTGGCCGCCGACGCCCGAATAGAACTTCGTACCCAGCGAGTCGGCGCATACCTGCCCCGTGATGTCTACCTGCAGTGCCGAGTTGATGGCCGTCACGCGGTCGTTCTTCGAGATGATGTAGGGATCGTTGGTGTAGCCCACGTCCATCATCAATACGGCCGGGTTGTCGTCGATGAAGTCGTAGACGCGCTGCGAACCCATCAGGAACGTCGATACCATCTTGCCCTTGTCGATGTTCTTCGCTTCGCCGTTGATTACGCCGCTCTCCACCAGCGGAAGCACGCCGTCGGCGAACATTTCGGTATGGATGCCGAGGTTCTTGTGGTTGCCCAGCTGTGCCAGAACCGCATTCGGAATAGCGCCGATACCCATCTGAAGCGTCGCACCGTCTTCGATCAGGGCCGCGCAGTGCTTGCCGATGCGGGTTTCGATCTCGTTGGGTTCGGTGAAATGTGCCTCTTCCAGCGGGGTATCGTCCTGTACGAAGAGGTCGATTTTCGACGAGTGGATCATTGCGTCGCCGAACGAACGGGGAACGTGCTTGTTCACCACTGCGATCACCGTACGAGCCGTTTCCACGGCTGCCAGGGTCGCATCGACCGAGGTGCCGAGCGAAACGTAGCCGTGTTTGTCGGGCGTCGATACCTGAATCATCGCCACGTTGCAGGGTACCGTGCCGCTGCGATAGAGCTTCTGGGTTTCGCTCAAAAAGATGGGAATGTAGTCCGCGTAGCCGCTCTGCGTCACTTTGCGGACGTTGCCGCCCACGAAGAACGAGTCGAGCTGGAACACGCCTTCGAACTGCGGATCGGCATAGGGCGCCGGGCCTTCCGTGTGCAGGTGGTGGATGTGCACATCCTTGAATTCGTGGTTGGCGCCGCGTTCGCACATGGCCTTAATCAGGCACTGGGGGGCCGAAGCGACCGAGCTGAGGTGAATATGGTCACCCGATTTGATGACTTTCACGGCTTCGGCTGCCGTTGTGAATTTAATCTGAGTGTTCATTTCTTTTTTCTTATTTTAGATAAGATTCCTTGCATTCGGTTAGTTGCGTTTTACCTCGACTTGCTCGTAACCTTCGATGACATCTCCTACGCGGATGTCGTTGAAGGATTCGATGTTCAGACCGCAGTCCTGGCCCGTGAGCACCTCCTTGACATCGTCCTTGAAGCGTTTGAGCGAGCCGAGCTTGCCCGTGTAGATCACGATACCGTCGCGGATCACGCGGATCGGGGTGTTGCGCTGGAGCCTGCCTTCTCGGACGACGCATCCGGCGACGGTGCCGACCTTCGAGATTTGGAAGATCTCCATGACTTCGCCGAAGCAGACGATCTCTTCCTTCATCACCGGTTCGAGCATGCCTTCGATGGCATCCTTGATGTCGTTGATCGCATCGTAGATGATCGAATAGAGGCGGATTTCGATCTCCTCCTTTTCGGCGAGCTTGCGTGCCGATGCCGACGGACGGACCTGGAAGCCGACGATGATGGCATTCGAGGCCGCCGCCAACAGAACGTCCGATTCCGAAATCTGACCGACGGCCGAGTGGATCACATTCACCTGCACGGTCTCCTTCGAGAGCTTGATCAGCGAACCCGACATAGCCTCAACCGAACCATCGACATCGCCTTTTACGATGATATTCAGCTCCTTGAACGATCCGATGGCGATGCGGCGTCCGATTTCGTCGAGCGTCACGTGCTTCTGGGTCATGATGCCCTGGATACGCTGGAGTTGCTCGCGTTTGTTGGCGATTTCACGGGCCGAGCGGTCGTCCTCCATGACGTTGAACGTGTCGCCTGCCTGGGGAGCACCGTTCAGACCGAGCACCTGTACCGGCGTCGAAGGGCCAGCTTCGGTCACTTTTTGGCCGTTTTCGTTGAACATCGCTTTCACACGGCCCGTGTGTATGCCCGAAAGCATTACGTCGCCTATGTGCAGCGTACCGTTTTGTACGAGCACCGTAGCCACGTAACCGCGGCCCTTGTCGAGTGTCGATTCGATGACGGCTCCCGAAGCGCGGCGGTTCGGATTGGCCTTCAGGTCGAGCATTTCGGCTTCGAGCAGCACTTTTTCGAGCAGTTTGTCGAGATTCAGGCCCTTTTTGGCCGAAACTTCCTGGTCCTGGTATTTGCCGCCCCACGACTCCACGAGGTAGTTCATCTGCGAGAGCTGCTCCTTGATGTGGTCGGGGTTGGCGCGGGTTTGTCGATCTTGTTGATGGCGAAAACCATCGGCACGCCTGCTGCCTGGGCGTGGTTGATCGCCTCGACGGTCTGGGGCATCACGTTGTCGTCCGCCGCGACGATGATGATCGCTACGTCGGTGATCTTGGCACCACGGGCGCGCATGGCGGTGAAGGCCTCGTGGCCGGGGGTGTCGAGGAAGGTGATCTTCTGCCCGTTCAGCTCTACACTGTAAGCGCCGATGTGCTGGGTGATGCCGCCGGCCTCGCCCTCGATGACGTTGGTTTTGCGGATATTGTCCAGCAGCGAAGTCTTACCGTGATCGACGTGTCCCATGACGGTTACGATCGGCGGTCGCGGCACGAGGTCTTCCTCGCTGTCCTGTTCGTCGTCGCCGATGGCTTCCTGGATGTCCGCCGATACGAATTCGGTCTTGAAGCCGAACTCTTCGGCTACGACCACGAGCGCCTCGGCGTCGAGACGCTGGTTGATTGATACCATCAGGCCCAGGTTCATGCAGGCCGTGATGACCTCGGTCGCCGAAACGTTCATCATCGTAGCCAGCTCGGCTACGGTCACGAATTCGGTGACCTTCAGGATGGAGCGTTCCTGCTCTTCGCGCTGGAATTCTTCGTTCATGCGCTCGGCTACGGCTTCGCGTTTTTCCTTGCGGTATTTCGAACCTTTGCTCTTGGCGTTTTTCGACGTCAGGCGGGCCAGTGTATCTTTCACCTGCTTCGAAACCTCCTCGTCGCTGATTTCGGGCCGAACGACGGGCTTCGGAGCTTTGAGTTTGTCCTTGCGGGTCTTCTTGTTCTCTCCCGGACGGGGTTGGTTGGATTGCGGGCCTTGTCCGCGGCCGGGCTGTGCGGCGGATTTGCCGTTGCTGCCCGGCTTGGGGCTGCCTGCCGGCGTACGGGTCACGTCCACTTTCTCTTTACTCAGGCGTTTGCGTTTGTGGCGGTTGCCCGGTGTGAATCCCGATACGTCCATCGTGCCGAGTACCTGCGGGCCCGTGAGGGTCTGCACGGCGGGGCGGAAGATGTTGTCGCTCTTGGGCGCCGCTTCCGGTTCGGGTTTGGCTGCGGAAGCCGTTTCGGAGGCAGGTGCCGCTTCCGTTTTGGGGGCGGCCGGTTGCGGTGCCGGCTGCGGTTTCGGAGCCGCAGCCTCCGGTACGGGCTCTGCCGCCGGTTTGCTTACCGGTTTCGGAGCCGGTTTGGGCTTGGGCGAAAGATCTATTTTGCCCAGAATTTTGGGCTGGGGCAGTTCGTCCTTGACGCTGATGACGTTGCTTTTGATAATTACCTCCTGCTCCTCTTCGCGCGTCTGTTTCTGTGCCTCTTCGAGGGTGATCGTAGCCTGCTTCTGGGAGATTCGCTCCCGGATGCTTTCCCGTTCGTTGCCGGTAATTCGGCTCCCGCCGAATTCCTTCTCCAGAACGGCATAGACGTCCGGTTCCACCAGCGTATTGGGCGAACCGTCGGTTTTTATACCCTTCTTTTGCAGGAAGTCCGTGATGGTATTCAATCCCACCTTGAACTCCTTGGCAACCTGGATAAGTCTTAATTTTCTTTCGTTACTCATATATCGGTTTTAATTTTTGTGCGATGGGACGGATTACTCCTCGAATTCCGCTTTCAGTATCTCGACGACTTTCTGTGCCTGTTCCAGCTCCAGGTCGGCACGGGCGGCGATCTCTTCGACGGGCAGTTCCAGCACGCTCTTGGCCGTGTCGCAGCCGCAGGCTTTCAGGGCGTCGATCACCCAGCCGTCGATCTCGTCGGCAAATTCGGTGAGTGCAACGTCTTCCTCCTCGATTTCGCGGTAAACATCGATATCGTAGCCGGTCAGCATCTTCGAAAGCCGGATGTTCAGGCCGCCCTTGCCGATGGCCAGCGATACCTGGTCGGGCTTGAGATAGACCGAAGCTGTCTTCTTCTCCTCGTCGATGGTGATGCTCGAAATCTTCGCGGGGTTCAGGGCACGCTGGATCATTAACTGCGGGTTGGTCGTGTAGTTTACCACGTCGATATTTTCATTGCGCAGCTCCTTGACGATCGAGTAGATGCGCGATCCCTTCATGCCGACGCAGGCACCGACCGGATCGATGCGTTCGTCGTAGGATTCGACGGCTACCTTGGCACGCTCGCCGGGGATGCGGACGATCTTCTTGAGGGTGATCAGACCGTCGAAAATTTCGGGGACCTCCTGCTCGAAGAGCCGTTCGAGGAACTGGTTGGCCGTGCGCGAAAGGATGATGCGCGGCTGGTTGTTGTTCATCTCGACGCTCTTGACGATCGCCTTGATCGTGTCGCCCTTGCGGTAATAGTCGTTGGGAATCTGCTCGGTCTTGGGCAGGATCAGCTCGTTGCCCTCGTCGTCGAGGATCAGCACCTCTTTCTTCCATACCTGATATACCTCGCCGGTGATGATCTCGCCGACCTTCTCCGAATATTTTTCGTAAAGGTTGGCCTTCTCCAGATCGAGGATGCGCGAAGCGAGATTCTGACGCAGCGACAGCACGGCCCGACGTCCGAACGATTCAAGTTTGATCGGATCGACGTATTCGTCGCCCACTTCGTAGGTCGGATCGATGGCCTTAACCTCCGATACGGCGATTTGCATGTTCGGATTCTCCACCGCGCCGTCCTCCACGACCGTACGGTTTCGCCAGATCTCCAGGTCGCCCTTTTCCGGGTTGATGATCACGTCGAAATTCTCGTCCGTCTCGAACTGCTTCTGAAGCGCGTGGCGGAAAACGTCCTCGAGGACTCCGATCATCGTGGCCTTGTCGATGTTTTTAAGCTCCTTGAACTCTGCGAAATTGCTGATAAGATTAAGATTATCCATTGGTTTTTTATCTTGTTTATTTTTGAATTTCCACTATTTGAAATCGAGGTATTCCTTCGTGTATTTGATCTCTGAGAAAGGGTAGCGGCGCGTAACCCGCACCGTCTGTTTCCGCTTTTTACCCTCTACGGCCTGCTTCTCCTCGTAGGAGAGGGTGAGTCCCTCCTGGTCCGCCTCGTCGAGCGTCGCCAGAATCTTCACGCCGCTTTTGAGCAGCACTTCGACCGGCTTGCCGATCAGTTTGCGGTATTGGCGGAGGTGCTTGAGTTCCGAGCCGATGCCTGCCGAAGCTACCGTGAGGGAGAAATCCTCCGTGTCGCGGTCGAATTCGGCCTCGATCGCGCGGCTCAGCTCCACGCAGGTTTCGATACCTACCGAGGTGTCGCTGTCGATCAGCAGTTCCACTTCGTTGGCGGGCGAACAGGTGCAATCCACTACGAACAGGTCGGTGCCGACGAGTTTGGCATTGGCTATTTCGGTGATTTTCGTACAATCGATCATATTTGCTGATGTTATCAATAAAGTCGTTTTCCGGTGCGGGCAGTTCGTGCAAATCCGGACATCTGTCCTTCCCCGGCGAAAACTTGAAGTTCGTTCAGTCGTTTTTGCGGCCGGCCCGGAGGCGTTCGGCTTTTTGACGAAAATGTAGGAAATCGTCGCTTCCCGTTCGTTTTCATCGTCTTGCGTCCTGCGTTTTCTTCGAACATTGCATCGCAAGGAGCACTATTCGCGCCCGAATCTTGTCCCTGTTGTAGCAGGAGCTGTAATCGGGTACCCGCATGGCCCGCAACTGCCGGTTTCTCCCGACGGAATGGGCATGCGAGGGCATGCGGGTCGAGAAAATCGTGCGGATGATTCGCCGGTCGGGAGCGGTGAATATATCTACGAAATAAGGGGACTTGCTCGTCCCCTTACCTCTCTGTACCCGTTTACGCTACAAATGTAGCGAATGTTTTTCGATTTTCAAATCTTTGTACGGAAAAATTATTCGTCTTTTTCGCTGTTTGGCGAGTAGGGTTTGACGATACCGCGCTGCGATTCGCGGATGAACCGGATGAGCCGGTCGCGTTCGGGGCTTTGGGGAATCTGTTTTTCGACCTCTTCGCAGCCGTTCAGGTAGTTCAGACCGCTCTGGAAGAGGATGCGGCAGGCGTCGTGGATTTGCCCGATCATTTCCGCTGTAAATCCCCTGCGACTTAATCCCACGCGGTTGACGCAGGCGAAACGTACCGGATCGTTGCTGACGGTGATGAAGGGGGGAATGTCCTTGCCTACCAATGCACCGCCCTGGATCATCGTGTGCTCTCCGATGCGCGTCCACTGATGTACGGCTACATGGCCGCCGATGACGGCCCAGTCGCCGACTTCGACCTCTCCGGCGAGCGACACGCGGTTGGCCATGACACAGTGGCTACCCACCACGTCGTCGTGGGCGATATGCACGTAGGCCATAATCAGGTTATGGCTGCCGACGACGGTCTTGCCCCGGGAGGCGGTGCCCCGGCTGATGGTGACGTATTCGCGGATTTCGTTGTAGTCGCCGATTTCGGCCGTCGTTTTTTCACCGACGAACTTCAGGTCCTGCGGGGTGCAGGCGATCGAAGCGGCCGTATGGATCTTGCAGCCTTTGCCGATGCGGGCTCCGTCATGGATCACGGCTCCGGGACCGATCCAACAGTCGTCGCCGATCACTACGTCGCCGGCGATGTAGGCGAAAGGTTCCACCGTTACGTTCTTGCCGAGTTTCGCGTCGGGATGGATGTATGCCTGGTTGCTTATCATGTGCGGTTACTCTTTATTTTTAACGATCTGGGCCATCATCGTGGATTCGCAGGCAAGCGTTTCGCCGACGAAAGCCTTGCCCTCGACCACGGCTACACCGCGTCGGATGGGCTCCAGAAGTTGAACTTCGAAGTGAAGGGTATCGCCCGGAACGACCTTGCGCTTGAATTTTACGCCGTCGATCTTCATGAAATAGGTCGAATAGTGTTCCGGATCCGGAATATTGCGCAATACCAGCATTCCGCAGCATTGCGCCATGGCTTCGACGATCAGCACGCCCGGCATGACCGGCTCCTCCGGGAAGTGTCCCACGAAGAACGGTTCGTTCATCGTGACGTTCTTGATGCCGGCGACCATCGTATCGTCGATGTAGAAGATACGGTCCACCAGCAGGAACGGCGGGCGGTGGGGCAGCATGCGGCGGATATCGTTGATGTCGTAAACCGGCGGTTTGCGGCAGTCGTATTGGAAGCGGGGTTTCTCTCCTTCGCGGCGGATAGTCTGTTTGACTTGCTTCATGAACTCCGTGTTGGCGAAATGGCCGGGGCGGGTAGCCCATACGCGGCCCTTGATGCGTTTGCCGAGCAGAGCGAAGTCCCCCAGCAGGTCGAGGAGCTTGTGGCGGGCCAGTTCGTTGTTGAAACGAAGTTCCAGGTTGTTCAGGTAGCCGCCCGTGATGCGGATATCCTGTTTGTTGAAGATTTTCTTGAGGTGTTCGAGCTGATCGTCCGGGACGGGATTCTCCACAACAACGATGGCATTGTCCAGGTCGCCGCCCTTGATCAGATTCATTTTCATCAGAGGCTCCAGGTCATGCAGGAAGACGAAGGTGCGGCAGGGCGCGATTTTCGAGGCGTAGTCGTCTTCGGGATTGAAGGTCGCGTACTGGTTGCCGATCACCTTGGAGTTGTAGTCCACGTGCAGCGATACGGAGAATTCGTCGTCCCTTCTCGGGGATCGTGTAGACCATCTTTTCGGTCACGTGGTAGAACTGCCGCTCGGCGTCCTGGTCCGCCAGTCCGGTTTCGGTGATGTGCCCGGGCGTATTCGCGGGCCGAGCCGTCCATGATGGGGGTCTCGGGGGCGTCGATGTCGATCACGGCGTTATCCACGCCGAGGGTCCAGAGCGCCGACATGATGTGCTCGATGGTGATGCACGCGGTGGCCGCTGGCTTCGACGGTCGTGCCGCGCGAAGTGTCTACGACGTTGTCGCACAGGGCGGGAATTATGGGTTGTCCTTCGAGGTCGGTGCGGCGGAATACGATTCCGGTTCCGGCCTCGGCGGGATTCACGGTCATGGTAACTTTGACGCCCGTATGCAGGCCCTTTCCCGAGAATGAGATCGGCGCCTTCAGCGTTTGTTGTTTGGTTGACATAAGCGGTGTTTCTATATATTTGCGCGCAAAGATAGGAAATTTTCGGTAAAAAACGCTACTTTTGCTCAAAATTCCGATACACCGCAATGACTGAAACACCCCGTGACGACAAACCGAAACCCGCCCGCAGGCCGCGTATCAAACTGCCCTTCGACAACCGCAGGGAGGATGTGGGGTCGTGGACCTACGACCATCGTATCGGCCTGTGCGTCACGTTGATCGCCTATCTGGCGCTGATGATCGTCTTCGTCTCGTCGAAGATCGTCGTGGGCCGGCGCACGCACCAGCAGGGCATGTATATCGACCTTCAGACGCTGGCCGAAATGGAGCAGGAGCGCGACCGCCTGGAGCGCGAGGTGCGCGAGCGCCGGGCTCAGGAGGAGATCGACTGGCGGAGCATCCGCAACCAGGCGTCGAACGAAAACGCCCTGAACGAAAAGCTCCGGGACGACCGCGGTACCAACGCTGCGGCGCTGAACGAGGCGGCGGCCGAGGCCGAGGAGCGGATGCGCGCCAACCGCGAGGCTTACGAACAGGGGCTCGCCGAGGAGCGGGCCATCCGCGAACGCCGCGGGAAGGAGGACGGCGCGGAACGTCAGGACCGCAAGGTCAAGGGGCGCGTCACGGTGTCGTTTTCGATTACCGATCCCGTGCGCACGTCGCGTTATCTGGAGGTCCCGGCCTATCTGTGCGAGGGCGGGGGCGACGTGACGGTTTCGGTCACGGTGGACCGTGCGGGCAAGGTGACCGGCGCGCGCGTCACCGAGGGCGGCGACGACTGCATGCGCGAGTCGGCCCTGCGCGCCGCCCGCAATTCGTTGTTCAACATCGACGACTCGGCGCCCGCCCGTCAGACGGGAACCATCACTTATATCTTCATTCCCCAATGATTTCGGATGATTGCGGCCTGCCTGCCGCACATCCTGGGGCATATCCAATCCGATCTGACGGGGCATCTCGAGCGTTGTCCGTTCGGAATTTTGCCGCTTGTTGGCCGGCAGTCGACCGCGGGCGGAAGCCGCGGAAGACGTTTCCCGGCAAAAAGAAGGCCTTTTTGGGGTCGGCTCTGTGTCGGGAAAATCGGCTTTTTATGGATAATTTCGGCTTCGGCCGCGGATTTGTCCGAAAAAAACGTAACTTTGTAGCCGACGTAATTTTCCGAACCGTTAGATGCGTAAACTGCTTTTCATCGTGCTGGCCTTCACGGCGTGCCTGCTCTTTCCGGAGGGCGGCGACGGTGCGTGCATCCGGCAGCAGGCGCCCTCTGCGGCCTTCTCGGCGGGCGATATGCACACCGACGAGTGGCAGTGCGAGCGTACGTACAATTCGGACCTGAACCACCAACCCCGTGTGCTCCGGGAGGCGGAATCCTGCCCGGCGCAGCCTTCGTTCCGTTACGGCGACCGGCAAGTTCCGGCCGAACGCGCCGTCGTGCGCGGCGCCGCTTCGTGGGGCTGCGGTACGGGAGTTGCCAAGTTAACCGCTGCGTTCCGAACCTCCGATCTCTCCGCCGGACCGCATGCCGTGGATTACTATGTCTACCGGCTGCGGCGGCTCATTATTTAGCGTGCGGTATTTCCCGAACGGTTCGCCGTTCTGTTTGCCTGAAATACGAACGACTGATAATGAAAGAGATATGGATAAGATTAAAATTTGCGAGGCGATGTACGCCTTGCCCGGGGAGGTTGTGGTGCGCCGCCGCAAATCTCTCGTACTGCCTGCCGCGCTGCTTGCGGCCGGCGTGGCGATACTGGTTCTGAATCACGTTTACGGAGCCTCGATGACCAACAACCTCCGCTCGTCGGCGGTGTTCATCGGCGGTTCGCTGGCCCTGGCGGGGATGATCACGCTCGCGGCGCGCGTTTTTCAGCGCCGAAGGCGCGCCCTATTACCGTGCGGGACGCAGTTACCTGCGCTACGACGAACTCTACTTCGAGCGCTCCCAGAGCCGCGATGTGGTGGCCCTCGTGGCGGAAGGCAATGTGGAGCGGCTTTGCTGGCAATGCCTCATGCGCGGGTTCCGGCGGTCTCCGTGGCCGTTTACCGGACGCCCGACAACCGCTTCGCCGCCATGCAGGCCTTCGAGTACGCGGACCTGGAATACCGGCCGCTGACCCGGTTGCAGATCAGCCCGCAGAAAGAGGGGGCTTGCGAGGCGTAGGGTTCGTCGCTGCGCTCCGGGACCGGAACTGCGCCCGCTGAATTTTGGATACGAAAAAACAGATTGGACAGATGATAGACATCAGTGGTGAAAATGTAGTGTTGGTCGGAGCCTTGCTGCTCTTCGTGGCGGTGATGGCCGGTAAGGTCGCCTATCGTTTCGGCGCCCCGGCGTTGCTGCTCTTTCTGGGAGTGGGCATGTTGTTCGGTCTGGACTTCATCTCGTACCGTTCGGTCGATATGACGCAGTTCGTCGGTATGATCGCGCTGTGCATCATCCTCTTCACGGGCGGTATGGACACCTCCTTCCAGGAGATAAAGCCGATCATCGGGCCGGGCGTCGTGCTGGCCACGGTGGGAGTGGTCATGACGGCCATGGTGCTGGCGGGCTTCGTATGGCTCGTCGCTCCGTGGCTCGATCTGGAGATCTCCTTCGCGCTGGCGCTGCTGCTGGCCGCCACGATGTCCTCGACCGACTCGGCGTCGGTCTTCTCGATCCTGCGAAGCAAGAAGCAGGGTCTCAAACAGCATCTCCGTCCGCTGCTGGAGCTGGAGAGCGGCTCGAACGACCCGATGGCCTACATGCTGACAATCCTGCTGATCGGCGTGGTCACCAACTCCCAGGGCGGGGGCGGTCTGGGCATGAGCGCCCTCTATTTCGTGGTGCAGCTGGTCGTCGGCACGCTTTCGGGTTACCTGATCGGGCGGCTGGCTGTGTGGACGATCAACAAGATCAACCTGGCCAACCACTCGCTCTACTCGGTGCTGCTGCTGGCCTTCATCTTCTTCGCCTTCGCCTTCACGGACCTCGTCAGGGGCAACGGCTACCTGGCGGTTTACCTCGCGGGTCTGGTCGTGGGCAACCATAAACTGACGCAGAAACGGTCGCTGACGGTCTTTTTCGACGGTTTCACCTGGCTGATGCAGATCGTGATGTTCCTCACGCTGGGACTGTTCGTCAACAGCGACGAGCTGCTCCGTTCCGAGGTGCTGATCCTCGGCGGTGCGGTCGGCGCGTTTATGATCCTCGTGGCGCGTCCCGTCACGGTTTTCGCCTGCCTGCTGCCGTTCCGGCGCTTCACGACCAAGGCGCGTCTCTATGTTTCGTGGGTGGGCCTGCGCGGCGCCGTGCCGATCCTGTTCGCCATCTACCCGATGATGGCGGGCGTCGAGCACGCCGAGCTGCTGTTCAACGTGGTCTTCCTCTCGACGATCATCTCGCTTCTGGTGCAGGGCACGACCGTGAGCGGCATGGCCAACCTGCTGGGGCTGGCCTACGAGGAGCGCGAGTCGGCCTTCAACGTCGACATGCACGAGGATATGAAGTCGGTGCTCACGGAGGTCGAGGTCAACGAGACGATGCTCGACAGCGGGCATACGCTCAAGGACATCACCCTGCCCGAGAATACGCTGGTGATGATGGTCTGCCGCAAGGGGGAGTACTTCGTGCCGCAGGGCAAGACGGAACTGCAGCTGGGCGACAAGCTGCTGGTCATTTCCGACCGCAGCGAGGAGCTTGCGACCACTTATAAGGATATGGGTATCGACGACGTGATGAAGCTCGGGTAGCTTTCAACGCTCATTGCCTGCGAATTACGGCTCGGGACGCATCCTGTGCCGTGCCTCCCTCCGGCGGATTTCCGCCCGAATCTCCGGCGATTCTGTCGCCGGGGATTCTTTTTTTTGCCCGTTCTGTTCCGTATGTCGGCGATTTTTTGTACCTTGAACCGTGAAAAGGAGATTTTTCGCTCTGAAATCCGAACCGGAATCCGGAGCGTCTCTTCGTTTCGGTTTGCGACGCGTGATATGTCTTTGCGGCGTCAAACAAATAGGAAAGATTAAAAAGAAAGCCGGCATTCGGCAAAAAGTTGTACTTTTGCCCTGTTCGCGGACGCTTCCTGCGGCGGCCGGCCCCGACCATGAAACTGCTGAAACCCACATACCTGCTGCGAACCCTGCTGCTGCTCTGCGCCGTAGCGGTCGTGTCGTCCGCCTGCGAGCGGAACGAAACGCAGTCGCTGTTGGACAAACTGGACCACATGATCGCCAACCGGCAGGTTTACGACTGCCAGAAGGAGCAGCGTATCGCCGAACTGCGGCATCTGTTGAGCGTGAGCGGCCTGACTCCCGCGCAGGAGTACGAGATCAACGACAGGCTGTTCGGCGAATTCCACAAGTACAAACTCGACTCGGCCATCCGCTACATGGAGCGCAACGTCCTGCTGGCGCGTCGTCTGGGCGACCGCCGCAAGGGCTGTCTTTCGGGAATCCGCCTGGCGGAACTCTACTCGTCGACGGGCATGTCCATCGAGGCGAAGCGGATGCTGGACTCGATCGACCGCCGGTCGGTGCCCCGCGACATGCTGGCGACCTATTACAAGGCTTACAACCGTTTCTACCAGCAATACGTGGCTTTCAGCGGACAGAGACACTTCCGCGAGCTGGAGGAACGCTATCAGGATTCGGTGATCATGTTTGCCGACACGGTTTCGGTGCGTTACAAGCTCGACCGGTTCTCCCAGATGAGCCGCCGCAACCAGTCGCACGAAATGGAGGTCCGGCTGCTCGGGTTTCTGAACAGTCTCGAACCCGATTCGCAGCTCTACGCCGAGTGCGCCTATTCGGTGGGCAGTTTCTACCGCCGCCGCGGGGACGACTGGCTGGCGCGGAAGTACTACATGCTGTCGGCGATGACCGACATCCGGAACTCCACGAAGGAGAACGCCGCCTTCCAGGCGCTCGCGACGCTCTATTACCGCCACGACGATCTTTTCCGTGCGTTCCGCTACACGCAGGCGGCCGTCGAGGACGCGCTTTTCTCCAACGTGCAGTTCCGCACGGTCCAGATGTCGGAACTTTACTCGATCATCATTGCCTCGCACCAGGCCAAAGAGTCCCGCACCAAACACAAGCTGCAATACTATCTGGTGCTGATCAGCGTGCTGTCGGCGGTGCTGGTGCTGCTGTTCGTCTACCTGTACAAGCAGCTTCGCAGGGTCTACCGCATCAAGGAGGAGCTTTCGCAGACCAATGCGAAGCTGGCTCGGCTCAACGAGGAGCTGGGCGAGAAGAACGAGCAGCTGTCGGACTCCAATGCCGTCAAGGTGCAGTACATCGCGCGGTTCTTCGACCTTTGCTCCATGTACATCGACAAAATGGACGATTACCGCAAGTCGCTCAAGAAGCTGGCCCAGGACCGGAAGTTCGACGAACTCAACAGACGGCTCAAATCGACCTCGATGCTCGAGGACGAGCAGGACGAACTCTACAAGAATTTCGACGCCATCTTCCTGAACCTCTATCCGTCGTTCGTCGAGGACTTCAACGCCCTGCTGACCGAGGACGAGCGGATCGTGCTCAAGCAGGAAGACCTGCTGAACAAGGAGCTGCGGATTTACGCCCTGCTGCGGCTGGGCATCACCGACAGCGTAAAGATCGCATCGTTCCTGCGCTGTTCGCTTTCGACCGTCTATAACTACCGGACCAAGGTGCGCAACAAGGCGGCCATCTCGCGCGAGGAGTTCGAAAAGATGGTCATGAAGATCGGAACGGCCCATAAAACGGACGTCTGACCATTCCAGATCGTCTACATTTTTCGGGTTGTTTCAGAATGTAATATATTGTTAATTAGAGATATGGTTCGAATTACGGGTTCTACATTTTCCGCTTCAGTTTTCAAACCGAAGGTTATTCGGGGTAATTTTGTAATCGAGGTGGTGCGCCTGCCGGTATTTTCCTTCGGAAACGGGAGGCGCGGCGCTGAACCTAACTTTTAATCGACCTTATTGACTACACGATGAATCCTGTAAAAGTTGGCCTTATCGGCTTCGGCAGAATGGGAGGTTTCTACCTCGACGAGATGCAGAAAAGCGGCAGGTGGGACGTTGCGTACATCTGCGACGTCTGCGCCGAATCGCGGGACCTGGCGCGCAAGCTGGCCCCCGGGGCGAAGGTTGTGGATGACGAACAGGTTATTTTCGACGATCCCGAAGTGCAGGTCGTGGGGCTGTTCGCTCTGGCCGACTCGCGCAAATCGCAGATCGAGCGGGCTTTCGCCGCGGGCAAGCACGTCATCGCTGAAAAACCCATTTCCGACAGTATCGAAAACGAATGGCAGGCCGTCGAGCTGGCCGAGAACACGCCCTTGTTCTCGACGGTGAACCTCTACCTGCGCAACTCCTGGTATCACAATACGATCAAGGATTTCATCGCCCAGGGCGAGATCGGCGAACTGGCGATCATCCGCGTATGCCACATGACGCCGGGGCTGGCGCCGGGCGAGGGGCACGAATATGAGGGCCCCGCCTACCACGACTGCGGGATGCACTACATAGACATCGCGCGCTGGTATGCCGAGTCGGAGTTCAAGACATGGAACGCGCAGGCCATCCGCATGTGGGATTACAAGGATCCCTGGTGGTTCCAGTGTCACGGAACGTTCGAGAACGGCATCGTATTCGACATTACCCAGGGACATGTATACGGCCAACTGGCCAAGAACCAGACGCATAACTCCTACATGGACATCGTCGGGACGAAGGGGATCGCACGCATGACGCACGATTTCAAGACGGCGGTGGTCGAACTCCACGGCGTGACGCAAACGCACCGGCTCATACAACCCTACGGCGGCAAAAACATCGACACCGTGCTGTGCAAGCTCTTCGCCGAGTCGATCGAAACGGGCCGCCGCAGCGAGGCGCTCCCGGAGTTCCGCGATGCGGCGATGGCTTCGGAGTACGCCTGGCGGTTCCTGCGGGACGCGCGGAAGCACGACCTCCCGGCCATCGGCGAGCTGGAGACGCTGCGGCAGATCCGCGAACGCCGCCGCACGATGAAGGACGGCTACGGCCTGCTGCGCAAACACGCATGACAATCGCATAACCCTAAAACTACCTGAACTTATGAATCATCTGTTATTTATCGGCGTGGGACAAATCGTCATCATCGCGCTTGTCGTGCTGCTGCTGTTCGGCGGCACGAAGATCCCGGAATTGATGAAGGGCCTCGGCAAAGGCTACAAGATCTTCAAGGACGAGGTCGACAACATCGAAAAGAACATCAAATAACCTCAATACTAACTCAAATTAAACCTCGAAACGATGGCAAAAGAAATGTCAAGAAGAAGGTTCCTGAAGCAGGGAGCTGCTGCCGCGATCGGCTTAGCGGTCGTTCCGGGTACGGTTTTAGGTAAGAAGTTCGGCTACACGGCCTCCGAGTGACAAACTCAACATCTTGGGTGTCGGTATCGGCGGCCGCGGCGCGTCGGTGCTGAACGGCCTCGAGAGCCAGAACATCATCGGCCTGTGCGACGTCGACTGGAAATACGCCGACCACATGTTCAAGCGCTACCCGGCTGCCAAGAAGTACAACGACTACCGCAAGATGTACGACGAGATGCTCAAATCGGCCGACGCCGTGATGGTGGCTACGGCCGACCACACGCACGCCATCATCGCGGCCGACGCCATTACGGCCGGCAAGCACGTCTATTGCGAGAAACCGCTGACGCACACGGTCTACGAGTCGCGTCTGCTGACCAAACTGGCCGCCAAGCACAAGGTGGCCACGCAGATGGGCAACCAGGGCGCTTCGGCCGAAGGCGTGCGCAAGGTCTGCGAATGGATATGGAACGGCGAAATCGGCGAGGTGCGCAAGGTCGAGGCCTTCACCGACCGCCCGATCTGGCCGCAGGGCTGATGCGTCCCGAAAAGGATATGCGCGTGCCCAAGACGCTCAACTGGGACGCCTTCATCGGGCCGGCGCCGATGCGTCCCTACAACTCGCCTATACCCCGTGGAATTTCCGCGGCTGGTGGGATTTCGGCACGGGTGCGCTGGGCGACATGGCCTGCCATATCCTGCATCCCGTTTTCAAGGGGTTGAAACTAGGCTATCCGACCAAGGTGGAGGGCAGCTCGACGCTGCTGCTCTCCGAGTCGTGTCCCTCGGCACAGCCGTGAAGTTCATCTTCCCGGCCCGCGACAACATGCCGAAGGTCGCCATGCCCGAAGTCGAGGTATACTGGTACGACGGCGGCCTGATGCCGGAGCGTCCCGCAGGGCTTCCCGCCGGCAAGAACCTGAACGTCAAGGGCGGCGCTGCCATCTTCTACGGTACGAAAGACACGCTGATCTGCGGCTGCTACGGCGCCGATCCCTACCTGGTGTCGGGCCGTGTTCCCGAGGCTCCGAAGGCTGCGCGAGATCACCGAGTCGCACCAGATGGACTGGGTGCGCGCCTGCAAGGAGGACGCCGACGACGCGTGCTGTCGGCATCGGATTTCAGCGAAGCGGGCCCGTTCAATGAGATGGTGGTCATGGGTGTGCTTGCCGTGCGTCTCCAGGGCCTCAATCAGGTGCTGGAGTGGGACGGTCCGAACATGCGTTTCACGAACATCCCGGACGACGCCATGATCAAGACGGTCATCAAGGACGGCTTCAGCATCAAGGACGGACACCCCACCTTCAAGAAGACGTGGACCGATCCCGTGAACGCCAACCAGTTCGCCGAGGAGCTGATCAAGCACACCTACCGCGACGGCTGGAAGCTTCCCGCCATGCCGCGCTGATTAACTAACCTGTCCGTAAAACTTTAAAAAAACAGAAAGAATATGAAAAAGACCCTTTTATTCTCGGTATGCGCGGCTCTGACCGCATCGCTGGTTTCGTGCGGCGGCCCCGGCGGCAAGGCCAAGACGGCTGAAACGGCCGATGCCAAAACCGAAAGCGAAAGCCGTTCCCGAATACACCGTTGTCGACAACGCACAGGTGGACCTCGCGTCGTTCCCGCAGGACAAGGACGGCTACTACGTGATCTTCGACGGCAAGACGCTCAACGGCTGGCGCGGCTACGGCAAGGAGAAGGCTCCGGCCAAGTGGACGGTGGACGACGGTGCGATCAAGTTCAACGGCACGGGCGGCGGCGAAGCGCAGAAGGCCGACGGCGGCGACCTGATCTTCGCGCAAGAAGTTCAAGAACTTCGAACTGGAGATGGAATGGAAGGTCTCGAAGGGCGGCAACTCGGGCATCTTCTACCTGGCCCAGGAGGTTACGACCCAGAAGGACGGCAAGACCAAGTACGAACCGATCTACATCTCGTGCCCCGAGTACCAGGTGCTCGACAACACCAACCACCCCGACGCCAAGCTGGGTGTGGACGGCAACCGCCAGTCGGCGTCGCTCTACGACATGATCCCCGCCGTGCCGCAGAACGCCAATCCCTTCGGCGAGTGGAACAAGGCGAAGATCATGGTTTACAAGGGTACGGTCGTTCACGGCCAGAACGGTCAGAACGTCGTGGAGTACCACCTGTGGACTCCCCAGTGGACGGAGATGCTCGAAAACAGCAAGTTCTCGTCGCAGAAGTGGCCGCTCGCATTCGAGTTGCTCAACAATTGCGGCGGCGAGAACCACGAGGGGTACATCGGTTTGCAGGATCACGGCGACGACGTCTGGTTCCGCAATATCCGCGTCAAGATTCTCGATTAAGGGCTTCTTACGATGAGAAACAGGCTGATTCGCAGTCATCTGCGTCCTCCTCGCTCTGGCGATGCTCCCCGGCGGAGCATCCGCCAAAGCGAAGAAGGCCCCGAAGAAGGACATCGGTATCCAGCTCTATTCGGTGCGCAGCCTGATCGGGGTTTTCGGCAAGAGCCAGGGCGATTACAAACCCGTCCTGAAACAGCTCGCCGACATGGGCTACACTTCGGTCGAGGCCGCCAGCTACAAGGACGGAATGCTCTACGGGCAGACTCCCGAGCAATTCCGCAAGGATGTCGAGGATGCCGGTATGCGGGTGATTTCCACGCACTGCACGCTCAACCTCTCCGACGAGGAGCTGGCGAGCGGCGACTTCTCGAAGGCCCTCGCATGGTGGGACGAGTGCATCGCGGCGCACAAGGCCGCCGGTGCGGAATACATCGTCGTCCCCTCGATGCGGAAGGTCTCGACGCTCAAGAGCTTGCGACCTACTGCCGTTATTTCAACGAGGTCGGTGCGCGCTGCAAGGCCGCCGGCATCAAGTTCGGCTACCACAACCACTCGCGGGAGTTCGAGAAGGTCGAGGATCGCGTGATGCTGGACTACATGCTCGAAAATACCGATCCCGACAAGGTCTTCTTCCAGATGGACGTCTACTGGACGGTGATGGGGCAGGCCAGCCCGGTGGACTACTTCAAGAAGTATCCGGGGCGTTTCCGGCTCCTGCACATCAAGGATCGTCGTGAGATCGGCCAGAGCGGCATGGTGGGCTTCGACGCCATCTTCGCCAACGCGCGGGAAGCCGGCGTGGAGAACATCATCGTCGAGATCGAAGGTTCGAGCTACAACGACATCGTGCGCAGCGTCCGCGAATGCGCCGATTACCTGCTCGAAGCGCCTTTCGTCACGGCTTTTTTCCGGGACAAATAACGCCTTCCGGCAGCGTTGCGCATATCCGGCCGTCCGCAAGGACGGCCGGATATTTCGTTTTGTCGTTTTTGGCTGCTGCCGTGGTTTTTCCGCTGAATTATCGCTAATGTTGCGGGTGGAGGCCGGCACGGATGCTTTTGTGCCGTTTGTGCCGGGTGCGGCCGATACGGCCGGAAACATACACTGAAAAACGGGACCATCGAAAGATGGTCCCGTTTTTATGGTGGAGAATACGAGATTCGAACTCGTGACCTCTTGCATGCCATGCAAGCGCTCTAGCCAGCTGAGCTAATCCCCCTTGTTGTGGATGCAAAGATAATCGGATTTTTTTATTTCCACAATTTTCGGCCCGAAAAATCGGCTCCGGAATTGAACTTTTTTCGAAAAAACATCCCAAAGCTCTTCGGAACGCTTCCGGAAGCCCGTCGCTGAAGGGTTTCTCCGACATCTGGGCCTCGGCCGAGAACATCAGCCATTGGGACATCAGGCTGGCTGGCGGGGTGTCGTACGAACCGCGGTCCCGGCGAGGGTTGAGGCGTCGTGCGTCAGCACATGTCCAGCGTGTAGCCGTCCTGACCGACCGTCACGACTTGCAAGCGCATGTTCTCGAACACCAGACCTTTTTCCTTGTTGGCCCCGAACAGCATCTTCTCGCCGTGGCGCAGCGTTACGGTGCGCTCCGCACGCGTAGCCTTGTCGGCGGCGAACTCGCCGTGGGTCTTGTCGTTGAATATCACGCAGTTCTGCAATGCTTCGACTACCGACATGCCCGTATGTCTGGCCGCGGCGATCATGCATTCTTTCGAGAGGGCGACCTCCATGTCGATCGAGCGGGCGAAGAACGTGCCTTTGGCGCCGATGACCAGTTCGCCGGGGTTGAACGGCTTCTCGACCGTTCCGTAGGGCGAGGTCTTGGTGATTTTGCCCAGCTTCGAAGTGGGCGAGTACTGCCTTTGGTGAGGCCGTAAATCTCGTTGTTGAACAGAATCGCGTTGAGGTCCATGTTGCGGCGGATCGCGTGGATGAAGTGGTTGCCGCCGATGGCCAGCGAGTCGCCGTCGCCCGAGGTAACCCAGACGTTGAGCCGCGGGTTGGCGACCTTGACGCCCGTGGCCACGGCGTTTGCGCGGCCGTGCACGGAGTGGAAGCCGTAGGTCTTCATGTAGTAAATGAACCGCGACGAGCATCCGATGCCCGAGATGAACGTGAAGAGGTTGTGGGGCGTATCGAGCTGGTCGGCAATTTCGGGCAGCGCCCGCTGTACGGCACTGAGGATCGCGTGGTCACCGCAGCCGGGGCACCATCGTACTTCCTGGTCGCTTTTGAAGTCCGCAGGAGTATATTTGTAGTCTGCCATGGTTACTTCAGTAAGAGTGAAACTTGTTTGAGCTCGGCACCGTGAACGGCAGGCCTTCGCACTTGTTGTACTGTTCGTAGCGAACTGCTGCAATTTTCGCGCAGGTAGTTGGCGAACTGACCTTCGTTCAGCTCGCAAACCACGATCCTGCGGAACTTGAAGCGCGAAGATGTCGGCGACGCCGTGCGGCAGCGGGTTGATGTAGTTGAAGTGGCAGAGCGAGACTTTCTTGCCCTCGCACGCATCTCGTCCACGGCATTTTGCAGGTGGCCGCGCGTGCCGCCCCAGCCCACGACGAGCAGGTCGCCTTCCGCATCGCCCCATACGGTTTGGTGCGGGAATGTCGTCGGCGACTTTGGCGATTTTCGCCACGCGTGCGGCGGTCATCTTCTGGTGGTTGGCCGGGTCGTGCGAGATGCAGCCCTTCACGCAGTCCTTCTCCAGTCCGCCTACACGGTGCTCCAGACCACTTTGCCGGGGAACGCCCAACTGCGTGCCAGTTTCTCGTTGCGCACGTAGGGCATGAAAGGGCCTCCGTCCTCGGTTTTGTCGATGATCGGCGGGTTGATGGTCAGGGTAATCCTTCATCGAGGGGATGCTTCCACGGTTCCGAGCCGTTGGCGATGAAACCGTCCGACAGAAGCACTACCGGCGTCATGTGCTCCATCGCCAGCCGACCGGCCTCGAAGGCGTAGTGGAAGCAGTCGCTCGGCACGATGCCGCCACGACGCTACCGGGCTTTCGCCGTTACGGCCGTAAAGCGCCTGCGAGAGGTCGCTCTGCTCGGTCTTGGTCGGCAGGCCCGTCGAGGGGCCTCCGCGCTGTACGTCCACGACTACCAGCGGAAGCTCGGTCATCACGGCCAGACCCAATGCCTCGCTCTTGAGCGAAAGACCGGGACCCGACGTGGTCGTCACGGCGAAGTTACCGGCGAACGAAGCACCGATGGCGGTACAGATACCCGCGATCTCGTCTTCGGCCTGTACGGTTTTCACACCGAGGTCCTTACGCTTGGCGAGCTCCTCGAGGATCACGGTAGCCGGAGTGATCGGGTACGAGCCGCAGAAGAGGGGCAGACCGGCCTTTTCGGCTGCGGCGCACAGGCCCCACGCCGTTGCGACGTTGCCGCTGATCGAGCGGTAGGTGCCCTTTTCGCGGGGGCCGGAGACACGGTGTAGTTATTGGCGAACTGGTGCGTGTTGGCCGCGTAGTTATAACCGGCGTCGATAGCGCGCTTGTTGGCTTCTGCCACGACCGGATTTTTCCGTGCGAATTTGGTCTCCAGATATTTGGAGTGCGTACGCCTCGGGACGGTCGAAGAGCCAGAAGCAGATGCCCAGCGCGAACATGTTCTTGCACTTGACGACCGCCTTGTTGTCGAGTCCGGTCTGCTTGAGCGCTTCGCGCGTCATTGAGGTGATGTCGGGAATGACGACGTTGTATTCGTCCAGTCCGAGCTCTGCCAGCGGGTCGAGGGTTGCGAATCCCGCTTTTTTGAGATGTTCTTCGGTGATCGAATCGCCGTCGAGGATCACCGTCGCTCCCGCTTGAGCCACTTTCGGTTGGCCTTGAGCGCTGGCTACGAGCACATCGCAGTAGTCACCGGGGTTGAGCTGACTGATTGGGGCGGTGGCAAATATATTAAATAAATTGTCATATTGGACTTTTTCGGGCCGAAATGGACCTGAAAACCTTTTCGGACTCCGTTCTTTCGGATGATACGCCAGCGGCCACGGTAAATTAGATTTTAAGGGCGCGTTTCGAATTTAGAGGTGCAATACGGAAAACGGGTTCTTTTCAAGGTCAATCTCAAATTCACCCCGGGCAACTGCTACGGTGTGATCGGGAAGAAGTCCACGTTCCCAAAGTGCTCAGCGGCGTGACCCCGTCGCGGGGCAACGTGGCCTTCGGCCCGGGCGAACGCCGTCGGTCTCAAGCAGGACCACTTCGCCTATGACGGGTTTACGGTCCTCGACACGGTTCTGATGGGGCATCAGCCGCTGTGGGAGACGATGAAGGAGAAGGAGGCGTTGTACGCCAAGCCCGACTTTTCGGAGGAGGACGGTCTCCGGGCCGGGGAGCTGGAGGAGCGGTTCGCGGAGATGCAGGGCTGGAACGCCGAGAGCGACGCCGCCAACCTGTTGAGCAGCCTCGGGGGATCGCGGGAAGCCCTGCACGGCCAGCTGATGCGCGATTTGAGCGCCAAGGAGAAGGTGCGCGTGCTGCTGGCGCAGGCCCTGTTCGGCAAACCCGACAACCTGCTGCTCGACGAGCCGACCAACGACCTCGACCGGACGACGATCGCGTGGCTGGAGAACTACCTGTCGAATTACGAAAACACGGTGCTGGTCGTCTCGCACGACCGCCACTTCCTCGATTCGGTGTGCACGCATACGGTCGATATTGATTCAGCGACATACCTTTTCTCGCCGGCAATTACAGCTTCTGGTACGAATCGAGCCAGCTCGCCCTGCGCCAGCAGCAGAACCAGAACAAGAAGGCCGAGGAGAAGAAAAAGGAATTGCTGGAATTCATCCAGCGGTTCAGCGCCAACGTCGCCAAGTCGAAGCAGACGACTTCGCGCCGGAAGATGCTCGAACGGCTCAACATCGAGGAGATCAAGCCCTCGATGCGCAAATACCCAGGATCAGGCCGTTGACGAAATCGGAAGCTTCAGATGCCAGGAAGACAGCGGGGCCGCCCAGGTCCTCGGCGTTGCCCCAGCGTGCAGCGGGAGTCTTGGCAACGATGAACTGGTCGAACGGATGGCGGCTGCCGTCGGGCTGGATCTCGCGCAGGGGTGCGGTCTGCGGGGTAGCGATGTAGCCGGGTCCGATGCCGTTGCACTGGATATTGTACGCGCCGTACTCGGAAGCGATGTTCTTGGTCAGCATCTTCAGGCCGCCCTTGGCAGCAGCGTAGGCGGAAACAGTCTCACGGCCCAGTTCGCTCATCACCATGCGGCGCGAGTGCACGTGTGCGGGCATCGTGTTCCACACGCTGCCGGGCAGCAACTCGGTCATGCCCATCTGCAACTGGCAGGTCGGCAGCACCTGGTTGACGATCATCTTGTTGATATTCCGGTCGTTCGATCCTTCGAGCGAGCCCATTGAGCCACCACGGCGTCGGCTTTGGTGACCTTCTTGTCGGGGTAGTTGCGGTGGGCCGTCGTGGAGTTGAAATAGAATTTCGCGGGATTCTTGGCGTCCTTGCTCTCGAAGGTCACCTCGCGGTCGCCCGAACCGAGGTAGAGGGCCTCCTTGTAGCCGAGTTCGAACACCGCGTCGCCGGCCTTCACCACGCCGGGGCCTCCGACGTTGAAAATGCCCATCTCGCGGCGCGTGAGGAAGAACGGGGCCTTCAGCGGGTCGATGGCTTCGAGGCGGAGCGTCTCGGCGACGGGCATCGCGCCTCCGACGACCATGCGGTCGTACATCGAGTAGACCATGTTGACCTCGTCGGCCGTGAATACCTTTTCGATCAGGAAATCGCGGCGCAGACGCGCCGTGTCGTAGCTTTTCGCATCCTCGGGATGCGCCGCATAGCGGATTTCGTAATTGGTTTTCATAGTTATAATTGTTGCATTCGTTGTATTCCGGAACGGCGGGCCGCAGCCCGGAGTTTGACATGGTCGAAATTGGCAAACCAATTCGATCTTTGCAAAGATAATAAAAAATCCGGAATTGGTTACCCAAAACCGGATTTTATTTGCGCAGCTTTGTCCGATTGCGTTTTTTCGCCCCTTCGGTCTGCCTCCGCTGTTTCTGCTAACGGATCGAGTTCATCCTGATGCTCGCCTTGACCAGCGCGATGGCGCGGATGCGCGAGATCTCCACGTCCTTGTCGGCGTGGTGCGGGTTCTGACTCACGAGCTTCACGTACCCCTCGCGGTCGGATTTCTGGATGTATTTCACCGTGACGTACTCTTCGCCGTCGATGTCGATCGAGAGCAGGTACATGTCGCCCCAGAATATGTCGCTGATATCCTGGAGCTGCTTGTAAAGTACGATGTCGCCGCTTTTGAGCAGCGGATACATCGAATCGCCCACGATGTAGATGGCACCGTCGCACTTGGGCAGGTTGGGGATGTGGATGAAATTGACGGGACGCGGCTGCGCGTGATCGCCGAAGAGCGGTACGAGTCCCGCCGTCCCTTCTATGGAGTAGAGGGGCACGCTCTGCAACGGCAGCGTGTTGTCCGTGCGGTGCATGTAGGCGGTCAGGTCGGGTTCGGCATTGAACATTTCCCCTTCTCCGCTTTCGAGCCAGTCGGGATTTACGTTCAATTCCTGAACCAGGATGTTGCGGTTGCGTGCCGAGAGCCCCGCCTTGCCGGTCTCGATCATCGAGAGCGCCGCCTTGCCGATGCCAAGCCGCTGTGCCAGTTGTTCTTGCGTCATCCCCAACTGCTTCCGTATCAGTTTTACCCGTTCGTTCATAGCTTTGTTATCGGAATTATTCACCGAATTATTTTGCAAACTGCATCAGATAGTTTTCGCAAAATCCAGCTAACGGGAATTTCACTACCTCGTCCCGTCCGTCGGGTGTGACGTATTGGAATAGGATTGTATCGGCTTTCACGTGGTAGTCGAACAAATTCACCTTTTCGCCCGTTCCCTCGATTTGTGCCGCGTTAGCCGTCATTGTGCCGATTATCCCGTCTGTTTCTTCGAGTTCGCACTTTCATCCAAATATGTATTGTCGGTTCTTTGTTAGGACAATTTCGACGGGCTTTGTTATGTCTGCCATATTAGGGGCAAACAAGTAAATAAATGTTTCGGGAAATATTTCGTCTTTGGGTTTTCCTACAAGCAGGACTATTCCCTCTGTTTGGCTCCATTTAACCGTCTTTTGGATTATCTGCTTATCCTCTCATGCGTCGGTCTTTCATTCTGTTTTCGGTTGTTTGTATCTGTTCATTTTAGCTAAAATTTAATTGTTATTTATCTTTATAAAGATAAGATTATTAGTAAAATAAACAAAACAAGAAAGTGACAAACTCGATTATATGAAAAATATCTTTTGTTTCAGGGTTTTCTATTATGGCAAATGTTCGCTGTTCCCCAACATCAAATCCAATAAAATATCCTTCGTCGGTATCGTATTGGTGGGGATTGTCAAAATCAACCCCGTCCATTGCATCTTCGGATTTGTAGAAGATAACGGTTCTAAAATCTCCCATAATTTGGATGTTTAAAGGCTATTCTACGTAAGTTATAATATCGCCATATTCTTGAATTATGGCATCAAGAGTGTTCTTATAATAATAATCCTGATCACTTTTATTCAAAATTAGAGATTCCAAATTCGGATTATCTGAAATTTGCAACCTTATATTATTGCTTTTAGGAGAATAGTAACCACTTAAATCTATTATCTTCAAATTTTTGTTATTATGACACTCAAGTTCGTAAAAATCGGGGAAAGTATGGCTTAAATCTAATGAGGTACATTGAGTATTATTGCATCTTACACCTGTTAAATTGCGAAAATTGCCAATGCCATCCATATCTTTGATATTGGTATCTTTTCGTTGGAAACTTAAATATTTAACGGCATATGCTTCTTGTTCTGATATTTGCCCATCTTTATTGATGTCAATTTTATTCTGGTAATAATTTCCAATAAATGAATTGTCTATAAATGCAACATAATCACCGTCATTGCTGTCACAGGTCAAACTCAAAAGTACATTAAAAAAATTGGGGTCTTTAAATTCAATTTTGGGACTGCCGTCATAGGGAACATCATCCTCATCATCGGAACAAGCCGAGAAAGAAACTACCGCAAACATGGCGGCCACAATAAGAAACAACTTTTTCATAGTTGTAATAAGTTTAGGTTGTCGCCCCAGCACCAACGCGACGGTTAATTTTGGATTTAAGTGAAACAGAAAGCGTGGTGCTGAAAACTTATTTTAGTTAGACAGGTCGTAGGAAACCTTATAGCAATAAAATAAGCAACAGCCCCACGCCTATCCCCGTATAAAGGATAAGACGCGGCAAGTTGTCAGCTCATTCTCTTGCTTGATGAATTTCCTAAGTTCGTCTAACGAGAATAAACTTACACTTTCCGTGTATTCAATATGTTACTGCAAAAGTAGCATATTCGGCGGAAATTGCAAAACATCTTGCCCTTTCGGGTGCTGTTGCCGTATTTAATTGTGCAAAGTTCTTGAAAACAAAGTTTCTATCCAATAGTCGGGAGTATGGAATCGAAACTTTGTTAGTTGTAAGTTGGGTTAATCGTCTCCGCAAATTTCTTGTATTACGCCGTCCATGTAAATCGCCTGCCCGCTCGTCAGTCGTCCCCACCAGCGACACCCTAATTCCTCGATGATGATTTCGCCCTGCTCTTTCAGTCGTTCGGCCAGCCATGGAGTGACAAGCCACCATTCCAACACCTCGTCCCCGTTAAAGAGATAGAGGTAATTCCTCGTTGATTTTCCCTGCTTGGATCAGCTCCTCGATAACCGTGCTTTGTCCCCATAAAACATGAATGTCCGTAATCCGTTTGGCTCTCTCTTGTGTTTCGTACATAGCGATTAAGTTTTGTTTATCGCTTATCAGTAGTAATCCAACTTCATGTAATATCAATAATTTTATGCTGTTATATATGGTTTCGGGCATGAATAGGGGCGGGCTGTTTTATGTGGAATCCTATTAATGTGATAGATAAAAATTCGGTTTCCCATCTGAAAAGGGGGAGGGGTAAAAAAAGGGATAGTATCGCTCACGGTCGGGGTATCAAATCAAAACGCCCCGACTATAAAAATCGGAGCGTCTGAACGAAAGTATATTATGTGAGTAGAAAAGATTGTGAATGTAGCTTATTGGCCTTTATCGGGTCTTGGGTGCATAGCACCTTAACGAAATAAGCCAGCGACACGGATTCGGGAATCATCTTGCACCGTTCATTAGGGCATAAGTAACCGACAGCGAATTATCAGCCGACAGATTCGTAATGTTGTATTTAGTAAGAATCCGATTCATTGCCCGTTCATTTCATTGTGGCGGATTCGTTCCCTTTGTCATGCAGAATCGGCATATTTCATTATAGACGGCGTGGGCCGTGTCTTTCTGCGGCGGGTTTATAAAGCAATCATCCGTTATTTCGTAGCCGTTCGGCAGGGCCTTAATCAGACCTAATCCGCTACTCTCTTTAATAAGAGCGGAAACCGTATTACGGTTCATTCCGACAGCATCGGCAATCTGTCCGATATTTCAAGGAGGATAGTATTCGTATTATTGAGGCATATAGCCTTTAATAAGAGCAGAAAGCCCGCGATTTTCGGCGGGTGGCTCTTTGTAAAGAATCGGTTATCCACGAAATAGAAATCCGTTTGGGAGATTGGCTATATAATAGGAATTACGGCGTTTGCATCCGTCGATTATGCGGGTTGTAACCTGCATTGCTCCGCACTCCTTTAATCGTTGGACAGACCGTTTGACGGTACGGATATTTACTCCGTTATTTGGGACAGCCTTTCTTCCGTTATATGGCTTGTCTGTGTCTTGTAGTCCGATTTGCATTTAATCGTTGCTCAAACGTAAATGTCAGTCGGTTTGCCGTTGCCCGTCTGAAGCTGGCAAATTGATTTTGGAATCGTTGTATAATTCATCGTTAGCGACGTAATTAGTGAATAGTATCTCTTTTGTTTTTAATAATTTCCGAAAGCAGGCGGAGCCTAATGCGGCTTTGGCGGCTTTCGGTTGTCGAATCATTTGTTTTGCGTTACATAGTACAGCATAGTCTGAAAATCGGGTTTGAGGCTCCCCAGAGCCGAGAGCCTATAATTAGGTGTTGGTTGGGTCGGTAGTGGTATAAGTGCCACTTTTAAGCACGAAGCAGGGGACAGATTTAGGCATCGCCTTTATCCCTCTTGCTGGCTTTTGTAAAGGTACAAAGGTTATTTTCAGCAAACAAATGAATCGGGGAATTCTTTATCGGGAGCCGAAAAGAGGGCTTTTCAGCGAAATTCGCTAAATTTGGAAATAAAATAATTTGGATTATGAGTATTAGAACCGACGATTTAGGATTTGTCTTTTACGAAGCCGACGAACAAGAAGAAAAAGAGTTGGAATATGTATATGCGATTACCGATTCTTGGAATTATATGGGTGATGAAGTCATAGACACTTTCCCACGCAGATTTTGGGATAGGGTCTGTCAGGAGAAGATAAAAGCCCCGTTTACAAAAGAAATGTTTTTGCAGGAAACGGATATTATAGCGACAATTAAAGGCTTCGGATTGGACGTAAATAAATTTTGGTGGGCTGTGCTGTTTGTTTATGATTGGTCGATTGAAAAGTTTACCAAATGTTTTTGGGTTAAACTCCCGCCAAAATCATTAACCAAAATATTAGACTATATCGGAGATTCAAAAGATTTTGAGATTACATTCCGAGTAAAGGGTAAAAAGAGCCGCGAAGCAGACCCAAATGTAAAAGCAGCAGTTATGTATGGATTAAGGCAAAAACTCAAAGAGTGGAAAGACAAGGAGTTTTACCGCATAATAGATCATTCTACCTACACAACGACATTCACAAATTCATCCTATTATATGTGCTTTGCAGCGGATAAGTTCAAACATCTGTTCGATGCTTTGAAATTGCCGAATCGAGGTGCGGCGAATGAACACAGATGCGATAAAGAGGTATCTTATAATAAAATGTTGCTTATTTCCCGTCTGTTCTATTTTATGCGGCTGACACGAAATGTAAACTTTAAGGATAGCGATGAATCGCTGAAAGGAGTGCTGAAAACCTATGCAAACAAGTTGCCGCATACTGAATCCGCTATCTATGGATTTTAGGGAGTAGGAAATGGGCTGTTTTTTACTCCCTGCAAAGGGTCGCTAGCAATAGTACTTTTGCAGTGTCGAAAGGGATAACCCCGACGACCTGCAAACACTTGGGCAAGGGATGCAGCATAATTTAAGCCTCTCCCTAACAAGGAGTAAGAAATATTATGAAAAACTTAAATGTTTTTGAAATTTTCAAATCTTCTCAATTTGCTTTTATCAAAGGCAATCGTCCTACCGATGAAAAAGCGATTAAGGCAAAAAAGGATTCTCTTGCCGAATATGGGATGTTGTGTCCCATTACGGCGGTGAACGGTAAAGCCATCATAGCATCGGGCGGTCACCTGACCGATTTGGACGGCAACGATATTGCCGATGAACATGCAAAGGATTATTACGCTGTTTTGGACGGTCAGCACCGTCTGAAAGCCTACCTTGAATTAGGCTTGCCGCTTGAAGATTTGGTGGTCATTGAGCCGCTGAATAAAGGGGTTGCCATTGCATTGCTCATTGCCGAAATGAACATTTGCACGAAAACGTGGAAAGGTTCCGACTACATGGCAGCCCCCGCAATGGCCATTAAGGAAACAAATGCGGCCTTTGATTTTGCTATGGAATTGCAACGACGCAATTTCCCGCTTTCGACAATCTCGCTTTGGGCGTGTGGCAACAACAAACTCAAAGCCAAAGATTTGGTGGCAAGTCTTAAAACCCGTGAAATGCCCCAATGTCTGCAAGAGGCTGACGGGTGGTGTGCCAAGAGCCGCAAATGGTTTGAAGCGGCAAGTGAAAAATTCACGGCTAAATTCCTCGCCAAAAAGTATTTGATTACATTCATCCAAGACGGTTATAATGCTGCCGATGACGCATCCGCCTACACTTCTGAAATGGAAGAAAAATTAAAGAATCTTACCCAATGGCAGGCGGATAAAATCCAAAATGCCCGCAAAACCTCTACGCAGACACAAGAACAGATAATCCTTGATCTGTTACGGGAACATCTTTAATTGTTCGGTCGTTTAACCGAACCGAAAAGGGGACGATTGCCATTACAGCAATCGCCCTCTTTTTTCATTCCGTTATCGGGATCTCGTATTCTTCGACGGGCATGGCCTTGAAAAATTCGTCGAACGTGTAGCGCAAATTCATCGGCTGGGCTGAATAGGGATTATCCTTGTCGGTTCGTAAGGACGGAACGATAATTTGTTTACGCTCCATGTCGCCTTTGAACGTATCGGGCAAAAGGTAGGTTCCGCCGTTTCGGTGCTTTTTAATCAGCACGTAACGTGTCATGCCGTTCTTAAAGACTATTTCCAAAATGCCACGCATGGCAGACTGGGAATGATAGACGGCCTTTTGCAATTTTTCCTTGTATAAGGCCGACTGCTCCATTTTGCTAAAATCTTTCTGCTCCACATTCCGTTTTATTTCGGCATCGTTTTCGGCTATCTGTCCGTTCAGTTCGGAAATTTCCTGCTCGGTTTGCTTGATTTGTTTGCAAAGCACGTTATAATCGGTTTCCAATTCATTGATAAGGTCATCATTATTCAGTTTCTTGATTTTGGCAATCAACGATGCCGATTGCGTTTTCAGTTCATCGACGCTATTGACTTTTCGGGTGATTGTTTCCCGAATCTGCTTGTTTATCCCCTGCAATTCATTTGCCCGCTGGGTATTGAAGCGCTTGTATTCCTCGGTGTGCAAGGTTTCCTTTACACAAGTCCAAACGGACGATAGGATATAAGCGCATTTGACACCGTAATTTTCGCATTTCTGTTTGTCGTTATAAGCACTTGAACAACGATAGATCAGATAGCTGTTGTGGTTGGGTTCATGTAAAGACCGCATCCACACGGGCAAAACAGCAAACCTTTCAGCGGATTATAGTATTTCGGAGCATTGCTTTGAAACAGGCTGTTTTCACGCATCTGTTTGTTAGCCTTGTCGAAATCTTCGGGCGTGATGATTTGCAGTTCGGGAATTTGGCCGTACAATTTTCCCCGTCGGTATATCTCCCCTTTGTATTTGGGATTGCGGATAATGCGGCAGATGCCCGAATAAGAGAGTTTGTAAGGGTATAATTTATTGTAAACCCTTACAGTCTGCCGTATCGTATTGCCGTCGATTAGCTGCTGAAAAAGGTATTTTACCGCTTCGGCTTCTTTGGCATCGACGACAAGCAGGTTTTTAGGCGTTTGGTTCAGTTTGTAATCGGGATTGTGAATGACTTTGTAGCCGAAAGGAACCGTACCGCCTGCAAACATATTGCTAAACTCGGCCAGTTTGGAGCGTAAACCTGTCTGCATCCGTCCTGCAATCTTGTAGCGTTCGTCGGCACTTGCTTTGGCTTCTACTGACAGCGTAATGATGTCGTAAAGGGATAAAATAGTTCCAGCCTTATAAATGCGGTCTTGCTTATCCAAAAACAGAATATCGACACCTTGTTTCAAAAGTTCGTTTATCGTTGAAAGAACGGATAAAATATCATCTTCACGCGATAAACGGGAGAGTTCCGAAACGATAATCATATCGGCGACCGCATCGTCCACATCTAAAAGTTCATTTAGACTTTTCCTGTCCTTTCTGGCGCCCGAAATTTTCTCTTGAATGATTTTGATTAGATGATAATTTCGATCGCTACAATAGGCCGTAATAAGTTCAATTTGACGGGTAATGTCTTGTGCCTCCGTCGAAACACGGGCGTAACCGACTACTCTTTTCGATTTTTCCATAACGCTGTCAATCAATCTTTAGCCTCGCGCGAGCTGGTGGTCTTCACCCGCTGGCACGAGGAGGACCTGATCGGCGCCCTCGCGGCCCGCGAGCCGGTCGAGGAGCTGCGCGCGTGGTCGCAGCTCGACACGCTGCCTGCCGACCGGTGGCTGCACCTCAATTTCGAGGCTCTGAAAACCGCGCCGCCCACGGAGGTTGACCCCCGCCAGCCGGGCGAGGCGTTGTGGGAGGAGCAGCACGGCGCTGCCCTGCTGGCGGCCAAACGGCGGCTGGACCCCCTGCAATTCGAGGCGATGTATCAGGGGCGCCCTTCGGCCCGCGAGGGGCTGTTGTACGGGCTGAATTTCGCCGAGTACGACTGTCTGCCACACGAGATCGTCCGCCGCGCCAACTACACCGACACCGCCGACACGGGCGACGACTACCTCTGTTCGCTCTCCTATGCGGTCGATGCCGACGGGGTGATTTACATTACCGACGCGGTCTATTCGCGCGAGCCGATGGAGGCGACCGAGCCGCTGGTGGGGGAGATGCTCGTGCGCTCGGACACGCGGCAGGCCGCCATCGAGAGCAACAACGGCGGCCGCGGATTCGCCCGGGCCGTGCAGGCACTTGCGCCGGGCGTGCGCGTCGAGTGGTTCCACCAGAGCGCCAACAAGGAGGCGCGCATCCTCTCCAATTCGGCCACGGCGCTCCACCTCGTGCGCTTTCCCCGGGGCTGGAACCTGCGCTGGCCGGAGCTGTACGCCCATCTGACGACCTACCGCCGGAAGTTTCGCGCCAACCGATGGCACGACGCGGCGGATGTCGTGACGGGCATCGTCGAGCGCGAGGCCGCCGGCCGGGGGCAGAAACGGGTCCGCGGCATCCGGTTTTTGTGAGCGGACAATGTGAAGTCTGCGTTAAATATGTTCCCGCGCGGAACCAAACGCTCCGATTTTCCGTACCTTGTACCCCGTTACGTCACTTATTCTTTTAAGTAAACAGCATGAAATCATTGAAAATCGGAAATTTGTGCGCCTCCATGCCCATCGTGCAGGGCGGCATGGGCGTAGGCGTGTCTCTCGCGGGCCTGGCTTCGGCCGTGGCCGATCAGGGCGGCGTCGGCGTCATCTCGTCGGCCGGCCTCGGGGCGATCTATAACGACTACTCGAAAGACTACCGCGCGGCCTCGATCTGGGGGCTGAAAGAGGAGCTTCGCAAGGCCCGCGAAGCCACGAACGGCATCATCGGCGTCAACGTCATGGTGGCCATGTCCAACTTCGCAGACATGGTCAGAACGGCCATCGCAGAGAAGGCCGACATCATCTTCTCGGGCGCCGGGCTGCCGCTCAACCTGCCGTCGTTCCTTACCGAAGGAGCCAAAACCAAACTGGCACCGATCGTTTCGTCGGCGCGCGCCGCGAAACTGCTGTGCCAGAAATGGTTCTCGGAATATAAGTACATTCCCGACGCCATCGTGGTCGAGGGTCCCAAGGCGGGCGGCCACCTGGGCTACAAGGCCGACCAGATCGCCGACGAGCACTATTCGCTCGAAGCCATCGTTCCGCAGATCGTGGCCGAGGTCCGTGCCTTCGAGGCCGAGCACAACTGCCGCATTCCGGTGATCGCCGGCGGCGGCATCTATACGGGCGAGGACATCTACCGCATCATGGAGCTGGGCGCCGACGGCGTCCAGATGGGCACGCGCTTCGTCACGACCGACGAGTGCGACGCCGATCCGGCCTTCAAGCAGAGCTACATCGAAGCGCACGAGGAGGACATCGAGATCATCCAAGAGCCCCGTCGGCATGCCGGGGCGGGCCATCGCAACTCGTTCCTCGACCGCGTGAAGGAGGGCCTGAAGGTCCCCAAGGCGTGCCCGTTCGACTGCATCAAGACGTGCGACGTGACGCACAGCCCTTACTGCATCATGCTGGCGCTCTATAACGCCTTCAAAGGCAAGCTCCGCAACGGCTACGCCTTCTGCGGCGCGAACGCATGGCGCGCCGAGAAGATTCAGTCGGTCCGGGAGCTGATGACATCGCTCCGCACCGAGTACGACAGCTTCGCCGCGAAATGCGAAGGCTTCTCGCTCCGGGAAAAACTCTTCGGCGCGAAGTGATCCGCCGCCTCCCAATAAAGACAAACCCCTCCCGGTGTAAACCCGGGAGGGGTTTGTCTTTGCCGGATGTCGTGCGTCATTTCGCCGCGGCGTAGACGAGTTTGAGTTTGGCGAGCTGCGCGTTTTTCTTGTTGGTGATCTCGATGCGGTAACGCAGGTTCTCTCGGGCGTCGATCAGTGTGTAGGACCATGTGCCGTCGTCGCCGTAATCGAGCGTATACTGCGGTTCCGAATTGTCGGCGCCGAACAGGTCGAGGCTGACGTCGTTCTGCTGGCTCGTGGGCAGGTAGTGAACCTCCGAAAGAACTTTGCCGGCGATGGCCGGGAATTCGACGTATGCGCCTAATTTGCTGAAAAACAGTCCTTGGGCCGGATCCGGAATGGAGGGGCTGAACTGTTTGTTGTCGAGCCAGTAGAATTTGCCGCCCTCGTCCGGATCGACGAAAATGGCAAATGTGTAGCCGCCGATCGTGTACTCATGGCGCCCGGTCGTGAAGTTATCCGTCGAATAGGGCGGCAGCGTTCGATGGGGTGGCGACCGAAGCTCCCAGCGTAAAATCGGCCACCAGGGTTACCTCGGACGGCAGCACCGGGGTGATTTCGTCCTGGCTGACGCTGACGGTTTTCACTCCGTCGACGTTCGTGGCCGCGATCTCGATGCTGCCCAGCTGCTTCACATAGCCGTCCCAGTTGCCCGCGGCGGCGGTTACGCGGACGGTAGCGTCACCCGTGCCCTCGGTCTTGTCGAGCGTGAAGCCTTCGCCCGAGGGGACGGCCTTCCACGCGGCGGTCGTAGTGATGGTGAAGGTTTCGGACTCCCCGGCCTCGCCGCCCAGTACGAGGGCGTCTGTGCTGACGGTCAGCGTCGCGGTGTTCTTGTCGTTGTCGTCGTTGCAGGCGGTTGGGCCGGTGACGGCGAAAACTGACAGCAGCAGCCCCGAAAGGACCCGCATGAATCTGGATGTTTGCATAAATTATTTTTTTTGTGAGTGAGTAGCTTACAACTCCTCGAGCCGCGCCACGGGCGAGACGTCGAGCGACGAGAAGTCGCCCCGCAGGTAGCGGTAGTAGCCCGCCATGGCGATCATCGCCGCGTTGTCGGTCGTGAACTTGAACTCCGGAAGGAACGTTCGCCAGCCGCGCCGGCGGCCCTCTTCGGCGATGCCGTCGCGCAGGCCCGAGTTGGCCGAGACGCCGCCCGCGATGGCGATGTCGCGGATGCCCGTCTCTTTCGAGGCGCGCATGAGCTTGTCGAGCAGAATCTCGACGATCGTCTTGCAGCGACGCGCAGAGCGAGGCCTTGTGCCGCTCGATGAAGTCGGGGTCGGCGGCCACGGCGTCGCGCAGCGTGTAGAGGAACGAGGTTTTCAGGCCCGAAAACGAGTAGTCGTAGCCCTCTACGCGGGGCGCGCGAACCGGAATGCCTTCGGGTCGCCCTCCTTGGCCAGTTTGTCGATTACCGGACCGCCGGGGTAGGGCAGTCCCATCACCTTGGCACACTTGTCGAAGGCCTCGCCCGCGGCGTCGTCGATCGTCGTGCCGATGATCTCCATTTCGAGCGGGAGAGTCCACGCGCACGATCTGCGTGTGGCCGCCGCTCACGAGAAGACACAGGAACGGAAATCCGGGTGCGGCAGCGTGCGGTCCCGCAGGTCGATGAAGTGCGAGAGTATGTGTCCCTGAAGGTGGTTGACCTCGACCATCGGGATGTTGCGCGCGATCGAAAGCCCCTTGGTGAACGACACGCCCACGAGCAGCGATCCGAGCAGCCCCGGGCCGCGCGTGAAGGCGATGGCGTCGATCCTTCGGGCGCACGCCCGCCTCCTTGAGCGCCGTGTCCACGACGGGAATGATGTTCTGCTGGTGCGCCCGCGAGGCCAGTTCGGGGATCACGCCGCCGTATTTGACGTGAACCGCCTGCGAGGCGATGACGTTCGACAGCAGGACGTTGTTGCGGAGCACGGCGGCAGATGTGTCGTCACACGAGGATTCGATGCCGAGAATTGTAATATCCATGCGGTTAATTGTTTTTTTAACTAATTATCGCTAAATTTGCAGGTTATAACGACCTATCGATGCGCAAAGGTATAAAAATATTGGGAAAGGTGTTATCGGTCGCTGTATTGTTGCTGATAATTGTTCCCGTGGCGCTCTCGCTGCTGCTCGACATTCCCGCCGTGCAGAACTACGTGGTGCAGAAAGCCGTGCGCATGGCGTCGAAGAAGCTCGAAACCACCGTCAGCATCGACCGCGTGGACATCGGGCTTTTCAGCAAGGTCAGGATCAAGGGCTTCTATGTCGAGGACTACCAGCGCGACACGCTGCTTTACGTGGGCCGATCGACGCCTTCATCACGGGTTTCGGCATCTTCGGCGGCGGGTCTGGAGCTGAGCCGCGGCGAGATCGCCGACGCCAGGCTTTACCTGCGGCAGACGCCCGGCGGGGAGATGAACATCAAGCAGATCGTCGATCGCATTTCCGACCCCGACAAACCCAAGAAAGGCAACTTCCGCCTCTCGCTGAAGAAGGCCTCGATCGAGAATACGGACCTCTGTCTCGAACGGCTCGACCATCGCGATCCGGAGCTCGGCATCGACTTCTGGCATATGCACCTCTACGGCATCACGGCATATGTGAACGACTTCACCATCGACGGGCAGTCCATCTACACCACCATCGAAACCCTCTCGGCGCGCGAGCGCAGCGGCTTCGCCCTCGACCGCTTCGCCGGGCGGTTCTACCTGACCAACGGCTGCATGGGTTTCGAGGACGTCTCGGTCGTGACGGGCCGTTCGAACGTCCAGATTCCCTATATCTCGCTGGCGGGCGACTCGTGGGCGCAGTACAAGGACTTCATCGGCGAGGTGCGCATCGACGCCTCGATGCGCAATACGACCGTTTCGACCGACGACATCGCCTACTTCGCCCCGAAGCTGCGCGACTGGCATGTGGATTTCACCGACGTAAACGTCGAGGTCGCCGGTGTGGTGTCCGATTTCACGGCCAAGGTCAGGAGCATGCAGATCAGCGAGGGTACGACGCTCGTGGCCGACGCCTCGGTCCGGGGGCTTCCCGACATCCGGAAGACCCGTTTCGACCTGAACGTTCCGCGGCTCAAATCCTCCGCCGAAGCCGTCGACGAACTGGCTGCGGGGATCGGCGGCCGCGAGTTGTCCGACAAGCTGGTCGGCATACTGGGCAACACCGGGCAGATCGACCTCAATGCCCGTTTCAAGGGACTGCTTTCGTCGTTCGACATGCAGCTCGGCGCCTCGACGGGCGTGGGCGAGGTGACCTGCAACCTGCGGATGACGCCGCTCAAGGCGGGGCGCAGCAGCGTGCGGGGCGACGTCGAGACGCACAACCTGCGGCTGGGCGAGCTGCTCGACCGCCGCGATCTGCTGGGCAACGCGACCCTCTCGGCCTATATCGACGGAGTGATCGGCAAGGCTGGCCGACGCCAACGTCGTGGGCAACGTCACGCAGCTGGGCTTCAACGGCTATGTCTACGACTCGCTGCGGCTCGACGGCCGCCTGCGCAACCGCGAGTTCGACGGACGCATCACGGCCCGCGATCCCAACCTCGACTTCGATTCTTCGGGACTGGTGGATTTCAACGACTCGGTTCCGCGCTACGACTTCACGATGGACCTGCGGCACGCCGATCTCGCCCGGCTGCACGTCAACCGCCGCGACTCCGTGTCGCAGCTCTCGGCGCGCATCGAGGCCAACGCCGGAGGGCGTTCGCTCGACGACCTGAACGGCCGTATTCACGTGACCGACGCCCTCTACCGCTATAACGACAAGCAGCTCACGTCGAAGAGCATGACCGTCACGGGCGAGAACTCCGAGCGGAGCAAGTTCGTGGAACTGCGCTCGGATTTCGCCGACGTCACGTTCCGGTCGAAAACCAGCTACCGCACCGTCTTCGAATACCTGCGCCGGAGCGCGTGGAAATACCTGCCGCTGCTGCGCCGCGGCGAGGGCGACCCGACGCCCCGCGGCCGCAAGACCGCCGTGGCCAACGACTTCTCGCTGCTGTCGGTCAATATCCGCAATTTAACCCCGTCACCGACGCCGTCACGACGGGACTTCAGATCGCCGACGGCTCGTCGCTGCAGCTGCTTTTCAATCCGGCCAGCGACCAGCTTTCGCTCAAGGCGACGTCGGAATACGTCGAGCGCAAACGCATGCTGGCCACACGCCTTTCATCAACGCCTCCAACCGGGGCGACTCGCTCACGGTCTACGCCTCGGCCGAGGACCTCTATGCAGGGGTGCTGCACCTGCCGCGCCTCTCGCTGACGGGCGGCGCCAAGCAGGGGCGCATGCAGCTCTCGGCGGGTTTCAACGATACGCTGCGCAAGGTATCCGGACTGCTGGGCGTGCAGGCGCACGTGGTGGACGAACACGGCCCCAACGGCCGCGTCGTGGATCTGCGCATCCTTCCGTCGCACGTCACCCGCGGCCACGAAGACCTGGCAGATTTACGCCCGCAAAATCCTGCTTGACACCGCGCAGGTCGTGATCGACAAGTTCTACGTGATGAACCGCGAGCAGGAACTGCTGCTCGACGGCGTCGCCTCGCGCAGCCGCGAGGATTCGGTGACGCTCTCGCTGCACAATTTCGACCTCGCGCCCTTCACGCAGGTCGCCGAACGCATGGGGTATTACATCGAGGGGCGCACCAACGGTTCCGCGGCGATGAAGTCGTGCTGCGCGGGCGAAATCACCGCCGACATCCTGCTCGACAGTCTGGAGGTCAACGACATTCCGGCTCCTCCGCTGCGCCTCTCCTCGCGCTGGGACTTCTCCCGCAGCCGCGCCGGAGTGACGGTCACCGACCGTAACAAGCGCGATACGCTTATCGTTCGGGTCTACGCCCCTTCGACCAGGTGCGCTACTACGCCCGGCTGGATATCGACAGCCTCGATATGGGGCTGCTCGACCCGATGCTTTCGGCGTGTTTCCCAGACCGAGGGCTCGCTTCGGCCGAACTGGTGCTGCAGGGCCAGCGCCGGGATGCCGACCTCGACGGGACGGATTCACGTCACGGGACTCTCGACGAAAGTCGATTTTACACAGGTGGCCTACTCGATGCCCGAAGCCGTTCTGAACGTGAAGAACAACCGCTTCAGCGCGTCGAACGTTCCGGTCTTCGACCCCCGAGGCAACCGGGGCCGGTTCGATTTCGACATGAGCCTCCAGCACCTTTCCAATATCGCCTATGACGTGCGCGTGGCCCCGCAGCAGATGCTGGTGCTCGACACCACGGCGCAGGACAACGATTTCTTCTACGGCAAGGTCTACGCTTCGGGCACGGCGAGCATTTCGGGCGACAAGGGCGCAGTCAATATGGACATCACCGCCTCCACCGACGACCAATTCGTCGTTCGTGATGCCGCTGTCGAGCAAGTCCAACATTTCGTACGCCGATTTCGTGACCTTCAAGGGAGAAGCCCGAGCAGGTCGATACGGTGGACAACCTCGCCCGCAAGAAGATGATCGTTCGAACGCAAGCACAGCCAGAAATCCGATGCCGGGAGCCGGATGAACATTGCGCTGGCGCTGAACGTACGGCCGGGCGTCGAGGTCGAGCTCACCGTCTCGGGCAATACGCTCCGGGCGCGCGGCGACGGTACGCTCAACCTGCAGATCAACCCCCGTTCCAACGTCTTCGAAATGTACGGCGACTATACGATCGCGGAGGGGAGCTTCCTCTTCTCGCTGCAGCAGATCATCAACAAGCGCTTCACTATCGAAAACGGCTCGTCGATCCAGTGGACCGGTGTCGCCGATGAACGCGATGCTCAATATCGACGCCATGTACAAGGTGAAAGCCTCGCTGCAACCCCTCCTGCAGGGCACGGCCTCTTCGGATGACGGCCGACCGCTCGGTGCCCGTCGAGTGCATCATCCACCTCGGCGACCGGCTTTCGAACCCGGCCATCACCTTCGACGTGAACGTGCCCGGCACCGACCCTAGACGCAGGCCGTGGTCGCCAATGCGCTACGCAGGACCCCCTGAGACGGTCGATACGCAGTTCGCCTACCTGTTGCTGTTCAACAGCTTCATGGGCGAGAACAGCGCGTCGTCGTCGAACATCGGCACGTCGGTGTCGGCCGCGACAGGGCTGGAGTTCCTCTCGAACATGGTCAGCAACCTGCTTTCGAACGTCCGACTACAACGTTGTGATCCGCTACCGCCCCAAGTCGGAGCTGACGAGCGACGAAGTCGATTTCGGCCTTCGAAGAGCCTGATAAACAACCGGCTGTTCGTCGAGGTCGAGGGCAACTACCTGATCGACAACAAGCAGGCCATCAACAGCTCGATGTCCAACTTCATGGGCGAGGCCTACATCACCTACCTGATCGACCGGGCGGGAACGCTCAAGGCCAAGGCCTTTACGCAGACCATCGACCGCTTCGACGAGAATCAGGGGCTTCAGGAGACCGGCGTCGGTGTTTACTTCAAGGAGGATTTCGACAACCTCCGCGACCTGCGGCGGCGCATCCGGGAGCGTTTTACGAACAAGAAGCGCAAGGCCCGGCGCATCGCCCGCCGTACGGCCCGCGCGGCCGAAAAGGCGGCCGAAGATGCGGAACGGAACCGTCTGCGCGAACCGGCGGATACGCTTTCGCCGTTCGGATACGTTAAAGAGGAAGAGGATGAATAGAAGGTGAACTTTGCGGTTAAGCGAGAGCAGAGACTGCTTGAAAAGTGAAAGGTGTCCCTGCGGTGGTTGAATCCGACTTGATGCCGGAGCCGTGAAACAACGACCCGACTAAAAAAATTCAAAACTCGAAAACGAAAAAATAAAATTTAAACTTCATTTCTAAACCATTATGACAACATTTTTGCAGGCCGCCGAGGCGGTGGCCACTAGTGAGGAGACCCGTATGGGCTGTGGACGCTGTTTACCAAAGGCGGTTGGCTGATGTGGCCGCTGCTGGCTCTGGGCGGGGTTACGATCTTCATCTTCGTGGAGCGATTTCTGGCGATCCGCAAGGCCTCGATGCTGGACATGAACTTATGAACCGCATCCGCGACTACATCTCCGACGGCAAGATCCAGACGGCCGTGAATCTGTGCAAGAAGACCGACACGCCCATCGCACGCATGATTGAGAAGGGCATCGAGCGCATCGGACGCCCGATGAGCGACGTGCAGACCGCCATCGAGAATGTCGCCAACCTCGAAGTCTCGAACTCGAAAACGGCCTTCCCTTTCTGGCCACGATCGCCGGCGGCGCGCCGATGATCGGTTTCCTGGGCACGGTGCTCGGTATGGTGCAGACCTTCATGGACATGTCGGCCGCAGGCGGCACGGTGGATCTGTCGCTGCTGGCGGGCGGCATGTACGTGGCGATGGTGACCACGGTGATGGGTCTTATCGTCGGCATCCCGGCCTATTTCGGCTACAACTACCTCGTCGCACGCATCGAGAAGCTGGTGTTCCAGATGGAGGCCAACTCGATCGCGTTTATGGACATTCTGAATCAACCCGTTCAAAAATAACGCGCTATGGCAATTAAACACGGATCGAAAGTCGATAAATCCTTCTCGGCCTCGTCGATGACCGACCTGATGTTCCTGCTGCTGCTGTTCCTCTTGATCGCCACGACGCTGATCAATCCCAACGCCCTGAAGCTGATGCTTCCGAAGAGCTCCAACCAGCTCAAGGACAAGGCGATGACCACGGTGTCGGTTACAGGATGCGGGCCACGGCAAGTACCGCTACTACGTCGAACTGCAGGACGTGGGTTCGATCGGCGGCGTGGAGCGTGCGCTCAAGGCGCGTCTCGACGGGCAGAAGGACGCTACCGTCTCGCTCCACTGCGACAAGACGGTTGCCGTGGATGAGGTGGTGAAGGTTATGAACATCGCCAAGGACAATAATTATAAACTTATTTTGGCGACTTCGCCGAAATAAGTTCAATGAAAAATGAAAAATTAAGAATTAAAAATGAAATCCGTGCCACCTTGGCGCAGGGGCAATTTTTAATTTTTCATTCTTAATTTTTAATTGGGAAACCAATGTATTACTACGATCCCGATAATAAATCCCCGCGACGGTGGGCGATGATCGCGGCGGCAGTCTACGGCGTGCTGCTGGCCGGCTCGTTCGCGCTGGTGTCGTTCGACGTTTCGTCGGCGGTGGAGAAGCCCGGCGACACGATCCTCGTCGATTTCACCGAGCCGCCCGTTCCCGAGCCGCCGAAGCCGCCCGTGAAGATCGCCAACGAGCCGCGCGTGCACGACCGTACGGCTCCCGTCGAGCAGACGGCGCAGGTCTCCGGCAAGGACGAGTGACGCAGACGCCCAATCCCCGCGCGCTGTTCAACATGAACAAGGGCGGCGCCGACGAACCCGACAACGCGGGCAATCCCCGCGCTCCCGAAGGCGAGGACAGGGCCAGCGGCACCGGTCCGGGACTCAATCCCGACGGGCTGGACCAGCTGGATCAGGGCTGCAAGGGCGCGGGCTGGTGGGCGACCTGCCCAAGCCTTCGTATCCCGGCGAGAAGGGCGGCAAGGTCGTGATCCGCGTGACGGTCGACGCTTCGGGCAAGGTCACGGGGGCTTCGTTCGAACCCAAAGGCTCGACGACCGACGCCGCCGAGCTGATCGAGGCGGCGAAAGCGGCGGCGCGCAAGGCGCGATTCACGGAGAGCCGCGCCACGGTGCAGGGCGGGACGATCACCTATATTTTCCGCATGGAGTAACGGGTGTGTTTGAGAAACCCGCGTCGGGTCGGCCGGGTCGGCGCCCGTTTTTTACCCGGTTTCCCGCCGCCCGCTGGTATGATATTGGATAAATACAAATTTTGGCTATGCGACATATCCTGTTAACCCTCTCGGCCTGCCTGGCGTTCGCTGCGGGCTACGCCGAAAAACCCGTAAAGGGGGCGCACCTCCGGCTGGAGAACGCGACCTATAATTTCGGCGACGTGCCCCGCAAGGGCGGCGATCTGGTGCGCGAATTCCGGTTCGTCAACGACGGTACGGCGCCGCTCGTGGTGACGCGCGTCATCACCTCGTGTTCGTGCCTCAAGGCGTCGTTCTCGAAGCGTCCCGTGGAGCCGGCCGATTCGGGGGTGATCCGCATCATCTACGAACCCCACAAGAGCGAGCCGGGAGTCTTCAACAAGGTGATCCAGGTCTACTCCAATTCGGTCGACGGCCGCGACGTGATCACCGTGCAGGGCAACTCGATCGATCCGGGCAGCCCCGCAAGGTCAAGACCGAAAAGGTGAAAGTGAAGTATAAGTAAGAATATGAACGAGTCATCGGCATCCGGCGCAGTGCTGTCGACTGCCGCTTTCGCCGCCTTTGGCAAGTCTGATCCACCCCAAACCCCCGCCTCGGCAGGGAAGGGCAGACTTGCAAACGCCGCCTTTGGCGGCGGCAACGACCGTGCCCGATCCGGACCGAATGACATAATGAACCGAAATATGGCAATTCTTTTTTCAAACGCGACGGTGCTGCCGATGACGGCCGCCGGGAACGCCCCCCGCACCTTTGCGGGCTGGGTGGGCGTCGACGGCAACCGCATCGCGCTGGTCACGGAGTCGGAAACGGCCGCCGCGGAGTTCCGCGCGGCGCACCCCGGGCTTCGGGAGTTCGACTGCCGGGGCAAACTCGTGATGCCGGGGCTTGTGAATACCCACTGCCACGCGGCCATGACGCTGCAGCGCAGTTTGCCGACGATATCGCCTTGATGGAGTGGCTCCACGACTATATCTGGCCGTTCGAAGCGCGCCAGACGGCCGACGATGTGGCGTTGGGAATGACGCTCGGCGTGTCGAGATGCTGCTGGGCGGCGTCACCTCGTTCGTGGACATGTACTACCACGAGAACCGCTGCGTGGAAGTGGTCGAGCGGCTGGGCATCCGCGCGATGCTGGGCTGCAACTACTTCGATTCGAATGTCGACGAGGTGATGCCCCAAGTGGAGGAGGCCGTGCGGCTGGCCGCCGGATGCGACCGGATGCAGATCGCCCTCGCACCCCATTCGCCCTACACCGTGTCGCCCGAGAACCTCCTGCGCGGCAAAGAGACGGCCGAGCGGTACGGACTGCACCTGATGACCCATATCTCGGAGACGCAGGACGAGGTGCGCATCGTGCGCGAGAAATACGGCATGACGCCCGTCGAACACCTCGACGCGCTGGGCCTGCTGACGCCCGAACACCATCGGCGCGCACTGCATCTATTTGACCGACACCGACATTGAGACACTCGCCGCGCGCGGCGTGGCCGTGTCGCACAACCCGCAGAGCAACATGAAGATATCGAGCGGCGTGGCGCCCGTCGAGCGGCTGCGCGCCGCGGGTGCGCTGGTGACGGTCGGCACGGACGGCACCTGCTCCAACAACGATCTCGACATGTTCGAGGAGGTGCGCACGGCGGCCTTCCTGCAGAAATCCGCCACGGGCGACCCCGTGGCGCTCCCGGCCTACGAGGCCCTGCGGCTGGCGACGGCCAACGGCGCCCGGGCGATGGGGTATGCCGACGGCGAGCTGGGCGTGGTCCGCACGGGCGCATTGGCCGACGTGATCGTCGTGGACCTCCAGAAACCCCATTTGCAGCCCGTTCACGATCTGGTGTCGAACATCGTCTACTGCGGCAAGGCGTCGGATGTCGATACGGTCATGGTCGACGGCCGCATCGTGGTCGAAAACCGCTGCGTGGCGGGCGTGGACCTGCCGGCGCTCTATGCCGGGGTTGCGGCGGCCGTCGCGCGAATCAAAGCCGGCCGATGACCGGATGCGGAGGGGCGCGGTGCGGCGTCCCGTCCCGCAAATCCGGCTCGCAGCCGGGTGGCATCGGAATTGCGTTGAACCACCTGATTATAAAAACTATCGAATTATGGATCACAAGGTAACTTTCGGCGGCAAGCCCGTGACGCTTGTCGGCAATCGCTGCAAAGTGGGGGAGACGGCCCCCGTATTTACGGTCACCGATGCGGGTCTGCAACCCGTGTCGTCGGACGTTTTCCACGGCAAGGTGCGCATTTACAGCGTCTTTCCGTCGGTGGACACCCCGGTCTGCTCGTTGCAGAACATCCGCTTCAACCGCGAGGCTTCGAAGCTGGGCGACGACGTGGTCGTCCTGGCGTTGTCGGTGGACCTTCCCTTCGCGCAGAAACGTTTCTGCGCCGCCGAGGGCATCGACCGCGTGCATGTCTTCTCGGATTACAGGGAGCTGGATTTCGGCATGAAGTACGGCTTCGTGATCGACTCCCTGCGCCTGCTGGCGCGCGGCGTGGTGGTCGTGGACCGGGACGACGTGGTGCGCTACGTGGAGTACGTGCCCGAGGTCACCCACGAGCCCGACTACGAAAAGGCGCTGGCCGTGGCGCGCGAACTGGCGAAGTAAGCCGCCGGGACGGCCGAAAAAAAGCGGACCCTTTCTCGGGTCCGCTTTTGTCATTTCCGGAAATCCGGGGTCAGGGCTTCACCAGCGACCGGCTCCGGCCCCAAATGTTGCGAGCCGCCGTGACGAGAACGGCGAGGAACGAGGCGGGGATGAGCGCGAGGATCAGCGGCTGCCAGCAGAGGGCAGGGCCTTCGGCGTAAAGGATGACACTGGCGGCATAGTGGATGAGTCCGACGGTCAGCTAGGCCGTCAGCGTCACCGACCCGATCGTGATGTTGAGCCGCGAGGGGAGTAGCGGCCCGCCTTCTTCGAAAAGAGGTTGCCGTTCATCTCCCAGGGGCGGCACAAGGCTCCCAGCCGATAGCGCTCCGGAATTTTCAGTCCTTCGGCTTCCTCCTGTTCGATCTCGAATATGTAGCGTTCGTAGACCTCGTACCAGGCTTTCGACCCCTTGGCCATCATGATCCAGATCAGGCGAACGACGTTCCGAGCAGCGCCACCGCGCAGGCGGCTTCGTTCAGCGCCAGGAAATTGGCCGCTCCGGGTCCGGCGGTCAGGATTTCGGACGCCAGCGCTCCGTAGACGGCGAAACAAAAGACCAGAAAAATGGAAAGAAGGAACGATCTCCGCCACAGGTTCGTGGCTTCGAACCGCCGGCATTGGTAGAATCCTTCTCTCAACTCCTTTAAAGAAATATGGTAAATCTGTTTTGGTGAATAAAAAGGAAAATATAGTCGTTGCGTAACTACTTTTTTCGCAGGTAGACCGTCGCCGTGCGCGAGGTGTTGTAGATGCGGATATGGGGCTGCCGCTGTCCGTCGCCCTTTTCGGCGTCGAACGAGAAGTGTTCGGCCGCCATCGCCTGCCGCTCTTGCCCGCCGAACGCCGCTTTCGTCGGTCGAGAGCAGGGGCACGTACTTGCCGGGCGCCTGCACGGGAAGCTCGTAGTCGGGAATCGAGGCCGAGGGGTGCCAGTTGAAGACGAACAGCAGGTCGCCGTGCGAGAAGGCCATCGTCTTGTTGCGCTCGTCCATCAGCAGATTCCACGGGTAACCGTCGGCAAGAACCTTGTATTTTTTCACCAGCGCGATCATCGCCGGTCGAACTCGCCGAGCTGGGCATAGCGCAGGAATCCGTTGTTCGCGAGCGACCACTGGCGCCGGGCGTAGGCGTAGCTCCAGCCGTTGCCCTCGCGCGGAAAGTCGATCCACTCGGGATGTCCGAATTCGTTGCCCATGAAATTGAGGTAGGCGTGCCCGCCCGTCGAGATCGTGACGAGCCGGATCATCTTGTGCAGCGCCATTCCCCGGTCGATGACGGACTTTCCGAGGCGCGGTCCATGTGGTCGTACATCTCCTTTCCCATCAGCCGGAACGCGAGGGTCTGGTCGCCCACCACGCCTGGTCGTGCGATTCGGCGTAGGCGACCGTCTTGATCCCGGCAGACGGTCGGTCAGGACGTGCCAAATGGCGTGTATGTCCCACTGTTCGTCGGGTATCTCCTTCAGCTGCTCGGATCCAGAAGTCCGGGATGGCCATGCCCAGGCGGTAGTCGAATCCGATGCCGCCGTCGGCGATCGGGATGCACATCCCCGGCATGCCGCTCACGTCCTCGGCGATCGTCACGGCCGAAGGCCGGAAATCGTGCGCGAGCCGGTTGGCGAGGGTCAGATAGGTCAGCGCGTCCCGGTTGACCCCTGCGTCGAAGAAGCGTTCGCGGCAGTCGAAATCGACATAACCGTGGTGGCGGTAGAGCATCGACGTCACTCCGTCGAACCGATAGCCGTCGAAGTGAAACTCGTCGAGCCAGTATTTGACGTTCGAGAGCAGAAAATGCCGCACCTGTTCCTTGCCGTAATCGAAGAGCGAGTTTGGAATCCCAATAGGGCTGTTCGCCCGCCTACCGGGTAGGGAGTAGTGGTGATCGTACCGTCCAGGTAGTTGATGCCTTCGTTGAGGTTCTTGACGTAGTGGGCGTGTACGAGGTCCATGATGACTCCCAGCCCCAGCTCATGGGCGCGGCGCATCAGCTCCTTCAGCTCCTCGGGCGTGCCGCAGCGCGACGACGGGGCGAAGAAGCTCGACACATGATAGCCGAACGACCCGTAATAGGGGTGTTCGGCGACGGCCATCAGCTGCACGGCGTTGTAGCCGTCCTTTTTGATGATCGGGAATATCTTCTCGGTGAATTCGCGGTAGGTTCCGACGCCCTCCGCTCCTGGGCCATGCCCACGTGTGCTTCGTAGATGAGCAGGTTCCCGATTTTCGAAATGTCGAAGGCGTCGCCCCGCCAGTCGAACGGCTCCGGCGCCCAGAACTGCGCCGTGTAGTTTTTGGTCGCCTCGTCCTGCACGACGCGCGTCGCGTAGGCCGGAATGCGGTCCAGCCAGCCGTTGTCGCCATGAACGTGGAGTTTGTAGAGCGAGCCGTGCCGCAGCCGGTCGCGGTACATCGCTGCGGGGAAGAAGGCGCTCCAGACCCCATGGCGGTCGCGGTGCATGCGGATCTCGGTGCGCTGCCAGTTGTTGAAGTCGCCGAAGACGTAGACGTCGTGCGCTCCGGGCAGCCACTCGCGCAGCCACCATCCGTCGAGCGAGCTCGTCCCGCTGCCAGCCGAAATAGCGGTAGCCGTTGGCGTAATCGACGAGCGACCCCGCCGAGCGTCCGATGTCGGCCATTTTGTCCGCGTAACGCTCGTGACGCAGGTTCAGCTGCGCCTCTGCGGGCTGTAGCCACTCGTCGCGTTCGACGATCGGAAGTCTGCGGGTCGTTTTTTCCATAAGGGGAGTCGATTTTCTACAAAGGTAATAAAAAGTCGGATGGGAGCAAAACCGAATCGCACCCGGGTCCGGTTGTTCCGACTGATAAAAGTGCCGTTGCGACACTAAATATATGAAAAATTTTTCTATCTTTGTCCACGAACAAAAAAACGTATCCATTACTAATACCCAATTCTACTATGCTCAAGCAACCTAAAGGTTTGATTGCCGCGGCTCTCGCCAATACGGGCGAACGTTTCGGTTTCTACACCATGATGGCCATTCTGACGCTGTTCCTGATGTCGAAATTCGGTATCGACGGCGAGCAGGCCGGGAAAATCTATTCGTTTTTTTATACCTCGATCTACATCCTGGCGCTCGTCGGCGGCCTGATCGCCGACCGGCTGCGCAACTATAAGGGGACGATCATCGCGGGTATTCTGGTGATGACGGCGGGGTATGCCGCGCTGATGGTTCCCACCGTTACGTCGAAGACCGTGGTGATCGGCGCACTGATGGTGATCGCCTTCGGCAACGGTCTGTTCAAGGGCAACCTCCAGGCGCTGGTGGGGCAGCTGTACGACAACGAACAGTATGCCAAACTGCGCGACACGGGCTTCCAGATCTTCTACATGTTCATCAACATCGGCGGCTTCTTCGCGCCATTCGTGGCCATCGGCGTGCGCAACTGGTGGCTCCGCACGCAGGGATTCCTCTACAATTCCGACCTTTCGGCCCTCTGCCACCAGTATATCGGCGGCACGATGAGTCCCGAAGTGGCCCAGGGCCGTTTCAGCGAGCTGGCTGCCGAAGTGAGCCTCGGCGGCGTCCCGGCGGACATGGGCGTTTTCGCGCAGAGCTATCTCAACGCCTTCAACACCGGATTCCACTATGCGTTCGGCGTGGCTATCGTGGCGCTGGTCTTCTCGCTGGTGGTTTTCCTGGCCAACAAGAAGAAGCTGCCCGATCCCAAGGTTGCGGCCGCTTCCAGGACGACGCCTTCGAAGGCCGAAATCCAGCAGGATGCGCGTGAGATCAAACAGCGTCTCTATGCGCTGTTCGCCGTGTTCGCCATCGTGATCTTCTTCTGGTTCTCGTTCCATCAGAACGGTCTGACGCTGACGCTCTTCGCGCAGGATTACACCCGTCTCGAAATTTTCGGCATGCCCATCACGGCCGAGATTTTCCAGTCGGCCAACCCCTTCTGCGTGGTGTTCCTCACGCCGGTCATCATCGCCGTGTTCGCCTGGCTGCGCAACCGCGGCAAGGAGCCTTCGACTCCGATGAAGATCGCGATCGGAATGGGCATCGCCGCATTCGCCTACGTGCTGATGGTCTTCGGGTCGCTGGGCCTTCCCAAACTCGCCGAAGTGCAGGCGCAGGGCGGTCTCTCGTTCGCCGAGCGCGTCACTCCGTGGCTGCTGGTGGCCACCTACCTGATCCTGACCATCGCCGAACTGTTCATCTCGCCGCTGGGCCTGTCGTTCGTGTCGAAGGTCGCTCCGCAGAAACTCCAGGGCCTGATGCAGGGCTGCTGGCTGGGCGCCACGGCGCTGGGCAACGGCCTGCTGTTCATCGGCCCGATCCTCTACAAGCGCATCTCGATCTCCGCGACGTGGAGCATCTTCGTCATCGTCTGCGCCATCTCGATGTTCGCCATGCTGGCCATGGTCAAATGGCTCGAACGGGTCACGAAATAGACGGGGCGTTCCCGTTTTGGACAAAGCCGCCGCAGAATTTCTGCGGCGGCTTTTTTGCTCCGGTCTGCGCTGGCATGCTCGTTATGCGGACGGCCGCCGCATGATCCCCGAAGCGTCGTGCGGTCTGCCCGCCGAAGGGCGATTTCCCGCGTCCGGTTTTGCATGAAGGAGTCCTGATAGGCTCCTTTTTTGTTGTTTTCGTCAGAAAACCGGGAAAAACAGAAAACTTTTTTTGTTTTATAAGTTTTGGCGCGTATATTTGCATCCGTATCAATCGGATTGGATCATGGATCAGAAGGAACGAATCATAGAACAGGCGATGCACATGTTCGTCTCGCAGGGCATCAAGTCGGTGCGCATGGACGACATCGCGCAGCAGCTGGGGGTCTCGAAACGGACGCTCTACGAATTGTTCGGCGACAAGGAGGGGCTGCTCTACCTGGCGATGGACCGCTATTTCGAAAAGAAACGCATCGAGCGCGCCGCGGTGTGCGCCCATGCGCGCAACGTGCTCGAAGCGATGTTCATGGTGCTGGGCGGCGTGATGGACAACGCCGAAGTCATCCAGCGGCTGCTGAACAACCTGCGCAAGTTTTACCCGGCGGTGCACGACAAGATGACGCGCGAAGGCACCGCCAAGAGCCGCCGCGACTTGCAGGAGATGCTGGAAAAGGGGATTGCCGACGGGCTGTTCGTCGACACGATCAATCTCGATCTGGCCATTTCGGTGCTTTACTACACGGCTTCGGCTATCACCAAGCGCAAGGACATCCCGCTGCCCGAGGGGATGACCGAGCGCGAGGCTTTCGTGCAGATCATCAGCAATTTTTTCCGCGGCATCTCCACGGCCAAGGGGCTGGAGCTCATCGACGACTACCTGAAACGCTACGAGCCTGCCAAAACCGTTCACCGGATGCAATAGCCGGCGCGAAGGGGGCGGGGACTGAAATATCCGTCCGTTCCGTTCGTCCGCATAAATGATAATGACAACATAATTTTACCGAATAATGATGAAACGACTTTTTTTGATCATCGCCTTTTGGGCGGCGGGCGTCGCCGGCGCTTCGGCGCAGATGCGGCTGACGCTTCCCCAGGCGCTGGATCTCGCCTTGAGCGAAAACCCGACCGTCAAGGTCGCGGAGATGGAGGTGCAGCGTTACGACTACGTGAAGCGCCAGACGTGGGGCAACCTGCTGCCGCAGATTTCGGCGTCGGGCAGCTACACCCGTTCGATCGTGAAGTCCGAGATGCGCGGCGGCATTTCGTTCGGAGCCGATAACACCTTCGCCGTGCAGGGCGACCTGTCGCTGCCGCTCTTCGCGCCGTCGGTCTACCGCACGCTGAAGATGAACGACACGCAGATGGCCACGGCCGTGGAGGCCGCACGCGCCTCGCGCATCGACCTGACGGCCGAGGTGAAGAAGGCCTTTTACAACATCCTGCTCGCCGAGCAGTCGCTCGCGGTGCTCCGCGAGTCGGAGGCCACGGTGCAGCGCACGGTCGACGATACGCAGGTGCAGTACAAGCACGGGCTGGCCTCGGAATACGACCTGCTGACGGCGCAGGTGCAGCTCAGCAACCTGAAACCCTCGATCCTCCAGACCGAGAACTCGATCAAGCTGGCCAAGCTGATGCTCAAGATGTACCTCTCGATTCCCGAGGACGTGGAGATCGAGGTGGTGGGCGAGCTGGACGCCCTGCGCGACGACGTGCTGGCCGGGACGGACGGGCTGACCACCGACGTGACGGACAACTCCGACCTGCGCTCGCTCGAATTGCAGGAGGAGGTTCTCCGGCGTTCGCTCAAGGCGGCCAATGCGGGACGCATGCCGACGCTCGCAGCCTTCGGGTCGGCCTCCTATACGGGTAACGACATGGAGCCTTTCAATTTCGGCGGCGCCGCCGCGACGGACGATTCCCGGTATTTCTGGACCCATCCGATTTCGGTCGGCCTGCAACTGTCGGTCCCCATCTTTTCGGGCCTGACGAAGATGAACAGGTCGCGCGAGCTGAAAAACCAGATTTCGCAGCTGTCGCTCCAGCGCAGCTACGCCCGGCAGCAGGTCGACGTGCAGGTTCGCTCGGCGCTGAACGACCTGCTGACGGCGCGCGAGACGATGTACGCCCAGGAGCTCACCGTCGAGCAGGCGCGCAAGGCCTACAAGATCTCCGACACCCGTTACCGGGCGGGCGCGGGGACGATCCTCGAACTCAACAGCGCGCAGCTCTCGCAGACGCAGGCGCAGCTGAACTTCTCGCAGGCGATCTACGATTACCTTTCGGCCAAGGCCGAGTACGACCGCATCGTCGGCCGCGAACACGGAAATAAATAAAAAACAGGATAAAGAACGTATGAAAAAAATCGTGATTTTGTGCATCGCCGCCGTCTCTTTCGCCGGCTGCACGGGTAAGAAAGGCGTGACCGCCGTTGCGGAAGACAAAGGCGTGCTGACCAAAAGCGCCGTTGCCGAAGAGGCTTCGGTGCAGCTTACGGAGGTCTTCACCTCCGAGATCGAGCCTTACAAGGAGAACGACATCACTCCGGCGGCTTCGGGCGTGCACATCGACAGGATTTACGTCGAGGTGGGCGATCCGGTGCGCGAGGGGCAGCTCGTCGTGACGCTCGATCCCACGCAGTACACCCAGCAGCTGGTGCAGCTGAAGACCGTCGAGGACGACTACAACCGCCTGCTGCCGGTCTACGAGGCCGGAGGCATTTCGACCCAGCAGATCGAGCAGGCCAAGGCCCAGCTGGACGTGCAGCGCGAGGTGGTCGCCAACCTCAAGAAGAACATCGAGGTGCGTTCGCCCATTTCGGGCGTCGTCACGGCCCGCAACTACGAGTCCGGCGACCTGTTCGCCCAGCAGCCGATCCTGCACATCATGCAGATCGACCCGCTGAAGGTCATCGCCAACATTTCGGAGCAGTACTTCCCCAACGTGAAGGTGGGCATGCCGGTGAAGCTGGCCGTTGACATCTTCCCCGACGAGGAGTTCACGGGCACGGTGTCGCTGATCTATCCGGCGCTCGACCCCACGACCCGCACCTTCAAGGTCGAGGTCAAGGTCCCCAACGCCAAACGCACGCTGCGCCCGGGCATGTACGCCCGAACGACCTTCGACATGGGCAGCAAGGAGGGCGTGATGGTTCCCGACGTGGCCGTGCAGAAGCAGGTCGGCTCGGCCGAGCGTTACCTCTACGTCATCGTCGGCGACTCGGTTGCCGAGCGCCGCTCGGTCAAGGAGGGACGCCAGGTCGGCGACCGCGTGGACATCCTCTCGGGGATCGAAGCGGGCGAGCCGGTGGCCGTCACGGCGTTGTCGAAACTTTTCGACGGGGCCAAAGTGGATATTAAAAAGACTAAAACAGCCCCTTTCCAATGAAAATTTACGAAAGCGCGGTCCGCAAACCGATCTCAACGATCCTGCTGTTCGTCGGCGTGATGGTCTTCGGACTCTTCTCGCTGATGAACCTGGCCGTAGACCAGTATCCCGAGATCGAGATACCCCAGATCTCGGTGATCACGATGTATCCGGGCGCCAACGCCGCCGACATCGAGACCAACATCACCCGTGTGCTGGAGGACAATCTCAACACGGTGAGCAACCTCAAGAAACTGACCTCCAAGTCGCAGGACAACGTCTCGATGATCACCGTCGAGTTCGAATACGGCTCCGACCTGAACGAAGGGGCCAACGAAATCCGCGACGTGGTGTCGCGCGTGCAGTCGCAGCTGCCCGACGACATCGACTATCCGACGATCTTCAAGTTCTCGACCTCGATGATCCCCGTGATGATGCTTGCCGTCACGGCCGAGGAGAGCTATCCGGCGCTGAACAAGATTCTCGACGATAAATTCGTCAACGTCCTGAACCGTGTCGACGGCGTGGGTGCCGTGACGGTCATCGGCGCACCCGAACGCGAGGTGCAGGTCAACGTCGACCCCGCCAAACTGGAGGCCTACAACCTCACGGTCGAGCAGCTGGGGCAGATCATCGCCGCCGAGAACGTCAACATCCCCAGCGGCACGATCGACGTGGGCAACAACACCTTCAACATCAAGGCCGACGGCGAGTTCAAACTCTCGGACGAGATGCGCAAGGTCGTGGTGTCGAACGCCGGGGGCCGCACGGTGAGACTTTCGGACGTGGCCCAGATCCGCGATACGCTCGAAAAAGCCACGATGGACGAACGCGTCAACGGCCAGCGGGGCGTGCGCGTGATGATCCAGAAACAGTCGGGCGCCAACACCGTGAATATCGTCCACGAAATCCAGTCGCGCCTGCCGGAGATTCAGAAAACCCTCCCGAAGGATGTCAAGATGGAGCTGATTTTCGAAGGCTCGCAGGAGATCACCGACGCCATCGGGTCGCTCTCGGAAACCATTCTCTACGCCTTCATCTTCGTCGTGCTGGTGGTGATGGCCTTCCTCGGACGCTGGCGCGCGACGCTGATCATCTGTATGACGATCCCCGTGTCGCTGATCTGTTCGTTCATCTACCTCTTCGCCACCGGCTCCACGCTGAACATCATCTCGCTCTCGTCGCTCTCCATCGCCATCGGTATGGTGGTCGACGACGCCATCGTGGTTCTGGAGAACATTACGACGCATATCGAGCGCGGCTCGAACCCGAAGGAGGCCGCCATCTACGCCACCAACGAGGTGTGGCTGTCGGTCATCGCCACGACATTGGTGGTCGTCGCGGTGTTCCTGCCGCTGACGATGGTCCCGGGCATGGCGGGCATCCTGTTCCGCGAGCTGGGCTGGATCGTGACGATCGTGGTCTGCGTTTCGACTACGGCGGCCATTTCGCTGACCCCGATGATGTCGGCTTACCTCTTGAAACTCGAAGGCGGCCAGCACGACTACAAGGGCCTCGGCGTGATCTACAAGCCGATCGACCGGGCGCTCGAATGGCTCGATGACGCCTACGCCCGTTCGCTCGACTGGGTCGTACGCCACCGCCGGATCACCTTCTTCTCGATGATGTCGGTCTTCGTCGTGTCGCTGGGGCTGCTGACGCGGGTTCCCACCGAGTTCTTCCCGCCCTCGGACAACGGCCGCATTTCGGCCATGGTCGAGCTGGAGCAGAACGTCGGCGTCGACTACACGGCGCGCATCGCCCGGCAGATCGACAGCATCATCTATGCGAAATACCCCGAGATCGTGCTCGTCTCGGCGTCGGCCGGCGCCAACTCGTCGGACAACGCCTTCGCGGCGATGCAGACCACCGGTTCGCACATCATCAACTACAACGTGCGCCTGACCGGCGTGGAGGAGCGCGATCGGTCGATCTACGTCATCTCCGACCTGCTGCGCGGTGATCTCGACCGGATTCCCGAGATCCGCCAGTACACGGTCACTCCCGGCGGACAGTCGGGCAGCATGAGCGGTTCGGCGACGGTCAACGTCAAGGTTTTCGGCTACGACATGGACGTGACCAACGCCGTTGCCAACGACCTGAAGGAAAAGCTGGGCGGCCTGAAGGGTACGCGAGACGTGCAGCTTTCGCGCGACGACCTGCGTCCCGACTCAACGTGGTCTTCGACCGTGACCGCCTTGCCTATTACGGCATGAGCAGCGCTACGGCGTCGCAGGCCGTGCGCAACCGCATCGACGGCCTCGTGGCCTCGAAATACCGCGAGGACGGCGACGAATACGACATCATCGTGCGTTATGCCGAACCGTTCCGCAACCGCATCGAGGATGTCGAGAACATCACGCTCTACAACGCGCAGGGCCGCCCCGTGAAGCTCAAGGAGGTGGGAACCGTCGAGGAGGAGTACGCCGCGCCGATGATCGAGCGCGAGAACCGTCAGCGCGTCATTTCGGTCCAGTCGACCCTCGGGGCCGGCGTCGCGCTGGGCGACGTGGTGGCCGAGGTCGAAAAGCTCCTCGCCGACTATCCCGCGCCCGACGGCGTGGACCTCGAAGTGGGCGGTACGGTCGAGGATCAGGGCGACGCCTTCGGCGACCTGGGAACGCTGCTCATCCTGATCGTCATTCTGGTGTATATCGTGATGGCCACGCAGTTCGAGTCGCTCAAGTTCCCGTTCATCATCATGTTCACCATTCCGTTCGCCTTCACGGGCGTGTTCCTCGCGCTGTGGATGACCTCCACGCCGCTGTCGCTGATCGCCCTGATCGGCGCCATCATGCTGGTGGGCATCGTGACGAAGAACGGTATCGTGATGGTCGACTACATGAACCTCCTGATCGAGCGCGGCTCGGGCGTCTTCGACGCGGTGATCGCCGGCGGCAAGAGCCGTCTGCGTCCGGTGCTGATGACCTCGTTCACGACCATTCTGGGCATGCTGCCGCTGGCGATCGGCACGGGAGCGGGCTCGGAGACGTGGCAGCCGATGGGCATTGCCGTGATCGGCGGTCTGACGTTCTCGACCATTCTCACGCTGTTCATCGTTCCGGTGCTCTACTCGATCCTCGTGAACCGTTCGCAGCGCAAGGAGCGTGAGAAACTGGCGCGCCTCTCGGCCGAACACCAGGCAAGCAAGCATTGAAAGTGAAAAGCTGAATTAAAATTGATCGATACTATGAAAGCAGTATTTTTGTCATACAACCAGGCGCTGACCGACCGGGTGAACGCCATCCTCGACAAGCAGGGTATCCGCGGCTTCACCAAATGGGCCTTGACCGAGGGCCGCGGCTCGGTCGACGGCGAACCCCACTACGGCACGCATGCGTGGCCTTCGATGAACGCCTCGATCCTGGCCATCGTCGACGACGAGAAGGTGGCTCCGCTGATGGACGCCTTCCGCGAAATGGACGCTGCGACCAGGATGCAGGGGTCCCGGGCGTTTGTCTGGAATATCGAAAGCGGATTCTGATTCCGCTGCTTGCGGTGCACCTGCCGCACATCCCTCCGGCGGGGCGAACGGATCGTACTCGGGTACGATCCGTTCGCCCCGTTTTTCACGACGCCCGGCATCTGCCCCGCACGGACCGGAATCCCGGTTCCGTCGGTTCCGCGATATTCGGAGACCGGAAGCCGTATTTGAAACGTATGCGGCAATGCGGTGCGAAAAAATGAAGCAATGCATCACAAAGTGCCGGGAATTGCGCTATTTTTTCTACATTTGCATCCATGAAACTCACCTTTCTGGGAACCGGTACTTCGCAGGGCGTACCCGTCATCGGCTGCCGCTGCAAGGTATGCACGTCGGCGGACCGGCGCGACAACCGTCTGCGCACCTCGGCCATGGTCGAGGCGGGGGGCGTGCGCATCGTCATCGACGCCGGACCCGATTTCCGCTGCCAGATGCTCCGCACGGGCGTGCGGCATCTCGACGCCATTCTGCTGACTC